>Ga0208157_1000003_pt1 | contig 607779 bp, 523 predicted proteins | sample 5_EtaG_FD_184077 | JGI IMG/M metagenome (GOLD analysis project Ga0208157, IMG submission 184077) | Marine viral communities from the Subarctic Pacific Ocean - 5_ETSP_OMZ_AT15132 metaG (SPAdes) (version 2) | ecosystem: Environmental > Aquatic > Marine > Oceanic | place: Pacific Ocean...
AGGCTCCGTTTATGGTTAGTCCATAATAACCTCCTATTATCGTATTGTTTGTAAACGTATTGTTTGTTCCTGATGCACCCGCTGTTGTTGCACTGGTTAAACTTCCTGACACCACTATTCCTGCATTGGTTGAACCTGTTTCATTCAAAGTAGAAGTCAAATCTACTAAACAATTATTTATAGTATTAAAATCAGCATCATTAGTTAACTGTATTGCAAAATTATTAGTAGCTGATTGAGTAACCACATTTAAACTATCTATAGTAATATAGTCAGCTCCATCTAATAAAATGATAGAACGAGTAGATGTGTTTGTTGTAGAAGTAATGGTTTCTCCATTTCCGTTAAAGGTAATAGTATTTGTTGCACTTGAGTTAATTATTTGTGGTATAATTATTTGCTCGTTAAATGGTCCTGACCCTGATAACACATTGAATACTACAGGCCCTGAAATTCCACACGACATGGCTGCAACTGCTGCTGTAAAATTAGGATAGTTTCCTGATGCGCCAATGGTATATATTCCTCCTGGCAAATTTGGATTTGTTTGTACAAAAACTGCTGTAGTTGTATCTGCTAACGAACTATTTGTACACACAACCTCACATGCATAATAAGTGTCCATTGTTTGAGAAACAGTTTCTGTAAATGATGTTGCACCAGAAATAGGAGTCCATGGTCCTGTTGCTGAAGGAGCCGATAACCATTGGTAAGTTAGTCCTGTACCTACTGTTTGACCTGATAGTGATAAATCAAATTGTTGATTGGCACAAACGTTTGTTGGGGCAGAAGCTGTACCTGCAGTTGGTATTCCTGAACATGGTATGGCTAATATATAAGTAACACCACCATTCACCTGTCTTGGAGAATACGCGTTTGCAGTAGTATTATATGTAAATGCAGAACTTAAATCAGCAACAATAGTTACAGTACCATCAGTATAGGTTGGTTGAACAATACTATTTGTAGGATATACATTAGAAGTAAATTGCAATGCAACCCCAATAGTATCTCCTGCAGCTAAAAATAAGTTTAATGGTACAGGAATGTTTTGAACAATAGGAGAAGTTGAAGTAGTAGTCAAACCAGTCATAGGAGCAGACCCTAATGAAATCCATCCATTTGTTGCATTAATACTTGAAGCACCACCAGGATTTCCATTTACTTTAGTGGTATTATAAAACACTTCTGCTGTCCCTGCTACATCATCAAAAGCACCTCTAAAGTTTTGAATTATAACATCTTGATTGGTGGTAAAATTGAAGATATAGCCTGCGGTAGCACCTCCTGTACTTCCTCCTCCTGACAAAGGAGGGACATTATCAAATGTTATTTGAGCCATTACACTTTGTGTAATAAAACAACTCAAAATTAAATTTAAAAATAATATTGATTTTTTCATAGGATTTATTTTAGTTAAGAATATCTTAATTTAAATTAAAATGTAGCCCACAAAATTCTAGAAAATTTAACATCTTATGTTACATTTTTAAACTTACTAGACGATGATACGTAATTTGACCTATAAGAGTTGCTGTTTTTTAGACGAATATAAGTTTTTTGACTACAACGTAATAACAAATCGATTGTTTTTCAATATACTGATTATTAGTAAATTAAAAAAGCTGTAACAAATTAATGCTACAGCTTTCCTAAAAACTTATTTACTGATTATTTATTGAACAATAATCTTTTTAGTAATCACTTCATTGTTGGTAATGATATTTACAAAGTAAACACCTTTAACATTTCCAATATTAATTTCTTCATTGATTACATTAATATTATCGAAGTTGTTTTTCACAAACACTTCCTGACCTTGAATATTAGTTATTCTAATTTGTAAATCAGTTGTTTTTTGTGTTGTTAAATTAAGCGTAAACTGCCCTTTGTTAGGGTTTGGATATACATTTAAATCAATAGTTGAAGCTAAATCTTCAATACCTACACAAGTTGTTATTTCAACTACAATAGTATCTTTAGATAAACAATTAGATACACTATCTGTTACAGAAACATAAAAAGTATGAACTCCAATTCCATAAGTAGCAGAATCAACAATTATTGTCTGGGAAGTTGACATTAAAGAATCAGACCATAAATATGTAGCATATCCAGCTCCTGCATCCAACAATAAAGAATCTGTACCACAAATGATAGTATCGTTACCTAAGTTTGTAGGGTTAGGACAAACAACATCAAAAATATGAATATCATCAAAAGCAAAACCTTCATCTTGAACAGAACCATCTGACCCAAAAGCAATCCTCAACTGAACATTACTTTGATTATTCAATCCATCTAACATATGTGATGCAGTTACCCAGTTTCCTGAACCGTTACTTGTAGAGTTTCTACCAGACCATCCTTCTTGTTGTCCTCCCGGGTTTCCATTAATGGAATTATCTGTATACCAATTTACCGTATCTCCAACAGCACCAACATTTTGCCATGAAGTACCATTATCAATAGATGATTGTAAAACTACACCATCCCAACTAAATTCAGAATTCCACCAAATTTTCATTTCAATTTTCGGGTTATTTGCATTTGTAAAATCAAAAATCGGACTCAACACCCACGAATTTTCATTAGCATTATAAGTACCATTAAGATTGCCTGTAGCAAAAGCATTAATTCCTGAAGCAGCACTATTTATAACTGTCATTGCAGGAGTACCAAACCCCCAAGAACCATTAGTTGTATTATTTTCACTCCAACAACCTTTCCCATTTTCAAAATCTTCAAAATATGGATATGAGGTAACAATCATACAAGGGGTTGTGAAAGTAAATGGTCCTGACCATAAACTAGAGTCTGCTATTGTACATACACTTCTTACATAAAAATCATAAGTAGTTGCTGGTTGCAATCCTAATTGAGTGTGAGGGTTAGTAGTAGTCATTAATCTAACTCCACCACCTAAGGTAAATCCTGAAATTCCCCATTCTACTTGCCAATTAGTTGCAGAACCTACTTCTGTCCAGCCAAAAGCAGCTGAATTTAATGTTACATTTGAAACATTAAGTGCAATTGGTTGAGGACAAGTTGGTGCTTCTTTAATTTCGATATCATCTAATGACATATCTCCATAATAATTTGTACTTCTAATAGATCTAAATCTAACCTGAATGGTATCTGGGAAATTATTAAGAACAATTTTGCGCTGTAGCCAAGGATCTGTATCTGCCGTTTGTTGCTCTCCTTTAATGGAATCTTTAGCAATCCAATTAACCCCATCAAATACATCAATATATAAATCTCCCATAGTTTGTCCGTACATGTGGTAATAAAAAGACAACTCTGGTAGTGTTAAAGCAGATACGTCAATCAAAGGGGTATATAATTCAGCTACATCACCAGCAGAACCACTTGAAGCTTCAGTGTAAAAATAATTGTTACCACTATATGCTCCCGAAGGACCTGTAGTTGACGAAGGTGTTGAACCAGCTCCATCAATATTCCATCTATAAGCAGATGTAGTATTTGAAGGTGAAGATGACCAACAATTTTCTATCATAGAACTAGTTGTAGTTAAATGAGTTTCCACACTATCTAACCATGGTGCTGTTGACGGTGCACATAATGTAGTTAAAGTATAAGGTCCGCCCCATAAACTTGTATCTCCCACTGCACATATACTTCTTACATAATACCTATATTCACTTTGTGGTAATAATCCTGTTAGGGTATGTGGATTATTTGTAGTTACTACTAAGTTTCCAAAGCCTTGAGCTATTCCTGCTGTATCCCAATCTATTTGCCATGTAGTAGCACTTCCTGTTTCTAACCAGCTTAAACCAGCTGAAGAGCCACTAACATTTATAGCTGTTAAATTAGAAGGTTGTGGGCAACTAGGTGGTGTGAATTCTATTGCTCCCGGATCCGGTGTTACTGCTCTTGTTACTCCAAAGATATCGGTTAATACGTTTGCTGATGGATCTGCTATACCATCTATTAACGGACTGCTTGGTGCAAAATCATTGGCCGTTGGGTTCACATATAAAGGATCGGCATCTACAGAGTTCGTATCTCCACCAGTTGCCGTTTGCCAATCTGTTAGTGTATTTTGAGCGCCTCCAAAATACCCAGTATTATTTACTGTTGTAGGTGTGTATAATACATTGTTATCACTAACAATTGCAGATCCTGTTGCATTAAAATACAAACAATACAATGCTCCACCCCCTGAACGAGTTACGGTAACTATATTATTTTTAAACTCTATATTAGAGGCTGTTGTAGTTTGGTAAAAACCTCTTGTAGTTCCTCCTGTTGCATTTTGATCATCCAAAGAAATGGTATTGTGATAATAATATACTCCATCACTTCCTACGTTGTATAATGCATAAATAGTTCCATTACTATTAATATTGTATATTAAGTTATTAATAACTCTGTTTTCATTACCTGTTGTAGCATCTACGCTTGAATAATATATTGGATAAGATGCACTTGTTGATACTCCACCTAGGCCTCTAAATGGATCATGTAATCTATTGCCTTCTATCATATTGCCTTCACCGCTAGTTATAAAATACAGTCCATAAAAAGTACTTACACTTGTTCTATTTGGACGACTAATATCATTGAAACTTATGCTTGAATTAGAAATACTTCTTAAATAAGTTCCATAAAAGTAAAAGTCTTCTATTCTATTGCTATCAACAACGTTGTTCATTGATTCACTTGTAGATGAGGCTCCGTTTATGGTAACTCCATAATAACCGCCTATAATATGGTTGTTGGTAATCGTATTGTAGGCTCCTGAAGCTCCTGCTGTTGTTGCACTGGTTAAACTTCCTGACACCACTATTCCTGCATTGGTAGATGAAGTACTTGTAAGTGCTGAGGTTAAATCAACTACACAGTTGTTTATCGTATTAGAATCCGCATTATTAATCAACTGAATCGCAAAATTATTAGTAGACGATTGTGTCTGAACAGTCAAACTATCAAAGGCAACATGGTCTGCTCCATCTAATAATATGATTGAACGAGCTGATGTTGATGTAGTAGAAGTAATTACCTCTCCATTTCCATTAAAAGTAATAGTGTTTACTCCACTTGCTCCAATAATTGGAGGAATTGTTATTTGTTCATTAAATGGTCCTGATCCTGTTAACACATTAAATACTACAGGCCCGGAAATTCCACAAGTAACCATATCATTTACTGCATCTGTAAAGGTTAAATAATTACCCGCTGTTCCTATAGTATAAGCTCCTGATAATTGTGTAGCACATAAAGTAGAGAACATATATGGACCTGACCATAAACTAGTATCACTTGCTGAACAGTAAGCTCTTACATAAAATTCATAGTCTGTTAATGGGGTTAATCCTGTTAATGGGTGTGGATTGGTTGTTGTCCCTGTAATTGTAGGTATTCCTGTTGGTGTAAATCCTGCTGTATCCCATTCTATATCCCAAACGGTTGCCGTTCCGTTTTCTGTCCAGCTTAAATCTACTGTTGTTCCTGTAACATTGGTTACTCCTAAGTTAGATGGCTGAGGGCAGGTTGGCGGAGTAAATTCTATTGCTCCAGGGTCTGGTGTTGCTGCTCTTGTTACCCCGTAAAAATCGGTTAAAACGTTTACTGACGCATCTGCAATACCATCTATAGATGCATTACTAGGAGTATAATCATTACTTAAAATATTAAGGAACATTGGTTCATCATCAACTGAATTTGCATCGCCTGAAGAGGCTGTTTGCCATGCTAATAAGTTAGCTTGATCACCTCCATAATATCCTAAGTTATTCGTCCCTGCTGGTGCATTTATATAAAACACATTGTTATTACTCGTTATTGTAGATGTTGTTGATCCAAAATAAATACAATGTTTTGACCCTGTTCCACCTCTAGTTACAGATACAATATTGTTCTTAAACTCAATGTTAGATGCTGTAGTTATTTGATAAAAACCTCTTGTCGTTCCTCCTGTAGCATTTGGATCATCTAAAGAGATAGTGTTGTGATAATAATGAACACCATCACTACTTGAATTATAAAGTGCGTACGTTGTTCCATTATTATTAATATTATAGATTAAATTATTCACCACTCTATTTTCGTCCCCTACTGCTACATCCACTCCTGTATGGTATATTGGATATGAAGCACTTGTACTTGCTGTAATGATTCCGGTATAAGCATCATGGATTTGATTAGCTTCTATTAAGTTTCTTCCTCCACTGGTAATAAAATATAATCCATAAAAAGTACTTACGCTTGATCTATTCATTCTGTGAATATCATTATTAGATATTACAGAGTTAGATATACTTCTTAAATAAGTACCATAAAAATAAAAATCTTGTATAATGTTCCCTGATATAATATTGTTTAATGACTCACTAGTTGACGAGGCTCCGTTTATGGTTAGTCCATAATAACCTCCTATTATCGTATTGTTTGTAAACGTATTGTTTGTTCCTGATGCACCCGCTGTTGTTGCACTGGTTAAACTTCCTGACACCACTATTCCTGCATTAGTAGATGAGGTACTTGTTAGAGCTGAACTTAAATCTATATTACAGTTATTAATGGTATTAAAGTCTGCATCATTGGTTAACTGTATTGCAAAATTATTGGTGGATGATTGGGTTACTACATTTAAACTGTCTATAGTAATATAATCGGCTCCGTTCAATCTTATTATGTAATTGTCTCCCGTTCCTGTTGTTGAATAGGTTATAGTTTCTCCATTTCCATTAAAAGTAATAGTATTAGTAGCACTTGCTCCAATTATTTGTGGTATCTCTATTTGCTCGTTAAATGGTCCTGATCCTGTTAATACATTAAAGGTTACTGGTGCACAAACTCCCAGTGCTACCAAATCATTAACTGCTGCTGTAAAATTAATATAATCCCCTCCTGTACCTATTGTATATATCCCAGCCAATGCTGGTGATACTGTGGTTTGTAATGTATCGTTTTGATTGATGGTATCTGGTACGTTGTTAGGACTATATGTCCAGAATTTAAATGTTGTTGACGCAGTAAAGTTATAGGAAGGGTTTAAGGTAATTTGTATAGTGGTTGGATTAGTACCTCCATTTGTATCTAGTAAAGTATAATAAGTCTGAGGTGTTTGGGTTACTCCATTTATCTCCCATGCTACCGAAAAGGTATCTACTTGATTGGTTCCAAAGTTCCCTACTGTTATTGCTATTGGAGTTGTTCCTGAACATGTTCCTGGACTTGGTGTATCTAATGATAATACTCCTATGTTATCTACTCCTTGTTGGTAGGTATAGGAAATTACCGGTACCACGCAAAATGCTGCTGGTCCAGATAAACCTGTACAAATCCCACTATTTACTGCTGATGAACTTTGGTAGGTAAAACTTATTGTACCATCCAAAGCCCATGCATTTATAGAATCTTTGTCTAATGAAATTATTTGTTGTTCTTGCCCACATTGTGATGTTGTAGATAATGTCGCTATTAATGTACCATTCTCTGATAGTACATCTACAAATTCTGTGGTTAAATCTAAATCTCCAAAAAAATCAATCTTTAATGTGCCATTAGAAGTGGCTCCATATTGGGCATTAGTATGCGATAATACTAAAGACCCGCCTGTTACATTAACACATTGTTCAGGTATAGAATCATAATAGTTTCCTGCACTTAAATAATTAAATGCAAACAAAAAACTAATTATTAAAAATGAATAAATTTTTTTCATGGCTCTTATGTTTTTGGTTAGGTTATAAAAAATGAATTTAAAATGAATTGGATACAAATAATTCAAAAGACAAAGTTCAATAAATTTTAACACAACTTGTTAAATTTTACACAACTATTAGACCTTCATACGTCAATTGCCGTATAAAGGTTACTTTTTTTTAGATAAAAACTCCAAAATCAAATAAAGTCTCTTTTTACTCTGGGAGAGATAGTAGTAAAAACCTCATAAGGTATGGTTTTCAGAGTTTTAGATAAAGAAAGAACACTTTCTTTATTATTGAAAAGTAAAGCAACATCCTCTTCAGAACACTCAATATCAGTTACATCTACCATAGTAATATCCATACAAATATTTCCTATAGTTGGAGCTGATTTTCCGTTTATGATTAAATACCAATTGCCATTTCCCAACTGACGATTAAATCCATCTGCATAACCAATAGGGATCGTTGCAATGGTGGACGGTTTTGTCACTTTTCCCATTCTTCCATAACCAATGGTTTCTCCAGCTTGTAAATGATGAATTTGAGCAATTTTGGTTTTTAACACCGCTACATTTTTTAATACTCCGTTTGTAGTTTTATCTTCCGAGAATCCCAACAAACCTATTCCCAACCTTACCATATCATAATGTGCCTCTGGAAAACGAACAATAGCATTAGAATTAGCAATATGCTTATCAATTTTATAATTGAATGATGTTGAAATTTTTTCAGCCATCTTTTCAAATTGCTTTATCTGATTAAAAGAGAAAGTATCTTCTTCATGATTATCAGAAGAAGTTAGCTGAGAAAAAACACTTTCTATAATTATGTTAGGATATTGTTGTATGGTTTTTATTACTTTATCTAATTCATCCATTTTCAACCCCAAACGATGCATTCCTGTATCTAACTTCAAATGAATGTTAAAATTTTTATCTACAGGTAAAATTTTAATAGTGTTAACAAAAGCTGTTAATGATGTTAATGAAAATATTGCCGGAGTAAGTTGGTGTTTTATTACTAAATCAAAACTTTCTAACTCAGGCTTCATTATGGCAATTGGCAGTTTTACTCCTGTCTTTCTAATTTCTACTCCTTCTAAAATATTAGCAACGCCTAAATAATCTACTCTTTGTTCTTCTAAAAATTTTGATAACCCAATAGGACCAAGTCCATAACCATAGGCTTTCACCATTACCATCACTTTAGTTTTAGGTTGTAGTAACTTCCTAAAACAATTAAGGTTGTGAGCTAAATTTTCTTTACTCACTTCAAGAACGGTATCATACTTTAGTTTTTTTATAACGTGCTGTTTTTTATCGCTCCAAAAGTAAGAAAGTTAATTTTCCTAAATTAAATTCATCTAAATTTAAAGAAATTTTATAATTGACAATTTAAAAGTAACTTCGCCCGAATTTAATTTTAAAACATGGAATACATTATACAAGGTGGACAATTACTTTTAAGCATCTCTTTATTAGTTATACTGCATGAAGGTGGTCATTTTTTCGCTGCTAAATTTTTTAAAACTAAAGTAGAAAGTTTTTATCTGTTTTTCAACCCTTGGTTTTCCATCTATAAAAAGAAAATTGGTGATACCGAATATGGTATTGGTTGGTTGCCATTAGGTGGGTATGTAAAAATTGCCGGAATGATTGACGAAAGTATGGACAAAGAACAAATGAAACAACCACCACAACCATGGGAATTTCGTGCTAAACCAACTTGGCAACGATTAATAATTATGTTGGGAGGTATAATTGTAAACGTAATTGTAGGTTTTTTAATTTACAGCTTTGTATTAATGGGTTATGGAGAAAAATTTCTGCCTGCCGATGAACTTAAAGATGGCGTTTGGTGCTTAAACGAATCTATTACCAACGAAATAGGACTTCAAAATGGAGATAAAATTATTACCATTAATGGTGAAGCTCCTGAAACCTTTGAACAAATGCAAGAAGAGGTTTTTTATTCTAAAACAATGATAGTAGAACGTAATGGCGAACAAATTTCCTTAAATATTCCTACTGATTTAGTTGATAAATTATTAAAGGAAAGAAGAGGTCCTTTATTTGCCTACCGAATTCCATTTACAGTTGGAGGAACATTAAAAGATTATCCTGCCGCAAAAGCAGGTCTTAAACCAAAAGATAAAATTATTGGAATAAATGATACCCCTATTAATTATTATGATGAATTTAAGGAGAAATTAACTCCTTACATTAACCAAACAGTAAATATAAAAGTAATAAGAGATAACGAAACCATTACACTCCCTGTCGAAATTGCAGATTCAGCTTTTATTGGCGTCTCTCCTTATCCGTATTCCTTAACAGAATTAGAAAAAGAAGGTGTTTATACGCCTAAAACTGTTCATTATTCCTTTTTTGCTGCATTTCCAAGAGGTATTGAAATAGCCATTGAGAAAATTGTAAATTATTACAAACAGTTTAAGCTAATGCTTAATCCTGAAACCGGGGCTTATAAAGGAATGGGAGGATTTGCTACCATCAGTAAATTATTCGGACCGGAATGGGAATGGCAAAATTTCTGGGAAAAAACTGCTTGGATTTCGTTGGTGTTAGCATTTATGAATTTATTGCCTATTCCAGCTTTGGATGGCGGGCATGTAATGTTTTTATTATACGAAATGATTACTGGCAGAAAGCCCAATGAAAAAATTATGGAATACGCTCAGGTAGCAGGCATGGTGCTTTTATTGGCTTTAATGTTGTACGCTAATACCGACTGGCTTAGGTTTTAATTAACTTTTAGTTGTTTACAAACTCTCTTCACTAGAGGTTTTCTCAAACTGATTTTGGCATAATTTTATGTTGAATAGCATTATTTATTCATTAATAAAAATAACCTATGAAATTAATTTCCAAAATTCTATTAGTAATTGCCATTATAAATACCAGCATTTTATCTGCCCAAGAAACTACTACAGGCGATGCTATTATACATGACCCGGCAGCCAAAAATAATGTGTTAATCATTCCTTTCGAAACTAAAATGTACTTTTCGGATATTGATGGAGATTTAAGTCAAAAAAACGAAATGAATTTCCATGAAATAAAAGCCATGTTTCGTGCAGAATTAGATAAAAACCTATTTATCTCACTTAAAGAGTATTTTAATCCACTATCGTTTTATACTATGGAACAAGATGTTGTTCAAAAAGAATTGACTTATATCTACAGTTCCATTGGCTACAAATATCAAATAATTGAACCCGAAGTTGTAGAGAAAGAAACGCCTGCTAAAAAGCTTTTCAATAAAATTAAACCTAAAGAAAAAGAACCTCAGGAAGCTACCATTCAAAACGGAGAAATTGTTGCTGAAATAGATAACCGCGAAAAATTTATGAATACCGTAATTACCAATGATAACCTTATTCCCAATTTAAACAAAACCTACGAAAGCACTTATTACGTTTTTATCAATCAGCTAGACATTAAAAAAAGTGCTGATGATGCTTATAAAGCCTCTGAAAACCAATACAAAAGAGAAATAAAAGTGCATTACACCATTATAAACAGCAATACCAAAGAAGTAAGTTCGGGAGCTATTATCTCTAGGTTTAATTCGAGCGAAAGTGATATTAATAAAATCATTAAAATACATTTTCCTCTAATTGCTGAAAAAATTACCCAAAAACTGGTAGCACCAACGCTTCAAGCAGAATAAAACCAACATGTATTTAGTAAAATCATCTTATTTTATTAAAAAATACTACTCCAATTTTATTTGGAAAATTCCTACTGCCGAAAAAATTATCTACCTCACTTTTGATGATGGACCAACCCCCGAAATTACTGAGTGGACATTAGCCATCTTAAAAGCTTTTAATGCCAAAGCCACTTTTTTTTGTGTTGGCTCAAATGTAGCAAAACACCGCAACATCTTCCAACAAATTATTAGCGAAGGACATGTTGTAGGCAACCACACCTACCATCATTTAAGTGGCTGGAACACCAACAACGAAAATTACCTCCGCAACATAAAAAAATGCGAAGAAATGGTTACTAGCAACTTATTTCGTCCGCCCTACGGGAGAATAAAAAAATCGCAATACGAGTTGATAAAAAATGATTATAAAGTAATTATGTGGGATGTGTTAAGTGGCGATTTTGACCCGAAAACCAGTCCCGAAAAATGCTTAAATAATGTAATTCATAACACCACCGAAGGTTCTATTGTTGTTTTTCATGATAGTATAAAAGCTACCGATAACCTTAAATTTACTTTACCAAAAATATTAGCACATTTTGCAGAACAAGGTTATCGGTTTGATAAATTGGAATTGTATTGAGTGAGGAACTCTTTTAATGATTAATCAACTATCTCTCAATAGCATTTGTAATACATTCAAAAACTAACAAAAAAATTATCAAGATGAATAACATGGAAGTTGAAGGTTCTTGGAAAGGTCGGTTATGGTATTTATATTTCATTTGGATTATTGTAATGATAAACACAATAATTAATTTCAAAGAAATTGAATTAGAAACCAAAACAGACTGGCTTTACTTTATACTTTTTATCTTAGCTACTGGATTGTGGGTATATGGAACAATTGTTTTAATCAAAAAGTTTAAAGATACTTTTAGTCAAAATAAGTAAGAAAAAAGATTCCTGTTTCCGTTACGCTGCACAATAGTGACGAAAAAGTTTGATTTTGTGCGTTGGAAAAGTCCCCCTTCGGAGGATTAAGGGGCTAATACTCCTTCAATCACTCTCGGAAAATGCTCATATTCCAATTGATGAATTTTATTGGCGACATCTTCATAAGAATCAGTTTCAGTAACAGCACACTTCGCTTGAAAAATAATAGCTCCTTCATCATAATGTTCATTTACATAATGTATGGTAATCCCCGATTCTTTTTCTCTATTAGCAACCACCGCTTTATGAACAGCATCTCCATACATTCCTTTTCCACCATATTTAGGCAATAATGCCGGGTGTATGTTGATAATTTTATTGGGAAAAACAGCAATTAAATTTTCAGGTATTTTGAGTAAAAATCCAGCCAATACTATAAAATCAATACCTTTATCCTTCAATAAATCGACTAATTCGCCCGATTTTAACTGTTCAGAAGAAAAAACTGCACTTTCAACACCTATTTTTTTTGCTCTCTCCAATACAAAAGCATCTGCTTTGTTGGTGAGAATTAGTCCAACTTCTGCGACAGGCTTGTCTTTAAAATAATTGGCAATGTTTTCAGCGTTAGAGCCGCTACCAGAAGCAAAAATGGCAATTTTATACATGAAATAATAGTATTTTTATAGTCGCAAAAGTAGGAATTAAAGTAATTTTACACCTTTAAAAACACGTGTAAATTCTTAAAACTAAGCACCAATAAAAATTATGTGAATAAAATAGGTACGAATAATCAAAAATAATTTGATTATATTGAGATAAATAATTTTCTTTGCACCTTATAAACTTAAAATTAAAAAACATGTCAGATATTACAGGAAAAGTAAAATCAATTATTGTTGACAAATTAGGCGTTGACGAAAACGAAGTAACAAATGAAGCAAGCTTTACTAACGATTTAGGAGCTGATTCTTTAGACACAGTTGAATTGATTATGGAATTTGAAAAAGAGTTTAATATTGCTATTCCAGACGATGAGGCTGAAAAAATTGCTACAGTAGGTGATGCTATTAATTACATCGAAAACAACCTAAAATAAGCGATTTAAGCTCTATAAAAAATTGTTTAGAAATTGCTTTGGATGTTTAATTCAAAGCTTTTTCTGTTTATAATCAAATTTTTAACCTAACAGATTTATGGAATTAAAAAGAGTTGTTGTAACCGGAATAGGTGCCATTACCCCATTAGGAAATACTTTTCCTGAAACTTGGGAAAACCTTAAGAAAGGTGTTAGTGGTTGTGCTCCTATCACAAGATTTGATGCTACAAAGTTTAAAACACAATTTGCTTGTGAAGTAAAAAACTTTGATGCTGCCGACCATTTTGATAGAAAGGAAGCTAGAAAAATTGATCCTTATACTCAATTTGCATTAATTGCTTCTAAAGAAGCTGTTATTGATTCAAAAATTAACCTAGAAACGGTTAATAAAGATAGAGTTGGTGTTATTTGGGGATCAGGAATTGGAGGTATTAAAACTTTTCAGGATGAAGTAACCAATTTTGTTGGTGGCGATGGAACTCCAAGATTTAACCCTTTCTTTATTCCTAAAATGATTGCAGATATTGCTTCAGGATTAATTTCTATGGAATATGGTTTTAGAGGCCCTAACTTTACCACTGTTGCAGCATGTGCTTCTTCTACCAATGCACTTATTGATGCTTTTAATTATATCCGTTTAGGAAAAGCTGATGTATTCGTTGCCGGAGGTTCTGAAGCTGCCATTTATGAAGCTGGAATGGGCGGATTTAATGCTATGCATGCTCTTTCAACTAGAAATGATTCTCCAGAAACTGCTTCTCGTCCTTTCGATAAAGACAGAGATGGTTTTGTAATGGGAGAAGGTGGTGCTGCTGTTATTCTTGAAGAATACGAACATGCAAAAGCTAGAGGTGCAAAAATTTATGCTGAAGTAATTGGTGGTGGTTTATCTGCCGATGCTCACCACATGACAGCCCCACATCCTGAAGGATTAGGTGCTAAAAACGTAATGCTTAATGCTATTGAAGATGCAGGAATTTCTCCTGAAGATATTGATTACATTAATGTACATGGAACTTCTACTCCATTAGGAGATATTGCTGAAACGCAAGCAATTCTTTCTGTTTTTAACGATCATGCTTATAACTTAAACATAAGCTCAACAAAATCAATGACAGGTCATTTATTAGGTGCAGCAGGTGCTTTAGAAGCTATTGCTACCCTTATGGCTGTTAATGAGAATATCGTTCCTCCAACCATTAATCATTTTACTGATGATGAATCTTTTGACCCTAAATTAAACTTTACATTTAACAAAGCTCAAAAAAGAGACGTTAGAGCTGCTCTTAGTAATACCTTTGGTTTTGGTGGACATAATGCTTCCATTATTTTTAAAAAATATAAAAGTTAATTGTTAGCCTTATTATTCAAAAAAAAATCCCAATATGCGTTGAAATTAGAACGTATATTGGGATTTTTTCCTAAAAATACTTCCATTTACAAACAAGCACTAACACACAAATCTTTGGTTGGTGATGATAAAATTATTCAAAGCAACGAACGCTTAGAGTTTTTAGGCGATAGTATTTTAAGCAGTGTTGTTTCTCATTATCTTTTTTTAAGATATCCTTTTAAAGATGAAGGATTTCTTACCCAATTACGCTCTCGTTTTGTAAGTAGAGAAATGCTTAACTCTCTTGGTAAAAAAATAGGCTTAGCAGAACTTATTGAAAAAAAACCTGAAGAAAAAAGTTTAAGTATTTTAGGAAACGCTTTAGAAGCTTTAATTGGCGCTATTTATATTGACAAAGGTTACGAACATGCCCGTAATTTCATTGAACAAAAATTAATTGAAAATCATTTAGATAGTGAAAAAATTGTAGCTCAAGAAACCAATTTTAAAAGTAGGGTAATAGAATGGTGTCAGAAAAATAAAATTCCATTCGAATTTGAAACGATTGAAGATTTAGAAGGAAATCAAAACATATATACCGTAACTTTGCTTATTAATTCAGAAATTAAAGGTACAGGAAAGGCCTTTTCTAAAAAGAAAGCTGAACAATATGCCGCTGAGCAATTTTATAACGAAATTGCTAATGAAACTTAATTTACAATAGTAGAACAACAATGATAGAAGAGAACGAATTAAAAGAGAAGTGGGAAAGTGTTTTGAAAATGGTTGAAGGTCGTTTTGGTGAACAAATAGACGAACAAACCATACTGTATATAATTGGCCTACAAGAACTAAATAAACCGCATACTGTTTTTCAGAAAGAAGAAAAAGTAGATATTATCCATATTGGCATCTGCACCGTTTTAAGTCAATTTGGTTATTACAGATTTACTGGAAGAGATGAAGATGGTTGGCCTCACTTCAAAAACATCAAAAAAATACCGTCTAACGCCAAAGGACGAAAGCAATTGTTATTAATGCGAAAAGCGATAATTGATTATTTTGAGAACCTGAAAAAATTGTAATAATTACTTTACAATTACTGTTTCTTGGTAGGTGTTCTTTCTACTTCTTTGTCTTTTTTCCTCAATTTTAACTACTTTTTTACCATACAGTGTATCCGTAATAATAGGTTGTAAAAATGAATCTACTCCTTGTTTGTAATAAACAACCTCTACATCTAACACTACAGAGTATTTAAAATCGAAAGTAGCTACACCCGCAGCATCAGCAGTTGTAGTTTGATCCATTTTCTTCTCATCAACAATACAACTTCCACACTCAAAAGGACCATCTGTTGGCCAAGCATGTACTGTTGCTCCTGGTGCAGGAGTTCCATCTTCTTCAATAACATTTACAACTAATCTTGGACCTCTGTCTTTAGCACAAGAGAAGAAAAACACCACAGTAACAAGGGTTAATACTATATAATTTAAAGTCGGTTTCATCTGTTAATATTTTTATTTTATTTTAAAGTCTGTAAAATGGAACTCGCCAACAATCACATCTTTCTATTTTATTGAAAGATTTAATATAGCTCATTTCATGTGTCTATAAATTTATAACTTTTTAATATAAATTCTTAATATTGCAATGAACAAATGTAAGAAATAATATTATCATGTCAAAAAAAATTCTTTTTAGTGTATTAGTTCTTTCACTTATGAGTTTTTCTTTATTTAAAGGAGAAAAGAAAGAAACAAAAGTGCTATTATCTACCGAATACGGAAATATTAAAATAAAGTTATTTAACGAAACACCCCAACATAGAGATAATTTTATAAAATTAGTAAAAGAGGGTTTTTATAATGAAACGCTTTTTCATAGAGTAATTAAAGATTTTATGATTCAAGGTGGAGATCCTGATTCTAAAAACGCTCAAAAAGGTGAATCTTTAGGTGAAGGGGATGTTGGTTATACCATTCCTGCGGAATTTAATACTAACTTAATTCACAAAAAAGGTGCATTAGCTGCCGCTCGTCAACCAGATAACGTAAACCCTCAAAAACGTTCATCAGGTTGCCAATTTTATATTGTACAGGGCAGAAAATTTACTACAGAAGAAATTGAAAAAATAGAAAAAAGTAAGGAAGGAAGAATAAAATACACTGATGAGCAATATAAAGCCTACCAAACCATTGGAGGATATCCTCCTTTAGATATGGACTATACTGTTTTTGGAGAAGTAATAGAAGGGTTGGATGTAGTAGATAAAATTGCTGCTTTAAAAAGAGACAAAAAAAATAGACCAATTGAAGATGTGAAAATGACCATTAAAATCATCAAATAATTATTGATATAATAACAGCATGAAAGATAAAATTCATCAGCTAATAAATGAAATTGACAGTTTTGTAACTGATAGCAAAGAAAATTTAGAAAAATTCAGGATACAATTTCTGGGTAGCAAAAATGTTATCAAAGATTTATTTAATGATTTCAAAAATGTTCCTAACGAACAGAAAAAAGAAGTTGGTCAGCTTATTAATGAAGCTAAAGTAAAAGCTCAGGAAAAATACGATTATATTCTTTCTACCTTATCAAAAGATACAAGCAACACCACAGACAAACTTGATTTAACCAGAACCGGGTACCCTTCTAAAATTGGAAGCAGACATCCTATTTCTTTAGTACGAAATGAAATAATAGAAATATTTTCTAGAATTGGTTTTACAGTTTCTGAAGGACCTGAAATTGAAGATGATTGGCATAACTTTTCAGCATTAAATTTCCCACCGGAACATCCTGCAAGAGATATGCAAGATACTTTTTTTGTGGATGCCGCAAATGGCGAAATGGCTTTAAGAACACACACTTCTTCGGTACAAGTTAGAGTGATGGAAAATGCCAAGCCTCCTATTAGAACACTTTCTCCGGGAAGGGTTTATAGAAACGAGGCTATTTCTGCTCGTGCTCATTGTTTTTTCCACCAAATTGAAGGTTTATATATTGATGAAAATGTTTCTTTTGCCGACTTAAAACAAACCCTACTTCATTTTGCTAAAGAAATGTTTGGTGAAAAAACCCAAATTCGTTTACGTCCATCTTACTTTCCATTTACAGAACCAAGTGCCGAAATGGATGTTTCTTGCTCTGTTTGCAATGGCGAAGGGTGTAATGTTTGTAAATATACCGGCTTTTTAGAAATTATGGGCTGTGGAATGGTTGACCCTAATGTATTAGAAAATTGTGGAATTGACAGTAAAAAATACAGCGGCTTTGCTTTCGGAATGGGTATTGAACGTATTGCTATGCTCAAATTTAAAGTAAATGACTTGCGTTTATACTCCGAAGGAGATATTCGGTTTTTAAGCCAATTTAAATCAGTATTGTAAAGGAATGCACAAAACACAGAAGTGTATTGTTTTTTATAGCTACTACACTTACATTATATCAAAACCAACATGAAATAAAGCATCTCCCTGATTTACAATTGGAGAATGGTTAGAGCATACTATATAACCATCGTGTTTAGAAATTACTCTTTTTTCAAACTCTCCAAAAGGATCAGAAATAGTGCCTAAAACAGTACCTTTTTTAACATAACTTCCAATACTTACATAGGTTCTAAACATACCTGAATACCTTGCTCTCGTCCAGCTTGAGTCTGACAAAGTAATGGATTCAGTTTTCGGATAAGCAGCAATTTCTTTTGAAAAATCTCTTAACCCAATTTTATGCATCACTTTTAATGCTCCGGCAACTCCCACTTTTGTAACTGCTCTATCTAAATCGAGTGCTTTACCTCCTTCAAACAATAAAACCTTAACGCCTTTCTTTGCCGCTTCACTTCTTAATGATTTTGGCAATACTTTAGACAACATAATAAAAGGTGCTCCAAAAACTTGAGCTAGTTCAATCGTTTCTTTATCAACACCTTCAATTCTAATGTGTGTATAATTAAAACGTTTGCTCGCTCCTGTATGGTAATCAATACAATAATCAATTTTAGGAACAATTTCTTTCATGAAAAAATAGGCGAATCTACTTCCTAAAGAGCCTTCTTTAGAACCGGGAAAAACCCTATTTAAATCACGTCCATCTGGAAATTCTCTTGTTTGATGTAAAAATCCAAAAACATTTAAAACGGGAATACAAATTACTGTTCCGTTAGCTGGTTTATGGTAGTTTTTGGCTATAATTTGTCTGACTATTTCAACACCATTTACCTCATCACCATGAATTCCTGCATTTAGTAAAATAATCGGCCCCGGATTTTTACCTCTAGAAACTATAATAGGTACTTCAATGGCTGTTCGGGTATGCAGACGAGCAATATCAATATTTAGCTGAACGGTTTCTCCTCTGCCAATTTTTTTACCTAAAAAATGAAAAACATCTGTATCCATATAGCTTAATGCTTTACTTTTTTAATTCAAATTTGAACTCGAAACTTTAACCCTTAAACATGTCTCTCGATATATCTAATAATGCTTTTAGCAATATCTTTTCCGGTAGCTCCTTCAATACCCTCTAATCCTGGAGAAGAATTTACTTCCATAATTAGTGGTCCTTTTTTAGATTGTAACATATCTACACCAGCAACACCTAAACCAAGAGATTTAGCAGCTTTAAGCGCAGCATTTTCTTCATCATCTGTTAAATCGTATAATGAAGCCGTACCTCCTCTGTGTAAATTAGACCTAAATTCTCCTTCTTTTCCCTGTCTTTTCATCGCTCCTACTACTACTCCATCAACAACAAATGCTCTAATATCTGCCCCTCCCGCTTCTTTAATAAATTCCTGAACAATTACTCTAGCTTTTAATCCATTAAATGCTTCTAAAACCGACTCAGCTGCATTGTTGTTTTCAGCCAGCACTACTCCTACTCCTTGGGTTCCTTCTAATAATTTAATTACCAATGGCGCTCCTCCAACATTTTTAATAATAGACTTTACATCTTTAGAATAGTTAGTAAATGCAGTTTTTGGCAATCCTAATCCAGCCCTCGAAAGAATTTGTAAACTTCTTAATTTATCTCTAGAACGAACTAATGCTTGTGATTCTGTTGCTGTAAATACTTTCATCATTTCAAACTGACGAACAACGGCTGTACCGTAAAATGTTACAGAAGCTCCAATTCTAGGAATTACAGCATCTACATCTGTAAGGGGTTTACCCTTATAGTAAATTTGTGGCTTTTTTTTCTCAATAATCAAATCACATTTGGTGTGATCAACTACTATCATTTCGTGTTTTCTTTTTTCTCCTGCTTCAACCAGGCGTTTTGTAGAGTAAAGATTAGGATTTCGGGATAAAACGATAATTTTCATAGATTTCGAATGCGTTTAATTTGTATCTTCTTTTTAAATTTTTATGATCTTATTTTTTTTTTTAATGATAAATTTTTCATTGATGTATCTACAATAAACCTATTGGTTAAAAACTTTCTTCCTATTAATACACTAAATCGCATACTTCCTCTTTCTGAAAGTGTAAACTCTATTGGAAAAGTTTGATTAAAAAGAACAATTTCCGTTGTTATTTTATACCGTTCTTCTACCTGACCATTAGAACTTTTAACCTTTTTTTTTGTAAAGGCGGCAAATGTAATTTCTTTTTCGTGATAATTTTCATGTTCAGGATCTAAAAGATTACATTTTATTTTCTTTTTTCCATTTTCTTCAAATTCAACAATGTTATGACAATGTAAACTGGATGTATATGCTCCTGTATCTATTTTAATTGGTAATTGCGATATATTAAGCAGAGGAAAATCAGCAACATCTTGCCTTCCTATTAGTATTTTACTTGTTGTAGTCATATATTCTAAAATTCAAAGCTATGAAATTAAACTGTAATGAATAAAAAACAAGTTAAACAAAAAAGCACAGTCTAAATTTTTAGACTGTGCTTTTTTATGTAAAGCTAAAAGCTTATTTATTTTATCAACTTTTCTGTATCTTTCTGAAGACTAAGCGTAATGGCATCTTTATATAATTTTAATGCGTAAACCAATGATTTTTGAGTAAATCCTCCTTCAGTATAAAAATAGTAATAATAAGATACCGTATTGGTATTTTCATTGTAGAATATTTTTATCAAAGCTACTTCTGTATTGATCTTATTCATCAATTCATAAACTTCTTGTTTTTTAGCTCCCTCTACCACTTGGTAAACTCCCGAAAGCGTTACATATCTTTTTTTAGGATCTATATCTAAAAATACAGAATAAACGTCTTTTACTTTTACGTAAGTTTCTTTTACTTCCAACACTTCAATAAAAGCGTTTTCAAACGTTTCTTTTAATAAATTTGGTGTTAACTCATCACTAGAAATTAGTTTTTGAGCATTTACCATTAAACTTGTAGAAAAAAACAACACCAATAACAACGCCAATTTACTTAACCTGATTGATGAAAGTCTTAAATTTAGATGTGTCATAATAAATAATTTTAATTTTTAAATATTTTAGGCAAACATATATAATTCTAGAATAATAATTTATACGGCAAATGACTTATTTTAATACTAAGTAAAGAATTAATAATGTTGAGAATAATGCAAAAGATAAAAATTGGAAGCAGTATATTAGCTTATTATAATTTTAAAATAAAATCTCTGATTAGTAAAAAAACATCATTGTACTTTTCCAATTGCAACTTATCGGAAGTATCATCAACATCATGATAAGCAGTTCCACCACCTAATCCATAAATAAAAAAGGCAGGAATTCCTTTTTGGGCAAACCAAAAATGATCGCTGTTCGGAGCATTTTTACGTTTTTTAATTTCTGGGACATATTTTTTTTCGTTGCACGACTCCAGTAAAGCAAATGCCTGTGGCAAATCAGCTCCATTAACTACCATAACACCATCTGTTCCTGTTCCAATTACATCTAAATTAATAAGAAAATTTACTCTTTTTAATTCAAAAGTGGGGTTTCCCACAAAATAGCGAGAGCCTATAATGCCAGATTCCTCTGCTCCAAAAGCCATAAAAACAATGGTTTTTTTAGGCAAGTGTTCACTAAAATATTTAGCAAAATTAAGCAACATAGCCACTCCTGCTGCATTATCATTAGCTCCCGGAAAATAAACCTCATCACCCATTCTTCCTAAGTGATCGTAATGGGCAGAAACTGCAATAATTGAATCAGGAAAATCCGTTCCCTCTATATAGCCAATTACATTTTGCGATTTAAAATTACTTATGAATTGTTGGTTAATATTAAGTGCTACTTTCCGAGCATTTCGGTCTATCACTGCTCTCAGAATATGAAGCACAGCATATTTCTCATAAGAAGTTGCTATGGATTGTGTTAGTTTATTTTCCAATAAAATTATCCCAATGGCATTAAAAACATTTATCTTTAATGCTATTAAAACTTCATTATCCTTTTCTATTCCTTCATCATCAATTACAATTATTTTATTGAAGAAAAAATCTCTCTTGGTTAGTTTTTGTAATTCTTTTTTAGTGGGTAAATTAGTGAAATTATAATGCACTAAATCAAATTCACCTTGCAACTTACTTGATGCTGCTCCTACAATATAATCTTTTCCGGGAATGAGTTTTTTACCATCTATAGCCACCTCCAATTTTCCCGAAAAAGTGTTGATGTTATAATTAAAATGCTGTAAAAAACTTTCTTGAAAAGATTTTAACCCTAGTTTTTTGTATTCTTTGGCAATAAAATCTGCTGCTTTTTTTTCTCCGTTGTTTACTGCTCCTCTACCTTCAAAATAAGATGATGATAAGGTGTCTAACATCTTTTTAGCATATTCTACATCCTGACTTTTAGCGGAAATTACAACTAAAAAAAAAACCAAAAAAAATAAACTATTTTTCAGCATCACTTCACTATTTTATTAGCTGAACCTTCTTTCTACCAATATGTTAAACTCCATGTAAAAATTATTTTCTTCATCCCAATTATATTGATTTTTGGCAGTAATGAGTTTCTCCTGAGCTTCATTAATGTTACTAGATTCATCAATGGTTTTAATTAAATTATTAAAAGCTTCCATGTTTTTATCAAACAACTCGTTAGCATATAAATACCTATCGTTTAAAGAAAAAGCTTCTTTTAAACTTTTAATAGGTGTTCTGCTTAATTTTTGAGCAACTTCCTGCTTGGTTTTTACATTCTCCACAACAATAGTTGCTTTTTCTTCAATTTTTTCTTGTTCCTCTTGCGGAGTTACTTCAGTAGTTTCAATAACAGGAGCTTCCGGCTCGGCAACTTGTTCGGTAATAGTTATTTCTGAAACAGCACTTTCCGGTGCTACGAACTCTTTTTCTTGGGTAGTTGTTGGCTCTTGTGAAAGAGTAGCTTTTTGTTGATTTTCATGAATTTCCAATAAATATTTCAACACAGCTAATCGTTCTTGCATTTTATTTACTTTAGAAATAACCGCACTTACCTCTAATGATGGAATAGGTCTATTTGCAGGAAAACTTTCGGAATGTTCCACAATATTTTTTATTAACTCATTAAGTTCCTGGCGAATTTTCTTTACTTCCATATACAACAAAAAAATTTATTAATCTACTATTTTGAACTATAAAAATAGTAAAAAAACGATTAGTTTTACAACTTATTAAATATATGTTTTTAGAAAATACCATACACTCATCAAAGAGGAAAGGCTGGATAGAAGTTATCTGTGGTTCTATGTTTTCAGGAAAAACTGAGGAACTTATCCGTAGAATGAAGCGTGCTAAGTTTGCTAAGCAAAATGTAGAGATTTTTAAACCCGAAATAGATACTCGCTACGATGAAGAAAAAGTGGTTTCACATGATGCCAACGAAATTCACTCTACTCCTGTTCCCTCTTCTTCCAATATTATCATTTTAGCCAATAATGTGGAAGTAGTTGGTATTGATGAAGCCCAGTTTTTTGATGATGGCTTAGTAGCAGTTTGTAACCAATTGGCCAATAGTGGTATTCGGGTTATTGTTGCCGGATTGGATATGGATTTTAAAGGGAAACCCTTTGGGCCAATGCCTCAAATAATGGCTTGTGCCGAATACATTACCAAAGTACACGCTATTTGTATGCATTGCGGAGAATTAGCTAATCATTCTCACAGAATAAATACCAACGATAAGTTGGTTCAACTGGGAGAAACCGACACTTACGAACCACTTTGCCGAAGTTGTTTCCAGCAGGCAATTAGCAAGAAATGAAACTGTATTTGAAAATAACTAAAACCCAATCTTAAAAATGACGCTTTTATTCATTTATTTATTCATTGCACTTTTTATTTCTTTTTTATGTTCCATAATGGAAGCAGTTTTGCTATCTGTTCCCATATCTTACTTAAAATCAGTAGTTGAAAATGGAAATAAAAGTGCCGAAAGCATGATTAAATTAAAAGAAGACATTGACAAACCACTCTCTGCCATACTTTCTCTTAATACTGTTGCCCATACTGTAGGAGCTGCGGGTGTGGGAGCACAAGCTACCATTGTTTTTGGAGATGCTTATTTTGGAATTGTTTCAGCTGGATTAACCATTTTAATTTTAGTTTTTACCGAAATTATTCCTAAAACATTAGGAGCTAATTACAGCAAAGAGCTTGTAGGAGTTGTTTCAAAACTAATTAATGCTTCTATCATTCTAACTTATCCGCTTGTTATCATATCTTCTTTACTTACAAGGTTATTAGCGAGAAGTAAAGTAGAATTAACTACCAGTAGAGAAGAAATTTCAGCATTGGCAAGCATAGGAACTCAAGAAGGTATTTTTGCAGATAAAGAAAATAAAATAATTCAAAACTTAATTAAACTAAAAAGCATAAAAGTCTCTGAAATTATGACTCCAAGAATGGTAGTAGTTATTGCCAACGAAGAAATGACGCTACAAGAATTCTTAAAAAACAAAGAGTTTTTACATTTTTCAAGAATACCCATATACCAAACTAATAAAGATAATATAAGCGGCTATGTGTTAAGAACAGTAGTATTTGAAAAATTAGCTGAAGACCAGTTTGACTTAAAATTAAAAGACATTAAAAGAGAAATAATAACATTTCCCAAATCTACCACCCTATTTAAGGCTTGGGATGAAATGTTAGCCAAACGTGAACACATCTCATTAGTTATTGATAATTATGGTGGAATGGACGGCATAACTACCCTTGAAGATATTATAGAATCATTATTAGGTTTTGAAATTATTGACGAAAAAGACAAGGTTGACAATATGCAAAAATATGCGTTAGACAGATGGAAAAACAAACAAAAAAAATACGATTTGCTTAAGGATGCGAGGAAAAAAGATGAAAATAAGAATTCATAATTTTTTTATGTTCAATCCTTAACTTTTGAGCTAAAATTTTAATTTCTCCACTTTTAGAAGCTAAAAAAATAATCTGTCTTCTTCCATAAAAGATTCCTTTTATTTACATTTACAGTTATAAAAAATGATAAATGGCTATTTACGAATTTAATGGTTTTAAGCCTGTGGTTCATCCAACGGCTTTTGTGCATCCTCAGGCAGCAGTAACAGGCAATGTAATTATAGGAGCAGATGTATATGTTGGTCCGGGAGCTGCCATTCGTGGCGATTGGGGAAAAATAATCATTAAAGACGGTTGCAATGTGCAAGAAAACTGCACTATACACATGTTTCCTGGAACAACCGTTACACTTCATCAAGGGGCTCATATCGGACATGGAGCCATTATCCATGGAGCCACTATAGGTAAAAATTGCTTGATAGGTATGAACAGCGTAGTAATGGACGATGTAGTTATTGAAGATGAATGCATTATCGGTGCATTGTGTTTTGTTCCTGCAAAAATGGAAATTGAAAGAAGAAGTTTGGTAATAGGAAACCCCGCTAAAATCATTAAAAAAGTAAGTGATGAAATGATGGCTTGGAAAACCAAAGGAACTCAACTTTATCAAGCATTACCAAAAGAAGCGTATGCTACTTTAAAACCTTGCGAACCACTTACCGAAGAAGAAGCTAACCGACCTCAACAAGAAAAAATGTACGAAACCTGGAATAAAATTAAAACTAACCCTTAATAACTACAACTATGGAAAACCTTGAACTACTTACCAATCCTTTAATCATTACATTAATTGTTATTGTTGCCATTTGGGATGCCATATGGAAATTAATAGGCTTATGGAAATCTGCCAGAAACAACGATTTAGTGTGGTTTGTTTGTATCGCCATTTTTAATACCGTTGGCATTTTACCTATTATTTACATTCTTAGTAAGAAAAAAGAAAAAGCTGCTAATGAATAAATTTTTACTGATAACCGCACTTTTATGCTTTGCAAGTATTAACAATGCTACTGCTCAAGTAATAAACGACCCTATTGGAGCACGTTCTACAGCTATGGGCGGAATTACCACTACACTTTCCGATTTGTGGTCAACCAACAACAACCAAGCAGGATTAGGTTTTGTTGAAGATTTAAGTGCCGGATTGTATTACGAAAACAGATTTTTACTAAAAGAAACCAGTTACAAAGCAGGAGCTTTTGTTTTGCCTACCAAAACAGGAGCTTTTGGAGTAAGTGTAGCTTCTTTTGGCTTTACCGAGTTTATGGAAACCCGAGCAGGTTTATCGTATGGTTTACGCTTTAGCGAAAAATTTGCGGTAGGCGTACAAATGAACTATTTAAGAACCAGCTTAACACAAGAGTTTGGAAGTAAAAATAGTGTTACCGGAGCAGTTGGACTTATTGGAAAATTAAGTAACGAAATTACATTAGGAGCTCACATTTACAATCCTACCAGAAGCAAATTGGCTGAATACGACAACGAACGTATTCCCACAGTAATGAAGTTAGGCTTAAATTATCGTTTTTCTGATAAATTAATTTTTGCCTTAGAAACTGAAAAAGATGTTGATTTTGATCCTGTTGTGAAATTCGGAATTGAATACCATATTATAGACATTCTTTACATAAGAGGCGGAATTTCTAACAACCCAACATCTAGTGCTTTTGGTTTTGGTTTAATTATGAAAAACTTTATTCTGGAAGCTTCTTCCTCTTTCCACCAAACATTGGGTATGACTCCCGGAATTTCGCTAATATACAAAAAATCTGACTCGAAATCTTCTAACAAAGTAAAAACAGATTTTTAAATGTTGAAGAACTTAAAAAACATACTATTCTTTTTGTTTTTTCTTATTTTTTGCTTGAACCAAACGCTGGCACAAAATCGTGAGGATGAAAAAAATCAAATTATAGAAACCCGAGTAGAATATTTGTCAGAATCTGATGAAAATCCAGATGCCGATTACACCACTATTTTTGATCAGCTTTCATTTTATTACGACAAACCGCTCAACCTCAACAGAGCTGACTTTGATGAGTTAAGTTCTCTTAATTTACTTAATGATATTCAAATTAATAACCTGCTTATCCACATAGAAAAAAATGGCAAATTAATGACTTTAGAGGAATTACAAACTATTGAAGGTTTTGATATGGAAAGCATTAAATTAATTTTACCCTTTGTAAAAGTTAGTGCCGATATCAATACTGCTCAACTTACTTTTAAAGAACTTCTGAAAAACGGTACCAACCAATATTTTGTGAGAATAGAAAAAGTGTTGGAAGAAAAAAAAGGTTATAGTCCAACTACCGATTCAGCTTTAACAGCAAGTCCTAACTCACGTTATTTAGGTTCTAATGAGCGGATTTTTACTCGTTATCGTTATAAATATGGCAACCACGTTAGTATTGGTTTTACTGCTGAAAAAGATCCAGGAGAGGAATTTTTTACAGGAACACAAAAAAATGGTTTTGATTTTTATTCAGCGCACTTATTTTTAAGAGATAGAGGAAAATTTAAGCAAATTGCTTTGGGCGATTACCAAGCTCAATTTGGTCAAGGACTAACATTTTGGTCAGGAAGAGCTTTTGGCAAAGGTGCCGACATTTTAATGATTAAGAGAAGTGCTACCGGACTGAGACCTTATGCCTCTGTTGATGAAACCTTGTTTTTAAGAGGTGGCGGATTAACTTACGAACTCGGAAAGTTTGAAATAACAGGTTTTTATTCCTATAAGAAAATAGATGGAAATGTAATTATTCAAGATACTTCAGGATTAGCACAAGAAGAAATTGAAGCCATCAATCAAGAAGGCTTATCTATTTCCTCATTACAACAAACAGGTTTTCACCGAACTCCCAACGAATTAGAAGATAAAGATGCTATTACTCAACAACAAATGGGTGGACATGTTGCCTATAAAACCAGAAGCCTAAATATTGGAGCGACAGGTATTTTTAGCAAAATAGATGCTAAATTTGAAAGAAGCTTACAACCTTACAGTCAGTTTAGAAACCAAGAAAGCGAACAAGCAAAAGTGGGCTTAGATTACAATTGGATATACAGAAATTTCAACTTCTTTGGAGAAGTAAGTCAAAGCATAGATGCCGGAAAAGCTATTACATCAGGAGCTATTGTAATGCTCGACCCGAAACTTTCTTTAGCTGTTTTATACAGAGATTTTGATAGAGATTTTCAGCCCATATCAAGTGCTGCTATTGGAGAGAACTCTGTAAATGAAAACGAAAAAGGATTATACACTGGTATTATCGCCAAAATGGGGAAAAACTTTTCGCTAACAGCCTATTACGATCAGTTTAGTTTTGGATGGCTGCGTTTCGGAATTGATGCTCCTTCTAAAGGACATCAATACATAACACAACTAAATTACCGACCATCTAGAAAACTAGAAATGTATATAAGAATAAGACAACGCTTAAGAGACAAAAGTACTCAAGTAGATGTGGATGATATAGATTATTTAGTAGATGAAACGCAAACCAATTACCGTTTCAATTATTCTTATCAAATTACTGAATCTATTAAACTCAAAGGAAGGGTAGAGTTAATTAATTATGATTTGCAAGAATCTCCTTTTGAAACCGGCTACTTGGTTTATCAAGATATCATTTACAAAGCTAAAAGTAGCCCGCTTTCTTTTTCATTTCGCTACGGACTTTTTGATACCGACTCTTATAACAGTAGAATTTATGCTTATGAAAACGATGTGTTATATTCTTTTTCTATTCCTGCATATTATAATAGAGGTGTTAGAACTTATCTTACTACAAGATATCAATTTAAAAAAGGTATAGATTTGTGGTTGAGATATGCGCTTACTTATTTCGAAAATGTTGATACCATTGGAAGTGGACTAGAAGAAATTCAAGGAAATCATCGCTCCGATGTGAAAATTCAATTGAGATTTACTTTTTAGTAGCTGTTACCACATTAGTTTTATACGTATTGATTTTCTAATTTTACTTTTTTAATCCCATTTTATGAAAATTTTAATAACTGGCAGCAACGGACTTTTAGGACAAAAACTAGTGGCTTTATTGGCTAATAAAGAAGGCATTATGCTATTAGCAACTTCAAAAGGAGCAAACAGAATAAGCAATACAAACGGTTATCAATACCAAAGTTTAGATATTACAAATGAAGATGAAGTTGCTGCTATTTTCAATACTTTTAAACCCGATACCGTAATTAATACCGCTGCCATGACTAATGTAGATAGCTGCGAATCACTACAAAAAGAATGTTGGGAATTGAATGTTACTGCGGTAGAATTTCTAATAAAATATGCTGAGCAACATCAAACACATCTCATTCATTTGTCAACCGATTTTGTTTTTGATGGAGAAAATGGTCCTTACAAAGAAACCGACCAAGCCAATCCACTAAGTTATTACGGAAAATCTAAACTAGCAGCAGAAGAATTAGTACAACAAGCCAACACCAAATGGAGCATAGTTCGTACCATTATTGTTTATGGAGTAGCAGAAAACATGAGTCGCTCTAACATTGTACTTTGGGCAAAGCAAGCCTTAGAAAAAGGTGATCCGCTTACTATTGTAAATGATCAATTTCGTTCTCCAACATTAGCAGAAGATTTAGCAATGGGTTGTTGGTTAATTGCCGAAAAACAAGCAACAGGCATTTTTCATCTTTCAGGTAAAGATTTAATGAGCATTATTGAATTGGTATATCGTGTAGCAGATTTCTATGGTTACGACAAAACCAACATACAACCCATAAAATCAAGTTCTTTAAATCAGGCAGCTAAAAGACCACCAAAAACAGGTTTTATTTTAGATAAAGCCGTTAATGAATTAGGTTATAACCCCTGTTCTTTTGAAGAAGGATTGGCAATAATTGATGAGCAATTAAAAAAGATTGGTTAAATAAAATAGTAACCCCATAAGCCCGCAATGAATAATTCTGTTTTTGAGCAAATTTCTTTTTCTTACCGAAATTCATTTCCGCAAAAAGTATTACATTATTTTAGCGATGTAAAAAACATTGTTTTTCTAAATAGTAACCATACTTCAACCAAAAGTTTTATTGCTATTTCCGACAATAACAAATGTGACGAAAACAGTTGGCAATTTGGTTTTATCAGTTACGATTACAAAAATCAGATTGAAAAATTAAGCTCTAATCATCCTGATGGCATTCAATTTCCTGAGAAACATTTTTTTACCCCACAATTACTATTTGTGTTAGAAGGAGAAAATAGTCAACTATATTATAATAGGGAACGCTATTCTAGTAACAAAATCAATAAAATACTTAACAACATTTCAACTTATAAATTAGCTGATGTGGAAGCAAAACAACCCATTGCAGTTACATCTAGAATTACTAAAGCAGACTATTTAGCTAAAGTATCAACACTAAAAAACCACATTCAGTTAGGCGATATTTATGAAATAAATTTTTGTCAGGAATTTTATGCAGAAGACATACAAATTAACCCAATTGACTATTATTTTTTGCTCAACGAAAAATCACCTACACCTTTCTCTTGTTTTATAAAACAAGATGACAAATATTTACTTTGTGCTTCGCCCGAACGATTTATTCAAAAAACAGGAAGTGACATCATTTCTCAACCTATAAAAGGTACTATAAAAAGAGGTAAAGACCAACAAGAAGATGAGCAGCTAAAAAAAGCCCTTTTTAACGACCAAAAAGAACGTAGCGAAAATGTGATGATAGTAGATTTGGTACGTAATGATTTATCTAAAATTGCTCAAAAAGCATCCGTAAAAGTAGATGAACTTTGTGGTATTTATACTTTTCCACAAGTACACCAAATGATTTCTACCGTTAGAGCAGCATTAAAAGAGAACACCACTTTTGAAGAAATTATACAAGCACTTTTTCCGATGGGATCTATGACAGGAGCCCCAAAAATTAGTGCCATGCAACTGATAGAAAAATATGAAGCCACCAAAAGAGGTATTTACTCCGGAACAGTAGGTTACATTACTCCCGAAAAAAATGTTGATTTTAATGTTGTTATACGCAGCATCACTTATAATGCTAGCCGAAAATATTTATCCTTTATGGTTGGTGGGGCAATAACTGCTTTATCAGTTCCTGAAAAAGAATATGAGGAATGCCTGCTAAAAGCCAAAGCCATGATAGAAGTGTTGAAGGGGTAGGTATTATTATCTCTACCCAACCAAAACTTTCTCTTTTGTTTTAGCCGTTGGAAAGTAAGAAAGTAATTTATCCAACACAGCATCTACTAAGGTATCAGGGCAAGAAGCTCCACTGGTCAATATAATTCTTACGGGTTGTTTTTCAGGTATAAAATTATTGGTAGTTTCTAATTCCTTTGCATTATAATTAAAATGATGTATGGTATGTTGGTTTTCTATTTCATTAGCCGAACTAATAAAGTACGTAGGCAATTTTGCCTCACACAACTCCACTATGTGTGAAGTATTAGAACTATTATAACCACCTACCACTATAGCAAAATCGGCTGGTTCTTTTAACAAATCATAAGTAGCTTGTTGGTTATCATTGGTGGCATAACAAAGTGTATCTCTGGTATCTGCAAAATGATTTTTAATAGTTACTTCGCCATATTTTTGCAACATCACTTGTTTAAAATAATCGGCAATGGCTTGTGTTTCTGTTGCCAACATAGTAGTTTGGTTTACTACACCAATTTTTTCAAAATGTTTTTCTACATCAAAACCTTCAGAAAGTCTTCCTTTAAACTTTTCATAAAAATCGGCAGCAGGAATTTCTCCTAAAATTACCTTAGCAATAAATACTGCATCATTCATATCCTTAATAATAATAGAAGGAGCATTTTGATAGCTATGCGAAAAAGTAGCTCTCGTTTCTTCGTGCTTATGCTTTCCGTGTATAATAATAGTATGATTAGTTTTTCCTAATTTTTCCGATTGTTTCCAAACCTTCTCCACAAAAGGACAAGTAGTATTGTATTTTTCGGTTTGTAATCCAATGGCATTAATTTTTTCTTCAATCTCTATGGTGGTCCCAAAAGCAGGAATAAGAATAACATCATTACTATTAAGCTCTTCCCACTCTACTAATTGATTGCCTTCTGTATCCATAATAAACTGAATACTTTTTTCTTGTAAATCTTGATTTACTATAGGGTTGTGAATCATCTGACTCAACAAAAAAATTCTTTTTCCGGGATTCTCTTCAACTGCTTTGTAGGCAATTTCAATGGCATTTTCTACACCGTAACAAAAACCAAAATGACGAGCAATAAGAAACTGTACCGAACCAAAATCTAATAACGTAGGAGAAAAATCTTTTTTTCGTGGATCGGCATCTTTACGTAAATTTTTAATAGCAGAAATAAATGAGCTTTTATAATATATAGGAATGTCAAATTTTTTCATCTAAAAAATATTTTATGCGATTTACTGAAGGTAGAATGTCTTTTATAAAAATCAAAATTAGGTTTTTCGAAATAGATAAAATTTATTTTCTTCTCCTAATTACTATCACTATGTTAGTATTTATCGTTAAACATCAATATTTTGTCTGTTAATTACTAAAATTCATATATAAAAAATTCCGCTATTAAGATGCAGTTGTTAATAAAAAATACAAAAACAAGTTGAAGTCCCCACAGATTAAAACTTATCTTAGTGTTGATAAAAAAATGCTCCAAAAGATGCTAAAAAATGTCAATACTCTTTCTAAATTGCACAAGCGTTTTTTGATGAAAAATGCATGAATTTAATAACCCTTAAAACCCCTTATCAGAATGGAGAAAACAGTAATTAATGTAGACGAAACTACAAAAACAAACGATGAAATTTTAGTGAACGAAATCGAAAAAAATGAAGAAAACGGTATGAAGATCTATTCACACGAGGAAGCATTAGCTGAAGCAGCAAAATATTTTAATGGTGATGAGTTAGCTGCTAATGTATGGCTTAATAAATATGCCTTAAAAGATTCTGAAGGTAATATATATGAGTCGAATCCTGATCAAATGCATAGAAGGTTGGCAAAAGAAATTGCTCGAATAGAAAACAAGTATGCTAATCCTTATACTGAAGAGGAAATTTATGATGTTTTAAAGGGGTTTAAGTACATCGTTCCTCAAGGTGGTCCAATGACAGGTATTGGTAATGACTTTCAAATAGGTTCATTATCTAACTGTTTTGTTATTGGTAACGAAGGAAATTCTGATTCGTATGGTGGTGTTATGAAAATTGATGAAGAGCAGGTTCAGTTAATGAAAAGAAGAGGTGGTGTTGGTCATGATTTATCTCACATTCGTCCAAAAGGAAGCCCTGTTAAAAACAGTGCATTAACATCTACAGGAGTTGTTCCTTTTATGGAAAGATATTCTAACTCAACCAGAGAAGTGGCTCAAGATGGAAGAAGAGGTGCTTTAATGCTTTCTATATCTATTAAACATCCGGATGCACAACACTTTATTGATGCAAAAATGGATGGAACAAAAGTAACTGGAGCAAATGTTTCTGTTAGAATAGATGATGAATTTATGAGAGCTGTAAAAAGTAACTCAGAATACAAACAACAATATCCAATTCATTCAGACAATCCTTTATATACAAAAACAATAAATGCAAAAGAAGTATGGGATAAAATCATACATAATGCATGGAAATCTGCAGAACCGGGAATTTTATTTTGGGATACTGTAATCAACGAATCTATTCCTGATAGCTATGCTGATTTAGGTTTTAGAACAGTTTCTACCAACCCATGTGGTGAAATTCCATTATGTCCTTATGATAGCTGTAGATTATTAGCCGTTAACTTATATAGTTATGTAGAAAACCCATTTACAGAACAAGCAGCTTTTAACTACGAAAAATTCAATAAACATACACAAATTGCACAACGCATAATGGATGATATTGTTGATTTAGAAATTGAGAAAGTTAATAGAATAATTGAGAAAATTGAAGCGGATCCTGAAACTCCAGAAGTAAAAAGAACAGAATTAAACCTTTGGCAAAAAATTAAAACCAAATCTATTCAAGGAAGAAGAACAGGTGTTGGTATTACTGCCGAAGGAGATATGTTAGCTGCTTTAGGATTAAAATACGGTACAAAAGAAGCTACAGAGTTTTCTACTGATGTACACAAAAAGTTTGCCTTATCAGCTTATCGTGCTTCTGTAGATATGGCTAAAGATAGAGGTGCATTCCCTATTTATGACAGTATTAGAGAAGAAAAAAATCCAATGATTAATCGTATTAAAGAAGCAGATGCTACCCTTTATAATGATATGGTTAAATTCGGAAGAAGAAACATTGCTTTATTAACTATTGCTCCAACAGGAACAACAAGCTTAATGACACAAACATCTTCAGGAATTGAACCTGTATTTATGGTTTCTTACAAAAGAAGAAGAAAAGTAAACCCTAACGATAAAAAAGTTAAAGTTGACTTTGTTGATGAAGTTGGTGATTCTTGGGAAGAATTCCACGTTTTTCACCACAAATTTGTTACTTGGTTAGAAGTAAATGGATACGATGCTGATGAAGTATCTAAAATGGAAGAAGAAGAATTGAACAAAATTATTGCTAAATCTCCTTACCACGGAGCAACAGCAAATGATGTTGACTGGGTTGAAAAAGTTCGTTTACAAGGAGCTGTTCAAAAATGGATAGACCACTCCATTAGCGTAACCGTTAATGTTCCTAATGATGTTCCTGAAGATATGGTAAGCCAAATCTACCTAACAGGGTGGGAAAGTGGTTGTAAAGGAATTACTGTTTATAGAGATGGGTCTAGGAGCGGTGTATTGATTTCTAACGATAAAAAATCTGAAAAAGAAGAAATAATCAACCAATTTTTAGAAACAAATGCTCCAAAACGTCCAGAAAAATTAGAAGCTGAAATTATCCAGTTTAACAACGAAAATGAAAAATGGATTGCCGTAATTGGTCTACTAGATGGGAGACCTTATGAAATTTTTACAGGAGCATCAAGGGAGTCATTCTCTATTTTATCTCAAGTAAAAAAAGGATGGGTAATTAAAAGTAAATCTGAAGATGGTAAAACCAGATATGATTTTCAATATGAGGATAGCCACGGTTACAAAACTACTATTGAAGGGCTTTCAAGAACCTTTAATGAAGAATATTGGAACTATGCTAAATTAATTTCGGGAGTGTTACGTCATGGAATGCCTTTAAGCTTTGTAGTAGATATGGTAGATAATTTACACTTAAGTGAGGAAACTTTAAACACTTGGAAAAAAGGTGTAGTAAGATCGCTTAAAAAATTCATACCTGATGGAACAAAGCCAGCAGAAAATACTTGTCCAAGCTGTAAAGAGCCATCATTAGTTTATGAAGAAGGATGCTTAAATTGTAAAAGTTGTGGACATTCTAAGTGTGGCTAATACATTAAACTTATTTTCCTATATAAAAAATCCGAAGAAAAATTTCTTCGGATTTTTTTATTATAACAACCTACTAGTTTTCAATAAAAAAGAAAAATTTAATTTCGCTAAATATAAAAAATAATTAATTACTAATAAATTATCTGTTATTTTTGTGGCTTAAAAAATTATATGGGTACGCAACCTTTACAAAAAAAATAGCGTCTCTGTTGAAAATATAAATTTTGGTTAAATTATAACACAAACTCTAAAACTATTCAAATGAAAAAAATTCTTCTACTATTAAGTTTATTTTCGGCTTTTTTTATAACTAACAATGCATATGCATCTCACATTCCAGGAGCAAACATTACATGGACATGTAACCCAAACAACCCTTTAGAATATACTTTTACACTAACCTTATTTAGAACTTGTCCAGGTACTCATCCAGCAACAATGGCTGCTTCCTATTTCAATATTACTAATACTTGCGGATTAACCAACCCTATAGCACCCACTTTTACTCAAGTAGGACAAGCTGTTGATATCAACCAAATTTGTCCAGGACAATTAAGTAGTTGTTCAGGAGGTCCATCAACGAATCCAGGAACATGGATGTATACTTATCAGGCAACAATAACTTTTCCTGCAAATTGTAACTCTTGGGGTATAAGTTTCGACCTATGTTGTAGAGATGCCTCTACAAATACTAATGGTGGATCAGGCAACAACGTTTATGTTCAGTCCCAATTAAATACAGTTACTGCTCCTTGTAATAATTCATCTGTAGTAACAGCACAACCTATTCCATATTATTGTGCAGGACAAACTTCAACTTATTGTGTAACCTCAACTGATATTGAGGGAGATAGTTTATATTATGTCTTAGTATCTCCACAAGGAGGAGCAGGTGCGGTTATTACACATCCAGCTCCATATTCTATTAATAGTCCGCTTCAAAATTCTACATGGGATCCAACAACAGGTTGTTTAACTTTTACTCAACCAACTACAGGAAATTTTGTGGTAAACATTCAAATTCAATCTTATGATGCTTTTGGCAATATGACTGGTTATGTTAATCATGACTTCCAAGTTATTGTGTTAAGTTGTTCTAATCAAGCTCCTACACCACCTCCTGTTATCACTAATGTATCAGGTTCTGCGAATATTAATAACAACACTATTGATTTATGTATAGGTGATAACGTGTGTTTTGATGTTGTATTCAACGATGCTGATCCTAATGATTCTTTACATATTACCACCAACGGAACAACTATACTTCCTGGAGCAACATTTACTCAAACTGGTACTAACCCTAAAACAGGAACCTTTTGTTGGGTGGCTACAGGAGGATTTTCAGGTTCTGTTGTAAACTTTATTGCTAGAGACCAATTTTGTCCAATTGCAGGACAAACCTCTTTCTCAGTTACCTTCAATATTGGCACAGGAGTTTATGCAGGAGCAGATCAAACTATATGTACTGGAAATACCCATCAATTACAAGTGGCTAATGCTACCAACCCTGTTTGGACTTCTATAGCTGGAGACCCTATAAATGTTGGTACAAATATAAGTTGTGATTCATGTACAAATCCAATTATTACTCCTAGCCAAACTACCACTTACGTAGTAACTAGTGATTCTGTACCTGGTCTTTGTAACTTAACAGATACTGTAACTATTACCGTATTAAATGCAGTGGGGCCTCAAATTTCCGATACTGCTATTTGTGCCGGAGGATCTGTTGTTATTGATGCAGGTGCTGGATATACTAATTATACTTGGTCTCCAGCTTGTTGTGTTGGTCAATTTGCTACCATTACAGTTCCCGGTACTTATATCGTTTCTGTTGATACTTTAGTTTGTACACTAACAGATACATTTGTTGTAAGTCAAGCTCCATCTCCAACACCGACCATTACAGGTGATGATTTTTATTGTAATAATGAACTGACAACCTTAGGAGTGTCAGGAAGTTATACTAACTACACTTGGAATCCTGGTGGACAAAATACTTCAAATATTACAACAGGAACAGGAACATACACTGTAACAGTAACCGATTCTAATGGCTGTACAGGAACTTCTCCTGCAGTAACAGTAACTAATTCAGATCCTCAAGCAACAATACTTGGGAATGACACTGTTTGTCCGGGAGATTTTACTACTCTTTCTGTTTTCCCTTCATTTAATGGTTATGTGTGGTTCAACAATGATACTAACTCAATAACGAGTGCAACCATAGGTGGTGTAAGTGTTATAGTTACAGATAATTTTGGATGTAATGATACTGCTTATGCAACTGTACATGGATATCCTGTGCCAACAGCAGCATTCTCAATTGACCCACCAACTCAGGGTCAGCCAGGTATGCCAATTACTTTCACTGACTTATCTTCAGGAAACCCTATAAGTTGGCTATGGAATTTTGGTGATGGAAATGGAAGTACTATCCAAAACCCAACCCATATTTACACTACACAAGGGTTCATGAATGTTAGTCTCTTAATTACAACTGCAGAAGGTTGTCAGGACGATGTCTCTTTAGAATATTTAATACTTTCTGATATTATTATTCCAAACATATTTACTCCAAATGGCGATGGGCATAATGATTTCTTAGTATTCAAAAATTTAGAATATTTTGAAAATAATTTACAAGTATTTAATAGATGGGGAACTAAAATTTATGAAAAAGAAAACTATAAAAATGAATGGGATGGTGATGGTGTTAGTGATGGGACCTACTATTTTATATTAGAGATTAAAAAACATGATGATAGTATTGAATTGCATAAAGGAACAATTACTATTCTTAGAAACTAATAATCTTTTCTATATTAAAATTAATAAAAGTAAAAACCCATTTTAGTTAAATGGGTTTTTACTTTTATTAATTTTAATTATAACATTTTGTTAAATTTCATACCTGTAAAAGGCAACTTAATCTAAATTGTTACGTCTTGGAGTTGAATAATTAGTAATTTTGATAATGATTCTTTAATAAAAGAATAACAGTGCCAAAATTTCTTAAGATATAACAATATGAAATTTATGAAATCTAATATGAAAAATTTGTTATCAGTATTAATTCTAACATTATTTTTTAGTTTTAATGCTTATGCATCTCATATACCAGGAGGTAATTTAACATATACTTGCACTGGTACACCTAATCAATATCTACTTACAATGGAGTTGTTTGTTAAGTGTCCTAGTACTTTACCTACAACACAAAGTAGTTCATATGTTACAATCACTAACAATTGTGGATTACCCAACCCTGCTTCCGTAACTTTCAATCAAGTTGGGGTACGTGAAGATGTAACACAAACTTGTGCCTCTCAACTAAGTAATTGTCCACCTAATCCTTCTGGAGGAGTGCAAGGTGTATTAATGTACACTTATGAAGCTTTAATAACCTTTCCTGCTGCTTGTGATAGCTGGTCTATTTGTTTCAACCTTTGTTGTAGAGACAATGCTACCAATGTGTCAGGAAATTCAAGTAATTCCATGAATTTTTGTACTACAATAAATTCTCAAACACAAGTTTGTGGCAGTTCTCCAACAGTAAATGCAGCACCAATTCCTTATGTTTGTGCTGGACAACCTGTTAATTATTGTTTAGGAGCAACGGATCCTGATGGTGACAGTATCTATTATTCTATGATTACTCCTACTAGTAGTGGTACCCCTGTAACTTTCAATCCTCCTTACAATACAAACTCTCCTCTTCAAAACTTTACACTTGACCCACTTACAGGCTGTATTACATTCAACCAACCTACAACTGGTAATTTTGTTATCGCTTTTTTAATTGAATCATTTGATGCTAATGGAAACCTTACCGGTTCTGTTGTACACGATTATCAATTTTATGTTATTAACTGTTCTAATGTAACCCCAGCCCCACCTGCTGGAGGGGTTACCCTTTTACCTGGTAGTAATGCTTATTCAACAGGGCCTAACTCTATAGCTATTTGCGAAGGTGCCTCTGCTTGTTTTGAAATGACATTTACGGATACAAATCCAGGAGATATACTAACAATTGATACTGCTAATTCTAGTATTCTCAACAATTTACCAGGAGCTTCTTATACATTGGTAGGAACAAACCCTTTAACAATAACAGTTTGTTGGACAGTACCTCCGGGTTCTCCATCTTATATAAATGGTACTATGACTGTTATTGATGGAGCATGTCCTATTGTAGGGTCTGCCTCTCAGGTAATTGTGATTGATGTAATTAATAGTACTGTTGCGCTTAAAGACACCACAATATGTGGAAACCAATCTGCACAACTGAGTGCTAATGGAGGACAAACCTTTAATTGGGCTTCCATAGCTGGTGATCCAATTATTGTGGGAACTAACTTTTCATGTAATCCTTGTTCAAACCCTATTGCAACTCCAAGTGTTACTACAACTTATGAAGTTACAAGTAACCTTTCTGGTGGCTGTAATAATAAGGATACCGTTACGGTTACAGTTGTTCCTGATTTTACTATGACGGTTTCTCAAAGTTCAACTACATCTTGTTTATTTGAACCAATTCAATTGAATGCAAATGTGCAACCTACCAATCCAGGATATATTTATAATTGGTATCCAACAAACTATTTAAATAATCCTACTATTTCAAATCCAGAAGCTAATATTTCTGTTCCTGGAACTTATACTTATTATGTTGATGTAACCAACCCTGGAGGATGTACTAAAAAAGATTCTATTACTATTACCGTGGCTTCAGTAGTTGCTCCTAATATAAACATTTTAACTCCCGACTCTACTATTGAGTGTGATAGTACTGTTTTAGTGGACTTAGATTTAGGAGGCGGAATACCTGCTACTTGTGGACCAAGTATAACTAATGTATGCTCTTCTCCAGCGACCCAAATTTCTGTAGGTACACCAACTGGTGCTAATTCTTCTACATCTTACCCTGCTCCTTATGGTAACTGGTACAGAAATGCCAAACACCAATTTTTATTTACTGCTGCTGAACTAAATGCAATGGGTTTTATGGGTGGAAAAATAAATGAAATTGCTTGGCAAGTCACCCAAATAAATGGTACAAACGTTTACAATAGCTTCCAAATTTCTATGAAATGTACACAACTAACTAATTTAACTACATGGGAAACTGGATTAACACAGGTTTTAAACCCTGTAAACCATGTAGTGAATGTGGGGTGGAATACTCATCCACTAGATATTGCTTATGAATGGGATGGAACATCAAACATAGTTGTTGAAATTTGTTATAATAATCTAGCAACTAGTTTTACCAATAACTCTATAACTCCATGGACAACTACAGCATTTACATCAACTATATACTACAGAAGTGATGGAACAGCAGCATGTCCTTACACTGGTACTCCTACTACTTCAACTAATAGACCTATTACTAGATTCAATTGGTGTCCAACTACTCCAGATCCAAATGACTTTACGTATGAATGGACTCCTAATTTTGGTATAAATGATACAACTTTGCAAAATCCTACTTTATCGCCTACACTACCTACAACATACTATGTAACAGTAACTAATATTAATGGAGGCTGTATAGATACAGATTCTATTACAATAACTGTTCAATGTTGTCAAATACCACAAGTTTCAACAACAGATATTACTTGTTATGGTGGTAATGATGGTAAAATAGTGGTTACACCATATTATTTAGTAGGAAGTGAGGTTCAAACCATTACCTATACTGATAGTGCTACAAATACTATTTTACAAACCACACCAAACATGTCTGCAGGAAGTGATTCCCTAGTAAATATTCCAGCGGGAACCTATATAATTACTTCTACAGATACAAGTGGGTGTACAACTGATACAACCATTTATATTTACGAGCCTGACCAAATGTTTATTGATAACATTACTGCTGAAGATACTATTTGTATTAACGGTACAAAACAAATTAGTGCGACATCTATAGGTGGTACAGGCAATCATACACTTACATGGACAGATAATACTACTAACACAAATATTCCAGGTAACGGACCTCACAATGTTAATCCAGTTGTTTCGCCTAGTTGTTATGAGGTTTTTGCAACAGATATCAATGGTTGTCTATCCGATACTCAACAAGTATGTATCTCATTATTTCCTAACTTAACCGGATCATCAACTCAATATACTGATACTGTATGTGAAGGTTTTAGTACTACTTTAAATGTAAATGCTACCGGTGGTTCAGGGGTTGGATATAACTACAACTGGTATGAAGGCGGTACATTGTTAGGTAGTGGAACTACTATGAATGTTACACCAGGAGCTTCTCCGACTGATTATTATGTGGTTATTACAGATAATTGTACTACACCTCCTGATACAGTTGAATATCAAGTTTTTTGGTATGATGTACCTGTGTTAGACATTGCTAGAAACAAACCTGATAGTTGTTACCCTATTACAGTAGAATTTAACAATACTTCTGTTCCAAACAACCTTGTTGGTAATACAGTTTGGGACTTTAGTGATGGTTCAACATTATCTGGAAATACAATTACAAATACTTTTAATACTCCTGTTTGTAGAGATCTAACTGTTACTGTAACTACTATTAATGGATGTGTTCTAGATACAACAATAGCAAATTATGTTTGTCCAAAAGATTATCCTAATGCTGATTTTTATGCGGATCCTGAAGAAACAACTTTCTTATTTCCGGAAATTAGTTTTACTAACCAATCTACAGGACAAGGTAGTTTGAGTTACTTATGGGATTTTAATACAGGTGTAGCTCCAGATTCTTCAACATTTACTAATCCAATACATATGTTCCCTGCGGGAATGCCAGGTGAATATAATGTATGGCTAACTGTAACTAACGAACATGGCTGTGTAGATTCTACAATGAGAGTTGTGACTATTACTGATATCTTCCTGTTTTATGTGCCTAACTCATTTACTCCAGACTCTGACAACTTGAATGAAACCTTTAGAGCTTATGGCGAAGGAATTGATTTATCTCAATTCAAAATGTACATTTTTGATAGATGGGGAGAGAAAATATTTGAAACTGATGATATTGAAAAAGGATGGGATGGAACTTATATGGGGGCTCCTGCTCCTGTAGGAACTTACGTATGGAGAATAGAAACTAAAGAGTTATTTGTAAACAGACGTCATGAAATGATGGGCCATGTAAACTTATTAAGATAAACCATTATTTATTAAATAAAAAAAGCGGTTGAGGATACCTCAACCGCTTTTTTTATTTAACTAACAGAGTTTTATATCTCCCAAGTTACTCCGCTATTTACTATCTCATCTATTGATGAAAATTTAGCTTTTGTTTTTTCATGGCTGATTTGCTCCCATAACTTATCATTAAAAGTAGATGCTTTAACACTTCTTATAACTCCAAAAGCAACAGGCATTTCAGGTAATGTCATATTTACTAACATATTATGAAGTGTATCATCTTCACAATAAGCATCATGTATTAAAATATCATTTTCAGTAATCCCATTTTCACCAATAGTAACCACTTCTAGTTTTAATCCATTTAAACGAATTCCTTTATTATTTTCTTTACCAAATATCATTGGTTTACCGTGTTCTAACCAAAGCTGATTATCGAACTTTCCCTCTTTATCTGTAATAGCCGAAAAAACTTTATCATTAAAAATAACACAGTTTTGAAGAATTTCTACTAAAGAAGTTCCTCTATGCTTTTCTGCTTCAACAAAAACGTCTACCATTTTTTTCGGATCAACATCTACTACTCTTGCAAAAAAAGTTGCTCCGGCACCTATAGCTAATTTCCCTGGGTTAAATGCTTTGTCAACAGTTCCGTGTGGAGATGATTTGGTTTGAATACCAGTTTTTGATGTTGGAGAAAATTGTCCTTTAGTTAATCCATAAATTTCATTATTAAAAAGAATCATGTTAATATCTACATTTCTTCTTAACACATGAACAAAATGATTTCCGCCTATCGCTAAGGCATCTCCATCCCCTGTAATTTGCCAAACGCTTAAATTTGGGTTTGCCAACTTAACACCTGTAGCAATAGCAGGTGCTCTACCATGAATAGAATGAAACCCATATGTTTCTACATAATACGGAAAGCGAGATGAACATCCAATTCCGGAAATAAAAACAATATCTTTTTTTTCTTTTCCTATTTGAGGTAAAGCTTTTTGCATAGCACTCAAGATAGCATAATCTCCGCAACCCGGACACCATCTAACATCTTGATCTGTAGAAAAATCTTTAAAAGTAAGTTGTTGATCTTTAACTAAGTGTTCCATTAAAATAGTTATTTTAAATATTTTGTAAATTCGTTAATTAGTTCTTTTTTAGAAAAAGGTAATCCTTGTACCTTATTATATTGTTGGTAATTGAACTGCGACAATTCTCCTTTAAGTAATCGTACAAATTGACCTGAATTTAATTCACAAACCAATATAGTTTTGTATTTAGAAAAAACTTTTTCCGTATTTTTTGGAAGTGGATTGATATAATTGAAATGAGCGAACCCAACGTTTTTGTATTCTTTAGTTAATTCACTAAAAGCTGTAAGAATACTTCCATAAGTTCCTCCCCAACCAACAATTAATAAGTCTCCTTCTGAAGCTCCTTGAACACTAAGCTCAGGAATAAAATTAGCTACTCTTTTTACTTTTTCAGCTCTAAGTTCAACCATTATTTCATGGTTTTCTGGTTCGTAAGAAACATTACCAGAAACATCTTGTTTTTCAAGCCCTCCAATTCTATGCTCTAGGTCTTTTGTTCCTGGTATAGCCCATTGTCTGGCAAGTTTTTCATCATCTCTTAAATATGGACTCCAACTTTCTTTTTTGTTTGCCATATTTAATGTAATTGGAGGCATATCAGCCAATTTCTTAATTCTCCATGGTTCGGCACCATTAGCAATAAAACCGTCCGTTAATAAAATAACCGGTGTCATATGTTCTAAAGCCAATTTTACTGCTTGATATGCAAAATCAAAACAATTTGATGGCGTACTAGCTGCAATAACAATTACAGGACTTTCTCCATTTCTTCCATAAACTGCTTGCATTAAATCTGACTGTTCAGTTTTTGTTGGTAACCCTGTAGAAGGACCTCCTCGCTGAACATCAATAATTACAATAGGAAGCTCTGTCATCATTGCTAGACCTATTGCTTCACCTTTTAAAGCTAATCCGGGGCCTGAAGTTGATGTAACCGCTAAATTTCCTGCAAAACTTGCTCCTATAGCAGAGCAAATACCTGCAATTTCATCTTCAGCTTGAAAAGAAATAACATCAAAATTTTTATACTTTGATAATTCATGTAAAATATCAGAAGCAGGTGTGATTGGATATGTTCCTAAAAATAATTTTAATTTTGTTGCTTCTGCAGCAGCTAATAATCCCCAAGCTGTAGCTATATTTCCGGTAATACTTCTATATTTTCCTTTTGGTAATGCTGCTGGTTTTATAGTATAATTCGATGGCAATAATTCTACTGTAATAGCAAAATTATACCCTGCTTTTAATGCAGCCTTATTCGCTTTGGCTAATTCAGGGCTTTTAGAAAACTTAGCATCTAAAAAGTTTTCGGTAATATCTAATGGCCTGTTAAACAACCAATAAACTATCCCCAAAGCAAACATGTTTTTACTTCTGGTTCTACTTTTGTTTTCTATATCAAATTGAGCAACACTTTCTTTTGTTAAGCTAGTTATGGGTGCTTGAATTAAATTATATCCATCCAACGTACCATCTTCTAAAGGATTAGAAGTAAATTGTGCTTTCTCAAAATCTTTAACCTTAAAACTATCGCTATCTATTATTATAGTTCCTCTATCTTTTATGGATGTTAAGTTAGCTTTTAATGCTGCTGGGTTCATAGCTACTAAGACATCTGCTTCATCTCCCGGAGAAAAAACTGATGTACTACCAAATTGTATTTTAAATCCACTAACTCCCGCTACTGTTCCCTGCGGAGCTCTAATTTCTGCTGGAAAATCAGGAAAAGTAGATAAATCGTTACCTATAAAAGCTGTTGTGTTACTAAACTGCGATCCTGTAAGTTGCATTCCATCACCAGAATCGCCAGCAAACTTAATTACTACCTCTTCCAGTTCTTCTATATTTTTTGTCATAATAACATTTTTACATTACAAAGTTACTATTTAGAACCTTTACAAATTATTTTGAAGGGTGGTAATTGTTAAGTAAAAATAAAAAACTGATTTTTTATGCTTGTAATTAAGCATTATTTGAATAAATACCTTATTCCAAGAACAAAATGGTAGCGAGATATCTGACTTTCTTTATATTCTTTATCAATTTTAAATGTTTCTCCATTTATTTCCATCTCATTAATATACGTTCTGTTATATGCTACATTTAAACCTATAGCTAAATTTCGCCATAATTTATAATCATACCCAGCAGCAACGTTAAAGGCATAACCATTTGCTTCCGTTTTAAATTTTTCTGTTAGTGTTATATTGTTATTAATATAAAATGTTTTTCCAAAAGAAAAGTCGATATACACTCCACTTGTAAAATCTTTCTGTAACCATCTTAAAACAAAAGAACCTGCAAGGTAATTCATAGTAATATCATCCCTCAATTGCCCTATTAAAGTATTGCCAACTTCATCTACAATTGACATATTATCTACTTGATGTTTACTAGTAAAATTTGAGGCTTTAATCCCCAAGCCATAATTAAATCCTTCGGGAAAATAATGTGCTTCAAAAGTAGCATTATAGCCACTCTTAAGTTCTTTTGAATAAGCATTCTCTTTTGTGTTTTGATAATCAAAATAACCCAACCCATAACTAGCCGAAAACCGAAAAAGTGGAGCTGATTTCCTTGCTATTTTTACTCTTTCTTTTTTTATTTTTTTTACGGTTATTACAGTATCTTGTTGTTCAAAAGAATGATTAAAATAATATGAATTGACTTGTGATAAAAATAATGATGAATTATACGGTACACTATCAGTTGGAATGGAAAAAAATATTTTTTGAGCTCCAACACTTTCTATCTTACAATAGACAGTATCATCTCCATTAATAACAATATAATCCTGAGCAATTAAAAAATTGCTTAGCATTATAGCGATTACCAACAAATAATACTTCATTTTATTTAATACTAACATGACTATAAATTATTCTGTAAATTTTGTTCCCATTTCCAAGCAGAAAGCATCATATCTTCAATATTGTAAATAGGTTCCCATTCTAATAATTGTTGAGCTTTTTGGTTGTTAGCATAAATAGCTTGAACATCTCCTTCTCTTCTTTTTCCTATAACATAATTTAATTTTTTACCACTAACTTTTTCAAACGCTTTTACTGCTTCTAACACACTCACTCCTTTTCCAGTTCCTAAATTAATAATGTTATGATTTTGAAAATCTTTATTCTCAATTAGTTTTTGCAATGCCAACACATGTGCCGAAGCGATGTCGCTTACATGTATATAATCTCTAATACAAGTCCCGTCAGCAGTAGGATAGTCTCCACCAAAAATAGTTAGCTGTTTTAATTTACCAATAGCTGTTTGAGTAATATAAGGCACTAAATTATTAGGTGTAGTAAGCGGCAACTCCCCATTTAAACCACTTTTATGAGCTCCTACCGGATTAAAATACCTGAGTGAAATAGCTTTATAATTATTATTTACCATAATAAAATCATCCACTATTCTTTCTCCTATTTGTTTGGTATAAGCGTAAGGAGATTCAGCTTTTTCCATAGGAGTTTCTTCTGTTACAGGTAACTCATTTACATTGCCATATACAGAACAAGAAGATGAAAAAATTAAATTTGGAACATTAAATTCTTTTTGACAAGATAAAATATTAATTAATGAATTGATATTGTTATCGTAATAAATTAATGGTTTTGCTACCGATTCAGGCACAGCCTTAAAAGCAGCAAAATGGATAATTCCTGAGATATCAGGATTTGCCTCAAACACTTTTTTGGTGGCTTCAACATCTTTTAAATCCACATTATAATATTGAAACTGCTTATTGGTAATTTCTTTTATTCGTTTATAAGTAGCTTCAGAAGAATTCGCATAATTATCTACCGAAATTACTTCCCAATCGGTATTTCCTAATATCTCTATAATGGTATGTGAACCAATATAACCTGCTCCGCCTGTGATGAGTATTTTCATTGTTAATTTTCTTTTTTATAAGATATACTAGTTTGAGTTCACTTGGTAATACTTATTTTTGTAAAAGTAACATATTCTATCAAAATAACACTTTGCAACATACAAAATGCCTTATAACCCAATCAGAAGACTTATATCCACTAAAAGGATATGAGAAAAATTACTTAGTAAAAAGTAAATCGAGTAGTTTTGTATTTTGCTCTAAAATACCTACTGAAGAAGAAATTTATAACCATTACAACAATTACCCAATAGGTTACGGTGCAGATTCGGCAATTACTAACATTAGAATTAATGAAGTTTTAGATGGTTTTGAAAAATTCAGAAAAACCAACAAGATGTTGGATGTCGGTTGTGGACCGGGATTGTTTTTAATTGAAGCTAAAAAAAGAGGTTGGGAAGTTTACGGAACTGAGTTTACCGATAATCAATTAACCTATTTAAAAGACAAAGGTATAAACACCTTGAAAGGAAAACTTAGTGATGATTCTTTTGAAAATGAACTATTTGATGTAATTATTTCTAGCGAAGTTATTGAACATATTAATAATCCCGTTGAGGAAATACAACAATTTCATCGTTTACTTAGAAAAGGGGGAGTGGTATATATTACTACTCCTAATTTTAACGCCTTAGAAAGATATCTTCTTAAAGGAGATTATGAAATTATTGAATATCCCGAGCACTTATGTTACTATACTCCAAAAACCATAAACTTATTACTAACTCAAAATGGATTTGAAAAATTAAAGATTACTACAACAGGTATTAGTTTAGCCCGAATAAAAAAAAGTTTGAAAAGAAAAAATAATGAATCTACCGAAAATGTTGCTTCTGATGAAGCCTTACGTGAACAATTAGAAACAGGGTATAAACGACATCTTAAATCTTTTATAAATGGACTACTCAATTTTTTCGGAATAGGCAATTCTTTAAAGGTTTGGTATGTAAAAGTTTAATGTTTGAAATCATTATAAATCGCTGCATAAATTTTCTCTGCTATTTCAAAATTTCGGTATTTCTCTGCAATAGATCTTATTTTGTGGTAAATTTCTTCTCTAGAATTCTTACTTAGTAAATTATCTATTTCTTTAATAGCTTTTAAATAAGCTGCTTCATTCAATTCTTCTATCACACTTCCTATTTTATTGTTTTTAATAATGTCGGAATCATCAGAAATATCTTTAGTAATTACAACAGGAAGTCCTAATGCCCAATACTCTCCATCTTTAATGGGGGTACAATATCGTTTTGTAGGAATAGGTTTAACAGGTGTAATACCAAAATCTCCCAAACCAATATAATTCGGAATTTCATGATGAGCCACAAATCGATGTATAATTGTTTTGGGATTAACCTCGCTTTTAGAGGCATAGTTTTCAATTTCTAGTTTAGTATGAGCGGATAATATTAGTGCTCTAAATTTATCTCCCCAATAATTTTCAGCGACTTTAAAAAAATCAAATATATCTTCTGCTAAATAAATGCCTCCAAACTTCCCTGCATACACACCAACAATTTTATCCTGAAGTTTTAATTCTTGCACTAATATGTTATTTTTTAAATTAGCTTCAGAAAACAAAGTTAGATTAACACAGGCTGGTTTAACAAATATATTATTGCCATAAAAATGATATTTTTCTTTTGCATAGCTTTTCATTCCCTCCGTTGTTGCAATTAAATACTTGGCTCTTTTAGTTAATCTTTTTTCAAAGAAAAAAAGTAAGCGATAAGCCAACCCATTTTTTTTCCACACACCATTTTCTACCATAGTTTCTGCATGTGGTTCATAACTATCAATTATAAGCGGCCTTCCTGTAAATAAAGACAAAATATATCCTATCATACCGGCAGGTGTACACCAACAATGTATCACATCGATCTTTTCTTCTCTAATAGTCTTCAGCAACTTAAAAATAAGTCCCATCCACATCATTAATCCCTTTAAACTTAGTGGGTGATAATCAATAAGTATATTCTTAATTTTAGTGTGATTATTGTTTATAGGTTGATTATTTTTTTCAAGCGTTGTAAGAAAAATCCTAGCCTCATTGGGTAGATGATTCGCAATAATATTTAAATAAGGCAAAGTATAAGTTTGAATCAGCGCATCATTATAACTCCAAGATGTAATAACTAATATGTTTTCTCTATTTTTCATTAACTATTTTCTTGAAAATTAATGCAATTGATGCAGGATAGGTTATAATTGCTAGCAATAAAAAATACAAACCTCGAAGCTTGTTATTACCATTTTTCCACCAACTACCGGCTAAAATAAGATATAAATTAGAAAAACATTGTTGCTTAAACCAATAGGAATGAAAAAGTTGTTGTTTTTCACATTTTCTAAATAGATAAATACTGTCTTTTTCGAGTAAATCTACGTTTTTTGACATGTTTTCAGGATGAATTCTATAATTCCATAACGCTTCAGAAATAACACCAATTTTAAACCCATTTGCTAATGATTGAATTAATACATCCTGGTCAGCATTATTAGATAAATTAACATCAAAACCGCCTATTTTATATAAAACTTCTTTTTTAAATACTATTCCTGACGGTGCTGTATTATAGTTGGCTTTTAAACTCAAAAAATCTGCTATTTTTAAATTATTTTCTCCTTTTAAAATCCTATCTATTGGTTTAGATTGTTCATCAATCATTTGACAATAGGAATATACTACATCATAATCTGTTGATGTAAAAAATTTTACCTTTTTTTCTAAATTAGTGATGTGCCAAACATCATCTGCATCTAAAAAAGTAATGAACTCACCATTTGCTACTTCTAATCCTTTGTTACGAGTATCAGACACTCCTGAATTAGACTTATTAATCAATTGAATTCTATTATCTTTTTCTGAAAATTGATTTAAAATTGTAGCGGAATTATCCGTTGAACCATCATTAACAATAATGAGTTCCCAATTAGAATAAGACTGATTAATCACCGACTCGATGGTTTCTGCAATGTATTTTTTTGCATTGTAGCAAGGGATAATAATAGAGACTAATGTTTTCAGATTAAACCTATTTTTTTAGCTGTTTCAGGTTTGCAAATTAAGTAATTCCAAAAAGATGAAACACTAATTTCATCTTTTTGAGTAACTACATCATTTTTATCATCAATATCGAAATAGATATATCCTTTACCTTTAAAAAGTGCATTGAGCTTAACGGCACACGCTTCATCCCAAATTTCTATTAAAAAATCTGATTTAAATTTATCGAGATATTCTCCCATGCCTTCTAATACTTCAGGCTCATGCGTTTCTACATCAATTTTCATCAAATCAATTCGTTCTATATTGTTTTTATCTATAAAGTCAACTAAGGTAATACATTCTATTTCTAATTCTTTTTGTGGAGTTGTTTCAGATAAAAGCGATTTATTTACCGTAACAGAAGTACAAAAATCATGACCTTCCATTAAAAATACCTTTGCAGTTCCATTAAAATTAGAAGCAGCTTTTGGAACAACTGTAATGTCATAATTATTTATTTCAACATTATAATTCAAATATTCTAAGACTTTAGGGAGCGGCTCAAAAGTATAAACTTTAGCTGTTGGGTTCAATGCTTTTGTAACCAATGAATACAATCCTGTATTTGCTCCAATATCCATTACCACATTAGCATCTACACATAGCTTTCTCCATAGTTTTAGTGATGTTTTTTCCCAACCGTTATCAATTCCTCCCCAAAACAACTCATTTTCTTCTGATGCACCTAAATGGTACATTTTAAATTGATGATTAGCATCTACCTTAACAGTAAAAACGCCTTTGAAGTGGAGATGTTTATATATCTCTTCAGGTAAATCCATCCATTTTATCAATGAAAAAATTTGTTTCTTAAATGGAATTGAATTATAAATTTTCTTTACTACTTGCTTCATTATTTATCATATATTTCACACCAAACTTTCATTACTCCAAACCTAAAATCCGTTTCTATTACTTTTAAGCCTGCATCTTTTATTAACTCCAATAATTCTTCTCTATCAAACTCCCAAACATGATCGGCATCTGTGTATTGTATTTTATTCTTTAATTGTGTTCTATAATGATTCAAATAAGTTTTATCATAATCGGGTAATTCTATAAATATTTTTTTAGCATGTGGCACACACTTTTTTAGGAAGTCTAAAGGCTCATCTATATGCTCTAAAATATGTGATAATATAATTACATCAAACTTTTCATTGCATGATTCAAGATAATCAAAAGCATCTCCGTATATAAATTCTAGGTTAGGTTGGTTATGTTTAGATTTTGCTATTTCTACATCTCCTTTTACATAATCAACTCCTACCACTTTTTCAGAAAAATCAGCCAACTTATTACTCATGTCGCCATATCCACTACCTAAATCAAGCACTTTATCTGTTAATTCAACTTGTTTTTTTATAAAATTAATGGTGTGGTAACGCAATGGATGATTTTCATAAGGAAAGTAATTAAAAGATTCTTCGTGAGCTAATCTATCAAATATCCATTCTAAGGTGAGATATAAATTAAACCTTGTTTTAGGTTTTAATATAACTAATAGTTTTGAAAATCTATATATTAAACTCAACAATAAAACACGTTCTTTTTCTCTTTTTAAATGTAATCCCATTGTATAATTATGTTTTTATATATAAATTAATGTATGAGTTCCACATTCGCTCAAAGTTATACATTTCTAAGGCTGTTTTTTGTCCTTTTTCCTTAAAATCAGCACCATACTCTAATGTATAATTAATGCCTTCTGCCATAGAAGCCGCATCTTTATAGTTAACTAAATATCCATTTTGTTTATGTTGAATAGCATCTAAAGCAGAACCGGTAGGAGTGGAAACTACAGGAGCAGCATTCATCATGGCTTCTGGTATTACAAAGCCAAAAGGTTCGTAATTAGCAGCATGAGCATAAACATCTAATAGTGCGTATAAAGAAGGAATGTACGTTCTATCTACCCAACCTGTGAATACAATATATTCAAGTACATTCAGTTTTTCAGCTAACTGTTGTAGCTCCTCTTTTTGATTGCCCTGACCAACAAATAAAAATAGGGCATCAGGATGTTTTGCTATAACTTCCGGAATTGCTTCTACTATGTAGCGATAACCTTTCCATTCAATTAAACGAGCTACTGTTCCAATAATTTTTTTACCTGCTAATTGATACTTTTCTATGATTTCTTTTTTATAAGTTTCAGATTGTTGAGTAAAAATTTCGGGAGGAATTCCGTGATGAATCATAGTTATTTTATCAACTGGAGCATTTTCTTTCTCAATAATAAATTTTTCTGCTTCTTTAGAAACGGGGACCAAATGAGTGGCGTTTTTATTATTTATTTTATCTGCAAAAACCCATTTTGGAGCATAAAAATAATGGAAAGTTGTATCTTGTTTAGTTACCACTCTTTTCTTAACTCCTGCCAAACGAGCTGCCATCAACCCAGGAAAAGAATCATCAAATAAATGCGTGTGTACCACCTCAGGCTTTAGTTTTTTAAACAAACTATACAATTGAAAAAAGGCGCGAACCATCCCTCTTTTTCTTTTATGGTGATCAAATTTATACCAATAGCAATCCCAACCGTATTTACCCACATCTTCAATCATCTTTGGTTTTTCGGTATAAAGGGTTACAAAAGAGAATTTATGCTCTTTTTGTTGTGCTGCTTTTTCTGCAAACCATTTAAAATAAGGTACGCTAGATTCATTGGATATAACAAAAACAATATGCATTAGTTGGCTGATTCAGTTAAAAATTGTTCTACTTTTTTTATTAAATTATTATAGGTAAATTGTTTGGCAAAAATAATTCGTTCTTTAATAATAAATTGGTTCTCTTCTTCATTTAAAATTTTATTGAGTTGTTTAACACCTTCCTCATGATTCTTATAAGAATAAACCAACGTGTTATTTTGATAATCGATAAACTGTGGGACTAAAACTGGTCTTCCCAATGCTAAATATTGTAGTAATTTATGATGATTAATATTATTACCATTAACCTCTAAAAACATTGGGGCTATACAAACTTTTGCTTGTGCAATATAATTTTTAAGTGTTTTGAAATATTCAGCTCCATGCAGTATTAAATTTTTGTGCTTATTTTTTAAAAAAATCTCATGAAATAAATCGTTTTTCACATCTCCTATTTTACCAATAAATAAAAATATTTCTTCCGGAAACTCTACAAGCATTTTATCAATTAAGTCAACATCTAATCGATGGTCAATATTTCCAATATATAATATAAAATCTTTTTCGTATTCAATAGTGTTATCATTTATAAACTCTTCCTCAGAAATTCCATGAGACAACTCTAGAATATCTCCATTAAACTCAATATCATTTAATAACTCTTTTGAAACAACAACTAATTTATCTGTGTTTTTCAAAAGTGTTTTTTCTCTGTCATTAATATATTTATCAACTCTAAAATAGATTGTTAATTTAGATTGAAATTGTTTAGGACTAGAAAAACGATAAGGATCAAAAGTCCAAAAAATATAATCTGATACAACATTATTCTTTAGCCATTTTTTTATAGTTTGACTAATAAGAAGTTCATTAATATTGGATAGAAATTCAAACCGGGTAAAAGGAAATCTATTGGTATAATTTAATATTGTTAGTGTTGATGAATAATTAGAGGTACTTATTTTAGTTGAAAATAAATTTTTGAAAACCCATGGTTTAGGGGGATTAATAAACACAACCCTATTTTTCTTAGACAACTCATACGCCCAATTATGTTTAGAGTACCAAACATCTCCCCAAGGTTCATTGGACACGATTAATATATTTTGATTTTCTAATTTCATGTTAAAAATTGCTCTACTTTTTCAATCAGTTTTTCGTAGGTAAATTGTTTTGCAAATTGAATTCGTTGGGCTACTTTTTCATTCGTTTCCATATTGGGTAATTGTTTTATTTTTTCAATTGCCTCATCATCATTTTTATAGCTTATAATATATTCTTCTTTATTAATAACATCATTAAAAATTGGAGAAATTACAGGTTTTCCTAAAGCTAAATATTGTAACGTTTTATGGTGGTGTACTGCATTTCCATGAATTTTTAAATCCATTGGCACTAAACAAGCTTTTGAATAGTATATATAATTTTTTAAATTTTTAAAATGTTCTATCCCATGAACTATTAGGTTGTTGTATTTGTTCTTATAGAAAATATCTTGAGATGATTCGCTAAACAGATTATACGTTTTTCCAATAAATACAAATCTTTCATTAGGAAATTCCTGAAGTATTCTATGAATTAATTCTATATTTAATCTATGATCAATGTTTCCTACATATAAAAAATAATCTTTTTCATATATTACTGTATTAGTTGACACAAATTCTTCTGATGAAATACCATGAGACAATTCTAATACACTTCCATTAAATATTATATCCTTTAACAACTCTTTTGATGTAACTACTAGTTTGTCAATATTATTCAAAAGTTTTTTTTCTTTTTGCACTCTATATTTATCTACTCTAAAATAAATAGAAAGTATAGGAGAAAACAATTGAGGGTTAGAAAATCGATAAGGATCAAAAGTCCAAAAAATGTACTTTTTATAATTGTTGTTCAGCAGCCATTTTTTAATTTTTTTTGAAACAATAAAATTGTTTAATTTATAGATTAAACTAAATCGTGTAAAAGGTAATATGTTTTGATAATCTAATACATGAAGTGATTCACTATAATCGTCTATACAGATTTTAAAACTCCACAAATTACTAATTTTCCATTTAATTGGTGGGTTTATAAAAAACACTTTGTTTTTTTTAGACAATTCATAAGCCCAATTATGCTTAGAATACCAAATATCTCCCCAAGGTTCATTTGAAATAACTAATAGAGTTTGGTTTTCTAACTTCATGTATATTCTTTATCTTATTAAATTAATCATACAAGAGCTTCTTAGGAGATTATTCTCTTGTTTGAGTGATATTTTGCACATGTGAATTTCATCTTTTACCTATTAATTTCTTCAGGGCTGTAATTATTTGGTTATGTCTTGTTAGATAACTTGCAAAATCAAAATGAGATACTGGGGTTTCTTCCATCCAAGCATCAAATATTGTTTCTGAAACACCTAATTTTTTTAATACATAAGCTTTATCTTGTTTGGTTTCATCTGTTTCCCAACACCTTGTTTTTAACTCTTCCAAAGCCTCTTCTCTAGTAATTTGATTAGAACATATCAATGAAGACAAATGAGCTTTACGTTTGTCAATATTAAATTTCTTGGGTAAAATATAGTTCTGATAAAATCTTGTAAAAATAGATTCATTATGTTTAGCTCCATAATTTTTCCATCCAAACTCTTCTTTCAAAATTAATTCGGCTTCTTTTTTATTATAATCAATGTAATCCAACAAATAAATATAATTGGTTTTTCTATACTTTAAATGATAATACTCTTTAAAAAAGGTTAGTAATGGCAATGTTTTCAACCTAACCGATCCATATTTTTTATGTATAGATTTAATATTCAACGCATCATTTTTCCAATGTATCCAAGCTTCTGGTAAAATGAATTCAGAACTTTGGTTATGACCTTGAAAAATATATTTTGTATTAAATTTTTTTGCAGCATCATACATAGTAGCAGAAATAGCATGATCTGTAACCAACTCAATGTCTACAACTCCAGCCTTTAAAAATGACATTTGTAAATCTTTAAATTCTTCCCAATCACACACATAAGTATATAAATCAACATTTAACTTTTTTAAAAGCGTTTCAATGTTTTGAGTGGCGGCTTCGCTATTCCATCCATTATCAAAATGAACAGCTATTGGTCTAACTCCTAATTTTACTAGTTTATATACTAAATAAGCACTATCTAACCCTCCGCTAACTCCAACAACACAATCATATTTTTTAGTTGCTCCATCTTCTTTAATTTTTGTAATTAAACGAGTTAAACTTTCTGGTTTTTTAATATTAACATTACTCTCACTTTGTATATAAGTATAATCATCATTACAATAATTGCAGTTCCCTTCTTTATCAAACCAAATATTAGGATCGTTAGCATTATCCATAACACAACGTTTACACTGAGTATAGAAAAAAGGTAAATTTTTTCTAATTTCAGCTGCAGTAAAATAAGTAGAGTTAATGATTGCTTGCTTTTTCCAATCTTTTAACAATTCAGGTTTATCAAGTAAGTTTTGTAAAATTCCTTTTAATTCATCTGCTCCAGCATAATTGAATACAGAACCTTTTAAGTTTTCCGGAACAATAAGATGAGCAGGGAGTAAACCGGGTAATTCAAAACTCATCATATCATGTATGGCTGCTGTTGGCTTAGTTTTTCCTATATACTCGGTAGTTCCTAAGGCTTTAAATTCTGTCGTACTTGTTGAGAGTACCAAATCTGACGTTTCCATTTCTTTTAGAAACATATCAGGCGTTATTAATCCTTCTATTGGAAAATATTCAGCTATTCCGGGGTGTATTTTATTCGCTTTATCTAATTCACTTACTACCCATTTTCCATAATCTTCTAAGGGTCTTCCTGCAAAAGAAAAGGTAATATTAGCTTGTTTTTCTGCAAAAAAATGAATGGCTTTAATAACATCCTCATATCTCCTTCTTTCTTTATGGATACTTCCTGTTAAAACAATTTTTAAACGATTATTTTCCTTATGAAACTTTTTTCCTTCTCGTTTATGAAAGATAGTAAATGGTATATATAGAAATTTATATTTTTTAAAAAGAGACTTGTCATTATTTCTGATATAATTAAACATAAAATCTTCAACCGCAATATAATCGAAATTGGCAACTATTTTTTGTTTTAATTTTCTCTCTTTATAATATTTGCTAGTTCTAAAACGAGCATTGAGCCAGAAATTAAGGTTATGAATAGTAATTACTTTTTTACAAATTAAATTCTCTGCTATTTTCAAAGCCCCTACAAACCCCTTAAATATTGGACTTAACAGCAGAACTTCTATGTTTTCTTCTTTGCAAATACGTATTACTTTATCATATTCTTCATCTAATCCAGAAATAACATGAAACTTACCATTACAAAGCGCTGAATTATACTCATGCATTTTATCATACATTACCTGAGTAACAAAAAAAAACTTTTCCTCTCCTTCAAACAACTCTGATTGAGTTAACCCATACTGAAAATGTTCTGTTTCTATTATGGCAACTTTCATTTTTTATAGCTTTTCATTACTAAACCGTATAAATAGACAACATCTTGTTTGGTCGGAATAAGTAGATTATTTGTTTTTATAGTCGTTTTAGTTATAACAAAGATATAGGTAATTATAAAGATGGCAAAATAACTTATTAAAGTAGCAATGGCCGCTCCATTAATATTAAATTTAGGAATAAGATAAATGTCAAAAACAACTGTAAATATCAACCCTATTGAACAGGCAATAATGTTAAAAATGTTTTTGTTTGAAGAAACTAATAACATAGAAAACAGTTGTGTTATACAAGAAAACAAAATACCTATAGACAAAATTTGAAAAGGAATTATAGTTGGAGTAAATTCTTCTCCATACATTAAGGGGATGATAAAATAAGATGTTGAAAAAGCTATAACAACCAATAAAAAAAAGAATGAAAAACTAAACCTGCTGATTTGTGCAAATAATATCAATCTCTTATCATCATTACTATTTGATAGCTTTGGAAGAATAACTGACGCAATAGTTACCGATAAGTATAAAATAATTTGAACAATATTAGCTGCTAACGAATAATAACTCAACTGTTTTTCGTCCAAATAATGATTAACTATCCACAAATCCAATCTATAATTAAAAAAATTAACAAACATTCCAATATAAATTAATAAGCTATAAGTTACAAAACCTTTAATTTTATTTACAATAGCGGCATTAAATTGAGGAATAATAGTTATTTGTTTCATATACAAATAAAACCAAATGATACTGTTTAATAGTAATAATATCAATGTAGCAACTAAAACGTAATTAAATTTCTCAACTACTGTAATCTGTTTTTCTTGCAGATAAAAATATAGTATTGGAAATAAAGCCGCATTAATTACACTATTAATAATAGAAACTCTATTAATGATATTAAACTTAGAACGAGCTTGAAAAAAGGAAGTAATTAAATTATTAAAAAAAGATAGAAAAAAAAGAACAAACAGCGAAATAAGATAAGGTATTGTATTATAATTTTCAGGCAAATAAAATGAACTAATATCAAGATAATAAGTAGTGAATAATAGTCCTAATAAAATACTCGAACTTACCAAAAAAATTGCCGATGAAATTCCTGCAACAACTTGCTCTGTATATTTTTTACTTGACACGAAGTAAACTACTCCTGTTTGAATTCCAAAGGAAAAAATTAGTAGAAATAACAGATAATTTGCCTGAAATAAAGAAAAAATTCCTTTTGCTTCTTCACCCAAAATTCTTGTAGAAAATACTCCACTAACAATTCCCAATATAAAAACAGGAATTTGAGTAAGTACAGAATTAATAAGGTTTCTCCCAAGCATTTAGTCAATGTATAAATAACAATAGGCTAAAATAACTAAATTGAATGATAATTTAATTGCTTTTTACCGCTATATATCAAAATATGTCTGATTAAAATATACCTTTGTAACTTATTCAAAACTAAAAATTAGTACCTTTTATTTATGAAAAAAGACATTTATCAACAATGTAACAGATGTGTAATGGATACTTCCGACTCTGAAATTACATTTGATGAAAATGGGTTTTGCAATCACTGTACAAATTTTTTAGAACATACTGCAAAGCAGATGTACCAAGGAACATCAAGCGACCAACAGCTTAATGAAATTATTGAAAAAATTAAGTCTGTAGGTAAAAACCTAAAGTATGATTGTGTAGTAGGTATTAGTGGTGGTATTGATAGTTGTTACGTTGCTTACAAAGCAAAAGCACTAGGTTTAAAACCACTTGCAGTCCACCTAGATAACGGATGGAATTCAGAATTAGCTGTAAGTAATATAGAAAAAATACTCCACAAACTCGATATAGACTTACACACACATGTATTAGATTGGGAAGAATTTAAAGATCTACAACTATCTTTCTTAAGAGCTTCGGTACCGGAAATAGAAACTCCTACAGACATTGCCATATTAGCTATACTTCACAAAGTAGCTGCAAAACATAATATTAAATACATACTTAGTGGAGGAAACTTTGCTACCGAAGGTATTTTGCCCAAAAGTTGGCATTATGATGCTAAAGATGAAAAATACCTGTACGCTATCCAAAAACAATTTGGAAATAAACCTTTAAAAACTTTCCCAACTTTCGGTTTTCTAAAAGAAATGTATTACAAATTTTTTAAAGGAATTAAAATCATTTATTTTCTTAACTACCTTCCATACTCCAAAAAAGAAGCTGTTGCTTTACTTGAAAATGAATTAAATTGGAAATACTACGGTGGTAAACATTACGAATCAAGATACACACGTTTTGTACAATCTTATATACTTCCTGAAAAATTTAATATTGACTACCGTAAATCAACCTCTTCTTCTTTAATTTGCTCTGGTGAAATAACCAGAGAAGAGGCTTTGGAAGAACTAAAGGGTAAATCTTATGATATAAATTTAGTAAATGAAGACAAAGAGTATTTATGTAAAAAATTAGAACTCTCAATTACTGAGTTTGATGCTATAATGGATACTCCTCCTAAAACCCATAATGATTATCCCAACAACAAAAAATTGCTAGAATTTATTTATAATGCTTATCGTAAATTCTTCTAACTTTAAAATTACCGCATTAGTTTTTCTGTTTTGTTTATTTTTGTCAAACATATTAGATTTATAAACAACTATGCCAACATCATTAGTTACCGGAGGAGCAGGATTTATTGGAGCTCATGTTACCAATCATTTAATTAAATTAGGACACAATGTTATAGTCCTTGACGACTTAAGTGGTGGCTTTGAAGATTTTGTAAATAATGAAGCTATTTTTATTAAAGGTTCTGTTACCGATGAAAACCTAATATCACAATTATTTATTGATTATAAATTTGATTACGTTTATCATTTAGCAGCTTATGCAGCCGAAGGGTTAAGTCACTTTATCAGACGTTTCAATTACAATAATAATTTAATTGGCAGCATTAATTTAATTAATGAATCTATCAAACACAAAATTGAACGCTTTGTTTTTACTTCTTCCATAGCTGTATATGGAGCTTTAACCCCTCCTATGCGAGAAAACATGCCTCCACAACCTGAAGACCCTTATGGTGTTGCAAAATATGCTGTGGAATTAGATCTAAAAACTGCCCACGAAATGTTTGGACTAAACTATACCATTTTTCGTCCACACAATGTTTATGGAGAATATCAAAACATTGGAGATAAATATAGAAATGTAATTGGAATTTTTATGAATCAGTTAATGCAAGGTAAATCACTATCAGTTTTTGGTAATGGACTCCAAACAAGAGCTTTTAGTTATATTGATGATGTAGCTCCATATATTGCCAATTGTGTCAACATGAAAGCAACCGAAAATGAAATTTTTAACATTGGTGCAGACCAAGAATATACTATTTTACAATTAGCAGAGACCATACAAAATGCTATGGGAATTAATCAGTCTATAATGCATTTAGATCCCAGAAATGAAGTAGTTCATGCACATGCAGATCATCAAAAAGCAAAAACAATTTTTGGAATAGATAAGTTTACCTCACTAGAAATAGGCATTCAAAAAATGGCCACATGGGCAAAAGATGCCGGAGCTAGAGAAAGTTCAAAATTTGAAAACATAGAAATTACTGAAAAACTACCTCCTTTTTGGGTTGAAAACTAAGATGACAAAAATACTTTTCTTAACACCTTACCCTACTAACTCTGCTCCGAGCCAACGATTTAGATTTGAGCAATATTTCTCTTTTTTTAAAGATGAAAATATCGACTATGACACCTTATCTTTTTTAGATGAAGCAACATGGAAAATTTTCTATCAAAAAGGATTTTTATTAAAAAAAACATTAGGTATTTTAAAAGGCTTGTTAAATAGACATTTACTTCTTTTAAAAATACATCAATACGATAAATTATTTATCCATAGAGAAGCCGCAATGATCGGTCCTGCTTATTTTGAATGGATATATAGTAAACTTTTTAAAAAAGAAATAATTTTTGATTTCGATGATGCTATTTGGTTAAAAGATGTTTCGAATGCCAATCAAAACCTAAGTTGGTTAAAGTTTCCCGATAAAACAAAATCTATAATTGCTTATTCAAAAACCATTATAGCCGGAAATACTTTTTTAAGTAATTATGCGAAACAGTTTAACGCTAATGTTTATGTTATTCCTACTACTATAGACACAAATTACCATTATCCTAGTAAAAAAACAATATCCGACACTATTAAAATAGGTTGGACAGGATCTTCTACCACCAACAAACATTTAGAGCTAATAAGTGATGTTTTACAACATATTACTCAAACTTATTCGAACGTAAAAATTATTATGATTTCAAATCAACCCATTATTAGCAGTAAGTTTAGATTGAAATTTGTTGAATGGAAGCAATCATCAGAAATTGAAGATTTATCTCAAATTGATATTGGCATAATGCCTTTACCTGATAACGAATGGGCTAAGGGAAAATGCGGCTTTAAAGGTCTTCAATATATGGCTTTAGAAATTCCAACTATTATGTCTCCAGTTGGTGTTAATACCGAAATTATCCAAGATAGAAAAAATGGTTTTTTAGCCTCTAACAAAAACGAATGGATAAGTAAACTAAGTGCCTTAATTGAATCAAAAGAGCTACGAGAATCATTAGGAAAAAATGGTAGAAAAACTATAGAAAAAAAGTATTCTATTACTAATCATAAAGATTTTTTAATCTCCTTATTAAAACATTAAGTTCATTTTAACATTCTTTTTTCATCTTTTGCTATGTTATAAATTAAAAACAAAGCACTTACAAAAAGTAATTGAGCTGGCATTTTATATCTAGACAATGCTCCAAAGTTATATGAACTAACTCCTACTATTACCCCAAAAATTGCAGCAAAAATCATCATGAACAATATATCTTTATTTTTAAACATGATTCTAAAAAACTGAGCTCTGTACTTTAATAATAAATAAAGAACAAACAATAATATTAAGAAACTTTCTAATGCACCAATTAATGTTGGTACATTTCTAATTTCCCATATATATGGTCTAAAAAAAGTAACATTAAAAGCAGCAGGTGCAATTTTTAAATATCCTAATGGAGTAAACTCTATTTCTCCTAGTGTATATCCAGATTGATCTTGTGTTCCTGCTAAATATTCATGCCAAGACTGAAATCCTTCTAATGTTTGTTCTAACTTATTAATATCATACTTACCTGCTCCAATAGAAATATTCTGTAACACAAAAAAAGTACTAACTGATATTGTTAATACAATCATAGGGATTAATATAATTCTAATAAAACTTCCTTTTATTAAATTTTTTAAGTTTGTTTGTCCCCAAATTAATAGCGTAGGTAATAAAATGTACAAAATATAAGGCTTAAGAAAAATGATTAATAATGAGGATGTAATTATCAAACCAATACTTAAAGCAACTTTTCTTTTAAAAATAAAAATATTGGAAAAAGCATAAATCATCCATCCCATACACCCCATTGTTACAGTATCCTTCAATACTCCAGAACCCCAAAATATAATAGAAGGAATCATAAAAAAACTAACTAATAAATAGCCACTATATTTAGGATAAAGTTTACAGATGTTTGAATAAGCCATCCATAGCCCAACAAAAGATATAGCTGCAAATAATACTGTTGTAGTGCCATAAGAAAACAAACCTATTATATTAGTTAATATAGTAAGTTTTACTAATACCCAAACATCCCTTCCGTTAATAAAGTCCTTAGTATAATAATCTAAAAAATCCTGAGATAAATTAAGGTCTGAATATGATGTAAACATTAATTCAATTACCCGAAATGGATTATGTGCCGCAAGTTTAGTAATATCATCAGCTGCCTTGTAGTAACTTAAACTATCGCCACCTTTGTAATAATAAACTGTTAATAAAGCAAAAGTAAACCCTCCCACTACTTTTGCTGTTAAACCGAGTATAAAATATTTATATTCAGGGTTTTTATCAATTTTAATTCTCTTATAATAATAAGCAATTAAATAAACTATTCCAAAATAAAGTATAGCCAAGCAAGTGTCATACAATCCTAATTTTAAATCATAATATATAATATTTGATTCAGATAACATTTACTTTCTAAAATATTGATTAATTAGTGCTACACACATTTTTATTTTGTCTAACTCCAAATCGAAAAACAAAGGCAACCTTAGCAACCTATCACTTTCTATCTTACTATAATCTTTTTCAAAACAAAAATAAGGATAGTTCTTACCTTTATCACTTAAATGCAAAGGAGAATAATGTGTATGCGCTGCAACACCACTATTCAACAAGTATCTTTCCAATTCATTTCGTTGCTGCTTGTCTTTAAGTTTTATGAAAAAAATATGAGCATTATGCTTATTAATCGTTTCCGGAAAATCTATCACCCCTGAAAGTTTTAAAGGCTTTAATCCTTCTTGATATAATCCATATAACAATTTTCGTTTTTTAGTCACTTTTTTTAATGCCTTTAGTTGAGCCAACAAAAAAGCTACATTAATCTCACTTAACCCATAACTAGAGCCTAGTGTTTTCCATGTATATTCATTTACCTCTCCTGCTAAAAACGCTTTTCTATCAGTGCCTTTTTCTATAATAATATCAATCTTCTCGATTAAACTTTTATTATTTATCAATATAACACCTCCTTCTCCACACTGAATATTTTTAGTGTCATGAAAACTAATACAACCTATATCACCAAAAGTCCCTAAATGCTGATTATTATAGTAAGAATCAATACTTTGAGCAGCATCTTCAATTAAATAAATAGCATGTATTTTACATAATTCTCTAACCTTTTCAATATTTTTGGTTAATCCGGCATAATGCACTAAAACTATAGCTTTAGTTTTTGGTGTAATTGCTTTTTCCAATAAAGCCTCATCTAAACACATAGTTTCAGGATGGATATCTACTAATACCAATTTTGCTCCTCTTAAAACAAAGGCACTTGCAGAAGAAACAAATGTAAAAGATGGCACAATTACTTCATCTCCTTCATTAATGTCTATAGTTAGAGCTGCTAATTCTAAAGCAGAAGTACAGCTTGCTGTTAACCTTACTGTTTTGCAACCTGTAATTTTTGATAATTCCAACTCACATTTTTTTGAAAAATCTCCCGGATAAGAAAAACTTTTATTTGCAATTACTTCATTTATGTAAGTAACTTCGTCTTCTGAAACAAATGGTATATTAAACGGAATTTTCAAAATAGTTATGATAGAATTGGTTTTTGCTACAAATAACGAAAATAAAATTAAAGAAATAAATGCTTTATTAACCAACTCCATTAAATTATTAAGTTTAAAAGATATTGGTTGTTACGAAGATATTCCTGAAACTGCTGACACCATCGAAGGAAATGCTATTTTGAAAGCAAAATATGTTTATGAAAAATACGGTTATAATTGTTTTGCTGATGATACCGGATTAGAAATTAAATCACTAAATGGTGAGCCTGGAGTTTACTCAGCAAGGTATGCAGGAGAAGAAAAAAATGCCGATAAAAACATGGATAAAGTGCTCAAAAAGTTAGTGCCTTTTTCGGATAGAACTGCTCAATTTAAAACAGTTGTTGCATTAGTAATCAATGGCGAAACAACTACTTTTGAAGGAATTATTGAAGGTGAAATCACCAAAGAAAAACACGGGAAAGATGGTTTTGGTTATGATCCAATTTTTAAACCAATCGGCTACGAAATCACTTTTGCAGAAATGCCTTTGTCTAAAAAAAACAACGTAAGCCATAGAGGTCGTGCTGTAAAAAAATTAATTGACTTCTTAAATTCAAAAAAATAAAAAAGAGCATGAAAATCATGCTCTTTTTAAATATATTCAACTAAATTTACAACTAATTATTTAGCTGCAACTTTAAATTTTACAGTAAAAAAGTCATCAATCATTTTGTCACCTAACCCTTCAAAAAACTTTCCTGAACCATATTTAATATCATATAAAGTTCTATCTACTTTAACTTCTGCATAAGCAGCAACTTTACCATCTTTTATATCAATAGTAGCGGGAAATTCAATCGGTTTAGTAATTCCTTTAATAGTTAAATCTGCTTTAACAGTGTAAGTATTACCTTTTTTTTGTTTAGTAGAAATAATTTTTAAAATTGCCTCTCCATGGTTTTTAGTATCAAAAAAATCAGCTGAATTTAAATGACCTTCTAGTTTGCCTTTCATTTCCCCTTCTAAGTCTGAAACTACTATTGATGCCATATCAATAATTACTTCACCACCTACAATTTTATTATCTTCAACCTTTACTGTTCCTTCTTTAATTTCAATTGTACCATTGTGTTGTCCGGTAACTTTTTTACCTACCCACTCTACAGTGCTTAAATCTTTTTTAATGTGTAAATGACTGTCGTCTCCGTGGGCTTTTAGCGATAATACTGATGCAGCTAGTACCGCCATACTTAAAATAATTTTTTTCATGATTTCTAATTTTTAAAATTTATATTGCAAATATATGTAACGACATTAAATGTATATACATTTATTATTTAATTTTTGTTAATTTTTGTTAAGTTACTAGTTTATAAATGTAATTATTTAATCTCTTGACAAAGCTCTATCAATACTCCATTTACCGATTTAGGATGCAGAAAGCATACCAATTTATTGTCAGCTCCTTTTTTTGGTTGTTCGTTTAAAACAATAAATCCTTCTTTAGATAAACGCTCCATTTCTGTATAGATATCATCCACATCAAAAGCAATGTGATGAATACCTTCGCCTTTCTTCTCTATAAACTTATAGATAGCACTTTCTTCAGAAGTTGCTTCTAGCAACTCAATTTTGTTTTCTCCCGTTTTAAAAAAAGTAGTAATTACATTTTCGCTTTCTACTGCCTCTGTTTTGTATGGCGACTGATTAAAAAGCTTAGTATAAGTCTCTGTCGCCTTTTTAATATCTTTTACAGCAATACCTATATGTTCAATTTTTTGTATCATATTTTATTTCAAAAAAAATCCTCACTAAAATTAGTGAGGATTTTCTAATATTAATAATTATTTATGTTATTTCTTCACAAAAGTCTCACTCTTATTATCATAATTTAGGTAATAAATTCCTTTTTTAAGATTAGTAACATCTATAGAATTGCCATATCCCTTTTTAACAATATTAGCATAGCTATCATAAACTTCAAACAACGTCTCATCAGTAAAAGTAATAATATCTTTTACTTTTATTGGGCTAAAAGTAATTTCACCTTTGGTGGAAACATAACGAGCAGCTTGAGAATATCTTGGTTTACCTGAATAATCTATTTGCTTAACTCTAAATTTATTTTCACCTGAATGAGGCTCAATTTTAAATTCATATTTATTTTCCGTAGAAGTTCCAACACCATCAACTTCTCCTACTTTAATCCATTTGTTCCATCTAAATTGCTCTACCACAAAAGTTAACTTTCCTGTTTCGTTTGAAGTTGTCCATTCAAAATTACCCTCTTTAGAAATGTTCATATTAACAATTTCAAAAGTACTCTTAGGTTTAAGCACTTCAGGATTTAATACTTTTGGTTTACAATCATCTTTATGCTTAATTTTTACAATAACAGGATCTCCTACTTTTAATTGAAAAGCAGTAAAATCAATTTCAAAAGCACTTGAATTTACTTCATCTGTTGTTACATCACCATTTATAGTTACCTCAAAAGTACAAAAACCAACACCTGTTCCAGCAAAAGGATTTTGCACATATAGGTTTTTGCCTTGGTAATGTCCTTCTAAAACAATTACTCCAGCATAACTGCTAATCACAGTAAAGAAAGCGAGGATGAATGTAAATATATTTCTTTTCATTTTCAATGTGTTATTCTTTTATAGCTATATAAAATAATTAAAACGCAATATTAAGTCCTAATTTGCGATTTTCAAAATATTTTTATGCAATTATAGTATTTATAACAAATAAAACTTTTAATGTTATAAGTATAACTACTTAATTGCGAAACAAAAATAATATTTTTTAACTGAAAACATACCCTATATCAAAAATATTTTTTGATATAGGTAACAAAATAATTAATCCTTAATTTTGGCAGCTATGAGCAAAAAAGGGATTTTACTAATTAATTTAGGCACACCAAACAGCTATAAAATTGTTGATGTTAGAAAATATCTTCGTGAATTTTTAATGGATAAATATGTAATTGATTTACCTTATTTAACCCGTTGGTTTTTAGTAAACGTAATAATAGCCACCTTCAGAGCACCTAAATCAGCTAAAATTTACAAGCAATTATGGACAAAAGAAGGCTCTCCGCTACTAGTTTACGGAAAGAAAGTGCGTGAATTATTACAGCAAGAAGTAGGTAATGATATTGCTGTTTATTTAGCTATGCGTTATCAAAATCCATCGATAAAAAGTGTACTAAAAGAAATAAAAAAAAATGGCATTACCGATTTAGTAATTATCCCTCTTTATCCGCAATATGCTTCTTCTTCCACTAAATCAAGTATTGAAAAAGTAAAGGAAGAATTAACTAAAACAAACTACCAGCCCAAGGTTACATTTATTGAAAACTTTTTAAGCAACGAAAAATTTATTGAAGCCTTTGCCGAAAATGGCAATAAATATTGGAAAACAGGAAATTATCAAAAAGTATTATTTAGCTACCACGGCATTCCTGAAAGACATATTTTAAAAGATTCTGAAAAAGGTTATTGCCAATTAAACGACAAATGTTGTTCGAAATATTCTAACAATAACCGTTTGTGTTACAGGGCTCAATGTTATGAAACCTCTCGATTAATTGCCGCTAAAATGGAGCTAAAAGATGACGAGTATGAAGTTGCATTTCAATCTCGTTTAGAAACTCGTGCTAGAGATCCTTGGTTAAAACCTTACTCCGACTTGGTTACAGAAGATTTGGCAAAATCGGGCATAAAAAATGTGCTTTGCTTTTCTCCCTCTTTTATTGCTGATTGTTTAGAAACAACCATAGAAGTTGGTGAAGAATTTAAAGAGATTTTCCATGAGAATGGTGGAGAAAAATGGCAACTGGTTGAAAGTCTTAACGATAATCCAAAATGGATTGAAGCGCTTAAAGAAATTACTTTATCGGAATTTTAATTTTTATTCTCTCTTCTAAAAATAGCCCTAAATCGACTTGATTTTTAAATTGAATTCCCTTAAAACTGTTAGAATTTTTAATGGCTTCTTCTAGACCAAATTCTTGCTGAATTTGTGTGTAATAATGTTGCTTTTCAAAATGATATTTTGCTAAATATTCTTGCTCTGTTTGTCCGGGAGTGGGAACTAAAACTGCTTTTTTACCCAAAACAGCCAGATCCATTATGGTGGAATATCCTGCTCTAGAAACAACCAATTTGCTTTGACCTATTTTTTCTAAGAACAATTCTGTTGGTAAGTGGTTATGCACTTCTATATTTTCCGAATGTAAATATTCCGGGATTATATTTTCTGATGGTAATCCTCTTACCAAAACTAATTTTAATGCTGTTTTTTCAGCTTGTTTGGCTACTAAACTCTCAAAAACAGTTCTTTGTGGCTCCGGACCGGAAATTACAACAAAAGCATCATATTTTTGTTCTGAAGACAACTCCTTGTCTGAAAATCTTGATAATGGTTCTATAAAAAAAGTAGGTATCTCATTTAGTTTTTTGGTGTGAGATAAATTTCCACTTAAGTTATTTTCAGTTTCTATGTCAGGCACCCAGCACTCATTAAATTTTTGTATAAAATGATGATTTATTTTATTGAGCCACTTCTTCCCATAAGGAGCTTGAATGAATAATTGATGTGTAATGAAAATAGAGGGTACTTCTTGCGACCAACACCCATATCTATTATCAGAAATTACCAAATCTATTTTATATTCATTAATAATGTTTTGCAATAACTGATGTTCTTTTTTAATACTTCTAAGTAATCCAGGAAGTTGTTGCAGCATTTTTAAACTCATTCTACCATTAGTTGTATAACGAATAATATAACCGGGCAACTGCACAAATTGTAACTGAGGAAAAGTAGTTTTTAAAAAACTTAATGGAGCATTGTCGGCAGCAATAATTACTTTATGCCCTAAATCAATTAACGTATTAATAATGGGAACACATCTAGCAGCATGTCCTAAACCCCAATCTAACGGGCAAACCAATATTTTTTTTTGATTACTGATAATTACTTTTTATTTTCCAATTTAACAAAAGCCACTAAATTACCTTTATCGCAAGAAGAAAAGCCAAGTGCTTCATAAAAACCTCTTGTTTCTTCATTATCATCAGTCAGCAATACTTTTTGACGAATATTTTTAAATTTCTCCAAGGCTTTCTGTAACAATAAACTCCCAATTTTTCTTCTTTTATGTGATTTCATTACCAAAATATCCTGAATATAAACAATAGTCAATCCATCACCCACCAAGCGAATTAACCCAACTAATTGCCCATTTTCCCAAACAGAAAGCACATAAAGTGAATTACTTACGGCTTGCTGCAATAAGTCTGGGCTATTGGTATAAGCCAACCAATTAGCATCGTTATAGAGGCTTAATAAATCTGCCTGATTTAATTTCTTTTCTTCAGAAAACTCGAGATTGTTCATTTGCAGGTTTAATTAGCTTTTTCTAAACAAATATAATTTAATTGATTGTAATCATACTTATAAAACAAGTAAATATTATCTTTGTTCAAACTAAAACAAATTGTTATGCTTAAAAAAATTGGTCTTGCATTGTTTGCAATTTTCGTAATTATACAGTTTTTCAGAATTGATAAAACCAATCCTGAAGTTATTGCTGAAAATGATTTTTTATATGCCGTTGGAGCTCCTGAAGAGGTGACTCAAATTATTAAGACATCATGCTACGATTGTCATTCTAATACTACCCAATACCCTTGGTATAGCAATGTTGCTCCTGTTTCTTGGTGGCTGAAAGACCATATTAATGAAGCAAGAGAAGAACTTAATTTTTCTGAATGGGAAACGTTTGAACATAAACGTAAACTAAAAAAACTAAAAGAATGTGTGGAAGAATTAGAGGAAAAAGAAATGCCTTTAACATCTTACACCATTACTCATAGTGATGCTAAATTATCCGACCAACAAAGAGAATTACTTATCAATTGGTTTAAAGAAACCTTAAGTTATTTTGAAGAAGGAGAAACTACTGCTGAAGAAGAACCGAAAAATGACCTTACCTTGGATAATGGCAAAAAATGGATCGCTAATATTGAAACTATTGACGGTATTAATAACATGATAGCCATTATTGCTCAACCAATGGAAGAAGATAGAATTATTTTGTTTGTTGCCAGAGGTCAGCAGCTTATGACAGAGTTTGAAACATTAGTGTCTAAATGCAACATGACTGGCGAAGCTCACGAGCAACTTCATCACTATATTTTTCCTTTAAAAGAAAAAATTGAGCTATTAATGAATTGTGAGGACATGACTACTTGTGATTTAACTCAATTAGACATTTTAAGACACTTACATTTATTTAACGAATATTTTGAAGGGGAGAGTTTGCCTAGTTAATTGCTACTTATAAAAATTCATCTCGGTTAAATATTGATAAACCGGTTCTGTAAGTAAATAACGGACATCCTTTTTATCTTTTACCGCTTTTCTAATAAAGCTGGAAGATACTTTCATTACCGGAGCATCACAAAAATGTACATTTGGGTGATTAAAAAAATCGTGCTGTTGTTGGTTGGTTTTCAATTCAGATTCTTCTCTTTCTTGTTCTGTTAAAGCTCTCGGATAAACATAAATATGATGATTAGTGATAATTTCTTCATGATTTTTCCATTTATGGAAAGTCCTTAAATTATCCTCACCCATGATCAACGAAAATTCATGGTTCGGATATTTCTCATGCAAATAAATCAACGTATCTGAAGTATAAGATGGTTTAGGCATATTAAACTCAATATCGCAATCTTTTAAATGATTATTATCTTCTATAGCTACCCTTACCATAGCCAAACGATGATAATCTGCCAATAAAGAATTACTTAATTTTAATGGATTTTGAGGAGATACAACAAACCAAACTTCATCTAAATCGGTATACTCTGCCATGTAATTAGCAATTATCAAATGTCCGACATGAATGGGATTATATGTTCCAAAATATAGACCTACTTTCATCTGTTTTATCTATTGTTTTCATCTGTCAGATGTAACTCCCTATTATTAATCATTTTCTTATGTAAGAATTTTTTTCAAGGTCGTTTCATCCCTCTATCATTTTGTTAAAAAAGAGTTTACAATATTAAGTGTTTCTTTCTGGGCTTTTTGTAAGTCATCATTTACAATAATTACATCGAACCACTTAGAGTAACTCATTTCTTGAGTTGCCTTTTTCAGTCTTTTTTGGATTTTTTCTTCTGTTTCACTTCCTCTGCTTCTTAGCCTTTTTTCTAATTCTTCTATACTTGGTGCCTGAATGAAAATGGTTAATGCATTCTCTCCAAAATATTTACTTAAACTCAAACCACCTTCTACATCCACATCAAAAATTACATTATGTCCTTCTTCCCAAATTCTGGTAATTTCAGATTTTAAAGTCCCATAATATTGATCTTGATAAACTTCTTCCCATTCTACAAATTCATTATTATCTATTTTGTTTTGAAATTCCTCTGTACTCAAAAAGTAATAATCCACTCCGTTAGTTTCATTCTCTCTTTTTTCTCTATTACATGCCGAAATCGAAAATTTTAAATTTAAATCTTGTGCCAACAAGTATTTAGTAATAGAAGTTTTTCCTGCTCCCGACGGGGCACAAATGATAATGCATTTGTTTTTACTCATAATTCTTATAAAATATTTAATATCTGTTCTTTAATCTTTTCTAACTCATCTTTCATCTCCACCACAATTTTTTGTAATTCGGAATGATTTGCTTTTGACCCCAAAGTATTAATTTCTCTACCCATTTCCTGACTGATAAAACCCAACTTTTTTCCTTGGGAATCCTTATCATTCATAGTGTCCATAAAATAATCGAGGTGAGATTGTAATCGTTGCTTTTCTTCTGAAACATCAAACTTTTCAATATAAAAAACCAACTCTTGCTCTAACCTGTCTTTATCTATCTGATTACCATTAACAATTTCTTCTAAATGTGCTGTAATCCTTTCTCTAACAGTAATTACTCTTTCTTTCTCATACAACTCTACCTTCTTCAATAATTGTTGAATATTATTAATTCTCAACTCCATTTCTTTTTGAAGCGTATTGCCTTCATCCGTTCTGTAAGCATCAATATCTTGCAAGGCTTTTGTAGTCAATTCTACTATGGTCTGCCACTCTGATTCATCTAAGGCTTGTTTTTCTTCTTTCTGAAAAACATCAGGCATTCCGGCAACAATTTTTATTAAATCGGATTGCTCGCCCAACTCATCTGCCAAACTTTTTAACTCGTTATAATAGTTTTTAAATAAACTTTCGTTGATTTGGTAATTTGGTGTGGAAGTAGTTTGCTCAACGTATAAATTAAATTCAATTTTTCCTCTCTCAAGGTGTTGATTGATTTTAGCTCTAAGCTCTAATTCTTTTTCTTTGTAAACTGCCGGAATTCTAACAGAAATATCAGCTTGCTTACTATTAAGCGAACGAATTTCTATGCTGATTTTCTTTTGGTTGATACTGGTTGCGGATTTACCAAATCCGGTCATTGATTTAATCATCTATGATAATTTTAAGATGCAAATGTAATAAACCTAACACTTGAATAACAATAGATGGACATAAAATGCTATTTTTGTTGTTTAACATGATTCTGTCTGTAAAGCCCAACTTCTTCGTTAGTCTTGTTTTAAAAACCAGTCATTTACGAAAGTAAACTCCTGATTTTCAAAACTTCAAAAGCCTCGAATTTGAACTTTATAATTCAGAATCAAGAAATTATATACAGTCTTTATTTATATTAAATAATTGAATAACTATGAGCAACATTAACTTTAAAATTGATAATGGGGTAGGAATTATAAAACTCAATAGACCCGATAAATTCAACAGTTTTGTTCGCCAAATGGCTTTTGATTTACAAGCTGCTCTAGACGAATGTGAGAAAAAATCCGAAGTAAGAGCCATTTACATTACTGCTGAAGGAAAAGCTTTTTGTGCCGGACAAGATTTAGCAGAAGCCATAGATCCTAAGCAAACTGAATTACCCAAAATTGTAGAAGAACATTACAATCCAATAATAGATCGATTAAGAAAAATTGAGAAACCTATTGTTTGTGGCGTAAATGGTGTTGCAGCGGGTGCTGGAGCCAACATTGCATTGGCTTGCGATATTACCCTTGCAGCAAAATCAGCAAGTTTTATACAAGCATTTAGTAAAATTGGGTTAATCCCCGATAGTGGAGGAACGTACTACCTACCCAGATTAATTGGTCTGCAAAAAGCTGCTGCTTTAATGTTTTTAGGAGATAAAGTAATGGCTGAAGATGCTGAAAAAATGGGTATGATTTATAAAGCTGTTGCTGATGAAGCTTTACAAGAAGAAGCCCTAAAAATAGCTCAAACCTTAGCTCAAATGCCTACCAAAGGAATTGGCTTAACTAAAAGATTATTAAACGAATCGTTTAATAACAACTTAACACAACAATTAGCCAGAGAAGGTGAGTTACAAAATGAAGCCGGACAGACGTACGATTACCAAGAAGGGGTAAATGCATTTTTAGAAAAACGCAAACCAATCTTCAAAGGGAATTAATTAACAAAAGCAAACATTAGGAATGAAGAAAAAAGATATAACTTATGAATGAAATAAATAAAGTAGGCGTACTAGGAGCAGGTTCTATGGGTTCCGGAATTGTGCAAATTGCAGCAACCAACAAACACCAAGTTACTCTGGTAGATTTAAATGAAGAAGCATTAGTAAAGGCTTCAACAGGGTTAAAAAACATTTTATCTCGTTTAGTGCAAAAAGAAAAAATCAACCAAGCTACGGCAGATAATATTATGGGGAGAATTACATTTTCTACCTCAACTAAAGATTTAGCCGAATGTGATTTGATTATTGAAGCCATCATTGAAAATTTAGAGGTAAAAAAGAAAGTGTTTGCTCAGTTGGAAAGCATTACTTCTCCCAATTGTATTTTGGCAAGTAACACTTCTTCACTTTCTATTGCTTCCATTGCAGCAGCTTGTAAAAAGCCGGAAAGAGTAATTGGCATCCACTTTTTTAATCCTGCACCATTAATGCCCTTGGTAGAAATTATTCCTGCAGTACAAACTTCCGAAACTACCAAAACAACCGCTCGTACATTAATTGACAGTTGGGGAAAAGTAACGGTGTTGGCAAAAGACACTCCGGGTTTTATTGTTAATCGTGTAGCTCGTCCATTTTATGGCGAAGCACTTCGAATTTATGAAGAAGGAGTAGCCGATTTTGCTACCATAGATTGGGCTATGACCGAAATAGGTGGTTTTAGAATGGGTCCTTTTACGCTAATGGATTATATTGGTAACGACATTAATTATACGGTTACAGAAACCGTTTTTGAAGCGTTTTATTACGACCCGAGATACAAACCATCCTTTACACAAAAACGCCATTCGGAAGCAGGTTGGTACGGAAGAAAATCCGGCAGAGGTTATTACAATTATGCTGACGAAGCTAATATGCCTAACCCCAAAAAAGATAAAGCATTAGGCACAATTATTTTTAACCGAATTTTAGTAATGTTAATTAACGAAGCTGTTGATGCTTTATTCCTAAACATTGCTTCTAAAGAAGATATCGATTTAGCCATGACCAAAGGTGTAAATTATCCTAAAGGTTTATTAAAATGGGCAGATGAAATTGGATTGGAAAATGTGCTCCAACAATTAGAAACATTATTTAACGAATATGGAGAAGATCGTTACCGGCCAAGTGTATTGTTAAGAAGAATGGTAAGTGAAAACAAAAACTTCTTTTAATTATGGGACAAACACACAAAATAGTAGATAAAATGATGGAAACCGATGCTTTTAGCCAATGGTTGGGTATCGAAGTCATTGAGTCAAAAGAAGGATATTGCCAACTAAAAATGACGGTAAGACCGGAGATGTGTAATGGATTTGGCATTATACACGGTGGAGTAACTTTTTCATTAGCCGATAGTGCATTAGCTTTTGCTTCTAATGCTTATGGCAGATTAAGTGTGGCGTTGGAATGTTCTATTTCTTATCCTAATCCGGTAAATGTTGGCGACACCTTATTTGCAGAAGCTGCAGAGATAAATTTATCTAACAAAATAGGCATTTACAACATTCCGGTAACTAACCAACATGGTATGTTGGTTGGAGCTTTTAAAGGTACTGTTTATAGAACAGGAAAAGAGTGGGAAATTTAGTTTAGTGTAGAAGTTTATGAGTTTAGAGGTAGAAACATTATCGTTTTATGAAACCTCAAACTTTAAACATTGAACCTCAAGATACCAAGACCTCTCCATCCATTTCTACTGGCAAAGCAATATCCATCAATTTTAAAATAGTGGGGGCAATATCTGCTAATTTCCCATCAGCAATGGTTTTATAATGGTTATCTATTAAAATGCAAGGTACCAAATTAGTGGAATGAGCCGTATTTGGAGAGCCATCAGCATTAATAGCAACATCAGCATTACCATGGTCGGCAATAATGATAAATGAATATCCTTTTTCTATTCCTGTGTTTACGATTCGTTCCACACAATTATCCACTTTCTCCACTGCTTTTACAATAGCTTCATAAACACCTGTATGTCCCACCATGTCAGGGTTAGCGAAATTTAAACAAATAAAATCGGTAGGATCATTATTAATTTCATTAAGAATAGCTTGAGTAACTTCTTCGGCACTCATTTCGGGTTGTAAATCGTAAGTCGCTACTTTTGGCGAGTCGATTAAAATTCTCTTTTCTCCATCAAAAGGCAATTCTCTCCCTCCTGAAAAAAAGAAAGTTACGTGAGGGTATTTTTCTGTTTCGGCAATACGAATTTGGGTTTTATTATGAACAGATAGTACTTCTCCCAAGGTATTCGTTAAATTATCTTTATTGTAAAGAACATGCACATTTTTAAATGTCTTATCATAGTTCGTCATGGTAACATAGTACAACGGAAGTGTATTCATGTTCCATTCATGTTTGTCTTCTTGCGTTAGCGCAATGGTAATTTCTCTACAACGATCGGTTCTAAAGTTAAAACAAATCACCACATCATCCGGCTGAATAGTTCCTATAGGATTTCCTGTCTCATTCACCACAACAGTAGGTTCTATAAACTCATCGGTAACATTGTTAATATAACTTTCTTGAATGCTTTGTAATACATTCTGCGTTGTTTTTCCTTCGCCTTTAACCAATAAATTATACGCTTTTTGTACACGTTCCCAACGGTTATCCCTATCCATAGCATAATACCTGCCTATTACAGAAGCTAATTTTACGTTGGTAGGTTGAATTTTTTCTTGCAATTGTTCTATAAATCCCCATCCACTTTTAGGGTCACAATCTCTACCATCTGTAAATGCATGCACAAAGGCTTTATTTAATTGATGTTGATGAGCCATTTCGCACAATCGGTACAAATGTTTTTGATGCGAATGAATTCCTCCATCGGAAACCAACCCCATAAAATGAACACTTACATTGTTTTTCTTTGCGTATTCAAAAGCGGCTAATAAAGTAGGGTTTTTATCAATGGTTTTATCTTCAACAGCTTTATTAATTTTAGCAAAATCTTGATACACTACTCTTCCTGCTCCTATGTTTAAATGACCCACTTCGGAGTTTCCCATTTGTCCATCGGGTAACCCTACAAAACCACCAAAGGTTTTTAGTTTTGCATGGGGATATTTTGCCAAGCAAGCATCAAAAAATGGGGTGTTGGCGTTGTAAATGGCATCTGATTTGGTTTTGTCTCCCAAACCCCAACCGTCTAATATTAATAAAGCTACTTTTTTTGTGTTCATTTGGATGTAAAAATAGTAAGTTCGACAAAGTTAAGCTCATTTTTTTAGACCTTTACTTTTTTAAGCAATTAACCACATCGTAATATAGAAATTCCTTAACTCAATAAACTATAAAAACTATGTATCTATGTGGTTTAATTTTTAAGCTTTTTTACATTTTTGGCAGCAGGATAATGCGTACTTTTATGGTGTAATTATTAAACTAATAAAATGAAAAAGACATTGATATTAGGAGCAACTCCAAACCCCGAAAGATATGCATACAAAGCCACTGCTAAATTGGCTCAACACGGACATGAAGTAGTGCCTGTTGGCATTAAAAAAGGTGAAATTGAAGGTCATGAAATTTTAACTAATTCTCCTACTCCAACTGATATTGATACTGTTACCTTATATGTCGGTCCGGCTCGACAAAAAGAGTATTACGATTATGTAGTGAATCAAATTCATCCGAAACGTATTATTTTTAATCCCGGAACAGAAAACCCCGAATTAAAAAAATTAGCTGAAGAAAAAGGCATCGCTACCGAAGAAGCTTGTACCCTAGTATTGTTATCTATAGATAAGTATTAGAAAAACATTTTTTAAAACCTCTCTATCTTTTCCCTGACAAAACGCAATGAAGGTTAGGTGTCCATATAGATATTAGTTATCGACTAGACTCCTTATCTCCGCTATGCTTCGTAAGGAGAGGGCTTGTTTTCAAAGCAACGAATTGTTGTACTTAATGGTTTGAATCATTTGTGCTACCGAATCTCCGAAACTCATGGGTTATTTATTTGTTTTCGGGGTGGTTATCTTTTTAAATGTTGATAGACTATCCTTAATGTGAAAGGTGTTTTTTTGTATTATATTTAGTCCTGTGTCATAAGAAACTTGTATAGGGATTAAAAACCTTATTAATTCAATCATGTTTTTTGAAAATTCTATTAAATTATCAAACTTATTTACATTATATTTTATCCCATTAAATTTTTTGTCATTATGAGAAATATGCATGTCCCTCAAGTTTTTCAGCAAATCTAACTCTTCTTCAAACCCTTTTAAGAATCTATCTAAATGTTCTTCATTAAACTTTTTAAAAAAATTTCCCTTATTTGGATTTTTAATTATTTCAATAAGTTCTTCATTAAGATTAAAATACTTAACTAGTTTCTTACTTTTATCGGTTCTTATTACTTTTTTATCTTCACTTGTTCTTTTATAGTTTTCACATTGTTTTAATAAAGAATATACGCTAAACGATTGTTTATCTTGGTCAAAAATTTTTGCTAAACTAACAATAATCAACTGAGAAGCACTATCTTGAACATAACAATACAGATATTTAATTGAATTATCAAAACTATCTATATCATTTTTTTTCTCACCTAATAATTTGTAGATGCTCAAATGTATAGATGCTTCATAAACTGGATAAATTATCCCTCTCTCAATGTGATTTATTATTTGTTGAAGCACATCACACTTCATCACAACTTCCCTTTTTTAATGCTTTCTACTACTTCCGGGTCGAGCAGTGTGCTGGTATCGCCTAAGTTAGAGGTGTCTCCTTCGGCAATTTTTCGCAAAATCCTACGCATAATTTTCCCGGAGCGGGTTTTGGGCAAGTCTTTTACTATCTGTATTTTATCGGGCTTGGCAATTGGTCCAATTTCTTTGGTTACCAACTCCAACAGTTCTTTTCGGAGTTCGTTTTCATCCACTTCTTTGGCACAAATTACATAAGCATAAATCCCTTGTCCTTTAATATCATGCGGATAACCTACCACAGCAGTTTCCACCACACATTCGTGCGTGTCTAGAGCATCTTCTACCTCAGCAGTTCCCATACGATGTCCGGAAACATTAATCACATCATCTACCCTGCCCGTAATTCTGTACATGCCATCCGCATCTCTGCGGCAGCCATCGCCTGTAAAATACTTGTTTTCGTAAGTAGAAAAATAAGTTTGTTTACATCTTTCATGGTCGTTGTAAATCGTTCTCAGCATAGACGGCCAAGGGAACTTAATACATAAATTACCTTCTACTTCAGTTTCGGTCAGTTCGTTGCCGTCAGCATCTACAATGCAAGGCTGAATTCCCGGTAAGGGATAAGTAGCGTAAGATGGTTTTAAGGGTGTTAAATTCCCCAAAGGAGAAATCATAATTCCACCTGTTTCGGTTTGCCACCATGTATCTACAATAGGACATTTGCCTTTACCAACATGTTCGTGGTACCATTCCCACGCCTCATCGTTAATGGGTTCTCCTACACTTCCCAACACTTTTAATGACGATAAATCGTGTTTGTTGACATACGATAAATCTTGAGCTTGCAACGCTCTAATAGCAGTTGGTGCAGTATAGAAAATATTAATCTTGTGTTTGGCAACAATTTCCCAAAACCTGCCTGCATCCGGCCAAGTAGGAACACCTTCAAACATTACTGTTGTTGCTCCGGCCAATAAAGGACCATACACAATATAGGAATGTCCGGTTATCCAACCTATATCGGCTGTACACCAATAAATATCGTCTTTTTCATACTGAAAAACATTTTGAAACGAATATTGAGCAAAAACCATATAGCCACCGGTAGTGTGTAAAATTCCTTTAGGTTTTCCGGTAGAACCCGAAGTATAAAGAATAAACAAAGGGTCTTCAGCATCCATCACCTCAGCAGGGCAATCAGTAGTTACTTTTGCTATTTCATCGTGCCACCATTTATCTATGTTGTCATTAAAGGCAACTTCCGCTCCTGTTCTTTTCAACACAATGTTGCTGGTTACCGAAGTACATTGCTGTAAAGCTTCATCTACCACCGCTTTAATCGGGATGGTTTTAGACCCTCGATACGATTCATCAGAGCAAATAACAATATTACACTGAGCATCATTTATTCTGTCGGCAAGTGCTTTGGCAGAAAAACCTGCAAATACTACCGAATGAATAGCTCCAATTCTGGCACAAGCCAAAGTAGCAATAGCCAACTCAGGAACCATAGGCATGTACAAACAAATTCTATCTCCTTTTTTTGCTCCATTGCATTTCAACACATTGGCAAAAGCACTCACTTTTTTGTGCAATTCTTTATACGTAATTTTTATAACCTCCTCATTAGGATTGTTAGGCTCCCAAAGAATAGCTGTTTTGTTGGATTGCGTTGCCAAATGCCTGTCTAAACAATTTTCGGTTATGTTTAATTTGCCATTTACAAACCATTTTACCGATGGTGTTTTAAACTCCCATTCTAGTGTTTTATCCCACTTCTTTTTCCACTGAAAAGTTTCAGCAATTTCGTCCCAAAAGACTTCGGGGTTTGCTATACTTTTTTGATATTGTTGTTGATATGCTTCGAAAGAGTTAATTTTTAATGACATAGGTAAAATTTTATTGCGTTTTGATGTCTAAAATTAGACAAAAAAGAGGAAACCACATCTTTAAAAATAGGTTTTTTTAGAACATTTACCAAGGCTAATTTTTCTGACTTCTAAGCTTTGTTAAACGGATATTTTATTTACTTTTGTCTATTCAAAAATCAAGACAAAGGTATGGACAAACATTCCTATTTAAGCAATGCAGATGGAGCTGTAATTGAAGATTATTACCAGCGATACATCAATAACCCTGACAGTGTTTCGGAAGGATGGAAAAAATTTTTTGAAGGATTCGAATTTGCTCGTAAAAACTACGACACCGATGTTCCGGAAGGTTTTCAAAAAGAATTTAAAGTCATTAACTTAATAGATGGTTATCGAACCAGAGGTCATTTATTTACTAAAACTAATCCTGTAAGAGCTAGAAGAACCTACAGACCTACGTTAGATATTGAAAACTATGGGTTGGAAAAAGCTGATTTGGAAACTGTTTTTCAAGCTGGAAATGAAATTGGTATTGGTCCGTCCAAATTGAAAGACATTATTGACCATTTAGAGCAAACGTATTGTGATTCTATTGGTATTGAATACATGTACATCAGAAAACCGGAAGAGGTAGCTTGGATTAGAGAAAAATTAGAACTGAAAAACAGACCTAAATATTCTGAAAAAGAAAAAAAACATATCCTACATAAACTCAATCAGGCAGTAGTTTTTGAGAAATTTTTACACACCAAGTTTGTTGGTCAGAAACGTTTCTCATTAGAAGGAAATGAAGCCCTTATTCCTGCTTTAGATGCTGTTATTGAAAAAGGTGCTGACATCGGCATTAAAGAGTTTATTATTGGAATGGCTCATAGAGGAAGGTTAAATGTGTTAGCCAACATCTTTAATAAAACCTACGAGAAAATTTTTAGTGAATTTGAAGGGAAAGAATATGAGGATAACCTTTTTGATGGTGATGTAAAATACCATTTGGGTTATTCTTGCGATGTAAAAACCGATAGCGGACATGATGTTCATATGACATTAGCTCCCAATCCTTCTCACTTAGAAACGGTTGGACCGGTTGTAGAAGGAATTACCCGCTCAAAATTAGACACTTATTTAAAAGACGAAAAGAAAGTTGTTCCTATCATTATTCATGGTGATGCAGCCATTGCAGGGCAAGGAGTAGTGTATGAAGTGGTACAAATGGCTCAATTAGATGGTTACAGAGTTGGAGGAACCTTACACATTGTGGTAAATAACCAAATTGGTTTTACTACCAACTATATTGACGGACGTTCTAGCACGTATTGTACTGATGTTGCTAAAGTTACTCTATCTCCTGTTCTTCATGTAAATGGAGATGATGTAGAGGCCGTAATTCAAGCAATACAGTTTGCAATTGAATACCGTCAGACTTTCCATAAAGACGTATTTATCGATATTTTAGGATATAGAAAATATGGTCATAATGAGGGTGATGAACCTAAATTTACTCAGCCTCTATTATACAAAGCCATTGGAAAACACAAAAATCCAAGAGACCTTTATTTAGATAAATTAATTAGTGAAGGAATTATCAGCAAAGAAAAAGCATCGGAACAAGAAAGTGTGTTTAACCAATTATTGCAAGAAAGGTTAGATGATGCCAAACAAATTGAAAGAGCCACTGTTTCTCACTTTTTAAACAGAACATGGCAAGGTATTGAAGTAAGTGATGAGGATTCTTTTTTAACCTCTCCTGATACTTCTTACGATAAAAAGAAATTGATAGCATTAGCCGATAAAATTAACAGTTTACCCAAAGATAAAAAATTCATTAACAAACTTGCTCGACTTTTTGAAGCGAGAAAACAAATGATAAAAGATGACAACTTAGATTGGGCAATGGGCGAACTATTAGCTTATGCAACTTTATTAGCAGATAAACACCCTATTCGTTTTTCTGGTCAGGATGTAGAAAGAGGAACTTTCTCTCATAGACATGCAGTTGTTAAAGTAGAAGATTCAGAAGAAGAATACACTCCACTAAACAATATATCTAAAGACCAAGCTCCTTTATATATATACAACTCTTTACTTTCTGAGTATGGTGTTTTAGGTTTTGAGTATGGTTACGCAATGGCCAGTCCAAATGCATTAACTATTTGGGAAGCACAATTTGGAGACTTTAACAATGGAGCTCAAATTATTATCGACCAATTTTTAAGTGCTGCCGAAGAAAAGTGGAAAACACAAAACGGATTGGTGATGCTATTACCTCATGGTTATGAAGGACAAGGTGCAGAACATTCTAGTGGTAGAATGGAAAGGTTCTTACAACTTTGTGCAGAAGACAACATGCAAGTGGCTAATTGCTCTACTCCAGCGAATTTCTTCCATATTTTAAGAAGACAATTAAAATGGAATTTTAGAAAACCATTGGTAGTATTTACTCCAAAAAGTTTATTAAGACATCCCAAATGCGTTTCTACCGTAGATGAATTAGCAAAAGGAAAATTCCAAGAAATAATTGATGATACCACTGCGAAAGCTAAAGATGTAGATACTTTAGTGTTCTGCACAGGTAAATTCTACTACGATTTATTAGCTAAAAAAGAAGATATAAATGCTGAAAATATTGCTTTAGTAAGATTAGAGCAATTATACCCGCTTCCATTCAACCAAATTGAAGAAATAGTAAAGAAATACAACAAAACTAAAAAAATCATTTGGGCACAAGAAGAACCTGAAAATATGGGAGCATGGAGCCATATGATGAGGCATTTATCTCACTTAAATTTAGAAGTAATTTCATTGGCAGAAAGCGGTGCTCCGGCAACAGGTTCAGCTAAAGCACACGTGGTAAGGCATACTGCAATTATTGATAAATTATTTGAAAACACATTAGTAAGTTAAAAAACTTAGAAGACGGAAACACGAAGACAAAAGTTTTAAAATATTAAACCTATAAAAATATGGCTTTAGAAATGAAAGTTCCCTCACCGGGAGAATCTATAACAGAAGTTGAAATAGCACAATGGTTAGTAGAGGATGGCGATTACGTTGAAAAAGATCAAGCAATTGCCGAAGTTGATTCAGACAAAGCAACATTAGAATTACCTGCCGAAGAAGCTGGTATTATTACACTAAAAGCCGAGGAAGGCGATTTAGTAAAAGTTGGTGCTGTTGTTTGCTTAATAGATACTGATGCCAAAAAACCAGAAGGATTTGAATCTAAATCTGCTCCAGAAGAAAAAGTGGAAGAAAAAACTGAAACTGCTCCTAAAAAAGAAGAAATTGTACCCAATCCTGCTCCTGCTACAAAAACAGATGTAAAAGCAACTCCTTTAGCCAAAGAAATGATTAGTGCTAACAACATCAACACTTCTAAACTTAAAGGCAGTGGAAGTAATGGGAAAATTACCAAAAACGATATTCAAGCTTATTTAACTGGTGGTATTGACTCATCAGCTATTGCAGGATGGGGTGGAACTCGTGAGCAAGACAAACAAAAAATGTCTATGCTTAGAAGAAAAGTTGCCCAAAGATTAGTTGCTGTTAAAAATGAAACGGCTATGTTAACCACCTTTAATGAAGTGGATATGAAGCCAATAATGGATTTAAGAAATAAATTTAAAGATAAATTTAAAGAAACTCATGGGGTAAGCTTAGGATTTATGTCTTTCTTCACAAAAGCAGTTACAGAAGCTTTACGTCAGTTTCCTGCTGTAAACGGAATGATTGATGGTGATTTCATGATTACTCATGATTATGCTGATATAGGTATTGCTGTTAGTTCTCCAAAAGGCTTAATGGTGCCTGTAGTTAGAAATGCTGAAAAAATGAGTTTAGCTGAAATTGAAGCTGAAATAAAACGATTAGCAATAAAAGCTCGTGATGGAAAAATTGACATCTCTGACATGGAAGGAGGAACTTTTACCATTACCAATGGTGGTGTTTTTGGCTCTATGATGAGTACACCAATTATTAATCCTCCGCAAAGTGCTATTTTAGGTATGCACAACATTATAGATAGACCAATAGCTGTAGATGGGAAAGTAGAAATAAGACCTATGATGTATGTTGCGTTGAGCTACGACCATAGAATTATTGATGGTAGAGAATCTGTAGGGTTCTTAAAAGCAGTAAAAGAAATGCTTGAAAATCCAAGCAGCATCGTCTTTGGAGGTAAAAACCCTGATGAAGTGTTACTTAATTTATGATTGGTGAATTTCTCAATAAAAGCTGGAGTGAAATTATTAACTCCAACACTATTAAATATTTAATTTTTGTAGTTGTAACACTTACTGTTGCTTCGTTGGTATTAGTTATTTTACGAAAAATAGCCACCAAATTAATTAACAGTAATGCCGATAAAATTAAAGTTGACCCTACTAACTTTTCTTTCCTAAAAAACTCCTTAAGTTTTATTATTTACTTTATTGCTTTAATAATTATTTTCCGGCATATTCCAGCATTACGTTCTTTTGGTTCTGCCTTATTTGCCGGAGCAGGAATTCTAGCGGCTATTATTGGTTTTGCTTCTCAAAAAGCTTTTTCTAACATTATTACAGGAATTTTTATTCTAATTTTTAAACCTTACAGAGTAGGTGATGTAATAGAAATTAGTAACGGTAGAATAGGAACAGTAGAGGAAATTACCTTACGACACACCATAATCAAAGATTTTAAAAATGAAAGAATCATTGTCCCAAATACCGTAATTAGTGATGATATTATCATTAACAGTTCCATCACCGACTCCAAAATTCAATGCAGAGTTGAAGTAGGTATTAGCTACGATTCCGATATAGATCTAGCAATGCAAATTATGCGAAACGAGTGCGAAAAGCATCCTTTAATGATTGACAATAGAACACTTGAGGAAACTGCTAAAAACGAACCTATAGTTAAAGTAGCTGTAATTGCTTTAGCAGATTTTTCGGTAAATTTAAGAGCAAGTGCTTGGACAGAAAGTTTCGCTGATGCCTTCCAAATGCGAACAGATTTACTAAAAATCATTAAAGAACGCTTTGACCGTGAAGGTATCGAAATCCCTTTCCCATACAGAACTATCGTTTACAAAAAAGACATCGAGAAGAAGTAAATTATTATCTATTTTCGAATTGAAATAACGTATCTTTGCTTTACAACACTCAAGTAACCAATGAATGTAACCATTGAAAACATACTTTTAATTGGCTCTTTACTGCTTTTTATAAGTATTGTTGTAGGTAAAACATCTTATAAATTTGGTGTTCCAACATTAATACTTTTCTTAGCTATTGGAATGTTAGCAGGGTCTGACGGCATTGGTGGTATTAAATTTGACGACCCTAAACTAGCACAATTTATTGGCATCGTTTCCCTCAATTTTATCTTATTTTCTGGAGGTTTAGATACCAACTGGAGTTCAGTGAAACCCATACTTAGAGAAGGAATTGCGTTATCTACAGCTGGTGTTTTACTTACCGCCTTATCGTTGGGTACGTTTGTGTGGTTATTAACCGACTTTACCATTTACGAGAGTATGTTGCTAGGTTCTATTGTGTCCTCTACCGATGCTGCTGCGGTTTTTTCCATATTGCGTTCTAAAAGCTTAGCTTTAAAAACAAACTTACGACCAACTTTAGAGATGGAAAGCGGTAGTAACGACCCTATGGCTTATGTGCTTACTATCGCTTTTTTAACCTTAGTAGTCAATCAAGATCAAAGTTTGATTTCTATTATACCCATGTTTTTACAACAAATGATTTTGGGTGGAATTGCAGGTTTTGGTTTTGGAAAAATCAGCAAGTTTGTTATCAATAAAATTAAACTCGATTTTGAAGGACTTTACCCTGTTTTAGTAATTGCTTTAATGTTTATCACATTTGCTGCTACCGATTTTTTTGGAGGAAACGGATTCTTAGCCATTTACATTTGTGCAGTGTATTTAGGTAATCAGGATTTAATCCACAAAAAAACCATACTTAAAATGTATGATGGTTTAGCATGGTTGATGCAAATTGTACTCTTTCTAACCCTTGGCTTATTGGTTTTTCCAACTCAAGTAGTTCCTTACATTGGTATAGGCTTATTAATTTCTCTATTTCTGATTTTTGTAGCCCGACCTATAGGTGTTTTCTTAAGTTTAATTTTTTTCAAGATGAAATTAAGAAGACGTTTTTACATTTCTTGGGTAGGTTTACGCGGAGCTGTTCCTATTGTGTTTGCAACATACCCACTTCTTGCAGGAATTGAAAAAGCCAATATGATTTTTAATATTGTATTTTTTATTTCTTTAACTTCTGTACTTATTCAAGGTACCACCTTATCAATTATTGCAAAATGGTTAAATGTTGCATTACCCGAAAAAATAAAACCAATTTCTGAAATAGACAAACTAATTTTAGACCTCCCAAAATCGTCTTTACAAGAGTTTGAAGTATTGCCAGATTTTTACGCTGTAAACAAAAGAATTGTAGATTTAAATTTTCCTAAATCTGCATTTATTGTAATGATTAAACGAAATAGTGAGTTTATACGACCTGGTGGCTCAACTGTTATTGAGGCTAAAGATAATTTAATGGTATTGGCTGATAGCCCCGAAGATTTTGAAAAAGTTAATCATTGTTTATACAATCCTTTTCTTACAGAAAATACAGCTACTGCTGATACTAACTATAAAACAAAGTGATATTATCTATCAACCTTACATTTCCTACAAAAACGGCAGTAAAAGCCACACAATAATTCGTTTCATTCCAATCGTTTACAGATAAAAGTGTATTTCCATCTACTATTTCAGCATATTCTAATTGTAATGTAGGGATATTTTTAATTGCTTTAACAAAGTTATTCTTCACTTCCTCTACCGTAAATGTTTTAGCTTGTTGCTTGACTTCTTGCAAAAACTTATAAATATTGGCTGCTTGTTCCTTTTGTTCAGGAGTTAATCGCTCATTACGAGAACTCATTGCTAATCCATTAGCTTCTCTAACTATAGGACAACCTATAATTTGAACTGGTAACTTTAGTTGTTTTACTAAATTCCGAACAACAGCCAATTGCTGAAAATCTTTTTCTCCAAAATAGGCCTTGGTCGGTTGTATAATATCAAAAAAACGCTCTAACACCATTCCTACACCATCAAAATGCCCTGGACGATGTTGTGCTTCCATTACTAATGATAGGTTTCCAAAATCGTAGCTTTTTTCTATTTTGTTGGGATAAATCTCTTTAACATCAGGTAAAAAAATAACTAGCTTGGTATCATCAGCAAAAGCATTTTGTATAAGAGCTAAATCTTTATCTGTATGTCTAGGGTATTTTTCTAGATCTTCTTTATTATTAAACTGCGTTGGATTGACAAATATACTACAAACCATTAGGTCATTTTCTTCAATAGCTTTTGCCATTAAAGATAAATGTCCTTGGTGTAAAGCCCCCATAGTAGGAACAAACCCGATGGTTTTATTATCACAAGAAAAAAGAAATTGTTGAAGATCAACAACTGTTTTGAAAATAAGCATAAAAAGCTATTTTATAAAAAGTGTGCAAAATAACATAATTTTTATCATTTCGCTAAGCTTCTGGATGTTTCATATGTACCACTCTTTGTGGGAAAGGAATTTCTACACTACTTTCTTTAAAATATTCATACAACCTCACTCTAATCTGGCTTTTAATAGACTCTACTCTAAAAACTTCATCACACCAAAAAAATACAGAGAAATTAAGTGACGAATCTCCATATTCTTGAAACCTTACCGTTGGAGCAGGATGAGTTAATACTTCTTTTTGACTTTTAACTGCCTTCTCCATTAATTGCATCACTAAATTAACATCTGAAGCATAAGCTACTCCGACTTTAATCTCAAAACGGGAAGAAATAGAACTGTATGTCCAGTTAATTAAATTGTTATTGGTTAGCACCGAGTTAGGCATAATAATAAATGTGTCTTCTCGAGTAATAACTGAAGTTGTTCTTAAATTTATTTTTTGTACTCTACCTACAATTCCGTCCACTTCAATTACATCATTTACTTTAATAGTAGAGTCAAACAATAAAATAATTCCTGAAGTAATGTCTCCAAACAAATTTTGCAATCCAAAACCAACTCCTACCAATAAAGCTGCTGAACCTGCTAACAAGACAGTAATATCAACACCAACTATTTGTAAGCCTATGGCTACAGCCAAAACAACTACAATGTATTTAAAAATAGTAAAAAGTGAATATTTTTTAGGTAAATCTAATGCTGATTTTCTAAAAATGGCTTTTTTTACTACCTTAATAAAAACAAATACACCTAAAATAAAAAGTAATAACGTTATTAAAGTAATTACCTTAAATTGATGCTTTGCAATAGAAAAAAGAGAATAGTCTAATATTTCATTAATGTCCATCATCATTGTTTTATTTTAAATCGTTACCACAATTACTACAAAAATTAGCATTTACACTGTTTTGGTGTTTACACTTAGTACAATTCTTTTGTTCATTACCTGCTCGTGCTACCTCAACAGTGAAAATGGCTGTTGGAACAGCAATAATAGAATAACCTATAACCATCACTACAGCTGAGATAAATTTTCCTAAAGCAGTATGAGGAACAATATCTCCATACCCAACAGTTGTAATAGTGATAATTGCCCAATAAATACTCTGTGGAATACTTGTAAACCCATTTTCAGCTCCTTCTACCACATACATTATAGTTCCCATAATAACTACCACAGCTAAAATAGTAAATAAAAAAGTACTGGTTTTATAAATACTAGAAGCCAATGCTTTTTTTAACGTATTAGCTTCTTTTATGAACCTTACCAATTTAATTATTCTAAACACCCTTAACAATCTTAAAGAACGAATAGCCACCAAAAAATGAATATTAGGTAAAAAGAAAATTAAGTAAGTAGGTAAAATAGCTAACAAATCTACTATGCCCCAAAAACTAAAAATGTAATTCTTAGGTTTAGGACTTACCCATATTCTTAAAAAATACTCTAAAGTAAAAACTCCTGTAAAAAAGAGCTCTAAAATAAAAAACGCATAGGTATGTTTTTCCTCCAAAATGGGTATGCTTTCCAACATTACCGCTAAAACACTTGCCAATATCAACCACAATAATACAATATCAAACCTTTTACCCGATTTGGTATCTGTTCCAAAAACAATAACAAACAATTTGTCTTTAAATGATGACATAAAATATAATAAAAGTTGATTATCACTTTCAAAATTAGTCAATTTTAAGGGAAAATAAATTCTTATTGTAATTCGCATTGAAAATGATAACTTTGTAACCCTTATATACTCTGTCATGCAATTTGAATTAACAAAAGAATTTTTAGATCACCTTAATAATGCTGTTACCGCAGGTGCAGAACAAGAGGTGTTGATGTTAATTAAAGATTTGCATCCAGCAGATATTGCAGAAATTTTAGATGAACAATCTTTAAATCAAGCTAAAGCATTTTTCAATTTTTTACCTAAAGAACTAAGCTCTGATATAATTATAGAGCTAGATGAAGATACTCGAGAAAAATTCTTAGATGCCCTTACTTCTCAAGAAATTGCATCTCAATTCATTGATAACATGGATTCTGATGATGCGGCAGATGTTATTGGGGAACTTTCTGATGAAAAAAGAGATGAAGTAATCTCGCACATTGAAGATATTGAACAAGCATCAGACATTCTTAAACTATTAAACTACCCCGAAGATACTGCTGGTGGTTTGATGGCAAATGAATTGGCAAAAGTAAATTGGAATTGGACTATTGGAAATTGCCTCACTGAACTTAAAAAACAAGCTGAAGAATTAGATAAAATTTACACCGTTTATGTTGTTGATAATGATGATGTTTTAAAAGGTAGAATTTCCTTGCGAAAGCTATTACTTACGCCAAGCAACAAAAAGGTAAAAGATATTTATGATGACGACATCCTTTCTGTAACTCCCGATACGGATGATGAACAAGTAGCCAACATTATGGAAAAATACGATTTAGTTTCTGTTCCTGTTGTTGATGAAATGGGTAGACTGCTAGGTAGAATAACCATTGATGACGTGGTTGATGTAATTAAGGAAGAAGCCGAAAGAGATTACCAAATGGCTTCTGGTATTTCTGAAAATGTTGAATCTTCCGATAAATTTTGGATAATCTCCAGAGCAAGATTACCTTGGTTATTAGTTGGTTTGTTGGGTGGAATTGTAAGTTCAAAAATTATTGGTATTTACGAAAACCAAATTCAAATTCATCCCGAAATGGCATTTTTCATCCCACTAATTGCCGCTATGGGCGGAAATGTTGGAGTTCAATCTTCAGCATTAATAGTACAAGGGTTGGCAAATAACTCATTAGGACTAAACAGTGTTTGGAGTAAAGTAGGTAAAGAAATGGCTGTAGGAATTCTAAACGGAGTAGTTTGTTCAGCCATCATTTTTGGCTATAACTATTTTTTTGAAGAAACCTTAACCTTAGCTATTACAGTAAGCATAGCTCTTATTTCTGTTATCTTCTTTGCCGGGATTTTCGGAACATTAATTCCGCTAATGCTAAACAAATATAAAATAGATCCAGCATTAGCAACAGGCCCGTTTATCACGACAACTAACGATATTTTTGGAATTTTTCTTTACTTTTTCATCGGTTACTTAATGTATGCCTAAAATTTTATTCATAGATAGTGTTCACTCAATTTTGGAAAAACGTTTAATACAAATGGGATTTGTATGTGAACACGATTATACTTCCTCAAAAACAAGTATTAAAGAGCGTATTTCCAATTACGTTGGCATTGTTATCAGAAGCCGATTTACTATTGACAAAACTTTTTTAGACACAGCTGAAAACCTAAAATTTATTGCTCGCTCAGGTGCTGGATTAGAAAATATTGATGTTGCTTATGCAGCACAAAAAAATATTTCTGTTTTTAATTCTCCAGAAGGCAATAAAGATGCTGTTGGCGAACATGCTATTGGAATGTTGCTGATGTTATTCAACCAACTAAAACAAGGCGATGCTCAAGTGCGTCAAGGAATTTGGAATAGGGAAGCCAACCGAGGCATAGAACTATCAGGTAAAACTGTTGGTATTTTAGGCTACGGAAACATGGGAGAAGCCTTAGCTAAAAAATTAATAGGTTTCGATTGTAAGGTAATTGCTTACGATAAGTATAAAAAAGACTTTGATAGTTTAATCGTGAAAGAAGTATCCTTAAACGAATTGTTTGAACAAACAGACATTCTCAGTATTCACCTACCACTTTCTGAGGAAACCAAACATTACGTAAATACTGCTTTTCTGAATAACTTTAAAAAAAATATTTACCTGATAAATACTGCTAGAGGAAACAATGTAAAAACTGACGATTTAATTCAAGCACTTCAATCGGGAAAAGTATTAGGAGCTTGTTTGGATGTATTGGAATTTGAAAGCAAATCGTTTGAATTAAAACAAACCCACCACGAAGCATTTAACTACTTAAAAAATGCCAAAAATGTTATTCTTAGTCCGCATGTAGCCGGTTGGACAAATGAATCTTATAAAAAACTATCTACTTTTTTAGCCGATAAAATTGAGGGGAAATTCAAGTCTTGAATTACATTTCCAAAATCCAAGCTTTACTATTGTCAGATTTTGCTAATGCCAACGCATCTAAAGCTTGTTGTCTGGTAGTATGACTATTATAACTAACCGTCCATAAGCCTTTTCTTTTACCAACTATCCATGCATTAAACCCTTTGTTTTTTAGCTGTTTTACCATCTTATTGGCATTCTTCTTTTCAGAAAAACAACCGGCAATAATATGGTAACGTAAATTGGTTTTATTAATAACTACTTTGGTAGTATCTGCCTGAGAAATATATTTATTTGTTAAAGCAATAGTTACTGGTTGCTCATCTTTTAACCAAGAAAAAATAAGATACTTTTCATCTTCTTTAGCTTTGTTAATTCTTTCTTTTAACGAAAGAACATCATCATGCTCAAAAGTTGTCAAGTCTGTTCTAGGTGAGTAAGTGGCTGCTTTTTCCTCCACAAATGGATTTAATTTGGCGTAATTGATATTTTGCGACAAATCATATTTTGAAGGTATCCAAAAAGCTAAAAACCCTAAAGGAATAATAATAGCAGCAGCGGCAGCCCATTTTCTAACATTACTTTTATGTTGAGGGAGTGTTTTTACTTGTTCAGCAATTTTTTCCTCGTAGTTCTTTCTCTTTATAGGACTAACTTGTATTGGTGTTAATCCATAAGAAGAAAGTAAATAGTTTTCACTTAGTGATGGTTCAAAATGAATTCTATTTTCATTATCCATTACAAAAGCGCCAATATCTCCAAGAGTAAACTCTTTATTCGTTCTCAACTTTGTTTTTGTAGCTAAAACAAAAGCTTCAATTTCTTTTAATGCTTCATCATAACTTATGTTTTCTTTTTTAGAAACATAATGCGTTAGTAAGCCATCATTAGCAATTAAATTTTTATTAAAAGAAATTTGCTTTGATGGCGGATGAAATTTATGCTGAACTGTCTGAATATAAGCGGGTTTATAATTACATACAAACCCTCCAAAACTTGGTAGAATCACACACTCGTGGTGAAAAAGCAACTGACTTATATGTACTGAAATATCCAACATAACAACTTACGAAGTTATAAATTTTTAAAAGAAAACAAGGCTTAGTTTTAAAAGATTTTTTGCTTCCCGCATCAAATCAAATTCAAATCTTCAGGAACATCAATAGAAATAGCTTCATGGAAAGTTTCTTTCACTTTAATTTTATAGCCATTTTCTAACCATCGCAACTGCTCCAAGCCTTCAGCTTTTTCTAAGCTCGACATCGGTAATTTAGTTATTGCTTTCAACACTTCAGCTCTATAGCCATAAATACCAATATGTTTAAAAAATACTTGATGGGTTAACCAATTTTTTTCTTCAACCCCTCTTAAAAAAGGTAAGGTTTGGCGACTAAAATACAAGGCAAAATCATCAACAGCTTTAATTACTTTAGGTTTGTTGATATTAAAAAGTTCTTCTTGCTTGGTTACTTTCTTGCCTAAGGTAGCAATATCCGTTTTCAAATCTTCAAAACAGCTGCCAACTTCATCAATCTGTTCAGGATTAATATAAGGTTCATCGCCTTGAATATTTATCACTACATCGTAATCTGCATTAAGGTTATTCAGCACTTCAGCGCACCTGTCTGTCCCACTTTGGTGAGCTGCATCTGTATAAACTACTTTAAAATTTAGTGCTCGTGCATGGTTGTATATTCTTTTATCATCCGTAGCAATAATTACATCACTTAAACAAGTCGCTTTTTTTGACTGTTCATACACTCTTTGTATCATCGATTTTCCTTTAATCTCTACCAATGGCTTTCCGGGAAATCTTGTAGATGCGTATCGAGATGGAATGATGCCTAAAATTTTCATATGTGTATATTTATTGTTTTTTATATGTAACTCTTAAATAATCATCTTCTATTGTGAGAAAATTTTACTCATGGTCGTTTCATGTATATATTTTTAATTTACTACTTTGTAAAAATAGTACTTTTGAAAAAAAGAAAACTAATCGAAACTTAGTTTTCTTAAAGGTACAATAAATAATAAACTAATGCATAAAATAACTGCCGACTATATTTTTACAGGAAATGCTGCTCCAATAAAAAACGGCATCATCCTTATTAAAAATGATGGAACTATAATAGATGTTATTAATCCAAAAAATTCAACCTTAAGTTTTGATAATGTAAAAAAATACGAAGGTGTTATTTGTCCGGGGTTTATAAATACACATTGTCATTTAGAGCTTTCATACCTTAAAAATAAAATCTCACAAAAAACCACCTTACCCGGTTTTGTCAAAGAATTGGTACAAAAAAGAAATAATTTTTCTGAAGAAGAAAAGCAAGCAGCTATTAATAATGCTGAAAAGGAGATGCTACAAAATGGCATTGTAGCCGTGGGAGATATTGCCAACGGAAATAGTACTTTTCAGCTAAAAGAAAAACAAAATATTTATTACCATACTTTTTTAGAAATATTTGAAATAGCCGATGAACTCGCCAAAAGTGCCTTTGATAAAGTAGCAGAACTAAAAGCTACTTATTTTAATAACAAACAAATCAACATTGTTCCTCATGCTCCTTACTCTGTTTCAAAATCATTACTAAAATTTATTGCTTCTCAAGAAAGTGCTATTTTTACCATTCACAATCAAGAGACTGATTCTGAAGGAGCTTTTTTTAAAGAAAAATCAGGAAAGTTATATGAACAAATGGCTGCTTTTAATCCTAAAGTAACCACTTGGGAAAGTAAAAAAGAAGGCTCTTTAGCACATTATCTTCCTTATTTTAAAAATGCAACATCGCTTTTATTGGTTCACAATACATATACAACAAAAGACGATATTGCTTATGCTAAACAACAAAGCATTCCTATTTATTGGTGTTTTTGTCCCAAAGCCAATTTATATATAGAAAACACGCTTCCTGATTTTACTTTGTTTGAAAACGAAAATTGCACAATAGGTACCGATAGTTTAGCCAGTAATAATACACTTTCTGTATTAGAAGAACTAAAAGTGATTACTGAAAACACCCCAATCTCATTGGAAAAACTCATTAAATGGGCAACCTACAACGGAGCAAAATACCTCAATATTGAAAGTCAATTTGGACTTATTGCCAAAGAAAAAAAACCAGGAATAAACTTACTGACTAACATTGACTTAGAAGAATTAAAACTAACTCCAGACACCTCTATTGTAAAACTTTATTAAAGCTTATAATATATAAATAGTTAATTTTTATATTTTTGTACACCCAACTAAAACTAAAGAACAAACATGAGTCAAGTAAAAACAAAAATAGCTGCACTTCCTTTAGCTGGAAGAATTGTAATCTATGCTCATTTGTTTAAGTTCAGACTTACATCTTATGTTGTTTCATCAGCTGTTTTAGGTTATTTTATTGGAGTTCAATCCATTAATTACACCATACTTTTTTGGTTAATCTTAGGTGGTTTTTTAATTACTGCAAGTTCAAACGCATTAAACCAAGTCCTTGAAAAAGATACCGACAAACTAATGAAGAGAACACAAAACAGACCTCTTCCAGACGAGAAAATGTCAATAGTTCATGCTTCAATAATTTCTCTATTGATGGGAATTGTTGGTGTATTTATTTTATGGTTTGGCATTAATCCACTTAGTGGAATTTTAGGAGCTTTAGCTATAGTAACTTATGCCGGAATTTATACTCCTCTAAAAAGAATCACTACCTACTCTGTTTTTGTTGGAGCTTTTCCGGGAGCTATTCCCCCAATGTTAGGTTGGGTTGCTGCAACAGGTTTTTTTAGCTTAGAAGCAGGAATTTTATTTGCGCTTCAATTTCTATGGCAATTTCCTCATTTTTGGGCTATAGCTTGGAAATTAGATAATGATTACAAAAAAGCGGAATTGAAAATGTTGCCTTTCAACAAAAAAAACAAAACGACTTCTATAATTATTCTTCTAAGTGCTTTAGTGTTATTTAGTGGAAGCTTTTTACCCGAATATTTTAATATCTCTGGAAGAATTGCAACTATAACACTTTTTATACTTGCTGCACTAATGGTTTTTCCGGCAATAAAGTTGGTAAAAACACAAGATGATAAATATGCCCTAAAAATAATGTTAATGTCTTACCTTTATCTTGTGTCATCATTAGCTATTCTTTTAATAGATAAAAACTAATAGACTTGAAAAACAAAACACTTATCATTGTTATTTCAATTGCATTACCTTTAGCAGTTGCTATTTTGTTTAACGTTAAACTTCCTAATGTAGAACCACTTAGTTTTCTTCCACCCATCTACGCAGGAATTAATTCCATTACTGTTTTCACTTTACTATTTGCTGTAATAGCCATAAAAAAAGGCAATAGAAAAGTCCATGAAATTTTAATGAAAACTAGCTTAGTATTGTCTGCTGTGTTTTTAATAATGTATGTAGCTTACCATATCAGTTCAGACCCAACAAAGTTTGGTGGAGATGAGTCAACAAAAATCATTTACTTAATTATACTAATTTCTCATATTATATTATCTGTAACTATTATTCCTTTAGTATTAATAACCTACAATAGAGCACTTTTACAAGAATTTGATAAACATAAGAAAATAGCACGTATAACATTCCCATTATGGCTATATGTAGCAATTTCAGGTGTTATCGTTTATTGGATGATTTCACCATATTATGTTTAAAAATCTTATTAATTGGCATGATTTTTTATTGCCCTTATGAATAAATTATATTTTTAAGTTCTTAATTTGAAACTTTTTAGTTTTTGAATCGTTAAAGTACAATGTTGATTTTTGTCGATTAATATGACATGTTAATCTAAAAGATTTTATTTATTTGTTATTTTTGTTTAAATTTACGTTCCATTAAACTTCATTTTAATGAAATATATATACTACATAATTATCACAGTCTTTATCTCTTCAAACATTAGTGTAGCGGCACAGAAGTTTGAAATAATAAATGGAGATACTATCAACTATATAGACGAAAACAACCTTAAACAAGGTTTTTGGAAAATCTTCGGAAGAATGAAAAAACTTCCTGATTATCAACCAGACCAAGTAGTTGAACAAGGCGATTACGAAAATAGTCGTAAGCAAGGTATATGGAAAATGTTTTATCCGAATGGTAAAACAAAAAGTGAAGTTGCTTATGTAAATAGTAGACCAAATGGATATTACAAAACTTACTACGAAAATGGAGAATTAGAAGAAGAAGGAGAATGGAAAAACAACAGAAATGTTGGTAAATTTGTTAGAAAACATCCGAATGGTGAAATCGCACAAGAATTTATTTTTAATGAAAAAGGTAAAAGAGATGGTGAACAAAAGTATTATTATGAAGATGGAGCAGTTATGATTGTTGCTGAAATTAAAGAAGGTAAAGAAGAGAAAGTAACTGAATATTACCCTGATGGTTCATTAAAAGCTGAGAAAGTTTTTGTTGATGGGAATTTAGATGTAACTAACACTAAATTATATGAACCCAAGACTCCTATCAAAGAAGTAACAACAGCTGAAAAAGACCCCGTTAAAATAGTTAAAGTTGATAAAGCTGAAGATGTAAATAAAGGAATTTTTGACGGAAATGGACAGCACAAACTATACAACAAAGACAAACAAATATCAAAAGATGGTTTATTTAAAAACTACCGTTTAATGGATGGAAAAAACTACAAATATGATGAAAACGGAATTTTAATTAGTATTGAATTAATTAAAAACGGAAGATATATTGGTGAAGCACCACTTCCCAAAGATTAATTTTATAATTATTGAATATTAAAAAAAACCCAACTTTTAATAAAAGTTGGGTTTTTTGTTTTATAGATTAACATTATTTTTACCAAAAATTTAAACATGTCTGAAAATCGATTGAAAATCTATAATAGCTTAAATTCTAAAAAAGAAATTTTCGAACCACTCTCTCCTCCTTTTGTTGGACTTTATGTTTGCGGTCCAACTGTATATAATGAAGTACATTTAGGAAATGTTAGAACCTTCATTACTTTCGATATTGTGTATAGATATTTAAAATTTTTAGGTTATAAAGTGCGATATGTAAGAAACATAACTGATGTTGGACATTTAGTTGATGATGCAGATGCCGGAGAAGATAAAATTGAAAAGCGTGCCCGATTGGAAAAAATCGAACCCATGGAAATTGTTCAGAAATACACCAACAGTTTCCATGATGTTACCAAATTATTTAACTTAATTTCTCCAAGTATAGAACCTACAGCAACAGGTCATATTATAGAGCAAATTGAGATGATTCAAGACATCATAAAAAATGGCTATGCTTATGAAATAAACGGTTCAGTGTATTTTGATGTGAAAAAATATGCTGAAAAATATAATTACGGAGAACTTTCTGGTAGGAAATTAGATGAACTCATTGAAAATACTAGAGAAGAGCTAGAAGGTGGAACAGACAAAAAATTCTTTGCTGATTTTGCTCTTTGGAAAAAAGCCTCCGAAAATACCATTATGAAATGGCCTTCTCCTTGGGGGATTGGCGTACCGGGTTGGCATTTAGAATGTTCTGTAATGAGTACTAAATATTTAGGTAAATCTTTTGATATTCATGGAGGTGGTATGGATTTAAAATTTCCACATCATGAATGTGAAATTGCTCAATCTGTTGGTAGTGGAAACGAACATCCTGTAAAATATTGGATGCACGGAAATATGCTTACTGTAAATGGAACCAAAATGAGTAAATCATTAGGTAATTCTTTCTTACCACTTGAGCTAATAGCAGGAAGCCATCCTTTACTAGAAAAAGGCTACTCACCAATGGTGGTTAAATTTTTCTTCTTACAAGCCAATTATAGAAGTACCGTAGATTTCTCTAACGAAGCTTTACAGGCTGCCGAAAAAGGATATGCAAGAATGATGACTGCCATCGAAACATTAGACGAAATTATGCCTTCAGCTACTACATCATTTGATATTGTTGCGTTTATTAATAAAACCAACGAAAGCATGAATGATGATTTTAATACCCCCGTAACTATTGCTAACTTATTTGATGGTGTTAAAATCATAAATAATATAAAAAGCGAAAAAGCTACCATAACAGCTAAAGATTTAACAAAACTAAAAGCTTTATATAATAATTTTATTTTTGACATTTTTGGTTTACAAAAAGAAAGCTCAACTGCTAAAAATGATTATTTAGATGGTATCATGAATATAGTCATGAATATTAGACATGAAGCAAAAGCATCTAAAAATTGGGAACTCTCAGACTTAATCAGAGATGAACTAAAAAAATTAAACATTACTATTCAAGACTCAAAAGATGGCTCAAATTGGACTGTGGAGAATTAACCTATTTCTCTTATTAATATTTAGTTTTTTTATATCTTCTTGTGAAGATGAAAAAAAACAAGAAAAACAACAAATAACACAACCGGAAAAACCAGTAAAAACTGCTTTTATTCCACTTGAAAAACCTAATTTTAATCAAGATTCTGCTTACTTATATGTACAACAGCAAGTAGATTTTGGACCTCGCTTTCCTAATAATGAAGCTCATGGAAAATGTGCTGTTTTCTTAAAAACCAAATTGACCTCTTTTGGTTTTTCTACCCAAATTCAAGAAGGAAAAGCTACCACTTTTAATAAAAAAAACATTACCATCAAAAACATTATAGGAACATACAATCCAGCTGCAACAAAAAGAATTTTATTATTTGCTCATTGGGATACCAGACCATTTGCCGACCATGATGATAAAGATAGAACAAAACCAATTTTAGGAGCAAATGATGGAGCAAGTGGTGTGGGAATTTTGTTAGAAGTAGCTCGTCAGATAAACATTACACAACCTGAAATTGGAATTGATATTATATTCTTTGATGCTGAAGATTACGGACAACCTTCAAGTTTAATGAGTCCTTCATCAGCAGAAACTTGGTGTTTAGGCTCACAATATTGGGCAAGAAACCCTCACATTCCTGGATATAAAGCCGATTATGGAATTTTACTTGATATGGTTGGTGGAGCAAATCCTCAATTTACTAAAGAAAGTATTTCTATGAGATATGCCCCTAATATTGTCAGAAAAGTATGGGATGTAGCCAAAAGGTTAGGACACCAGCATGTATTTGTTGATAAAGAAACTTATTTTGTTGGTACTGACGATCATCAATTTGTAAACGAAATTGCCAAAATACCTAGTATAGATATCATTCATTTTGAAGAACGTACAGGTAGTTTTCATCAGTCGTGGCATACTCATGATGATAATATGGATGTAATAGATAAAAGCACTTTAAAAATTGTTGGAGAAACCATTCTGGGTGTAATTTACAACGAAAAATAATTTTTTTCAATTCCTCCTTGCATTTTAAGAATATTTGTTTACATTTGTGACCTATTTTGACGAATAGAAAACTAAAAATCAATCAATAACCAAAAACAATTAATTAAAATGAAAAAAGTATTAGCATTATTAATGGTTGCAGGTATGTTCTCTCTAGTAGCATGCGGACCATCAGAAGAAGAAAAAGCAGCAGCAGAAGCGGAAGCTCAAAAAATCGCTGACGATTTAATGAAAGGCTTAGAAGAAGCTGTTGAAGAAGAGCCAACTGCTGAAGTAGAAGAAGAAGTTACTGAAGAAGAAGCTACTGAAGAGGAAGCTCCAAAAGAAGAAACTGAAGCTCCTGCTGAAGAAACTGCTGAATAAGCATTAAGATAGGATTAAATCTTATAAAAAAGACTGTCGTTTTAGAACGACAGTCTTTTTTTTTATCAAATTTGCAACATGGGACAAAAAAATAAATTAGCCAAGTGGGCAGATAATTTGACTTTTGGTAATATTTACCAACCAAAAACCGTAGAAGTATTAAATACTAATTATCCTTTAAAAGGAAAATGGAATGCCGAAGTGTTTAAAAATAACTACCCTATTGTATTAGAATTAGGTTGTGGTAAAGGCGAATATTCTGTTGGACTAGCAAAACACTTTCCTAATAAAAATTTTATTGGTTTAGACATTAAGGGTAATAGAATTTGGAAGGGTGCTAAAGAAGCTTTCGAAAAAAACATGAACAATGTTATTTTTATCAGAACCAGAATAGATTTTATTACCTCTTTGTTCAACAAAAATGAAGTAGATGAAATCTGGATTACCTTTCCCGACCCGCAACCAAAAGATCGGTTAGCAAGAAAAAGACTAACCTCTCCTCTGTTTATTGAAAGGTATAAACAAATTTTAAAACCTAATGGCATCATTCATCTGAAAACAGATCACGAAGGTTTTTTTAGATATACGCTAGAAGAAATTGAAGCTCACAACTATCGTTTATTAGAACATACCTTTAATTTATATCGCGAAAAAATTGCCGATTTAGATGAAAAAACACGTGACATACTCTCTATAAAAACGTTTTATGAAAACTTATTTTCTCAAAAAGGACACAATATTCATTATCTAAAGTTTCAAGTAACCAAGTAAGCATAATTATTATTGTTAAAAGATGAATAAAGCGTAATTTTACGAATGAAAATCATCTAAAATAGTTAATTATGCGAAAAATAATTGGTTTAATTATCGTAGTTTTTTTTCTTTTCTCTTGCAGAGAAAACCATATTGAAAAAACAGAAGAAGCTTATCCCGACAAATCTCCTAAGGTAGTTGGTATCTACAAATTAGATGAAAATCAACAAGAAATTAAATTCGAAGAAAAAATATTATTTCCCACAGGAGAACTAAAAATGAAAGGCCCTATAGAAAACAATCTAAGACATGGTGTTTGGGTAGCATATTTTAAATCGGGCAAAAAACAAAGTGAAGGAGAGTTTGTAGATGGAGTAAGGAATGGATTTACCATCGTTTATCATGAAAATGGTAATAAACTTTATGAAGGTTTTTATACCGATGGCAAGGAATCAGGAGTATGGAAATTTTACAGCAAAGACGGAAGTTTGAATAGCGAAAAAAAATTTGATTAAAACTTAATGATTCCAAAGGATACCATAGATGAAATTTTTAATGCCTGCATTATTGAAGATGTTGTAGGCGACTTTGTTACGCTTAAAAAAAGAGGTGCAAATTATTTGGGTAACTGTCCTTTTCATAACGAAAAAACTCCCTCTTTTACGGTGTCTCCTGCTAAAGGAATTTATAAGTGTTTTGGATGCGGCAAAGCCGGAAACTCCGTAAATTTTATAATGGAGCACGAGCATTATACTTACCCCGAAGCACTTAAATACCTAGCCGACAAATACCAAATTGAAGTTGAAGAAGAAGAGCAAAGTGATGCTCAAATACAGGCTGCCAACGAAAAAGAAAGTCTATACATTGTTTCAAATTTTGCTGCCAAATATTTTGCTAACGAACTACTTAATACCGACAAAGGCAAAGCTATAGGGTTAAGTTATTTTGAAGAAAGAGGTTTTACACCCGAAACCATAGAGAAATTTCAGTTAGGTTATAGCCCTGATGAATGGACTGCCTTTACGGATGAAGCTCAAAACGCAGGCTACGATATTAAATATTTAGAAAAATCGGGGCTAACCATAGTTAAAGAAAATAAAAAATTTGACCGATTTAAAAGTAGAGTAATGTTTCCTATACATAACCTCTCTGGTAGAGTATTAGGTTTTGGTGGAAGAATATTAACCAACGATAAAAAAGCAGCAAAGTACATCAACTCTCCCGAATCGGAAATTTACGATAAGAGTAATGTGCTTTATGGAATTTATTTTGCCAAAAAAAGCATTACACAAGAAGACAATTGTTTTTTAGTAGAAGGTTATACTGATGTAATTTCTTTATCTCAAACCGGAGTAGAAAATGTGGTGGCATCTTCCGGAACTTCTCTTACCGAAGGACAAATTAGATTAATTAGTCGCTACACAAAAAACATTACCATACTTTATGATGGTGATATTGCCGGAATTAAAGCTTCCTTTAGAGGAATTGATATGATTTTGCAGGAAGGAATGAATGTAAAAGTAGTGCTTTTTCCTGATGGGGAAGATCCAGATTCGTATGCTAAAAAAGCTACTACCAAAGAGCTAAAAGAATATATTGGAGAGAAAGCTCAAGATTTTATTCAATTTAAAATAAGCGTTTTATTAGAAGAATCGGGTAAAGATCCTATAAAAAGAGCTGAGCTTATTAAAGACATTGTAAGCAGTATTGCTCTTATTCCTGACCAAATTAAAAGAGCGGTTTATACCAAAGAATGTAGTGTACTGTTAGAAATTCCCGAACAAGCTCTTATCAACGAAATCAATAAAATACTCCGTAAAAAATATACAAAACAATCCTCTACCTCGGAAGAAACAATTACCGAAACAAATTACCAATCTTTTACTCCAACGGAGAAAAAAGATGCTTCCAATACAGATTTATTAAACTGGGAAAAAGAAATTATTCGTTTGCTGATTAATTATGCTGATAAAACCATAAAAGTTAAAGTAATACAAGAAGAAAAAGAAGAAACACGAGAAATTCCTGTAGTTACTTACATTGTTCATTCTTTGCTTGGCGATGAAATTGAGTTTACAACCCCTGTTTATCAAGATATTTTTTTGCTCTACAATACCCATCTTAAAGATGAAAAAATAATGTCTCAACAAACGTTAATTCAACATGAAGATACTGCCATAAAAGATACTGCAATTGATTTGCTTTCAACAAAATATGAATTAAACGATTGGGGGAAACACAACATTACCGTAAACACAGAAAATAACCAACTCGAAATAGCTGTTATCAACTCTGTACATGCTTTTAAACTTTGTAAAATAAAACACCTCATCAAAAAAACACAAGATGAACTAAAAGGAGTTGATGATGAAAATCAACTAAAAATCATCCAAAAAATTATGCTGTTAGAACAAATTAAAGCCCAACTTTCTGATAAATTAGGGATTGTTATAGTAGAGTAATCCCCTATTCTACCGAAAGGGGATTTATCTAACAATTATTCTTCTTCAAAAATCCTATCTTCTTTATTAAACTTGGGCATTTGTACAGAAAGCACTTTTACAGGAGTTTCAGAGGTTACTTTTAGCGAGTGAAATGTATCTTTAGGGATAATGAAAAAATCACCTTTCTTAATTTCAAATTGCTGTTCGCCAATTGTCATTATTCCTGCTCCGTCAATAACGGTAATACTTTCGGTATGCTCCAAATGTTTGTGCGATTTTACACTTTGCTTTATCCAAATAAGATAATAAGAAGCATGTTCATTTTCATAGACTGGTTCGACATGTATATTCTCATAAGCAGTTTGCGGTTCAATAGTCTCTAACGATTGCTTTTCTTGAGCAAATCCTAAGATTGTAAATAAGAGCAAAGTAATAATTAAAACACTTCTCATCTGTAAAAAATTTTATACGTTTCGTGTAATAAAAATAAGAAAAATATCACTCCTTTTTATGTCCGCCTTTTTGGCAACAAGTAGGAAGTTGTTCGTAAGCTTTTTCATTTGCCGGAAGATCATCTGCATCATAACCTATTTTAGTTACTGCATTTTTTAACTTTTCAGGAGTGGTTTTCTTGGGATTATATTCTACTGTAAATACAGCAGTTTCAATATCCAATTTAGATTTTTTCACTCCTTTTTCATAAGCAAAAGCCTTTTCTAATCGCTCTTTACACTCTTCACACTGAGCTGATGTTTTAATTTTTATTGTTGCTGTTTTTTTAGTGTCTTGTGCTTTCACATCATTTACAGAAAAACTAAAAATGCTTACTAATAGTAGTATAAATAAATTTTTCATGAGATTTAATTTTTATAGTTTATATCATTTTGCTTTACAACACTCATCAAGTTTTAGATAACTTTCGGGAGATGCTTTGATATCGTCTGCATCAAAACCTGCTTCCGAAATTACCTTTCTAATTTCTTCTGGATTAGTTTTATCAGATCTATATGTTACTGTTATAGTGTTATTTTCCGGGTTTATTTTTACTTTTCTTATTCCCTTATTGTTTCTTATTCCAAAATCAATATTTTTACCACAACTATTACACTGCATACAATGATCGCAATAAATTTTGGTTTTTATAATAATGGTTTCTTGCGATTTTTGTGCGTTAACATCGTTTATAAAAAGACTTAAAACACTTGCTAATAGTATTACAAATAAATTTTTCATATGATTATATTGTTTTATAGTTTATAATTTATTGAATTTATATCTGATTCCTGCATAGGTAATTCTACCATTTATAGAACCCCATATTAAAGAAGCGTCAAAATTAGAGCCAAAAGGATCATTAGCTGCAATAATAGGATTATCTTGCGTAAAGTTAGTCAAGTTTTCTACTCCAACATACACTTCAAAATGCTTAAATGCTCGGGTTACTTGCCCATTAAACATAAAATAAGATAACGACCTTGACGGAATTTGATAGTCTGCCGGATTAGTTTCGGTACTTGGCAACCTGCTCGTTCCAAACCATTGTCCCGTAAGGTCAAACTTCCATTTATCGAAATTAGTAGCATAAGCAATATTCATAAACGCTCTGTTGGTTGGCACTAGTGGTTTTGTTTTTCGTCCACTTTTATAATCGGTTTGAATATCGTAAAACTTATACGCAGTTCTTAACTCCAACTGTTCAGTAATTCTAACATGAAGTTCCACTTGTAAACTATGAGAAAACGATTTCCCATCCAAATTATAAAACACTACTTCGTTGGGGTTTTCCATATCAATCACCACTTGATTTTCAAAATCGGTATAATAGTAATCGGTGCTAAAAGTCATTTCTTTTTTAAACAACTCAAAATTATGAGTTAAACTCGTTCCGTAATTCCAAGCTATTTCAGGATTTAATTCTTCCGTTACCACATTTCTTGAGCTTGCCATAACACTAGCACTTTCAATAAACGGATTAGCTGTTCTAAAGCCTCTTCCTACAGAAAATCTCCATGCCGAAAGCTGTGTAAAATTGTATTTATAATGTAATCTTGGTGTAAAAAAAGCTCCATACATATTGTGGTAATCTCCTCTTGCCCCTAATACCAATGCACTTTTATTTCCGGTATAAGTATATTCTGCAAAAGCTCCCGGAACCACTTCTTCTCTACCAAAAAGTGAATCGTTATAGTTTTTATCATACAGATCGTACTGCATACTTCCCCCAAATTTAATGGTGTTGTGTGTATTACCTATAATGGTTTGATAAATAGAATTGAAATACCAACTTATTTGTTCAGCATTAAATTTTTTATCGCCATAATTCGATTGGTGACTGTGGTATTTAAAATTCTGAATAATGCCTATACTCTTGTATTTCTTTTCAGGAAATAGAAAACCATTTTTATTGAACACTTCAAATTGTTTGGTGGTTACCCCAATTTTAAACAGCCTGTTTTCATTCGTAATTCGGTTTTGACCTGCTTCTAACTCATCATAAACCCCTCTGAAACCAAATTGAGACATGAATTTTTTACCCCTATATTTCCACCTGTTGAAAAAATTATATTGCGTTTTTATCGGCATATCCATAAAACTATCATCATTCATATCCCACTCTACCGATTGATTACTAACGTGAGCAAGCGACATTGTACTCCATTTTTTACTCAATTTTTGAGCTCCATGAATATTTAATTCTATCCTACCTTTTTCGTTTCCGTAAACATTTACAAATAGGTTTTCACTATCATCAGGCTTAAGCATTTCAATGTTAATCTGACCTGTAATAGATTCATAACCATTAACTACGGAACCTGCTCCTTTAATAATTTGGATAGATTCTGCCCAAGTTCCAGGGACAAATGTTAATCCGTAAGCTGACGATAATCCTCTAATTAAAGGTAAGTTTTCTGCCTGAATTTGAGTATAAATACCATCTAAACCCAACATTTGAATTTTTTTAGTCCCGGAAACAGCATCCGTAAAGTTTACATCAACCGTTGCGTTGGTTTCAAAACTTTCGGAAATATTGCAACAAGCCGCCTTTTCAAATTCTTGTTTATTTAATTTTTCTACCAATAAAGGATTTACAATGTCAATTTTGGTGGTAGCTTCTTTTTCAACCACTTCAAATTCCTTTAAATCCACATTGCTTTTTAGCTCAATTTTTATAGGCTTTTTAGGAATACTTTTTAAAACTATACTGTCGGTTTTATACCCGACAAAGCTTACCATTAAAGTGGCAGGAAAGGTATCTGGAGCTGCAATTTCAAAAGTCCCATCTGCTTTGCTAACCGTTCCTTTATCAGCATTTAGCCAATACACATTAGCACCAGGAATGGGCATTTTGTGTTCTCCGTTGTGCAGTTCAAATACATTTCCCTTAAGGTTTTGAGAAAACCCTACGGCAATATTGAACAGCAAACAGATTAGAATTATAAGATGATTTTTCATAAAAATTAGATTAAAAATTATACACTATTGATTTATGCTGCATTAAGCAGCAGCTAAGTGTAATAATTCTATAATCTAAATACCTGAATAACTTTGAGTAAGTCGTAACCACTTAATGGTGGCGGCAGCTTATGAAAAAAAATAAGAAAAGTAGGTTGTATAGCCGGTGTTTTAATGGCTTGAGGAAGCTCATTAACCACTAAAAAAATAATTTTTGATAAATTGATATCTTGAAAACTAATAGTAGAATTTACATTGTAATCAAACGTTATTTTATCAAAATCGCAACATTTATTGCTTAATTCACAATCTGATTGGGGTTTACAATCTTCAAATTCTCCTAAACTATAAAACGTATCGTTGGCAATATAGCAGGTCATTTTGGAAACACTCACTTGCAAGGATGCAAATAGAATTACCAATGCCATTAAAAACCCGGTGATATGTTTTGCCACTTTTTTCATTAAAGAAAAACTCATCGCAAATTTAACCATTTTTCTGCTTACCTGCTGAAAATGATGTTAAAAAGCTATAAAATAAAGTCAAAATAAACCCATAAGCCTTATTTTTGCAGTATGATTTTAACCGACACACACACCCATTTATATTCCGAGCAATTTAAGGATGATATTGATGAAGTGGTTCAAAAAGCTATCAATTTAGGGATTTCCAGATTTTTTTTACCCAACATTGATAGCGGCTATACAGGTGCTTTGTTAGCTTTAGCAAAAAAATATCCCGACAACATGTTCCCCATGACGGGTTTACACCCTTGTTCGGTAAAAGCCGATTACCAACAAGAATTAGAGCAGGTAGAAAAAATGTTGTCTGAACATCAAATTGTTGCCATTGGCGAAATTGGTATTGATTTATATTGGGACAAAACATTTTTTAAAGAACAACAAACCGCTTTTCGTCATCAAATTCGCTTGGCTAAAGCTAATAACTTGCCTTTTGTAATTCATTGCCGAGATGCTTTTGATGAAATTTTTGAAATTTTAGACGAAGAAAATGATGAAAACATGCGTGGCATTTTCCATTGTTTTACAGGAAATCTGGAGCAAGCACAAAAAATTATCAACTATGGAGGCTTTAAATTAGGGATTGGCGGAGTAGTTACATTTAAAAATGCGGGATTGGATAAAGTAGTCGAACAAATAAGTCTAGAACACTTAGTGTTAGAAACTGATGCTCCTTATTTAGCACCGGTTCCTTACCGAGGAAAACGTAACGAAAGTGCTTACATCATTGAAATTGCTACAAAAGTGGCTAATTTAAAACAAGTTAGTTTAGAAGAGGTCGCTAAAATAACTACCTCCAATTCAAAAACAGTTTTTGGAGTATAATTCTGGTTGTAATTTTATTTGATTTTTTGAGGTTATAAAATTTGATTTTTGCAGAATAGTCCTACATTTGTCGAAAAATTATAAATCGTTCATACCATGAGTAAAGGATTCTCAACATCTTCAGTAGGAAGAAAAATTTTAATGGCCTTATCGGGTTTTTTCTTATTATTTTTTCTTCTACAACATTTTGTAATCAACTTTCTATCAGTACTTAGTGCTGATGCTTTTAATGAGACATCTCATTTTATGGGTACCAACCCACTTATTCAATATATCCTTCAACCCATACTTCTTTTTGGAGTTTTATTCCACTTAGGAATGGGCATTTACCTTGATTTACAAAACAAAAAAGCAAGACCTGTAAAGTACGCTATGAACAAACCGGGAGAGAATGCCAGTTGGATGAGCAGAAACATGATTATTACAGGAATAATGATAATGTTGTTTTTAGGCTTACATTTTTACGATTTTTGGATTCCTGAAATTAAAGATAAGTTTATTGATGGTATCTGGGATAACCCTACAAAATATTACGAACACCTAATTCACAAATTTGAAGATCCTGCTAGAGTGGGCATTTATGTGTTGGCTTTTGTTTTCTTAGCTTTGCACTTATTACATGGTTTTCAATCAGCATTTCAATCTGTTGGTTTTAACCACAGAAAATATACACCTATCATTAAAAAGTTAGGAACATTGTATGCCATCATTATTCCATTAGGATTTATTTTTATTGCAATTTTTCATTTTATCAATCACTCGCATTAATCTATTTTAAGTATGTCGAAATTAGATTCAAAAATACCAGAAGGTCCGTTAAAAGATAAATGGACAAATTATAAAAACCACATCGATTTAGTTAACCCTGCTAATAAAAGAAATATTGACATTATTGTTGTTGGAACAGGATTAGCAGGAGGTTCTGCTGCTGCATCCTTAGCGGAAATGGGTTATAATGTAAAAGCTTTTTGTTATCAAGATTCACCTAGAAGAGCTCACTCTATTGCTGCACAAGGTGGTATAAATGCAGCTAAGAATTATCAAAATGATGGCGATTCTACTTATCGTTTATTTTATGATACGGTTAAAGGTGGTGATTACAGAGCTAGAGAAGCAAATGTTTATCGTTTAGCAGAAGTTTCAGCCAATATTATTGACCAATGCGTGGCTCAAGGAGTTCCTTTTGCTAGAGAATATGGCGGTTTGTTAGATAACCGTTCTTTTGGTGGTGTATTGGTTTCAAGAACTTTTTACGCAAAAGGACAAACCGGACAACAATTATTGTTAGGAGCTTATTCGGCTATGAACCGCCAAATTGGTAAAGGAAAAATTAAAATGTATAACCGTCATGAAATGCTAGATTTAGTGTTGGTTGATGGAAAAGCAAGAGGAATTATTGCCAGAAACTTAGTTACAGGAGAAGTAGAAAGACATTCGGCACACGCAGTAGTTATTGCTAGTGGTGGTTACGGAAACGTATTCTTTTTATCTACCAACGCAATGGGTTCTAATGTTAGTGCCGCATGGAAAGTGCACAAAAAAGGGGCTTTCTTTGCTAACCCATGTTACACTCAAATTCATCCAACATGTATTCCTCGTTCAGGAGAATACCAATCTAAACTTACGTTAATGTCTGAGTCATTAAGAAATGACGGTAGAATTTGGGTGCCAAAGAAAATGGAAGACGTTAAAGCGATTAGAGAGAAAAAAATAAAGCCAACAGACCTTAAGGAAGAAGATAGAGATTATTACTTGGAAAGAAGATATCCAGCTTATGGAAACTTAGTTCCTAGAGATGTTGCTTCTAGAGCTGCTAAAGAAAGATGTGATGCCGGTTATGGAGTTAATGCAACTGGTGAGGCTGTTTATTTAGATTTCTCAACTGCTATTCAGCGTTATGGTAGAGAAAAAGCCAATATGTTAGGACTTGAAAATCCAACTGCAGAAAAAATTACTCAATTAGGAGAAGAGGTTATTGAAGCTAAATATGGTAACTTGTTCCAAATGTATGAGAAAATTGTAGATGAAAATCCATACAAAACACCTATGATGATTTACCCAGCGGTACATTACACCATGGGAGGAATTTGGGTTGATTATAACTTAATGACTACCATTCCGGGATGTTATGCTGCCGGAGAAGCTAATTTCTCTGACCATGGAGCTAATCGATTAGGAGCTTCTGCATTAATGCAAGGATTAGCTGATGGTTATTTTGTTTTACCATATACTATTGGTGGTTACCTTTCTAACGAAATTAGAACAGGAAAAATACCTACCAATTTACCTGAATTTGATGCTGCTGAAAAAGAAGTTACAGAAAGATTAGAGAAACTCATCAATAATAAAGGAACTAAGTCGGTGGATTATTTTCATAAAAAATTAGGAAAAATAATGTGGGATTATGTTGGGATGGCAAGAAATGAAGCGGGTCTTAAAAAAGCAATGGACGAAATTGCTCAGATTAGAGAAGAATTTTGGAAAGATGTTTTTGTTCCTGGAGGAATGAATGAACTTAATCCTGAATTAGAAAAAGCCGGTAGAGTTGCCGATTTCCTTGAATTAGGAGAATTGTTTGCTGTTGATGCATTACACAGAAATGAATCTTGTGGAGGACACTTTAGAGAGGAATCTGTTGAAGCTGGTGGTGAACAAGAAGGTGAAGCAAAAAGAGATGATGTTAATTTTAAATATGTTGCCGCTTGGGAATATACAGGAAATCCAAGAGAAGCTGTGCTTCATAAAGAAGAGTTGACTTTTAATGATATTGAATTGAAACAGAGAAGTTATAAGTAAGGCAATAGGCAATAGTTGAAAAGGCAATAGTTAGGATGAGTGAAATTAAAAGTTACAAAGATTTATTGGTTTGGGAAAAAGGGATTTTGATTGTAAAACAAACTTATAAGTTAACAAATCTTTTACCTGACAATGAAAAGTTTGGCTTAACTAGTCAATTAAGGCGTGCAGCAGTTTCAATTCCATCAAATATTGCTGAAGGTTATGGTAGAGATTATACAAGAAATTATTCTCAGTTTCTAAAAATAGCAAGAGGTTCATTAATGGAATTAGAAACTCAATTGATAATTTGTAGAGAATTAGAATATTTAACAGAAGAAAATACAAAAGAAATAGATTTATTAATTATTGAAGAAATAAAAATGCTCAATTCTTTAATAAAAAAGATGAATGAATATATAAGTTAAAACACCAGGTAATTAGGTACTTATTCACTAATGCCTATTGCCTTATAAACTATAATTATGGATTTAACACTAAAAATATGGCGTCAGAAAGACGCAAAATCTGAGGGAAAAATGGAAACATATCCTATAAAAGATATCTCAGAACATTCTTCATTTTTAGAAATGTTGGATGTGTTAAACGAAAACTTAGTAAACGAAGGTAAAGAGCCAGTTGCATTCGATCACGATTGTAGAGAAGGAATTTGTGGTATGTGTTCTTTATACATTAATGGTGAAGCTCATGGTCCGGATAGAGGTGTAACCACATGCCAACTACACATGAGAATGTTTAAAAATGGAGATACTATTTATATTGAACCATTTCGTTCTAAAGCTTTCCCTGTAATAAAAGATTTAATTGTTGATAGAGGTTCTTTTGATAGAATTCAACATGCGGGAGGTTTTATTTCTGTAAATACTTCAGGAAATACACAAGACGCTAATGCACTGCCTATTCCTAAACCGGATGCTGATAAAGCTATGGACGCTGCAACGTGTATAGGTTGTGGAGCTTGTGTTGCTACTTGTAAAAACTCATCGGCAATGTTGTTTGTTGCTGCAAAAGTTTCTCAGTATTCTTATCTTCCACAAGGACAAATCGAAAGAAAAGAACGTGTGTTAAACATGGTAGAACAAATGGATAAAGAAGGGTTTGGAAACTGTACCAATACTGGAGCTTGCGAAGTAGAATGTCCAAAAGGTATCTCGTTGGAGTTTATTGCTCGTATGAACAGAGAATATTTTGGGGCTTCAATAGTTTCTGAAAAATAACTAGCTACTCATTTATAAAAGCAGATAACACGTTCTTAAATAGTGCGTTTATCTGCTTTTTTATTTTCTAAAACAATGCCTAAATCTTGGGTCATAACCTGTTTAATTAATTTTTTAATTGCAACTATGCTAGGCTTAGTTTTACGCTATGCTTTTATTGGCGAAATTGATTTTAATTTTAGGTTTTTAACTCACGCTCATTCGCATGTTGCCATGTTGGGATGGCTTTATTTAATGTTATATAGTTTTATTGTTTACCGCTTTTTACCAAACATCAGGAAAATTTATCATTATTTATTTTTTATTACTCAATTTGCTGTAATCGGTATGTTATTTAGTTTTCCTTTTCAAGGATATGCTGCTTTTTCAATACTATTTTCATCCTTACATATTTTTGCTTCCTACTTTTTTGTAAAACTGATTTTAAAAGACCTAAAACCATTTACTACCATCAATAAACAATTTATTCGTGCTGCATTGTGGTTCATGGTTATTTCCACTATCGGCATTTGGTGTTTACCTATATCCATTGTTGTATTTGGAAAAAACTCTGATGCTTATAATATTGCTATTCAAACTTTTTTGCATTTTCAGTTTAATGGCTGGTTTATTTTTGGCATTATTGGTTTATTTATCAAATTCCTAACTAATCATCTAACCAAAAAAAATACCCAATTAAAGAAAGCATTGGGCTGGTTAATTTTATCGGTAGTTTTTACATTAGCTTTACCTATAAGTTGGTTTGTCAAACTACCAACATTAAATATCATAAACAGTTTAGGTGTTATTTTTCAACTGATAGGGTTTTATCATCTTATTGTTACTCTAATAAAGCCCTTAAACACCTTTTTATCATCTGCTACATTTTACATTAAAACCTTGGTATATTTTATCCTAATTTCAATGATTGTAAAAGTAGTATTTCAATCCTCTTCGGTAGTACCAGAAGTAAATGAAGCTTCCATACAAATAAGATACTTAGTGATTGGTTTTATCCACCTATTGATGCTTGGAGTGATAAGTGGTGCTTTATTACTTTTTCTATCATTAGAAGGCGTTTTTAACCACAACAAACTATTTGTTCGAATTGGCTTGAGCTTATTTATTTTAGGATTTGTGTTAAGTGAAATTTATTTGTTTTTACAGGGAACAATGTACTATTTCAATTTAGGCGAAATAACAGCTTATCACAAAAGTTTGTTTGTATTTAGTGCATTTATTGGTGGAGGGGTGTTTTTGTTTTTGTTGAGTGTTTTGTTAAAAAAACAAAAGTAAATTATTCCTCAGCCAACACTTCTTGGTGTATATCTATAGCTGTTTTATAATGTTGGTAACGCTCCATAATTTCTTTTACATATTTGTAAGTGATATGACCTTTACAGTAACCGTGTTTTACCACCTCATCTTTATAATACTTTGGTTTAGATTTATTTTTGAGGAAATAACTGACCTCTTTCCAAAGCTGAGGATTTTTATTGTATTTCTGTGCTAATCGATACGCATCAAAAACATGTCCGGGACCAACATTATAACTCGCTAAAACATATTTTACCCTTTCGGTAGAGTCTGCAATCTTGTCTTCCCACATTCGACTTAAATAACGAATGTACTTTACTCCTGCCTTAATATTTTCATGAGCTGAAGAGGTAGAATCAACTCCATATTTAGCTCCTGTTACTGGCATAAATTGCATCACTCCAAAAGAGTTTCCCCAACCTAATGCATTATTATTAAACCTCGATTCCTGATAAATTAAAGATGCCAACAACTCCCAATCCCAAGGTATTTGTGGTGCATATTTTTTCAATGTTTCATCATAAGGAGTAAGTTGTCCGCTACTCAATGTAAATGACTCATCATTAACTCGTTTAGCATGTTGGGAACGATTATCGTAATATTTTTTATACAATAACTTGAAAGCAACCGTTTTTTGATATTTTTTTAACCAATTGTTAATAGAAATAGTTAAATTATGACTGTTTTTTCTTAAAGCAAATGCTATTTGCTGCTCATTACTCACCTCAACACTTGCTTCAATATTAGGGTATTGCCACTCATTTACTAAAGCAATATTTTTATCCGCAACGGTATAATCTATTGTTCCTTGAGCTACTTGTTCTATAAGTTGTTCCATAGAAACTTCTCCTGGAACTACCTGAATTTTAATTTTCTCACCTATTTCTTTAGATAAACTATGCAAACGCTCATAAAAAGATGATTCTCTTCTAACAAAAACCGTTTTACCACCTAATTCTAATGGAGAGTTTACTAGTGAATCTTTAAGTGATTTTTTAGAAATATTTTTCCAATTTTCGGGTTTACGCTGCACCAGCACTTGTTTGGTAAATAAAATTGGATGTGAAAAATCCACTTGTTTTTTTCTATCTAAAGTAACCGTTAAATTAGCTGCCACAATATCTCCTACTCCGTGGTTTAAATGAATAAATACACTATCCATATTTTTTATTGGAATAACTTCTAGCTCTACTCCCTGACTTTTAGCATATTGATTCAACAATTCGTACTCAAAACCCATAGGCTGCCCTCGATAAATAAAATAACTTGTTGCACTATAATTAATTAAAGCCTTAATTTTACCGTCAGCTCTAATCTCTTTTAAGTCTTTTTTTACCGGACGAGGAAGATTAGGCTCATTAACCATTACTTCTTTACAACTAAACAAAGAAATGCTAAAAACTAAAATTAATATATATGAGAATTTTTTTGTCATAAAAAACGTTCAACAAGTTGTTAATACGTTAGCTTTTCAAAAAATGTTTTTACTTTCTAAAAATACACTTGCATTAATTTTTATCTTAACCCTTGCTACAAGTGGGTTTTCGCAAGGTTTATTTAGTAGTAAATTAACTAAAAGTTTTGCAGCCTTAGAAGTTCATGACTATTTTAAAGCCAAAAAATACTTTGAAAAATCATTAAAGGAAAATCCTGTTCCGGCTTCTTATGGACTTAGTATAATTTATTACAGAAATAACAATCCTTTCCATAATATAGATTCAGCTTTATATTATATTCAAGAAGCATCTTTTCTTTATCCAAAATTAAGTCGAAAGAAAAAAGAAAAATTTAAGGCTTTTGGGGTTGACTCGTCAAGCATTTATGTTCAACATCAATTAATTAATGAAAAATGTTTTGAAGTTGCTAAAAACAAACATTCTATTGCTGCTTATAATAAATTTATTGATTGTAATGTTGAAGCAAAACAAATTGACTCTGCTATTTTATTAAGAAATGAAATTGCTTTTAACTTCGCTAAAAAACAAGAAAACGCTGAAGCAATTCAACATTTTATCGATACTTATCCTAATGCTAATGAAATAAAAATTGCAAAAAATATTTTAGATACTTTAATTTATAAAGAATTTACGCAACCTAATACCATAGAAAACAACCTAAAATTTATTCAGCATCATCCTAACAATCCATTTGTGCCACAAGCCGAAAGAACCATTTACGAACTTTCCACCGCTGATAAAAAAATAAAATCTTACTATAATTTTATAAGAAACAACCCAAAAAACCCTTATACAGCAAGTGCTTGGAGAAATATTTATAATTTATCTATCATCAATTATACTGCTGATAATATTAAAACTTTTTTAAGAACATATCCCGAATATCCTTTTAAAAATGAATTGGTAAAAGATTTTCAAATGGCAAAAACTACTTTCTATCCTTTTATGAAAAACAATAAATGGGGCTTTATAAATGAACATTTGCAAGAAGTAATTCCACCAACTTACAATTTTGCAAACGACTTTAAAGAAGAACTTGCATTAGTAGGTTTAAACGGAAAAATAGGTTTTATAGATAAAACCAATCAACTTATTGTTCCTTTTAAATATGATGAAGCTGAAGATTTTGTAAACGGATTGGCTGTTGTTGGAATAAACGATAAATATGGAATAATTAATCGCTTGGGAGAAGAAATAGTTCCATTAATGTATGACGAAATTGGAACCACCAAAAACAAATTTATTGCTGTTGCACTAAACGAAAAATATGGGTTTATAAATACAAGCGGCAATCTTGTCATTGGGTTAGAATATGAATCTGTAGGATATTTTAACAAAGGTATTGCTTACGTCTTTAAAGATAACAAATATGGCATTATCGATACTAATTTATACTATGTAGTAAAACCTATTTACGATTGGATAGATAATCTGGAAAATGAATTTATTCGCATTAAATCAACACAATTTTACGGTGTTATTAATAGTAAAGGAGACAGTATTTTACCGCCCATTTATACTCAAATTACTGAACCCGAAAATGGTTTAGCGATTGTAGTAAAAGATAATCTTTACGGTTATGTAAATACTACTGGAACGATAATTATTGAAGCCATTATTCCATATCAAGATGGTGTGTTGAATTGGGGGTTGTTTAATGATAAAGGCTATGCCAGACAAATGACGGAAGGAAAAATGGGCTTAATAGATACCACAGGAAAAAAAGTTGTTCCCGCTTTGTTTGAAGATATTGGGGCAATATCAAAGGACTTAATTGCCATAAAAAGACATGGCAAATGGGGATATTGTGATTTTAATACCAAACTTAAAGTTCCATACAGCTTCATCTTTGCAGGAGAATTTATTGATGAAATTGCCATCGTTAACTTTGAAAATAAATTTGGCATTATCAACACTAAAGGCAGCTATGTAATTCCTGCAGAATATGAGTTAATAGAACGATTTTTACCTCAACTGTTTATTGCTGAAAAAAAGGACAAAAAAGGACTTATATCAATTGAAAACACAGAGATATTACCATTTTTATATGATAAAATTGAATTGACAAATGATAAGAAGCTTATTAAATTAAGCACAAAAAATGAAGTTCAATATTTATTGAAATCTACATTGATGAAAGAATGATAGAGCTTTTTAAAACATATATCAGCGAACAGTTTAAATATCCGCTACCGGGAATAAAAACGCATTTAGAAGCAGCTCCATACCGAAAAGCTGATGTTGATGAATTAACCAAAAAACAAGCACGCCAAAGTGGTGTTTTGATTTTATTTTACGAAAAAAATAATATCCTACATACCGTCTTAATTAAAAGAGCTATAAACAATAGTAATCATAGTGGACAAATTGCTTTTCCGGGTGGTAAAAAAGAAGAGCATGATGCAAATTTAATTGAAACCGCTTTGCGTGAAGCTAATGAAGAAATAGGCATTGTTAAAGAACATGTAGATGTCATTGGCAAACTTACCGATGTATTTATTCCTGTAAGCAATTTTTTGGTTGCACCTGTTATCGGTTTTATTGATTATTCTCCCACTTTTACCTTACAAATTAGTGAAGTTTATGATGTAGTAGAAGTCGAAGTTCAAACCCTTATTCATCCCAACACCTTTCAGCAACAAATGGTAAAACTTTCTGGTGGAGTACAGCTAAAAGTGCCTTGTTTTGTGGTAAACAAACAAATTGTTTGGGGAGCCACCGCTTTAATGATTAACGAATTGCGATATTTAATAAAAAATTTTTATTGAACTATCATCTATTGAATAACAAAAAAGCCGATGAAATTAATTTCATCGGCTTTTTTGTTAATGTAAATTGAGTTGGTTATTTAACCACTACAAATTTGTTAGTAGCAATAACCACATCTTTATTTTTAATAGTGTAAAAATAAATTCCGTTGTTTAAGTTTTCTAAAGACAACGTAAGTTTATCAGCAACTGTATTCGCAGTAGCAACCATTTTACCAGTAATATCCGCTACAATCACTTCAAAACCATTGTTTTCTAATTGGAAAGTAATTTGGTCGTTAGCAGGATTTGGATAAACAGCAACGTTATTGGCATTTAATTCATCTATACCAACAACTAAACTAATATCATTGATATCTCTTGGTAAGATTTTGTAATCTCCGAAAGAAAAATGTCCTATACCAGTAACATTATAATCAGAACCAACAACAGCATTAAAGTGATAAGGAAAAATATCATCATCAGCTAAAAGAGTACCTGATCCGTCATTAATTTCCCACATTCCGAAACCTACAGTATTACTAGTACATTCAGCATTTAAGGTCTGAATTACAACACCTTCCCATTGTTCCATATTGGCATTTCCTGTAGTAGTTACAACAGGAGTTGGCAAGGTATTTCCAGAGTTTAAAACAGTGATGTTTGATACAAAAGAAAGCTCTGTTAAACCATTGTATTCGGCAACAGTACCGGTAACTTCAACACTATCACCAATAACTAAAGTAGAATCATTTCTTTCGTAAACATATATTCCATTCCAAGCAGCAGCACTATCTTGAATAAAGAAAGCATGTCTATCCGGTCCATTTTTAATAATTCCTGTAATTACACCTTTAGTAGTAACAACATTTCCTACTTCAGGAGAATCTCCATTAGGATTAGTTGTGAACTGAATGTCATAGATTTTTTTAATCGTTGTAGTTGGAGGAGTTGTTGCAGTAATAGCAACTGAATCCACTTGAATTCCTAAAGTAGCATCGGTATTTCTTAAGGATAAAATAAACTCGGCACTAGAACATGTGGCAGGAACTGTTACTGTTTGAGAAACCATAACTAAATTACCACCCGAAGCAGCAGCAACATCAATGTATGAATTATAAAGTGTAGTATATTGGCTATTAGTAACATCGTAATAACCCGTTCTTAATTCACCTGCAGTTGTAGCTATTACCCACATTTCAATTAAATAAGACTCTCCAGGAACAACAGTTACAGGTTGAGTAGTAAAACGCTTATGTGAAGTAGTAGCATTTAATAAAGATGCCATACTAGTTCCATAAGTAGCGCCAGTAGTAATTTCACTTACGTTAGATTGTGCTATACTAGTAGTTGATCCATTCCAATCAGTAGGCCAGCCACTAGCCCAAGAGCTTAAGTTACTTTGAAAAACGGTTTGTCCGAAACTAACTGCTCCGATACAAACGGCTGTTAAAATTGTAAAGATTTTTTTCATAATTAGTTGTTTTTAAGGGTTAAAAATTATCTATTTAAAATTACCATGTTACAATAATATCATCTACTTCCCAAGTTTTACCACTTGATGCCGTTCCTGTATATTTAAAAGCTAAATATACACCATTGGTTAAGTAAGAATTTAAACTTAACGGACCTCCATTTACCCAAGCAAAACCACCTGTAGAAAGATTAGCTCCTAATTGCGTCCATGTGGCTGTTGATGGTGCACTAACTCCATCATAATTAGTTGAAACCAATACTTCCATATTTGGACCTGAAAAGTTGGATGCATTTCTAAAATCAAAAATAGCATTAGTAGAAGCACTTAAATCAATAGCAGGAGAAATTAACCATGCTTCAGAGGCTACATTTCCACTACCTGTCCAATTAGACATCATTCCATAAAAATTACCTGTTGATCCAGCATCACTTGTTGTCCAATTGTAAGTTCCAGTAACCAATTGAGTAGTCCATCCCCCAGAAGTTATACTTTGATCTTGAAAGTTTTTAGTTAAAGTATTTCCTGGATTTCCCGCTCCAAATCTTGGATTATTAAAAATAACTTCATTTGGATTTCTTATTAATAATTGTAACGTACTGTTAAACTGACTAACAATTACTATTAATGAACCACTTCCATTAGGGATAGTATCATTTGCAAAATTAGCATAACCACTTGTTCTAACGATAATAGTATTACCTAAAGAGTCTTCTAACGTTCTACTTTGAGAAGTTAAATTAACTCCATCAGCATAAGTATTTCCTAACTCATTTGAAACAAATTGAACATTTTCCAATTTTATTAGTTTAGCTTGTTGTCCTGTAGTAACCTGAGCAATGCTCGTAAATACGTCCGGTTGTCTATCTTTTTTAGTAGCTTGTTTTATAATGTTATTATCTACATCTACAGAATCTAACTGCATCATTTGGTTATAAGTAGAAAGTATTGTTCCTTTTAAAAATACTCTAACCGAATCTCCTTGGTATAAACCACCGGAAGATAACAATCTTAAATTAATAGCACCTGTTTCGTCTTGAATATAAGCTTCCTTGTAAATATTTCCACTTTGTTCATCCATGGTTACCACTGCAAACATCGAAAGCTCATCGGTTATTTTTAATGGAGCACCTTGATACATTGCTTTTAAGTCGGCAATAGTAATTTTATTTCCTTCAGGAATAGTTTTGATAGGTGGCGTATCAAAATCTTTTTTACAGCCAACTGAAAAAAGCGAAATTCCAGCTAATAATAGTATTCCTGTTATTTTTTTAGTAATTGTCATAGTGTATATTGTTAGTATAAAATTAATTAAAATTATTAAAATGAGAACGATACCATTGCAAAATAGGTTCTCCCCATCATGTATCCAATCATTGGAGGGAATTTATCTATATTGGTTGTAGTATATCTTAATTGTTCAAATCCGCCTGTTTGGAAATCTTTATTATCCAATACATTAGTAACATTTAAGTTTACGCGAAGAAAGTATTCACCAAACTTCCATGATTTTCCTGCAAAAAAGTTTAATGTATAATTGTTATCTAATTTAGTTTGATCTAAAATTTGTGGCACTTGAGGGTCAGTATCAACAAAATTATCAACAGCAGACTCAGAACGTCTGTCAGGATTTACTTGTAAATAAATATCTGCAAAATAGTTAAAATCTACTCCCATAAACCAATATTTTGGAGAACGATATCTGAACCCAATTGAAGATACTGTTTGAGGTGATTCTCCAATTTTATAGTTTTTCAAATAAATGGTTTTGTTTTCTTCCAATAATTTTGTTGAGTTATCTTGAGTAACTGTTGCTGTTGGTCTAGAGTTATAAGTAAAATCTCCCATAGCAAATGTTCCTGTAGCGGTAATCGTAGGTGTTACTTTTACTTCTCCACCAAATTCAACACCAACGAAAAGTTGATCAACTCCTGTCATTACGTAGTTTACGAAAGTGTTTAGCTCATCGTGATAAAAGTTTCTTGACCATAATTTATCTTGAATACTAGTATAGAAAACTGTTGCTCTGGTTTTTACTTTAGGGTAACGAACAATGTAGTTAAAATCTCCGGAAAATACTTGTTCATTTTTAAGTCCGCTTACTACTTCATCTCTGGTTCTAGGTGATAAGAATGAATTTCTTGCCAATGGTGCTCTTGTTAAGTAAGCTCCATTAATACTGAACATGTGTCTCCCTGTAAGTTTGTATACTAATCCGGCTTTTGTTCCAAAATTAAAAAAGTTTTGCTTTTCAGAATCACCATAAGAATCTTCCGGGAAAAGTCCATTTTTTACATTTCCTGTTCTCCAAAATGAGGTATAAGTGGTTGATGCTCCAAAAAACCAATCTATTTTAGCCGAAGTTCCATCTAACTGAGCATAAAGATTTGTGGTATTAATATTAATATCATAATCGTATCCAAACTTATCTCCTTCTCTAACTGCTCTATTAGGATTATTTAAATCTGTTTGAGCTGCATCTGGGTCAGCAAAATCTCTTTCTGCAAACTGATCCACATCTACCCAAAAATCTCCTCCTAATAAATCATCTATTACTTTAAAGTTTTTACTTTTATAAATACTACCTTTAATTCCTCCCGACAACGTTAAGTTATCAGCTAATTTATGAGTTAATGTAGAATTAAAACCATAATCATAAACATCTTGTCTTTGTTCTTCAACAATGTATTTAGATCTATTTCCTGTTAAAGATGTTCCTGTCCCATCAACATTATCTAAGGTGTAAAGATTTTTGCTATTAGCAAAATAAAAATGATCCCAATCTAATTGGGTAGTTGTAGGGTCTTGTGCTTGCCATAAGGCCGTTTGTTGAGCAAATAATAATTCATCACCCGGTTCACTATAGGCACTCGGTAAATTTTTCCAGTATTCAGGTCTGGGATCTGCAGCATCATGCCAATTTAATCTAGTATTTCCGCTTCTACCAAAAGTATAATATACAGAAGACATCAATTGGGTTTTATCGTTAATATCAAAATAGTGATTTAATATTAATCGAGGTTGATGCGTATTTCTTACACGTGAATTTCTTTTTTCACCATCTTGATAACCCCAATAAGAATTGTAAAAATTATTACCTGTTAAATCATATGTTTCTTGTGTGGTAATACTATTTCTACCTTGAACAGTTGGTGCAGCAAAACCCACAAAACCTAAACTATGTTTATTGTTTAATTTTTTTTCTATAGATACAAAATAACTTGCTCCACTATAAAAAGTACCATCTATATATCCTTCATCTGAATATCTGCCGGAAGCTGAAACTGCTACTGCCATTCCATTGTCCATCATTCCGGTTGAATGCGTAGCCATAATTCTATGGCTATAGGTTCTGTTGGCAAGGGCATAAGAAATGTTAGTTCCTTTTCTAATAGCAGTTGGTCGGGCATTAATATTAGAAGAACCTCCAATGCCTCCAAAAGTAAGTGGAGAAGAAGAAATACCGTTTTTAGTTTCTTGGTAACGAGTAATGTCATTTAATCCACCCCACAATGCCCAAATTGCTCTACCTGTTTCAGGATTGTTTAATGTAACGCCATTCATGGTTACCACAAAATTTTCTGAATCATAACCTCTAATTCTGTAACGAGCTACACCAAAATTAAATCCTGCAGTAGAATTAAAAATATCTCGTGAAGATTGTAGTAAGCCAGAAACATCTTGGTTTTCGGCATTTTCATCTTCCAACGCATCTAAAGTTGTTGTAAAAGTAGGTGCCACCCTGTCTATTTCAGAATTAGTGGTGTCTTTTGAATTATTTACAACTTTAGTTGTATCTGTTTGTGCTAACAAATTGTTTGAAAGCAGAAAAAAAACGGTGCTAGCCGCAACAATAGAATATCTAAAAAAATTCATGTATATATAATGATATGTCAATAATTTAAAAAGCGGTTAGAAGTCTTACTTGGTTGCTTCCTAGGATGATCACTTTTTATTAATGCGAGGCAAAAATAGTAATATTTAATTAGTAAGAAACAATTTGTTGGTAACTTAATGATTTATTAACCTAAATTTATTATCATCAAAAAACAGCTAAAAGGTATAATTGTTGAATTATGCTTTATTTTGCAAAAAACAATTTTTATGACTAAAAAAATCATTCTTTCTCTTTGGTTAATTATAAGCTTACAGATAGTAGCTTTTTCTCAAAATAATAGTGACAAAAAAAACTATGCAGTAACTTGTATAGGTTTTTATAATCTTGAAAATTTATTTGACACTATTGTTGATCCTGATACCAACAAAATATTACAAGACGATTTTACTCCAAACGGACCAAAAAGATGGAACACTTCTAAATATTATGAAAAACTAGGCAACATGGCTCGAGTTATTTCCGAACTTGGTACAGACATTACTCCTGACGGTGCTGCTATTTTAGGAGTTGCAGAAGTTGAAAATAAATCTGTTTTAGAGGATTTAGTAAAACAAGATCCTATTAAAAATAGAAATTACCAAATTGTTCATTTCGATTCTCCTGATAAAAGAGGAATTGATGTTGGGCTATTGTACAATCCCAATTATTTTAAGAATGTAAGTGCAAAAAGTTATACCCTAAGTATCCCAACTGACAGTAATTTTTTTACACGTAGTCAATTATTGGTTTCAGGAGAATTACATGGCGAAAAAATTCATGTAATTGTTGCCCACTGGCCATCACGAAGAGGAGGGGAAAAAAGAAGTAAACCAAAAAGAATTGCTGCTGCACAATTAGCAAGAGTCATTATAGATTCATTACAACAAGTTGATCCTAATACAAAAGTACTTTATATGGGTGATTTAAATGATGACCCTGTAGATGTTAGTGTTAGAGGCTATTTAAAATCAGTTGGCACGAAAGAAGAAGCCAATAATGGTAAGCTTTATAATCCTTTTGAAGATTTCTTTAAGAAAGGAATTGGCACCATAGGTTACCAAGATGCTTGGAATTTATTCGACCAAATTATTATTTCCGAGCCACTTTTAGGAGATGATTATTCTTCATTGAAATACTACAAATCAGTTGTTTATAACAAAAACTACCTCAAATCAGACACAGGAAGGTTTAAAGGATATCCTTACAGAACTTATTCTTTTGGAGAATATATTGGTGGTTATAGCGATCATTTTCCTGTATATTTGTACTTAATTAAAGAGATGTAATCTCTATTATTTATTTTTACCGCATACTCAAACTTTTTTAATGAAATATTTTATTGTCTTATTTTTTCTATTTAGCTCTTTATTCATTACTGCACAAGATACATTAACAGTAATGGCATATAATATCCTAAATTATCCTGCGTCAAACGCTTCAAAAGCGGACACCCTTAAACCTATAATAAAACATGTGCAACCTGATATTTTTTTAATTACCGAACTTACTTCTTTTAGTGGTATAAATCTTATTTTAAATGACGCCCTAAATGTTGATGGTATTTCTCACTATCAAAGTGCTACTTATTATGATGGTCCGGATACTGACAATATGCTTTTTTACAATTCTAACAAACTAGAGCTTTATAGTCAATATGAAATTCCAACATCTTTAAGAAACATTAGTGAATATGTATTGTTTTATAAGTCTCCGGGACTAGGACCTGGTGATGATACTATTTTTATCCATTGCTACATGGCACATTTAAAAGCTAGTCAAGGATGGAGTAATGAACAGCAAAGGAACCAAGAGGCAGTAGTTTTTAAAAATTATTTAGATAATAAAGCTGCAACATTAGAAAATGTAATCTTTGCTGGTGATATGAATATTTATGGAGATTATGAAGCAGCTTTCAATACTATATTGAACGGTGGAAGTGTAAATTTATATGATCCTATAAATTCACCAGGATTATGGCATGCCAATTCTTTTTTTGCCAATATTCATACACAGAGTCCAAGAACTGCAATCTTACCAGATGGTGGTTCTAATGGAGGAATGGATGATAGGTTTGATTGGATGTTTGTGAGTGATGATGTAAGAAGTGGGCACAACTATTTTAAATATATACCGAATTCCTATTATGCTTTAGGCAACGATGGCAATCATTATAACCAATCTATTTTAGCAGCTCCAACCAACACGTCAGCACCTCAAAATATTATTGAAGCGTTACATTATATGTCAGATCATTTGCCTGTAATAATGAAAACAGAAATTGGCTACAATGTGAGTATAAAAGAAGAAGCTACTACGCCATGGAAAGGCTATTATGCAAATCAATATTTTCATTTCTCTTCTGAAAATGTAGAGGAAAAATTAACTATAGAAATTTATGATTTGCTAGGGAAATTACTTCAAACCGCTCAAATCAACAATCAAAATCAATTTCAATTAGCAATAAATAAAAATATAAAAGGAGTGTTTATCTTAAAAATTACTTCTAATAAAACACAACAAAGTTTTAGGCTATTGACTCAATAAAATGAGGAATACTAACAAAGATGTACTTACTTTAGTTGTAAAAGAAGAAAATACGAACTAAAAAAACAATATACCCTACTATTGAGTAATAGTAGGACATTACAATGAGAGGAAATTATTTTAAAGTACCTTTTTCTTCAGCTTCTTTGTTAAATTTTGCTTGCATTTTTAACCAAACAAACAAGCCTATAAAGCCTAAAATAATAAAAGCTACGTTTAAATTAAAGTATGGAGTTTCTCCTAACCAAATTAATGGTTTAAAGATTGTGTAAAAGAAATCGCCTAACCAGTAAATAAAATCAGTCATAATATTAAATTTGATGCACAAATGTATAAATTTATCTTTAATAAAAGAACAAAATATATACAGTAAATAAAATTATTCGTGTTAAAAATATTCAAATCGAATCAACCATTTGTAAATGTGATTGTTGTTCTTATAGCAATTGCTTTAGGCTTACCCATTTTTTTTACTGAACCTACTGTTGTTGATGCTAATTTATTTCGGTTTAGCGAATTTTTTAATAGCATAAATAACACTACTTGGCTAAGATACATCTTGTGGTGTGCCTTTACTATTGGCATTGGTTATTATTTAAACTATATTGTTAATCGATACAAATTAGTAACCAACAACACTCATGTTCCTTTTATTATTTATGTTGTATTACAAACATTATTTCCTGCTGTACTCATTTTTAGTCCAACTCAAATAATTATGGTGTTTATTTTATTTATACTACACCAATCTAATGAACTTTATAACACAAGAAAAGAAACACTAAAAACCTTTAACCTAGGTTTTTTTATGGGATTAGCAGCTATTTTATATTTACCCATAGGCTTTTTAGCGTTATTGGTTTGGTTTATTATGAGGTATTATAAGCCTCCTTACTGGAAAGAATATATAGTTTCTTTAATGGGAGTATTGGTTCCTTTTGTTTATCTGTTAGCTTATTATTTTATTTTTAATGAATTCTCTATAGATAAAATATTTTTTATCGAAACTGCTACTGAAACTTCAGCACCTATAAATGAAAGTTGGAGTCTAAATCAATTATTATTTTTTATTGTAATGGGGCTTGTTTTTCTTTATGCCTTGTGGCATTTTGTTATTGCTACACAAAAAAGTGTTGTAAGGGTTAGAAAATACAGAAGTGTAATATTATTATTGATTCTTGGCATTGTTTTACAACATTTCATTTTCTTAAAAAATGCAACAATAAATGCTGATTTTTTCGCATTACTAAGTATTCCTTTATCCGTAATAATAAGTAACTTACTCATCGAAATAAAAAAGAGATGGATAGCAGAAACTATTTTTATTATTTTCTTTGTTTTGATGTTGATTAATTATTTGAGATAAAAAAAGCTCCAACAAAAATTGGAGCTTTTTAGTTCTTTATCGTTGATTTTACAAATCAAACTTTATTCCCTGTGCCAATGGCAAACTATCTGAATAATTAATGGTATTGGTTTGTCTTCTCATGTAAATTTTCCATGCATCCGAACCTGACTCACGTCCGCCACCGGTTTCTTTTTCACCACCAAATGCACCGCCAATTTCTGCTCCTGAAGTACCAATATTTACATTGGCGATTCCACAGTCTGAACCAGCATAAGAAAGGAATTTTTGCGCTTCTTTCATGCTTTCGGTCATAATAGCTGAAGATAACCCTTGAGCAACATCGTTTTGTATTTCTATCGCATTTTCAACATCTCCACTATATTTCATTAAATATAATATAGGAGCAAACGTTTCTGCCTGAACAATTTCAAAATGATTTTCAGCTTCAATAATAGCTGGTTTTACATAACAACCACTTTCATAACCTTCACCTTCTAATACACCACCGTCAACCAATACATTTCCACCTTCAGTTTTAGCTTTTTCAATAGCAGCCAAATACATCTCTACAGCAGCTTTATCAATAAGTGGTCCTACATGATTGTTTTCATCTAACGGGTTTCCAATTCTTATTTGCTTGTAAGCTCCAACAATAGCATCTCTTACTTTATCATAAACCGATTCGTGAATTATTAACCTTCTTGTTGAAGTACATCTTTGTCCACAAGTTCCTACGGCTCCAAAAACTGCTCCCGGAACAACCACTTTTAAATCTGCAGATGGAGTAATTATAATGGCATTATTACCACCTAATTCTAATAAAGATTTTCCAAAACGTTCAGCAACTGTTTTTCCAACAATTCTCCCCATTCTAGTAGAACCTGTTGCAGAAACTAACGCAACTCTTTTATCAGTGGTCATCAATTCACCTATTTTATAATCTCCATTAATAATACATGAAATTCCTTCAGGTAAGTTATTTTCTTTTAATATTTCAGCAATAATATTTTGGCATGCTATTGAGCATAAAGGAGCTTTTTCAGAAGCTTTCCACACACAAACATCTCCACAAATCCATGCTAAAGCAGTATTCCAACTCCAAACAGCTACCGGAAAGTTAAAAGCAGAAATAATTCCTACCACTCCTAATGGGTGATATTGTTCTCTCATTACATGTTCAGGTCTTTCTGAAGCAATAGTTAACCCGTATAATTGTCTTGATAATCCAACTGCAAAATCGCAGATATCGATCATTTCTTGTACTTCACCATAACCTTCTTGTAGGGATTTTCCCATTTCATAAGAAACCAATTTACCAAGAGGCTCTTTCAACTCTCTTAATTTATTTCCAAACTGACGAACAATTTCTCCTCGTTGTGGTGCAGGCATTGTTCTAAAAGTTTTGAATGCAGCAGTTGCAGCTTCCATCACTTTTTCATAATCTTCTTTAGTAGTGGTAGTAACTTTTCCAATTAATTGACCATCTGTTGGAGAATAAGAAGCTATTGCTTCGCCATTTCCAAACGAATGAGAACCCGTTGAAGTTCCGTTATTAATTTCTTTTACGCCCAGTTTATTAAGAGCTTCTTGAATTCCAAATTTATCTGCTAATGCGGTAGTTGCCATGTTAAATAATTTTATGTTAATCTTAAAAATGAACACAAATTTAACAAAAACATAGCACCTATTTGAGCTATTTTCTAAAACTTTGAAAAACTATAGTTTTGTTTCGGTAATTTTGTTTTGTATGGAAAATGAAATTTTAAATAGAATAGAAAAAAGTGGTTTAATTCAATTAAATATAGAAGACCTTTATCCTAAAGGAGAAAGAGTAAAAATTGATATTACCGATTTTTTGGAAAATGGTCTTATTTTAAGAGAAAAGCCATTTAGAGAGTTGGTCAATCAAACCAATTGGGATGTTTACAAAAACAAGTATGTTGCTGTCTTTTTTAAAGAAGACACTATAGTTCCATTATGGGCATATATGCTTATCGCTTCTAAACTTGCTCCTATTAGCAAAAAAGTTGTTGTTGGCGATTTTTCTGTTTTAGAAACGACTATTTTTACTGATGTTTTTAATGCTTTTGATTTTTCTACTTATACAGACAAAAATCTCATTTTAAAAGGTTGTGGTAAATTACCTATACCTAATAATGTATTTATTGAGTTCACGCTTAAATTGCAAGAGCATGCAAAAAGCATCATGTTTGGAGAAGCTTGCTCGGCTGTTCCTGTTTACAAACAAAAAAAGTCTTAATGGTAAACACTAAGACTTTAGAAGTATAAAAAACCTCCAAGCAATCTTGGAGGTTTTTTTAGTATTATTTAGTTAATTCCTAATTTCTTTTTTACTAAAGGTAAAATATCATCAGACTCAATAGAGTACAATACTACTCCCATACTAGAATCTAACACGTAAGTATAATTGTTTTCTTTAGCAACATCATCAATAGCCTGTTTAGCTTTATCAATTATTGGCTGTAACAATTTCTCTTCTTTCTTTTGTAAGTCTGCTTGAGCAGTTTTTTGAAACTCAGTAATTCTTTTTTCTAAATCTGTAATTTCTTTAATTTTATTATCTCTAATAATGTCAGTCATTACATCTTGCTTGCTTTGAAAATCTGCTACTTTAGATTCATATTCTTTTCTCATTGCATCCATAGTAGTTGTCAACTGAGCTGCGTAATCTTCTATACTTTTCTGAATTGTTTCTCTTTCTGGCATAGCTGCTAATAACTCATTAGAGTTAATATGACCTATTTTAACTGATTTTTGAGCAAATACCGAAAAAGACATCGTAATTACTGCCGCTAATAATATTACTTTTATTGTTTTCATAAAGTTGTGTTATTGTTTAATTTTATTTATTTAGAATTATTATGGATGCAAAACTATATTAAATTATTTAAAAATAACTTATTTACCTGGGTCATATCCTAATTTTTTTAAAACGGCATCGCTTTTATTCAATTTAGGATTAGTGTATAACATAGTTAAACCACTTGATTTATCAAAGATGATATCGTATCCGCCCATACTTGCTACATCATTTATAGCATTGTAAATTTTATCTTGAATTGGTTTAACTAGTTCCTGTCTTTTCTTAAAAAGTTCTCCATCAACACCAAATTTTTGTTTTTGGTATTCTTTGGCTTCTTTTTCCTTCTTAATAATTTCCTCTTCTCTCTTCGTTTTCATTTCATCTGTAAGCAAAATTTGCTCTGCCTGATAATTTTTATACAGCTTATCTATTTCGGCATATCTTCTTTCTAATTGTTTTTGCCACTCTATAGATAATTTATCTAATTCCTCTTGCGCTTCTTTATATTCAGGAATATTTTGCAAAACATATTCCGAATCTACATAACCTATTTTTTGAGCAGAAAGTGTGAAAGTACTGCTTAATAATACTATTGCTACTAATGATTTTAATACTGTTTTCATAATTCAATCTTTTAATTGTTTAACATAAAAGTTTACCAACCATTAAGGCTTCCTCCAATACTAAAATGAATTTCTGTTCTACTATTCGGATCTGTTCTTCCGGGAATATCATCAAATCTATATCCCCAATCAAGACCTAACAATCCAAACATTGGCATAAAAATTCTAATACCAACTCCAGCAGATTTATTCACTTCAAATGGGTTCGATTTACCAAAGGTTGCCCATGAGTTACCTGCTTCTCCAAAAACTAAGCCATAAATTGTAGCGCTTGGGTTCAACGAGAATGGATAACGTAACTCTGCTGTATATTTAACTACTGTTGTTGCTCCAGTTGTTGGCGACAACGTTCCGTTGCCATAACCTCTTAATGCTATAATTTCTCTACCATCTAAGTTAAACCCCGTTAACCCATCTCCTCCTAAATAATATCTGTTAAACGGGGATGTTCCTAAACTTTTGTTAAATGCTCCTAAATAACCAAAGCCAAACTTAGTATGTAATACTAAAGAGCGTTTCTCTCCTGCCAATCTAGAAAACCAAGAAGTTTGAAAAGTCCACTGATGAAACTCAACATATTTGTTTTTTTCTTGGATAGACATAGATGAATAATCAGTGTCATCTGGTCTGAAATAAGAATAAGGCAAGGTATGTTTTAACGATAAGGTAACACTAGAGCCCGAACGAGGATAAATCGGTTGGTCAATAGAGTTTCTAGATAAAACATGTCTGAAGTTTAAATTATTTGCAAATCCATCAGAAAAAATAAAAATAGAACCATAATTCTGAAGTACATAATATTGATAGGCTGCTTCATTATATAAAGTAAAATAATCGTCAGGCACTTTTAATCTTCTTCCTAAACCTACAGAAATACCATACATTTTCATGAAAGAACGAGAGTCTCCACTTCCAAAACCAAAATTGGAATGATTTAAACTAACGCTTAATGAATTTGGTTTTCTTCCTCCAAGCCATGGCTCCATAAACGATAAGCTGTAGCTTTGGTAACCAGTTCCACTTGATTGAGCTCTTAAGCTTAATTTTTGTCCATCTCCCGATGGTAAAGGTCTCCAAGCGCTTCCTTTAAAGAAATTTTTAGCAGAAAAGTTGTTAAAAGAAACTCCTAACGTTCCGATAACCCTTCCAGCTCCCCAGCCTCCTGACAACTCAATTTGATCGGATGGTTTTTCTTCAACAACATATTCAATATCTACCGTACCGTCTTCCTGATTTGGTTTCGGTTTCACATCTAACGTTTCTGGATTAAAATAACCTAGTTGAGCTAATTCTCTTTGTGTTCTGATGATATCTGCTCTACTGAACAACTGCCCCGGAGATGTTCTAATCTCTCTTCTTATTACATGATCCTTAGTTTTTTCATTACCTACAACTGTAATCTTATTAATAGTAGCTTGTTTCCCCTCATAAATTCTCAATTCTAAATCTATCGAATCATTTTCTACTCTAACTTCTACCGGATTTACTTGAAAAAACAAATAACCGTTGTCCATATACAAGGAACTAACATCTCTTCCACTTTGATTCATATACAACTTAGCTTCCAATGTTTTTTTGTTATAAACCTCCCCTTTTTGTATGTCTAAGATCTTATCTAATTCTTTTGATGAATGAATACTATTCCCTACCCATTTAATTTCTCTAAAATAATACTTGTTCCCTTCTTCTACTTCAATATGAATAGCAACTAATTTATCATTTACTTTATAAACAGAATCACTAACTATACGAGCATCTCTATATCCTTTTTCATTATATTTTTGAATAATATTCGGTTTACTTTCTTCGTATTTACTAGGTACAAACTTTGACAACGTGAAAATATTATAAAATCGTTTTCTTTTAACATTCTTAAGGCTCCTTCTTAACTTTCCCGACTTCATATTTTCATTACCGGAAAAGGTGATATCTTTTATTTTGGTTCTTTTATTTTTATCAATTTCTATAGTTAAAACTACATTGTTTAACCTTGAAGTATCAGCCTCTTGAGTGATTTTAACATCTGTATTTAAAAACCCTTTAGCAACAAAATAGGATTTTATTTTGTTTTTAGTATTCATTAATAAGTTTTCATTTACCACCATACCTGTTGTAAGTAAAATCTCTTCTCTTAATGCTTTTTGTTTACCTTTTTTAATACCTTTAAATTTAAACTTATACAGTCTGGGGAGTTCTTTTACGTTAATATTTAAAAATATTTTAGTGCCTTCAATTTTAACAGCTCTCACCTCAATCTCGCTAAAAAGATTTTGATCCCAAAGTTTCTTAATTGCACCAGTAACCGCATCTCCAGGCACTTTAATTTCTTGTCCTACAACAAACCCCGATAAAGAAATAATGGCTTGTCCACTAAAAGATTCCGCTCCCGAAACTGTTATTCCACCAATTTCATAGGTTTTTGGTGAAGCATAATTTAATTTGTCTAACTCACTTGAAAAAGAAAACTGAGCACTTAAAGCTAATGGTAATAACAAAAGCGTAGCTAAAATAATTTTTATAGAAGCTTTATTAAGTTTTATTAATATGTTATTTACCATAGTAAAGTTAGGTGAGTATTTGTTTAATCATTTAATTGTTCACTGGTAAGACCAAACCTTCTTTCTCTATTTTGGTAATCCATAATGGCTTGAAATAAATTTTCTTTTCTAAAATCGGGCCAAAGAATATTGGTAAAGTAAAGTTCTGAATAAGCAATTTGCCATAATAAAAAATTACTTATTCTACATTCTCCACTAGTTCTAATAAGTAATTCTGGATCGGGCACATTATAAGTAGTTAAATATTTTGTAAGTAACTCTTCATTTATATTATCAATTTCAATATTTTTATTAACTACATCTTCTGCAATTTTTTTAACTGCTTCAGATATTTCCCACTTAGCACTATAACTTAATGCTAAAATCAAATTTAGTCCTTTATTATCTTTAGTTTTTTCCACAGCTCTCATAAGTTCGTTATAACACTCTGTAGGTAAATTATTAAGGTTTCCAATAGCAGAAAGTCTTATGTTATTTTTATGCAATTCATTAATTTCATTAGTAATAGTATTTACTAAAAGTTGCATAAGAGCTGTAACTTCAAATTTAGGTCTTTTCCAATTTTCAGTAGAAAAAGCATATAATGTTAAATGTTTTACTCCTATTTCAGCAGCCCCTTCAACTACACTTTTTACCGAAACCACACCTTTTTTATGCCCAAAAACTCTTGGCTTTCGGTGATTCTTTGCCCACCTACCATTGCCATCCATTATAATTGCAATATGTTGAGGGATATTATTTTTATCTAAATTAATATTTTCCATTGGATGCTTAAAAATAGCAAGACGCAAATATAACAATCACTAATTAATAGGAAAGGAACATTTGTCTGTTTTTCTTAAAAATTTATAACTTAATGAAATTGTCACAAAAGCATACCAATCATTATTTTGAGAATTACTTAGTTGATAGCCATTAAAATGAAGACTTTCAAGTCCATCCACTAAATCTGAATAGGTTTTTCTGTAGGTCCATTCTATATTCAGACCCAAATTCTGAATAAAATTAGATTTTATACCTAACCCAAATGGTATTGCTAATGCTGTTGTTGAAGTACCATAAGATGTGTTAGTCATATTATTTTCTACTTCCGGATTGGTATAAAATCCGGCTACACCAATAAAAACAAACGGTGTAACCTTAGCTGTTATGTCATTATTTAACTGATAAGGAAAAAAATTAAACTCAATTACCCCATAAGCATCTAACAAAGTGCTTGCGAAGGAATAATTTCTAGTTTCAAAAAAATTAATATTCTCGTTTGTTTTAATTTTATCTTCAGCAGCAAGTTTAGCATAATGACCACCGAAACGTAACGAATATCTATAACTTAGATTTTTTCTGTAAAAAACACCAAAAGTTGGACGTAATTTATTCATTATATTGGGAGTAGGATTAAGTTCTCCAGCATAATATGCTATTCCACCACCTAAGCCTAGTTCAGAATGTTGGGAAAATAATTTTGATGAAAAAATTATGATGACTACAAATAAATAAAATTTTACGAATTTCATAACAGCTCAACTAACGAGATAAGTAATGAAATATTATATACTTATCGTATCTACAGAAAATAGTATAAAATTAGAATTTAGGAAGGTTTCTTCTACGCTTACTTATCTTGTAGTTTACAGTAATCATACCCATCATATAAGAATCATTATCGCTTTTATCTCCTCTTTGTTGTAAATCTCCATAAAGTGTATGATCAGTAATTCTACCAGAAGGATCTGCAAAATAAGCAGCCTTATCTCCATAGGCTTCTCTTATTTGGTCTGTACCATAATAGTAAGTACTTACATCGTCTATATAATCTGTAAATGTTTTTCTCATACTTAATTCTAAACTAATACTCCATTGACTGAAGTTACGCATTCGTGCCGAACCACCCAAATTACGTTTAATTCCAATTCCATAAGGAATAACTAATGAGAATCCGCTATACTGATCAGGCCCACCTGGCAACCCTTGCCCTTCTGTATGTAACGGCTTTAATCTATGCCAGTCATCTCTTTTATCTTTTCCTTGAGGATCAAACCAAATACCACCAACTCCACCAAAAAGATAAACCTCAAATTTAAACCAACTTTTACCTCTTACTCCTCTTAATTTATATAAATGACCAGATTTTTGCTTAATAAGCATATATTCCAACTGAGCTGAAAGTTCTACAACATGAGATCGAAAATTCAATTGACGTGCAGCTCTTGCAGGCTCTTTAGTAAGTGCATCATCTCCACTAAACCTTAAATAATATCCACTACCTTTTACATACCAATCTCTTCCTAATTGATATCTATAACCTAATCCAACTCCAAAACGAGTTGCACTTGGTTCAAAATCTCTTAATCCATTAGTTCCAATTTGATCAGCACCACCTAAATCTCCTAAAAAATTAGTTGCTCCTATAGCAAAAACATATTCAGTTCGTTGTCTTTTCCAAGTTTGAGCCTGAAAAAAAGAAGGTAACAATAGTAATAAAAGACTAATTAGTAGTACTTGCCGCATGCCTTACATGTTATTTATCAAATAGTTAAAATAAACAGTTTGCAAATATATTACTTTATTCTATAAATACACAATTATTTTTTGGTGTATTTTTTCTAAACCTATAAAATTTTGTAAATTAATTAGAATCAGTCTAAACAAATGTTCAAGGAGAAATTTATTGTATTATTTTTTGAAATTTGTTTTGAATAATAAATATCTATTGTATTTTTGGCGATAATTTTTTATGCGTATAATCATAACCTATATATGATTTTACTCATTTAAATTTAAAGAAATTAATTTTTTATATCAATCTAACAAAAACGTATGGTAGCTTTAGTAGCAATAGTTGCAGTTTTATTAATTGTAATATCTGCTGTTCAAACACTTAAAATAGCAGAACTTTGGGCAATAAACAAAGGTAAAGTAATTTATGAAGTTACTAAAAAACAAAACAAAACTCAAGCACTGCTAATGCTTGTTTTTTTAGTTGCTTATTTTGCATTCTTTGCATGGCAAGTTTGGAAGTGGGGTGATTTAATGCTCCCTGTATCGGCTTCTGAACATGGAGTTGTAACTGACAAACTATTAAATATTACCTATGCTTTCATTATACCTGTATTTATAATTACCCATATTTTCTTATTTTGGTTTGCCTATAAATATGCTCACAACCCTAACAGAAAAGCAGTTTTCTTTTCTCACTCTAACAAATTAGAATTAGTATGGACAATTATCCCTTCTATTGCATTAACTGTATTAATTTTATTTGGATTAAGTAGTTGGAATGAAATTATGACCCCTGTTGATAGTGAGAAAGAACATGTATTAATTGAGGTTCAAGCTCAACAATTTTCTTGGAATGCAAGGTATGCAGGTAATGATGGAAAACTAGGTCGAGCAGGAGTTGAATTTATTGAAGGTATAAATGCAATGGGTATTGATATTAATGATAAAAATGCTAAAGATGACAAAGTTGTTAGAGGAGAGATTCACCTTCCTGTTGGAGTTCCTGTTCAATTTGTATTTAGATCAATCGATGTAATTCATAGTGCTTACATGCCACACTTTAGAGCTCAAATGAACTGTGTTCCTGGAGTTAAAACTCAATTTAATTTCGTTCCTACTATAACTACCAAGGAGATGAAGAAAATTACTAATAATGAGGATTTTAACTACATTCTATTATGTAATAAGATTTGTGGTGCTGCTCACTACAATATGCAAATGGATATAATAGTTGAGAGTAAAGAAGATTATGAGAAATGGTTAGCTGAACAAAAACAATTTGCTGAAAATTAAAATTCTATAGTAAATAAAAAATAAAGATTTAATTTAAGATATTATAATACATAAATTATATGAGTGCAACACATCATCATCACGAAGAACAAGATTTTTTATTTAAATACATCTTTAGTCAAGATCATAAGATGATTTCTAAACAGTTTTTAATTACTGGATTTCTTATGGGATTCATAGGGATGGTAATGTCAACTTTGTTTAGATTGCAATTGGGCTTTCCTGGAGAAAGTTTTTGGGCTATAGATTTTTTCTTAGGAAGTTGGGCCGAAAATGGAGTAATGGCTCCAGATAAATACTTAGCTCTAGTTACCATGCATGGAACTATTATGGTATTCTTCCTATTGACTGCAGGTTTAAGTGGAACTTTTAGTAACTTACTTATTCCTTTGCAAATTGGAGCGAGAGATATGGCTTCAGGTTTTCTTAATATGTTATCTTATTGGTTTTTCTTTGTGTCAACTATTATTATGTTAATTTCACTTGGTGTAGAAGGTGGTGCTGCATCAGCAGGTTGGACAATCTATCCTCCTTTAAGCGCATTACCTCAAGCAATACCAGGTTCAGGTTTAGGTATGACACTATGGTTAATATCTATGGCAATATTTATTGCAAGTTCGTTGTTAGGTAGTTTGAATTATATAGTTACTATTTTAAACTTAAGAACAAAAGGTATGACTATGACAAGATTACCACTTACTATTTGGGCATTCTTAGTTACAGCTATTTTAGGTGTTCTTTCATTCCCTGTTCTTCTTTCAGCAGCATTATTATTAATTTTTGATAGAAGTTTCGGAACAAGTTTTTATTTATCAGATATTTATATTGGTGGACAAGTGCTAGAACACTCAGGAGGTAGTCCAATTTTATTTGAACACTTATTCTGGTTCTTAGGTCATCCTGAAGTATATATTGTATTGCTTCCAGCATTAGGTATTACTTCAGAAATAGTTTCTACCATGTCTAGAAAACCTATTTTTGGATATAGAGCAATGGTAACTTCAATTTTAGCAATAGCTTTCTTATCTGTAATTGTTTGGGGACACCACATGTTTGTTACAGGTATGAATCCATTCTTAGGAGCAGTATTTACATTTACCACATTACTTATTGCAATTCCTTCAGCCGTTAAGGTATTTAATTACATAACCACATTATGGAAAGGAAATATTATTTTCTCTCCAGCAATGCTCTTTAGTATTGGATTAGTATCAACATTTATTTCTGGTGGAGTTACTGGTTTAATTTTAGGAGATTCTGCTTTAGATATTAATATACATGACACTTATTTTGTAGTAGGTCACTTCCATATTGTTATGGGATTATCCGCAATATTTGGAATGTTTGCAGGAGTTTACCATTGGTTTCCAAAAATGTTTGGTCGAATGATGAACAACACTATTGGATTTTTTCATTTTTGGATAACCATCGTATGTGCTTATGGTGTTTTCTTCCCAATGCACTTTTTAGGTCTTGCCGGTGTACCAAGAAGATATTACACTAATTCTGAATTTCCTCTATTTGATAACATGCTTGACATTAATGAATTAATAACTTGGTTTGCTATAGTTGCTGCTTTTGCACAATTATTATTTGTATTCAACTTCTTCTATAGTGCTTTAAGGGGACCTAGAGCTTCCCAAAACCCATGGAGAGCAAATAGCTTAGAATGGACTGCTCCTGTTGAACATATTCACGGAAACTGGCCAGGTGAAATTCCTGAAGTACATAGATGGGCTTACGATTATAGTAAAGTTGATGAAAATGGTGACTATGTTAATGGAGAAGATTTTATTTCTCAAGTGGTGCCATTAGGTCCAAATGAAAAAGATGGAGGACATTAATTTATACTTAATTAGCTATTAAATGACTAGTATAACATTGGAAAATAACGATTACAAAAAAGAAATTAAACAAAAGACTGCTAAGCCTTTGTTGTGGATTGGTCTAATGAGTATTGTTATGTTCTTTGCTGGACTTACTAGTGCTGTAATTGTTAGTAAAGGAACTGCTGTTTGGGAAACCATACAGATTCCTTCTGCTTTTGCAATAAGTACAGTTTTTATATTATTGAGTAGTCTTACTTTTTATATAGGAGAGCGTAGTTTAAAAAATAATCAATTAACTAAAGGTAAACTCTTTATTTTAGTAACATTACTATTAGGTTTACTTTTTACAGTAACACAATATATAGCATGGACAGATTTATATAAAAACGGTGTTGTTTGGGCAGGGAGTGAAAGTAGTGCAGCAGGCTCATACTTTTATGCACTAACAGCTTTACACTTGCTTCATTTATTGGGAGGTTTAATTAGTCTTTTAGTAGTTAATATTAAATCAGTAAAAGAAAAATATAACACAGAAAATTTATTAGGTGTTCAACTAAGTTCTACTTATTGGCATTTTCTAACTGCCTTATGGGTGTATCTTTATTTATTTTTAATATTTATAGCATAAATAATAACAAATATGTCAAATTTAACAGTAATGGATAGTAAAACTGCATGGGGAGGAAATAATGTTTCTCCTTATGGTGCAAGTTATGGAAAATTAATGATGTGGTTTTTCCTTATTTCGGATGCATTAACCTTTACAGGTTTCTTATCTGCTTATGGATTCTACCGTCACTATTATTCAAGTATATGGCCATCTGCCGAAAATGTATTTACACATTTTCCTTTTATGCATGGAAATCATCCATTGCTTTATGTTGCATTGATGACATTCATCCTTATCATGAGTTCTGTAACCATGGTATTAGCTGTTGAAGCTGGTCATAGAATGGATAAAAAAGGAGTTACTCTGTGGTTAGGATTAACCTTAATTGGTGGAGCAATATTCTTAGGTTCTCAAGCATGGGAGTGGTATCACTTTATTCACGGTACAGAATTAGGTGCTATTGAATTAGGTAAAGGATATTTTACACTTCCTGATGGAACAGTAGAGTCTACAAAAGGCATTATTGCTCGCTGGACAAATGAATCAAAACAAGCTTTATTATTACCTTGGAAAGATGGTGCAGATTATATTACAATTACTGGAGCTCAACTGAATGAATTTATAACCAATGGAAAAGAAATTCATGGTGCTAACTTAACACACAATGAGTATGGTCATCCATTATTTGGAGATTTCTTCTTCTTTATTACGGGTTTTCATGGAACTCACGTATTCAGTGGTGTAGTTATAAACTTTATTGTATTTGTTAACGTAATAATGGGTACCTATCAAAAAAGAGGTCATTATGAAATGGTAGAAAAAGTAGGCTTATACTGGCACTTTGTAGATTTAGTTTGGGTATTCGTATTTACATTCTTCTACTTAGTATAATTAATTTAAAACAATTAAATCTTTATAATAGATATGGAACATTCACACGATCATCATACACCAGAACCATATAAATATGCTGTTCATCACTCTGAAGAGGAAGGTAAAAAAACCAGAAGAGTAATTTGGAATATGTTTTGGGTACTTTTAGGTATTACTACTGTAGAGGTTACTCTAGGTTTAATATGGAAAAACATAGGTATTTCTTGGGGTGTTGTTAAAATGACCTTTATTATTTTAACCATTGCTAAAGCATACTATATTGTTGCTTACTATATGCATTTAAAACATGAAGTAAAAGCATTAAAAAATACTATCATCGTTCCTTTTGTGTTATTTGCATTATATTTATTATATCATATAATAACTGAGGGTGTTTATTCAGGTATGATGGAAAAGTGGTTATACTAATTAACCTTTAAAATATCTAAACAAAAATTAAAACCGTCTATAAAGAAGATGGTTTTTTTTGCTCTTTACTTTCTGTTTTTTAACGGGAAGAATGACAAAAATGTATAATTTGTTAGGATAAATTCTCATTAAAGAAATATTTGCTAAGAGAAATCCAGCTTCTTTACTCCAAACAACAACTGAAGTTAATAATAAAAGATAAAATACCAGTTATTATAAAATAAGAAAAGCTCATGCAATGCTTTTAAACGACCTTATTATTTTGATTGAAAGAAGTAAGTAGCTTTTCGACAAACTAAAACCGTTCTTAAGCTGATTTATAGACAAATGGAAAAACTACTTAACTAAAAACAAAAAGAGCCAAACAAAATTGTTTGGCTCTTTAAATATAGATAGGTATATATTTTTAATAGAATTTGTATCTTAAATCAACTACTCCGTATTTATCTTTTAGGGCTTCTAATGAACCCGAAGCTACTGAAGCATATCTACTATTTAGTTGTTGCTTAATATTGGTATAATCAGCTGTTTCAGGGGCTAAAGTAACTTCTTCAACCAATATCATAAATACGCCTGTACCGCCAATTACCGGTTTTTTAGAAATTTCGCCTTTATTAAGTGCTGCAGTTACACCAATTACTCTCGGTTCTTGACCAATTCCAGGAACTGAATAAGAAGCAAAATTTATTGCTGAATTTGTACTTAATGGTACACCTATTTTTTCAGCTAATTTTTGCATATCCGTCTCTCCTTCCATTTCTTTACTTATTTGCTCACCTTTCTTCTTTTGTTTTGCAGCCATTTCCATTTCTACAACAATTTGTTCCAATGGAGCTACACCGTCTTCTTTAACCTCAGCTAAATGTGCAACAACAAAAGTGTTATCAAATTGCATAGGCTCACTAATTGCTCCTTTATCACTTTTATAAGCCCATCTTACTAATTCTCTCGCACTACCAACACCTGCAATAGTCTTGTCACCAACTTTAATATCATTTGCTTCTAACTTTTTATACTTAGCATCTTCCTTAGAAAGCGTTTCTACAAAAGCATCTGAAGAATTGTTTTCTGAATAAAATGTGCTTACCTCAGCAAAAATTTTATCGTAAGTTTCGCTACTTGGAGCAATGTTTAATGCTACTTTAGCTAACTGAACTTTCTTCACTTTTTCACCTTGGTCTAATATTTCAATTAAATGAAATCCAAATTGAGATTGAACAATTACTAAATCGCCTTTATTCCCATTAAAACAAGCATCATTAAATGGTTTAACCATTGTTCCTTCAGTAAACCAACCTAAGTCACCACCTTCTACAGCAGATCCAACATCATCAGAATGTTCTTTAGCAATAGCAGCAAAATCACCCCCTTTTTTAATTACTGTTTTTAATGAGTCCAATTTTTTATATCCCGTAGAATCTCCTGGTTGAGTTGCATTAACCAAAATATGTCTCGCTTTTACCGAGTCGGGCATCATCTTAGTATCAGAAATTTTAACAACTGCAAATGTGTTGTTTTCTTCATATGGACCAAACATCTCTCCTACTTCAGCAAAAAAGAATGAAGAATCTATATTATAAGGAAAATCATTTTGGTTGAAATATCTTTCGCTTAAAGGCAAGTCTGAATTAAATACAACAAAAGCAGAATCACTTTCGGCAGTTTTAAAATCTTTTGCAATATCTTTAAGCTGCGCCATTATAGCTTCTCTGTCTTCTTCAGAAGGCTCTACAACAAATTTTACAAACTCTAAAGAGCGAGATGATTCTTGTTTAAACTCATGTTTATGTTCTTCGTAATAAGCTTTTATTTCAGCATCCGTTACCGTTACCGAACTATCAGGAATTGCATTAAACCTTTTTACTACATACTTAATTGCTCTCTTTTCATTTTCTTCTTTGTAAGCATTTTTAATCATTACCGTTGTAGCAAACATCCCTTTAGTAATAAGTGTATTGTACTTTGAAGACATTCTTTCTTGAATTAAACCGTCTTCAAACATTAACCACTGATTTTTTCTATCAGCAGGCATGTTGTCTAGCCCTTTTAAAAAGTTAATTACCTGATTAGGATCAAAAACGTTAGTTTCCGGATTAGTAAACGATTGTTTAATTTGAGGATGAGGATTTGGTCCTGTAATCATATCATCTAATTCTCTTGGACTAACATCTAAACCAAGAATTTGATATTGTTTTACCAACAATTCTTCACGAATAATATCATTCCACACTTGTTCTTTAATAGATTCTCTAACTTGAGCATCTGCCGGACCATTATTCATTTCATATTGAGCGATAAACTCATTTAGTTTTCTATCAAAATCTCTAGCTGAAATTTCAACATCACCTATCTCTCCAACATTTGTGTTGCTAGAGCTAAAAAAAGATTGCCCTGACTGAAGCATATCTCCTAAAATAAACGCCATCATGGCTACTCCAATAATGATTAAAAGTAGTGACGACTTTTCTCTGATTTTTCCTATTACTGCCATATTAATTTTTTAAGTTTTTTCGGGTTGCGAATATACGATAGTATTATGATATAAAAAAGTGTTTTTTTATGGTATTATTTTATGATTTTTTGTAATCTACTTTCATAAAGATTTTATTCGTTAAAATAATATCTCTTACAGAATGATGTATCAAAATCTTTCGTACCTTTGGACGCTATTAAAAACACCTCTAAACAAGGTTAAAAACAATAATAATGAATTCAGTATTAGCATTTTTAGGCACCCAAGAAATAATAATTATTGCCATAGTTGTGGTACTTTTATTTGGTGCAAAAAAGATTCCTCAATTAATGAGAGGTGTAGGTTCCGGTATTAAAGAATTTAAAGACGGAATGAAAGAGGGTGAAAAAGATTCTCAAGAAAAAAACGATAAAAAAGAAATAAATTCTTCTGATAACTAAAATCTTCCTCAATAATATTTTTGCGAGGTAGCGTCCGAAAAAGACTACTATGGAGAAAATTTATTCCTCTTTTGAGGCAATTCAACAAGATTTAAAAACTCAACAAACTACTTGCCAGCTTATTGTCAAAGCTTATCTTCATCGTATTGATGAAAATAAACACCTAAATGCTTTTTTAGAGGTTTTTGCTGATGAAGCCCTAGAAAAAGCTAAGCAAATTGATGCAAAAATAACTCAAAACAAAGCTGGCAAATTAGCAGGAATGGTTATCGCTATTAAGGATAACATTTGCTACAAAGACCATAAAGTTTCTGCTTCGTCAAAAATATTAGACAACTTTGAATCACTTTTTAGTGCTACTGTTGTAGAAAGATTATTAGCTGAAGATGCCATTATTATTGGAAGAACGAATTGCGATGAGTTTGCCATGGGTAGCTCAAACGAAAATTCTGCTTTTGGCAATGTGCTTAACCCTATAGATAATTCAAAAGTTCCCGGAGGTTCATCAGGAGGTTCTGCTGTAGCTGTAAAAGCCAATTTATGTTTAGTAGCCTTAGGCTCTGATACAGGCGGTTCTATTCGCCAACCAGCCTCTTTTTGTGATATTGTCGGATTAAAACCTACTTATGGAAGAGTCTCTAGAAATGGGTTAATAGCATATGCTTCTTCTTTCGATCAAATTGGTCCTTTTACCAACAATATTGCAGATGCAGCTTTGGTTATGGAAGTAATGTCGGGAGCAGACAAAATGGATAGTACTTGCTCTGCACAAGAGGTACCCCAATACTCCAATCATCTTAACGATAAAAAAACATATAAAATAACTTATTTCAACAGCTGCATAGAAAATGATGGACTAGATGCTGAAATTAAAGCCCAATTTATGGCTTTTGTTGAAGAACTAAGAGCTGCCGGACATACTGTTGAAGCTACAGATTTTCCTTACTTGGATTATTTAGTTCCTACTTATTATGTTTTAACTACTGCCGAAGCTTCATCCAACTTAGCACGATATGATGGTGTTCATTTTGGCTACAGAAGCCCTAATGCAGTTGACTTAGAATCTACTTACTTAAAATCTCGCTCAGAAGGTTTTGGTGAAGAAGTAAAAAGAAGAATAATGCTAGGAACGTATGTGTTAAGTTCAGGTTTTTATGATGCTTATTACACCAAAGCCCAAAAAGTAAGAAGAATATTAAAAACCAAAACTGAAGAGATTTTGTCTGATTATGATTTTATTCTTTCACCAACTTCACCACATACTCCATTCGATTTAGGCAAACAAGTTGACGACCCTATAAAAATGTATTTAGAAGATATTTATACTGTTCACGCCAACTTAACCGGCTTACCATCAATATCATTACCCTTAAACAAACACACAAACGGTTTACCTTACGGCTTCCAACTTACAACTAAAAGTTTTAACGAAACAGCATTATTAGCTTTTTCACACCAACTGTTACAAAACAAAAATTAATTTTTTTCGTTCATTACCAACACGAGTTTGTTTCGAATAAAAATACCTATATTATTAAAGACACATGAAATACTTTTTATACATATCCACTTTTTTATTATTTATTTCTTCGGCTATAGCTCAAGATAAAACAAATAAAAATAAAGAAGAAGAAAATACTTTTGAAATCTTACCTGATGACCCTGTGTTACTAAAAATTGACAGCATGATGATGTCAGGATATTTTGAAAGCTTAGGATTTAACGACAATGTTCATAAAGTTAAAAACTATAATCCAGACTCCGTTCCTGTTTTTGATAGCATTATCTATGTAACAAGGTTTAAAAAGCTTAATGCAAATTCACCCTTCTCATTAGTTTACAATGATATTGTAAAAGCTTATGTAAATTTATACGCCAAACGAAGAAAAAAAACTACAGGTAGAATGTTGGGGCTTGCTCCTGTCTATTTCCCAATTTTTGAAGAACATTTAGATAAATATAACTTACCATTAGAGTTAAAATACCTTCCTGTTGTTGAGTCTGCTCTTAACCCAAAAGCAAAATCTCGAGTTGGAGCAACAGGCTTATGGCAATTTATGTACGCTACTGGAAAAATGTTCGACTTAGATGTAACCTCTTATTATGATGAGAGAAGCGATGTATATAAATCTACCGATGCTGCTTGTCGCTATTTAAAACATCTACACGATATGTATCACGATTGGGATTTAGTATTAGCGGCTTATAATTCCGGACCGGGAAATGTAAATAAAGCCATAAGAAGATCGGGAGGTAAAAGAACTTATTGGGAAATTCGTCCTTTCTTACCAAGAGAAACACAAGGTTATGTTCCTGCTTTTATTGCTGTAAATTATGTAATGAGCTATGCTGCTGAACACAATATTTCCCCAATAGAACCAGACATATCTTGTATGAAAGTAGATACTGTAAATGTAAAGCAACATCTCTCTTTCGAGCAGCTTTCTACATTTTTAGAACTGCCTGTTGAGTACATTGCTTATTTAAATCCTTCGTACAAACAAAACTTTATACCTAACACAAAAGGAGCAAATACACTTTGTTTGCCTGCCGATAAAATTGGCACTTTTTTAATGAATGAAAAAACCATTTATGCACTAAAAACGCAACAAGATATTAAAGACAGTATTGCTGCTGCACAAAATAATACTACCGATATTGCTGAAAACAAAGGAGGCAATGAAATAATTTATACCGTTAGAAGCGGTGATTTTTTAGGCAAAATTGCTTCTAAATATCACTGCAGAGTCAGTCAGATAAAAGAGTGGAACAACTTATACAGCGACAGGTTAAATGTTGGGCAAAAACTCAAACTTTATCCTAAAGCAAGTTATGCTGCTCAAAATAAAAGTAAACAAAAAATTCAACAAGAAAAACTACACAGTTACGATGGCAAATATGAATATTACACTGTAAAAGAAGGAGATAATTTATGGGATATTGCCAACAGATATGATGATGTTACCCTAGAACAAATTCAAGAATTAAATAAAGATATCGACCACAGCAATCTAAAACTAGGTACTAAAATTAGAATCAGAAAAGTAGGATAAAAAGCTAAAAACCATGATGAACAACAAATTCTTATTATTTTTCTTAGTTTCTTTTTCAACCTTATTTTATGCTTGTGATGAAACCAACGAGCGCATCTTGCCTGGTATGTCAGGAAAATCAGGCGAACTTTTAGTGGTAATAGATACAGGCTATTGGAGTAATCAATCTGGAGAAGCTATCAGACAAACGTTTATGCAAACCCAAGTCGGCTTACCTCAACAAGAAGCTGTTTTTGACATTATTCATGTACCCCACAGGTCTTTTGCCAGAATTTTACAAACCAACAGAAACATTATAATGGTAGAAATAAATGCTCAGGAAAAACCAGCTATTTCTATAAAAGAAAATGTTTGGTCGGAAGGACAGTTGGTTGCCACCATAATAGCAAAAAACGATAAAAATGCTGCTGAAATAATTGAGAAAAACTCCCAAAACCTGTTGGATTACTTTAATGAAAAAGAAACCCAACGGCTTCAAAAAAAATACAAAGTCAATAAAAATAGTAAACTAGCTAAGGAATTAGAAGATAAATTAAAACTGTCTATGCACATAGATGATTTATTTTACATCGCTAAAGAAGATACCAACTTTATATGGCTCAGAAAAGAATACTCTATGGGCGAGCATCCTATTAGTCAGGGATTTATTATTTATACGTATCCTTACGATAATGACAGTATCTTTAATGTACATCAGCTTACTGCAAAAAGAAATGCCATTACTAAAAAATACATTCCGGGAGGTGCCGAAGGTTCTTATATGACTACTTATGAAGAATACATCCCCAAAGAAAGAGAAATTAACCTTAAAGGAAATTATGCCAAAGAATTACGAGGTTTATGGCATGTTCAGGGTGATTTTATGGGCGGTCCATTTGTAAGTTACTCTATGGTGGATGAACACAGAAACCGAGTAATTACCATTGATGGTTATGTTTACGCTCCTAAATTTGATAAAAGAGAATACCTTAGAGAACTACAAGCGTTGGCATTGACTGTGAGTTTTTAACCTAATTTTGTGTGGTAAACTATACTATATCTCCCTTAAATAAAATAAAAATAATTATTGAAAGTAAAGTAGCGTTCTTTTTGGAAATACTTAAAAATTTTAATCCACAAAAAAAGTTGTTTACAAATACAAAGCACACTCAAACCCTTGCAAAAACTGATGTTTAGCACAACTTGTTTACGTGGGTTACATAGCTGGAAACAACTTTTTTATAAATGATATAACCCAAATTTTTAATTTTGTTATATAACTTATTAATTAAAAACATGAAAACTACAACTACAACTCTTATTTGTATAGCAGGAGCAATTATCACATCAATTGTAATTTTAAAAATGGCTGAAATAGGTATAGAAAGAGGACAGCACGTCAAGTTAAGTAACCTACTTATGAATGCTGAATTTAATTGATTTCAGTTAAAAATTTTACAAAAATAGTTTTGTTATTCTCTTCATAAAACCTATAGAGACTAATGTTATTTTTCAAGACTGTATCACTATGTTCCGATAAATAGGTTTCTATCTCTTTATCGTAAGGGAATAGTATTCCAAAATTATACTGATTAAATTTCATCTTTATATTCTCTATTTTTCTTATTCTTTTTTGAAGATTTGGAATCTTCATTTTTTCATTTGGCTCATGATCTATAATTTTATTAATTATGGAGTAATAGTGTTCTTTATTATTTATATCTCTAGCAAATAATTCAAAACTAAATTCACTAGTTAAGTTATTTATTGAAGGTATCTCTAAAATCTTGTCAAGAGAGAAATCTTTAAACCCGTTATTCTCAAGGAATAATTTAAAATCTGTTTGTAAATAAGTCATAAATAGTTGAAATGAAAGTTTATTTATAGTTTAATAATTGTCAATTAAAACCCTTCCGAAAAAAACTCTTCAAGAGAAATATTAAGGTATTCGCAAATTCTTTTCATCGTAGAAATAGAGAAGTTTCTTTTAGAGCGTTCTATTCTCCCAATGTTTATTCCAGTGTCATTATAAAAAACTTCTTGCGTAATACTTCTTTGCTCTCTAAGGTCTTTAACCCTCTGAGCAACTTTATTTAAAAGTTCTATATCTACCGCTTGTTTCATGAAATGACTAAATCCTTTTATAAATGGAAAGGTCACACATTTAACATAAAAAATTAAAGACCAATTGGTCTTTTTGTAAATTTAATTTATATCTTTACCACCAACTTTAAAATTTATATAGATATGAAAACTTTAAAAAAAACTTTAATACTTGTGCTAATGGCAAGTATCTCAACAACATTCAGCTGTACAAAAGAGGGTAAAGAAGGTGCTCAAGGACCAATGGGACAAACAGGACCTGCTGGACCATCTGGACCAGATGCTCGAACTTTTAATTTTACATTAACTTTCAATACTGGTGATACTTTTAAATCCTATTCAGGAATAACAGGTTTTGATGCAAATGATGTAATTTTATTTTATGTACATTATGAAACTTTAAGCTCAACATATTATTGGGCTCCTTTACCAATGATAGCAGGTAATATGAATATAATTCCTGAATTCTCTGAAAGTTCTGGTTTTGTTTTTATTAATACATTAAAAGCAGATGGCACATCAGGAAGTCCTTGGACTTCAAGCAGCACATTAGCCTTTAAAGCAGTTTTAGTAAAAAGTTCTTTACTTATTGCTAACCCTGGTATCACTTCAAAAAATTATGAAGAAGTTAAACGTATTCTTAATTTAAAAGATTAAAACAAACTTTTTTACGCAGTATAAGTTAAACCGCAATAGAATTTTTTTTCTATTGCGGTTTTTGTTTCCCTATGACAATAATCACACGCAATCATTTTTTTGTGTGTAATTTTGTATCAAAATAGTTACCATGAAAACAAAAAAAGCAATTGAAACTTACACCATGATGACCGAAATTGTGTTGCCGAATGATACCAACACGTTGGGGAATTTAATGGGAGGAAGGTTATTACATTTAATGGATATTTGTTCTGCAATAGCAGCTCATCGTTGCAGCAACAGAGTAGTAGTAACTGCATCAGTAAATAATGTTTCTTTTGCTCACCCTATTAAATTAGGTGATATTGTTACTCTAGAAGCCAAAGTTTCCAGAACATTTAACTCCTCTATGGAAGTATATATTGATGTTTTTGTGGAAGACCACCGAACAGGTAAGAAAAAACACTGTAACAATGCCATTTATACTTTTGTTGCAGTTGATCAACTAGGAAATCCTATTAGTGTTCCTGAACTTATTCCTGAAACAGAAGAAGAAAAAGAACGTTATGAAGGTGCTTTAAGAAGAAGGCAACTTAGCCTTATCCTTGCCGGTAAAATGAAACCTTCAGAGGCTACTGAGCTAAAAAAATTATTTGAATAATCATTAAAATTTCTAAAAAAACACAATATATTAAATATTGTTAGTAATTTTGTATATAAATATCTATATATATTGATATGACTAACGAACTTACAAAATTAATCCAAGCATCCGAAATGCTAAAAGCCATTGCTCACCCAATTAGGTTGGCAATAGTACAGCTTTTAGAAAACGACAAAAGAATGTCTGTAACTGCAATACATGAAACATTGAATATAGAACAAGCTGTAGCTTCCCATCACTTAAGTATCTTAAAAAACAAAGGTGTATTAAGTGTTGATAGAGAAGGAAAACATTGTTTTTATTTTCTTAAACATCAACGATTAGCAGAAATAGTAGTATGTGTAAATAAATGTCAGGAATAAATGGAAATTATAGGTTATATAGCTGCTATTTTTGTCGGAATTACTTTAGGACTTGTTGGTTCAGGTGGTTTTTTAGCATTACCCATTTTAGTTTATCTGTTTCACATTATTGATCCAGAAATAGCAACTGCTTACTCCCTATTTTTGGTAGGCGTAGTAAGTATAATAGGTGTTTTTTTAAAAAATAAACAAGGATTTGTAAGCTATAAAACCGCTATCTTTTTTGGAATACCAACTGTTATTGCCATTTTTCTTACCAGAAAATTTTTAATGCCTGCCATTCCGGAAGCTATCTTTTCATTTAATGGATTTGTAATTACTAAAAGATTAATAGTGATGTCTCTTTTAGCCACAACCATGATGATTGCTTCCTACTTTATGATTGATAGAAAAAAAGCAGAAAGTGAATTACCTTTGAGCAAAAAAAATAAAACCATGAACTTTTTAGGAGGAATGGTAATTGGTAGCTTATCGGGAATAGTGGGAATTGGTGGTGGTTTTATTATTGTTCCTGCCCTACTTAAAATAGGTAACTTATCCATGAAAATGGCAGTCGGAACTTCTTTATTAATTGTTGCATTAAATTCTGCATTTGGATTTTTAGGAAGTGTTTCTCACTTTGTAATTGATTGGAAATTGCTACTTTTATTTTCTATTTTTTCAGTATCGGGAATGCTTATAGGTAACTTAATTTCCAAAAAAGTAGATGGCAAACATTTGAAAGTGAGTTTTGGATGGTTTGTATTATTTGCAGGAGCCATTATTATGATAAATGAATTATTTTTTACTAATTTTTAAACTATATATGATGTACGTAGAACAACTTTATACCGGATGTTTAGCAGAAGCTGCTTATTACATTGAATCTAATGGCGAAGCTGCCATTATTGACCCTCTTAGAGAACCAACTCCTTACGTAGAAATGGCTAAAAAAAGAAATGCTAAAATAAAATATGTATTTCTAACGCATTTTCATGCCGATTTTGTTTCAGGACATGTTGATTTAGCCAAAGCTACAGGTGCAACCATTGTATTTGGACCAAATGCTCACCCATCTTTTGACTTTCATTCAGGCAAGGACGGAGAGCTTTTTCCTATAGGAAATATCAATTTAAAATTACTACACACTCCCGGCCATACTATGGAATCTTCCACCTATTTATTATTAGATGAAGAAGGTAAAGAAAAAGCTATTTTTACAGGAGACACCTTGTTTATTGGTGATATAGGAAGACCCGATTTAGCCGTAAAATCTGACCTTACAGAAAAAGATTTAGCAGGACATTTATTTGATTCATTAAGAAACAAAATTATGTCTCTTCCTGATCAGATTATTGTTTATCCGGCACATGGAGCAGGTTCTGCCTGCGGAAAAAATATCAGTTCAGAAACTTTTGATACTTTAGGCAATCAAAAAATTGAAAATTATGCCTTAAGAGCCAACATGACTAAAGAAGAATTTGTTACCGAAGTAACTACAGGTTTATCTTCTCCTCCACAATATTTCCCTAAAAATGTGGCGATGAATCAAGGAATAAATAAACATTATGAAGAAATTCTTCAGCATGGCTTAACTGCTTTAAAAGCTAAAGAAGTTGAATTTTTAATGCAAGATCAAAAAGCCTTGATTTTAGATGTTCGTTCACCAGAAGAATTTGCTGCTGCTCATATTCCAAATGCCATTTTTATTGGTTTGGATGGTGGTTTTGCACCATGGGTAGGAACTTTAATAGAAGACTTAAAACAACCTATTATTATTGTAGCTCCAAAAGGTAGAGAGGAAGAAGCAGTAACCAGATTAGCAAGAGTTGGCTATGACCATTGTTTGGGTTATTTAGAAGGTGGTTTAGATACATGGAAAAATGCAGGTTATGCTGTTGAAGCTATTGAAACTATTTCGCCTGAAGCATTTTCTGAAAAGTTACAAGCTAACGATGCTGTTGTAGATGTTAGAAGAATTGGTGAAGTAAATGCCGGAAAATTAGTTCACAACAATCTTATTCATCTTTGTTTAGATGATATCAATCATAACTATACCCAACTATCAAAAGACACACCTTATTATGTGCATTGTGCCGGTGGTTATCGCTCAATTATTGCTCTATCTATATTACGACAAAAAGGTTTTAAAAACCTGATTAATGTTGAAGGTGGTTTTAGTGGAGTTAAAAACTATGGCAAATTACCTTGTGTTGAACAAAGTTGTTCCTCTACTGCTAGTTCTTGTTCCTCTTAAAAATTTAAGCATAAAAAAACCTGATGATATCATCAGGTTTTTTTGTTTATTTAATCACTCCCAGTTCTTTACCCACTTTTTCAAAAGCTGCTATGGCTTTATCTAAATGTGCTTGCGTATGAGCCGCTGATAACTGAACTCTTATTCTTGCTAAATCTTTTGGAACTACCGGATAGAAAAATCCAATAGCATAAATACCTTCATCTAACAATTTATTAGCAAACTCCTGAGCTAACTTAGCATCATAAAGCATTACAGGAACAATAGCTGAATCGCCATCACGAATTTCTAAACCAATTTTCTTTACACCTGCCTTAAAATAAGCTACATTTTGTTCTAATTTATCTCTTAATTCAGTAGAAGTTTCTAATAAATTAAATACTTCTATTGCTGCTCCTACAATAGCAGGAGATAAAGAGTTAGAAAACAAATATGGTCTTGATCGCTGACGAAGCATGTCAACAATTTCTTTCTTACCCGAAGTAAAACCACCCATGGCTCCACCTAACGCTTTTCCTAATGTAGAAGTAATGATATCCACTCTACCCATTACATTTTTAAGTTCATGAGTTCCCTTCCCTTTTTTCCCTATAAATCCTGTCGCATGGGAATCATCTACCATTACTAAAGCATCATATTTTTCTGCTAAATCGCATATTTCATCTAACTTAGCCACATAGCCATCCATAGAGAATACGCCATCAGTAACAATAATACGATTGTGTTGAGCTTGAGCTTTTTTTAATTGCTCTTCCAAATCATTCATATCGCTATTTTTATAACGATAACGAGCTGCTTTACATAAACGCACCCCATCAATAATAGAAGCATGGTTTAATTCATCTGAAATAATAGCATCATTTTCTCCAAAAAGTGGCTCAAAAACTCCTCCATTGGCATCGAAAGCTGCTGCATATAAGATGGTATCTTCCATGCCTAAAAAGTTAGAAATTTTATGCTCTAACGTTTTGTGTATATCTTGTGTTCCACAGATAAAACGTACCGAAGACATGCCATAACCGTGCGTATCTAATGCTTTTTTAGCACCTTCAATTACTTTTGGATGAGAAGACAAACCAAGGTAATTATTAGCACACATGATGATTACATCTTCTCCCGAATTTACTTTTACCTCTGCTCCCATTGGAGTAGTAATAATTCTTTCTTTTTTATATAACCCTGCCTCCTCAATATTTTTCAATTCGGCCTGTAATTCTTGTTGTAATTTTCCGTACATTTCTTGAAATGTTTAATTGTAAATTGTGAGTGTTGAATAATAAATAAGTTTAACCCTTAATATTTAAAATTCAACACTGCTTTAAACTGTCATGATATCTTTTTCCTTAGCTACAATGAGTGCATCCACTTTAGCGATATAGCTATCCGTAAGTTCTTGAACATCTGCTTCGTAAGCTTTACTCAAATCTTCACTTAACCCATCATTTTTAAGCTTCTTGATTTCATCATTTGCATCTTTTCTAGCATTACGAATGCCAATTTTAGCATGCTCTCCTTCAGCTTTAGCTTGTTTAGAAAGATCTCTTCTTCTTTCTTCAGTAGGAGTTGGAACATTAATAATAATCATTTCACCATTATTTTGTGGGTTCAACCCCAAATTAGCATTAATAATGGCTTTTTGAATTTCTTCCAACATGGCTTTTTCCCATGGTTGAACTGTTAATGTTCTTCCATCTACGGCAGTAGCATTCGCCACTTGAGATAAAGGAGTTGAAGCTCCATAGTAATCTACATAAACACTAGACAGCATTAAAGGTGTAGCTTTTCCAGCTCTAATTTTCACTAACTGAGCATCTAAATGACTAATTGCGTTCTGCATGGCTTCTTTTGCAGTATCAAGAATAAAGTCTAAATCTTCGTTCATCTTTTATAGTATTTAAAAATTAAATTAAGACTGCACTAAAGTACCAATTTTTGAATTCTTTTCAATTACTTTTTTAAGATTTCCGGGAGTATTCATGTCAAAAACAATGATAGGAAGTTTGTTTTCGTTGCACAAGGTAAAAGCAGTCATATCCATTACAGCAAGTCCTTTTTGATAAACTTCTTCAAAAGTAATGGTAGCATATTTTGTTGCATTAGCGTCTTTTTCGGGGTCGGCAGTATAAATTCCATCTACTCTTGTTCCTTTAAGAATAACATCTGCTTCAATTTCTATAGCTCTTAAACTCGCTGCAGTATCTGTAGTAAAAAATGGATTTCCTGTACCGGCACCAAAAATTACTACTCTACCTTTTTCTAAATGTCTTACTGCTTTTCTTTTTATAAATGGCTCGGCAATTTCTTTCATTTCAATGGCAGTTTGCAAACGAGTTTCCACATCAATCGCTTCAAGGGCTGCTTGTAATGCCATACTATTAATTACTGTTGCCAACATTCCCATATAGTCTCCCTGGGTTCTCTCCATACCTCCCTCAGCAGCCTGAATACCTCTAAAAATATTTCCTCCCCCTATTACAATGGCTACCTCAACACCACTTTGCACAACTTCTTTAATTTCTTTTGCATAAGTTGCAATTCTATTATTATCAATTCCAAATTGTTTTTCTCCCATTAAGGATTCTCCACTTAGTTTTAGCAGTATTCTTTTATAAGACATCTTTAGATTATGAGTTTATGAATTTGTAAAGTTAAAGTTTATGAGTTGACTATTATTTTTTAGACAAAAAAAAAGAGAAAATAAATTTTCTCTTTTTTTTAAAATGCTAACCTAACATTATACGTTTGAAGCCTGTAACGGACAAATCGTTTTCAGTTTCTTTTAGTATTTGTGCAATGTTCTTTTTGTTATCTGTAATAGACTCTTGGTTTAATAAAGTGTTCTCTTTTAAGAATTTTTTCACTTTACCTTCTGCAATTTTATCAACCATAGCTTCCGGTTTACCTTCAGCCAAAGCCATTTCTTTACCTAGTGCTAATTCATGGTCAATAATAGCTTTATCAACACCATTTTCATCAACAGCTAATGGATTCATTGCAGCAATTTGCATTGCAATTTGTTTTCCAACCTCTTCAATTTTATCTCCTGATTTGTTGAAACCAACAATAGAAGCTAATTTATTTCCTGGATGGTTGTAAGCAATAGTTGTTTCAGCTTCGATAGTTTCATAAGCAGAAACTTCAATTTTTTCGCCAATAACACCTGTTTGCTCAATAATTTTTTCTTCGATAGTAAGTGCATCACTACCAAATTTTAATTTTTTCAATTCTTCTAAAGAAGCAGGACTGTTTGCGATAGCAGCATCTAAAATAGTTGTTGCGAATTTATTGAAATCCTCATTTTGAGCAACGAAATCAGTTTCGCAGTTTACTACTACTAAAACAGCTTTTTTGCCACCGTTAGTAGATTTAGCAATCACTAACCCTTCTTTTGCATCTCTATCTCCTCTGTTAGCAGCAACTTTTTGTCCTTTTTTTCTTAAAATATCTATAGCAGCTTCAAAATCGCCATTAGCTTCCACTAACGCTTTTTTACAGTCCATCATTCCTGAACCTGTTTGCTTTCTTAAATTGTTTACGTCTGCAGCAGTTATATTTGCCATTTTTATTTGATTTTAAAAAGTTAAAATTATATTAGTTTATTAGAACGAAGTAAATTATTCTTCTGTTTTAACAGGAGCTTCTTTATCTTGTTTTACTTCTTTTTCAACTTTAGTTTTTTCTTTATCTTTTTTTCTTTCAGATAATCCTTTCGTTACAGCTTCTGCAACAATAGTCATAATTTTATCTATAGAGCTTGATGCATCATCATTACCCGGAATAGCAAAATCAACTAAAGTTGGGTCTGAGTTAGTATCTACTAAAGCGAAAGTTGGTATATTTAATTTTTTTGCTTCAGCAATTGCAATGTGTTCTTTTTTAATGTCCACAACAAAAATTGCAGAAGGCAAACGAGTTAAATCAGCGATACTTCCTAAGTCTCTTTCTAATTTTTCTCTTTGACGTTGAATTTGAAGACGTTCTCTTTTAGAAAGCGTATCCATTGTTCCATCTTCTTTCATTTTATCGATTGAAGACATTTTTCTTACAGCTTTTCTAATAGTAACGAAGTTGGTTAACATACCACCTGGCCATCTTTCAGTGATGTATGGCATGTTAGTAGGTTTAATTTTTTCAGTAACAATATCTTTTGCTTGTTTTTTAGTAGCAACAAACATGATTTTTTTACCTGATTTGGCAATTTGTTCTAAAGCAGCACAAGCTTGGTCTAATTTTGCTGCTGTTTTGTGAAGATCAATAATATGGATTCCGTTCTTCTCCATGAAGATGTAAGGAGCCATTTTAGGATTCCACTTTCTTTTTAGGTGACCAAAGTGTACACCTGCATCTAGTAATTCTTTAAAATCTACTTTTGACATTTTTTTTAATTGTTTACATTCTTTAATACTTCAACTCTTGAGTAGCTCGACAATTTCTTTCGAAGTCTCAACAGTTTAGATACTAAACAATAATTGATTACTTGTTCGGAAAAACCGAACTTATTTATTAGTTTAATTCTAACGTTTACTGAACTGGAACTGCTTACGAGCTTTAGGTTGTCCTGGTTTTTTACGTTCAACCATTCTAGGGTCTCTAGTAAGTAAACTTTCCTTTTTTAATAAAGGTTTGTTTTCTTCACTAACTTTTACTAATGCTCTTGCAATTGCATGTCTAACAGCTTCTGCCTGACCAGTGATACCACCACCAAAAACATTTACTTTAACATCGTAATTGTCTTTTAAATCAGTTGCTACAAATGCTTGTTGTACTTTTCCTTGTAAAACTGTTGTAGGGAAAAACTCTTTATAGTCTTTTTTGTTTACAATAATGCTTCCTTTTCCTTTTGAAAGGTAAACTCTAGCTACTGCAGTTTTTCTTCTTCCTGTTGCGTTAATTACTTCCATGGATTTTATTTAAGTTCTGATAATTTTAATTCTTTAGGTTTTTGAGCTTCTTGGTTATGTTCAGCACCTTCATAAACATAAAGGTTTTTGAAAATTGCTCTACCTAATTTATTTTTAGGCAACATCCCTTTTACTGCAGCCTCAACCATAAATATTGGTTTTTTAGCCATCATTTCTGTTGCTGTACTTGATTTTTGCCCACCAGGATATCCAGAGAAAGTAATATACTTTTTATCATCCCATTTATTTCCTGTCAATCTTACTTTTTCTGCATTGATAACAATTACATTATCACCGCAATCAACATGAGGAGTAAAATTTGGCTTATGTTTTCCTCTTATTAAATTAGCAACTTTAGATGCTAATCTCCCTAGCGTTTCATTTTGAGCATCAACTAATACCCAGTTTTTGTTAACTGTAGCACTGTTTGCTGAAACTGTTTTGTAACTTAATGTTTCCACGTATCTTTATTTTGATTATTAGAATAATACAATATGTCCCCTAAAATGGGGCTGCGAATTTACGACATTTTTTTAAACCTGACCAAAAATTTAAAAAATATTTTCAATAACTTTTGGTCTATTAATGTTCATTTCGTTTTACAAGACTGCAAAGTTAGGGTTTGTTTCATAAAAACAACTTATTTTCTTTTACGTTTTCTTATTTTTTAATTTGGTGATTTCTATCTTGGATAACGCGCTTAAGAAAACCTCAAACGAGCTTGCGAGTTCAACGAAGTTAAACTTCAATCTCAAACTTTCAAACCTTTAACCTTTAACCTATCCCCTCACCATCCTTACATGCGGAATACCATCTTCTAAATACCCTTCTCCTTCCACCTTAAAATTGTGGTTAGCATAAAAATCAATAAGGTATTGTTGTGCGGAAATTGCAATAGGTAGTTTTTCCCATTGTTGCTCAATAAAACCAAAACAATGTTCCATCATTTTATCGGCAATTTTTTGTCTTCTAAAGGCTTTTTTTACTGCTACTCTTCCCATTTTAACTTCATTATTGGGTTGGCTCGGAGGAACAATTCTCGCAACAGCCACTAACTCCTTATTTATTATTCCCAACACATGAAAAGCAATTTTGTCTGTTTCATCTACTTCCTGATAAGGACAATCTTGCTCCACCACAAATATAGCGGTGCGTAAAGCAAAAACATCAAATAATTCATCATTACTCAATTCATAAAAAGTAGCTATTTTCCAATTTATTTTCTCCATTCAAGCAAGTTTTCTGAGTTGGTCTTTATTTTACTATTATCTATTAACCACTGTAATACTTTTACAATTTTATCTTCACGAACACCTTGAATTTTATTTACCAACTCTGTTAATGTTAGCGGCTGCTCATGCAAAAAATCTTTTATTTGGTTGGATACGGTAGAAAATTCCATATCACTTAACTCTAATTTATTTCTTTCTAAACAAATATCGCAAACACCACATCTGTAAGTGTCTTTCTCGCCAAAATAAGCTAACAACATTTCACTTCGGCATTTGTGCGTAACAGATGAATAATAAATTACGCTTTCCATCTTTTTAATAGCTACTTTTTTCCTTTCGTGATAATTGGCTGCGGAAATGGTTACCTCTTTTATATCTAACCTTGGTGTGGTATAAGTTATTTGGGGCAATTGGGTTTGCTTTATATAATCTATAATTTGAGAATTATGCAGGAAATCTAAAGCTTTAATGATGGTTTTCCTATCGGTAGAAAGCCTTTTGGCTAAGTCATTTTCATCAATTTTAGTATAGTTTTCGAATAATCCTGAATAGGAACGTAGCAAGGTTTTAATGAAAAAATCGTACTTAGAATTTTTTACCTGAAAGTCGTACAAAACTGTTTTGTTTACTTCAATTTTTATTCGTGAAGGTTGGTAATAAGCTTCTGATAAGATGATATACCCTTCTTTTTCTAGAAATTTTAAGCAATTAAAAACGGTAGTTACTTGTAAATTATATTGTTTGCTAAAAGCTACAATATCGAAATTATAACTCTCCGACAAAGCTGCTCCAATAGGTATTTGATAATAATTTGCTAATGCTTGATATACTTGTTTTATGGTTTCTATGGGCGGAAAACTATTGATGATTCGTTGTTCTAAATCCATTCTGTCGGCTTGTTCAACCAACAGAATAGCAAAAGCTTTCTTTTCGTCTCTTCCTGCTCTTCCTGCCTCCTGAAAGTAAGCTTCTAAAGAATCGGGTAAATCTAAATGCACTACTGTTCTAACGTCAGGCTTATCTATTCCCATTCCAAAAGCGTTGGTAGAAACGATAACTCTAATGTTATTGTTAATCCAATCGAGCTGTTTTCTACTTCTTTCATCATTAATTAATCCGGCATGATAAAAATCTGCAGAAACCTTATTTTGAATTAAAAACTGAGCAATTTCTTTAGTTTTTTTTCTACTTCTTACATACACCACAGAAGTCCCTTTTACTTTATTTAAAATTTTTAGTAGCCTGTTCAGTTTGTCTTCTTCATTAAGCACTACGTAAGATAAGTTTTTACGCTCAAAGCTTTTTTGAAGTACATTTTCTTTCTTAAAACCCAGTTGTTTTTGAATATCTACCACTACCTCGGGTGTTGCTGTTGCGGTAAGTGCCAAAAAGGGTACATCAGGTTTTAATTCTCTAAGTTTTATAATATTTAAATAAGACGGACGAAAATCATACCCCCACTGAGAAATACAATGCGATTCATCAATGGCAAATAAATTGACATTCATTTTTTCCAAGCGAGCTTTAAAAATATCAGTTTCTAACCTTTCGGGAGATACATATAAAAACTTCACCTTACCATACACACAATTGTCTAAAGCTGTATCTATTTCTCTTTTAGTCATCCCCGAATAAATAGCTACGGCTTTTATGTCTCTTTTTTGCAAGTTATCCACCTGATCTTTCATTAAAGCAATAAGCGGAGAAATTACTATACAAATACCTTCTTTAGCTAATCCGGGTACCTGAAAACAAATAGACTTCCCACCTCCTGTTGGCAATAAAGCCAATGTATCTTCACCTTTTAATACAGCATTAATTATTTCTTCCTGTAAAGGTCGAAAAGCTGAGTATCCCCAATATTTTAATAAAATTTGATGAATATCCATAAACTGTATTAGCTGTATTTACTTTTGTAAAAGTACGTAAACGCTAATAAAATAATTAAATGAATCCTAAGCTTTGTAATAAAGTCGAGTTTTAATCATTTATTTTGCAATGTGAAATTCTAAATAAGTTTTAATACTTTTACATACAACAGAACAACGAAGCAATGAGCTCATTTTTAGCATTTATAAAACTTATTCGTTTACCTAACTTATTAATTATTGTATTAACACAATATGCTATTCGATATGGGCTTATTTATGCTATCATAACCAACATGACAGATACCGGAGCAGTTAACTTTCTGTTATCGGAACTCAATTTTTTTCTGTTAAGCTTATCTACTGTGCTTATTGCAGCAGCAGGCTATATTATTAATGATTATTTTGATGTGAAAATTGACAGGGTAAATAACCCTAAAGAAGTTATAATAGGAAAGCATATTAAAAGAAGAGTAGGAATGGGAGCTCACATTGTTATTAATTTCTTCGCAATTATGATAGCTATTTATGTTGCCTATACTATGGGGATGATAAAATTAGCAGCTATTCAAGTATTAGCAGTTGGAGCCTTATGGTATTATTCCGTTTCTTTTAAAAAACAATTACTTACCGGAAATATTGTTGTTGCTTGTTTAGCGGCTTTAGTTCCTTTTGTAGCAGGTTTATATGAAATGTTATTACAATATCAACATATTGATATTACCATAGCTAAATTATTACCCTTTTACGAAAATATGTTAGATGCTAATGATATCAGAAATTTAATTCATCAGAATTTTTCTATTATTATGAAATGGGTGTTAGGATTTACTTTGTTTGCCTTCCTTAGCACCATGATTAGAGAAATAATTAAAGATATTGAAGACTATGAAGGCGACAGAAAATTTTATAGCCGAACCTTACCTATTATATATGGTATTAATACAGCTAAAAAAGTATGTCAATTTATTATCATTATAATGATGGTCTTCTTGGCTTATTTACAATACAGACAAATTTTAATAGGAGATACTTTTTCTCTATTTTATTTCTTGGTATTGGTACAATTTCCTTTAGGTTATTTGTTTGTCAAAATTAAAAAAGCTACTAAAAAAGAAGATTATACATTCATTAGCAAAATCATGAAACTAATTATGTTGTTTGGTATTATTTACCTTGCTGTTTTTAACTACGTTATCACTTCTTTTTAATGCATACAAAACTCAGTACACTTCATATTATTTTAGCTTCTAAATCTCCAAGAAGACAACAATTACTTAAAGATATTGGTGTTGATTTTGAAATACGACTAAAAGAGGTTGATGAGGTTTATCCGTCAGAACTAAAAGGTAAAGAAGTAGCCCTATTTTTAAGCGAGTTAAAGGCAAAAGCTTTTATAAATGACTTACAAACTAACGAAATTTTACTTACTTCAGATACCATTGTTTGTTTAGGTAAAAAAATTCTGGGCAAGCCAACAAACAAACAACATGCTATAACAATGCTTGGAGAATTATCCGGCAAAAAACATGAAGTAATTACTGCTGTAACGTTAACTTCAATAACTAAACAACACTCTTTTGCTGTCTCTACAGAGGTGTACTTTAAACCCCTTACCATAGAAGAAATTACCTACTACATTGATAATTACCAACCTTATGATAAAGCGGGTAGTTATGGCATCCAAGAATGGATAGGCTACATTGGTATTGAAAAAATTGTAGGTTCTTATTTCAATGTTATGGGGTTGCCTGTAAAAGAAGTTTATGAAGAATTGATTAAGTTTTAATCTCTCAAAATAGTAATTGTCCCTTTATGAACGGTATTTTCTTTATCATTCAATTCTAAAATGAAAAAATAAGTTCCATCATTTTGGTCTCCACCATTCCAATCATTCTGATAGCCTGTTTTTTCAAAAACCGTTTTTCCCCATCTATTAAGAACAACCAAACGGTTATCAGGAAAAGCATGTAAGTTTTTAAATACTAAATTATCATTTACTCCATCACCATTAGGAGTAAATACGTTTGGAATTATCAATTCATTTATTACATCAATAATCAATGTATCATAAGCCATACAGCCTCCCGAATTAATAGAGGTAAGCACTACAACATAAGTTCCATTTTCTAAATAAGTATGTGTTGGAGCAAAATCGGTGCTTGTATTTCCATCTCCAAAATCCCAGAAATAAGTAGTTGTATTTTGACTATTATTTGAAAAATTAACATTTAAAGGAGCAATTCCGGTTGTAGGGTCAGCACCTGCAACAGCTGTATGAATATTTACTGTATCAATATTTATACTTCCTGAAACAGTACACCCATTAGCATCCATAACTACAACAGAAACCATTCCTCCAGGAAGACTGTCGGCCGTTTGCGTAGTTTGATTATTTACCGACCAAAAATAACCATAAGGAGCATTTCCCCCCGCAACATTTGCTGTTGCAGTTCCATCAGCAGTATTACAACTGGCAGATGTATGTGTAAGTACTAAACTCATTGAGTCTGGATTAGTAATTTGTATAGTGTCAGTTACTGAACAACCTTGATTATCGGAAGTTGTAACATAAACTGTTCCTGAACTTAACCCTGTTTCGGTATTAGAAGTATTGGACGAAGTTGACCAAGAATAAGAATATGGTGCAGTTCCTCCAGACGAGGTTAATGTAATGATTCCATCGTTCCCATTATGGCAAGTAATATTAGTTATCTGAATATTATTTGAAATAGGTGCTGGTTGAGTGATTAACACATTTCCTGTTGCAATACATCCATTTGCATCTGTTACCGTTACAATATACTGACCTGCTGATAACCCTGAAGCACTTTGTGTTGTTTGAATAGGGGTAGTATTCCAACTATAAGTATAGGGAGATACACCTCCATTTGCATTAGCTATTGCTGTTCCATCACTACCTCCATTACAAGAGGGCATACCTATCATGGTAGGGTTTACTAATAACGCATTAGGCTCCGTAATTACAACAGTTGCAACAGAAATACATCCTACACTATCAGTTACAGTTACGTTATATGTTCCAGCAGAAAGTCCAGTAGCTGTTGCACTTGTTTGTATAGGGTTGGTATCCCATGAATAAGTTACCGACCCCAATCCACCTGAAGCACTTGCATAAGCAATTCCACTATTTCCTCCGTTACAACTAACATTAACAGAACTATCTATTGCTACTTGTAAACTACTGCCATTGGTTAAAACAAAAGTCGTATCCTTAGTACATCCAGAAATACTATCGGTTACTGTAACCATGTAACTTCCAGGACCTAAATTTGAAATTGTCTGAGTAGTTTGAGGTGGAGTTGTATTCCAAGAATAACCGTAAGTTCCAGATCCTCCATTTATATTAACGGTAATAGAACCTGTATTTGCCGTACAAGGTGGGTTAGTAACAACAGATCCTCCAAAATTAAAATTACCTGCTCCAACAGTAACATAAACAGTATCTGTAAAAGGTATTCCTGCACAACCTCCGGTTACAGAAGCTACATATGCAGTTGTTGAAGTTGGTGTAACCGTAACAGTTGGTCCTGTTGCTAAAACAGTTGAACTACCTACTTCTGTCCACTGAATATTATTCGGATTTCCTAAAATTACCGGAGAAAATGGAATTACATTTTGTGTATAGCTTGTTCCATTCCATGAAAACTCTCTGCCTTCATTATTTACCGTCCATTGTGAATTGGCATTTCTTCCTGTTACCACTGTTGCTTGTGTACCTCCATTATTATGAGTAGCATGTATAGCCTGACCTGTGTTCCATGTTGTACACAATGGTTTGCTTATAATATGGGTTTGTACCCTACTTCCGTTTTCGTATAACTGAATTTGACTTGAAAACTGTAAATTAGTACAGCTAAACATAGGAATATTACAATATTCCACAACAAAAATTCTGTTTGGAGCTGTTCCAACTGTAGCATATCGAACATTTCCACCAGCTCCCGGATTAATATCTTGCCAAGGACCTAATATTGCGTTTTGAATTTCTGTTGTAGAAGCGTCAGGAACGTTAAAATTAATCGACCACGGTGAAAAATTATTAGCATTGGCTAAATTAAAGGTAATATAATTATTAGATGAAATTACACATTGTGTATAATTAGTTCCGTAATAATTAAATGTAAAACCTATAGGAACAACCCCTGAATGAGTATCATCACTTAAACTTACAGAAGTAGGATTAGATGAGTTTAAAACGGTAGCATTAAAAGTTAAACTACCCGAACAAATAGTAGTATCATTCTCTAAAATAGTAATTTGAGAAAGCAATGAATTACTAAAAATAATTGCCAATATTATACTTAATACTTTTTTCATCAATAAAATTGTTAAATTTTTCAGTTATATCTTTTAAAATAGACGAAAATACAACAAATAGTGTTGCAAGCAAAGCTAAATTTTAATTAACATTGTAGTAACATACTAACTTAAACAAATGAAATACTTTTCAATCCCTATTTTTATTGTTTTGTTCACCTCTACATTTGTAGCCCAAAACCCTATTGAGAAAGAAGGCTGGACACTTACTTTTAATGATGAATTTAATGATACGGTATTGGATAAAACTAAATGGCAAACTTCTTTTTATTGGGGAGGAAGAAATTACGAAAATGACATTGTTTATTATGGGGAACACCAATTTGAATTTTCAGATTCATCTTTATTAATTAAAGCTGAAAAAAAAGAAGAAAAAAGTGGTATTCCATACACTTCCGGACTAATAGATTGCCATTTTTCTTTTAAACAACAATATGGTTATTTCGAAATTAGAAGCAAAAATCCAACAGACACAGGTTTTTGGCCGGCATTTTGGTTAGTAAGCACCGAACAATGGCCTCCAGAAATAGATATTTTTGAGTTCTATACAAGTCATCCTAATAATTGGAGTACTTCACAACATTGGAAAAACAAAAGAGGAAAAAACAAACGCCAAACCAAAAACTATAAAATTGATGACGATGCTTCGGCAGATTTTCAAATTTATGCAGTAGAATGGACACCAAAAAAAATCACTTGGTACTATAATAATAAAAAATTTCGAACAGCAAAAAGGGGTGTTAAAACCATGAATTTCCCTATGCACATTATCATTAGTAATGCGGTAAGCGAAATGAAAGAAATGAATCTTGAAGAAGCTATTTTTCCTAACTATTTTGAAATAGATTATGTTAGGGTTTACAAAAGAAATGAATGATTATTCTTTTAATTTTATCATTTCAAAAAAGTCATCTGTATAAATTATTGGATATTCGGTTGTTATTTTTGGCTCTTTTTTCTTATCAAGAATTAAATAAGTAGCTCCTCTATTTACCAATGAATCTATAAAAATTGGAGCTAAAAGCTTTGAATGTTCTACTGTCCACCCTCTTCTATTAGTAAAATATAATTCTTGTGGAGATTCTCCTCCGTTAATAATGATTAATGCATCTTTTTCAATTGATGTTGCTACTATTTGCTCTAATTTTAATTTATATTTTTCACTGTCTTTTATAAAAAAATCGTGTTGCTGATTTAAAACACTTTCAAACACAATGATTCCCAACAACACATAACTTAACTTTAAAGGCGCTTTATTTAATCCGTAAGATGCCAAAAATGCCATTACCGGAACAAAAGGTAATACATAATAATTATGCGTTGGAAAAACATTTCCCGTTTTAATAATAAAAGCAAAAAACACGATTACTACTATTAAAAAAGTTAGTTTCAATAACAATTTTTCTTTCTTAAAAAAGAAGATCAATCCAACAATAACAAACAATAAAGCAAGGTAAGACCTCAATGCACTGAAATAAAACTGCTCAAAAGTTTCCGGAATAAATGCTTTTATTTCCATTAACCCTTGTTGAAATGACTTAGGAAAAAACAACTGATAATGATAGGTTTGAAACAGATATTCTACCCAAACAAAATACCAGATATAAGCTAAAATAGTAGTAATTACCAGACTAATTCCTATTACTATTTTCTTTTGATTATTAATAATTGTTGAGAAAAATACCAAGGTATATAATCCGAAAAGATAAATAACAGGAAGCTTACAAAGTACTCCTAATGTAGTAAAGATAAAAAATAGTAGCAGTTGTAATTTGTTATTCGACTTTAAAAAGCTGCTTCCGTAATACATTCCTATAAATACCAACGAAACACTGAAGGTGTCAGGCATAATTTTCCTTGAAAAAGAAAACCATAACGAAGCCAATAAAATAATTGCAGCATTAAAAGCAATTTGTTTTGAGAAATAAGAATTTATTAATTTATAGAAATAGAAAATCCCTATACTAGATACTACTAAATTTATGAGTCTTCCCAACCAATGCGAATAATCGAATAACAGTGAAAACAAATAAATTAACCAATTAAAAAATGGAAATTCTGAACCACTAATTCCGGATAAATCCCCTGCCATATCAATTTCAGGGTAAAAGAATTTAGCTTCTTTTACCACCATATTTCTGGCAACCATATTGGTAATTACTTGTCGCCAGTTATGCCCTGTTTCTAATGGAGGATTAGTAATTCCTACAAGCCTAACTATAAAAAAAAGAAATATCCAAAATCGAATATTGGTAAACAGTTGTTTTAATTCAATTTTGGATATCATCTATGCGGCTATAATCGCTATAAAGTTAATTCGCTACTTCCGACATAAATTTGATTCTAAGTAAACGCATTTCTTCTTCAGTAAATGCATTATCAAATTCATACAAAGCATCTTCTATACTATCAGATTCTGCTTCCATAAAGTATTCAAATACTTCCTCTTGATCGGCTTCGTCAATTTCTTCATTAATATAATAATCAAGATTCACTTTTGTTCCTGATTGAACTATATGCTCAATTTCAGTAATTACATCTCCTAATTCAATGCCTTTAGCATCTGCAATATCATCTAAAGCAATTTTTCTATCTATACTTTGGATAACATATACTTTTAAACCAGATTTGTTCACTACAGATTTCACCACCAAATCCATTGGTCTATCAATATCATTATCTTCAACATATTGAGCAATTACTTCTAAAAATTCTTCACCGTATTTTTCAGCTTTTCCCTGTCCAACACCAGTTATATTAGTTAATTCTTCAGTGGTAATTGGGTATCTGGTTGCCATATCCTCTAAGGAAGGATCTTGAAAAATTACATAAGGTGGTAGCTTAAGCTCTTTTGCTAATGATTTTCTAACGTCTTTAAGAATATTAAATAAGGCTTCATCAGCAGCTCCACTACTTTTTTGAGGAACAATTACATCTCCATCATCAACATCGCTGTAATCATTTGGTTTTATTAAGGTAATAGAAGTAGGGTTTTTAATAAATGCTTTACCTTGTTCACTTACTCTTAGTATTCCATAATTTTCAATTTCTTTTGTTAAAAGGCCTTCAATAGTACACTGACGAACAACCGCTTCCCAATATTTATCATCCTTATCCGTATCTTTTCCTGTACCAAATAATTGATGATTGTTATGGTTAAAAGATTTTATTTCTGATGTAGCATTTCCGGCAACAAAATGAGCAATGTATTTAGATTTAAAGTTTTCATTTAAACCTAAAACTGCTTCTAGTAAAATTTTCACATCGTCTTTCCCTTCAAATTTTTCTTTCGGGTTAGAGCAGTTGTCACACATTCCTTGATCTTGACAATCACTTTCATCGTATTTCTCACCAAAATAATTTAGCAATTGTTTTCTTCTGCAAACAGCTGTTTCGGCATATGAAACCATTTCGAAAATTAACTGCATACCAATTTCCATTTCAGCAACAGGCTTACCATGAAGAAATTTTTCTAGTTTTTCAATGTCTTTGTAACTGTAATAAGCAACACAAATACCTTCGCCTCCATCTCTTCCGGCTCTACCTGTTTCTTGATAATAACTTTCTAAACTTTTAGGAATATCATGGTGAATTACATAACGCACATCCGGTTTGTCAATTCCCATTCCAAAAGCAATAGTTGCCACAATTACATCGGCTTCTTCCATCAAAAACATATCTTGATGCCTCACTCTAGAGTGAGAATCTAAACCGGCATGGTAGGGCAATGCTTTAATACCATTTACTTGAAGTAACTCGGCAATTTCTTCCACCTTTTTACGGCTCAAACAGTATATAATTCCCGATTTTCCTTGATGTTGACGTACAAAACGTATAATTTCTTTCTTAACATCTTTTTTCGGACGAATTTCATAGTATAAATTATCTCTATTAAAAGATGCTTTAAATACTCTTGCCTCTGTCATTCCAAGGTTTTTTTGAATATCTTCCTGAACTTTTGGAGTTGCAGTAGCCGTAAGTGCAATAATTGGTACTCTGTCTATAGCTTCAATAATGGTTCGTAATCTTCGGTATTCCGGTCTAAAATCATGTCCCCATTCAGAAATACAATGTGCCTCATCAATAGCAAAAAATGAAATTTTAAAACTTTTTAAAAACTCTATGTTTTCTTCTTTAGTAAGCGATTCGGGAGCAACATAAAGCAATTTCGTTATACCATCTTGTACATCCTTTTTTACTTGTTTAGCCTCTGTTTTATTAAGGGTAGAGTTGTAAAAATGAGCTATCCCATCTTTATCAGAAAAACCTCTTATGGCATCTACCTGGTTTTTCATTAGGGCAATTAGGGGTGAAACTATAATAGCGGTACCTTCTGACATTAGTGCAGGCAATTGGTAACAAAGTGATTTACCTCCACCTGTAGGCATAATAACAAAAGAATCATTTCCGTCTATAAGATTTTGGATAATATCTTCTTGTTCTCCTTTAAATCCATTAAATCCAAAAAATTTCTTCAAATAGTCCGTTAACGGAGCTTCAATAGTTTGCATTGTTTTTATTTATTTTATTTTCTTACTGAAAAATTGATTTTATTAATATTTTCATTTCCTTAGTGTTGACTATTAGATTTTTCTTGATAATGATTATTATGACCCCTGAAAAACCTAGTGTCATTTGGTACTTTAAAAATACTACTAATTTTTCAATTAAAACCAAATAAATTATATAATTTTTTTACCCTTATTTTTTGTTGTGAATAAATTTTACGGCTCTTACCGTAAAAGCCAACCTATAAGTTTTTAATATTGCTTTAAATTAATTGAAGCTTTACTATGATATTTGTATTAACCGGACCAGAATCAACAGGAAAGACTACTTTAGCCAATCATTTTTCGAGAACATATAACGCTCCTTTAGTAGAAGAATATGCTCGTACTTTTTTAGAAAACCTTAACAGAGATTACACCATAACTGACGTGATTGAAATGGCATCAACACAACTAAAAATGGAGCAAGAAGCCATACAGCAAGGTGCTAATGTACTTTTTTTGGATACCGACCTTATTACCTATTCCATTTGGCTAAAAGTGAAATACAACACCACTATTGATTGGGTAGATGATGCTATCTCTAATCAGCCAAACAAACATTATTTTTTGTGTGCTATTGATGTTCCTTGGGAAACAGACCCCTTAAGAGAACATCCTAACGAAAAAGATAGAGAAACATTATTTCAACTCCACTTATCTTTATTAGAAAAACATCAATATCCCTACACTATTTTATCGGGAAGTTTAGATGAGAGAATAGCAAAATGTAAAGAAACCTTTGAATTTATCTCCAACAACCAATCTACAAAGTAAAAACCTGCCTATTCTCTTTTTAATTATAATTTTACCTACCTTTGCCCAATCTCATTGGGGTGCCTTACTTTTCAGGCTGAGATTATACCCATTTTTCTTAAGCACTCAAGAAAATAAACCTGATCCGGATAATGCTGGCGTAGGTAGGATAATAAAAATTAAATTAAACAAATACGATTGTTTAGCCCCTTAACTTTCGTCAAAATTTATTTTTTATGAAAAAAATAATGTTTTTGGCGACTATAATGCTTGCAGCAGCAAGTAGTTTCGCACAGTTTTCCATTTATGGAACAATTAAAGACTCCTCAGCAAACCCTGTTGTTGGAGCAACAATCAAAATTACTGATACTTATAAAGGTACTTTTTCGGACAATAATGGTTATTTTAAACTCAATAACTTAGACACTTCGAGTTACATTATTGAAATTAGCTATATTGGTTATGAAACTAAAAAGCTAACAATTGAAAACCTCTCAGAAAATCGTGAATATAAGATTATCTTAAAAGAAAGTCAGCAAAACCTAGACGAGCTTATTGTTGCTGCTACTAGGGTAAAAGAAAATGCCCCAATAGCTCATTCCAACATTGCTTATAGCGATATTGAAAAAAACAACTTAGGACAGGATATTGCTTTTCTGTTGCAAAATACCACTTCTTTAGTTTCTACAAGTGATGCCGGTGCAGGAGTTGGCTATACTGGTTTTAGAATTAGAGGTTCTGATGGGACAAGAATTAATGTAACCGTAAATGGTATTCCTATTAATGATGCAGAATCTCAAGGAACTTTCTGGGTAAACATGCCCGACTTTGCCTCCAGCACAGAAAACATCCAAATTCAGCGTGGTGTGGGGGCTTCCACTAATGGGTCAGGTGCTTTTGGAGCAACTGTAAATTTGCAAACTACCACCTTAAAAGAAAAAGCTTACGGAGAAATAGCAACTTCTTACGGTTCTTTTAATACGCAAAAATATACTACCAAATTCGGAACAGGATTAATTAATAAACATTGGGCTTTTGATGGTAGAGCATCTTATATTAAATCTGACGGATATATAGACAGAGCCACGTCCGACCTAAAAAGTTATTACTTATCGGCAGGTTATTATGCAGATAAAACCTCTGTTAAAATCATTCATTTTGCAGGAAAAGAAAAAACATATCAATCTTGGTGGGGAACTCCTGAAAGCCGAATTACAGGCAACAAAGAAGATATGGAAACTCATGCTATGAATAATGGGTTGGATTCTGCTCAAACCCACAATTTACTTAATTCAGGCAAAACGTACAACTATTATGAATACGATAATGAAACGGATAACTACCAACAAGATCATTTTCAGCTATTATTTTCTCATCAGTTTTCATCTAAATTAAGTGCTAATGCGGCATTGCACTACACCTATGGTAGAGGTTATTATGAGCAATTCAGAAAACAAGATGATTTTTCGGATTATGGCTTAGATCCTTTTATTGCCGGAACAGACACTATAACTGAAACAGATGTAATCAGAAGACGTTGGCTCGACAACCATTTTTACGGTACAACTTATAGTCTAAACTATACTTCCTCTAAACTTTCGCTGGTTTTAGGCGGTGGCTACAATAATTATGATGGCGACCATTTTGGAGAAATTATTTGGATGGAATATGCAAAAAATACCAATATAAGGGATAAATATTATGACAACAATGCACAAAAAGAGGACTTCAATTCTTTCTTAAAAGCGGATTACCTTATAGGTGAAAAATTAACCCTGTTTGGAGATTTACAAATTAGAACCATAACTTATTCCACTAAAGGAATTGATAGCGATTTAAGAGAAATTGATGTTGATACCAACTTTGTTTTCTTTAATCCAAAAGGTGGTCTAAACTTTCAGTTTAATGATAAGTTAAGAGCTTATGCCTCGGTAAGTGTTGCCAATAGAGAGCCTGTAAGAACCGATTTTATTGATAATCCTTCCGACAAACAACCTAAACACGAAATATTGGTAGATTACGAAACAGGTGTTGGACTAAAGCTTAAAAAACTATGGCTAAAAGCTAATTTTTATTACATGGATTACACCAATCAGTTAGTATTAACAGGAGAGTTAAACGATGTTGGCTCCTCCATAAGAACTAATGTGGACAAAAGTTACAGGACAGGTATTGAATTTGAAGGAACCTTCTTAATTAGTAAAAAAGTAGCATTGAATGCAAACGCTACCTTCTCTCAGAATAAAATTGAAAACTTTACGGAAGTATTGTATGATTATACTACTGATTTTGATGTTATTGAAAACAATTACACCAATACCGATATTGCTTTCTCTCCAAATGTTATTGCTGCAACAAGCATTCATTACAGTCCTATTAAACAAGTAAATCTAATGGTACAAACCAAGTATGTTGGCAAACAGTTTTTAGATAACACCTCCAACAACAACAGAGCTATAGCTGCTTACCAAACCGTAGATGCAAGAATCAGCTTTATTTTATTGCCAAAAAAAATGAGAGAACTTTCTTTCCATTTAATGGTCAACAATATTTTCGATACGATGTATAGCAGCAATGGTTATACCTACAGCTATATTTACAATGACTTAATTACCGAAAACTTTTATTATCCACAAGCAGGAACAAATTTCCTTGCCGGATTAGTCCTTAAATTTTAATTTCTAGTTAACTTTAATCTACTTTCCTGAAGTTTAAAACTTCAGGAAAGTTTTTTGTTTTTCTTATGAAAAATTACCTTAAAAAAATCTCTAAAGTTTTTTAGGATAGTAGTACTTTTGGCGCATGATAACACAAGAGCAATTAAAAAAATTAGCCGATCGCCTGGAAGCGTTAAGGGGGTATCTTTGACATACCCGGGAAAACAATACAATTAGAAGAAGAACAGCAAAAAACTGAAGATCCTAACTTTTGGGATAACCCTGATGAAGCCGAAAAGCAACTTAAGGTAGTTCGTAATATAAAAGTTTGGGTAGATGCTTTTAATGAGCTTAAAACCATGTTAGGCGATTTAGAGGTGCTTTATGAATTTCATAAAGAGAGCGAAGCTACTGAAGAAGAAATCGACCATCAATACAACCTTACACTAGAAAAATTTGAAGATGTAGAGTTTAAAAACATGCTTAGCTCTGATGAAGACAAGCTTAGTGCTGTGCTTCAAATTACTGCGGGTGCTGGTGGTACCGAAAGTTGCGACTGGGCCTCCATTCTACTAAGGATGTATAAAATGTGGGCAGAAAAAAACAACTACAAACTTACTACACTCGATTATCAAGATGGAGATGTTGCCGGCATAAAAACCGTTACCATAGAAATTGAAGGCGATTACGCTTTTGGTTACCTTAAAGGTGAAAATGGTGTACACCGTTTAGTGCGGGTAAGTCCATTTAATGCCCAGGGTAAACGTATGACTTCTTTTGTTTCTGTTTATGTATATCCATTAGTTGATGATACCATTGATATCGTAATCAATCCTGCAGATATTACATGGGATTTTGCTCGTTCGGGAGGTGCCGGAGGACAAAATGTAAACAAGGTAGAAACAAAAGTGATTCTTAAACACCTTCCATCGGGAATAATGATTACCAACTCAGAAACACGTTCTCAATTAAAAAACAGAGAAAAAGCTATGCAGTTATTAAAATCGCAACTTTATGAAATTGAAATGCGAAAAAAACTGGAAGCACGCTCTGAAATTGAAGATAGTAAAATGAAAATTGAATGGGGAGCTCAAATAAGAAGTTATGTGTTGGATGACAGAAGAGTTAAAGACCATAGAACCAATTTTACCGTTAACGACCCCGATAAAGTATTGTCTGGAGAATTAGACGGTTTTCTGAAAGCTTACTTAATGATGTTTGGAAAAAATTAAACTTTGAATTATGAAATAAGCCATGAGCAAAATGTTTAACAACAAGGATGAATATTTCACATGGCGATTCCATATGACCGATTGAATAAAATAAAAAAATATACATATGAAAATATACCACAATCCTAGATGCAGTAAAAGCAGAGAAACTTTACAAATTATTCAAGATAAAGGTGTAGATGTTGAAATAATTGAATACTTGAAAGACATTCCATCAAAAACAGAATTGTTGGATGTACTCAAAAAACTAAAGCTTAACGCTGAAGACATTATTCGTAAAACGGAAACAGACTACAAAGAAAATTTTAAAGGAAAAAAATTAACCAACGAACAATGGGTAGATGCTATGATAAAATACCCTAAATTAATAGAAAGACCAATAGTAGTAAAAGGAAATAAAGCCGTTTTAGGACGACCACCTGAAAATGTAAAAGAATTGTTGTAAAAACAACTATGCTTTATCATCTTCCATTCCGGCAAGCTCTCTAACAAATTTAGGAGCAAACTTATTCAAAAAGAATAATTTTAAAGAACCTGGAACAACAACAGTGAATAAAAACATTAATACCCACATGGCTAATAACAGAATAAAGAAAAAGAAAATCCAACCTAATGTTTGCATAACTTGATGTTTAATTTAATTTGTGCGTGTAAAAGTAAAAAAATAACCACTAATATCTCAAAATAATCATTAAAAAAATAAAAAAATGGAATACAGAATAGAAAAAGACACCATGGGTGAAGTAAAAGTTCCTTCAGATAAATACTGGGGAGCTCAAACAGAACGTTCAAGAAATAACTTTAAAATTGGACCGACTGCTTCTATGCCTTTAGAAATTATTTATGGTTTTGCTTATCTAAAAAAGGCTGCTGCTCATGCTAATTGTGAATTGGGTGTTTTAGCTCAAGAAAAAAGAGATTTAATCAGCCAAGTGTGCGATGAAATTCTTGCCGGAAAGCACGATGACCAATTTCCGTTGGTGATTTGGCAAACTGGTTCTGGTACGCAAAGTAATATGAATGTGAATGAAGTTGTTGCGAATAGAGCTCAAGAATTAGCAGGAGGAAAAATTGGTGAAGGAGAAAAAGCGATTCAACCCAACGATGATGTAAACAAATCTCAATCATCAAACGATACTTTTCCTACAGGAATGCACATTGCTTGTTATAAAATGGTGGTAGAAAGAACCATTCCGGGAGTAGAAAAACTAAGAAATACGCTAAAAGAAAAATCGGAAGCATTTAAACATGTAGTAAAAATAGGTAGAACGCACCTTATGGATGCCACTCCGCTAACTATCGGACAAGAATTTTCGGGATATGTTTCTCAATTAGATCACGGATTAAAAGCATTAAAAAACACCTTAGCTCACTTAGCAGAATTAGCTTTAGGTGGTACTGCTGTTGGTACCGGATTAAATACTCCTGCCGGTTATGATGTATTGGTTGCTAAAAAAATTGCTGAATTTTCTGGCTTACCTTTTATTACTGCCGAAAATAAATTTGAAGCATTGGCTGCACATGATGCTCTTGTTGAAACGCATGGAGCTTTAAAACAACTGGCTGTAGCGTTAAATAAAATTGCTAACGATATTAGAATGATGGCTTCAGGACCACGTTCCGGAATTGGTGAATTAATTATTCCTGCAAACGAGCCGGGGTCTTCTATTATGCCGGGAAAAGTTAACCCAACACAATGTGAAGCGTTGACTATGGTTTGTGCTCAGGTAATGGGTAATGATGTAGCCATAACCGTTGGTGGAACGCAAGGACATTATGAACTAAACGTTTTTAAACCAATGATGGCTTACAACTTATTGCAAAGTGCTGAATTAATTGGTGATGCTTGTGTATCGTTTAATGATAATTGTGCTGTTGGCATTGAACCCAACTACCCTGTAATTGAGAAATTATTAAATAACTCATTAATGTTGGTTACAGCATTAAATACCAAAATTGGTTATTACAAAGCTGCCGAAATTGCTAATACAGCACACCAAAACGGAACTACGTTAAAAGAAGAAGCCATACGTTTAGGTTACGTAACAGCAGAACAATATGACGAATGGGTAAAACCTGAAGACATGATTGGAAGTATGAAATAAATACCCCAATTGTTTAACAAAACAAAAAAAATCCGCTAATTATCAGCGGATTTTTTTATGAAGGTGGGGTAGTGGTGTGTATATGAAAAGTAGGCAATTTAGAAGTGCCAAACATTCGTCTATTTTTTATATACATTGTTAGCTACTGGCATTTCATTCACGTTGTATTGAATGTCCGTTATTTTTAATTTTAACCAAGTCCACTTACCATTCTCCATTTCCCAACTTGCTTCGCATTCAATAGGTATTTTAATTCCATTCCGTTCTTCTGTTCTTGTTGAAATCACAGTCCATTTAGTAGGTTTGATTGCATTTGAATCTTGATAACGCATTGCTACGAATTTTTCAAAATTTCCTTCTTTATCAAAATGAAATTCTCCTGAACCTTTAGTTCCTTTATATTCCATTGTTGCTCTGGCAGAATAGTCGTTTATAGTCTCCCATTTTATGTATTGACTTAAAGAAGCTGAAGGAAACCAAACGATTTCAGCCAAATATCGTTGTAAAGTTGCTTGGTTTACCTTTTCGTGATTTTTTGCATTTGCAACCGGAATAAGTGAAAGAAGTTTAATTATCATTTCGCCTTTACCATCTTCAAATTTGTCTCTACCTACTACACTCAATATTGAATTCATTTCAGTATTAATATTCCAATTGAACGCTGGCGGTTGAATAGTAAAATATTGTTCTGCCGTACCATTGTTCCAACTTGTTTGTTCGAGATTCATTTTGAGCTTTAGTTCTTGAACTAAATGCACATTAGAAATGAATTTCTTTCCGATTATTCCGCTATTGGACAACCATTTTTGAACAATTGGTGGTAGATAAAGCAATGCTTTTTCGGTAACCATCTCTTGATTTTTGAGTGCCGAATTTTCAAACAGACTTATTCTTTCTCCTTTAATTTTATTGTTAAAGTTGAAACTGGAATATCCAATAATTGTCGCCAATAAAATAATTACATTGAATACTGTACCAAATTTTGCATCAGACCAATAATTAAAAATCAACACTTGCGAAATAATCATAGCCAAAAAACCGCTTAACCACCAATAATCCGAATGAATAAGTATTAAAATGATTGTAATAGCAAAAAGTAGAAATGTCAAGAACCAAAATATTCCATAAGTTTTTGAAATTGGTTGTGAAATCGCATTAAATTCAGATATCCCAAATGCCTTGAAAAATCCAAATAAATGGATAATCCCATGTATTCCAATCAATATGGTTAAAGCTATCCGCATTGTATTTTTCTTCAAATGTATAAAAAATAGCTTACAAATCATTAACTTTATGAATTAGGAACTTTTGTTTTAACCCATTACAAAAAATAATAACCATGAAAACTAAAAAATTTTATCTGTTATTAGTAACTATACTCATCACATCTGTAATGGTAAAGTCTCAAGACAAAAAAGAACCACAAGGGTTAGCCGTTGGAGACACTGTTCAGAATTTTCAAGCCATTGATGCAGATAGTACCCTATATGTATTTAATGAAATGATAAAAAAAGAAGCTATTGTTTTAATTTTTATAAGAGGTCAGTGGTGTCCGGTATGCAACAGACACATGAGTCAACTACAAGATAGCTTACAAGCCGTTTACAATAAAGGTGCTAATGTAGTGGTAATATCTCCTGAAAAACCTGAATATATTAATAAAACCATTGAAAAAACAGGCGCTCAGTTTACCATACTTTACGATGAAAATCAGAAAATATCTGATGCTTTTGATGTAACTTTTGAACCTAGCGGAAAAACCAAAGTAATTTACAATACGGTACTTGGTGCCAAATTAAAAGAAGCTCATACTGATGATGCTGAGCGTTTACCAATTCCTGCCACTTTTATTATAGATACGAATAAAGTAATTGTTTGGAGACACTTTGATCCCAACTATAAAAATAGGTCTACCATCAAAGAAATTATAGAAAATATCCCCGAAAAAAAGGTTAAAAATTAACTCCTTTTAAAAAATGTGTACCGTAACTTTTTATCCTAATAACAACGAATATATCTTAACTTCCAACAGAGATGAAGTGAAGCATCGTCCTACCTTAGCTCCAAAAAAATACACAATTAACAATCAGGAAATAACTTTCCCGAAAGATGAAGTTGCCGGAGGAACATGGATTGCCACTAACAACAACACAAAAACAGTTTGTCTGTTAAATGGTGCTTTTGAAAGACATCAAAGAAAAGAAAGCTACTCAAAAAGCAGAGGATTAGTTTTACTGGAAAGCTTTTCCTATGCAAACGTTGCAGACTTTATAAATGATGTAAATCTTAATGGTGTTGAACCGTTTACTTTATTATTATTTGATACTAAAAATACTATAGAAATAACTGAACTAAGATGGGACGAAACCCAAAAACATGTTTCAAAAATAGATGCAACTCAACCACACATTTGGTCATCAAGTGCTTTGTATGACAAACCCACTCGAGAACAAAGGCAAAAATGGTTTCAACTTTTGTTGGATAAAAACGAACGACTTAATAAAGACCTTTTATTAAAATTTCATTTAAGCAAACACGATAAAGATGCTTTTAATGATATTGTGATGGAAAGAGCCAATGGACTACAAACCGTTAGCGTTTCTCAAATTGTAATGAAAAAAGGCACCGTAGCTACCTTTGATTATTATGATTTAGTCGCTAATAAAAAATACCATCTCACTAACGAGTAAACTATATCAAACTTTCGGCAAAAGCTCTGGTTTGTTTATCGGTTGCTACATAATCCTCATAAGTTGGCTGAGCAATAAAAGTAACTTGCTCCATACACTTTTGATTGATTTCGGCAATGTCTAAAAACTTAATTTTATCTTTTAGGAAAGCTTCAACAGCTACTTCGTTGGCAGCATTTAAAATACAAGCCATGTTGCCTCCTTTTTCCAAGGCATTAAATGCCAATTGTAAGTTTAAGAATGTTTCAGTATCCGGTTTTTCAAAGGTTAATTCAGGGTAATCCATAAAATTAAACCTAGGTGATTTTGAACTTAACCGTTGAGGAAACGACAGTGCATATTGTATGGGATGTTTCATGTCGGGCAAGCCAAGTTGAGCTTTCATGCTGCCATCTTCAAATTGAACTAAAGAATGTACAATAGATTGTGGATGAACAATAACATCAATTTGTTCGGGTTTTAAGTTAAATAACCATTTGGCTTCAATTACTTCTAGACCTTTATTCATCAATGTTGCTGAGTCTATGGTAATTTTTGCACCCATATCCCAGTTGGGATGTTTTAAAGCTTGCTCTTTGGTAATATGTTGAAGTTCTTCACGTTTTTTTCCTCTAAACGGTCCACCCGAAGCGGTTAAATAAATCTTCTCAATTTTATTCTGAACTTCTCCTACCAAACACTGAAAAATAGCCGAATGTTCTGAATCGACAGGCAATATAGCCACCTTGTTTTCAATGGCTAATTTATTAATTAACTCTCCCGCAACAACCAACGTTTCTTTGTTTGCCAAGGCAATGGTTTTTTTAGCTTTTATAGCATTAATGGTGGGCAGTAAGCCTGCATAACCTACCAAGGCTGTCAACACTACATCAATCTCATCCATTTCTACAACCTGAGCTAATGCATCATTACCTGCATAAGTCTTAATATCGTGTTCCCAAAGAGCTTCTTCTACTTTTTTGTATTTAGCTTCATCGGCAATAACTACCACATTAGGTTTAAATTTTATCGCTTGTTCTATCAATAAATCTGCATTACCATTAGCAGTAAGTACTTCTACCTGAAATTTATCAGCATGTTCTTCTATAACTTCGAGGGCTTGTGTTCCTATAGAACCTGTAGAACCTAAAATGGCAATTTTCTTTTTCATAATTTTCTCGCAAAGACGCAAGGACGTAGTTTTTTCAATTATAAACTTACTTTTTTAACGATTTTTGCTTGATTTCGTTAAGTAATGTTTCTTTTGCTTGTTTATAAGACTTTATGTTAAGGTAACTTCCATTACCAAGCTCAGCGATAGTTAACATTGATTTTTCAGTCCATTTTTCATTTTTTACACCAACAACCGAAACATTAATTCCATTGCTTGTGTTTTGTTCAACATTCGCTTTATCTTCTTTACTTAGGTTAAATACACCGTCTGTTGCTATAATAATAAGATTATTTCCTTCGGTAAGTTTGTTTTGAGATGCTATTTCATAGGCTTTTTCAAGACCTTGAGCACCTTCTGTTCTTCCTCCAGCAGATAAATCTTGTATAATTTCGGTAATTTGGGCTTTGTCTTTTACAAATTGAGATGCTAAAACAACATCAACAGAAGAGGCGTAAGTTACAATTGCCAATCTGTCAATAGAACGTAATCCGTTCAACAATTCTATCATAGCAGCTTTAAGCAAATCCATTCTGCCTTCTAATTTCATCGAAACAGAAGCATCTATTAAAAAAACAATATTATTTTCGGCATATAATCCAACCGGCATTGCTGCTGTTGAAATAGTATCTTCAGGTGCCAGAATAATTTCAGGCTCAACAATGGTATCAACTTGTTCAACAATTATAAGTTCTTCAGAAGGTTCTCCCAAATAGAAAATTATTTCTCTTAAACTATCTTGGTGCACTTCAACAGCTTGTTCGCTAGAACCATAACCTTTGGCACTTGCTACAATATAATACATGTCATTTTTTAGCGTTTGATTGGTTTCTCCCACCCTGTTTGTTCTTAATTCTTTGTAAATTAACCCATCCCAAATAATCTCTACCAATGCATTAGGAATAGGTTGTTTAGTAGCATTATCAATTACTTTTATAGTAATGTCTGTATTTAAGTCTTCTGGTTTTTTTTGTGTTTCAAAATCAGGGCATTCTAGGGATTCATTTATATCAGCTGTTTTAGCAACACCTTCAATAGTAAATGTAATGGGATGATTCTGAACACTTGTCCAAACAGGAATATCAGCTTTATAAGCTCCTTTTCTTTTGGGTGTATATTTTATTCTGATAATTACTGAACTATCAGGTTGAATGGTTTTGGTGGTTACTTTTACGTCAACACCATAAGGTTCTTCAATTTTGGTGATTTCGGCAGCCACTTTTCCAGCATTGGTAACTGTAAAATCAACGTACTTTTTATCTTCTTTATTAATTTCTCCGAAATTATGTGTGGATTTATCGAACACCAACTGAGCAACAGCAGCCTGTAGGCTAAATAAAAAAATAATATGTAATAAAAGTGCCTTTCTCATTGGTTAAACAATTGCTTTTAATAAGCCCATTTTTAAACTAAAAGTTTGCCAAAGTTACAATTTGTTTTTTAGTTAAATTAGGTTTAGGAAAACTTAGAACTTTTTTAAAAAATGAGTTTTGTTGAGATAACATAACATCTTTGTCATTCAGGAGGAACCTTGTTTGGACAAGAGATGAAAATTAGTATTGTGATAATACTTATCAGAGGCACTTGTCATTAATAATAAATTCATACAACTTATTAAAAGTTGTTCAAGTTAAGCTTTACTTTTAAGTTTTTTAAATTCCAGTTTGGAATTTCAATGCTACAACTCAGCAAGATTCCTCCTGAATGACATGAAATGGAAACTAATCTTTACTAAAATGTTTATGATAATCTTGTTGGCTTCTTTTTATTACTTCTAACGCTTCCTCTTTTCCATAAACATGGCTAATTTCCACATTGGCTTTTTCCTCTCCGGGAATAGATTTATAGGTTAAAAAATAGTGTTTTAGTCGGTTGATTAATGATGGCGGACATGCTAAAATATCGTTCCACTTGGCATACACTTCATCACCTTTAAGTATGGCTATAATTTTATCATCCGCTTCATTATTGTCTATCATTCTGAAACCGCCAATAGGAATAGCAGGAACAATAATATTTCCATGGGTAATATTTCTTTCTGTTAGCACACAAATATCTAAGGGGTCGCCATCTCCTAAAACATTCGTTTTACCTGTTTTTTCCATACAAAAAGCTGCTACTTGCTCAGCACAATACGTTTGCGGAACAAACCCATACAAAGCCGGAACAATGTTAGAAAACTTTTGAGGTCTATCTACTTTTAAAAAGCCGGAGGCTTTATCTACTTCGTATTTTACGGAATCACTTGGTGTCATTTCTATAAACGACATTACCATTTCAGGAGCTTGTTCTCCAATAAAAATCCCATGCCACGGGTGTGCTTGATATTTTTTCTTCATTTTTCTTACCTAATCAAATCTACCTGCCAGAACAGCAGTTTCTTTAAATGACTTTACATTACCTTCTAAATCAAAAACCTCTATAAAAATAACATAAATGCCTATACGAGCTTTTTCGTTATAATCGTTAATACCATCCCAACTAAACGTTCCTTTGGTGCCTAACAATTGGCTTTTTATTAGGTTGCGAACTTGTCGGCCTTTGGCATCATAAATTACTACATTGGCTACAAAACCAGGAGTAGAAAATTCGTAAGAAATGTTTAACACATCATCTATTCCATCGTTGTTAGGAGAGAAAGTTTTAGGATCAATGGTGATGGTTCCTCCATCGGTATTAGCACGTTGAAATTGAGAATTTTCGTAGCCCGGAGTAGCAAAACCCTCTTCTTCTGCTGCCGAATGCCAATTGGTTCTATCATTGGTTAATCGGTTGTAGTCTATTCTTTCCAACGAAACACCTTTAACACTATTCAATAAGGAGAAATGCATGTCTTCTTCATAATAAAAACTATCAACGGTAAGGTTTAAGTTATTTACCAATACAACTGTCCCTTCACTGTTGTTATAAGATGGTAAGCTTGACATTTCTATAAATGTTTCGGTTCTAGAATTGATATACTCTGTAGCAATGTTATTGGCATCTTTAGTAAGCAATACAAATTCTCCCGGTAAAATTAATTTTGGAGAAGTGGTAATAGGTTTAAGGTTAGTTACAACATTATTATCAGTATTTGCTAATGACCAATTTTGTAAATCGATAAATTTATTAGAATTGTTATACAACTCTACAAAGTCGGAGCCTCCAGTAAAAGGGTTAAACAACACTTCATTGATTACTAAATCGCCATTAAAACCTTGTTCGGGCAAGGCAAAAATTGCAAAATTGTTGCTGCCTATTACATTTCCTACGCAATCGTAAGCTCCCGTAACAGTTACCGTATATTTTATTTGGAAAGTAAGTTTGTTAGCCAAATCTAACTGTACATTTTTATTGTCAATAATTAAAATGTTACTAATGTTTATACCATTGTTAATGCTGTATGAAGCCGCTAATAACCCATCTCTGTCAATAATTTCGCTAAAAGTTAAAATTACCGTAGAGTCTGAAGTAGCATTAGCTTCCAACAAACGAGGTAAGCTAACATCAGGATTAGCAGCAAAAACCGAATTTTGAGCTCCGGGAGTTCCTCCAAACCATTGATTTGAAGCTGACCAATTATCATATTCTCCACAAGGGTTAGCAGGATCTATCATTTCTAAGGTCCAACCTCCATCTTTTTTATTATCGTCTTTATACCACGAATCGAAATAATGTACTGAATGAATAATAGTAGTATCAGGAGCATATAAGGTCATGATATCATCCGTATTATTTAATGAAGGTAATTCGCTTATGGTAATCACTTTTCCGAAAGGAGCAAACTGATTTTCGTTAGTTGTTTTACAAACGATTACATACTCTCCGGGAAATATTTTTCCGGGATTAAGTTGTTTCATAGAAGTTAAATCAGATATCCAACAATTAGTTAAATCTATCACCTTATTAGTTGGGTTGAACAATTCTATAAACTCTTGTTCGGGCAACCCTACTGTTGGCGATGGATCAGGAAAAAGTTCGGTAATAATGATTTCATATTTTTGGGGTGCTTTTCCAATACCAAAACTAAAAGTAGTGGGGTTTAATGCATTTCCAGAACAGTCAGTTGCTCCGGAAACTGTAACCTGATAAACTAAAGAAGAGTCTAACGTAGGAGTGAAAGTCAGCATTACACTTTCTAAACTACTATTTACAACTGTATTAGTAAAGGTGACTCCGTTATTAATAGCATAAGTAGCTGTAGCCAAACTCATAGAATCCATCACTTCGTTAAAACTTAATTGAAGTGTGGTCGCAGATAAAACATCAACACCAATAATATTAGGAGCTTGCATATCGGGAGTTGGGTTATACACCGAGTTTTGTGCTGCAGGAGTTCCTCCATCAAGGTGATTAGAAGCTATCCAATTATTAGCATTACTACATGGGTGTACAGGATTAATTCTTTCTAATGTATAACCTCCATCTTTTTTTACATTATCTCTATACCATGCATCAGTATAAGCTACTATATCAATAATATCAGTAGTATTATACATTAATGTAAGACTATCTCCACCATTTGAAAGCGCTGTAAATGCAGAAATTCCAATTACATCTCCATAAGGAGAATATAAAGCGGTATCATTTACATCACATAAAATAACGTAACTATTAGGAGTTAATAAAAAGTTGGGTAATTGTTTTAATGTAGTAGAATTGATAAATTGCCACGAACCTAAATCAAATGTATTGGTAGAAGCATTGTAAAGCTCCACAAATTCTTCTTCAGGTAAACCAACTTGAGGGGTTGGGTCGGCAAAGATTTCATTAAAAATAATATCTCCCGAATTAGGTGTTACCAACACAAAATAGGTAAAAGGCTCCGTTAAAATATTAATAGGGTTGGAAGCAGTATCTTCAACATTGGTAACACTCAAAATATAATTTTGTCCGTTAGTAAAAGCGGTAGCAAAAGTCAAGTGCACTAAAGAGCTATCCGTTGCATTACGTGTAGCGTTGTTTGGATTTCCTATACCATTATCAACACTATAGTTAGTTAAGGTTTGTGAAGTAGTTAAATCAACCGGCTCATTAAAATACACATCTAAATTAGTAGAATTGACTACCACCACTGAATCAATTGCTGGAGGAACATTATCAATAAAAGCACCTCCCGTTACATTAAAATCATCATAAAAAAACAAGGTAGAACGCGTAGAAGTATAATTACACAACACACCAAAATAAGCAGATGAAATGTGGTTGTTGTCGGTAATACTACCTTCTAAAAAGTAGTTGGTTCCGCCCAAGGTATCCGAAAACAATTGCCAGTTGCCCAATTGGTCGCGAGTAACTCTAACACTTAACGTTACAGATGAAGTATTTAATCTTCCGTTTGTCCCGTCTATAATCATAGTTTCGGTTGTTCCATCCTGACGATATAAACTTACTTCATCAGGTGTCCCACCAATTTTTACAAAATAACCGTTAAGTGGATTTTTTAAATCAGCTTGGTCAGCTACCACATAAACCTTTGCAAAGTTGGTAGAGGAAGGATTGAAGCCGAATTCTACATAAAACTCCCAAACGGCATTATTGATAGATTGAGATGGTGTAGAAGCATACATTACATCGTTTATAGCAGGGGCATTCAGTTGAAATTGAAAAGCTCCATTTACATCAAAATTATTGGTATCTCCCGACCAAGTTGGGTTAATAGAAAAATTGCCATCAGAAAAATCATCGGTAAATTGAGCATAGCTAACGGTTGATGCTAAAGCAAACAATATGAGAAAAATAAATCGTGTCATGACATCAAAAGTAACCAAATCTCCTTTATTTTTTGTTAATTAACTACTAACAAAATAAAAGATGGTTAATTTTTTTAAAATTAATAATAATTGAGCTCTCAAAATAGTACCTCGAAAATTTAATTGATACTTTTGTCTGAAAAATTTAAACCTTATACCCTATTTATAATGAAAGTAGCAGTAGTTGGTGCCACCGGAATGGTTGGTAATGTAATGTTAAAAGTATTAGCTGAAAGAAATTTCCCTATTGCGGAGCTTCTTCCTGTTGCTTCAGAAAAATCTGTTGGAAAAAGTATTGCTTATAAAGATAAGGAATATACCATTATTAGCTTAGAAGCTGCTGTTGCTGCAAGGCCTGATATTGCTATATTTTCTGCTGGAGGAGCAACTTCCTTAGAATGGGCTCCAAAATTTGCTGAAGTAGGAACAACTGTAATTGATAACTCTTCGGCTTGGAGAATGAATCCAAACAATAAATTGGTTGTTCCTGAAATTAATGCCAATGTATTAACCAACCAAGATAAAATTATTGCCAACCCCAACTGTTCTACTATTCAGCTAGTAATGGTGTTGAACCCTCTACATAAAAAATATGGTATCAAAAGAGTAATTATCTCTACTTACCAATCTATTACTGGTACAGGAGTTAAAGCGGTGGAGCAACTTAACAACGAACAACAAGGCATTAAAGGAGAAATGGCTTATCCTTATCCTATAGATAAAAATTGTCTACCACATTGCGATGTGTTTACTGAAAATGGTTACACCAAAGAAGAAATAAAATTAATGACAGAACCAAAAAAAATTATGCAAGATGATAGTTTTAGCCTTACCGCTACTGCTGTTCGTGTTCCTGTTGTTGGTGGTCATTCCGAAAGTGTAAACATTGAGTTTAAAACCAATGTTGATGTGAAAGAAATTAGAAAAATTTTACACGAAACTTCAGGAGTAGTGTTACAAGACAATACAGATACAAACACTTACCCTATGCCTATTTATGCAGCAGATAAAGATGAAGTTTTTGTTGGAAGAATACGCAAAGATGAATCGCAGCCCAACACCATAAATTTATGGATAGTAGCTGATAATTTAAGAAAAGGAGCTGCAACCAACGCAGTACAAATTGCCGAATATTTGGTAAAAAAAGAGTTGGTTTAGTTAAAAAAAGAAAAAAATTATACATGAATAATTACAAAACATTACAAGAACTTATTGCTATCGACTCTCCATCTGGGTACACCGATAACGCAAGTAAATATATTTTTGATTTACTAAAAAGCTACGGTTATTCTCCTGAATACACCAATAAAGGTGCGGTAAAATGTGCTTTGGGAAAAAAACCAACGTTGGCCCTTGCCGCTCATGTTGATACATTGGGAGCTATTGTTTCGGGCATCAAACCTAACGGAACACTTTCGTTTTCTTTGTTAGGCGGGCTTTCTTTAACAGGAGCTGAAGGTGAATATGTAAAAATTATTACCCATGATGGAAAAATTTATACAGGAACTATTCTCTTGAATAATCCTTCGGTACATGCCAATAAGGAAAAAGAAAAAACCGAACGTTCTATTAAAAGCATGCACATTAGAGTTGATGAAGAAGTTTATACTAAAGAAGATGTAGAAAAACTCGGTATTGAAGTTGGCGACATTATTTGTGTAGATGTGAAATATCAAGAACTGGATAATGGCTTTATAAAATCACGATTTTTAGATAACAAGGCAGGATGTTTTGTTTTATTTGAATTGGCTAGAAGACTAAAAGAGCAGGGAAAAGAAGTACCTGTAGAATTATTTTTCTCTAACTACGAAGAAGTAGGGCATGGCGGTACAGTTGGTTATTCCCAAAACATAAAAGAGTTGTTAGTATTAGATATGGGTGTTTTAGGTGACGATTGCCAAGGCAACGAAGTAAGTTGCTCCATCTGTGCTAAAGATTCGTCTGGTCCTTATGATTATTCTTTTAGAAAAAAATTGGTGGATTTAGCCAAGGAAAACAATATTCCTTATAAAGTTGATGTTTATCCACATTATGGTTCAGACGGTTCTGCTGCCTTACGTGCCGGAAATGATTTTAGAGTAGCCCTTGTTGGAATGGGGGTAGCTGCTTCTCACGGAACAGAAAGAACACACAAGAAAGGCATTGAAGCCACCATAGATTTGTGTTTGGCTTACATCAACCAATACAATTAAGAAATATGATTAAGTATAACCCTAAGAATTGGTTCGTACATATCCTATCTTTTCAAAAAAGCGATACCATTCGTATTTTATGGAAAGAGCTAATTTTAATGGCTTTACTTACTACCGTTATTTCGTATTTAGAAATTGAATTTATAGCTAAAGCATCATGGCATCGAGAATTAATGGCGGTTTATTCCTTGGTAGGTTTTGTTTTATCATTGTTGCTGGTATTTAGAACCAATACCGGTTACGATCGTTGGTGGGAAGGAAGGAAAAAATGGGGTGAATTGGTAAATAACACCAGAAATTTAGCAATAAAAATATCAAGTTCTTCGGTATTTAACCAACATGATAAAGATTTCTTTACCCGTATGATTCCCAATTATGCTTATGCTATGAAAGAACATTTACGTGAAGGCGTTAAGATAGACGAACTTTCTCTTACAGAAAGCGAAAAACAAGTATTGGAAAATAAAGAACATAAAGTAAATTATATTGCCAAACTTATTTATGATAAATTACACGAAATCAAGTCACGAAAAGAGTTGTCTGAAATAGAATACCTATCATTGGATACCAATTTAAATACCTTTACCGATATAAATGGAGCTTGCGAAAGAATAAAAAACACTCCTATTCCCTACTCTTACAGTTTATTCTTAAAAAAATTTGTTTTTATTTATGTAACCACCATGCCGTTAGCATTTGTAGCTTCTTTCGGATACTGGTCTGTATTAATTACCACCTTGGTTTTTTATGTTTTGGTGAGTATGGAGATTTTAGCAGAAGAAATTGAAGATCCTTTCGGAATTGATGATAACGACTTACCTACCGATGAACTTTGTGAAAAAATTAAAGCTAATATCCAAGAAATATTAAACGATTAATACAAAGTAAATCATGTTAAATTAATAAATATTATTTTTGAATACTGAAATTTAACTAAATGTCGGACAGCATAATTATCATCCCTACCTACAACGAAAGAGAAAACCTTGAAAAAATGGTTAGAAAGGTCTTTTCTTTAAAAAAAGAGTTTCATCTTTTAATTGTAGACGATAATTCTCCTGATGGAACAGCGGGAATTGTAAAAGACTTACAAAAAGAATTTCCTGGCAAACTACATTTAGAAGAACGAAAAGGCAAACTAGGCTTAGGAACAGCCTATATTCATGGGTTTAAATGGGCATTAAAAAACAACTACGAATATATTTTTGAGATGGATTGCGATTTTTCTCATAATCCGAATGACTTAATAAAACTATACAATAGTTGTGCAAAAGAAGGTGCCGATTTAGCTATTGGTTCAAGATATGTAACAGGTGTAAATGTAGTAAATTGGCCTATGGGAAGGGTATTGATGTCCTACTATGCTTCCGCTTACGTACGTTTAATTACAGGTATGAAAATTAGAGATACCACTTCTGGGTTTAAGTGTTATAAAAGAAGAGTATTAGAAAGAATTAAGTTAGATAAAATTAAATTTAAAGGTTATGCCTTCCAAATAGAAATGAAATTTACCACTTATAAGCTAGGCTTTAAAATAGTAGAAGTTCCCATAATTTTTACGGATAGATTAGAAGGTACTTCTAAAATGAGTAAAGGCATTTTTAAGGAAGCCATTTTAGGAGTTATTCAAATGAAAATTAATAGCTGGTTTAGAAAATATTAGTCACTTTCTTAAGTCATATATTTTGCTGATTTAAAACATCTTATATTTTCAATCTTTAAAATATTATAAAATCAAACTTATTTCTGTTAAAATTTATATCAAATAAATGTCCTACCTATTAAAATTAGGTACATTTGCTTTTAATTTTTTATTAAATAATTATAAATTAAAAACTTTTTTATCATGTCAAACATGTCAAAACACGAGGCTGAAGTTAAGGCTTTCATGGATCGCATTAGAAGTAAATATGCCCATGAAACAGAGTTCATTCAGGCAGTAGAGGAAATTGCAGAAACAATTATTCCTTTCATTGCCAACCACCCAAAATATGTTAAGGCAAAAATCTTAGACAGAATGGTGGAGCCTGAAAGAACTATTATTTTCAGAGTTCCTTGGATTGATGATAAAGGAGAAGTACAAATTAATACCGGATACAGAGTAGAATACAACTCTGCTATAGGTCCATATAAAGGAGGGTTACGTTTTCATCCATCAGTAAACCTTTCTATTCTTAAATTTTTAGGTTTTGAACAAACTTTTAAAAATGCATTAACTACTCTTCCTATGGGAGGAGGTAAAGGTGGTTCTGATTTCGACCCAAGAGGAAAATCAGATAATGAAGTAATGCGTTTTTGTCAATCATTTATGTCCGAATTATTCCGTCATATTGGTCCAAATACAGATGTTCCTGCTGGAGATATAGGTGTTGGAGCTAGAGAAATTGGTTACATGTTTGGTCAATATAAAAGATTAAAAAATGAATTTACAGGAGTCATAACAGGAAAAAGTTTCAACTGGGGAGGTTCTTTACTTCGTCCTGAAGCTACTGGTTTTGGAGCCGTATATTTCTTACAGTCTATGCTAGCCTCTAAAGGCATGGACATTAAAGGTAAAACGATTGCTGTTTCAGGCTTTGGTAATGTTGCTTGGGGAGTTACCAAAAAAGCTGCCGAATTAGGTGCTAAAGTAGTTACTCTTTCTGGTCCTGATGGCTATATCTACGATCCAGAAGGTGTTTCTGGTGAAAAAATTGAATACATGTTAGAGTTAAGAGCCAGCAACAATGATGTGATTGAACCTTATGCTAAAAAATATGGTGTTAAATTTTTCCCAAATAAACATCCATGGGAACAAAAAGTAGATATTGCCATGCCTTGTGCTACACAAAATGAATTAAAAGCAGATGGTGCAGAAGCTCTCATTAAAAATGGTGTAATTTGTATTGTTGAGGTAGCTAATATGCCTACAACTCCTGAAGCATTCAAAATCATCCAAAAAAGCAAAATCTTATTTTCACCGGGAAAAGCTTCAAATGCAGGAGGTGTAGCAACATCAGGTTTAGAAATGAGCCAAAATGCTATCCACTCTTATTGGTCTGCCAAAAAAGTTGATCAACGTTTAAAAAGCATTATGGAATGTATTCACAAAGAATGTGTTAAATATGGAAAAGAAGGTGATCATGTAGATTACTTTAAAGGAGCCAACATTGCTGGTTTTGTTAAAGTTGCTGATGCAATGATTGACCAAGGTGTAGTTTAAATTTTACAGATTATAAAAGATAAAGAGAGACTGTTCCAATTTAGGTTCAGTCTCTTTTAGTTTTATATCCTAAAATCCATTATTTTTGGACTTCTTTTAAAAATTAATCATGAAAAAAATATTCTTACTGATTCTTGTATGTATTCAAGTATTTGTTTTTGCACAAGAAACCTTTGTTGTCAACGGAACACACCACAACATTAATAATTATTATGCATTTACTAACGCTACCATTTATCAAGATTATCAGACCATAATAGAAAATGGTACTTTATTAATTTACGATAGAAAAGTTGTTGAAATTGGTGAAAGCAAAAAAGTTAAACTTCCTAAAAACACAGTTGTTTATGATTTAAAAGGAAAATTTATCTACCCTTCATTTATCGATTTATCCAGCAATTATGGAATGCCCGAGATTAAAAACGACAACAAACCAAACTATGGTCCTCAAATGGAAACCAATAATCAAGGAGCCTTTAATTGGAATCAAGCCATAAAACCCGAAGTGGAGGCAGGTAAATTATTTACTCCTGTACAAAAACAAGCTGAAGAATACAGAAAAATTGGTTTTGGTACTGTACTAACGCATCAACAAGATGGTATTATTAGAGGGGTTTCTGCTTTGGTTACTCTTGGTGATGAAAAAGCTCAACTAATGCTCATTAACGAAAAAGTTGCCGGACATCTTTCTTTTGATAAGGGCTCTTCCACACAAGATTATCCGGGTTCATTAATGGGAGCTATCGCTTTAATTCGTCAAACTTATTACGATGTAGATTGGATGTATAACAACAATCATTTTAAAGAAAACAATCTTTCATTAAAAGCTATTTTAGATAATTGGGAATTACCTCAAATTTTTGAAGTTAAAGATAAACTAGATATTCTTAGAGCAGATAAAATTGGTGATGAGTTTAATACACAATACATTTTTGTTGGTAATGGAGATGAATATCAACGTCTGAAAGAAATAAAAGCTACTGAAGGAAAAATAATAGTGCCAATTAATTTTCCTGAACCATTTGATGTGGAAGATCCTTATGAAACGTTAAAAGTAGCTTATTCCTCAGTGAAACATTGGGAATTGGCTCCTTACAACTTAAAATTATTAGCCGACAGTGCCATCGATTTTACTATTACTTCAGATGGATTAAAAGATAAAAAAGATTTCTTACCCAACCTAAGACAAGCAGTAAAATACGGACTAACAGAAGAAAATGCATTAAAAGCATTAACATATAATCCGGCTCAATTTATTGGAGAATATGCTAATATAGGAAGTTTAGAAAAAAATAAATTGGCGAATTTCATAATTACCTCAGAAAATATTTTTGAGGAAAAAGCCATCATACATGAAAATTGGGTGAAAGGAAAACAACACATTATTAAAGATTACAATAATTTTGATGTTAGAGGAAGATATGATGTTAATGTTAACGGTAAATTATATGAATTAAAAGTAAATGGTTCTGAAGACAAACCACAAGGGACCATTTACATTGTTAATGGAAAAGATACAATAAAAGAAAAGGCAACTATTACTGTTAAAGGAAGTTTAATTAACTTGAGTTTCAATGTTGCTGATTCTGTTGCTGAACCTGCTTATTTAAGGCTATCGGGAGCCATTAACTACAACAATGTAATTTGGGATGGAAATGCACAGTTGCCAAATGGAGATTGGGTAAAATGGTCTGCAATCAGAAAAAAAGATGATAAAAAAGATGATAAAAAGAAGGTTGATAATAATGATAGTTTAGCTGTGCCTAACATTAAATACCCATTAATGGCTTATGGACAAGATTCTTTACCAGTAGCTAAAACAATGCTTATTAAAAACGCTACCGTTTGGACCAATGAAGCGGAAGGTATTCTAAAAAATACCGATGTTTTAATTAAAGATGGTAAAATTGCTGTCATAGGAAAAGATTTAGTGGTAGAAGAAGGTGTTGAAGTGATTGATGGGACTAGCAAACATCTTACTGCAGGGATAATTGATGAACATTCGCATATTGCCATTAGCAGAGGAGTAAACGAATGTACACAAGCAGTAACTGCTGAAGTTAGCATTGCTGATGTTGTTAATTCAGATGATATTAATATTTATCGTCAGTTAGCAGGAGGAGTTGTTGCTGCACAGTTGCTTCATGGTTCTTGTAACCCCATTGGTGGTCAATCGGCATTAATAAAATTAAAATGGGGATATTCTCCGGAAGAAATGAAAATAGACGCCAAAGATGGGTTTATCAAATTTGCTTTGGGTGAAAATGTAAAACAATCTAATTGGGGACCGTTTAATACTATTCGTTTTCCACAGACACGCATGGGTGTTGAGCAAGTATATTATGATGCTTTTACCAGAGCTAAAGAATATCAAGCAAAATGGGATGTTTTTGCCAAACTTAATCCAAAAGAAAAAGAAAAAGCCGAAGCACCGAGAATTGATTTAGAATTAGAAACACTAAACGAAATTCTTAATAAAAAACGTTTTATTTCATGCCACTCCTACGTACAATCGGAAATTAATATGCTAATGCATGTTGGCGATTCTATGGGCTTTACCGTAAACACCTTTACTCATATTTTAGAAGGTTATAAAGTAGCTGATAAAATGAAAAATCATGGAGCAGCAGGTTCTACCTTCTCAGATTGGTGGGCTTACAAATACGAAGTAAATGATGCTATTCCATATAATGGAGCAATTATGCATCATGAAGGCGTTTTAACTGCCTTCAACTCTGATGATGCTGAAATGGGAAGAAGATTAAACCAAGAAGCTGCTAAGGCTGTTAAATATGGTGGGGTTTCTGAAGAAGAAGCCTTAAAATTTGTAACTCTAAATCCTGCAAAAATGCTTCACTTAGATGATAGAATGGGAAGTATAAAAATTGGTAAAGATGCTTGTATAGTACTTTGGAACGACCATCCGCTATCAGTTTATGCTACCGTTAGTAAAACCATTATTGATGGAGCAATTTATTTTGATAGTGAATGGGATAAAGTATTAGCGCAAAAAAATAAAGAAGAGAAAGCAGCCATCATTAACAAAATGATTGCCGAAAAGAAAGAGGGCAAAAAAACACAACCGGCTAAAAATAAAAAACCAACGCTTTATCATTGTGATACTGTTGGAGAATAAAAAATTAAACTTTAGAGATTAGAAATTTTACAGTTACTAGACAAACTAAAAAATATGAAAACAAAAATTATCTTACTTACTATATTTTTACAACTGTTTACCTACCTATTTGCTCAAGTTCCTAGTCCGGCACCTCAGCAAAAAGGAGCTGTTTTATTACAAAACGGAACTGCTCATTTAGGTAATGGAAAAGTTATAGAAAATGCTGTAATTGGTTTTGAAAATGGTAAAATTACACTTGTTGCCGATGCCAAAGTGGTAAAAATAGATCCTTCTGTTTACAATACTATTATCAACATTGAAGGAAAGCATGTATATCCGGGAATTATTGCCCCAAACTCCACATTAGGTTTAACCGAAATTGATGCTGTTAGGGCTACACAAGATAATGATGAAACAGGAATTTTAAATCCTCACGTTCGTTCTATTATTGCTTATAATACAGAATCAAATATTACTACAACTGTTCGTTTTAATGGAGTTTTAATGGGGCAAATAACGCCAAGAGGAGGGTTAATTTCAGGAACATCCTCTATCGTTCAGTTTGATGCTTGGAATTGGGAAGATGCCATTTACAAAGAGGATGACGGCATTCATATTAATTGGCCTAACATTTATCAACGTTGGGGAGGAAAAGAAAACAAAGAATATGATAACACCAAAAAAGAATTGCATGATTTTTTTGAAAATGCTAAAACCTATTGTAAAGTAAACAATCATGACGAAATAAATATTCGTTTTGAAAGTGTTAGAGGCTTATTTAACGACACGAAAAGAATATATATTCATACCGATTACATTAAAGAAATTACCGAAGCCATCACTTTTGTAAAGAAATATGAACTTAAAAATGTAACATTAGTAGGCGCTTATGATGCATGGATGGTAGCGGAATTACTAAAAGAAAATAATATTTCTGTAATTCTAAAAAAAGTACATTCCTTACCCGAAAGACAAGAAGATGATGTTTATTTACCCTACAAAATGCCTAAAATATTGTTTGATGCAGGCGTATTGTTTTGTTTAGAAAATGCCGGAGATATGGAAGCCATGAATACCCGAAACTTACCATTTTATGCAGGAACCGCAGCAGCTTACGGATTAACAAAAGAACAAGCACTACAAACTATTACACTAAATACTGCTAAAATTTTAGGTATTGATAAAACTTGTGGTAGTTTAGAAATTGGTAAAGATGCTACACTTTTTGTTTCTACAGGAGATGCCTTAGATATGAAAACTAACAATGTAGAATTAGCATTTATTCAGGGAAGAAAAATTGACCTTGGTAGCAGACAAAAAAACCTTTACGAAAAGTATAGTAAGAAATATAAGCAACAATAAATGGACATTTGCGAGGCAGCCTCATTTGAAAGAGAAAAAATAAACAGACACCCATGGGAATTAGCAAGAATTGAAGTAGTCAAAAACTTTTTAACACCTATTATTGCTCAAAAACCAGCTACCACCATACTCGACTTGGGCTGTGGAGATGTATTCGTTGCGCAACAATTGGCTTACCAATACCCTATAGCTACTTTTCATTGTGTAGACATTGCTTTCACCCCCGAAATCATTTCCACTATTTCAGAACCCGTAAAAAACTTACCCATTTCACTTTATTCTTCTACTCAAGAGCTTAACAACTCTATTTCAAATAAAGTCGATGTGGTGTTACTGTTGGATGTAATTGAACACATTGAAGATGAAATCACTTTTTTAAAAGAACTTAACCAATCAGGGTTAATTGACAATAACACCAAAATTATTATTACTGTTCCAGCCTTTCAATCACTGTTTAGCAACCATGATGTTTATTTAAAACATTTCAGAAGATATAACATTGCCTTACTAAACAATCATCTTCAACAAGCAGGTTTTGAAAGTAAGAAAACAGGATATTTCTTTATTTCGTTGTTGTTTTTAAGAATCATTCAAAAACTCCTTCAAGGCAATAAAACAGTTGATACTGAGAAAGGGATTGGTGCTTACCAATCAAAAGGATGGATAGATACATTTATGGTCAACACCTTGTATTTCGATTTTTTAATTGGCAAATTTTTTAGCGTTTTAGGAATTAAACTGCCCGGATTATCTTGTTTTTCAATATGTCAGCAACAGCCATCATAATACCATGTTACAACGAAGGCAAGAGGCTAAACCAACAAGCTTTTTTGTCTTTTTTGGCCAATAACAAAAACTACCATTTGTTTTTAGTAGATGATGGTAGTACAGACAACACATTTAAAGTACTAACTGAACTTGAAATCCAAAATCCAACTCAAATAACCACTTTAAAAAATGATAAAAATTTAGGTAAAGGAGAAACAGTAAGGAATGGAGTGTTAGCAGCATACAATACCAATAGCTTTGCCCAAATTGGTTTTTTAGATGCCGATTTATCTACTCCTTTAACAGAATTTATAGCTTTAACTGACTTTCTTACTAAACATAACAAAAAAGCAGTTTTTGGTTCTCGATTAAAACGAGTTGGGGCAGCAATTGAGCGTTCTTCCTTACGACATTTTGTAGGAAGGTTCTTTGCTACGTTAATCGGTTGGACAATAAAAATCCCTTTTTACGATACCCAATGCGGTGCTAAAGTTTTTAGTAGCGATGTTATTCCCAACATTACTTCAACACCATTTGTATCCCGTTGGTTGTTTGATGTAGAAATTATTTTACGATTAAAACAACTTCTGGAAAAAGATGTTACCACTTTACTTTATGAATATCCCATAAATGAATGGAGAGAAGTTGAAGGCTCAAAAATTACTTGGAAAGATAGTTTAAAAATTCCGTTAGAATTATTGAAAATAAAAATTGCTTCTAAAAAAATTAATTATCAAATTATTCAAGATACATTTTTAAATTATTTGCTCAATATCATTTTTTTAGTATCAATCTCTTTCCCTTCGACAATTAGTGAATACATATACATCCCTGCTTCTAATTCTCCCCCATTTATTGTAAGCTCTCCATTATTAGATAATAAATTATCATACGATTTTAATAATGTTCCTTGCATGTTAAATATTAATATTGATGCTTTTTGTACATTTTCGGGAATAACATATTTTATTACTGTTTTTTCAGTAAATGGATTTGGGGCATTTTGGTACAAAATTACTGTTGGTAAAACATCAATATTTTTTGTTAAAACTCTGCTATTATCTAAATAATTTTTTAGATTTTCAATTTGAATTTGTTGTTCCTTTATCGCTTCTACTAATAAGGGAATAATACCAACATAATTAACTCCATAGTATCCATCGGGATTTTGTGTTACTAATTCAGGCAACACTTCTTTTAACTCTTGAGCAATAAACCCATAATGTTTCCCTTCAGAAAAATGATATGATTTTTGATTTTTTCGATAATTATAAGTCTTCCCACTTAATTTTAACACTTTCTCTAAAGGACTTTTTATTAGAGATATTCTTTCTTTAAATCGTTTGTCAGATCCCCAACTCATATTTCCCGTTACCCATCCATTTCCATTAACTACAAAATTTGTTCCCGCCCAAGGTTGCCAACCATTAACACCGATACCATTAGTATCTATAAATAAATCATAATTAGAATTAGTGCCATCTGCTCCAGCTCCTCCCCAAATTGCCACAGCATAGTCCGATCCTAAATGCAACCAAGAATCATGAGTTATTAAAGAGAAATTAGAACTAGCCGAAGGAATACCCATATATCTTGAGGCTCCAAAATTAAGTCTGTTACCTAACACACTCACATTTCCTGTAGTATCTACTTTTAATTGTGCATTTACCTGAATCACACAGGTAGTCATTATTAATAATGTTATTGAATATAATTTTATTGTCTTCATAATTTATTTATTTTTAAATTTTTAATTACAACTATTAACGTCTATATATAATTCTTCTCCTATCGGAATTTCAAAACCTTTATCTAAAGTAATATGCTCAGTTGCTCGTAATATTGTTGGGGAATTACTATTACTACTAAATGGAGCTGTTACATTTCCAATTGTAATACTTTTTTTTACTTTATTATTATAAGAATTTAACCCTAAAGTAGAATTGTAGTATACTGGAATATGACATTCACTCATATCTAATTTATAATATGAGATATATTCAACTTCCATACTTGCATTTAAAAAATTCGTAGCTGAATAGTAATTTGTATCAGGATAAGTGTATGTATCAGGGTAAGCAACCCATGGGTTAAGCGCTAGATTTAAGATTATTGATGTCTCATTATGAAACCCTCCATTAGCTTGATTGGGATTTATAAGGATTCTAATTACCTCCCCATCAACATACCAAATAATTTTATTAGGAGTCCAATCAATGGCATAAGTATGCCAATTTGTATAGTCATTAATTGAAGAGATTTTTATCCCTGCTAGGGGGTTTGAACTTCCCTGATTATTATGAGTATTCGTAGTCATTATATTCTTAGTATGGAGTTGTCCCCCATGATAACTACCAGGAATCATTTCAAAAATATCTATTTCCTCTTCATCATTTCCAGGATTATTCCAAGCCCAAAATGCTGGCCAAAGGCCGTATTCATCAGATATTTTTATCTTAGCTTCAAGATAACCATATTGAATAGTTCTATTACTATATCCAGGGTATCCAGCAGTAATTTGTCCAGAAGTATAATCGTGATCTGGTGTTGTGCAAGCGGAGCAGTTACTAGTAAATTCTTCCTTTGCTTCAATTAACAAAGGGTCTCCATAAATCTTAACTACGTTGTCACTTTGATAATTTTGTGGTTCTCCTCCATGGTCCCAGTTATGAGTAACAACCCAGTCACCAACATACCATTGATTATCTCCACTATTATAGGTTTTATACATAAACCTAAAATCATCGTACCACTCAGCACTTCCCCAATGAGGATCATTTGCTGGTACTTGAGAATTTACAGTTGAATACAGCATTATACAACATAAAGTAAAAATTGTTCTTTTTCTTTTCATTGGTAACTATTAAAATTGATTCCTAATTAATTACATCTACAAATGTTATAAAAATTAACTCTAGAAATCTTTAATGTAAATTCTAAATAAAGTATTTTTAATTCTAATTTAGAATTTATGAAAAATAATATTGGATTAAAAATTAGACAACTACGGGAATTGCGTGGTTTTTCTCAAGAATATATGGCGAACAAACTTTCCATAAGTCAAAGGCAATACAGTAAAATAGAAAGAAATGAGACGAAAATAGATTGGAATAAAATAGTTCAAATATCTGATATTTTAGAAATTACTCCTCTTAATTTGGTATCATTCGATGATACCTTAATTTTTAAAAATAACTCAACTTCAGAGAAACCTAATTATCCTAAAAAATTAATTGAACAATATGAAAAGATAATTGAGCAATATGAAAGAAGATTAAAACAATTAGAAGAAGAAAATTCTTTTTTTAAATCAATCTTTATTAAAAACAAAAAGCATAAATAAAACTATCTTTTCAAACTAATTTCTAAAAAAATAATTGCCAAATTGTAACCATAAACCTTATTTTAGTCTCTATTCTAGTCTAAATACAAATTTTAATCTTATTTATTATATCCTTTCTTCATGTAAAAACTAAATATTTGCACTAACATAGAGTTTTTTTAACTTCCAATTAAGTTGTTAAAAATAAAAATAAGGTATTGAAACAGATATTTGTATTTTTATACTCTTAAAAATTTATATGATAATGAAAAAAATCTATTTAACTCTTTTCTTTATTTTATTTATTGGTAGCGCTTATTTAGCTTATTTAAGGCTAGAATTTACCCATTCATTACCTAAATTAAACAACAATAAATTTGAAGTAAATGGTACCCCTTTTACTCCAATGGTATTAAACTATATAGTTTCATGGCAAACAAATGGGAAGGACTATTGGGGTTCTCCAACAGCTGATTATGGCAAACTATACACCAATAAACAAGAAGCTCATAACGCCTTGCTATCTGAATTTGAATTAATTAAAGAATTAGGGTTTAATACAGTAAGAATAGTTGGAATTGGAGAACCATTCATAGATAAAGAATTAGGCACTTTAACATTTCGATTAAAAATTAATGAAGCTAAGGACACCTTAATTAATTTAGATAATACTATTATTTACAAAAATTATTTTAACTCTATTGATGAAGTATTAAAGATTGCATCTCAATCCGGTTTAAAAGTAATCCTTTTGACTAAACTTTCATTCGGCCATGTTTCTTCTAGCAATTTTTTAGAAAAAATCACTACTCGATTTAAAAACAATAAAACAATTTTAGCACTAGACTTATTTAATGAACCATTATATTTTGGTGTTCCTGAAAAAGAAAAAAAAGAAGTGTATGCGATTGTAAGTGCATGGAATAATATTGTTAAAAGTAACGATGTAAAAAGATTAACAACAATAGGGTTAGTAGGTGTTAGAGAAGTTTTTAGGTGGGATCCTAATATTCTTCCTGTTGATTTCATATCTTATCATCCGTACGAATATGAACCGGAACAGGTAAGAAATGAGATTTATTGGTTTGGAAAATATACTAAGAAACCATGGATAATAGGAGAGACTGCTATCCCGGCAGATAATGATTCTATCCCTTATGAAAAACAAGCACAATTTGCAAAAAAAACCATACAACAAACTTTTTACTGTGGTGGAATTGGTTACTCTTGGTGGCAATACAAGGATGTGGAATGGGGATTTTATCACGCCAATTTTATGGGTATAATTAACAGAAATGGTGAAACGAAAACAAGTACCGGTAAAACCATTAACGGAACACCTAAACCAATTATAAAACAGTTTAAAAACATTAATATAAAAGCAAATAGTGACAGTTGCCTATGTTTAAACAATTATTATAATTATTCTGAAAGTGATTCATTTAGAATTGTTGGGGTTATAATTGACCAAAAAAACAATCCTATTGAAGGTGGTGTAGTATTAGGTTGGAATGAAGATTGGACACACTCTTACCATACCATTACCAAAAAAGATGGTAGTTTTGAATTATTAGGTAGTTATCCATTCTATCATTGGATAGCTTCTGCAACAGAATACACTACAATTAGAGGAGATTTAAGTCCCGATTCAGCCTCAATTCATAATAAAATGCCAACCATTAATTTAGGAAAATTAAAAATTAAAAAATTAGATTTATATTAATGCCAATAAAAATTAAAAATACACTTTCCTTTGGCGTAGCTATAAGCTTGGTATTACTAATAGTAAGCCTACAATTCAACAATGTTAATCCTATAAACAACAAAAACCCATATCCAATTGCATGGGATGTTTATGGTTATTATTTATATCTTCCTGCTACATTTATTTATGATGATTTAGGGTTAGAAAATGAAGAATGGCTAACTAAAACAAGAGAAAAGTACAATCCTTCAACTACTTTTTATCAAGTTAAACCAGGTCAAGAATCTAAAAAAGTAATTGTATATAATATTGGTTACGCTTTAATTTTTGCTCCGGGTTTTTTTATTGCAGATACTATTGCAGAGTATGTTGGCTACGAAAGAGATGGTTTTTCCAAACCATATCAAATTTCACTTTTATTGACAGCTTTATTTTTTACTATACTAGGTATTTTCTTACTCAGGAAATTAGCACTATATTTTTTTTCTGATCTTCTAACAAGTGTTATTCTTGTTGCAATAGTATTAGGAACAAATTACTTTTTTCAAGCAGCTTATGATGGGGTAATGCCTCATAACATACTATTTACAATTAATGGTTTAATTCTTTTGTACACCATTAAATGGCATCAACATAAATCCTATACTAATAGTATTTTATTAGCAACATTTATTGGGTTGGCGACCATTTGTAGACCAACTGAATTAATTTGGATTTTAATTCCTGTGTTTTGGCAAGTTTATGATAGAAAATCATTACTAGAAAAAATACAACTCGTTCTTAAAAATTATATCCAATTAATTGTTTTTTCAATTATTATCATAGGGTTTATTTTTATCCAATTACTTTATTATAAATATGCTTCTGGAAGTTTTATAGTTCTTAACCTACATAACGAAGGTTTTTCTTTTTTAAAACCCTATACAATTGACTTTTTAATTAGCTTTAAAAAAGGGTGGTTAATTTATACGCCTATGATGATTTTTGGAATAATTGGTTTCTATCATTTAAGAAAGTTTAATAAAAATATTTGGATAGCCTTGTTTTTATTTTTTGGTATTAATTTATACGTTGTTTCAAGTTGGGATTGTTGGTGGTATGCAGCTAGCTTTAGTCAACGACCAATGGTTGAAACTTATGCAATGATGTTTTTACCCTTAGGTTATTTTTTTAAATGGGTAATACAATCAAAATATAAAATAACTGTATATTCTTTTCATATACTACTTGTATTGATTATTATACTTAATCTTTTTCAGACTTGGCAATATAAAATTGGGATTATCCACGCTGAGAGAATGACAAAAAAATACTATTTAAAAATATTTGGTGAAACAAGTGTAACGGAAAACGATAGGAGGTTGCTTAGTATTGACCGTAATCAAATCGTTTTTGAAGAATTTGCAAATTATAGCGAAAACTATACTAAAAAAGAAATTTTTAATCTTGATTTTGAAAACGAAAAATCAGAAAGTATCATAGACAGTATCGCTTCTAAAGGTACTAACTCTTTTCTTTTAAATGAATCCACTCCTTTTTCTCCCACTTTCGAAAAAAAATACACCGACATTACCAACAAAAATTATATATGGATAAAAGCCTCCGTATGGGTATATCTTACTGCTCCATATACCGAAAGTAATTCTGCTTTAGTCATTTCTACAGAAACAAATGGAAAGTCATATAAATATGTCCTTACTGATTACGCTAATTTTAATATTATTCCAAATAAATGGACAGAACTGCAATTGGATTACTTAACCCCTGAACTCAAAACCAAAAATGACATAGTGAAAGTTTATTTTTGGAATATGGGAAATCATCCTGTTTTAATTGATGATTTTAAAGTAACTATTTTTGAACCTAAAATTGATTAAATTCTCTAATATGTATCCTTTAGCAATAGAAAATTTTTTAAACCTTGTTAAAAAAAACTTAGGATTACTACTATGTATTTCCATGAGTATGATTGCACTTATCAGTTTTAATGAATATGGTATTAGTTGGGATGAAGAGGCTCAACGCAAAACAGGAATAGTAAATTATGAATATACATTTTCTGATAGTCAAGAATTATTAACTTGGTTCGATAGAGATTATGGCGTTGCGTTTGAATTGCCTTTAATTATTATTGAAAAAGTTTTAAATTTAACTGACAGTCGTGATATTTTTTTTATGAGACATCTGGTAACACATCTGTTCTTTTTAGTAGGATGTTTCTTTTTTTTCTTATTAATCGATTTTTTGTATAAAAACAAACTTTTAGCAACCATTGGTTTTTTCCTAATTATTCTCCATCCACGTATTTATGGGCACTCTTTTTTCAACACAAAAGACATTCCTTTTCTTACTATGTTTATGATTTCTATGTATTTTACAGTAATTGCTTTTAAGAAAAAGACTGTACTTAGTTTTATATTACTAGGGATTTGCGTTGGCTTATTAGTAAACATAAGAATTATGGGAATAATGATGTTTGCAACCATTTTAACCCTATTAATTATAGATGGTATTGTAAAAAAAGAGGTGATAAAGCACTCCAAACTGTTAGTAGTTTTTATTATTTCTTCGACCTTTATATTGTATGCTACATGGCCTTTTTTATGGACAGACCCCATAAATAATTTTATTCTTGTTTTTAAAAACATGTCCCAATTTCGTTGGGATTCAATTTTATTATTTAAAGGAGTGTTTTTAAAGGGTACTGAAATCGACTGGTCATATATTCCCGTATGGGTTTCAATAACAACTCCCATTGGATACCTTCTTTTAGGGCTATTAGGTTCAATACTACTATTGTTTCATTTTTTAAAAACCCCAGTATCTATAATTTCTAATGACATTATTAGACACAATTTAATTTTCCTTTTTTATGCATTTACTCCTGTTATAGCAGTTATTGTATTGCACTCTGTGTTGTATGACGGATGGCGACAACTATTTTTTATTTACCCTCCATTCGCTTTGTTGGTGATTTATTGGATAAATTATTTTAAAAATAAAATCAAGTTGGTAAATATACTATTCTTAGTATTGTTTTTTATAATCACCTCTTTTTTTATGATTAATAATCATCCTTTTCAACATGTATATTTCAATCAATTTGCTACATTTTCACATCCTGAATATATTCGCAAACATTTCGAATTAGATTATTGGGGAACTTCTTATAAGCAATCATTAGAATATATTTTAAAAACGGATCAATCTCCTTCAATAAATATTTGTTTCGAAAATACGCCTGGTAGATTAAACATAAACATTTTACCTGCTGTAGATAGAAATAGATTTAATTTAGTCGAATTAGAACAAGCCACTTATTTTATTTCTAATTACAGATGGCATCCCCAAGATTATGATTTTCCAGAAAATCAAAAAGTATTTTCTATTACTGTTCATAATAACACAATTTCTCAGGTGTATAAAATAATTACAATTAATTAACCTCGTACAATATATTATTAGATGTCAATTTCTTCTGAGTTTTGCTTTTTCGTAATCAATCCAATCAATGTCTTTGTCACTATCTGGAATTGGAGTTAATTTACCAAACTGTTTAATATAAAGTTTTTTTGACATACTATCATAATGCAATGCTTTGTATTCAAATTGATAAGTTTGAAAAATATTTAACCATATAAAGAAAATACATATTAAGTAAAATAAATTTTTCACAACCATGTTTTTAGTTTGAATCCATTGAACAAATGATGCCAAGGGAATTACAAGTAAAGCATAACTCTCTATCAAAACCCTTTGTCCAAAAGTTCCTCCATACCACCAACACCACCAAGAAAAAACAACATAAATATTAAGGCTGGTAAAAACTAAAATAGACCATTTTAATTTTTCAATCTTATTAGGTAGTAGAAATATTCCAATAATTGCAAAAACCATCATTGGAGTATAAACCAACCAACCTTTTCTAAAACTAAAAAGCCCCTTTATAATTTTTGGGTCGAAGAAATAAAACCCTTCATCTCTATAAGAATAATATATCCAATCTCCTGAAACAAATTTCCAATACCAAAATTGGGGTATCCAAACAGCAATTGTTAACCCCATTATAATAAATATTTTTTCGGAATGTTTTATAAAAAATAAAAAGCGATGCTTTAGCTCAATAAAAGATGAAATATTATAAAAAATAAAAAACAATATAATTAATCCATTTGATGGTCTTATTAAGGTTATCAATCCAAGTAAAAGTCCAAGCAAAATTGTTCTGAAATAATTAGAACTTCTATACCAAACAATTGTATTATAAATAAAACCTGCAAATAAACAGAAACTGTAGACATGAGAATTAACAGCCGATTGTGACGAATAAGCTAGTAAATTTGTTCCTACCCCTAAAAGTAATACTGAAACAAAAATTGTTCTTGATGAAAACATCAACACATCGAGTACTTTGACAACTAATATTAACCCTATTAACAGATAAAAAATGGAACTTAAAAGTAAAAGTATTTTATATACCTCAGAAAATCCAGATGCTTCTAAATCAAATGTCAAAGCTATAGAGTGTGCTATAAAAAAAAAACGGAGAATATAAAATTGATAACCCGCATGTCATTTTTGCTACTTTATTTCCATTTTCGTCAGGTTGATTCCAAAAATAATAATAATCGTCCTCGGCAATATGATAACTATCTTTTTCTACTTTTAAATCATCATAAATAAATGTGGCAGGAAGATAAAAATAGTAAAAATGAATGTCGTGCTCTATTACTCTATGACGTTTATTCCAATTTTGAAAACTTAAATCAATGATAATAGCAGTGAAAACAACAATAATTATTGCATAATATGGATTGTTAAAAAATTTCATTCACAATTACAAATTATACTTCAAAATACACCAAATAGCTCTAAAACCATCTTTCCAGCCAATTTTTTTACCTTCTTCATAAGTTCTCCCATAATAAGATATGCCTACCTCATAAATTCTGATTTTTGAAATTTTTGCCAATTTTGCTGTCACTTCAGGCTCAAAACCAAAACGTTTTTCTTTTAACGTTAAACTTTTGGCAATATCACTTCTTATTAATTTATAACAGGTTTCCATATCTGTTAAATTCAAATTGGTAAACATATTTGAAAGAGATGTTAGAAATTTATTTCCTATGGAGTGCCAAAAAAATAAAATGCGATGAGGATTCCCTCCCATAAAACGAGAGCCATAAACTACATCTGCAAAACCTTCGACAACGGGTTTTAATAAACAATTAAACTCTCTAGGGTCATATTCTAAATCCGCATCTTGAACAATTAAATATTCTCCTGTTGCTAATTCTATTGCTTTATGAATAGCTGCTCCTTTTCCTTGGTTAACAGATTGATTATATAGTTGTATAGATAATTCAGCATTGTTTTTAATGTAATTCTCAATTACCTCAGCTGTATTATCTGATGAACAATCGTTTACAATAATAATCTCTTTTTCAATATCATTAATTAACTTAACAGCTTTTATCTTGTCCAAAATAAAATGAATAGTTCTAGCTTCATTATAAGCAGGTATTAAAATAGATAACTTCATTTTATAACTTTAAAAAAACCAAAACTACAATATTTTTTACAATAAAGTAATTTAAAGTCTGAGCCATAAATTAAAATAAGTTTTAATCTATTAACCTTATTCTTCTATATAGTTTAATATTAGTTTTTAGCTTAATTTATATTTACTTTCAGAGTAAGTATAAGCATTATTTTCTATTTTTTTTCAATAGCAGTGGAAGCTTTAAACAAAGAATATGAACAGTAAAAAGATATTGCAACGGCCAAATCGCAAGACTTGGCAGCGTTAATCTGTCACCTTGCCAATACGAAATACCAGAAGCAAATAATATGTAATAATTAATAGCTCCTAAAATTAATAATATTAAAAGTTGATTTTTTGATTGTTTTTTAAAAGCAAGAAGTAAAATTAATGTTGGAACAAACAATATAAGAAACACCTTGTGTAAATGATAAGACCAATAATTATATTCCAACATGTAGGACACCATTCCTTCATTTTTATCTTCCATTTTAACAAAAACAGGTAACCCTTTAATATTTTTCTCAATGGTTCTACACAACCATTTATAATAATGTTCTTTATGTAAAAGAATATATTCGAACTGGTCTCCTATACTATAATTTTCTATCTTAGTATCAATCTCAGGTCTTGGTGTATTTTCTATTTCAGACATTCCTTGAGCAAAATAATAATACTTAAAAGTATAACTGCCAATTGTTGATACAGTAAAATGTTGATGCTTTATTTTTACAAAAGTCATCTGTGCAATTAAAGGTAAAATGGCTAAAGAAAGGAATATAAACTGTTTTGGTTTTATGAGATATTTTTTTAAATAAAAAAAAGGAAAAAACACCCCTAACACAATTAATACAGGGATAAAAAATAAAGGTTTAATAAGTGTCATTAGTACTAATACAAACATCAATCTGTTCAGCACAAAGGGTTCTAAAATTTTTGATTGATTCTCACAAAAAATATATCCCAATATACTTAATAGAAAAATTGTAGTCACTTCTGTGAGTGTATGCATAGTCATTGCGATATAAGACAAATTTGCCGCAATAACAATAGCTCCAATTACTGCAAATAATGTTTTATTGGTTAACTTTTTAATACTTAAATAAATAAAATTGATACTTAATAACCAAAAAACTACCTGTAATAACCATATACCATATACTCCAAACAATTGAAAAGGAATAAAAATAAACAAAGGAAAAAGTAACGGTCTAATTTGGGTAAATTCAGTTTCTGAATTTCCCTTAAACCATTCCATCATCTCTATATAATTGTAAGCATCAGCAGCATAAAACATGGTATCCTCATTCAAAGGCGATTCCATCTGAAAAATAATAATAAAATAATAACTCAAAGCAAGAGCATTGAGAATGATTATTTCTTTTGGCATTTGCTGTATCCTATAAAAAATACCTTTCAATGTCAAATTATAAACAGCAGTATGTGATTGAAGCCTCAAAAAGTTACTATTATTATAGGGTTAGAAAACCCCTATCTATTATAAGGCTTTTTAAACCTTTAAATATGCTTTTAATCCGTGTAAACCACCCTCTCTACCAAAACCACTTTCTTTAAAACCTCCAAACGGTGATGACGGATCAAACTTATTGAAGGTATTTCCCCAAATTACACCTGCTTTTAATTGTGAAGTCATGTTAAATAGTTTAGAACCTTTATCTGTCCATACTCCGGCAGAAAGTCCATAAGGCGTATTATTCGCTTTTTCTATTACTTCTGCTACCGTTCTAAATGTTTGTACAGCCAACACCGGTCCAAAAATTTCTTCCTGAACTATTCGGTTTGATTGCGAAACGCCTGTAAATAAAGTAGGTTTACACCAATACCCTTTTTTAGGTAAGGAACATTCCGTTTGGTACATTTCTGCTCCTTCGGCTTTTCCTATTTTTAAATAATTATTAATAATATTCAACTGCTCCTTTGAGTTAATCGCTCCAATATCCGTATTTTTATCCAACGGATTTCCAACTACCAAAGAAGACATACGGTCTTTTAGTTTACGCATTACCACATCGTAAACAGATTCTTGTACAAACAAACGCGAACCCGCACAACAAACATGCCCTTGATTAAAGTAAATACCGTTTATAATTCCTTCTACCGCTTGGTCTAAAGCTGCATCTTCAAAAATAATGTTGGCAGCTTTTCCTCCTAGTTCTAATGTTGCTTTTTTGTGTGTTCCCGCAATAGCATTTTGTATAATTTTTCCCACACCGGTAGAGCCTGTAAATGCAATTTTATCTACATCCTCATGATTAACAATAGCAGCTCCCGTAGCTCCTGCTCCGGTGATAATATTTACTACTCCATCTGGCAAACCAGCTTCTTGAATAATTTCTGCTAACTTTAAAGCTGTAAGCGGTGTAGTTTCAGCTGGTTTTAAAACCACAGTATTTCCTGTCGCCAAAGCCGGAGCTATTTTCCAAGCTACCATCAACAATGGGAAATTCCAAGGTACTATCTGTCCTGCAACACCCAAAGGCACGGGGTTTCTATTAGGAAAAGCATAGTCTAACTTATCTGCCCAACCTGCATAATAGAAAAAATGTGCAGCAGCTAAAGGTACATCAATATCTCTGGCTTCTCTAATAGGTTTACCACCATCAAGCGTTTCTATTACAGCAAATTCTCTCGCTCTTTCTTGAATTAATCTGGCAATACGATAAATATATTTTCCTCTTTCACTTGCCGGCATTTTACTCCACACTTCATCATAAGCTTTTCTGGCTGCTTTTACTGCTTTATCTACATCTTTATCATTAGCTTCTGCAATGGATGCTAATTTTTCTTCCGTAGCAGGATTTACCGTATCAAAATATTTTCCTGAACTTGGTTTTACCCATTTTCCTCCAATAAACAACTCGTATTGTTTCTTCAAGTTAATATGGTCGGTGCTTTCTAATGAAGGAGCAAACTCCCAAGTTGAATTCAAATTTATTTTAGTCATGGTATGTTATTGTTTCTGTAAATTTATTTCTTTGTGTCTTTGCGGTTAACCTTCTTAGTCCTTAGAAAAATAATCTTTAGATTGGTATATTCCTGTTGTTTGTTTGACAATTTGCATTAATACGTCATTTGCCAAGCTGCTTGCACCAAACCTAAACCATTCGTTAGTTAACCAAGCATCACCCAATGTTTCTTTTAGCAATAATAAATATTGTAATGCCAATTTAGCATTAGAAATTCCTCCTGCAGGCTTCATCCCTACTTGTATTCCTGTTTTATAATAATAATCTTTAATTGCCTCCAACATTACTGATGTAACTGGCAATGTTGCTGCAGGACTAATTTTTCCTGTTGATGTTTTAATAAAATCTGCTCCAGCATAAATAGCTATATCACTAGCTCTTCTTACTTTGTCAAATGTTCCCAACTCGCCTGTTTCTAGAATTACTTTCAAACGTGCTTTTCCACAAGCTTCTTTAATAACAGCTATTTCATCAAAAACAAAATTATAATCTCCTTCGTGAAATCTACCTCTACTAATTACCATATCTACCTCATCCGCACCACTATCAACAGCAAGTTTTGTATCTAACAATTTCACTTCTCTACTAGATTGTCCGGCAGGGAAAGCTGTAGCTACCGATGCTACTTTTATTTTTGTCCCTTTAAGTGTTTTCTTAGCTGTTTCCACAAAATTGGGATAAACGCATACTGCAGCAACTGTAGGTAATCCGGGCATAGCATCATGTAAATGCATTGCTTTATTACAAAGTTGTACAACTTTTTTAGTCGTATCAGCCCCCTCAAGTGTTGTTAAATCTATCATGCTCAATGCTAATTTCAATCCATGCATTTTGGCATCTTTTTTTAAGCTTCTCGAAGTTATTCTATCTATTCTATCTAATACACCAACCTGATCAATAACAGGTGTTGCATGATAATCTAAAATCACTTTTTTATTACTCATAGTTAAAAAATTGAACTCCAAAGATAAGTAAAAGCCCCGAAGTTTTATTGGTGTTTTATAAAAAGCTATTTTTGTACTTCTTCACAATCATTTTTTCATGGATAACCAAAAAAATATATTTCCAATTTTCGATCAAATAGTCGGAAGAAAAGAAAAAGAACTGTTACTCAACCAAACAGCTAAAGTAATTTGGATGACCGGACTTTCCGGTTCTGGAAAAAGCACCATTGCTATTGCTTTAGAAAAAGAATTAGCACAGAAAGGATTCTTAACTCAAGTCTTGGATGGTGACAATATAAGAACTGGCATCAACAATAACTTAGGGTTTTCTGATGCCGATAGAACAGAAAACATAAGAAGAATTGCAGAAGTTTCTAAGTTATTTGTAAATTGTGGAGTTATTACCATTAACTGTTTTGTTAGTCCAACCAATACCATAAGAAATGCAGCAAAAGAAATTATTGGTGCCGAAAATTTTGTGGAAGTTTTTATTGATACTCCTCTAGAAATTTGCGAACAACGTGATGTAAAAGGGCTTTATAAAAAGGCTCGAGCAGGAGAGATTAAAGATTTCACAGGCATTAATGCTCCATTTGAAGTTCCCGAAAATGCAGCTATTATTGTAAAAACTGCCAATAAAACCGTTGAAGAATCAGTTAATACTATTTCAAAAGATATTTTACCTTTAATCACCAAAAAATAATGAAGTATTTCTTAACCATAATTTGTTTTTTGTTACTTGTAGATAGTTTGTTTTCTTCTACCATTAAAAAAGACTCTTTGAGTACACTTGATGGTGAAATATTTACTACTATTGAACTAGAAATGGAAGTTCTGGATAATGGAGAAGTAACGTTTAAAAGAGGGAAGGCCATTCTTTTTACCATTTTTACCGGTATTTTGGGTGGACATCGAATTTACATGGGGACACACCAAAGAACACCTATAATTTATTCTGTTACTTTTGGTGGCTTTGGTATTTTACCGCTTATAGATTTGATTCATCTTATCTTTAAAAAAGATATTTCGGTTTACGAAAACAAAACTCAAATAATTATGTGGAGGAATAATTAACCAACCATGAACTGGAGCCCCACCATAAAAGGATTTAAAGCATACCTCCAGCTGGAAAAATCGTTGGCAAAAAACTCTGTAGAAGCTTATATTGCTGATGTTGAAAAGCTTTTTCAATATTTAGATATGAGTGAAATTCATCTTGCTCCCGAAAAAGTTACCCAAAAACATGTCGAATCTTTTTTAAAATGGGTAAGTGAAATTGGTTTAAATGCCAGAAGTCAATCTAGAATAATTTCAGGAATTAAAGCCTTTTACAATTATTTATTACTGGAAGAAATTATTACTGTTTCTCCTGTAGAATTAATAGAAACCCCAAAAATTGGTAGGAAACTCCCCGAAGTGCTTACCATTGAAGAAATTGATAAACTTATTGCCGTAATTGACCTCAGCACACCTGAAGGGTTAAGAAACAAAGCCATTTTAGAAACACTCTACAGTTGTGGTTTACGAGTTTCTGAACTAATTGGATTACAAATTTCTCACTTATTATTAGATGAAGGATTTGTTCGTGTTGTTGGTAAAGGTGATAAAGAACGAATTACTCCTATTGGTGAAGCTGCTATCAAACATATTATTATTTATATAAAACATGTAAGAAATCATCTGCCAAAAATTGATAAAGCCAGTGAAGATATTTTGTTTTTAAACCGAAGAGGGAAACAGCTTACCCGAGTAATGATTTTTACCATCATAAAAAAATTAACCCAACAAGCAGGAATTAACAAAACGGTTAGTCCACATACTTTCCGACATTCTTTTGCCACTCACTTGGTTGACGGTGGAGCTGATTTACGTGCTGTACAAGAAATGCTAGGACACGAATCTATCACTACAACAGAAATTTATACTCATCTTGATAGTAAATATTTGCGTCAATCTATTTTAGATTTTCACCCTAGAGGAAAGTCTTAATTAGTGAGGTTAAAGTTCATTATTGGAATTAAGCGATAAAAAATCCTTCCCTGTAGGGTACTCAAAAACTTCTAATTGAAAATAAGGGACTGCCGCCAATATATGATCAAAGATATCTGCCATAATATACTCATAATTTGCCCAAGCCTTATCCTTACTAAAAGCATAAATTTCTAAAGGAATTCCTGTTGAAGATGGTTCCAATTGACGTGTCATTATCATCATTTCCTTATTAATTGCCGGATGCTGATGCAAATAAGAGTCAACATATTTTCTAAACAACCCGAAATTAGTCATATTTCTACCATTAATTAATACCGACTTGTCTATATTGTTCTGCTCGTTATGTTTGTCAATGTCTGTTTGACGATGGTCAATATAATCAGCAACCAATTGTATTTCTTTAAATTTAGCTATTTCTTCTTTGGTTAAAAATTTAATACTGGTAGCCTTTATAATTACAGCACGCTTAATTCTTCTTCCACCCGACATGCTCATACCACGCCAGTTCTTAAACGAATCGGAAATTAAATAATAAGTAGGAATAGTGGTAATGGTATTATCAAAATTTCTCACTTTTACAGTAGAGAGATTAATTTCATACACATCTCCATCAGCTCCATATTTTTCCATAGAAATCCAATCACCAATTCTTACTGTATCATTTACACTCACCTGAATACTGGCTACAAAACCTAAAATAGTGTCTTTAAAAATTAACAACAACACTGCTGATAAAGCTCCTAAAGCAGTTAGAAAATGTAAAAAAGGTTTACCGGTAATAATGGAAAAAATAATAATAAACCCAAACAACCAAGTGATAATCATAAACACTTGGATATAACTTTCAATAGGTTTATCTTTAAATGCAGTAATGGTTTTAAGGAAATCTTTAAATGTGGTTAAAACACTTCTTATCAGCCAAATGCTCATTACCACAACCAACACACTAACCAACATTTCAGCATATTTTTCTAAATGCGGAAAGTCAATTAAAATATCAGGAATAAAAGCCGAAATAATATAGAGTGTAATTAAATTAGCAAGGTGTAAAAAAGTGTTATTTTCCACTAAAAAATCATCGAACTTAGTTTTTGATTTTGCAGCTAAATTATGAACGATTTTTTCTGAAAATCCTCTTAAAACTTTATAAATTATATATCCTAAAATTAAAAGCAGAATAAAATTGATAATTACATTAGCATAAATTGCCATGGTTTCAGAAATAGCTGTTTGGTCTTTTAATAATCTATAAAAAAATCTGGTTAAAGTTTTTGTTTCCATAATTCCATTTTTTTGCGAAATTACTAAATGTTAGCGTTAAAGGGAATAGTTATTGGTTAAAGTAAGTTCATATATTATTCGTAGCATCAAAACCTAATTATTCCTACTTTTGCTTTCTATGGCAGAAGAATTATACATCAATCAGCAAGTTAGCAAAGAGGAAAAGTATCAAGAACTTATCCCTCAACTTTCTGCTTTAGTTAGCGGAGAAAATGACCCTATTGCAAATTTAGCTAACCTTATGGCTGCTCTAAAACAAGCCTTTAATTTTTGGTGGGTAGGCGTGTATGTTGTAAAAAATGATGAATTAGTATTAGGTCCTTTTCAAGGACCAATAGCTTGTACACGTATAAAAAAAGGCAAAGGTGTTTGTGGCACTGCTTGGCAAGAAGCCAAAACTATTATAGTTCCCGATGTTGACCAATTTCCCGGACATATTGCTTGTAGCTCCTTATCTAAATCGGAAATTGTGATACCGGTTTTCAATAAAAATAAGGAAGTAATAATGGTAATTGATGTAGACAGCGAAAAATTAGCAGACTTCGACCAAATAGATGAAATTTACCTCAACAAAATAGCTAATTTAATTTCCAATTTTGTATGAGGTTAAAAAGGTTCATATATCTTATTATTGCCTTATTAATTTATGGCTGTGCTCAGGTAGTTCCACTTACCGGTGGTGATAAAGATGAAACTCCTCCAAAAGAACTAAAAAGTACTCCCGAAAATAAAAGTATCAATTTTGCTGCAAAAACCATTACCATTGAGTTTGATGAATTTATTAAACTGGAAAAATTGCTGCAACAATTAATTGTTTCTCCAGTAATGGAAAAACAGCCGGAAATCAGCGTAAAAGGTAAAAAACTAGTTATTCAACTAAAAGAAGAACTTACTCCCAATACTACTTATAGCATCAATTTTGGAAATGCTATTATTGATATTACCGAAAATAACCCCATACCGAATTACAAATATGTTTTTTCCACAGGCGATTATTTAGATTCATTGTCTTTTTCCGGTAATGTACTTTTTGCTCAAGACCTAAAACCAAAAGAAAAAGTATATGTAATGCTTTATCAAAATTTAGATGATTCTGTTCCTTATTTAAAGAAACCTAAATATGTGGCTATTACCGATAAAAAAGGCAATTTTTCCGTTTCTAACATTGCAAAAGGAACATACAAAGTATTTGCTTTAGAAGACATTAATAGCAATTATATTTACGATTTGCCCAACGAACAAATTGCTTTTTTTGAAAACTCCATCAACTTAGATACTAACTTATCAAAACAACAATTGTTTCTTTTTGAAGAAAAACAAGATAATCAGTATGTAAAAAAAGTAGAGCATAAGGAATATGGCAAGGTTATTTTTTACCTTAATCAACCTTCAGAAAATATAGTAATAAGCACCAATATAAAAGAAAAAATTAGATGGTATATTGAAGAAAAAAATAATACCAACGACACTATAATACACTGGTTATTAGGTCTAGGTAATTTTAAAGAAGTGGAATATTATGTTAGAGAAGGTAAAAAAATATTAGATACTTCCGTTGTAACTTTTATTGAACAATCAAAATTTAAAGACACTACCTTATCACTAAACTCTAATGTAACTCCTATTTTCGATTTGAATAAAAATATCCTCCTATCTACTCCTCGTCCGATAAATACTTTTAATCAAGAAAACATTACCTTGTTAGAAGATTCTGTTCCTGTTAAATTTGAAATTAACCAACATAACAATACCAGGAACTATGAAATAAGCTATTCTTTTAAAGAAAATACAGATTATATTTTACAAATCCTTCCAGCAACGTTTCAAGATATTATAGATTTAAAAAATGATAGCATTATTACTAATTTTAAAACCAAAAAAGATTCGGATTATGGCAATATTATATTGAACATGGATGTGAATTTTGAAACTCCTTATATTTTGCAGCTGTTACGAAACAATAAAATTATTGACGAAAAATATTTTACTGGTAACCAATCCTTAAATTATCCTTATTTAATTCCAGGAGATTATGCTTTACATTTGATTGTTGACAAAAACGACAATAAAAAGTGGGATACTGGAAGTTATTTAAAAATCCAACAACCCGAAACAGTAATTCATTACCAAAAAGCCATAAAAATTCGCCCAAATTGGGACAATGAAATTATTTGGAATATTAGGCTTTAATTTAACTACATTTTTATAAATTATTAAGTCGAACTTTTAATTTCTTTACGGTTTAACAAAGAAATTGCCTTAGTTTTGCACTAAAAATTAGATTATGCGTTGGTTAAAAAGAATTTTAGGTGGTTTAATAGTGTTTATTGTACTTGCTTCTTTATTGGCAGTTATTACTGGGAATCAACATATATTTAAGGCTGTAGCTACTACCTATTTAGTCGGAAAAACCGGACCAAGTATTAATGAACATCATATTTTTGAGAATAGAAAAGTAGAGGCAGGAACTTATAAACCTTGGTTAATCAGTAAAGATTTTAATAAAAAAACAGATGAAAATCTCCTCAAAGAAATAGAAAAATACGATCCTATTGCATTTTTAGTAGTAAAAGATAGTGAATTGGTTTATGAAAAATATTGGAGCGGCTATGATGAAAACTCACTAACCAATTCTTTTTCTGTCGCCAAAACATTTGTCGCCTTATTGGTAGGAATTGCTATAGATGAAGGAAAAATTAAAAGTATTAATACCCCTGTTTCAGATTACTTACCAGAATATAAAAATCATCCTGAACTTAGAATTAAACACCTACTTAACATGAGCTCAGGAATTAATTTTGATGAAGACTATAAAAGCCCCTTCGGGCACATGGCAAAAGCTTATTACGGAACAGATTTGTACGAACTAAATAAAGATTATGAGATAACCGAAACTCCCGGAAAAAGGTGGCGTTATTTGGGTGGAAACACGCTTATTCTTTCATTTATTTTAGAAAAAGCTACCGGACAAACTGTTGCTGAATACATGAGCGAAAAAATTTGGCAACCTTTAGGTGCAAAAAATGCAGCTCTTTGGAATTTAGATAGCAAAAATGGAAGAGAAAAAGCCTATTGTTGTTTCTATTCTAATGCTAGAGATTTTGCTCGTATTGGTCAGCTAATTATTAACAAAGGTAAATGGAACGGACAAACCATAATTAGCGAAGATTACCTAAAACAAGCTATGAATTATCGTCAGGGATTAAAAGATGCTAATGGTAAAATGGTTGATTTTTATGGTTTTCAACTTTGGATAGGTGAACATAAAAACATGAGGTTTTTCTATGCTAGAGGTATTCAGGGTCAATATATTATTACCGTTCCAGAAAAACGCTTAGTTATTGTTAGACTAGGAAACAAAAGAGGAGAAAATTTACCTAATTACCATCCGGTAGATTTGTATCATTATTTAGATTTTGCTCTTCAGCAATAAAAATTCAACACCTTTAAGCATGCAAAAAGTTTTATTTAACGATTTAGGATTAATAGATTACAAAGAAGCTTGGGATTTTCAAGAGCAACTTTTTAAAGAGACCATAGATATTAAAATAGAAAATAGAAAAGACAATACTAACATCCCAACTCAACACCATTTGCTTTTTTGCGAACATCCGCACGTTTATACACTTGGGAAAAGTGGTGATGAAGCACATTTGTTACTTTCGGAAGCAATGCTAAAGCAAAAAGGAGCAACCTATTACAAAATAAATCGTGGTGGTGATATTACCTACCATGGTCCAGGACAAATAGTTGGCTACCCCATTTTAGATTTAGATCTATTTTTTACAGATATTCACAAATACTTACGCTTTTTAGAAGAAATGATTATTAGAACATTAGCAGAATACGGCATTGAAGCAGGAAGATATGAAGGCTACACAGGTGTTTGGCTAGATGCTGACGACCCAAGAAAAGCAAGAAAAATTTGTGCTATGGGCGTTCGTTGTAGTAGATGGGTAACCATGCATGGTTTTGCTTTTAATGTCCATCCCGATTTATCATATTTCGGAAATATTATTCCTTGCGGAATTGATGACAAACAAGTTACCTCCATGTATCAAGAATTGGGCAGAGCAGTAGATATGGAAGAAGTAAAAGAAAAACTAAAAAAACACTTTGCAGCACTTTTTGAAGCGGAAATACACCAAAATTAAAACGTTAACTACCATTAATGGTTTTTATATTCTCCTAACAACTTATCTATAAAATCATTGGTTGCTTCAATGTATCTAATGTGATAATTTCCGGTACTTGGACCATAAAAACCGGTGCGTATCTTTCTTACTTTCCCTTGTTTATCAATAAAAATAGTAGTTGGGTAAGACATAATATGATTAAGCATAGGCAACGCTTTAGCAGCCTCAATTTTACTAGCCTTACCTGCTAATAGAAATTCATATTGAGCGTTAAAATGAGTTTTAATTTTTTCTATATTTTTCTTTGCCACTTCTTTATCATCAGTTCTGTCAAATGAAAGTGCTATAATTTCTAATCCTTCTTCTTTTTTTCTTTCATATAGTTCCGTTAAAAAAGCCGTTTCGTCCTTACAATTCGGACACCAAGGGCCCATAATGTTAACTAAAACTACTTTTCCTTTATACCTTTCATTGTTTAAACTAATGGTTTTTCCTTCAGTATTTTCAAAAGAAAATTCAACTTTATCATAACCATCATTTAAAAAAGTTAATGAATCGGGATGAGCAAGTTCGTAATCATTATCTCTAATGCCTACCCAAGGTTCTTTCCAATGTAATCCCGACCAAAACTGTCCTTTTAAAGAATCTTTTTCTAAGGTAGCTTTAAATAAAAATGCATGCGAACCATCAAAACAAGACAATAGCAATTCGCTTCCATAAACATTACCTTCTAAAAATCGGTAGTCGCCTGTTTCTGTAATAAATGTACCTGTAACTTTATCTCCGTTCTGCTCAAACAAACCAATTGCCGGATAATGTTGATCAGGATTTTCAGCACTAAAATCAACTTTCCATTTTCCGTTAACATCAATTTGTTCGGTAGCATTATTTGTTTTTGGGAAACGGTTTTTGTCTGCAAAAACAGCCGTAAAAGGAACTTTATAATCCGCTTTATCCTTAAACCAATTACCTTTAATATGATTATTATCAATAAATTGTATTTCGTACCACGAGTTAAAAACAGGATCTTCGGCAATAAATTTATTGCCTTTAAAAACAAAATTCTTTACTGGAACTTTTTCATCTCCATTAATAAAAACCACATCTATTTGGTTATTTTTTTTCTGTAAATCGAAAAATACAGGCAATTGTTGTTCAGGTGTTAATTGAAAATTCATCAACCATCTTCCTTCTTGCAATTGCTCTAAATCCATAACTGTATTTATTTTTTGCTCGTTTTCAACACACGAACTTATAAGGGTAAGTAGAATCAAAATTAATTTCCATTTCATATAAACGAAAGTAAATAAAAAGTTTAATTATTATAAAGTAAAACGAGTAAATAAATTTTCAACTTACTAAAGCAAAGTTAAATTTGAATTACCATTCTATCAATTAATCACCTAAAACATGATTTTGAGCTTTAAAATGAGGAATATTACTTTTTTAGTATTTACTTTGTAATATGACACCAAAACATAACAAAAAGGAAAAGTCAGGAAACTTTAAACAATCGCTAGAACAGCAAATTATTTCCATTTTTAACCAAAATCCGACTACTGCACTTAATTATAAAAGAATTAGTAAATCCTTAGGAATAAAAGATATTTCTAATAAAAAACTAATCAGTATTATTTTAGACGAACTTGCCGAGCAAGGTAGGTTATTTGAGCCACAAAGAGGAGCTTATAAGCTAAAAGCATCATCCAACTTTGTAGAAGGTAAAGTAGATATGACTCAAAGTGGTTCTGCTTATGTAGTTATAGAAGATGCTGATGCCGATATTTATATTCATTCAAAAAACACTAAAAATGCCCTTAATGGTGATATTGTTAAGGTAAATGTTTATCCAAGTAAAAAGAACAGCAGTAAGTTAGAAGGAGAAATTGTTGAAATTGTTCAAAGAGCCAAAACTCAGTTTATTGGCGTTGTTCAAAAATCTAAAAACTTTGCTTTTTTAGCCATTGACGACCCCAGAATGCCTATGGATATTTTTATTGCCAACGAAAACCTTAAAGGAGCAAAAGATGGCGATAAAGCGGTAGCGAAAATTACTGAATGGCCTGAAAACAAAAAAAATCCTTATGGAATGATAATAGATGTGTTGGGAAGACCTGGTGAAAACGACACCGAAATGCACGCTATTTTAGCAGAGTACGGTTTGCCTTACGAATTTCCACCAAATGTAGAGCGCGAAGCTGAAAAATTACCTGTAGAAATTACAGCTCAGGAAATTAAAAAACGAAGAGATTTTAGAGCAATAACTACTTTTACTATAGACCCAGCAGATGCCAAAGATTTTGATGATGCCTTATCTATTCAAAAATTGGAAAACGGAAACTGGGAAATAGGTGTACACATTGCTGATGTTTCACATTACATTCAACCCGATAGTATTTTAGATAAAGAAGCTTACAAAAGAGCGACCTCCATTTATTTGGTGGACAGAGTGGTTCCTATGTTACCCGAAATGCTCTCCAATGGTGTTTGTTCACTTCGCCCACAAGAAACTAAACTTTGTTTTTCGGCTGTTTTTGAGTTGGATGATGATGCCAATTTACTTAACGAATGGTTCGGAAGAACAGTAATTTTTTCAGATAGAAGATTTGCTTACGAAGAAGCACAAGAACGTATTGAAAAAGGCGAAGGAGATTTTGCTAAAGAAATATTAATATTAGATACACTCGCAAAAAAATTACGTAAAAAACGTTTCCAAACCGGATCTATCGCTTTTGATAGGTTAGAAGTTAAGTTTCATATTGATGAAGACGGAAAACCATTAGGTGTATATTTTAAAGAAAGTAAAGATGCCAATAAATTAATTGAAGAATTTATGCTACTAGCCAATAAAAAAGTAGCTGAATTTATTGGTAAACCTTCCGAAAAAAATAAAAAGCCTAAAACATTTGTTTACAGAATACACGATGAACCTAATCAAGAGAAACTGCAAACTTTATCGGAATTTGTGAAAAAATTCGGTTATAGTTTAGCCACAGGAGGAAAAGAAGTTGCCAATTCCATCAACCATTTATTAGAAGAAGTAAAAGGAAAAGCTGAGGAGAACATGATAGAGCAACTTACCATTAGAACAATGGCAAAGGCAATTTATTCTACCAAAAATGTAGGACATTACGGATTAAATTTTTCACACTATTCGCATTTTACTTCTCCTATACGAAGATATCCTGATGTAATGGCTCACCGCTTGTTACAGCATTATTTAGATGGCGGTGGTGATGTAAACCCTGCTAAACTGGAAGAACAATGTAAACACTCCTCTGATATGGAAATGTTAGCTTCTGAAGCAGAAAGAAAATCTATTAAATACAAACAGGTAGAATTCTTACAAGATAAAATCGGAGAAGAGTTTATGGGAATTATTTCTGGAGTGAGCGAATGGGGAATTTATGTAGAAATAATAGAAAACATGTGCGAGGGAATGGTAAGAATGCAAGATATTGCTAGCGATTATTACTCATTCGATAAAGATAACTATTGTGCTAAAGGTAGAAAAACCGGAAAAGAATACCGAATGGGTGATGAAGTAAGAATTAAAGTAAAACGTGCCGATTTAGTAAAAAAACAACTCGATTTTGAATTGATAGAAGAAGGTTATTATTAGGCGTTAGTTGTTAAGTGTTAGGAAATACTAAAGTTAAATTTTCAACAATTTTTTAAAAATATAACAAATTAAATTTTGTAATATTGCTGCCAAATAAAAGTACTTTATATGTTAGTATTAAAATTTGGAGGAACATCTGTAGGTTCGGCTTCCAGAATGAAAAAAGTAGCCAACCTTATTAATACTCCCGAAAGAAAAATAGTGGTACTTTCTGCTATGGCAGGAACAACTAATAGTTTGGTAGAAATTGCTGGATATCTGTATCAAAAAAATATAGAAGCAGCAAACGAGCAAATTAATGTATTAGAAAAGAACTACGAGCAAGTGGTTAAAGAGCTTTATACTTCATCCACTTACAAGGAAAAAGGATTAGAATTAATCAAATCTCATTTTTCTTATGTTAGGGCTTTTACGCAAGATATGTTCACTCTTTTTGAAGAAAAAGCAGTGTTGGCTCAGGGAGAAATGCTTTCAACTGCTTTATTTCATTATTACTTAGAGGAGCAACAAATTTCATCTAGCTTAATTTCTGCACTAAATTTTATGCGAATTGATGAAGAAGGAGAACCTAATACTGCTTACATAAAAGAACATTTACAAAAAGAAATTACAACTCAACCTTGTACAACTATATTTATTACTCAGGGATTTATTTGTAGAAATACTTATGGTGAAATTGACAACCTAAAAAGAGGAGGGAGTGATTACTCAGCTTCATTAATTGGTGCAGCTACCAATGCCGAAGAAATTCAAATATGGACAGACATTGACGGTTTTCACAATAATGATCCTCGTATAGTTGAAAATACTAACCCTTTATCAGGACTCTCTTTTGATGAAGCAGCGGAGTTAGCTTATTTTGGTGCAAAAATTTTACATCCATCAAGTGTATTACCAGCAAAATTAGCCAACATATCTGTAAGGCTTAAAAACACCATGCAGCCCGAAGCTCCCGGAACTATTATTTGTAACGAAACTCAAAAACAAGGCATAAAAGCTATTGCTGCCAAAGATGGTATTACTGCTATTAAAATTAAATCTGGAAGAATGTTATTGGCTCACGGTTTTTTAAGAAAAGTATTTGAAATTTTTGAAACCTACAAAACTTCTATTGATATGATTACTACTTCGGAAGTAGCTGTTTCGGTAACCATTGATGACACCAAATTCTTGAATGAAATTGTACAAGATTTAAAAAAATTTGGAACAGTAGAGGTAGATAAAGACCTAAGCATTATTTGTATTGTAGGAGATTTTATTGCCGAAAGTAAAGGATATGCGTTACAAATTTTCGGAGCACTAAAAAACATCCCATTAAGAATGATTTCCTATGGAGGAAGCTTTCATAATGTCTCGGTTTTGGTAAATACTGCAGATAAAAAAGAAGCATTACAATCACTACACAACACTCTTTTCTAATGAACTTTACACCATCAGAAATAAAAAGATTTGAGGAGTTAAAAACACCTTTTTATTACTACCAACTCCCGTTGTTAGAACAAACTTTACAGTTACTTACTTCAGAAGCTAAAAAATACAACTTTCATGTACATTATGCCTTAAAAGCTAATGCTAATAATGAGATTTTAGAAAAAATTAATGCTTATGGTTTAGGAGCAGATTGTGTTAGTGGTAATGAAATTATAAAAGCTAAAGTATGTAGTTTTTCATCGGATAAAATTGTGTTTGCAGGTGTAGGAAAATCTGATGAAGAAATTAATATAGCTTTAGACAACGATATTTTTTGCCTGAATTGTGAATCCATCCCAGAAATGGAGGTAATAGATGAGTTAGCTAAAAAGAAAAACAAAACAGCTTCTATTGCACTGAGAATTAATCCAAATGTAAATGCAAAAACGCATCATTATATTACTACCGGATTGGAAGAAAATAAATTTGGAATTAATTTATGGGAGTTAGAAGAGGTATTAAAATCATTAGAACAACTCACTAATATTAAGTTAATCGGGTTGCATTTTCATATAGGTTCACAAATAACTGATTTATCGGTTTTTAAAGGTCTGTGTTTACGAGTAAACGAAATTCAAGAATGGTTTTATAATCATCATATTATTGTTGAGCATATAAATGTTGGTGGAGGTTTAGGAATAGATTATGAAAATCCAGAAAATAATAAAATTCCTGACTTTAAAACTTTTTTTAAACTTTTTAAAGACCTATTACAACTTCGTCCGAATCAGCAATTACACTTTGAATTGGGGAGAGCAATTGTTGCTCAATGTGGTTCATTAATTACCAAAGTATTATACGTTAAAAGAGGTATCAAAACTAATTTTACTATTGTAGATGCCGGTATGACAGAACTTATTCGCCCTGCTTTATACCAAGCAACACATAAAATATCTAACATAACTTCACAAGCAAAAAAAACAGAAAGATATGATGTTGTAGGTCCTATTTGCGAATCGTCCGATTGCTTTGCCAAAGCCTTAGATTTACCCGAAACCCAAAGAGGAGATTTAATAGCCATTCATTCTGCCGGAGCTTACGGAGAAGTAATGGCATCGGCTTACAACCTCAGAAACATAGTAAAAGCTTACTATTTAGAAAGGTGAAATTCATTTTTTCTAAAATAAATGGTATACTATTTGCCAAACTGTTCATATTTTTAAAAATCATATAACGACTTATTAATTAAGTATATTAATATTTATTTGTACATTTGGAACGTTCAAAAATTTAATATTAATAATAAAAAAACATGAAAAAAATTACAAAAATTTTATTTATTGCGTTATTTATAACGGGAGTTTCTACTGAAGCGTATGCTCAAAAAGAAAAGAAAGAAAAAAAGGAAAAAGACGTTAAAACATTAGTAAAACCTGACGCAGTGGGTCACTCTGCAACAGATGATTACGTTAATGCCTCTTTTAATCTGTATGAAAAAAACCAAGAAATTACTAAAACATTAGCTAATCCAACAGATAATGTTGATGACTTAGGAAGTATTAAATCAGATTTAGAAACACAATCAAAAGAAGCTGCTCAACTGTTGGGAAAATCTTCAGATGTTTTAACCGAAGCAAAATCAATTACTCCTAAAACAAATTCACTAAAAGCTGTTAAAGCTGTGAATGAAGCCACTAAAGCTCTTAATGAGACACAAAAAGCAATTCCAGGACAATTAGAACAAATTAAAAACCAAGAATCTAAATAATTAAAAAAGAGAATTGATTGATCAATTCTCTTTTTTTTATAATTTTAATACTAAATGAAAATATATATTTCTTGGTCAGGGTTAATTTTAACTCTGTTTCTTAATCTTCAAATATCTCCATTAAATGCTCAAGAACAGACTTTAGAAAAGGTTGAAGAAAATGAGGTAAAAAAAGAGAAAGAGGATATAACCAAAATTCAAAAAATAGATAAACATACTGAGATTGTAAAATACAGAAGAGGATCTCTACATACAATGATTATTGAAGATGATAATCTTCCTAAAAAAGACTTAATTCTCCGTACATTCAAAAATGCAGAATTTCCTGATAAATACAATAATCATACAACAGGCGATAAGTCTTTTAATATAAAAAACTATCAGGATAAAATTAACGAAATTAAAGAAGGTAAAAAGGCGAAAGATAAAGATTTTAGTGCTGCCATTAACCAATATTTTAAAGATACTAAATTAGCCAACAAAATGATTGCTAAGTGGTTTAATAGAAGTGAAGAGGGTGCTTTTGATATGTCATTAATTCAAGAAAGAGGAGCTTATGATGCTTCTGCTCAAGCAGCTGATATGGCATTAAGTACAGAAAGAGGGTTAGACATGTTAAAAGATGCAGGTATTGAATTAATTAACAACACTTTTGTGGTTGTAAACTATTCAAAATTTGTAAGTAACGAAGAAACAGCAAAAATCACTTATGACATAGCTAAAGATGCTGCTGCTAAACTTCCTGCAGCATTACAAGAAGCAGCTTTAGATATTGCTAAAAGTGCCTATGAAAAAGCAAGACAAGGATATTCAATTTGGACAACCGCCTATCTATATCAAATGGAATGGAATGATTCTATTGAAGCTGTTTTTTACATGGATATGTGGATGGATTCTACTTCTATAGACCCAGCTAAAAAGACTATATTTGATAATTCAGATTTATTCCAACTAAAACTTTTAGGATACGAAAAAACAAGAGCACTAATTTCAGGATTAGGTTCAAATGCCGAAAGTGAAGAAATGATAATTGAAAACGCTACTTTAAAATCTATTAATTCTGTTTATAATAAACTTCAAAGAAAATTTGAACCTTTTAGAACAAAAACACCATTAGTTAGCATTGATCCATTAGGAGCTAAAATTGGTTTGAAAGAAGGTTTAGAAGGGGGTGATAAATATGAAGTTTTAGAACAACAATTTGATACTGAAGGAAGAGTTACTTATAAAAGAAAAGGAATTATAAAGGTGGATAAAAAAAATATTTGGAATAATAAATACAATATAGGAGAAGAACCATTAGATGAAGAAGGTAACCCGATAGAAATTGAAAATAATATAGAGTTTACTCACTTTAAAGGAGGTAAGGGTTTTTATCCCGGAATGTTAATCAGACAAATTAATTAACTTATATAAATTAAAAATCAAAAAAATATGAAAACAATAATGAAACAAATAAGTCTATTCTCAACTCTTATGATGTTTTTTGTGTTGACATCAACCGCACAAATCAACAAACAAAAAAAAGCGAATAAAGATACTGAAAATTGGAGGTATGAAATTGAATGTGTTGGTATTGGAAAACCAGGAACCAAAGTAATTAAAGTTTGGTCTTATTCTAAGAAAGCAACAATTGCTATTAACCAAGCTAAGAAAAATGCTGTTCACGGAATTATTTTTCAAGGATATGCAGGTGGAGCTCAAGGTTGTACCAATCAAAAACCATTGACTAATGATCCTGCTTTAGAACAACAAAAAGCAGATTTTTTTGAAGAATTTTTTAAAGATAATGGTAAGTACATGAAGTTTGTTTCAACATCAGGAGATGGAACACCAACTACAATGAAAGTTGGTAAAGAATACAAAATTGGTGTAGTAGTAACCGTAATGGTTGATCTTTTAAGAAAAGATTTAGAAGATGCAGGAATTGTTAAAGGGTTATCCTCAGGGTTCTAATTTAGTATTAACAATAATATAGATTAACAAATGAAAAAACTAGGAATTATATTAGGAAGTATATTAACAATTTTTGTAATAACTTCCGTTATGGAGTCTTGTGGAAATCCACAAAGAAATATGTCTGGAAACTATACTTATGAAACCGAATGTATGGGAGTTGAAATGGATGGTTCTCAGACAGTAAAAGCTTGGGGCAATGGTAGAAACAGGGAAGATGCTGTTGAACAAGCTAAGAAAAATGGTATTAGAGATGTACTTTTTAAAGGTATCAATAATGGAAAACAAGATTGTAATACAAAACCGATAATTTTTGAAGTTAATGCTCAAGAAAAATATGAAGACTATTTTAATGCCTTCTTTACAGATCAAGGAGCATATAAAGAATTCATTACTGGAGAAGATGGCTCAGATATGCACTTTTCTGTAGTTCAAGGTAGAAAAAAATACGAAGATCAAGTAACTTATGGCGTTATCATTAGAGTTCAAAGAGCTAAATTAAAAGATAGAATGATGGCAGATAAAATAATTAAATAATATAACCAAAAAAATAATTTAAAATATTATGAAAAAAATATTACTAGTTTGCAGTATTGCATTAACAGCAATTTCAACTACATTCGGACAAGCAAAAAAACCTACCATTATGGTGGTACCAAGCGATAATTGGTGTATTAAAAATGGTTATTTCATGGAATTTGATAACCAAGGAACAAAAATTAAAATTCCTGATTATAAAAAAGCTTTACAAGAAGATTCTGATGTGCTTTTGGTAATTAGTGCCATCAATAACATGATGACAGAAAGAGGTTTTCCATTAAAAAACCTAGAATCTGTATTAAAAACATTAGAATCAAATGCTGCTGAAGACAATATGATGACTTCGAAAGACTCAGGAAGTGATATTGAGGAAACACCTATGGATAAACTTAAAAAGGTGGCTAAAGCAGATATTATTATGCAATTAACATGGACAGTAAATACTACAGGTCCAAAAAAATCAGTAACATTTATCCTTCAAGGGTTAGACGCTTATACTGATAAGCAAATTGCAGGTGCTCAAGGAACAGGAGCTCCTTCATTTACAGCAGAAACTCCTGTTTTATTACAAGAGGCAGTAACTGCTCATATTGATAACTTTAATGCTTCTCTTCAAACTCATTTTGAAGACATGTTTGAGAATGGAAGAGAGGTTATTGTTAAAATCCAGAAATGGAGCGATTCAGAGTTTGATTTAGAATCCGAAGTAAATGGTGATGAATTGTCGTATGTAATTGAAGATTGGATGGCTGCTAACACAGTTAAAAATCGTTTTAGTGTACTTGATGTAACAGAAAACATGATGACTTTTGAACAAGTTAGAATGCCACTTCATAATGCACAAGGAAGAGCCTTAGACACAAGAGGTTTTGCTAGAGAGCTAAGTAAGTATTTAGCCGATCTTGGTGTTCCAAATAAAGTAGTTGTTAAAGGATTAGGAAGAGCAACCATTATACTAGGAGGAAAATAATAAACATTTTAAAACCAATTTACTATGAAAAAATTAAACTTTTTACTGGTGTCAATAACCATGTTATTAATCAGTAATAATGCTTTTGCTCAATCAAAAGCATCAGATTCGGAAATGAGCAGACTAATGCTTACTGCATGGGTTCCTGAGCAAATTGAAGGAATGCCAAGTAGTGCAAACAACATGCTTACTAATAAATTAAAGGAAGTAATCACCAAAAATGGAATTTCAGCTAGTCCTTTTAATTCTAGATTTGTTATTTCTGCCAATATTACTGTTTCCTCGAAAGATATACTTCCCGGACCTCCAACAATGCACTCTTATACATTAGACGTAACACTTTATATTGGTGATGGTTTTGAAGGAACTGCTTTTTCTAGTAAAACTATAACAGTTAAAGGAGTAGGTGTTAATGAAACCAAAGCATATATGGCTGGAATCAAAATGATTAAACCTGCTCATCCTGAGGTTCAAGCATTCATTAAAGAGGGAAAAACTAAAATAATAGATTATTATAACAACAACTGTGATTTAATCATTAAAAAAGCCAAGAACTTAGAAGCTCAAAATCAATTTGAAGAAGCTATTTTCCTATTAAGTAGTGTGCCAGATGCTTGTGACGAATGTTTTGAGAAAAGCATGAAAGCTGTTGAACCTATTTATTTAAAGAAAATTGAAAGAGATTGTAAATTGAAATTACAAGAAGCTCAAACTATTTGGAATGCAGCTCAAGATATTGAAGCAGCGGAAAAAGCAGGAGCAATTCTTTCAACTATTGAGCCTCAAACATCATGCTTTACTCAAGTAAAAGCATTAATGAGTAAAATTGAAGCCAGAGTTAAAGAAATTGATGCAAGAGAATGGAAATATATATTAAAAGACCAAGAACAAAAAAGTGAAATGATTCAAGCTATTAGAGATATAGGTGTAGCTTATGGAAATGGTCAACCAGATACTGTTATCTACAAATCCCTTTGGTAATTTTTGTTTAAATTAAACTAAATTAAGATGAAAAAATTAATAATTACGGCTTTACTGTTCTCAGGGTTAGGACTAAAAGCACAACACGACATAAGTACAGATGTTTTAGGTTTTGCTTTTTCCAAATATGGAATTGGCTATGATTACCTAATGAATAGCTCCAACTCTATAGGAATAAACATTAATTTCGCATCAGACAATATGTTTGCAGATGGTAAGTCGATTTATGGAGATGTAGAAAAATATTCTGAAATGAATATTATTCCTGAGTATAAATTTTATGCAACTCCTAACAAAGGAAATGATGGAGTGTATATTGGCGTTTACGGAAAATATAGAAGTTCCAATGCAAAAGATAATGCTTATGCTGTTCAAGATCCAAACGATGCCAATAATATAATTATTGGAAAAACAGACGTATCTACCTCAGCTTTTGGATTGGGCGCATTAGCAGGCTATAAATGGCAATCTAAAGGTGCTTTATTTTTAGAAGCTACCTTCGGTATCGGAAAATTTATAGTTAACAATGTTAAATATAGTGATTCTTTTGCCGAAAACTTGCCTGACGAACAATTTAATGAAAGTGATTACACCCCTTATATCGGAAATGAAATTCCAGTAGATTTAAGACTAGCATTAAAAATTGGTATTAGAATAGGTGGAAATAAATAAAATATTACTCTCTTCCGCCATACAACCAAAAAAGCAAGTGTTTTTTAGCACTTGCTTTTTGCTTTCTAAAAAAAAGCATTAATTTTACTTTGACTATGATAAATAGAACAACTATATTACTTTTATTAAGCTTTATAATTTTTTTGAATTCTTGCGAAAAAATTACTGATGAACAAGTGCCTCTAATTTCAATATCATCACCCTATAATAACCAACAAATCAATGGGAATGACACTGTTTTTATTACAGGTTCTATTAGTGATAATAATGTTGTTAAGAGTGTTTCTATTTCTCTAAGAAACAGTAATGACATCCCTGTTTTGCCTACAATTTCTTATACCCCAAATGAAAAAGATTTTTCGTTTAATACCCCTTATTTTTTCGATGATTTACACATGCCTTCAGGACAGTATTATTTTAGTATTCAGGCAAGTGATGGTAACAATACAACCAGTAAATACATTAATATTTCTTATGGTGAAATCCCAAAAACGAGAACAGGTGTCTTTTTTTACGATAACTCAGGAAATTCAACCTCTATTTATCAGTTAAATGCAAATAGTGCCAACTTATTTAAAACAGTAAACTCAGATTTTTTAGGTGGAGCTGCCAACTCTTATGGTCAACAATTAATTAGTGTTGGACAGTATAATGCAAAAATTATGGCTTATGATATAAGCACAGGAAGCCTAGTTTGGAATACAGCTTATCCAAACTCATCTGTTCCTTATTATACCAATATATTTTTTCATGATAAAGAACTTTATGTAGGAATAAGAAACGGTGAAATCAGAGCCTACAACTCTAATGGAAGTCCTACTTATTTTTCAAATGTTCAAACAAACTATTATCCCGAAAATGGTTTAGTTCATGATAATGTTTTCATTTCTGAAGAAAAAGCCATAGGAAATAATACCAGATTTATTACAGCATATTGGACTAACTCAGGAACAATAATTCATCAGTTGCAACTAACAGAAGATGTAGTTGATATTTTTGCTTTCACTCCAAATAAAGCAGTTTTATTAGCCAATGACTATACTACCAATGATGGTAAAATACAAATTTATGATGCTCAGTTTAATTCAAAATCGACTCCTTTTGGGTTATCAGCAGGAACAATTATTGATGCAGAAGAAATTAGCACAGGAGTTTATTTAATTGCTCAAAACGGAAATTTAGTGCTAGTTAATGCTAATACACACTCTACTTTACCTTATTTAAACGGGATAAACGCTAATAAAATAAAATATGATGCTTTCTCTAACGAGCTTTACGTAATTGACGGAAATACCATTACAGCCTATGATTTTTCATCTAAAAGCGTACTGTTTTCTTATACCCATACTTCACCGGTATTAGACTTGGTTTTTCTATTTAACAAATAACCTTTTATATACTAAACCCTACCATTTGTATATTAAAATCGACCAAAACTATATTAGTTGTTGATTGTGAAACAAAAAATCACTACTTTTCATCAAAAATTTGGAGGTTTGTTAAGATTAACTATCATCATACAACTAATTATTTTTAGTGAAATCTTATTCGCTCAAAACCCTTCTTTCAGTAATTACAAATCTTCCACTTCTCCTTACTTGCAATTTAACGATATTGTAGAACATAAAAATAAAATGCTATTTATTAGCAGCGAAGGTGTTTTTGAAATAAAAAACAATAACTTATCCAAAATTATAACCGAAGAAAACCTTTCTAAATTTATAAACACACCTAACAACCTTTACGTTTGGAGTATTTATGGAGAAATTTTTGAAATAAAAAACAATCAACTCGTACCTTTTCCTTTTAATAAATTGGTACAAAAACGAGTAGAAAACAAAATCATTAACTCCGTGATTTTTGCTGATTCTACTTTTTATATAAGTACAATAGTTGGGAGTACTTTAATTCAAATTGACTTAAAAACCGAAACCATTTCCAACCTAAAACTAAATCCTTACCCCTATTTTGTTGTAAAGTTTAACGGTAAAATAATTTCCGGAAACAACCAAAACACTTCTAAAAACGAACTTTTTGTAAATACAAATTCCAATAGCTTTACTATTCCATTAGCAGAAGCAGCAGGAAACTCCCGAACAAATGTTGTTCAACTACAAGATAAAACCTACTTATTTTCTAAACAACACGAAGTGATAAGGTTTAACAATACTACTTTCTTGAATAGAATTTTTGTGGAAAAAAATGTGGAATTTATTTTTCAAGATTCACAAGGAAAAATTTGGTTTGCACTAAATAGTGGCGGTATCATTTCTTATGCTGATGGAAGTTTAAAAGAAGCCAATATTACCCGATATTTAGGAAATCAAACCGTTATTTCTGTGGCTGAAGATGCTAAAGGCAACTTATGGTTTGGCACTTCCGGAAATGGTGTTTTTAAACTAGAAAATGGGGTTGAGCATATTGATGCTAATTCCACTATAACCTATAGTTCCCCCGCTATCTTTTCATCTACAGAAATTGAAAACGAAAAAGTACAAAGCAAGTTTATTTTAAAAAATTTACCTGTTGACCAGCAAACAGAAAAGCCAATCAATTCCAAAACCATTAGAACAGATAGAATTAGACAAGATTCTTTGCCTCCATCGGTTTTTATAAACAGTGTAAAAATTAACGGTAAAGACACCACCACATTAAGTCATTATGAATTGAGTCATGAAAACAACGCTATTGAATTTAATATTAGCGGAATAAGCAATAGTCCGTCCGGTATTCAATATAAATACATGTTAGAAGGATTTGATAAAGAATGGATTTATACTGTAAATACCTCTATCTATTATACTTCGTTAGCTCCCGGTAGCTATACTTTTAAAGTTTTTGCCATGAACGATTCAGGAATTTGGAGTACCGTACCTTCAGTTATTTCATTTACCATTCAACCTCCATTTTACATGTCAGCATGGTTTTTATTAACGCTTGTTTTTGGTGTAATTATTATAGGATTCTTAATTTACTTTTTAATCCAAAAGCAAAATCAATTAAAAAACAAACAAATTGAAGAACAAAAACAAAGAGCATTAGCATCAGAATTACAAGCTCTTCGCTCTCAAATGAATCCGCACTTTATTTTTAATACCCTTAATTCTATCCAAAATTTTATTTCTAAAAATGAAAGTAAAGATGCCTCCATTTACTTGAGTAAATTTGCTAAACTAATGCGGGCCACCTTAGCCAATACTAAGCGTCAACGAATCTCTTTAAAAGATGAAATAGAAACACTTACCTTATATTTAGAGTTGGAACAGTTACGATTAAACAACAAGTTTTCATATGAGATTTTAGTAGATGAAACCATAGATACACAATACGAACAAGTACCATCAATGCTTATACAGCCTTACGTTGAAAATGCCATTTGGCACGGAATATCGCATAAAGAGGGAAATGGAATAATAAGAATACAGTTTTTACCGGAAAATGAACATTTATTAAAATGCGTGGTGGAAGACAACGGAATTGGACGCGAAAACGCTATTAAACTTAAGCAAAACACTACTTCTCCTTCTTTTGGGATGAATATTACCAAAGAACGAGTAGAGCTGTTAAACTCACTTAATGGCAATCAGCTTTCGGTAAAAATAAACGACCTTAAAATCAACAACCAACCCGCAGGAACACGGGTAGAACTATATGTACCAATTTAAAATAGTGTATTATGTATAGAGCAATTATAGTAGATGACGAGAAAGGTGGAAGAGAACATTTGTCCACCATCTTAAAAGAGTTTTTCGATATAGAAATTAAAGCTCATGCTTCCAATGCAAAAGAAGCTATTACCGCTATTGAAGAACATCAACCCGATTTGTTGTTTTTAGATATTGAAATGCCAGGAGAAAATGGTTTTGATTTATTAGAAAAATTAGAAAATATCAATTTCGATGTGATTTTTACCACTGCTTATGATCATTATGCTATAAAAGCCATTAAATATAGTGCGTTAGATTACTTGTTAAAACCCATTGATGCGGATGAGCTAGAAGCTGCCATAAACAGGTTTAAATCAAAAATTAGAAACCAAGAATTAACCAATAACAAACTAAAAACACTACTCAATAATTTATCTTCCGGTGATAGCGGACAAGAACAAAAAATTGTTATCCATGATGGCGAAGGATTAAATTTCATTAAAATAAAAGATATTATCAGGTTTCATTCTGAAGGAAGCTATACTGATGTCCATGTGGTTGGTCAGGACAAACATTTTGTTACTTCAAAGCAAATTGGCGAGTATGAAGAAATGTTAGTTAATGAAAAATTTTATAGAATTCATCGCTCATATTATATTAACCTACTTCACGTAAAAAAGTATGTTAGAGGGGATGGTGGTTATGTTGTGATGAGTGATGGCTCCAAGCTTGAAGTATCCCGAAGAAAAAAAGCAGAGTTTATTCAATTACTTTCCCAATAACGGTTTTAGCTTTTTTATCTGCTTTAAACTTAAAAAAAGCATTTAAAAAGATAGCCGATAACACAATAGCCATCCCTACATAAAAACCTGTTGACATTATTTCACTTTCTGGCCACAACAAAACGGCTATAATAATGGAATAAATAGGTTCTAAATTAATGGAAATTACTACCGTAAACGGAGAAATTTTTTTCATTACTTCTATTGAAACAATAAATGCAAAAGCAGTACAAACTATTCCTAAAATTAATAACCATTTTATATCTGAAACTGGAATAAAAAAAGCCTCCATATTACCTAGGTTCATAAAAATTAAGTAACTCGACAAAATAAGCAAAGCTCCTAATAACTCATAAAAAGAAAGTGTTTTGGAATTGGTTTCCTTTACTAAAACACCATTAATTACCGTAAACCAAGAGCTAAATACTGCCGCTACAATTCCCAATATAATCCCTGTTAAATAGCTAAATTCAAAATTGAAAATTAATACTAGACCTACAATAATTAGCAAACCCAAAAACAGCTCATATCCTTTAATTTTTCTTTTAAAATAAAGCGGTTCAATCAATGCGGTAAATAAAGTACTGCTCGATAAGCAAACCAATGCTATAGAAACAGTAGATTGTTTTATCGCCTCAAAAAAAGCTACCCAATGTATAGCAATTAAACATCCTACCATAAAAGTTTGTTTCAATATTTTTTTATTGATTTTAAAAGAATGTTTACTTATTAAAAAATAAATAGCAATAGCTGCCACTCCAATTAAAACTCTATACCAAACCAATAAATACGAGTTGGCAGAAATCAATTTGCCTAAAATTCCGGTTAACCCGAAAATAAGCACCACTATGTGCAGCCAAAAATGATATTTATATTTTTCAAACATTTTTTAAGGCATAAAAAAAGCAAGGATAATTAAACCCTTGCTTTTATTGAAAGTTAATTATATATTATTTTTCTCCCTGATTTTCTTGAGCCGGTACAGGTGCATTGTTCATGTTTGGCATTGTAGGAGCAGCTTTCTCATCAATTAATTCTTGAATTTTTGAATCTCCCGTTTCTCCTTCTGTAACCGTTTTTGTTGGGTTAACTGCAGATGAAGCGATACTCAATACTACCAAAGCAATACCTAACGTCCAAGTTGCTTTTTCTAAAAAGTTAGTTGTTTTTCTAACACCCATAATTTGGTTATTGGCAGAAAAAGCTGAATCTAAACCACCTTTTGGGTTTTGAATTAATACGATCAACAAAAGCAAGAAGCAGATGATGATAACTAATACTGTGATAAGTGTAAACATTATTTTTGTTTTAAATTTTTAATTTGGGTTGCAAAATAACTGCTTTTTTTTGGATATTTCAAACTTAATTTTTCATACATTTCTATCGCTTTCTGATAATGTCCCTGATCAACGTGGATAAGGGCTAGCGTCTCGCTTACCATGTCAGAATTATCTACCACACTTAGCCTTGCCATGTTTATTGGAGAGTAAAATTCGGTCTTTTTAGGTTGAATTTTAGGATCTTCTTGAATAAACTTATTAATTAAATCAAATTTATCAATGTTAGAAGTAGTGGTTTTAGCATCATTAGTAAGTGGAACATCACCTTTAAAATGCGACAACCATTCAGCAAAAGAATGTGGTGAATCAACATCAAAAGTGGGCTGATTGCTTTTAACTTCCTCTTTTTCAATTGATGGTTGTTCTTGAGTACTCGATTTTTGTTTGTCTTCTTCCGTTTCCAGTAAAATATAACTATTAATTGCTACAGCTCTTAGTTGTTGTTCTAAAGCATCAATTTTTGTAGGTTCTTTTGGTTTTTCTTCTTCAACTTGCTTCGTTGTTGCTTTTTCTTCAACCACTTCATCAACCAACTCCACTTTTTCTTCAATCTTCTCTTCTTTAATCGTTGGTTTTTCTACTATTTTATCTTCAACAACAGCATGCAGTTGATAAAACAAATGTTGCCTATCGGTGCAATAAACAGCTGCTTTTTTAAGGTATTCTTCAAATAAAATATCGTCATTTTTTTTGAGTAATCCGGCATACATCAAATGAGCAGTTTGGCAATAAGGAAATTCATCCACCACAAACTTGAGCTCATTGGTATTTTGGCTCAACATGGTGGGGTTTTTAATACTTTCTATAAATTGCGATTGCTGCATAGAGCAAAGGTATAAAAAAGTGTTGAAAGTTTGAGGTTTAACTTCGTTGAACTCGCAAACTCGTTTGAGGTTTCCCTATTTGTCATTCAGGAGGAACCTTGTTAGAATAAGAGACAAAGTTAGTTTAGCGTTGATGTTTAATAGAATTATTCCGTAATTAATGTGCGTTGAGTATTTCCTTTCAAGTTTCCTTCAATAAATAATTTGGGACTTCCTTACCGCTACTCAACAGGATTCCTCCTGAATGACATGGTATGATACTTTTCTACCTCATAAACTCATAAACTAAACTATCCACCTTCACAACCCATTGTTAATTAAAACTTCTTAAAGCAAATTTTTAAGCACTAAACACAATTAATTTTGAAACGAACTTTTAATACATTTAACAAATAGTAAGATGATTAATTGGAAGTTCCATCATACAGATAAAATAGAAAATCAATATTTCCGTTTCATAGCTTATGCGTTGGCTTAAAATCATTGGATATTCATTAATAGTGCTGTTGGTGTTAATTACCACTTTTAGCATTGTAATGTCTTCTTTTTATGAAAAAGAAATTAAAAAATACATTGTAGAAGCCATAAACGAACAGGTAAATGTGCCTATAAATGTTAAAGACCTCGACTTTTCTGTGCTTAAAAAATTTCCCTACGCTTCGGTAGAGTTTAAAGAGGTGGAAATTGCTTCTACCAACCACAAATCACCGTTATTAAAAGCAAAATCGGTTTACTTTCAGTTTAATATTATCGATTTGCTCAACAAAAAATATGTACTGAAAAAAATAAGCATAGAAAATGGCAGCACCCTTATTTTTATAGATCAACAAGGAAAAGATAATTTTCATTTTTGGAAAACCAACCCTGAAAGTAGTAAACAACCAATTGCTTTTGAATTGTCGGATGTGCAATTTAAAAATATGGATCTTAATTACCTCAACAACTACAAACAACAAGACATGGGCTTGGTGGTAACCAAAATGAATTTTTCAGGAAATTTTAATGAAAATAACTATCATTTAGAGACCAACATTGCTTTACACATTAACCAACTAAACAGTAAAAATGAAGCTTTCCTAAAGGATAAAGACATTACTATTGAAGGTAAAATTGAGGTGAACAAACAACAATTAAGTTACAAAATACAATCGGGAGAAATAAGCATAGAAGAACTTATTTTTAAATTAGAAGGCATTATTTTAGATAAAAACGAAGAGCTGAATTTACAGCTTAGTTCCAAAGGAACAGATGTAGATTTTGCTACACTTTTCTCTCTACTTCCGGCACAAATGCAAACATCATTAGCTGCTTACGATGCAAAAGGTGTTTTTAATTATCAAGCCCAAGTTTCTGGCATATTTTCGGCTACTAAAACACCTCATGTAGAAGCCGATTTTCAGGTAAAATCAGGAAATTTAAAAGAGAAAAAATCAGGATACGAACTTTCTAATATCCATTTTTCGGGAATTTACAATAATGGAGCAAACAACCACGCACAAACTACTAAGTTAAACATCAACGATTTTAATGCCGATTTCGGTGCCGGACATATATCAGGAAATTATGAAATTGCCAACTTCCAAAACCCTTATATTCAACTCACTTCCGAGGCTAATATAGATATTGCCATGGCGAAAGAGTTTTTTAAATTAGATTCATTGGAGACCGCCACAGGAAAGCTTATTTTAAACGTGGAATACAAAGGCTACATCAGTAATTTGCAAAAAATTAAAGCTTCAGAATTGCAACAGCTTAATGCTAAAGGTAATGCTCAACTCGTCAACACGCATTTAAAATGGCAATCGAAACCTTACCAATTAATTAATGCCAATGCTTATTTTGAGTTTAACAATAACCTTATAAAAATAGATTCATTAACCACCACGGTAAATCATTCTCCGGTATATATTTCGGGAGTTTTTAAAAATTTGCTGGCGTATTTATTTGTAGAAAATGAAAAACTGGAGGTAACCGCTTCTTTTACCTCTCCTAAATTTATGTTAGAAGATTTTTTATTGCAATCTTCCTCTTCCAACCAATCGGAGCAAGAAGTAAGTTTGCCCGACAACATCACCTTTACCTTTACAACACAAATAGATACTTTTTTGTTCAGGCGATTTAAAGCAGACCATTTTAGAGGCGTTATCCAATTGGAAGACAACTTACTTTCGGCTACCGATGTTTCTTTTAATGCCATGGGCGGACATATTAAAGGTAGTATCGCCTTAGATAATGAAAACCCTAACGAGTTGCTTATTACCAGTAATGCTAAAATGTTCGATATTGATATTACCCAACTGTTTTATCAGTTCGAAAATTTTGGTCAGACAGCTTTAGATGCCGAAAACCTAAAAGGTAAAGCTGCCATTGCTGTAGATTTTGCTTCCGTTTGGGATAAACACCTAAACGTAAATAAGGATAAAATTTATGTTTCCTCTACCATTATTATTAAAAATGGAGAACTGTTAGATTACGAACCTGTTATGGCGTTGAGTAAATTTATAGAAGTAGAGGAACTGAAACGCATTAAGTTTAACCAATTAAAAACAGCCATAGAAATTAATAAGCAAGTAATCACTATTGCGAAAACCGAAATACAATCTTCGGCTATTAATTTAACCCTTTCGGGAAGCCACCATTTTAATAACGATATAGATTACCGTGTAAAGGTAGATTTAAGCGAAATCCTGTGGGATAAAGCCAAAAAACGCAAAAAACAAAATGAAGAATTTGGCTATGTGGAAGATGATGGTTTAGGAAAAGGAACGGTATTTTTAAAAATTACGGGCAATGTAAAAAATTACAAAGTAAGCTACGATACCGAAGGCTTAAAAAGCAACATGAAGGAAAACATACAAGAAGAAAAAAGAACCTTAAAAAGCATTTTAAACAAAGAATTTGGCTGGTTTAAAAAAGACACCACCATTACCAAAGAAGAACCTAAGAAAAAAGACGGGTTAAAAATTGAATGGGAAGAAGCCGAAGACAACAAGACCAAAGAAGATACTAAAAAGAAAAAAGAAAGCGAGAAGAAGAAAGAAAAAACAGGCTTGCGTAAGTTTTTAGATAAAATTACCCAACCGAATGAAGAGGAAGTGGAAGAAAATGAGGGGTTTTAGTGAAGAACAATACAAATAGAACACTCACAAATTCTTTATGTCATTGTGTCTTTGCCACTAAAGATTAGTATGTTTGTATGTAAATACATTTTTCCATCCATGAAAAAAATTATTGCTTTTTGTTGTTTTTCGGTGTTGTGTTGCCAATTTGCTTTGGCTCAAATCACATTAAATGAAAGCAAAGTAATAGAAAGCAATGGTTACATGATGGAGGCTCAATATTCACCTTTTCAAACCTACTTTGCCTATACTTCCGATAAAAACAAAGTATTTCTTTTTGATCAATTCCATAATTTACTTTACTCGCATGTTGGCGATACACTTTACGATAGGTCTTCTTGCAAAATAGCATTCTCTCCCAACGAAAAATATTTGCTTATTGGCAGGTTTAATTCCATTGGCGACATTGCTGTTTACAACCTTATTTCTCAAAAAGTAGAACAGTTAATTACCGCCCACAGCGATAGAATTGTAACCATCAATTTTAATCAACAAGGTAATCGCTTTGTTTCTACCAGCATTGATAATTCAGCTAAAATCTTTGAATTAAAAGATGATAAATGGATAGAAATTCAAGAGATTAAAGGCGAAAAAAGAGTTTACGATGCCGTTTTTTCTTACAAAGATGAGTTTTTAATACTCTGTGGTGAAGCAGATAAGATTAGCGTATACCAACAAAGTAATGATGTTTACGAACCCTTACAAACACTTCCCACCACACACTGGGGATTGAATTATTTAGATGTTCATCCTTATGAAAATACTTTTATTGCCGGCACTTCTGACCAGATTTGGGAGTATCAACTCTCGGGTAAAAATTTTACTTTGCAAGATTCTTTAAAAGTAAAAATCGGTAGAATAAAAGATGCTAAATACTCGCCCGATGTTAAAAGCATTGTGTTGGCAGATGGCTCCATCATCGAAACGTATTTAAAGCAAAAAAACGGTTGGACAGAAGGTAAAAAGTTTCCGAGACACAATGCGTATATTCTATCCTTAAACTATAGTTTAGATGGTAAAAGGCTAATAAGCTGCGGAGAAGACCATACCGCTATTATTTGGAATGTTAAAGGTATTAGCGGCTCTAATTTTTCTAAAATAGTGGCTTATTTGGGCAATAGTTTAACCTTTTCGCAAAAAAGCATCCTTACAGAAGATTTTTCTAGAGAAATAATAAAAGGCTTAGATAAAAATTTGGCTGCACCCAAAGATGAGTTTGAGACCAGCAAAGAATATTGGGAAAGATTGCTAAAAGCCCGCTCAGTTATTTTAGCAAAAATTCAGGAAAAACAAGAAGCTACTTTTGGTTTTTCAAAACCATCAGCTGACTCACAAGCAAAATTAAAATTGAAGTTAAAAAAATACGATGCTGATAAAGAAATTTATCACATAGCATTTTGCAATACCGAAGCTACTGTTGCTATTCCCAGAGCTGAAGCTAAGGAACTAAGAGCTAATGCTAGCAAGGCATTAATTGCTGTAAATAAAATCCAAAAGAAGGATGATGTACATTTTGAATACAGTAATTTTAGGGTAATACACCCAAGTATTAAAAAAACTTACGAAGTTAATTCATCAGAAAATCCATTTAATTTTGAACACCTTAAAAAACAAAAAGCTGCTCAGAACAATACTACTTCATCCGTTATTTTGCCTAACAACACTACAGCACAAAACGATTCTGTAAAAAAACAAACCAACTATGCGCTTTTAATTGCCATTGGCGAATATGATGCATTTGATAACCTGATAAACCCCACCATTGATGTGGGAGAAATTGCCAAAGATTTATCGCAAGATTATGGTTTTGTGGTGGAAGTGTTAAGTAACCCCAAGCTGGATGATATCCTTAAAAAACTAAAAACCTACGCCATGATTCCTTATGGAGAAAACGACCAACTGTTTATCTTTTTTGCCGGACATGGATATTACGATGATGTTTTTAAAGAAGGTTATTTAATCGCCAAAGATTCTAAAGCAGATGATATTGCCCACACTTCATTTTTATCACACAGCAATTTACGAACAGTGGTAAATAATATTCCTTGCGAACATATTTTTTTAAGCTTAGATGCTTGTTTTGGGGGAACTTTCGATCCGATAATTGCTTCTGCAAGTCGCTCTACAGGCATGTATAAAGATGTAGAAAAAGAAGACTTCATCGAACGCAAAATGAAGTATAAAACCCGATTGTACTTAAGTTCGGGAGGAAAAGAATATGTGCCTGATGGACGTCCGGGACAACACTCGCCTTTTACCCGTAAATTTTTAGAAGCCTTACGAAGTTATGGGGGTGAAGATGGTGTTTTAACCATTAACGAAATTCTATCTTACATAGAAAAAGTAGATCCTCAACCCCGATTTGGAGAGTTTGGTAACAACGAACCCGGAAGTGACTTTTTGTTTATTAAGAAATAGGTGTTTCATATCCACCCCCCTATTACTCTTATTTTAACATAAAATAGTTACTAAATAACTCTCAATCCTTTTAAAATTATACCTAATTAACAATTAAATAAATTAAAAAATTCAAATTAAATACTTAAGTTTGAAATAAGGATTCGATATAAACGATTTAAGCATTTTAAGGGATATGAAAAAATTTGTGTTATTAATAACCTTAATTTCTACTTTAGGTGTCTCAGCCCAAAATTGGAATCCAATTAACTTAAATAGTGAATATAATTACAAAATTGATACTGCTCAACTAATTACCAATACAATTTTTGTTGACTCATTTAGTGTCAGTGGTAATGATTCAATTTACTATTTGAATAGAATTATGACTAATTGTGATACCTGTTCTAACACATCCTATAAACTAAAAAACCAACCTCAATTTTTAATGAGACGGGTCATAAAAAAAACAGATAGTCTTTTCATTTTTCAAGATTCTACCGAGTTTAGATTAAACCCTTTAAAAACACTAGGTGAGTCTTGGATGTATGACTCCATAAACAACACAACTGCTATTGTTGATTCTCTTTACACTCAAATTGTTTTTGGTGTTGTTGATTCTATTAAAAGAATTACCTTATCTAATAATCAAACCATCATTTTATCTAAATCATTTGGAATCTTACGTTTCCCGTATGTAAATAACAACTATTTTGTACTTCTTGGGTTAAGAAATAATACTCTTATATTCGGAGAACAATTACCTAGATTTTGGGATTTTTTCAATTACGAAATTAATGACATTCTCCAATGGAAAGACTATAGTTATTGTGGAGGTGGGGCACACTCATCGAATACAACCTACTTTAAAGGTACCGTTTTATCTAAAAGTATTATTGGAGATACTGTTAGTTACCAAATCCAAGGTAAAAAACACTACAGACACTACAATGATTTTCAAGGAACCACTATTACTAAAGATAGTTTTAATTTAACATTAACTTTTATTGATTCAATTTCACACCTTTCTAATAATTACCCTAACGAAGTGTCAAATAGATCCCCTAATTGGAGTTATTCTCCATATACACCAACTATTTTTTATATGGAAAATGGATTACAGAAAAAGTTAATTGATTTTTTTTATAATCCATTTATGATTGTGAATCCAGCAAATAACCCTGATGTAGTTGCCCCAAGTGGATTCCCATATGGTTTGCCAAAATCGATATTCACAGTCGGGTTAGGAGAATGTATCACATATAGCCCAGGTATATCCTGTATTGATATTCAATGCATGGAAGGAAGAATTCACTTAGGAGATACAATAGGAACTATTTATCCTGATTCTTTTTATGGAATAGATGTAGAAGAAGAGGAAGAAATAAAAAACGAACAAAACAATAACGACCTGATAATTTATCCTAATCCTGTATCAGATCAATTATCAATTAATAACAAATTAACTATATATAAAATAAGTATTACTGATGTATCAGGAAGGTTGGTTATGACAATTAAAGAAAATATATCTGTAATAAATGTAACTAATTTACCGAGTGGTGTTTATTTTATTAAAATAGATACAGACATAGGGTCGGTGACCAGTAAGTTTGTTAAACAATAATATTAAGTGCTTACCTTAAAAGAACCCTTATCCGCAATAAAATAATATTCTGTATTATCATTAAACAGTTTACAAAACTGTTCGTTGGTTAAGGGAGCTTTTTGTGCTATCCAATTGGTTAAGGTAAACACTTGTAAGCCTATCTCACCAGTCAAGAAGGAATGAATGTCTTTTGCTTTAGTATTATAATATTCTGTAGCTCCCAGCCCACATTCAAACAATATGGTAGATTGATTTTTAAGAAGTAACTCCTTACCTCCTTGCATTACATCAAACTCACCACCTTCTACATCAATTTTAATAAAATGGATAGGAAGGTCTGTTGGAATAACATCATCTAAACGCTTTACTTCTACCTCAATTTTTTCGATGTCGGGATTGTCAATAGCATATTTCCGTTTATTTATTCCACTATATGCCGGAGCATTTTTTACATAATGAAAAGTGGTTGTTCCGTTTTCGGTAGATAAAGCATAAGGATATATAAAAGCATTTTCAGCATACTTTTCATTCAACACCTTATAAAAATCAGGAATAGGTTCAAAGGCAAAATGTTTTCCTTTTGGAGCATGTTTTATTAATTCAGACAATATTTCACCTTTATGACAACCAATATCAATAGTGTTTGAATTGGGCAAAATTACTTTTTTGATGATTTTTTTGGTCAGGCGGTCATAATGCAAGTTTTTGGTAACATCCAAGTGTAAAAAGTTGAGTAAGTTGCGCAGTATGTTTTTGACCATGAAAAGCGTAAAAATTTATTCAAAAAACGGACAAATATAAACTAAATTACATAAACAAATAGCTCTTTTTCAACGATTGCTTGCTTTGGTGTTAATTTGTACTAACAACACTTTAATTTTAGGGTGGTTAGCTATTTCCATCCTATGACAATGTTCTTTAATTGTTGATGAAAATTTAGTTTCATTTTCCGTTAACCACAATAATTTTTCTTGATTGGGAAAATGTTGATTTAATAATTCAAAATCATGATAAGAAGAAGAAATATAAGACAATTCAGGAAAAATATTAGCTTTTATTTGAGTGATGGTTTCATTTAAATTTTCTTCGGATAATTGATATAACCCGGGCCAGTGCAAATAATAACTTGTTTGGAAACCACTTTTGGCAAATAGTTTCAATAACTCAGGTTGTGTTGCTTCTACAATAAATTGTTCTTTTGAAATAGCTAATTCAATACATAAAAACTCTAACCTTTTTAATGCTTGTAAAGCATTCTCCGAAGATAAATTTTTAAAATCGAGCCAAAAGTTTAGTTCACTTTGTTTATTTGATTTTAAATATTCCAACAAATTTAACCCTATAGATTCTGCTGGAGGATGATTAACATCAAAAATATTGAGCCTTAAATTAAAAACTACATCTAATTCTATTCCGGAAAATGTGGAGTTAACTTCTTGTAGTTTTTCAATGCTATTTACTCTATGCACCCAAATTTTATCGGCATGTAATTGTTTTAAAAAAAAATCGGAAGTAAGCCCTTGGTAAGTAATTATTAATAATATTGTTAAAACAATACCGAAAATCACTATTTTCTTAATGGGAAGTTGCATTTATTGGACAGGTTTTATTTCAACATCAAAATCAATGTGCTGTTTTACAATTCTTTGTTTAGACTGAAAGTTCGGACTGAAAATACTGTTCTGACTTTGCATTCCTTCAAACGTAATGCTTAAAATATCAGCCACACTATAAATAAAATCGTCTACCATATATTTTCTATCTGCAAAGCTTCTGTATTTTTCCAATTCGGACTTTTGATTGCTCCAAAATACAAAAGGAATTTCAAACATAGGATAACTACCTATGGCTTCACTATGTCCATTAAAATCAACAGTTTGATAAACATCTTCACCATGGTCGGAAAAGTAAATCATTTGTTGTTTTTCATTTGGGGTAGCGTTCGCTTTTAACAATGAAATAATCTCACTAATTACAAAATCATTATATAAAACAGCATTATCATATTGATTAATGGCGTCAAAAGCTTGTTGTGTTCCAAATGGAGTTGAAGGAGTATCTTTAAACTGATTAAAATTTTTCGGATAACGATTTTTATATTGTGTATGTGTTCCTAAAAGATGAACAAAAAGTACTTTTTTAGTATCTTTTGTCTTTAAGCTTTTTGCTACAATTGGTAGTACTCGCTCATCTAATGAACGCAATTCTTGTTCTCCACCCAAATTCGTAAAGTAGGAATAGTCTGCTGCTTTTGCCACAATAGAAACCATGGTTTCATTTATCCCAACCGGAATTTGATTAGATATCCAATAGGTTTTGTAACCTGCTGTTTTTACTAATTGAATCAAACTTCCATATTCTTTGGCTTCAGGGTTAGCAGTAGTTGCAAAGGTAAGTACTTTTTCTAATGAGGGAATAGTGTGCGTATGCGGGCTGATAACATCATTGAAAACTAAAAGTTCATCTCTCAGTTTTACCAGATTTGGTGTGGTATTTCTATAATAACCGTAAATTCCTAAATGATGCTTAGTAGTAGATTCGCCAATAACAATAATAATTGTTTCTTTTAAATCATCTTCTTTTTTTACAACTGTTTTTAATTGCTTACTTTTTTTAGATGCGGCAAAGAAATTTTTATATTTTTCAACTTCAATTTTATACCTTTCATATCCATTAAAAATTTGAAAAACAGCGTGATATTTATGGTGATTAGCATTAAAATAAAGACTTATTCCTATAACAAATAAAACTAATCCTAAAACTACTTTTTTCCATAGGGTATTTTGTGTTCTTCTCCAAAGAGATTCTATAAATAAAACCAACTTGCGGAAGTCATTAAAAATAGCTTTAAATGAACTTTTTAGTGTATATTGCTGAATCGCCTTATTAACTCCAATTAATATAAAAACAGATGGTATTAGCAATATTAATAACCAAATAAAAATTTCTGTATTGAAATATTCTTTTAAATATTCGGAAGTTTCTGAAGAGTTTGTTTCTATTAATATAAAAGCAGTAGAAGGTGTAATTCGTTCTTTATAAATAGAAACATAGGCGACTTCAAAAAAAGTAATTACTAATGTGCTAAGATATATAAAACGCACATAAATAGAGCTTAGTTTTTTATTGGAAATGAAATAAGCAACAAAATACAAAAGCAGATGCAAAAAAATGATCCTTTCAGGTATAAAGGATTTCCCTGTTTTTTCTGAAACAACATAAGACAATACAAATATTGGATACAATAAAAATAAATAGCTGTATTTAATTAAATGTCGATGAAATACCATTTATCATTGCATTAATTAGTTGCTCTAATAATTAATTTTTGTGCTTCAATAAGCTTGTCCTTATTATAAAATTGCACACTATAAATTCCTGATGAAAATTTTTCAAAATTAATTTGCAATAATTCTTTATTTAAGATACTTGTTTCATATACAGTTTGTCCATAAATAGTTGTAATTAATATTTTTTCTACTTCAATTTTAGATATATCAAAGTTGGCAAAAGAAGTAGAGGGATTGGGGAAAATAAGCACCTTTTTTTCAGAATCAGGTTTCCAAGAAGTTAAGTCATCTATTTTTAAAGGCATAAAATCATTTATAGTATCTAAAGTAAATTGATGATTGGTAACAACAGTATCAATTTCAATAAGCATTACATCTTCAAGACCATTCCCATAACTTTTTGTAAACCCTGCAATTTTCAAGGCTTCATTAGGTTCTAACAAAATACTTTTACTTTCTTCCTCTTTAGTACCTCCAAAAGTAGAAGAACTACCTCCCCAAAAGCCTCCCGGTGTAATTAAAAATACTAAGGCATCTTTTCCACCATTTCCAGCAGCGGTTGTATGTCCGGTATTAAAAAAGTTACCATTAGCCAATTCCACCAAGTCATAAATAACTTCTTCACCAATATTTCCAAAATAGTTTCCCCAAATAGCATTACCGCTACTGTCGGTTCTAATCATGTAAAAATCTTTATCATTATTTGGGGTAAAACTAGTGGTTACTCCTCCTAAAACATAATTTCCATTAGCTGTTTCTATAACTGCATTGGCTTCTTCATAACCTGAAAGACCAAAAGCAATGTCCCAAATTAAACTACCTGTAGCAGTCAGTTTTATCATATACATTTGAACAGAGTCTGTTAAGGTAGTTGTCATTCCTGCCACTACAATACTACTATCAGTCGTTTCCATAATGCTGTTTCCCCTGTCAACCAAGTTTCCGCCAATAGTTTTAGTCCAAAGGGTATCCCCTAAGCTATTTGTTTTAACAATATACACATCCGATTCTCCATTGGTATTATTGTAGGTTTCTCCACAAAAAGCAAAGCCACTGTCAGCAGTTTGAACAACATCATAAACTAAATCCCAGTCATTTCCTCCATAGATATTGTGCCATTGAATTACTCCTAAACTATCGGTTTTTATTAATCGAGCATTATAATCGCCATTTACCCCAAAACTATTAGTAGTTGAGGCTATAATAAACCCTTTATCAAAAGTTTCCTTAACCGCATACCCCCAGTCGTTGTTATTACCACCCATTGCCCAACTCCAAACAACATTAATTTGAAAGTCAAGTTTTAGCAAATAAACATCTGTATTTCCTGAAGTATTACTAGTAGTAGAACCAACTAGCACATAACCTCCATCAGTTGTAGCAATTATTTCTTCTGCTTTATCTATTCCTGTTCCACCAATAGCATATAAATGAGCAAGGGTATCTTTTTGAGATAATCCGACCAAGGGTAGAAGTAAAAATAATATGTTGATTAGTTTATACATTTTTATAATTAACCTAAACAAAGGTACTTAAAAAAGTGCTTTAATCCCTAAAAAGCCACTATTGGCAAATGTTGATTTTGGAACAACATAAGCGTTTAAATTATTGGTTCCTACGCATAATTGAACTTTGTTTTTAATCTTTATAGCAGTAGAAAGTCCAATGTTTAGTTTCCCAAAGCCACCATAAGAAAGATGCAGTTGACTTAAAAAGTTGGAAGAAAAATAATAGGTGGTATTGGTATAAATATAAGGAAAATAATTGGCTAACAATCTATTAAAAACTCCTATTTCTGCTTTCCATTTTTGATTAAATGTTTTAGTATAGCTTATGTTAACCGTTGTTGGTAAAGCAATTCCATAACTGCCTTGTTTTTTAGAGGTGTAGATATTGTCTAATAACGAATCTTGAGAAATGCTGTTGATAATAGAATCATTAATATCAAAAATAGAGTTGACCTCAATACCATCATAATGAAAAGTTTTATCTGCTTTATATTCTAATGCTTTTTTAGACATTCTAATAAAGCCAATATCCTTAATTTCCACATGGAGTTTGTCACCATTTTTTAATGCAAAATCTTTATACACTTGTGTAGCAATCCCATATCCATTAAATGCTGAAAAATTATTTTTTGAAGTATCTGTTTGATTAAAGGCATAATTTACACTTAAGTCGATATATTTTCCATCTTCTTCAGTAAATAAACTTCCAGTAGGAATGGTTAACGCAATGTGTTCTTGAGCTTTGATAATACCTACATTAAAACCTTCTGATAATATTACCCCATGTTTTTGAGTGATGGCATTAATTCCAACATATACTTTTTGATAAGCAAAATAACTCATATTAGTTCCGGAAAGTATTGCTTCTTCGCCTGCGAATTGTTTGTTTCCATCAAATGCAAGTTTAAATAAATCATCGGTGAAAACCGCATCAATATGTTCAATATGGCTAACTCCAACAGTTAACGCTAAGTTTGTTTTTTTTAAAAGAGTATCAACAGGAATGGTAGCATTTATATTAAACGTTAAATCTCCTCCTAGCCTATTATTATCTGTATTGAGTTTATTATAAGCATCATCTTTCATGCTTCTGTCTATTCTTCCACCGTAAATAAACTTATTCATAAAATCATTATTCATTACCGATGATCCATAAATAAAACCTGCTTCAGTGCTAAAAGAAAGACGTTGTATAGAGTCTTGAAAATAACGCGTATTATATTGAGCTTGGGAGCTCCCAAAAAACAATATTGTGGTTATTATTAAGACTAAAAACCGCATCATCTTATTTAGCATTTACGGTATATGAAAAATCTCCAACTACTTTTAAATCCAACTCATAATCCTCATAAATTTTAATAAACTGTGGTTGACCTATAGTAGTAAAACTCACATTAATTATTATGTTTTCAGTATTGTATAAATGAGTAATATCCTGCTCAGAAAGCTGAAAAACAATTTTAGAAGATTTTTTGGTTGTTGCCCTTAAATTGCTATTTAAAGGAGCCGCCAATATATTTCCTGATGAATTTATGGCAACTAACTGATTGTTGGAAGCATCTAATAAACTAAGTGAAATGGTTGCATCAAAAGGAAAGCCATTTTCGGCATAGAGAATTAAATCTCCATCAATAATGTTTCCTTTATTTTCATCACTTAAATTAATTTCTGTTGTATCAGTAAGCGTAAGTTGGTTAGCTATTAAAGACAAGGGAAATTCTACATTTAAATTTGTTTTTAATGGATGTTTTTTGAAAACAAAATCATTGTTACCGGAGATATTACCAAGGGGATTGATGTGTAAAGAAATATCATAAATCAATTCATTGGGAAAAAGTTCTATCATTTGGTCTATATTGGAGTTTGCAGTGGTAATAGCAGTTGTGTGTGTAGTATAATTTACTTCCGGAACACTAAAGGTTCGTTGAGCCCTATTAATGTTCATAGCATTTCCGATAATAGTATGATTTAGGGCACTGTTGGTAGACGTATTGGTGTTTACAGCTTCTAATTGGTTAATGGTTAATCTAGCGTCTACACCAATGCCATTTTCAAAAGTTAAGTTTACATTTACTTGATCCAAATCTAGGGTTCCTCCGCTTATTCTATTAAATACATCAAAGGTGGTACTTTCAGGCCCAAAACGAAATTGTTGATTTCCAAAATATCCTCTTACAAAAGCAGGAACAACATCAACCAATTTATTGGTAATAGCTATTTCTTGTCCAGCACTTACCAGTACCGATTGTGTTGCATTTGTATCAACTACAGCAACAGCTCTAGTAACAAAGGTGTTTACTTTATTATTATTTATACCTGTAAGATTAAGTTCATAATCGCTGATATCAATTCGGGTAGTAAAATAACCGGGCTGAAAACCATTTCCGGCAGGAATTAATTCTGTTAACACCAACGTGTCGCCATTTTTAGTAGCTGTTGGTATAGTATAAGTTACTATAATTTGTTCTTGAATTTCGCTCCAAATTTCTATCTCAATAAAACCAGATTCTACCAATGCATAATTCAATTGAACATTATTAGTAACATTAAGTGTAACTTCTCTATCAACACTATAAAAAGCATCTCCAGGAGCTGCTAATACAGATAAAGACATAGGAAAAACTTCGTTAATAGTTGTATCCGGAATTCTAAATAAAGAATCCATATCTACATCAAAAATAGAAGTTTCATACACTATTTTGAAAGACGTATCAGGATTGGTTTGTAGTACAGAATCAGGGAGTAAATCTCCAATATTCAGTGTAGTTTTAACCAACGGAGCCAATAAGTCAACATCCCATTCAGGTTGTTCAAAATCTTTTCTGCATGAAAACAACGCTAAAATAACCGTTAAAAAAAGTACTATTTTATTGCTGTTTTTCTGCATGAATTAAAATTAAAACTACTTACTGCTTTATAAACCTACCAATAACAGAATTATTGCTACTATCCGTAATTCTATAAATAAAGTTTCCTGACGGTAAATTTTCTGTATCAACCGAAGTTATCGTATTATTAATGATCTTAGTAGTGATTAAAGCTCCAAAAATGTTATAAATTTCTATTGTTCCTTCCATTAAATTGGTTTCAAAATGGATGATGTTATTTGTAGGGTTAGGATAAGCATTTACATCTATACTAGTTTTATGACTTAATGTTGTGATGTTGGTTATCGTTACATTTCTACAAGAACTAGTATCACTACAACCATTTTTAGAAACAATAACAGCATAACTTCCTGAAGCGATAGGGGCATAAAAGCTATTTGTTTCATTAGGAATGATGGTGTTTCCATCACAATCTATCCATTGATAAGTTGCTCCACTTTGATTAGAAAAAATAGTATCATTTTGTAGAGTGGTAGAAGAATCTATAAAGATTATAGTTAAATTAATAGTCATAACACTATCACAACTGGTAGCAATTGAAGGAATAGTATCCAAATAAGTTCCTGTTTGGTAATACATTTTTCCAGCAATGTAAATGGTATCTCCCTCACAACCAATAGTATTAATTGTTGTATCAACAGGTTGAATAATAGTAAGGATAGTAGTAACCAGACTATCAGTGTTATTGATATTTGTTAAAGTATCTACATAAGTTCCTGTTGCTCCATAAGTATTTGTACCTACAGTTACGCTATCCCCAAAGCACTCAGAAAGTATTTGTACTGTACCAACACCTAAAAAAGCAAAAGTATAAATAGCACTATTACTTACTGTATTATTCGATTGTACATTTCCAGCATTATTAGCTGTACAAGCTCCATTAACAGTTGAAGGAACATCATCCCATACAGAACCGTCCCACTTAGCAAGAGATAAAATACTACAATTGGTAATTCCACTTAAAGCAGCATCTTCCCAATGAAGTGTTACCTGAACATTATCGGTAGTATTAAATTTGTTCAATCCCCAATATTCTATATTACTTACATTCGAAATAGGTACATTAACGGGAGTTAGCGAACTATAAGGAGTATCAAAATATTCAGCAATAAATTCACTATTTATATTTGTCGGAGCTGAAATAGCCAACCTTCTCCAAAGCGTATCTTTACCTATTGGATAAACAAACGCATCATTCCCAATCTTTCTAAATGGACCATCAACAAAGCTAGAATCATTCCCTAAGGTTGAGGTAGCATTATCAATTAACGTAATTAAATTAATAGTTGAACTGATAATTTTTCCACTAGCAAGTGTTAAACTATTATCTACCTGAATATTTTGATTTAAAGTAATTCCTGTTGAGGTATGGTTTACTACTAAATCATAAAAGGTAACTGATGACGAACCTGAAATTTGTTGAACTGTAGTTCCTGTAAGGTTTACTGTATTATTATTATGAATATAAGCTCCATTATTAGTTATATCTCCTTTAATACTAATATTTGTAGGAGCTACATGGTTTAATGTAAAAGTATTGTTTATAGCTATACTATGAAAATCATAAATTCCGGCTCCTTGTAAAGTGGTATTTCCATTGACAGTTATCGTAGAAAAAGAACCTCTAAAAACTCCACCATTATTCCATGTAGTTGATGTATTAATAGAAAATGTTGAAGCTCCAACCTGAGTAATCGTATCAGTAATTTGTATCGTTTCTATTAAACTTCCATTAAATTGAACATTAGCAATTCCACTTATAATTAAATACATATCAACCGTACTTCCTGCCATATTAATAATATCTCCATTTATTGTAGCATTACCTGATAATAAACGCATTTTTGGGCTTCCGCTTCCGGGAGCAGCGCCAAACCAAGAAACATCGCCTGTAGTTAACGTTCCTCCATCCATAAAAAAAGTAGGAGTATAATTACCCACTTCATTTTCAAAACTAATTTCATTTCCTACAGTTACATCTCCGTTTATTAAGAAAAACAAACTCGACTGGTTAGCATTTCCATCTACAATAGCAAGAGTTTCGGTAATGTTTATTGTACCGCCTGTAACATTACACTGAGCACCTAACTCAACAATAAATCGTTGTCCTACATTTATATTTCCTCCACTAATATTAATAGTAGTGTTGTCTCCTGCAATAAATCTTTGATCAACATTTAATGTCCCACCGGAAATTGTTGTTGCAGCGCTTAAATCAACTATTAACCTACCACTGTTTCCCGGACCAACATTTATTATCCCCGACTGAATAGTCATACTAGAGTTAGCATCTAAAACTTCTATATCTTCAGTAGTGGTTAAATTAGCTTGAACCGTAAGTTGTCCGCCATTTTGAATGATAATATCGTTTGGAGTAAACACAGAGTTTACTCCAATAATTGGTGTTGCAGCATTTCCAGTATAATTAGCAGGATCTATAACTATACTTGCTCCATTTAAAGGCCAATTAGACCAGTTTGCAGAATTATTCCAATCAGCATCAACATTTCCTGTCCAGTTTTGAGCAAAAAGAGCAGTAGAACATAATAAAATTAAGGTTGTTGTAAAAAGTTTCATTGTAATTAGTAATGGTTTTAATGTGGCGAAGTTACTATATTTTTAGTTAGCTGTTTTTGTTGAAATAAAAACTATTAGCTTGAGCCAGTGATGTAACCACTAAATCATTTATACAAAGATGTGGGGGAAGGGTAGCTGCGAAATAAATCAATGATGCGATATCTTCTGCCGTCATAGGCTGATAGCCTTTGTAAACATTTTTGGCTTTTTCTTTATCTCCATGGAAGCGAACCTCTGAAAATTCTGTTTCGGCAGCTCCCGGACAAATTTGTGTTACTTTAATTCCATGTTGCAATAAGTCTATACGCATGCTTTTGGAAATAGCATCAACAGCATGTTTGGTAGCACAATAGACATTACCATTTAAATAAACTTCTTTCCCTGCTGTTGATCCAATGTTAATGATATGACCAGATTTATTAGCTATCATTATTGGCATAATAACTTTAGAAAGATATAACAATCCCTTTATATTGGTATCTATCATTTTCTCCCAATCATCAATTTCACCATCTTGAATTAGTCCTAAACCACTTGCCAATCCAGCATTATTCACCAAGACATCAATTTTTTTCCAAGATGTATCTAACGATAAAATGGATTTTTCTACCGCTTTTTGGTCTCTGATGTCGAAACAAAGGGATAACACCTCTACATTATACTGTTCCGATAAATCTTTAGCAATCTTTCGAAGCCTATCTTCTCTTCTTCCTGTTAGTATTAAATTGTAATTGTTTTTTGCAAAAATTTCGGCTGTAGCTTTACCAAAACCACTTGTTGCTCCAGATATTAGTACTATTTTTTTTGTCATAAAATTATCAAATTGAAAGTAGCAAAGGTAATAATAGTTTAGTTTGTTATTAATTGTTGATTATTTGTTATTGATTACCAGTTCTTTAATTAAAAGACTGTTTTTTAAATCTTAGAATTAAATTTTTATTATTTGTTATATAACAAAATAATGTTAGTTTTGCTGCCTGAAGTTCTTATGAAGACACAATTAAATATCGCTAACCTTTCTATTTTTTCTCCAATTTATTGGGGGCGAATGTGTCATTATATGCCTATTATTTCAATTTTCCATCCTTGGACAATTAATAGGTAATACCACTTTGCTTTAAAGCAAAAACAACAATCAATTTTTATTTTTTTATTTACCAGGTCAGTTTTCGACCAAAAATTATATTCATTATGTCGTTAATAACAGACACTATATTAGAACAGCTCAATAGCTTGATAGTTGTAGTAAATCAATCAGGAAGCGTGGAATATGTTAGTCCATCAGCAAAAAGAATTTTAGGGTTTGAACCCACACAATTATTAGGGGAAGGCTGGTGGAATTTAACCCGTGATGATGCTGAAGAAAGATTGAGCATAAAGTCACTGGCACTAAAACAGCTTCAACAAGAATCTTTAATAGAAACGATTCCTTATGAACGCTTATTAAAAACTGCAACTGGCGGAGATTGCTGGGTACTGTGGAATATTTCTAAAAGCAATGATAATAAATTGGTTGGAATAGGACACAACATTACCGACAGAAAAAAAGCCGAGCAAGAGTTGCTTGAAAAAAATGTTGAATTACTGCAACACAATAAAGACATGTTGGATAGTATTCAATATGCTAGTAGAATTCAGGAAGCTATTTTGCCTGATGTGCAGAGAATTAAAAATACTTTTCAGGATGCTTTTGTTTTATACCAACCAAAAGATGTGGTTAGTGGGGATTATTATTTTTTCTATCAGAAAGAAAACAAAGCTTTTGTTGTGGCGGTAGATTGTACAGGACACGGAGTTCCAGGGGCATTAATGAGTTTCATTGCCAATGGAATTTTAAAAGAGGTAATTATTAAAAAAGGATTAGAAGATCCTGCTGAAATTTTATACGCTTTAGATGAAGAACTGTTTTTGGCTTTAAATAAAAACTCACAAAATGCTGTAACAAACGATGGAATGGATGTTTCTATAGGTGTTTATGATTTTGCAGAACAAACGTTTTCATACTCAGGAGCTTTTCGTCCATTATTATTGGTGAGAGACGGAAACATAATTGAATTGGAAGCCAATCGCTACCCAATTGGTTTTTATGCTGATGTTAAAAAGAAGTTTGTTACTCAAAGTATTACTATGCAACAAAATGATACTTTTTATTATTTTACAGATGGCTATTGTGATCAGTTTGGAGGCGAACGAAAGAAAAAATTTAACAGAAAACAGTTTAAAGAACTGTTGTTAGCTGCTCAAACGATGGAAATGGAAGAACAAGAAGCTTATTTACAATATGTATTACTCAACTGGAGACAAGATGAGCCTCAAGTGGACGATATTTTAGTAATGGGAATTAAGGTTTAAAACATAATCGTTATGCATAACGAAAAATGAGTTAATTTTACCGCATGAACAAAGAGGAACATTTAATTTTTGGAATACATCCTGTTATTGAAGCAATTATTTCAGGAAAAGAAATAGACAAGCTTTATATTCAACAAGATATAAAAGGATCAGGAATAACAGAATTGCGTAAAGCTATCAAACAACATAATGTTCCTTTTTCTCATGTGCCTATTTTTAAACTAAATAAGCACGTTAAAGGTAATCACCAAGGTGTAATTGCTTTTATTTCGCCTATCCCATTTTGTGATATAGAACAATTAGTGCCTACTTTTTTTGAGAATGGAAAAACACCATTAATCTTAATTCTTGATAGAATAACTGATGTAAGAAATTTAGGAGCCATAGCCAGAACGGCACATTGTGTTGGTGTTGATGCTATTGTAATTCCTAAAAGAGAATCGGCACAAATTAATGCTGATGCTATGAAAACCTCAGCTGGAGCTTTAAACTACATTCCTGTTTGTAAGGTAGATAACTTAACAGATACGGTATTGTTTTTACAAGCAAGCGGATTACAAGTGGTAGCATGTACCGAAAAAACTAATGACACCATTTATAACGTTGATTTTGCAGGACCATCCGCAATAATAATGGGCAATGAAGAAACCGGAATTGCTAACCAATTACTAAAAGCTGCTGATGCTAAAGCTAAAATACCAATGGTAAATGAAATAGCTTCATTAAATGTTTCTGTGGCTGCTGCGGTAATTATGTACGAAGCGTTAAAACAGAGGATTTAAAGCACTTCTTTTTCTGCATAATAATAAATAAACGCGCCATTTTTTAGCATGTAATCTCTGTTATTTATAGTAATAATGTCGTTTTCTTGGAGTAAATGTAAATTGTTAATCTCTTCATGTTCAACATGAACAGATCCTTTGGTAATTCTTGCTAAATCTAAATATTGAGTATTAACAAAACTTTTTGCTCCACAAAGAAACACTTGTACCGGAACAGTTATTTTATTAATAAACTCATAATCTCTCATTTTTTCATAATTATCTGCAATAAGAACAATACTTTTAGCTTCAGGGAAATATTTTAATCCCAACAACATTGCTTCTACATCATTTTCTTTCGCTTCTCCACCTCCACTACCTCCAGAAGTACATTTGTTGAGAGATTTATTAATTTCTTCACTTTGTAAACTTTTAGCAACATAAATTCCTCCTGTTTCTAAAGGCAGTTTTTTATCAGAACTTTTTGCATCACCATCATTAAAAAACAAACAGCCTTTTGCATTTACATTAGCGGCTTGCTCTTTCAACCAAATTATTACTTGACTATAAAATGGCATCATGCTCCCTGTTGCATCGGTTACAATAATAAAACCTTGTGCATTAGCTATCCGCTTAAAAGCATTTAATACCGTAGAATCTTTTTGTAAACTAGCTAAATACGGGTTTGGAGGAGCTGGTGGATATAAATCTATTTCTATTTTTTCACCCCAAATGGTATCGTAAACATACCCATTATCCCATCGGGTTTCTATATAAAATGGTTTTGGAGCGGTATCATTATTAATGGAATCTTTTTTAGAAAAATTAGTAAATAGGGTATTGATATAATCGTTTTCCTCAACTATAAAATCTGGAGTAATATTAGGACGAAAAGTAACCACAAAACCATGGAACATTTTATTACATTCTTCTCTGGAGTTTCCATCGGTTTGACTAATAAGTTCGTATTCCCACACTGGAAAGTCAAACACTTCTGGAACTAATTTTTTTAGCTCTAACAAACGTTTTTTGTTCAGCTCAATTTGGTTAAATTTTTCTGAAGTTTTGTATTCTGTATAAACCAATTGAATTTTAATAACAACTCTTTCTTGAAGCTGTTTCTTTTGCTCTTTATTTAAAATAATTTCTTTGGCAAAAGGTATTTCAATAAGAATTTGATCTTTATGAATGATGCTTCTGTTAAATGTATTGATGTTCGTAACATTGCTTTTTGCATAGTGATTTACATCAAATCCAACAACAGATTCGAAGATAATTAATAAGGTGAAAAGATAAAAAAATCGCATATAGTAACAGATATGATTACTTTTGTCAAAAGTACACAATCAGGTTAACCCTAAAAATTAAAAATTATTGCAACCCGTTAGAGCTAAAAAACACTTAGGACAACATTTTCTCAAAGATTTATCTATTGCTGAAGATATTGTAAACAGTCTTGTATTAACAGATAAATACGATACAGTTTTGGAAATTGGTCCGGGAATGGGCGTACTAACCCAATTTTTAATTCAACAAAAAAACTATACTACTTTTCCTATAGATGTGGATAGGGAATCTATTGCTTATTTAGCGGATAAATTTCCTGTACTTAAAGGCAACATTATTTATGGCGATTTTTTAAAAATAGATTTAAATGAAATTGTAAACAATAAACCTTTTGCGGTAATTGGCAATTTTCCTTACAATATTTCCACACAAATTTTATTTAAAGTGTACGAATATCGCCACCAAGTACCTGAGTTAGTTGGTATGTTTCAGAAAGAGGTAGCTGAAAGAGTTGCTGCCAAGCCCGGTAATAAAACCTATGGCATTACTAGTGTATTACTTCAAGCTTATTACGATATTGAATATTTATTTACTGTTGACGAGCATGTTTTTGACCCTCCACCAAAAGTAAAGTCAGCCGTAATTCGATTAACAAGAAACAGTACCGAAAAACTGGATTGTGATGAAGTTTTTTTTAAAGTAGTAGTAAAAACCGCTTTTAACCAACGTAGAAAAACCATGCGAAATTCAGTAAAAGTATTTTTGAATGAAGAAACCAAACAACACCCTATTTTAGACAAACGTCCCGAGCAACTTTCGGTTGAAGAGTTTGTAATATTGACTAATTTGTTAAAGGGGTAAAAAAAGAACCTTCTAAGGAAGGTTCTTTTTAATAATTGCTTTAGCTATAATAGTTGTAACTATTGTTTAATAAGTTTATAAACAGCATTATTATTTTCACTGTTAATTTTTAAGAAGTAAACTCCTTTACTTTCATTGCTTAGATCTATAATTACATTATTTGTTACAATATTAGTTTGAGTAGTAATAACTTTCCCTTCAATAGATGTTACAGTATAATTAGTTTCCTGATTTAACCCATCATTAAAATTAATTGTAATTAAACCATTTGTTGGATTAGGGAAGATAGAAACATTAAAGTTTGTTTTTTCTTCATCAATTCCAACAACAACAATATTTTCGCAAGCAGATGTGTCAATACAATTTCCCACTGTTATTTCTACAGCATAGTTTCCTGTTACTGTTGCTGTAAAGTTCTGAGAAGTTTCTCCAGTTATTACAGCATTCCCATTGTCACAATCTAACCATCTATAGCTAGCACCACTTTGGTTTGCTGTTAAAGTAGGTGCGTTGTTGGTTACGGAATTATCAATATTTATGATAGTTAAATTAAGCGTAACTATAGAGTCGCATCCATTAACATTCCCCCCTGTTAAAGTATGAGTTGCAGTAATATTATTAGAGGTATAGGTCACATTGTCAATCCATGTATAACTACCACAAGCACTAACAACGTCAGTTCCAGTAGAACTAGTATTTATAGTTAAGTTAAGTGTTACTATAGAATCACACCCATTAATACTCCCTCCAATTAAAGTATGTGTAGCGGTATTGTTACTTGATGTATAAGTTACATTATCAATCCATGTATAACTACCACAAGCACTAACAACGTCAGTTCCATTAGAGCTATTATTTATAGTTAAGTTTAATGTTACTACAGAGTCACAACCATTAACATTTGCCCCTGTTAAGGTATGTGTAGCTGTGTTATTACTAACTGTATAAGTTACATTGTCGATCCAAGTATAACTATCACAAGCACTAATAATATCAGTACCAGCAGTATTATTATTTATAGTTAAGTTTAATGTTACTATAGAATCACATCCATTAACACTTCCTCCAACTAAAGTGTGTGTAGCGGTGTTATTATTTGAACTGTAGGTATTACCGTCAATCCATAGCAATGAACCACATTCAATACGAGTATCAATAGAATTAATAGTTCCATTATTTTGATTAACTTGATTAATAACAGCACCAGAACTTACCCAATTAGAAGTTGTTCCTCCAAGCATAAAATTATTTAATGTTCCATTATGATTAGTAGTGAAATCTGGTAAAGAAGTAACAGCTGAATTATTACCTCCTGCTACTCCTTGGTTGAAATTATAATAAGCTACCAAATTAGGTTGAGCTTGAGTAAACTCTGAATTCATAGAGCTATTAATATCACAAACAGAACGTTTTACATCCCAAATTCTTAATTCATCTAATTCTCCATTAAAATATTGAGCTCCATTAGTTCTGCTACCAATAGTCATAATATTATCATTTCCTGTAGATGAAGAACCTCCGCCATTAGTTGCTTGAAGTATTCCATTAAAATATACTTCTGTTTGTTGAGCTGTACCATTCCATGTACAAGCTACATGTGTCCACTGGTTTAATGACAAAGTTGATGTAGTTACTACTCCAACAGTGTTATTAATATAGAAATATATTTGATTTGTAGCACTAAGAGAAACAGCAATAAAATTAGAAGCATTTAATTGAGCAAAAACTACTCTAGAAAAAGCATTTCCTTGTGGTTTTATCCATGTTTCAATAGTAATGTTATTAGTGTTAATATTTGAAAAAACTGTAGGAAGAGGAGCAGAAACATAATCATTAATACCGTCAAAATGCAACGAGTTTCCAGAGTTTTGAGCATTAGAAAAAGTTATTCCGATAAAAAAAGCAGCAATAAATAATAGAGATTTCATGAGTTTTAATTTTTTTAGTTCGCGGCAAAAGTATATTAATTTAACTATTAAAAAAACTTTTCTTTTCTATGTTAAATCTCGTTTTAATAATTATCCCAATACTTCGCTAACAATACTAACAATAGCAACACTTATATACTCTATTCCTATAGCAATTACAATAAACCCTATTATTCTTGATATGGCATTTATTCCCGAGGCTCCCATAAATTTTACAATTAAAAAAGAACTTCTTAAAATAAGATAAGTAGCTAATCCTACCGCAAAAACGGCAGCAATAATGGCTGTTATATTTAATATACTTTCGTGTAGTTCTCTGTAAGAAATTAATAAAGAAATAGACCCCGGACCTGCCAACATTGGAATGGCTAATGGAGTAAGAGAAAATCGTTCTCTCTTATCTAAATCCTTTTGAACTCGTTTGTTTTTTAACCCTTTATGTTTTACAAAACTACCCGTGAGTAAAGCAAAACCAGAAGAAGTTATAATTAACCCACCTGCAATTCGGAGCGAGTCTAAGCTAATATTAAAAAACTTTAAAATGTAATTTCCTACAAAGAATGCTATGAGTAAAATAACCACTACGTTAATTGATGTTAGCAACGAAGTTTTAGCTCTTTCAGCTAAGGATTCATTTTGGGTTAACCCAACAAATACGGGTACAGTTCCTAAAGGATTAATTACAGAGAATAATGCAGCAAAAGCAAATAAAAATATTTCCATGTTTTTTCTGCAAAACTACTTTACAAGATATCTATAGTAAATTATGTCTACTTTATTACAATGTTAATTTTATTGCTTAAACAGCGTAGATAAAATCCTTTTTTTGTACTCAATTAAATTGGTTACCTTTGGTAATTAATTATTTATAACACTACATGACATTTTCCGATTTTAATTTTGAAGACTCCGTTAGCCAGGCTCTTGATGCTATGGGCTTTGACAAACCAACACCTATTCAACAACAAGCCATTCCTGCCATTATGGAAAACAAAGACATGATTGCTTGTGCCCAGACAGGAACAGGAAAAACAGCCGCTTTTGTTTTGCCAATATTAAATAGTATAGCCAAAAATGGCTCTTCAGGAAAGGTTTCCACTTTAGTAATTGTACCTACAAGAGAGCTGGCAATGCAAATTGACCAACAAATAGAAGGTTTTAGCTACTTCACTAACGCTACCTCTATCGCCATTTATGGTGGTGGAGATGGAAAAACCTTTGATGCTGAAAAAAAAGCCCTTACTACTGGTGCTGATATTGTTATTTGTACTCCAGGGAGAATTATCTCTCACCTCAACATGGGTTATTTTGATACTTCGGGCATTAAACATTTTATTTTGGATGAAGCAGACAGAATGTTAGATATGGGGTTTAATGAAGACATTACAGGTATTGCTAAAAAATTACCTCCAAATCGTCAGAATTTACTTTTTTCAGCTACCATGCCACCCAAAATCAGACAATTGTCTAATCAATTATTAAAAAATCCAGTAATAATAAGTATTGCTATTGCTAAACCTAACGAAGGCATTATGCAAGTGGCTTATTTAGTTCATAATCACCAAAAAATTAATTTAATAAAACATTTGTTGAGTGGTAAAATGAATGAGCATATTATTATTTTTTCATCTCGTAAAACTTCAGTCAAGGAAATTACCAAAACCCTTACAAAAGAAAATTTACCTGCAAAAGCTATTCATTCTGACTTAACACAACAAGAAAGAGAACAAGTTTTACTCGATTTTAAAAACAAAAAAGTACATATTTTGGTTGCCACAGATATCCTCTCTAGAGGTATTGATATTAAAGGAATTGACATTGTACTGAATTACGATATCCCTTCGGATGCCGAAGATTATGTGCACAGAATTGGACGAACCGCTAGAGGCGACAACGGAACAGGATTAGCCATTACTTTTATTAATGCCGATGATGTTTACAATTTCTCTAAAATTGAAAAGCTCATTGACAAAGAAGTGAAAAAACTAACTCTCCCGGAAGGTTTTGAAGCCGGACCGGAATATAAGATAATGCCTAAAAAACCATTTCAAAACAAAAAGAATCACCACTTTAGAAAAAAGCAAAAATCGTAACTTCGATTAATAAAAAACTGAATTTATGCCCGAGTATCCAGGACTTATAAAATCAAAATTGCCCAAAATTGGCACTACTATTTTTACTGTAATGAGCAGACTAGCTCAAGAACATAAAGCTATCAATTTATCACAAGGGTTTCCTGACTTTGGTAGTGATGAAGCTTTACACAACTTAGTAAACACCGCCATGAAAAATGGACATAACCAATATGCTCCAATGCCTGGTTTAATGAAATTACGAGAACAAATTGCTATTAAAACAGAGCGACTCCATAGGGCTATTTATCATCCCGAAACAGAAATTACAGTGACGGTTGGAGCAACACAAGCCATTTACACAGCTATTACTGCTGTTGTTCATGAAGATGATGAAGTAATTATTTTTACTCCTGCTTATGATTGCTATGAACCAGCCATAGAACTCAATGGAGGAAAATCGGTAATTGTTCAAATGCATGCTCCAGATTATAAAATAGATTGGACACATGTTAGGAAATTAATCAACCCTAAAACAAAAATGATTATAATAAATACACCTCATAACCCAACAGCAACAGTATTTTCTAAAGATGATTTTTTAGCTTTAGAAAAACTTATTGCCAATACCGATATTATTGTTTTAAGTGATGAAGTATATGAACATATTATTTTTGATGAAAACAAACACTACAGTGTATCAATGTTTCCAAAGTTAGCAGAGCGTTCTTTTATTATCTCTTCTTTTGGAAAAACTTTTCATAATACCGGTTGGAAAATAGGTTACTGTATTGCTCCCGAAACATTAATGAGTGAATTTAGAAAAGTACATCAATATGTTGTTTTTTCGGTAAATACTCCTGCACAGTATGCCTTAGCAGAATACCTCAAAAATGAAAGTAATTACTTATCCTTAAGTGCTTTTTATCAACAAAAAAGAGACTTTTTTACTTCTGTAATACAAAATTCTAAATTTGAAATTATACCTTCAAAAGGGACTTATTTTCAGTTATTGAGCTATAAAAATATTTCTGATGAAAAGGATACCGATTTTGTCGTAAGACTTACTATAGAGTATAAATTATCAGCAATTCCTATTTCTGTTTTTTATAACCAACATGTAGATGAAAAAATCTTACGGTTTTGTTTTGCCAAAAATGAAACTACCCTTGAAAAAGCTGCTGAAATAATGAACAAAATTGTTTAAAACTCTTAAACGTAAGTTTTTTATAACTATCTAATTATTATTACCTTTCGAGTTCTAAAATTCGGAAATGCAATTAATTTTTAAAATAAGTTTATTCATTACTCTTTACCTTGGAGTAACAACTAATATCAGTGCTACTGCCCCAACGGATACCACTAAAAACAATCAGCAAATTTATTATTTTATCTCTAACCGAGATGCTAATGATAGATCTTTTGCCATGTATAAAGCTCGTACCAATCAAAGTGGTATTTCGTCAACAATTATTAAAGGAAACTTTGAAATAAAAGGTTATCCTCATATGAGAAAAGCAGAAATTTCTGTTTATAATATCTCTACGGATGAATTAGTTGGTGTTTATAAAACCAATCCTAAAACTGGAAATTATTTGGTTATTCTTATCCCAAATGTGAAGTACGAATTTGTAATTAATTCTTATGGTTATGCTCCAATAAAAAAAATAGTTGAAATTCCTGCCTACGCCAGCACCAACATAGTAGATGATGTTTCCAGACAAAAAATTACCCTAGAAATAGATGAAGAACCTATAAAACATAGTTTAAATACTTGGATAGTAGAAGAAAAAGAACCCACTCTATTTTTACTTACTGTTTATGATGAAAATCTTGATAAAAAAGAACGTATAGAACTTTATGAGTCAGCAGTTTTTGATACCAAAGAATCAGATAGGAGAGAAATTAAAGAACTTCAATTTGAAAATATTGATGAAGCACTTAAAAAACAAGTTGAGTTAGAAAATAAAAAACCCGAATTAGCTGAAAAAGCGTTCCAAAAGAAAGATTACAAAACAGCCGAACAACTTTATCGTGAATTATTGGCTTATGATTTAAATGATGCTTTAATCAATTATAAAATGGGCGTTAGTACTTTTCATTTAGAGCATAATAAGCTTAAAGCACTTCCATTTCTTCAGCGAGCATTAAATGGTAATAATATTCCTTATGATGTTCATCATTATTTAGGGGTAATTTATCATTCTTGGGCAGATTTTGCCAGAGCGGAAATTGCCTTTAAAAAATTTAAAGAAAAAGCTACTCTAAAAGAACTCCAAACACTTAATATAGATAGGTTGTTGGAGTTTTGTAATAATGGGAAAATTATAGTACAAGAGCAATATGATATGGAAATCATTTCCAAAACAACTGCCAACATTTCCAAATTAAATAAAGTTTTTCCAAAAGAAATTAATAAAGACAATTTACTGGAAAAAACAGCTTTTTTCATTTCACCTATTGACGAAAAAAAGAAAGAACAACTTTGGATGTTTAAAACTATTCAAAATGAAATGATACAAACAAGTTATGGCTTAACAGAAAGTAATGGCAAAGACTTATTTGTAAACTTTTTAATTGGTGGAGATAAATGGAGCATCCCAAAAACTTTAGGAGAACATATTAACACCCCATATAACGAAGGCTATGCTTATGTAACTCCTGATGGAAAAACACTTTATTTCGCTTCTGAAGGACATAATACTATGGGAGGTTTAGATATTTTTAAATCTACCCGAAACGAAATTACCGAGCCTTGGGGAAAAGCTTTTAATATGGGCTACCCTATCAATTCTCCTTACGATGATTTTATGTTTGTCCCTAATCAAAATGGCGAAGAAGCTTATTTTATATCCAACAGAAGAAATGTTACTGAAAATTATGAGTTATATAAAATAAAAATGCCCAAACCTCCTTTAACCCTTACTATTATTAAAGGTCATTTTATGACACAAGATTCTATTCCTGATTTTGAGGCGACCATTACCGTTTACAACACCAATAATCAGGAAATAGCAGGTATTTATAATACCAATAGCAATAACGGAAATTACCTGATGGCTTTAATTCCAGGAGTAAAATATGAATTTAACATTACTACCAACTTTGACTATAGAGAACATACGGCTTTTGTAACTATTCCTTTTCAAAAAGAATCGTTTCCATTGAGGCAAAATATCCGTTTGAAAAAAGAAGGTAGATTTGAAATACTAAATGTAGATAATTTTTTCACTCAAGAAGAAGCTGAAAATGCACCCGTTTATCAATTAACTAAAAAAGATTTTGACATTCCAGAAAGCAATCAGAACAAACAACAAAATACAACAGAAAACAAAATAAAAGTGCTTTCAGCAGAGCAAAAACAACTAATAAAAGATGCTCAACAGTTTTACACCAATAAACAATATTTAAAAGCAGCTCAGGCTTTCGAGAAAATAGCTCCACTAATTGATTTAACAGAAAAACAAGCCTATATGTACGGCAAAAGTCTTTTTTATATTTCAAAGGAGTATGAGAAAATTTTAAACTATTTAGAGCTTGCTGCAACAAATAAAGCTATCCCTTACGATGTATTTTATATGTTGGGAAAAACTAACCACTTAGCATACCGATTTGAAAGAGCTGTTGTTGCCTACGAAAAATACAAATCTTTAGCTCCGGAAAATGAGTTAGCAGAAAGAGATATTGAGAATGAAATTGTATTGAGCAAATTTGGAAAAAACATAGTAAATAACCCTAAGCCGGTTGAAGTACTGGAAAAGAAAAGTGTAAAAACGGATAATTTTCACACCATTTATGGCTCAGTTAAAACCAATGCAAAATTGTTGGTAGCTCCAGATGATATGCTTTCGGACATTGATAAAAAAGAAAATTTTAAACCTATTATGTACCTCAACGAAAACAAAACCATGATTTACTATGCAAGTTATGGCAACAATAAAGACCATGGAAAAGACATTTATTTGATGAAAAAATTACCCAATAATACTTGGACAACACCTATAAATATTGGAGAACCCATTAATACTTCAGGAGATGAAGATTATCCCTTTTTAAGTGAAGATGGCAGAACAATATATTTTAGTTCTACAGCTCATGGAAGCATGGGTGGGTACGATGTGTTTAAAAGTTCTTGGGATGATAAAACAAACTCTTGGACAACACCCGTAAATTTGGGAGCACCAATAAATTCGCCATTTGACGATTTATTTTATGTGGAAGAAAGATGAACAACCTCAACATAAACATTATACAAACACCTTTATTTTGGGAAAATAAATCCCAAAATTTAGCCATGTTTACCCAAAAAATTACTGAAGCTAAAAAGCAACAAGCCGATGTTGTAGTGCTTCCGGAAATGTTTACTACTGGATTTACCATGCACTCAGAAGAATTTGCCGAAAAAATGGATGGAGAAACAGTGCGTTGGATGCAAGAGCAAGCAAAACAACACCAAATAGCACTTACAGGTAGTTTAATTATTCAAGAAAATGGTAATTATTATAACCGTTTGTTATGGGTTTTCCCTGATGGAGAAATTAGCCATTACGACAAACGCCATTTATTCCGAATGGCAGGAGAAAACAATTATTTTTCTCCCGGCAAAACAAGGTTAATAGTTGAATTTAAAGGTTGGAAAATTTGTCCGATGATATGCTACGATTTGAGGTTTCCTGCGTGGAGTAGAAACATTCATTTCGATAAAAAAACGAATGAACCGGTATTCGATTGTTTAATTTATGTTGCCAATTGGCCTGAACCTAGAGTTTCGCATTGGGAAAAATTATTAGAAGCTCGTGCCATAGAAAATCAATGCTATGTTGTTGGTGTAAATAGAATTGGTGAAGATGGTAATAACATTCCTTATTCAGGAAGTTCGGCAGTTATAAATTCAAAAGGAGAAAAACTGAGTACTACCCAAGCACATCAAGAAAACATTGAAACTATTACTTTAAATTATGATGAAATGAAGCATTATCGTGAAAAATTTCCAGCTATTCAAGATGCTGATAGTATAATCATTTAATTAATTTTAATATTTTTGCATAAAACTGCTTATGTTTCCAAAAAATAACCAGCCATCAAAAGATAAAAATACACTTAGTGGCATTGTTAGCATAAACGACCTAAAAGAAATGGAGTTTAACGATAAAGAGTTAACTCCACAGCAATATTTAGCTCTAAAAAACTACGACAGATACAGGGTTAAAGAATTAAATAAACAAAAATCAGAAAAAGATTTTCATAAAACTTACCTACAACTTCAAGCAATGGCCAACCTAACGCCTTTTGAAGATTTTTTAAAAGAAGAGTATTTTTAGTTTCTTTTTCTTTCATAGCATTTCCCACCAAACATATCCCCTTAAATCTTAATTTTGGGAAGTTATGATTTACAAAAGCACATCCGATTTAATAAAAGACTTAGAGCAGCACGGACACTTAATTCGCATTAAGGAAGAAGTAAGTGGTGAGTTAGAAATGGCAGCTATTCATTTGCGTGTGTTTGAAAAAGGCGGACCGGCAATTTTGTTTGAAAATATTAAAGAATGTGAATTTCAGGCAGTATCTAACTTGTTTGGAACGATGGAACGCAGCAAATTTATTTTCCGTTCTACTTTTGATAAAGTACAACAGTTAATTGAACTAAAAAACAATCCCATAAAAGCCATAAAATCACCATTTAAACATTTGTCTTTGGGATGGTTTGCGTTAAATTCTTTGCCCAAAAAAGTAAGTAGTCATGACTTTTTAGAAACCACCATAGATAAATTGCCTCTAATTAAATGTTGGAAAAAAGATGGTGGAGCTTTTATTACTTTACCTCAAGTATATTCCGAAGACACAGAAAAGCCCGGAGTAATGAACAGTAATTTGGGAATGTACCGTGTGCAGCTAAATGGAAATGAATATGAACTGAATAAAGAAATAGGTTTACATTATCAAATTCACAGAGGAATTGGCGTACATCAGGCAAAAGCCAACCGATTAGGTAAACCATTAAAAGTCAGTATTTTTATTGGAGGAAATCCAGCTCATACGTTGGCAGCAGTAATGCCTTTACCCGAAGGCTTATCTGAATTAACCTTTGCCGGTGCTTTGTCAGGAAGAAGATTTAGGTACACTTACCAAGAAGGTTATTTTTTAAGTACGGATGCCGATTTTGTAATTACCGGAGAAATTTACCCTAACGAAACCAAGCCCGAAGGTCCATTTGGAGATCATTTAGGTTATTACAGTCTGACCCACGAATTTCCTGTAATGAAAGTCCACAAAGTGTATCATAAAAAAAATGCGATTTGGCCTTTTACCGTTGTTGGTCGTCCTCCACAAGAGGATTCTCAATTTGGAGCCTTAATTCATGAGCTAAGTGGAAGTGCTATTCCTGAAGAAATTCCAGGTTTACACGAAGTAAATGCTGTTGATGCAGCTGGAGTTCATCCCTTACTGTTGGCTGTAGGAAGCGAACGATATACGCCTTACAACACTTTAAAACAACCACAAGAATTACTAACCATTGCCAACCACATTTTGGGTTTCGGACAACTTTCATTGGCAAAATATGTATTCATTACCAACAAAGAAGATAACCCAGATTTATCGTGTAATGATATCGAGAACTATTTCATCCACTTTTTGGAAAGAGTAGATTGGAAAAGAGATGTACATTTTCAGACCAACACCACTATAGACACCCTCGATTATAGCGGAAATACCATTAACAGCGGTTCAAAAGTAGTAATGGCAGTTGTTGGTGAAGTAAAACGTAAACTAATTTATAAATGTCCTATTGATAATGGAAAATTAGTAATGCCTGGAGTAATTGCCATGAATAGTGATGCTTTTACAACTTATGAAAATGCTCAAAAAGAACTTGAAACCTTAAATCTCCAACTTCAAACATTAAACACTGAAGGTATTATGTTAATTGTTTTAGTGGATGATGCTGATTTTGTTGCAACAACCTTAAACAACTTTTTATGGGTTACTTTTACCAGAAGCAATCCGGCAAATGATATTTACGGAGTAAACGAATTTATCAACAATAAGCATTGGGGCTGTGAAGGTCCATTAATTATTGATGCTCGAATAAAGCCACATCATGCTCCAGTTTTAGAAAAAGATGAAACTATTGAAAAGCAGGTGGAAAAATTAAGTAAAAAAGGAGCCTCTTTGTTTGGGATTATTTAATTGAAAAAACATGACAAAAACCCTACTCATACTAGCACATCCGCACTTACAAAAGTCCATTAGAAATAAGCTGATTGCGGAAGAATTGGCTACTGAAAATAAGCTCGAAATACGAGATTTAACAGCTCTTTATCCCAACTACAACATCAATGTAGCTGAAGAGCAAAAAAAACTGGTAGAAGCGGATACCATCGTTTTTCAATACCCCTTATATTGGTATAGCGTTCCGCCTATTCTCAAGTTATGGATAGATGAAGTATTTACCTATGGTTTTGCTTTTGGTAAAGGAAATTACCAATTAGAAGGAAAAAAAATAGTAGTATCTTGTACCATTGGTAGTAATGAAGACATTTATCCCGCTGAAACACTAGAAAAAATATTTTTCCCATTTCAAGGATTGGCTGACTATTGTAAAATGGATTATTTTGCTGAAGTAATCTCTTTTGGAGAGGTTCATGTTCCCGGAGAATCAAAAAGCGGCTTGGAAAATTCAGCAAGAAAACATGCCGAAAAATTGCGTCATTTATTACGCTCAGTAACGTAAGTAACTAATTTTCTTAACCCATCCACTGCCTCGTTTTGTTCCAACTCATTTAAAATGGTTAAAGCTTTATTTTTATAATTGTGCATGGCTTTTTGAGTGTAGGTTATTCCACCATACTGTATTACCAAATCAATTACTTCTTTTACTTTTTTTCTGTTTTCATTATTATGTTTAACCGTAGAAATAATAAACTTTTTATCTTTTTCTGAAGCCACTCCTAAGGTATAAATAAGCGGAAGTGTCATTTTCTTTTCTTTAATATCTATTCCCGTTGGTTTACCAATTTCTTCGGAACTCCCACCATAGTCAAACAAATCATCTTTAATCTGAAAAGCGATGCCGGTATATTCGCCAAACAAACGCATTTTTTCAATGGTTGCTTTATCCGCACCAACAGAATTAGCTCCCGAAGCACAACAAGAAGCTATAAGTGTAGCTGTTTTTTGTCGGATAATGTCGTAATACACCTCTTCGGTAATGTCTAATTTTCGGGCTTTTTCTATTTGCAGCAATTCACCTTCACTCATCTCTTTTACAGAATTTGACATGATACGCAACAATTCAAACTCATCATACTCTACTGCTAACAACAACCCTTTAGAAAGCAAATAATCACCCACCAAAACAGCTATTTTATTTTTCCAAAGAGCGTTGATGGAGAAAAAACCTCTTCTTTTGTCGGCATCATCCACCACATCATCATGAACTAAAGTTGCTGTATGCAATAACTCTATCATAGAAGCCGCTCTGTAGGTAGATTCTGTTGTTTCGCCAAATGCTTTTGCAGAAAGAAAAACAAACATCGGACGCATTTGCTTGCCTTTTCTTTTTATAATGTAGTTCATTATCCTATCCAACAATGAAACACGACTTTTCATAAACGCCCTAAACCTTGGTTCAAACTCATCGAGTTCGTGTTTTATAGGGTGTTTTATATCGCTAACTACAGACAATTTTTTGGGAAATTATTTTGGGACAAAATTACAGATTATTGCACAAGTCGGCATGAAAAATAGGGATTATTCAAGCGTACTTTTTTGTTGCATTAACGCTTCAATTTCTTCAATTTTTCGAGGAGCTTTTGCAGAAAGATTTTCCGGTTCACCATCGGTAATCAAAATATCATCTTCAATTCTAACACCAATGTTCCACCATTTTGGGTCGCAATCCGAACCTTCAGGAATATAAATTCCAGGTTCAACAGTAATCACATTTCCGGGCGTAAGTGGTCCGTACAAACCAGCATCATGTACATCTAACCCTAAATAATGTGAAGTACCGTGCATAAAGTATTTTCTTACTTGGTATTTTTTTTCAATAATACCTAGTTCAACCAATTTGGTTGCAATTATTTCCGTAGCAATATTGTGTGGATCCCAAAATTTATTGCTTTTTACACAGGCTTTTATGGCTGCTTCTTGAGCTGCTAAAACAGTATTGTAAATAATTTTTTGTTCTTCAGAAAACTTTCCCTTGGCAGGAATAGTTCGGGTAACATCTGCCGTGTAGCCTCTGTATTCAGCACCAACATCGCTTACCAATAAATCGTTTTCTCCTAACATTTTTCGGTTGGTAGTATAATGCAACACACAAGAGTTTTCGCCACTTCCTAAAATGGATGGAAATCCAGGATGTTCGGCTCCGTTTTTCTTAAAAAAATATTCAATGATGGCTTCCGATTCATATTCTTTCATGCCTGGCTTTAAGTTTTTCATCAGTTCAATTTGTGCATCGCAAGTAATATCAATGGCTTTACGCAATAAAGCAATTTCTTCTTCCGATTTTATTTGTCTTAACGAAGCCATTATGGTAACTAGCTTTATGTTATCAATTTTGTCACTCGCTGTTTTAGTTTTCATTTCAAATTGTTGAATGAGAGAAGCTAAATCATCCGTTTCCTTAGTATTTCTTACATCTTGTGGTAAAGGAAAGGCTAAAATGTGTTCAAATGTTTCAAATTCGGTTTCAAAATCTGAAAAATCTGCCCCTTCATAAGCAGTTCTTATTTTTAAAAATTCGGTAGCTCCTTTTATACCTAATCTTTTACCATTCCATACTTCATTTTTCATATCTCTTTTTTGTAGAAAAATTATTTCATCGGTAGTTACTCCATTGCCAAAAGTTTGTTCTTCTTTAAATATAATAAGCACTGCATGAGGTTCTCTTAGGCCTGTTAAATAATAAAAATTAGGGTCTTGATGGTATTCAAAATCTACATCATTAGCACGGTTTCTTACCGGATTGGCAAAAAATATAGCAACAGAATTATTAGGCATTTGCTTTCTAAGTGCTTGACGATTTTTAGCAAAAAATTCAGCCGGAAGCAAATCTTCATCATAAGCATATTGCTCTTCTTGCTGTTTTGGCAAATCAATGTTAGTAGGAATTTCTTGAGCAACAAGCACATTGAACGAAATCAGAATAAAGAGAAAAGGAAGTATTTTCATAGTTAATAGTCTAATTAAATGGAATATAAAAATATTCAACAATTGAGCCTAAAGTTTAGCAAAAAAAAACGTTGCTACTAAAGTAACAACGTTTTTAATATCAATAAAGGATTTTTTATAAAATTAAATAATTCCTTTTTGTTGAGCTTTTATAAGAGCTGCTCTAATACCAATTTTATCAATTGTTCTTAGACCCGCAGCAGATACTTTTAAAGATATCCACAAATCTTCTTCTTCTAAATAAAATTTCTTAACGAATAAATTCGGTAAAAATTTTCTTTTAGTTCTTCTTTTAGAGTGAGAAACATTATTACCTGTAATCACACTTTTTCCTGTTATTTGACAAACTCTAGACATTTCTTTTGGCTTTAATTTTTAAGGACGGCAAAGTAACGCATATTTGTTTAAATATTCAAAATATTTATAAAAATTATTTTTGTTTGTTTTTATTGTTCAAGTTAAAATCCTAACAAAGTCATACCAATACTGAAGGCGTGCAGTTCTGGGCCTCTGTTTTTTTCAAATAATGGAGTTAATCCATACGTTGCAAATAGGTTCAATCTTCCATATCCAACTCTTGCTGTTAAACTCACTCTAAAAGGATTCGTGTTAAAATCCTGATTATCTTTATATTTTTGAGTATCTCCGTCCTCTTTATATTTATACTTCATTTTAGTGGTAAATTTATATCCCACAATGGCTCCAGCTGCAAAATGAAAGGATTTGTTTTTGTGTTGTCCCGTATTTATTTCTAACAACAAAGGAGCATTAATATAAAAGGTTTTAAACCTGTTCTTAGAATAATTAATACTGGTATCAATTACTCCCCAAGTGTAATTTTCATTGTACGGAGTAACATTGTCATGTACAAAACTTCCTCCTTTAGAAATTAACTGAACATTGTGTTTGAGCTCGTAATTATTATACTCTATTCCTAATCCTGTAACTAAACCTACATGATGCTGATAAAGTTTTATAAACTGCTCATAAAAGTTAATGCTTACTGTCCATGATTTAGCATAATCTAACTCCATAAATTGAGTAACTTTTGATGGATTGCTCGTATCTAATCCGGCAGGATTATTTAGGTTTAAGCTATTATTGGTATTTACAAAACCATTTATTCCCAAATCTATTCCAGCCCAATGATTTCGTCTTTTTTTTACGGGTTTGTTAATAGAAACCGAATCATCAATGATTAAAACCATTGTGCCGCCCCATTTAATTCTGGTGGTGTCGTTTTTGCTTTTGGTGTTTGTTTTACTTAAGGTATCATTTGGAAGCGTTATAGAAACATTGTCTCCATTTTTTATATCTGCTAATCCAGATTTTTGCAGGTTATTTATTGGAGGATTCCCATAAATTTTCACTTCAGAAACTCCCGAAAGTACTCCCGAAATTTCCTGAACAGCAAACACTTTTACATCAGCAGCTCCTGAAGTAGATAATTTCACTTTTTTAGCTTCAAAGCCTTGTGCCTTTAACTCAGCAGCTCCAGAAAGAGATATAGTAAAGCTTTTTGTAACGCCTTTTAATTCTACAGAGCTTGCTCCGGATGTAGTTAAGTTTACATGTTGAGCTTGAATAGAAAAATCTAACTCTGTTGCTCCACTAGAGTTAATGGTAAGGGTTTCACTGTTGATGGTATTTTTAGATTCAACGGTAGCAGCTCCACTAACTTCAATATCGGTTATAGTAGTATAATGAACATTCACTTGCATATCGCTTGCTCCTTTAACCTTGGCTTTTACATATATGTTTAAAGTACCATTTTTAATTTCTGTGATAAGATTTTCCAAATATTGTTCAGGAACACCAATGATTTCAACTTTCTCTGTTTCTGCTTGAATTAATACTACTTTTAAAGCAGATGAGATATTTATCTTATCAAAACTTTCTACCGTTCTTTCTGTTGTTTGTGCAAAGACCGTTGTTACGAAAAAAATACTAAGCACTATTATTAAAATTCTTTTGTTCATCTGTTTATTTTTTTAACTTGTTTTGTTTGATATTGTTTTTTTGATAGCTATCTCAAAAAATTAATTGGTTTTGAAAGTGTGACGCTTAAGTCACTCTATTTGTTACAGCTTAGAAAAATTAATTTTTAACTTTTCTTGAAATAGAGAATTTACCTATATTCAAGGCATATGCCTTAATCTCTCCATCATTATTTTTATTCTTTTTTATATCACCTTTTTTGCCGGCAACTTTTGCCGCTAAATCAGCAACAACTATTTCTAATGGTTGCTTATTGTCAGTTGGCTCTTCCTGAAGAATTTTTTTAGTGGCTTCTTTTTTCAAAAATCTACCAACGGTTAAAACAGGTTCTTTTTCATTAGTGTTATTTACCAACATTTTTTCTTCCTTACGGGATATTGTAGGAAAAATAACAACACTGTCTCTTTCCGCAATATTATTTTTTGTTAATAATTCAGTCTTTTCTAACTCAACAGCAACTAAGTGTGTTTTGTTGGAGTTAATTACAGATTTTCTTTGCTTTTTAGAATGAGCATTTGTAGCTGTTTTGTCAATGTCATTAGTTATTTCTTTCGTTGTAAACAGATTTTTAGAAATAGGTACGGGGTTAAAAGTTGCCATTTGAAATTGATTATCTACAGTTGATCCATCATCTATTCCTTGAATTAAAATAGTCATAATAATAACTGCAGCAGCAGCATTTTTAAACCATCTTAGTGGAATAATAGCCGCTTCTTTTTTCAAAGCTTCTTTGTCTTTAAAAATGACTTTTTTAGATTTTAATTTCGTTTGCTGAAAAAGCTTAAAATCCTTTTTTGCAGTTTTATCTGCTTTTAAGATATATTTTAATGTTTTCGATTCCTGAGAAGTGTTTATTCCTTCTATTTCGGCAATCATTAAATTATCTAAGGCCTCTTTTTTTAGCGTTGCTTTATCATCAAATAGAACGGAATTAGGTTCAAGTACTTCAAAAGCTTGTAGTTCATCCAACTCTTGCTTTAAATCGGGATGTTGCTCCAAAAACACCATTAGCTCAGCTACCATGTTTGGCGATAAGTTCTGCTCTAAATAATCGAGCAAAAAGGCTTCGTAATTATGTCTGTTTATGTTCCTCATAAAACTTGTTCTATACTTCCTAAATATTGTTGTAAAAACTTTCTTCCTCTAAAAATGTAAACTTTAACCTGCGATTCTGATAAACCTGTAATTTCAGCAATTTCATCATATGCATAACCTTCGTAATCTCTAAGCATAATCACTGCTTTTTGGTCTTCCGGAAGCTGATTAATAGCTTGGTGTAATACTTCTTGCAAATCGCTGTAATGAGAATTTTCAAAAAAATCTTCTTCTTTAATTTCCTTAAAACTGCCCATTTTTTTGTCTCTTCTGGTCTGATCTATAAAAGCATGGTAGGCAATAGTAAATAGATATGATTTTTCTTTCCCCGGCTGAACAGTATCTTTTTTATGCCAAAATTTTTCAAAGGTATCTTGAATAATATCTTTCGCCTTTTCCTCATCCTTAATGTTTTTCAACACAAAGCGATAAAGATTATCAGAATAATCATCAACACACTTATTAAATTGGCTTATTGTCAAAGCAAAGTTTTGTTATTTTTGAGTAGGACGCTCGAGCATCTCTAAAAGTTACAGGCAAAAATAAAAAAAGGGAAAACAAAATTGTTTTCCCTCTTAAAATAAAAAAACTAAGCTAATTACACTTTAATTTTTTGATTAGTGATACTATACCATTTTTCAATTAATTGCAACTCTTTACTCAACTGTAATTGTTGTTCTGAATCGTAAAACACAACAGAAATACTTGGGTTGGTTTTATTTTTAAATTCAAAAGACAAGGCTAGTTTGTCAATAACAGACTGACTACCGGTTGAATTTTTGAGGTTGATTAAACTACATTTTTTTACCTCATTTAAACGAATAAATTCTTGCGACTTATTATCTCTAACATTTTTACAAAAACAAAAAACATTACTAGTTTCATCTATTCCTATAGCTAAATCTCCGCTGACTTCGTAGTTGGTCAGCAAAAATCCTTTTTCACTAGCTGTATTTTTTAATTCTTCTAATAATTGTTCTTCTTTGTATTTTTTTGTTTTATACATTATAATAAAAGGCAATAAGCAGGCAACAATAACTAAAGCTCCTACTAAAGCGACTCCTAAATCCATTTTTTTAAATTTAAATATTGAATAATTGCACATTGAAAAAAATATCAATATGCTGAAATTAAATTAGCTGCATTGCAACAAAAAAATGGATATTTACCAGAAACAATGAAAAGGAAAGATGATGTCGGCTACACTAAATAGTGTAACAAAAGAATAAGAAAACCTAAGATAACTATAATACTTATCATTCTGAATTTGATTATTAGTTAGCTCAGCAAATTCATCTTCCAAAAAGACTTCTTTATAAAAAGACGCTAAAGAGCTTAAGTTTATAGTGGAATTCTGAGAAGCAGGACTAGTATAAAGATCAACTTTAAAATGAGCAACATTTAAATCTGATTTATTAGCGTCCGTAATTTCATAGCTTATTTTTTCGTAACTCGCACCTTGTCCATACCAACTAACCGAAAAACAATAAACTGTTATGAGTAGCGTAAACATTATATGTTGAGTTAATTTTTGCATTATATTGTAAAAAAATACATGCACAAAATTAACTAAAATGTATATGCCAAATTATTGTATATAAATAAAAAAACGAACCGTATAAAACAGTTCGTTTCTCAAAATAAAACCATGAAAAATTTTAAGTTATTTACTTACATGTTGATGGTAAGATTTATGTGTTTTCTCAAGATGAGAAACATCTCCTGTAGGCATTAATCCCCAAAAAATAACTACCCCTGCTAAAATAAGTGTTGATTTGGCTATTGCCATTATTTTATTCTCGGCTGTTTTGTAGTTCTTAATGGTAAATAAAGGGATGAAAACAAATACCAATAAAGAAAGTCCTGAATAATATGTAATTGTGGCTCCCGGCCAATGCATAATTTTAAAAAGTGTGGCTATACTTAATAAAATTGCTGCCAAATAACCTATTGAGGCGGTTAGCTTTTTCATTTTCCCACTAGCATTATTAATGTCTAATGTAGCCATTAAGGGGAAAACTATTACGCCTATTAGCACTAAGCCAATCACCAATGCTATTCCCGCTCCAGGCATGTGATTAATTTTTAAAAATACACCACCAATAACTAAAAGTGATGAAATGATTCCGATAATTCCTGTTGTTTTTTTCATTTTTCTTTGTTTTAGGGTTAATAAATAGATAGTTGCTTCTTGTATTTCTGAAAAGTGTTTATAACCAAATTCTTGCATGGCCAATTTTAATGAATCCCCAAAAGATTTGCCTTCTTCCATTTTTTGTTCTACCATGCAACATACATGATCTAATAAATCAACTTGAAGCGATTCATAGCTTACGCCATTATCTACAATCAAATCAAAAATTTTGTCTATTTGTTGTTCACTTAGCATTACCATAACTAATATTAGCTGTTGGGTCTAAAATAGATTTAATGGTAACCATAAAATCTAAAAACTCGTCAATTGCTGCAGTTGCCAAGTTTTTACCTTCGGGAGTTAATAAATAGTATTTTCTTATTCTTTTACCAATATTCTCCTGTTCAGTAATTACTATTCCTTCTGCCTCTAATTTATGTAGCAGCGGATATAAAGCTCCTTCAGTAATTTGAATTTTACCTTGCGTTAATACTTTTACCTTACTGGTAATTTCATACCCATACATTCTTCCTTCTTGTTCTAACAATTTAAGGATAATGGGTTTTAATGTGCCTTTTATTATTTCTTTTGAATACATAGGACAAAAATACATAAATTTATTATGTATTTAAGTTTTAGGTAATAAATTTTAACGTCAATTATTTAAATAATTGATTTTCAACAAGAATAAATTTATCTCTGAGAATTACACTTCAATTTTTTTCCATTTTCCTTTGCGGAAAAACCAAATAGCAATAAGCGCATGGAGAGAATGACAAAACGCAATGGTAATAAAAACACCTAATACTTCCATTTGCATGGGAATAGCTAAGATGTACGCCATTGGAATTTCAAGTAATAAAAATACCCCAATATTAATATACATAGGGGTTTTAGTGTCTCCTGCTCCATTAAATGCTTGAATCATTACCATTCCCACCGCAAAAAACACATACCCTAAAGCAATAACTCTTAAGCCTGTACCCGCAATAGTGCTTACGTCTTCGCTAAGTGTAAACCAACTTGCCAGCACATTCCCAAAAAACAAATAAATGATGGTAATGACCGAAAGAAATATTACGTTATACCGTGCAGTTAGCCAAACTGAAACAACCGCCCGTTTTACTTTTTTAGCTCCTAAATTTTGACCAACTAATGTAGAAGCTGCAGCTGATAATCCCCAAGCAGGCATTAAACTAAAAACCAAAATTCTGAATGCAATAGTAAACCCGGCAACAGAAGCACTTCCAAATTCTGCAATAATTCGCGTTAATACAATCCACGCAACTGAATCAATAAGAAATTGTCCCATTCCACCCATAGAAATTTCTATGATACGCCTCATTGTCTTCCACTTTAGTTTAATGTTTTCTTTAAGAATAACTAGGCGATGTTTTCCATTTAATAAATGATATAATTGATAAATTACTCCTATGCTTCTTCCTGTGGTGGTTGCCCATGCAGCTCCTTCCAAGCCAAAACCTTCAAAACTACCTATACCAAAAATGAGTAATGGATCAAGAAAAATATTAATGCCGTTAGATATCCATAATGTTCGCATTGCCAAATGTGCTTGCCCTGCACCACGAAAAGCTCCGTTAATCAAAAACAACAGCATAATGGCTAAATTTCCTGCAAAAATAATTTGTGTATAAGGAACCCCAATAGCTATTACTTCATCACTTGCTCCCATTAATTGCAAAATATTTTCGGCAAACAGAAAACCCAACACAGCAATTATGATAGAAATACCACCTCCAAATATCAATAATTGAAAAGCAGCACTACCTGCAGCCTTAAAGTTTTTTTCACCAAACCTTCTTGCTACCATTGCTGTTGCAGCCATGCTAATGCCTACACCAACAGAATAAACAATAATAATTACTGCTTCTGTTAAACCTACTGTAGCTACCGCATTATCTCCTAATTTGCCGACAAAAAATATATCTACCACAGCAAAAAGAGATTCCATAACCATTTCCAAAATCATAGGAACCGATAAAAGAAAAATACCGGTTTTAATATTAATTTTGGTAAAGTCTTGCTCCTTACCCAAAAGGGCTTCTTTAAATAATTTCCAACTATTCATAAAAATTTTTGAGGAGATAAAAATAATATTTTTTTAAACTACTTACTTTAACTTTTCTTAGCGACTTGTTATTTTTCTTCATTCTTTTTTAAATGTCAGTCCTTTTTCTTCCAGTACCTTTCTTAATATAGGCATACTGGCTTTCCCCATTCCATGAAGCTTTAGTATTTCTTTCTCTGTATAAGTAGCCAATTTTTCTAATGTGTCTATTTCAAGACAATTCAACAATGCGTTTCTTGCGGGAGAAGCAAGTAGTGAGAGAAAGCCTTCATATGGTTTTTTCTCTTTCTCACAAGTTGGGCAAGTTGGACAATCGCTACTCTTATAATATTGATGCCCTTTTTTACAAACTCTTAATGTTACTTTTGCTGCTCCCATTTAATTTAATTATTCTAATCAATAGTATTGTCAATCTAATAACGACTGAACCATTTATAACAATACTTCACATTCAAACCCGTTTTGTTTAATCAATTCAGGAACTTTATTAAGATCATTAGTTTGAGTCATTACCCTTAAAATACGATCACAATCTTCTAAATCAAAAGAAATTGTTGCATCAGGAAAAAATGATTGTATTTTCTGAGCTATACGTTCAGCATCTTTGTGTTGCTGAATATTTGTTTTAAATATTTCTATATTCAAAATCACTTTTCTCTTATTAGCTTATACTTTTTCATCGCAATTAAACATCCATTGCACCCCAAATTTATCTTTACAACTTCCATAATAAGAACCCCAAAACATGTCCATTAACTCTTGTTCAACAACTCCTCCTTCAGAAAGTGCTCTAAACAAACGCTTGGTTTCCTCTCTGGTATCAGGTTGTAAGTTAATGTATACATTATTACCAAATTTTACGTTGAAACCCATAGATTCAGGAGCATCGCTTCCCATAAGCATTGAACCACCAAGAATCGGAAGACAAACGTGCATTACTAAATTTTCATCTGTTTCAGGTATAGGAGGCATTTCATCAGATGGTGGAATATCACTAAAACGGTGTATTTGTCCATCAAATTCACCACCAAAAACGGTTTTATAAAAATTAAAAGCTGCTTCCGTATTTCCCGGAAAGTTTAAATATGCGTTTACTGTTGCCATAATGTTTAAGTTTTTTATTGTTCACAAATTGATTTAAGTTTATTTAATGCTTTAGACCATGTTTCTTCAAAATAAGCCTTGTATTCTTCATTGCTATCCGTATCAACAGCAAGTATTGTTTTTCCGTTTTCACTTGTAAAGGTGTAATTTTCTAATGCTCCTGCCCAGCCTTCTACTTCCGGTCCGCTTGTTATTTCTTTGTCGCCATGAAGTAATCCTAAATGTTGTATAGAAATAAATTTATTGGGAATGTTTTCTTTAATTTTACTCACCATTCCTCCAACATTGCCTTTTTCATCTGATCCTACAAAAAGAATTTTTGAACCCTTTTCCCAAGAACCTTCAAAGCGAGATGTAGGGTTAAATTCTTTTGTCCATTCCTCATATGTTGGTTTACTAATCATAAGTTGATATACTTTTTCAACGGGAGCATTAATGGTAATTTCAAAATGTAAGCTACTCATAGCTAATGCTGTATTTTCAACATGTTTTTTAAAATTATTTAAAATAGCTTGCCAACCTTCTCGCTGCATTTCAATCGGATTAATATTTTCTGCTTCAAAAGTTTCCGTTACCATTATTTCATTATCCTTTTCAGTAAACGTAACACTTACTCTTCTGCCGTCAGCAATGGTATAAACTATCTTTTGATTTTCAATAACCTCATCATACGTTCCTTCAAAATCAAACCCTGCACTTTTATCTTTCGCTTCCATACGAAATAGTAATTTTCCTCCCACACGTAAATCATTTTCAGCAAAAGGTGTTTGCCAATCATCCGATGCATTATTCCATTGAGTAATATGATTTGGATCAGTCCAGCATCTCCAAACTTTTTCTATAGGGGCTTTAACCAAAGTTTCTATTTTTATGGTGGTTTTGTCTGTAGCTTTCATAATATAAATGAGTTAGAAGATGACTAAATTAATATTAACACTACAAATGTAAAGGCTTTTTTTTATAAATAAGAGGTGTAAATAGGACAATGAAAAGGTAGTTTGCGACAAATCTTTTTTTTATTTTTGCTGATATGAAACATGTTTCTGTATTATTACCACATTATGTAAATCTTGCCGGACTAGAAAATGCTAGGCAAGGATTATTGGAAACCAATGAGTTTTTAAAAACACAAGGGAAGTCTCCTATATTTAATATTGAGATAGTGGGTGTTATCCCTGAAATGCACGTTAATAATGGTCAGTACGCTATAAAAGCAGACAAACTATTGCGTGAAATAAAAACTACTGATATTGTTATAATTCCTCCCATTCAGAATAATATTGCTGAAGCGTTACAATTAAACCATGAGTTTTATCCTTGGGTAAATGCACAACACCAAGCAGGGGCTCAAATAGTAAGTTTATGTTTAGGTGCTTTTTTATTGGCTAGTACCGGATTGCTAAACGGCAAAGATTGTGTAACCCATTGGCGTGCCAGCGAACCTTTTAAACAACTTTTTCCAAAAGTAAATTTACTTTCAGATAAAATAATGACAGATGAAGATGGTATTTATACAGGAGGAGGAGCCTTTTCTTCAGCAAATTTAATTCTTTATATAATAGAGAAAATAGTAGATAGAGAAACTGCTATTTATTGTTCTAAAATATTTCAAATAGATGCAGGAAGGACTTCTCAATCGCCATTTATTATTTTTAAAGCTCAAAAAAACCATGCTGATGCCGATGTAGAAACAGCTCAAACATTTATTGAAAAAAATTACATGAATAAAATTATCGTTGATGATTTATGTAATTTATTAGGAATAGGAAGAAGAACCTTTGAGCGTAGGTTTAAAAAAGCAACTGCCAACACCATATTGGAATACATCCAACGAACAAGAGTTGAAGCTGCTAAAAAACAATTGGAATTGGGTGTTAAAACCGTTAATGAAATCATGTTTGATGTTGGTTATTTAGATACCAAAGCTTTTAGAACTACCTTTAAAAAAATAACCGGATTAAGCCCTGTAGAATATAAAAATAAATACAATAAGGTGCTTGTTAGTTAGTTAAACAAATGGGTATAAAGTCCCATATACTTCCTTTTACTAAACTCTAATTTAGTTTGTAGACGCTTTTTTTGCTATCAGTATGGTATGGATGTCTTTTCCCGTTTCTGATTTTTTATATTCTACATAAAATACTTTTATTGCTACAAAATTATTATCTGTAAGTAGCTTTTTTATAGTATCTAGTTGATAGAAATGAAAATATACTCTATCTCCACTACTGCTAACTTGATAATCTGATTTATCTGGATTACCTTCAACAAAACTTAAATAAATCAGGCCGTTTTCACTTAATAAATTAGAACAATCAGCAACTAGCTTAACAATATCTAAATCTGATAAATAAGGCAAACAAAAACCACCAATTATTCCATTATATGTTGTTTTTAGCTGATCAATCTGCCTGCAATCCATAATGGCAAAACTTGCTTTAGGGTTGTTCTTTTTTGCAAGTTCTATCATATTAGGGGCTATATCTGTTCCTAAAATTTCAAAATCTGGTCTTTTTGATAAGAGGTAGTTAATGATATTACCCGGGCCACAACCTATTTCTAAAATTTTTGCTTTGGGTTGGGTAATCGCATTACAAATAACATCATATGTTTCATTATATAAGTCCATATTCATAAACTTATCTTGGTATATTGAAGCTATTTTGTTCCACGTTTCAAAAGTTTCTTTATACCTATCCATAGTTTATGGTTTTATAAAACAAAAATCGTAAAGCTCTTATTTCTTGATTAAAGCAAGATATTTATCTCTATTCTCAAAAATAACCCAAAGATTTATTCCTAATAATACCAACACCATTGGTAATCCTGAAGGTGCTTGATAAATGTGTGTCAGTATTATGCCTACCATTATCGGAAAAATAACGATAGCTCCTAATGCTCTAAACCGAGGAATAGCAAAAAATAAGCCCCCAACTATTTCCGCAACAGCAACAAGTGGCATCAGCCAACCAATTGTCATAAAAGCTTCAAAAACTTTCATCATAGATTCCGGCATGTCTTCAGGTACTGGCATATAATTAAAAAATTTATTAAGTCCTGCATTAATGAACATTAGTCCAAATAACAGACAGATTACAAACATGATTTTATTTTTCATCTCTATTTATTTTAAGGTTAATACTAAACTAATTCGTCTTAATTAACAAGCTAAAAACTATACCTTTAGGCAAGCACGAAACCCTCTTGCTCCATAATAAGATTCTGCTCCGTTGTGATAAATGAAGGTTTTTCCGTAACGCCAATCGCCAAAAATGGCTCCTCCGAGTACTCTAACATCTACAGGTGTTGCTATCCAGCTAGATGTTTTTGTATCGAATTTTCCTAATTGTTGCAACTCATGATATTGCTCTTCAGTTAATAATTCAATACCCATTTCCACAGCCATACCAATAGCACTATGTTTAGGCTTATGTTGTTTTCTCGATACTAATGCTTCCGGGTCGTAACAAACACTCCTGCGACCTTTGGGGCTTTCTGCGGAGCAATCATAAAAAACATATTCGCCTGTAGTTTTATCATATTTAATTACATCCGGTTCTCCTTCTGTTTCTTCCATTTTATTTAGCGACCACAATTTTTCAGGATTGGCTTCCAACTTTTCTTGTATTTTCTTCCATTCAAGATTTTTGTGGCGATTTAAGTTTTTTTCAAAACGCGTTTGTAAGGTTTTTAATAATTCCTCTTTTTGCTGCTTAGATACTATTTTTTGTTGACTCATAACTTTTTGATTTTTAGTTAAAAAATTATTTTATGCCCTCCACCTGCTAACACGTATTTTAAACTTCTCTACAATAAAATAGGTTACAGGAACAATAACTAACGTTAAAAAAGTGGCAAAGGTTAACCCAAAAATAACAGTCCAAGCTAATGGTCCCCAGAAAATTACATTATCTCCACCAATATAAATTTTAGCATCAAACTCCGTTATCAAAGAGAAAAAATCTATATTTAACCCTATTGCCAACGGAATTAATCCAAAAACAGTGGTAATAGCTGTTAGCAATACCGGACGTAAACGAGCTGTTCCGCCTTCTACAATAACATTAAACAATTCAGGCAAGGCCAATTTATCTTTTTTTACTAATCCCAGTTCTTTTTTCTTCCTATCTACCAGAAGCTCGGTATAATCGAGCAGCACCACTCCGTTGTTCACCACAATTCCGGCAAGAGAAATAATTCCTACCATAGTCATCATAATTACAAAAGTCATGTTAAAAATAACCAAGCCAAAAAGTACTCCAATAAAACTCAAAAAGATGGTCATTAAAACAATTAATGGTTTTGAAAATGAATTAAACTGTAATACCAACAAAAAGATAATTAATCCCAATCCTGAAAACAAAGCCGTTGTTAAGAATGCCATATTTTTTTCTTGTTCTTCCATTTGTCCAGTAAAATCAATAGTAGTATTTTTAGGTGTTTTGAAATTAGATAACCTAGTTTTAATGGTTTGAACAATTTCCGTAGCATTATATCCTGTTTTAACAGAGGAATACAAAGTAACCACTCGATTTAAATCTCTATGCTTAATAGCAGTGTAAGAGGAGGTATTATTAGTTGTAATTAAAGTAGAAACTGGAATGTCTTTTATCTGCCCATTAGATGGGTCTCTAAATACAATTCTTTGGTTATACAATGCATTTGTATTGTGCTTGTATACTTCATCAAACCTAACAGCAACATCATATTCTTCGCCACCCGTTTTATAAACACTTGCTTTTTCACCATAAAGCGATCTACGCAATTGATTACCTACTTGTCCTACAGAAACACCTAACTCTCCTGCTTTTTTTCTATCAACAGTTATTTCTGTTACAGGTTTACTTTTGTTTACATCAATTTTTAATCCTTCAATACCCGGAATATTTAATTTATTAATTGCATCTCTAAGGTTTTTAGCTGTAAGAATAAGATCATTATAGTCTTTTCCTCTAATTTCAATATTAATAGGATATCCGGCAGGAGGTCCGGCAGCTTCTTTTTCCACAGAAATATTCACTCCTGGATAAGTACCAACCGCTTCTCTTACTTCTTCCATAAAATCTTTACTGTTTTTCCCTCTTCTGAGTTTAGATTCTCTAAGTGAAACTGTTACTTTTCCTTTATGAGGCATCTCAGCATTAGAGCCTCCATCAGTTTGTGGGTTTCCAGCACCTTCCCCCACTTGAGAAACAGCAGATTCTACCATATAGTTATAGCCTGTTTCATCTTTATAATTATCTACTACTTTAAAAACTTTAGCTTCAATTTCTTTAGTTAATTTATTGGTTTTTTCAATGGCTGTTCCTTCGGGATATTCTAAATAAACAAACACTTGGTTGGGTTCGTTATCAGGGAAAAATTCCACTTTTGGTTGTGCAATAGCAAATACAATGAATGAAAGAATTAACAATCCAAATGTTCCAAACAGAAATAGATAAGGCTTTTTACCGCTCAATGCAAAAGATAAAAATTTCTGGTATCTAGCTTCAAGAACAACCAAAATAGTTTCTTGAAAATAATCTGCAGCCTTTACTAACAAATATTTATAAATCCAAAGCATAATAGAAGCAAAAACCAATAAGGTTCCCATACCTCTAAATCCTCCGCCAATAATTAAGCTAAGTACACCAAAAAAGAATAAAATAACACTTAATTTAATTAAGAACTTTTTACTCATAGCTTTTTCTTCTGTTTTCATAAAATCTGCTGTAAGCATAGAGTTGATAAAAATGGCAACAAATAATGAAGAGCCCAACACTATAGAAAGGGTTATAGGGAATATTTTCATAAAATTTCCCATAATTCCTGGCCAAAAACCAAGTGGAACAAAGGCTGCTACTGAAGTTAATGTTGATATGATAATAGGTGTAGCAATTTCACCAATACCTTGTTTGGCGGCAGCTATTCTGCTCATGTTTTCTTTTTGCATTAAACGCAACACATTTTCTACTACCACAATTCCATTATCAACCAACATTCCCAATCCCATAACCAAAGCAAAAAGCACCATGGTATTCATCGTATAACCAATTAAATTTAATAAGGTAAACGACAAAAACATAGACATTGGAATAGCAAAACCAACAAACAAAGCATTTCTAAATCCTAAAAAGAACATTAATACCCCAACAACTAATAGAATTCCAAAAATAATGTTGTTTACTAACTCATCAACTTGATTAATAGTCTTTGTAGATTGATCGTTTGAAGTGGTAACACTTAAATCTTTAGGTAAATAATCACTTTTAGCTTGTTCAAGAATAACTTTAATTTTTTCGACAGCTTCTACCATATTTTTACCTGAAAGTTTCTTAACATCAAGCATTACTACTGGTTTAGAAAACTCTCTCGCATAAGTAGTTTTTTCTTTCTCCTGAAAAGCAATAGAAGCAACATCCCTAAGATAAATTGGTCCGTTTTCGTTTTTAACAACAAAGTTGCCTAACTCTGCAGCATCTTCAATTTCCCCAATAACTCTAATGGTTCTTCTTTGCTCATTCATTACCAAGTTACCCGCAGAAACGGTAGTATTTCCTCCTGCAATGGTGTTAATAATATCATCAAAGCTCACTTTTGAGGCTGTCATTTTATATACATCAACAGCTACTTCAATTTCTTTTTCTTGAGCCCCACGAATATCTACTTGTTTAATTTCAGGTAATAACTCTATTTTCTTCTCTAAATATTCAGCATATTCTTTCAGCTTTTGAACCGGATAATCTCCTGAAATATTAACGTTGATAATCGCAAACTCTTCAGCAATATTTAAATCAAATACGTTAGGTTCAACTTTAGCTCCATTAAAAGTTGGCCAATCTGCTCCTGCTTTTTTTAAGTCAACTTTATCTTTCACTTTAGATTTCGCTTCAGGAATACTAAAACTCTCCTCAAACTCAACAATAATAATAGAGTAATCTTCTTGGGAAGTTGAAGTAATTTTTGTAATCCCACTCAAGTTCTGCAGCTCCTCTTCAAGAGGATCAGTAATTAGTTTTTCCATATCCTCAGAGGTATTTCCTGGAAAAACTGAACTAATATAGATTTTAGTTTCTTTCACTTCCGGAAAGCTTTCTCGAGGCATCGAGTAATAAGCAGATATCCCTGTAATTAATATTAAGAATATCATGAGATAAATAGTCATCTTATTGTCTATTGCCCAAGATGATATTTTAAATTCTTTTAGTTTTTTATTTTTAGCCATTTTTCTTTTACCGTTTTAGGTTATTTTTTAATGAAGTTGGTAATTGTCTGATTACATCTTTTTAATTAAGACCTGTTCTTGTTCCTTTACAGTTCTTGCTCCTTCATCAATAATAATATCTCCATTAGCAATTCCTCCAATAATTTCGGCAACACCATTTTGTATTTTTCCTATTTTAATCAGTCTCTTTTCAGCGTAATTTCTATTTTTCTTTCCTTTCTTCACTACATAAACATATTTTTCACCTTCAGCATTTTCAGAAATAATAGCCTGAGGTAATACCAATGCACTATCGTTTATATAATTGTTAATGCTTAATAATGCTGTCATATTAGGTTTAACCATTTTATTTTCATTGGTTATTGCTATCTCTATTTTAAATGTTCTGTTATTCGGGTTGATGTAGTTGCTTACTTGTCTGATAGTAGATGTAACTGTATCATTTAACACTGGGAAATAAACATTTACTTGAGAACCTGTTTTAATATTGGTAATGTAATTTTCAGGAATTTCTGCTTCAATAAACATATCCTTCAGATTAATAATTCGAAACAATTGATTCATTCCAGGAGAGACTACCTGACCTTGTTCCGACATTACATCATCAATAACACCGCTAAAAGGTGCTGTAATAGTAGTTTTAGCTAACTGTTCTTTCATTTGATTTACTGCTTTTTGCTGTGCCTCATAATTAGCTTTAGCCTGTAAAAACTGAATTTCTGAACCGATTTTATCTTTCCATAACCTTTCCTGACGCTCAAAAGTCGTTTTTGCTAAAGCTAACTGCGTTTCCATTTGCGATAATTGTTGATTTAACCCACCATCATCTATTTTAGCCAATACTTCACCTTTGGTTACAAACTGACCCTCTTTTACCAATACTTTAGTTAAAACACCTGCATATTCAGGGTAAATAATAATGTTTTCTTTAGTTTGTACGTTTCCTTGAATTTGAACATAATGCTTAAAACTAGTAGTAGTAGCTTCAATGGTAGTGATTACCGGAATTGATAAAGAAGAATCTAAATTAGCAATCGCTATATCTAATTTTTCTATCTCATCTAAGATGGCATTTTGCTTAGCTGTCAACTCATTTTTCTTAGCGTTTATTTCTTCAAGGTTTTTTCCTGCAACAATTTCGTCAACAGTTTTTTCTTTTCCTCCACAGGAAATTAAAGTTACTGCAACGCTAATGATGATTAATATTTTTTTCATTTTATAAATATTTTATTGATTGATATGTTAGGTTTAATTGATTTTATTTTTGACCATAAGATTTTTCTAAAGCAGAACGAGCGTTGAGCAAATCTAACACTGCCTTTACATAATTTCCCTCTGCACTAAGCATTTGATTTTGAGCTTGAGTTAATTCCAAACTAGATGCAATTCCTACTTCATACTTTTTTACTGTTTTATCATAAATTTTTTGAGCTAACGCCAGATTATCTTTCTGGTTATCAAAAGTTTCTTTAGCTGTGTCAAAATTAGATGCTGCTAATTCAGATTGATATTTCAAGTTTTGTTCTATTTCTTTAGCAGAATTTTCCATTTTTTCTAACTCAATCTTTGCTTGAGAAACTTTAGATAATCTTGCTCCACTTGTTAAAATAGGTAGTTTTAAATTTACCCCAACAATAGTTGCCGGAAACCATCTGGCATCGCTACTGAAAACATCTAATTCATTACCAAAATTTTGTTGTTGATGACTAAAAAATGCGGATACTGTTGGTAAAAAAGTATATTTTTCTTTCCTCAAATTCAATTGTGAAAGCTTCATATTGGTAACGATTAGTTCATAATCAATATGGTTTTCAATTTTAAATTCTTTGTCCAAAGCACTGCTTTGATTAACAGCAATCATATTTTCAAACTCATCAGTTAACACCAATTGTGTATTAATATCTAAACCTAACTGAAGGTTAAGTAGTTTTATAGCAAAATCTCTCTGTCCCTCAGCAATTCCCAAAGAGGTTTTCAAAGCATTTACATTCAATTCTAATTGATCTACATTTTGTTCCTCTGTCAACCCGACTTTATACATTGCTTTAGTTTCTCCCAACATTTTTTCAGACGTTTCTAAGGATTGAGTTAACACCAACACATTTTTTTTGGTAGCTAAAACAGTATAATATGCCTGGGCAACAGCATCTTTCAGCTCTATTTCAGTTTTTACTTGACTATTAATAGATAACTCTTTGTAAGTTTTAGCCGCTTGCAAACCAACAATATAAGAGCCATCAAAAATTAATTGCGAAGCAGTAATACCAACAGAGTTATTGTAATTTAATCCAAACTGAAAAGTAGCCAATTCTCCTTCAGGAGCCATTGGGTTAAAAGCATTTGCTGGAGCTACTTGTGTAGGAATATCAATAAAACGTTGGATTTGTCCTTCGGCATTTATCTGTGGTAATCCTATTGCAGTAGTTTCCCAAACTTTCTTTTTAGCAATTTCAATGTCTTTTATGGCATTTTGGTTTTGGTAGTTATTTGCAATAGCATAATCTTGAGCTTCTTTTAAAGAAAAACTTTTTGATTCTTGAGCAGTTGAGGAAAACAACATTCCCAACAACACAACAGTTAAACTTATTTTATAGTGATTCATAAATTTTAAAATTCTTGATTGGTTTGTGCTAATTTTTCTTTTAAATATTCTATTCCTTTTTTACTGGCAATACCTCTAATGTGGTAACGAGCCATTTCTAAATGCAAAGCTTTGTAATTAAAATCCATGGGAGGAAAAAGTTCAACATCAAACATTTTATCTACCATGGTAATATAAAATTTAGAAATAATTTTAGGGTTTGCATTTTCTCTATATAATCCCTCTTTTACCCCTTTTTCAATATTTGCCTCTACTATAGTTGGAATATAATTGCATTTATGATTTTGAAATATTTTCCAAGCTTCAGGATAAAATTTTTGCAAATCGTACATTACTCCTGGTTGTATGTTATGTAGCTTTTCACTTACTTTTTGGTTAATTCTAAGTAACTCATCAATAGCATTTCCTTCATGACTAATGGTTTCTTCTAAAATACATTCTTCATTATCTATTTGTATTTGCACAGTTTGATTTACCAAATCTTTTTTATCTGTTACATACAGGTAAAGTGTTTTTTTAGAAATTCCTAAATGAGTGGCAATGTCGTTCATGGTTAAACTTTTAATGCCATACTTCATAAAAAGATGGGCACAATTAACCAATAGTTCAATATGTTTTTCTGTTTTACTCATAATGTGGACAAAATTAGAAACATTTTTAACATTGGAAACGAAAAATGAGAAAAATGTTTCCTAAAAATTGAAAAAGTACTTACCTATTTGACTTAATATGATTTAAAAATGTGGTGGGAAGCTAAAAAATGTTACCACAAAAGGTTAAAGATGAGTTTTTTGACACTTGGTGAAATATTTTAATATAAAAAAATAAGTATGACCCTTTTTTGAGCTTTATCGTACATGACTTCCTATATTTAGTGCATATATGATTAAATCATATATTAAGTTAGTATCAATTTGAACCAAGCAGAACTGACACCAAATTATTATCATTTTTTATTTGACCTAAAAAAGTCGATGTAAGCGTTGAACTCCCTAAATCTTCCACACCACGACAAGATATACAACTATGAGTAGCTTTTAATGCAACTCCAACATCATTTGTTTTGAGCGTGAATGACAATTCCTGTGCTATTTGCTTTGTCAATCTTTCTTGGACTTGCGGTCTTCTTGCATAAAAGTTAACAAGTCTATGGATTTTTGATAATCCGATAACATACTCTTTTGGAATATAAACAATATTGGCTTTACCTTGTATTGGAACAAAATGATGTTCACAAAATGACGTAAATGGAATATTCAATTCTACCAATGGAGTGTAATACTCATATTCATTTTTAAATAAAGTAATTTTAGGTTTATTTGTTGGATTTAACCCCTTAAATATCTCGTTAACATACATTTTTGCAACTCGATTTGGAGTGTCTTTTATACTATCATCAGTAAGGTCAAAACCCAATATTTCAACTATATCTTTAAACTTATCCGCAATTAACTTAATTTTTGAATTGTCATCTATATCAAAAGCATCATCACGCAACGAATTTTTAGCCGTTACGTGATGATTTGAATTGTTTAAATTTTCTTTTACCAAAAGTGTATTTCCTTTCAATTTCGCCATAATTAATTATTGGCTTTATTATAATTATCTTCAGATAACTTTGCTAAAGAAAAAGCAGCTATTGCCATTACCAAATCTCTTACAGCAACATCTACATAAGACCAACTAAAAATTAAAGTTACAGCAATTGCTACCAACCAAGCAGAAACCACATAAGCACCAATTTTTGTTTTTGTTAAAACAAGTCCCCCAGCAATAATTTCTATAACACCAACTATCATCATAAATGTAGTTGGCTCAAAAGGAAGCACTCCTGCAAAACCTTCAGAAAGGTATTGAGACCAATCTGTTAAAATGTTTGTGAATTTATCTAATCCTGCAACTATTGGCACTAAACCAAATGTGAATTTTAAGATGTTTTTTACTAATTGTACATTCGAGTTCATAATCTTAATAATTTTAATTGTTTATAAATTTGTTACTCCCTTTTGATAGCACAATCCAAAAAAAGATACAAAATTTTGTATCTTTTTTTCAATTTCAGCATCTAAAAAGAAAAAACAGACTAAATATGGAAACAATAAGTATGAATGATTTCAATAATCATAAAATAAAAGAAGAAACTGTAATACAGCGTATTTTAGATGGTGAAAAAGAGTTGTACGAAATGTTGGTAAGGCGGAACAACCAAAAACTCTATCGTATCATCAGAGGTTATTTAAAAAACGAAACCGAGATTGAAGACGTAATGCAGAACAGCTATATTAAGGCATATACCAAGTTGCATCAATTCAATTTACAATCCCAATTTTCAACTTGGTTAATCCGCATTGCCATTAACGAATCATTGGCGGAATTGAAAAAAAAAGGCAAGATACTGTACTTAAATAGTTACCGTCAAAGTACAGATAATAATTTTATTTTAGAGTTCCCAGACTACAAACAATTAAATCCACAAGAAAAAATGACACAGAAAGAAGCAAAACAACTGTTAGAAAATGCTATTGACCAATTGGAATTAAAATATAGAACAGTTTATATAATGAAAGAAATGGAAGAAATGAGTTTAAAAGAAATTGCATCCACTTTAGACATAAGTCTTGCCAACGTAAAAATAAGATTACACCGAGCAAAAGATATGCTCAAAGAAATACTTTATAATCTATCAAACACCAAAGATATTTTTGAATTTGGCTTTAGTAAATGTGACAGAATAACGGAGAACGTAATGAAAAAAATATAAAATATCTGTGCCTGACAATTTATTATAAAAAATACCGATTTTAAGTACATATTCTAAAGTGATTTTCATAAATCTACGGTCATTACTAAACTGAACAGTTAGCGTATAAAATTCGCTACTTTTCACGTACGAAACCGTTAGTCCATTTTACCTCAACCTCACCCTTTCACAAACTCCAAAAAAGTATTGAATTGAAGCTTTTTATCAAAGTTATTAATAGCAAATTGGTAGGCTTTGTTGCCCATTTCGTGGCGTAAGCTTTTATCGTTAATGAGTTTTTCTATTTGGCAAGCAAAAACTTTTACATCAAAAGCCGGCACTAAAAACCCGGTAGTGTTGTTATGAATAAGCTCCGGGTTACTGCTGATATCAAATGCAATACAGGGTAATTGATGTGCCATGGCTTCGGCAAGTACAAAACCAAAACCTTCCCATTTAGCAGTAGAAACAAAGATGTCTATACTATTCATAAATGCATTCATATCCTTTACAAAACCCAATAATTTTACCTCGTTTTCTAAGTGATTAGCTTCAATTAACGCTTTTAGTTCATTATATCTTGGTCCGTCTCCGGCAATGTGAATTTCAAAAGGAATATTTTTAGCCTTTAAAATTCCAGCGATATCTACCAAGTAATGTTGTGCTTTTTGGGTAACCAATCTACCCGCATTCCCAATAATTATTGTTGAAGAGGAATTGGTTTTTTCTGTTGTGGTAAAAGCCGAAAAATCAATGGCATTATAAATTATAGCCGACTTTTTGGTGTTAATAATGTCTTCAAAATTTTTAACCATCAAGGCTTTTGTAGCAGCAGAATTGAAAATAAAATGCGTGATTACTTTTTTAAATAACCAAGTAGTAAGGGTTTTCTTTTTTACCTCAACAGCTATACCTCTGCGGTAAACAACTGTTGGCACTTTAGCCATATAAGCCGCTAATCCGCCTGTTTTTAAATCCACCGGACTATTAAAAACTACCGTAGTAATTTTATTGTCTTTAAAAAATTGGGTGAGTTTTTTTACTTTAGCCACCGACAAAAACCCCAACTTGCTATTGCGAATAGGAAATTGCATCACCTTTGTTGAGGCTAACTTTTCATTTAACACACTGTGTGGCGAGGACACAAAAAATGTTGGAATACCTTGTTCGCTTGCCATAACAGCAGCTTCATAATGCCATTTTTCTCCTCCACCCCAAAAAGTAGTAGTATTAAAAAAACAGATATTTTCCGGTTGCGAATTCAAGTTATTTTTTGCTTTGTTGTAAGTGCTTAAGTTTGTTGTATTTCAAATATTTAGCGTAAGCAGAGTTTTTACAAATAATATAACCGTACTTGCCATCTAATATTCCTAATTTTAGAATATAATCTCTAAAAAACTTGAATACCGTTTTATAAACTATTTTGAAATCACTGCTTTTTATGCCTTTTTCAAAAGCTGCTTTTGAGCTGATATCTGTAAAGTAGGCTATTTGTTTTAAATGCTCATCAATACTATTAAAAGAATAATGTAAAATGTCAGCATTTATATGCTGCGTAGTTGTTCGAGGTTGCATTATTACTTTATCATGCGGATTAACACCTCCCCATTTTCCTTTGTTTTTATTCCAAAGGCGTGTTTTTTTATCGGGATACCAACCGCAATATTTTATCCATTTGCCACAAAAATTGGTTAACCTATTAAAACTGTATGCATCTTTTGAGCAATTGGCTTTAATATGCTTCACTTCTTCTAATAGCTTTTCAGAAAGTGCTTCATCAGCATCCAAAGAAAGTACATAATTGAAGTTGGCTTGAGCAAGAGCATAATTTTTTTGCTCAATATGTCCTTCAAAAGGATGTTGAATAAACGTTACTTTATATTCCGAACAAATCTTTTCGGTATTGTCGGTAGAAAAAGAATCTACTACAATAATTTCATCAGCAATGGGTAGCACAGATTGGATGCAACGAGCAATGTTTCTTTCTTCATTGTAGGTAATAATCACAACCGAAATTGGTGTTGACATGAGGTGCTGATAATGAATTTATAAAAAAAACAAACAAGTTTAATTTTTAACTAAAAAGTCATCTTTTTTAATAGTAATTTCATCAAAAGTAGCAAATTGAATGTAAACAAACAATTCTTTATTAATGTTGGCATACATTCTATCTACATCAAATTCAAAAGGTTCTCCACTAACAGGGTCTAGTGTTTCTCTAAAGTTGGGCATGTGGTAGGCCACTACTTCATTAATTTCTCCATCAACATCAGTAACTGCAATTCTTATAAAAGGTTGAGAATTAAGTACAGAATCAACTAATTCAGGTTTCGATTCAGTATCAACCATTTCATAATAAATTTTTTCGTAGCGTTCTAAATATTCCAAAATTCTATTAGCAGGAGCTTTCACTTCTTGATTATTTTTATCTATCATAATAAACGAAGTATCTTTTTTTATAATGGTAAAAGATTGCTCTGGTGTTTCGTAATAAGTAACTTCTAGTTTTTGAATGTCTTGAGGATGGTATTTAAAAATAGCCGCATCTCTCCATTGTTGGCTATCAGTAAAAAAACGAGAATATAAAAACCCTCTAAAACCCGGAATATGCATAATAAAAGGAACAGTAGATTTTACGCCTTCTGTCTCCAACAACATATACGTTCCTGTTTGATCCATAGTAGAGTTTCCCATATAATAAACCTTAGATGGTTGACCTCCACCTTGGTAAATTTCTACTTTAGTACCTTTTGTGGCAATACTCTTTATAATATTATCTTGAGCAGATTTAGGAACCGGAGCTTTTACAGCTATTCTGCTAAACGTCTTCATTAATAACCTAATATTATCTGGTCTGGCATCGTACTTATTATTTACCATCCACGATTTTTCTCCTTTCACTAAGGTAACATGCTTTCCTTGGTTATCTACAATAAAAATTTTAGTAATAGAACTAGTATCTTCAACAGCAAAATCTAATTTCGCTCCTTCAACATTATAAGTTGTATTCCCCTGATTAAAATACAAGTAAGCAGCTACAGCTATAGCAAGTAATAAAACAAGAATAATTATTTTGTTGTTATTTTTCATATCTAGTAATTTTTATTTGGTATATTTTCTCTTTCTATAAAAGAAGTGTGCAATACCAAACAGCAACATTATTGCTACAGGTAAAACGGTATTGAAAATTTGCCATATAACTTTTTCATCTTTAATAACAGTATGGTCTAAAAGTCTTATTTTAAATTTCTTCGTTCTTACACTCATCAACCCGTTATCATTACACATATAATTCATTACATTAAGCATAAAATCTGCATTACCGTATTGTTGTTTAGTATATCTATCTAATCCTAAAGCCATGTATTCATTTGTTCTTGGATTTACCGCATTTTTAGCAATATCTCCATCGGCAATAACTACCATTTTGTTGGATTTACTTTTTTCTCTAAAAGCAATTTCATTGGCTTCTAAAATTTGTGGCGGCACTCTATTTTTAAATACCGATTCAAAACTACCTTCAAGCAATGCTGCTGCAACTTGATGTCCTTTATTAAATTGATTTTGATCGGGTTCAAACCTTAAAAACGATAAACTTACTCTTGTTGGAGCACTAGATATTTTGGTATACTGAGATGACTTTAAAAGTCCGATTTTAGTAATTCCTGCTTTGTTAATCGTATCAATGGTACTGGTAAATTCTCCCTTAACAGCATTAAGGTTATTTACTATTGGGTGACTGTTTGCAGGAGTTAATAGTGGAAAAAAATACCAAGGATAAAACTCTGTTTTAGGTTGATTTCCCACCATACCTGTAACAATTGGTATGGGTGCCGATTGTAAATCCTGAATAAGGTTGGCATTTACCCTAACTCCATAGGTAAATAATTGGTCATCTAAATTTAAATCTTGAGGGATAGCCATCGTCACATCCGAAGTTCTAAGACTGTCCATACTAGCAAAAACAGGATCTATCATCCAAACTACTTTCCCTCCATACATAATATATTGATCGATAATAAATTTATCTTTTTCAGAGAATTTCTGTGTTGGTTTGGCAATAATAATAGCATCATACTTTGGGTGAACAATAAACTCCTGAGTAGAATCTTTCATGGTTCTTTCGGTAAGGCTGTATAGCTCTCCGTTTATCTTAATTCTATCTATGCTATAAAATTCTGCTAAGGAAGTGGACAACGAAGCTACTTCATATTTATTCAACTCTCCATGTCCATCAATAAAAGCAATTTTAGGTTTTAATTCTGTGGTAAGGTTGTAAATAGCATTGGCAATTTCATATTCCAATCCTTCAATAGAGCTATTTATCATGTTAACCGGATTGCTGCCTAATTTACTTTTTAGCAACTGCACAGGAATTTCTTTTCCTTTATAAAAAAAGATAGCTCCCGGCCAAATCAACTTATTAGAAAACCCATCGGTAGTTTTTTCATTTAAATCTGTAGGTTGTAGCCCTTGCTTAAAAAGCTGCTGATAAATTTCCTTGGTAATTTTTTCGTCACCACTTTCGGCAGGATTGATAAATTCATAATCTAAATTATCGTTAGAATAAGCTCTGAACTCATCCAACATCTCACGCGTTTCGTCACGTAATTTTTTGTACGCAGCAGGAAAATCTCCTTCTAAGTAAACTTTTACATAAACAATATCATCTAAGTTTTTTACTAACTCTTTAGAAGCATTAGAAAGCGAATATCTATTTTCTGAGGTAAGGTCAAAACGTTCAAAAAGCAATGATGCTGAAAAGTTGATTAAGACAATCAGCAAAATTCCTATTGCTAAAGCTGATAAATCTCTATTTCTATTTGCGTTATTCTTTACCATTTTCTGCTTGCCAATACGGTTTTCGTTAATAATAAAAACAAAAAGATAACACTTAAAAAATAAATTACATCTCTGGAATCAATTACTCCTCTACTCATTGAACGGTAATGTTCGTTAATTCCCAATTTGATAATAAATGCATCAATAGATCCAAAAAGCTCTAATGCACTAATAGCATCGAAACCTGCGTAGCAAAAGAAGCATAAAAATACCGCTATTAAAAAAGATATGATTTGATTATTGGTAATGGCACTGGCAAATAAGCCTATGGCAACAAATACGCTTCCTAAAAACAATAAGCCGAAATATGAACCCCAAGTTCCTCCTGTATCAATATTTCCGGGAGGGCTCCCTAACTGGTAAACCGAATAAAAATAAACTAAAGTGGGTAAAAGTGAGAAAAAAACCAATGAAAAACCGGCTATGTATTTGGCTAACACTATCTGAAAATCGGTAATAGGTTTGGTTAAAAGCAGTTCTATGGTTCCTGTTCTGCTTTCTTCAGAAAACAAGCGCATGGTAATGGCAGGAATTAAAAACATAAACACCCAAGGACCAATATAAAAAAGCGAACCGATGCTAGAAAAGCCGTTGTCCAACACGTTGTAGTCGCCAGGAAAAACCCACATAAAGAGACCAATGGTAGTAAGAAACACTGCAATAACAATGTATCCGACCAATGAGCCTAAAAAACTTCTAATTTCTTTGTTGATGAGCGTTAGCATCTATCTTATTTCAGGTTTTTGTTGAAAAAAACCAAAAGTACAATTTTTTATGCGACTTAAAATTTAAAATTTGTTAATGAAATGCCACTTTTCGGAAAGTTTTTAAAATAATGCTTTGTAGTCGATTAAAAAATCGTAAATTTGCACTCCATTTTGGGAGAGCGAGACAACTTTATTTAAAGATATATCGCGGGGTAGAGCAGTTGGTAGCTCATCGGGCTCATAACCCGAAGGTCGTCCGTTCGAGTCGGGCCCCCGCTACTAGAAACCTCAGAGAAATCTGAGGTTTTTTTATTATAATTTATTATATCCCCAACTAAATAACCATTTAACAAGGCTTTTAGTAGTTTTGAAATAATAGCAACTTTTTATTTCGTTATTTTGCATTTTATTTCAATTTTATTAAATGCATAAATCAGGTTTTGTAAATATTATAGGTAACCCCAATGTTGGAAAATCAACATTAATGAACACTTTGGTAGGCGAAAAACTGTCTATTATTACCTCTAAAGCACAAACTACCCGGCACCGAATTTTAGGGATAGTGAATGATGAAGAACATCAGATTATTTTTTCTGATACGCCCGGTTTTGTTGACCCTAAATACAAAATGCACGAAGGAATGATGACTTTTGTTCGTTCTGCTTTGTCTGATGCTGATGTGCTTTTATTTATGGTGGAAGTACAAGAAAAAGAACTGAAATACCAAGAAATATTAGAAAAGCTAAAGAAAACTGATGTGCCTGTGTTGGTATTAATCAATAAAATTGACTTGGTTGACCAAGCTTTTTTAGAAGAAAAAGTAGCTTATTGGCAAGCAATATTGCCTAACGCTAAAATTTATCCGCTATCGGCTTTGCATCAATTTAATGTAGATCAGATTATGCTCGAAATTAAAAGTTTGTTGCCCGAAGCTCCTCCTTTTTACGATAAAGACCAACTAACCGATAAGCCTGAAAAATTCTTTGTGGCAGAGATTATTAGAGAAAAAATTTTAATGCACTACCAAAAAGAAATTCCTTACTCATGCGAAGTAGTTATTGAAGAATTTAAAGAAGAGCCTAACATTATCAGAATTAGAGCGATAATAATGGTCATAAGAGAAAGTCAGAAAGGAATAATTATCGGACATAAAGGAAAAGATTTAAAACGTGTAGGCACTCTAGCTCGTAAGGAAATGGAGCAGTTTTTCGAGAAAAAAGTCTTTTTAGAAATGTATGTTAAAGTAAACAAAGACTGGAGAAACAACGAAAGACAGTTAAGAAACTTCGGTTATTTGAATTGAAGTTGATTAAATATAAAGCAGAAAATAAACAAATAAAATGGGGAATATAGTTGCAATAGTAGGTCGTCCGAATGTAGGAAAATCCACCTTATTTAACAGACTAACCACATCAAGAAGTGCGATTGTTGATGAAGCAAGTGGTGTAACGCGAGATCGTCACTACGGAAAGGTAGATTGGAACGGAAAAGAGTTTTCTTTAATAGATACCGGAGGGTACATTAAAGGTTCTGAAGATATTTTTGAAGAAGAAATTAGAAAACAAGTGCTTATTGCCATAGAAGAATGTGACTTAATCATTTTTGTGGTAGATGTAGAGGTAGGAGTTACTGATTTAGACACAGAGGTTGCTAATTTATTAAGAAGATCTAACAAAAAAGTTATCTTGGTTTCTAACAAAGTAGATAATAATGAACGTATTATCGATTCTCATGCTTTTTACGGATTAGCCATTGGCGATGAAATATTTAGTGTTTCTGCCATTAGCGGTAGCGGAACAGGAGATTTATTAGATGAAGTGGTAAAACATATTGACGACAACCCTATTGAAGAGGAAGAAAGCGATGTACCAAAAATTGCTATTGTTGGAAGACCTAATGTAGGTAAGTCCTCTTTGTTAAATACCCTTATCGGAAAAGAAAAAAACATCGTTACCAATATAGCAGGAACCACCAGAGATTCATTAACCACCAGGTTTAATTCATTTGGTTTTGAGTTTGATTTGGTTGATACTGCCGGAATTAGAAAAAAAGGTAAAGTAAATGAAGACATAGAGTTTTACTCGGTAATGCGTTCTATTAGAGCAATAGAAAATGCTGATGTATGCTTACTTATGATAGAAGCTACCGAAGGTGTTATGGCTCAGGATATGAACATTTACAACCTTATTATTAAAAATAAAAAAGGTGTTGTTGTACTGGTAAATAAATGGGATTTAATAGAAAAAGAAACCAACACATCAAAAGAGTTTGAAGCTAAAATAAAACACAAATTAGCACCGTTTACTGATGTGCCTATCTTATTTATTTCTGCCATAAACAAACAACGTGTCATTAAGGCTTTAGAAGAAGCTACCAAAGTGTATAAAAATAGAGTTAGAAAAATAAGTACTTCCAAACTTAATGAGGTAATGTTGGACATTATCAACCAAAGTCCACCTCCATCTATTAAAGGAAAATGGATAAAAATTAAGTTTGTAACGCAATTACCGACCTATTCACCAGCCTTTGCATTTTTCTGTAATTTACCTCAATACGTAAAAGATTCTTACAAAAGATTTTTAGAAAACAAATTGCGTGAAAACTTTGATTTCAAAGGAGTTCCCATTCAGATTTTTATGAGGAAGAAATAATGGTGATTGATGACTGTTTACCGTTTTCTACTTTTTACTTTTATTCAACATTTATTTATTAATTTGGCCGTTATATAAATAACACCAAAAAGATATTGAATTCTACTTTTTATAAGTGTTAAACAAAATTATTAACTCTCTGTTAAACTAAAATAAATCATGAAATTAACACTTAAAAACACGCTTGTATTCATATTATTCTGTACATTTTTAACCTCTTATGGTCAGAATAAAGCTACAGAAATGTATAAAGTCCTTAAAGAGGACATGAAAACAAAAGAACTGATTATTGTATTAATGGAAGAAAATGATAAAGTTCTTGATAAACTCGAAAAAAAAACAGATGAGTTAGAATATTACAAAACAGTAATAAAAGAATACAATTCATTAATAAAAGAATTATCTCCTAGATATCTTAATTTTTTTAAAGAAATTCAATATAAAAAAGTATCAGAATTAGCATCTATTTCTACTGAAGATAGACGTAATTATTATTATTTATGTTATAATATAGCACAATTACAACTAGAAGGGAAAACCATACCTTTTGATGTTTTTAATGAAGTTGAGACAAATAAGGAACATGAATTTTTAGAACCCTATAAAGAAATGGTTTTGAAAAAGAGTTTTCCATGGGCAAAGCTTGAAATTTACTCTTATAGTGAAAAAAAATCTTCTAAAATAGCATCTTCTAAAAGTTTTATTAATGTTAATTTACCTTCCGTTATGCCTACAAAATGGGGGATGGTTTATGCTTTATCTAATTTTCAATCTATGTATGATGATGAAGTAACACTTACTGCTAATTCATTTAAAGGTAAAGTACTATTACTTTGTAGTGAAGATTTAGACAAAAAAATTAGTGCTAACGAAATAAAAAAATATTATACCAATGAATATGAAGTAGTATCGAGAGATGTATATGCTAAAGCAATTGAATTAAAAAATCCAAAATATATTTATGCTATAACTGTGCCTTATATGATGTCGCCAACTAATAGTAATTCATCTGGAATGACAATATCAAGTCTAATGTATTCAAATAGTTTAATAGATTGTTCTACAGGCAGGCTTGTTGGATTAGCCGTTGCCTCTTTTGGTGTAGGCCCAATAGGTGTTGCAAATAAAGAAATAGACAAAGGATCCTTAAAACAAATAAACAACCAGTTAAGTAAAATTGTTAATTAATTTGAAGGACTACTTTTACAACGTAGTATGTATCCCAATTTGTAGTTGATTTTTACCAACAACATTGGTAAGTTGCCTCATCATACCAGCTTGAAATTTTAACTTTTCAGTTAATTGATAGCCCAGTGCTATGTAAAATCGATTTCTATCAAATAACTCAACCCTTCTATCATTTCCAATAGGGCGTTCTCCATTGATAAACAATTCATTGTACATAGAAAGGTAAAAAGTGGTTGATATCAACTTTTCTTGATTCAAAGGAATGTTTACAGCAAAAAAATGCCTCCAACGTGTTCTAAAATCCTGATTTTGTACAAAACGCTGCTCATAACGAAAACGTTGCGTTACATAAACTCTTGAAAACAATTTGTTGGAAAATACGAGTTGCTGATAAACTCTACTTTCATAAGATTTGGAATTATCACCCACACCAAAAGCACCGGAAGTAATGTGGGCATATCCTAAGGTCAATTTGGTCTTAGTTTCCGAAAATTTATAAGACAATCCTCCCCGCAACATTAATTGCTCTAAATCTCTACCTACATCAAAATTTCTGTGCTGAATATCACTTTCAAAACCAAAGTTACTTGTTTCGGAGAATTTACCATCTAAAAACAGCATGTACCAAGCACCCAACTGGTTTTTATCTGTTTGAGCTTTAACAGAAAATGAAAAAAATAGGATTAAAAACAATAACGAAAACCGGTTCATTTTAATAGTGTTTTGGTCTGTTTTCAAAATTATTAAAATGAAATGTTTTGCCCTAGCCTGCCACCTAAGATTAACAATTATTAACCTTTAACGACTATTTTCTCTAGTCAGCTTTTTTCTGATAATATTTTCCACTTCTGAAATAGCTACACGTTCTTGCTGCATGGTATCTCTATCTCTAATGGTTACTTTATCATCTTCAAGAGATTCATGATCAACGGTAATACAAAATGGTGTTCCAATAGCATCTTGTCTTCTATAACGTTTTCCAACAGAATCTTTCTCATCGTACTGACAATTATAATCGTACTTTAATAAATCCATTATTTCACGCGCTTTTTCCGGTAGCCCATCTTTCTTTACCAAGGGCAAAACAGCTGCTTTATAAGGAGCCAAAAATGCAGGAAGTTTTAATACCGTTCTTTCCGAACCATCTTCTAATTGTTCTTCTTTATAAGAAGAAGAAAGTATTGCTAAAAAAGTTCTATCTAAACCAATAGAGGTTTCTACCACATAAGGCACATAGTTTTGATTAATTTCCGGATCAAAATATTGCAATTTTTTACCTGAGTGTTTTTCGTGTTGCTTCAAATCGAAATCTGTACGAGAATGAATTCCTTCTAATTCTTTAAACCCCATCGGGAAATTAAATTCAATATCGCAAGCAGCATTAGCGTAATGAGCTAATTTAACATGATCGTGAAAACGATAATTTTTTTCATCAATTCCCAACGAAAGATGCCAATTAATACGCTCGTTTTTCCAGTATTCGTACCACTTCATTTCTTCTCCAGGACGAACAAAAAATTGCATTTCCATTTGTTCGAACTCACGCATACGGAAGATAAACTGACGAGCCACTATTTCATTTCTAAAAGCTTTACCAATTTGAGCAATTCCAAAAGGAATTTTTAAACGACTCGTTTTCTGCACATTTAAAAAATTTACAAAAATACCTTGAGCCGTTTCCGGACGTAAATAGATCTTATTAGCCGCTTCGGCAACAGAACCTATTTCCGTTGAAAACATAAGGTTAAACTGTTTTACATCTGTCCAATTTTTAGAACCACTTAAAGGACAAGCTATTTCTAAGTCTTCAATTAATGTTTTAATGTCAGCTAAATTATCATTTTCCATAGCCGTTTTAAACCTACTTGTAACTTCATCTATTTTAGCCTGATTTCTTAAAATATTTGGATTAGTAGCTCTAAATTGAGTTTCATCAAAATTATCTGCAAAACGTTTTTTGCCTTTTTCTACTTCTTTTTCGTTTTTTAAACGAATTTTTTCGATGTATTCTTCAATTAACACATCGGCACGGTATCTTTTTTTAGAATCTTTATTGTCAATCAATGGGTCATTAAATGCATCAACATGTCCCGAAGCTTTCCAGGTCTCCGGGTGCATAAAAATAGCGGCATCAATACCTACAATATTTTCGTGCATTTGCACCATAGATTTCCACCAAAAATCTTTAATATTCTTTTTTAGTTCAGCACCTAACTGCCCGTAATCGTACACAGCACTAAGTCCGTCATAAATTTCGCTTGATGGAAATACAAAACCATACTCTTTGGCATGGGAAATAATTTTTTTTAGGTTATCTTCATTTGTTGTCATGCCGCAAAATTATACTAATTGTTCACGTTAAGAAAGAAATACAAAAAAAATAAAATAACTTAAAAGATTGGAGATTATACCCTAATTTTGTAGCGTCATGAAACGTCTTCTTAAAAACATATCGTTATTACTTTTTTTCTTACTATCATCAGAAATAATTCAAGCACAATGTGCTATGTGTAAGGCTGTTGTTGAGTCTGAATCCGAAAGTGGAGGAGCTATAGCAAAAAGCGTAAACAACGGAATTTTATATTTAATGATTTTCCCTTATTTATTGGTTGGAGTTGTAGGCTACTTTATCTACAAAAACTACATTAAAAAAAGCACTAATACGAATTAACACTCACCTAAAAGATGAAACAAGCTGTTTGTTTATTAATTTGTGTGTTATTTTCAAATTTATTAATTGCCCAACCCGAAAAGGTTGAAAATGAGTTTAAAGAAAGTTTTTCTAGCAAACCAAAATTTGAATTTAAATTTGATTCTCGTTTTTCGTTTTTAAGAAATACTGAAGTAAAGACAACGGGTATAAAAATTGGACTAAGTTTTAAAAGAAAATTCAATGTAGGATTAGGAATAAATCAGTTGCTAATCCATTCTGAGTCTGAAATAATAGAACAAAACGATACCATTCCTGTTAACCTTAATTACGGTTATTTTTCTCCTTATTTTGAGTATGTATATTTTTCGTCAAAAAAATGGGAATTTAACCTATCAACCCAAATAGGAATAGGAGAGGCTAGTTTTGAATATACCAATGCTGAAGGAAAAAAATCTAAGACAGACAAAACCACATTAATTTCTTATGAACCGGCTATGTTAATTGATTATAAAATTATAAAATGGGTTGGAATAGGTACAGGAGTGGGTTACAGATTAATTTTATTTAAAAATGGGGGTATAAAAGAAAATTTTTCATCACCAGTTTATGTTATAAAACTAAAAGTTTATTTAGGAGCCATTGTAAGATCTATTACAGGGAAAGAAATTCCTGCCGAATGATTTTTTGAATTAAATTAGCTACTAATTTTGGAATATACTTACCTTTGAAACCTATGAACGAAAATTTAGACGCAAATAAAGCTAACATGTCTCCTACAGAAAAGGAGATAGAAAAAGTGTTGCGACCATTAAGTTTTGATGATTTTACAGGTCAGAAAAAAGTAGTGGAGAATCTAAAAATTTTTGTTCTAGCTGCCAGCCAAAGAGGAGAATCTTTAGATCACGTTTTACTACATGGGCCTCCCGGATTAGGAAAAACAACATTAGCTAATATTATTGCTAATGAACTACAAGTTGGCTTTAAAGTAACTTCAGGCCCTGTATTAGAAAAGCCGGGTGATTTAGCAGGTTTATTAACGAATTTAGAAGAAGGTGATGTATTATTTATAGACGAAATCCATCGTTTATCTCCTGTTGTTGAAGAATATTTATATTCAGCAATGGAAGACTATAAAATAGATATAATGATAGACACAGGGCCTAATGCCCGAAGTGTGCAAATTGAATTAAATCCATTTACTCTTGTTGGAGCAACTACCAGAACGGGGTTGTTAACAGCTCCGCTTAGAGCTAGATTTGGTATAACTTCTAGATTAGAATATTACGATGCTGATTTGTTAACTAAAATTATTCATCGTTCTGCCGATATTATAAATGTAGGTATTGAGCAATCTGCTGCAGAAGAAATTTCAAGAAGAAGCAGAGGAACTCCCAGAATTTCTAATGCTTTATTAAGAAGGGTTAGAGATTTTGCTCAAGTTAAAGGAGATGGTAGAATAACAAAAGCAATAGCTTTAATGGGTTTAGACGCACTTAATGTTGATAAAAACGGATTAGACGAAATGGATAATCGTATATTAAATGCTATAATTGACAAATTTAAAGGAGGTCCAGTTGGTTTAACCACTATAGCTACAGCTGTTAGTGAAGAAGCAGGTACTATAGAAGAAGTTTATGAACCATTTTTAATTAAAGAAGGTTTTCTAATGCGAACTCCCAGAGGTAGAGAAGCTACCGAAAAAGCATTCAAACATTTAGGTAAAGTGTTTTCTAAAACCGATCAAAGAAAATTATTTTAATATTTTAGGCATCCAATCTAAGTATTTCTACGTCATGTGCATGCAGTGCACAAAACTAAACTATGAAATATTTAAAATTAATTATTTTATTAGTGGTATTTCCATTAATAACGAAAGCTCAATCTCCTTGTAATTTATCCAATTATGGTTCAATTTCTAAGATATCGGCAACAAGTTACCCTTACTTTAGTGCTGGATCAGGAATTACAGTAAGTGCTAGTACTGTAGGGGTATCTACACTTAGTGATGTTTCTTATTCTTGTAACGGACAAACTTTTCCTACATCAAATCCAGCATGGTGGTTAAATAGTGCTGCTCAATCTATTACATTAACTTTTAGCGCCCCTGTTTCATCCATTTCTGTTATTTTTAATGGAACAAATAGTTGTGAAGAATTCTATTTTGCATCAAATTGTGGAACTGTTTCCTTATCAAACTATTGTGGATCAGGTTATTCTTTAATAAACGGAGGGACTGGTTTATTGTATAACAATGCTACCACTACAGGAAGTATGGTTACCATTTCAGTTCCAGGAGGAGCTACCGTTTTTACTTTAACTCACAACGGGTGTGGAGCAGGTTCAAGAATTGCTCTAATGGATTGTATTGTCCCAGCAACAGGTGGTGGTGGAAGTACCACTATTAACCAACCTGCTAACATTACGGTTTGTAATGGGGCTAATGTGCCTGCCTCCAACTTTACATCTACTCCTGCAGGGGCTTCTTTTACTTGGACGAACTCTAATACTACTATTGGTTTAGCTGCTTCGGGGTCTGGTAATACGCCTGCTTTTACCGCTACTAATAATACAAACTCTCCTATTACAAGTACTATTACTGTATCTTCTCCCGCTAGTGGCTGTAGTGGAGCTCCAACTCCCGTAACCTACACAATAACCGTTAATCCTAGTCCTGTGGTTAATCCTATTGCTAACATTACGGTCTGTAATGGTGCTAATGTACCTGCTTCTGCTTTTGCTTCTACGCCTGCAGGGGCTTCTTTTACGTGGACTAATTCTAATTCTACTATTGGTTTAGCTGCTTCAGGGTCTGGCAATACGCCTGCTTTTACCGCTACTAATACTTCTGGTAGTGTTGTTACTTCTACTGTTTCTGTTACTCCTACTCTTAATGGGTGTGTGGGTACTCCTGTTAATTATACTATTACGGTTAATCCTAGTCCTGTGGTTAATCCTATTGCTAACATTACGGTCTGTAATGGTGCTAATGTACCTGCTTCTGCTTTTGCTTCTACGCCTGCAGGGGCTTCTTTTACGTGGACTAATTCTAATTCTACTATTGGTTTAGCTGCTTCAGGGTCTGGCAATACGCCTGCTTTTACCGCTACTAATACTTCTGGTAGTGTTGTTACTTCTACTGTTTCTGTTACTCCTACTCTTAATGGGTGTGTGGGTACTCCTGTTAATTATACTATTACGGTTAATCCTACTCCGGCTGCTCCTACTGCTGCTGGTGTTACTATTTGTCCTAATAATTCGGCTACGCTTACGGCTACTGCTCCTGGTGGTACTTACGAATGGTTTGATGCTGCTGTGGGGGGTAATTTATTGGCTACTGCTGCTAGTTATACTACGCCTGTTTTGACTGCTACTACCTCTTATTATGTGCAAACTACTGTTAATGGGTGTGTGAGTCCTAGAGCTATGGTTACTGTTACAGTTGCTTCTGCCATTGTTGTTAATGCCGGTGTTGATGCTACTATTTGTAATGGTGATACTTACACTTTGGGGGTTACTCCTAATGGTGCCGGTTATTCTTATTCTTGGGATGAATCTGGTAATTTAGGTTTTTCTACTGTTTTTAATCCTACGGTTACTCCTACTGCTACTACTACTTATGTTGTTACAGTTACGGATGCCAGTAATTGTTTTGGGTCTGATTCTGTGATTATTACTGTTAATCCTGTTCCTGTTGTTAATCCTATTGCTAACATTACGGTTTGTAATGGGGCTAATGTGCCTGCTTCGGCTTTTGCTTCTACGCCTGCTGGGGCTTCTTTTACGTGGACTAATTCTAATTCTACTATTGGTTTAGCTGCTTCAGGGTCTGGCAATACGCCTGCTTTTACCGCTACTAATACTTCTGGTAGTGCTGTTACTTCTACTGTTTCTGTTACTCCTACTCTTAATGGGTGTGTGGGTACTCCTGTTAATTATACTATTACGGTTAATCCTACTCCGGCTGCTCCTACTGCTGCTGGTGTTACTATTTGTCCTAATAATTCGGCTACGCTTACGGCTACTGCTCCTGGTGGTACTTACGAATGGTTTGATGCTGCTGTGGGGGGTAATTTATTGGCTACTGCTGCTAGTTATACTACGCCTGTTTTGACTGCTACTACCTCTTATTATGTGCAAACTACTGTTAATGGGTGTGTGAGTCCTAGAGCTACTGTTACGGTTACCGTGGCTCCAGGTCTTGTAGTGGATGCAGGGTTGGATACAACCATCTGTTATGGTGATGCTGTTACGTTAGGGGCTACTCCTAATGGTGCCGGTTATTCTTATTCTTGGGATGAATCTGGCAATTTAGGTTTTTCTACTGTTTTTAATCCTACGGTTACTCCTACTGCTACTACTACTTATGTTGTTACGGTTACGGATCCTAATAATTGTTTTGGTTCTGATTCGGTAACGGTTACTGTTAACCCGCTTCTTTCGGTTACTATGAATGCTACTAACATAACTTGTAATGGGGCTTGTGATGGTGTTGCTTCTGTTGTGGTTAATGGGGGTACTGCTCCTTATTCTTACAGCTGGTCTTCTGGTGGTACTACGGATACTGAAACCGGGCTTTGTCCTAATTTGTATACGGTTACGGTTACAGATGCTCTTGGTTGTATTGTTACTGGTGATACTACTATTACTGAGCCTGCTGCTTTGGTTCTTACTCTTAATGGTTCTTCTAATCCACTTTGTAATGGTGCTTGTGATGGTAGTGTTTCTGTTACTGCTGTTGGTGGTTCCGGTAATTACCAGTTTACTATTGATGGTATTAACTTCCAAACTAGTGGCTCTTTTAATAATTTATGTGCTGGTAATTACGTAGTTGGTGTTGTGGATGATAATGCTTGTGTGGATACGGTGATGTTTACGATTACTGATCCTGATTTGCTTGTTATTGATTCTATTGTTGCTACTGATGTTTCTTGTAATAATGCTAATAGTGGTAATAATGCTAATGGTAGCATCACTATTTTTGCTAGTGGGGGGTCTGCTCCTTTAAGTTATAGTATTGATAATGGGGCTACTTTTGCTACTACTTCTGTTTTCTCTGGTTTATCTCCGGGTTCTTATACAATAGTGGTGGTGGATGTTAATGGTTGCTCTGTTAATGGGGGTAATATTGTTATTAATGAGCCTACTGCTATTTCTATTCCTAATGTTGTTACTGATGTTTCTTGTAATGGTTATAATGATGGTCAAATCGCTGTGGCTCCACAAGGGGGTACGCCTGCTTATTCTTACTCTTGGTCAGTGAATGGCGTGGGTAATAATCCTGTGGCTAATAACTTAGTGGCTGATAATGTTACGGTTACTGTTAGTGATGCTAATGGGTGTTCGGAGGCTGTTACCTTAACGGTTAATCAGCCTGCTCCTATCAATTTTATTTCTTTTACAGCGGATATTTTTAGCGGTTGTGCTCCTTTAACCGTGGAGTTCTATAATACTACGGATACTGCTTTGATTGATTCTTTTTATTGGGATTTGGGTAATGGAACTATCGCTTTTAATGATACTTCTTCTACTATTTATACTAATCCTGGTTCTTATAATGTGTCTCTTTTTGTTACGGATAATAATGGGTGTCCGGGGGTATTAACTCAAACAGCTTACATCGAAGTGTTCGAAAATCCTACTGCTAATTTCTCTTATGCTCCTCTTGATGTTACGCTTTTTGACCCACTGGTTTATTTTACTGATCTTTCTCTGTTTAATATCGCTTCTTGGCAATGGAATTTCGCTAATCTCGGAACTAGTGCTCTGCAGCATCCTAATTTTACTTTCCCCGGTGAGGATACGGCTTCTTATCCGGTTACTCTTTTGGTAACTAATGATGATGGTTGTACAGATTCTATTACCAAACTCGTGAAAATTAATGGCGAAACGGGGGTCTTTGTTCCTAATGCTTTTACGCCTGATGGGGATAATTTAAATGAGTTCTTCGCTCCAAAAGGATTCGGGGTTAGTCCGGAGGGCTACGCCTTCCTTATCTTCGATAGATGGGGAGAACTTATCTTTGAGTCTTATAACCCTTTTGATGGGTGGAACGGTACTTACAAAGGTAATGTCGTGCAAAATGGTACCTACATCTGGAAACTTAACTACAAAGATACCAATGGTAAAACCCTCCAAAATATCGGTAAAGTAACTATCATTTATTAGATAGTTATTATTCATCAGGCAACTATAACAACATAAACCCGTCTTTCGATATATTATTAAATGAAAAAAATGAAAAAATTAATCTTATTAACTTTTAGTTTAATTATACTTACAATAATTAGTTCTGCTCAAAGTAATGTATTAGTTATTGACTATAACAATAATTTTTCTAGCGACCAAAGTAATAATGCTAGCAATATATACAATCGCTTAGTGGCGACACAAACAAGTGTGTTGAGAGTAAATGCTATTCCAGCTACCATCAACCCTGCTACATATGATCAGGTTTGGATTTTTGGAAATATGGGTGCCCCAAATGCAACAACACTTAACCCTATAATTAATTACATGAATAATGGTGGAGCTGTTTATATACAATCAGAAGTTAGCTGTTGTACTAACCCTGCTGCCTTTGCTGATCAATTAATTGATGCTACAGTAATTGTTGGAGGTTCTATTAATCATACAACAACCAAATCAGGTAATTTTCAATATAATTCTTATTCTAACTTATTATGCAACCCAACTATTAGTTACGGTGCTGCTGTTAGACCTTTTCAAGGAGCAACAGGTCCAAATATTTTATACGAAGCAAACAACACATGTGGTGGCGCTATTGGCTCTGGAGACGTAATTGGTGTGAAATTTTGTTCAGGTGATATGATTTCTGGTCAAGGTGCTTTAATTGTAAATGGCGATTTTAATATCTTTCCTTTAAGTGGAACTTGTGGTTCTGTTGGAATTTTAGGAACTCCTAACAATAATGCAGTAATTGACTTAATTGCAGATTTACTTCCAGCTTTAGCTTGTGATCCAAACACAGGTACTCCAGGTACGTTAACACTTACTGCTAATCCTGTTAATTTCTGTGGCTCTACTCAACTTGGTTGGACTTACACACCAGGTTCAGGTGGATGTGGTCCAATTGGTTGTTTATTAGACACAACTTTTTTATGGCAATCTATTGCTGGTGACCCTATAATTGTGGGAACAAACTTTAGTTGTGATACTTGTGCTTACCCTACCGCATGGCCTTCACAACCTACAACTTATACATTAACTATGACCATTGTAGATACCAACGTTAGCAGCTGTGGTATGCAAAATTATACTGTTATTCCTATTACTGTTTATCCGAATACTCCACCATTTGCAGATGCTGGTGTTGATACAACAATTTGTATGGGGACATCTTTTACCTTAGGTGGTTCACCAACAGGTGCAGCAGGAAACGGAGGTCCTTACACATATTCTTGGTCCCCTACAACAGGATTGTCAAACCCAACAGATCCAAATCCTGTCTATACTCCTTCTGGTTTAGGAATAGTAACTTTTACAGTACAAGTAGATGACGGTAGTGGTTGTCCTCCAGGAATTGCCACTATTGATGTTACCACGGCTTCTTGTTGTGCTGCAGTTATTGATAGTTTAAAAACTACTGATGCAAGTTGCAATAACATTTGTGATGGAAGTATTACCATTAATGCATCAAATACTATTCAATATAGTATTGATGGAGTAAACTGGACGCCAAACAACACTTTCAATAATTTATGTCCAGGCAATTATACTGCTTATGTTTCCGATGGTTCTTGTCCATACTCAGTTCCTTTTACTATAAATGCTCCGACAGCTATCACCATTCCAACTGTCGTAACAAATGTTACTTGTAATGGAGGTAATGATGGACAAATAGTTGTTGCTCCACAAGGAGGAAGCGGAACGTACAACTACAGTTGGTCAGTATCAGGTGTTGGGAATTCACCAACCGCTAATAATTTATATGCAGGAAATGTTACTGTTACAGTAACTGATAATAATGGTTGTTCTGAAGATACAACTATTACTATAACAGAACCAGGGCCTGTAAACGTTGCTACTTTTCAAGCAGATCTTCAAAACGGGTGTGCTCCTTTAAACGTTAATCTTTATAATACAACCGATACTAGTTTAATTACCTCATTTTATTGGGATTTAGGAGATGGGAACACTTCATATGATGATACGGTTTCTCATGTTTATATAAACCCCGGTATTTATACCGTCACTTTATATGTAACAGACAATAACGGATGTTTAGGAGCCAGAACTGAAATTAATTACATAATGGTTTATGAAAATCCTCAAGCTAAATTTTCATATACTCCTCAAAATGTAACTATATTTAACCCAACAGTTTATTTTACAGATTTATCTCAATTTAACATTTCTTCATGGTTATGGAACTTTGATAATTTAGGAGGAAGTAGTCAGCAACATCCAAACTTTACTTTTCCAGGAAATGACACTGCATCCTACATGGTTACTCTACTTGTTGAAAACGAAAATGGTTGCATAGATTCAACCTTTCAAATGGTAAAAATTCATGGAGAAACAGGGATTTTTGTGCCTAATGCATTTACTCCAGATGGGGATAATTTAAATGAGCAGTTTGGACCACAAGGTTTTGGTGTTAACATAGAAGGATATTCATTTAAAATATTTAATAGATGGGGAGAAGTAATATTCCAATCTAACATACCTTTTGATGGATGGAACGGAACATACAAAGGTAAATTAGTAGAGAATGGCGTTTATAGTTGGCGCTTAGAATACAAAGACACCAATGGAAAGAGATATGAACAAATGGGCAAAGTATCTATAGTAAAATAAGAAGTTTAGTAAGTATAGTTATTTAAAAAATACTGTTTATACTTACTATATTACTATTTATCTTGTTGAATATAAATATAATAAATATGAAAAAAATTACTGCATTAGGATTTTTAATTTTACTTATTACAATCGGTAATAAATCTATGGCTCAAGCTGATGCTATTCAAAATGATGTCACTATAGAAGATAAATTAGTAGAAGTTACTGCTATTTGTATAGATGCAATTGAAGCACCTACGGTTTATAATGAGTTTGTTACTCCTTATATTTCAGCCCCTGATTTTCCTAAAAAAACTCCATCAACAACAATCGTTGACTTAAGAAAAAAAATTTACAACTATCTTATTCAACACCCTAATTTGGTTGATAAAATTAGAGAAGAAAGAAAAAAAGCTCACGACAAATTATATGGTCCTCGTCAATATTAATTATTTATGAAAAAAATTATACTCTTTTTATTTATTATTGGCTTAGCTTTTATCGAAGTTAAATCACAAACCCCTATTACAGTATGTCCTCAGTCGGGATCTTTTTCAAGTATGACTAGAGGGTATTATTTTACTGCGCAAACAAGTTTCACAATTTGCGGTATCTATGTTGAAGATGACATGTCTACTGCGGCACAGAGTGCTGCTATTGTAAGATTTACAGCTGGAGCTCCTCCGGCTTATGCAGCAACTACAAATAACTTTGTTACACTATTTCAAAGCTTAAACTATGTCCCCAACACAATGATAGCAGTACCTAATATTACTGTTAATGTTGGTGATATTATTGGCGTTTATGGATCAAGAGGAAATGCAGTAAATAGTTATGGTGCAGCTCAATGTGTGGTTAACATTAATGCAACTCCTCACACCTTATATAGAAGTGGAATGCAGTTCAATCTTGCCACTCAACCTGGTATGCATGACATATGGAATGAAAATAACGGTAGCATTGGTAGAGTAACGCTTTATACTAATTGTTGCACCCTTCCTACAGCTGTACCTTCAATTACAGGCTCAACAACTGTTTGCGAGGGAAATACAATAACATACAGCTGTGCTGCTCAAACTGGAGCCATAAGCTATAATTGGACAGTTCCAGCTGGAGCAACAATTAATAGTGGACAAGGTACAAACTCGATTAGTGTTACTTGGAATACTACCCCTGGAGGAAACATTTGTATAGATTGGACAAATAATTGTGGTACTAGCCCTCAAACCTGTACTAATGTAACGGTTAATCCCATCCCTATAGCACCAACTGCAATAGGTCAAACAACTTGTCCTAACAATGCCATTACATTAACAGCAACAGCTCCCGGAGGGAATTATGAATGGTTTGATGCTGCAGTGGGAGGTAACTTATTAGGTACTGGTGCTAGTTATACTACACCTATACTAACTACTACCACCTCTTATTATGTACAAACTACTGTTAATGGATGTGTGAGTCCTAGGACTATGGTTACGGTTACGGTTGCTTCGAATCTTGCAGTTGATGCGGGTGTAAATGACACTATTTGTTTTGGAGATGCTGTTACTTTAGGGGTAACCCCTAATGGTGCTGGATATTCTTACTCTTGGGATGAAAATAGTAATTTAGGTTTTTCTACCGTTTATAATCCTACTGTTTCTCCTACTGCTACTACTACTTATTACGTTACTGTTACAGATGCCAATAATTGTGTTGGTACTGATTCGGTAACCATTTCAGTTAACCCTCTCTTAACAGCTAGTAAGAACACTACTAACATAACTTGTAATGGTGCTTGTGATGGTAGTGTTTCTGTTACTGCTGTTGGTGGTTCCGGTAATTACCAGTTTACTATTGATGGTATTAACTTCCAAACTAGTGGCTCTTTTAATAATTTATGTGCTGGTAATTACGTAGTTGGTGTTGTGGATGATAATGCTTGTGTGGATACGGTGATGTTTACGATTACTGATCCTGATTTGCTTGTTATTGATTCTATTGTTGCTACTGATGTTTCTTGTAATAATGCTAATAGTGGTAATAATGCTAATGGTAGCATCACTATTTTTGCTAGTGGGGGGTCTGCTCCTTTAAGTTATAGTATTGATAATGGGGCTACTTTTGCTACTACTTCTGTTTTCTCTGGTTTATCTCCGGGTTCTTATACAATAGTGGTGGTGGATGTTAATGGTTGCTCTGTTAATGGGGGTAATATTGTTATTAATGAGCCTACTGCTATTTCTATTCCTAATGTTGTTACTGATGTTTCTTGTAATGGTTATAATGATGGTCAAATCGCTGTGGCTCCACAAGGGGGTACGCCTGCTTATTCTTACTCTTGGTCAGTGAATGGCGTGGGTAATAATCCTGTGGCTAATAACTTAGTGGCTGATAATGTTACGGTTACTGTTAGTGATGCTAATGGGTGTTCGGAGGCTGTTACCTTAACGGTTAATCAGCCTGCTCCTATCAATTTTATTTCTTTTACAGCGGATATTTTTAGCGGTTGTGCTCCTTTAACCGTGGAGTTCTATAATACTACGGATACTGCTTTGATTGATTCTTTTTATTGGGATTTGGGTAATGGAACTATCGCTTTTAATGATACTTCTTCTACTATTTATACTAATCCTGGTTCTTATAATGTGTCTCTTTTTGTTACGGATAATAATGGGTGTCCGGGGGTATTAACTCAAACAGCTTACATCGAAGTGTTCGAAAATCCTACTGCTAATTTCTCTTATGCTCCTCTTGATGTTACGCTTTTTGACCCACTGGTTTATTTTACTGATCTTTCTCTGTTTAATATCGCTTCTTGGCAATGGAATTTCGCTAATCTCGGAACTAGTGCTCTGCAGCATCCTAATTTTACTTTCCCCGGTGAGGATACGGCTTCTTATCCGGTTACTCTTTTGGTAACTAATGATGATGGTTGTACAGATTCTATTACCAAACTCGTGAAAATTAATGGCGAAACGGGGGTCTTTGTTCCTAATGCTTTTACGCCTGATGGGGATAATTTAAATGAGTTCTTCGCTCCAAAAGGATTCGGGGTTAGTCCGGAGGGCTACGCCTTCCTTATCTTCGATAGATGGGGAGAACTTATCTTTGAGTCTTATAACCCTTTTGATGGGTGGAACGGTACTTACAAAGGTAATGTCGTGCAAAATGGTACCTACATCTGGAAACTTAACTACAAAGATACCAATGGTAAAAAATACCAAAGTATTGGTAAGGTGAACATTATAAAATAAATCCAAAAAATCCCCTTAACAATATTTCATAATAAAGGAGCGTTATTCTTTCCAACAAGTCTAACCAAACTCCTTTATTATGAAAGCATTAAAAAAAATGTGCCTTTATGGCACAGCAGCATTTCTATGTCTAGTTTTAAGCTCCTATCATCCACAAAAAAATTATTTCATTAGTAGTAAGGCTATTTCTATAGAAAGTGCATTAAAGCATGATTTAATTTCCTATGAAATAGTAAACAATGGTTCTCACAAAGGAGAATGTGTTACAATAAATTTACAAAACAAAACTTCTCGAGCATTAAATGTAACGATTGAACCTGGTAGAAATCTTGTATCTGTAGACACTAATAAACAGGATATTTTAATTGTTAAAGAAGCTCTTTTCGCTCTAACACCTATGGAAAGTAGTACTAAAAACTTATTTGGATTTTGTTCTCAGGCACATAAAAATTCCCCCAGTGAAGGAGAAAAATACCTTGTTGGAGAAATGAAAGATGCCAATATTATAAAATTAGCCGAGCATTTAAACAAAAACAAATACCCTATTTCAGCTATGCAATATGCTGTATGGACATTAACTAATAACAGGCCTGTTGCATCTATTTTTCATGAAAATAGAGATTCTATTATTGGACTACAAGAATTTCTTTCATATAAAGAAAACAAAGTTACACCTTGGTATTCAATTGAATATATGCCCAACGATAGCACAGGAATGGTTTCTAACAAAGCAAAAAACATTTATGGAACACTAAAGGCTGATTTGGAAAAAGGTCGTGTAATAAAAGTAGTGGTCTATGATTTATATAATATTTCTCAGATTAGAAAAGATATTAAAGTTCCTGAGAAGACAAAAGAGCAATCTATTGTTGTAGATGTTAGCGAACTTCCGAAAGGTCGTTACAGAATACTTTTTACATCCTTAGCTGGAAGAATAGACGAGAAAATTTTTTGGATATAAAAAATGCCTGAAGAAAATCTCTTCAGGCATTTTAAACAATTAATATTCATTTATTAAATATCTATTTTAGCATACTTAGCATTGGCTTCAATAAATTCTCTTCTTGGTGGAACATCATCACCCATTAACATTGAGAAGGTATGGTCTGCTGAAGCAGCATTTTCAATGTTTATTTGTCTTAATGTTCTAAACTCAGGATTCATAGTTGTTGACCATAATTGTTCAGCATTCATCTCTCCCAAACCTTTGTAACGTTGTACATTAACACTTCCTTCTTTACCTGCTCCTTTAATTTCTTGTATAGCTGTATCACGTTCTTTATCATTCCAGCAATAGCGTTGTTCCTTACCTTTTTTAACTAAATAAAGTGGTGGTGTAGCAATATAGATGTAGCCTTTCTCTATCAATTCAGGCATATATCTAAAGAAAAAGGTTAAAATAAGCGTTTCAATGTGAGAACCATCAACATCGGCATCACACATAATAATTACTTTATGGTAACGTAACTTTTCAATATTCAATGCTCTTGCATCTTCCTCTGTACCTATTCTTACTCCTAAAGCAGTATAAATGTTTTTAATCTCTTCATTATCTAAAATTTTATGCTGCATGGCTTTTTCAACATTCAAGATTTTACCTCTAAGCGGCATAATGGCTTGAAAATGTCTATCTCTTCCTTGTTTCGCTGTTCCACCTGCCGAATCTCCCTCTACTAGGTACAATTCGCATATTGCTGGGTCTTTAGATGCACAATCAGAAAGTTTTCCTGGTAAACCGGAACCTGACATCACATTTTTACGCTGAACCATTTCACGTGCTTTAGTAGCAGCATGACGAGCGGTAGCAGCTAAAATAACTTTTTGAACTATCGATTTTGCATCAGCAGGATGTTCTTCTAAGTAATTGGTTAACATTTCTGTTACCGCCTGACTAACAGGAGCAGTAACTTCTCTGTTCCCTAGTTTTGTTTTAGTTTGACCTTCAAATTGAGGTTCTTGTACTTTTACAGAAACGATAGCTGTTAAACCTTCTCTAAAATCATCTCCCGATATTTCAAATTTCAATTTATCTAACATCCCAGAAGTTTCGGCATATTTCTTTAATGTAGATGTTAATCCTCTTCTAAAACCAGATAAATGTGTTCCACCTTCATGAGTGTTAATATTATTTACATAAGCATGAATATTTTCAGCATACGAAGTGTTGTAAATCATAGCTACCTCAACAGGAATGCCACTTTTTTCACCTTCCATGTGAATTACTTCACCAATTAACGGTTCACGAGTTTCATCAATATACTTAACAAATTCCTTTAGTCCTTCTTCAGAATAAAATTCCTCAAAAACACTGTTACCTTCATCATCTTTTTCTCTGTGGTCGGTAATGGTTATTCTAACGCCTTTATTTAAGAATGAAAGTTCTCTCATTCTATCTTTCAACGTTTCATAACTGTATTCTGTATTTTCAAATATAGTTCCATCTGGTTTAAATACCACTTCTGTTCCTCTAATTTCAGTAGTTCCAACTTCTTTTACAGGATAAAGTGCTTTACCTTTTTGATATTCTTGTTCATAAACTTTCCCATCACGGTAAACGGTAGCTTTTAAATCGTCAGAAAGTGCATTTACAACAGAGACACCAACACCGTGCAAACCACCTGATACTTTATAAGAGTCTTTATCAAATTTACCTCCCGCACCAATTTTGGTCATTACTACTTCCAAAGCAGAAACACCTTCTTTTTTGTGCATATCAACAGGAATACCTCTACCATTATCTCTAACTCCAATAGAATTGTCTTCATTAATCCAAACTTGAATTTCATTACAATGGCCTCCCATTGCCTCATCTATAGAGTTGTCAACTACTTCATAAACCAAGTGATGCAAACCTCTAACGCCTACATCGCCAATATACATGGATGGACGCATTCTAACATGCTCCATTCCTTCCAATGCCTGAATACTATCGGCCGAATAATTTTTCTGTTTTTCTTCGCTCATATTTTATGTGTTTTTTAAGCTTTTTTTAAGCAAAACAAATATAAGCATTAGCCAGAGCTATTAACGCCTATAAACAATTTAAATTGATGTTTTTTATTAACAATTCAATTAACAGTTTTAGGCTGTACAAGGAATTCTTAAATCAATAAAGCTAAGTTGCCAAGAACCATTTATTTGTGAAAAATAAAAGGTATAATTATGGGTATTTACAACGGTAATTTTTATGGTTTCGCTAATAAATTGTATGGTTTGTACTTCTTTTTCGTTTAAATTAGCATAATGCCAAATTTGGCTGTCTTTTAAGGGGTTTCTATTTTCCTGAAAACAACCTTGCTTGTCGTAGCTATTTTTTTCGCAGACTACTTTTGGTAGCTTTTCTTTAAGAGGCATTAAACTTAATGAATCGAAAGGCAAATCAAAAAAACCTAGTTTAGTGCCTGACATTTGGTAATTTTCGATTTCGTAAATCTTACTTACTTGAGGCATAGCTCCCGAACTTTCAATAATATACAAGCCATAATCTTTATACAAAAGTTGATTGAACGCTGCTGCATTTTTAGTTTCAATAGCAGTTACCAATTGCTTATAAAATTGCAAAAAACTAGTTGTGTTGGCTTGTTTTTTAACTACATCCGTTATTAATGTATCTGCTGTATTAGCAACAGTATCTTGTTGTTGTTCTTGAGCATTATTGTCACTTTGCGATGATTCTGAGCAAGCATCAAACAAAATTAAAAAACTTACTACCACTGCTATTTTATACTTTTTCATTTTAATTATTTTACTTCACAAGCTCCTCAATTACTTTTCCATCACAAGCACTAGGTAAGGCTATTTTTAGCAAAACGGAAAGCGTTGCTGCAATATCTGCAATAGCTACTTGTTCTGCTCGTACTCCTTGTTTTATATTGGTTCCGTACCACAACAATGGCACATGCGTATCATAATTGTATGGCGAGCCATGTGTGGTTCCTTTTTTTGTCCATTTATTTATCCAACCTGAAGCCAGTACAAACATAACATCTCCCGAACGTACTTGATGAAAACCTCTTTGTACATTGGCTAAAATTTTTGAGTCAAATTCAGCAGATTTCATACTCGTTGCAGATACTGCTTTTACAATACCTTCTTGTTTCAACATAAAATTAACTGCAAAATTTTCAATATCAATCAGGTTTAATTGATGTTCAGCAATCATATCATGATTAAAAAACAATTGATAGTTAGATAAATTTTCTACTAAATTTTCTACATTGAATTTTTCAAAAAGAAAAGTATTCATTTTCTCTAAGGTAGCTTTTTCTTCAAAATAACCACCAGGAAGTTTATTATCAATAGCATGTTGAGGAATATCTACTACCCCATGGTCGGCAGTTAGGAAAACCAAAAACTCACCTTCGCCAACTTGTTTTTCCAGAAAAGTTAATAATTCAGCAAGTTCTCTATCTAAACGTAAGTAAGTATCCTCAATTTCTACCGAATAAGGGCCAAATTGATGCCCGATATAATCGGGAGAAGAAAAACTTACGGTAAGCAAATCGGTAATAGCATCTGCTCCTAATTTTTCTTGTTGTATCACTTCAAAAGCCAACTCTTTTAAAATGGTGTTGCCAAAAGGAGTTGATTTTATTAAGTCGTAATTTTTGTTGGCTTTTCTTAAGGCTGGCAAATCATGTGGGAAAATAGGAGCTTTTTCACCTTCAAAAACCTCTTCGTAAGGATTATTGTCGGCAATGCTTTCGGTATAATCGTGTATAGATAAAAGTGTTTTCCAAGGTTTTTGTAAATAAATATTAGCAGTATTTTTCTCATTCAATTCGTTTAACCACTTTGGCAACTGTTTCATATAGTAGGTACTAGAAATCCATTTTCCTTCATCTTCTCCGGCAAACCAATATGCAGCATCAGCCTGATGTCCGGCAGGCAAAATAGCTCCTCTGTCTTTAATGGAAATTCCTATTACTTTAGATTGTTTATTCGCGGTTTTCAGCTCATCCGCTATGGTATTAACTAGTAGTTTGTTAGGAGACATTTTTCCCATGTTGGTGGTAGTTCCAACAGATTGAACATTTTCATCGGAAGTACAATAGGTTTTAGCTTTATTGGTTTTGTCGTACCAATTATTGGCAATTATACCGTGGTTGGTAGGTGTAGTTCCGGTATAAATAGAAGCATGACCCGGAGCAGTATAGGTAGGCATATAGTTAAAGTGCGTTTGCTCACAGTTAAAGCCATTATTTACTAATTTTTTAAAGCCGTTTTCACTGAATTTTTCCCAAAAACGGGTAAGGTAATCGTAACGCATTTGATCTACTACGATACCCACTACCAATTTAGGTTGCTTTTGTTGCGACCAAGTAAAAAGGGTGTTTCCTATTAGGAAAATAGCTAATAAAAAATGCTTCATGGTTCAAAAATTTAAAACACAAATTTACATTTTAATTAACGACTGCTTTAGGTAAAACCATGTTAACTTTTGATTAATTTATCTCACAAAAAAACCCTCCCGATGATAAGCCAAAATCACCGAGAGGGTTAAAGAAGGTTTTTTTAACCTGTTTATTTTATGGATTCATAATTTGATCCCAAGGCATTGATGTTAAAATTGCCCCATAAAAAATAATTACTATTATAAAATACAATAAATATAATGCTGATAAAGACACTCCAACTATTGCACATACTCTGCCAGCTTTCATGTTTTTATAAGAGCCTTCAGTATATAAGCTCGGAGAGTCTTTATATAATTTACCAGCTTTGTTTGCAAGTACTATAGCTACTATCCCTAAAGCTAGACCTATAATACCATAACAAAAACATAAAACAATTGATAAAATACCTAACACCAAAATTGCTGTTGAATTTGGTAAGGCTTGCGGTGTATTTAAATTTTGATTTTCCATTGTTGTAAAAAGATTAAGAGACAAACTTCGAAGTTTGTCTCTTAATTAAAACATTTTTAATGCATGTGTTTTACGTTCAAGTAATAAAGAACAATAAATAAAATTGGGAAGATAGCAGCCATTGCACTAAATGGCATACCAAAAGCTAACGGTAATACAATCGCCACAACATTTGCTCCGGCATAGATGAAAAATCCCATTTTTTTCAACTTCCACATTTGGATAGCTCCAAATAAAGAAGCAGCTCCTAAAACTGTTGCAACAGCAAAATAAGCTGTTCCTCCGCCCATTCCAGCCATCCCAGGAATACTTTCCATTAATGACCCCATCCCAATAGTCGCTAATAGACTAAACAAAGTAGCTAAACCACTACCAATAAAAGTTAAAATACATAATACAGTTAAAAGGCCTGGTCTTTTTCCAGATTCAACTGTTACGTTTGTAGTTTCTTCACTCATAATTTTTAATTTTAGTTAATATTAATTTTGTTTGAGGCAACTAAAATAGAACATTTAACAAAAAATGCAAGTTTTATCTAAAAAATGTTATTAACAATCTATAAAAAAAAGTACTTGGTCTAAGGGCTTATTTTTTACGCCAATCCACAAAATTTGGAGCTTTCTCTTCTTTTATTATCAATTCATAATTGTTGAAATAAATCTTCTTATCTGATTTTAAATCAATGGCTTCAATTTTTCCTAAAGCTCTTTTTATTATAATTGTCTGTTTTTCATTACCAAAATAATTACTCCATTGTTCTAAATCATTTGCCAATTTTATATTGTTAATAGCTAAAATTTCATCGCCAACAGCAAGTCCTAACTTCTCTGCAATAGCATTAGGTGGTATATTGTCAATAATACAACTGTTGTTTTCATATCGTACTTTAAAACCAAACTTGGCTTCATTATATTTATTTGATGGCGTAATTTTTAATTCACCCCCAATATAATTCGCAGCTTCTTTTAACCAAGGAGTAAAGTCTTTTGTTCCATGAATTAATTCTATATAAATTTTATCGTAAGAAGATCCTGCTACTTTCTCAACAACAACTTTGTAGTCAACATCACTTACGCCTTTACCTTTTTGAGCAAAATCGGTATAAAGGATTTTCATCACATCTTTTAATCCTTTTTTGTTATTGGTATTTTTCATGATAAAAACATCAGTAATAAAAGCAACCAACGCTCCTTCGGTGTAAATAGAGCCTTTTCTATTAGGAATACCTCTTACATAACCATCTAACCACGTATCGAAAGATGATGATGCTACTGATAAATTCTCTACACCAAAATTAGTATAGTGTCTTTCTAGTAATTTATCAAATGTACTTTTATACTGTGTCCAATCAAAAACACCTGATGTAAATAAATATTTATCTCCAAAATAAGTAGTAACTCCTTCATCCAAATAGCCCAAAACGGTATAGTTTTCTTTGGTATAGTTATAAGGATACATTTCTATAGGACGAATTTGTTTTACATTCCAAGTGTGATACAATTCATGAGAGCTAACACCTAACAATTCATTGTACCACCCTTTTTCATCCATTATTTCATATGATGGACCTAGAGAAATTACAGTAGAATTACTATGTTCAACACCGTGGTAGGTTTTATAAGTAAGTATTTGAAATAAAAAATGGTACTCGTTAACCGGAAAACTTCCAAAATCTTTAATTTGCTTTTTACAGAACTTTTTGAAATCATTTTCCAACTTTTTAAAATCGGGCTTACATTCCCCTTGAAACCATAAATGAAAAAGAACATTACTTTCTTCAAAGGTATGTTGTTTTAAGGTGTTGCTAGCAATAAAAGGACAATCAACCAATTCATGAAAATCTATTGCTTCAAATTGGTGTTTTGATGTGACTTTTAGTCCGGTAGCTACTTGGTAATCTTTTGGCAACTTTAACTCTAGCTTACAAGTATTATTAATCTGATCGGGAATATATAAAAAACAATTTACACCATTGATATAGAGTTGGTTTTCATCCAAATAAGATGAGCCGGCATTAATTTCATTAGCATAATAATTATACTTTATATGAACTTGTTTGGCTTTATTGGTAAACACTTTCCAAGTGTCTTTGGCAGTTTTTTCAAAATTAAGTGGATTACCTTTTTCGTTAAAAGCTTGCCATTTCTGGATGTTTTTAGCAAAGTTACCCAACTCATACCTGCCTGGTCGCCAAGCAGGAAGTTGAATTATTAGTTCTTCTTGTTGTTGTTGAAGGTTGTCGGCAATAAACTCAATATCTATAAAATGATTTGCTGCTTTTTGATACGATACAATATACTTCATTACCTTAAAAAAATGGTTTCCCACAAAGGTAAATAAACAAACTATTCCTATACGTTTTACAACTGAAAAGACTTATTTTTTTTCAACAAAGCGACTATCGGCCTCCATAACATGTCCACAACTATCACAAGTTCTTAATGCTTCCGATTCGTAATATTCTTTAAAAACAGGTATAAAATCATTTTCTATGTTGGTTAACGGAAAATATTTTTCATAAAGTTTGTTATTGCATTTTTCGCAAAACCACATTAAACCATCTTTGTAGTCAGTTCCTCTTCTCACTCTTTCTATCACCAAACCTATAGAACCTTCCGAACGAACAGGAGAATGAGGTACTTTAGCTGGCAATAAAAACATATCTCCTTCTTTTATAGGAACTTTTACTGCTTTTCCTTCATCTTGTATGGTTACTTCAATATCCCCTTTTAGTTGATAAAACAACTCTTCTGTTTCGTTATAATGATAATCTTTTCTAGCATTTGGTCCACCAACAACCATCACAATAAAATCTTTCCCTAAAGGGTACATATTTTTATTACCAACAGGTGGTTTAAGCTTGTCTTTGTTTTCTTCAATCCATTGATTAAAATTAAAAGGAAGTTGAACAGCCATAATATTTTATTTTTTTTGTTAAGTAGGATAAAAGTAAGAAATTATACTAAAAATACGTGGGTTCTTTTAAGTTTTTGTGTGTAAAGCTACTTTATAATTTTTATCAAACAATGTTTATTTCCTTTACTTTTGCTACATTTTTAACAGCTTCTTTTTATGCGAAAAATTCTACGTTGGATACGAAATATATTATTGTGGTATTTTGCTATCACTATAGGAATGGTAATAGTTTTGCGTTGGGTACCCGTGTATTTTACTCCATTAATGATTATTAGAGCCGTGGAACAAAAAATGGATGGCAAATCCATAAAATTAGAAAAAACTTGGAAACCTTTATCGGAAATTTCTCCTGATTTACAGTTAGCAGTAGTTTGTACCGAAGACCAAAATTTTTTAAAACACCATGGTTTTGATTTTGGTGCAATACAAAAAGCGATTAAACACAACGAAAAAAGCAAACGTAAACGAGGGGCGAGTACTATTAGTCAACAAACAGCCAAAAATGTGTTTTTATGGCCAGGAAGGAGTTGGATAAGAAAAGGCTTTGAAGTATATTTTACTTTTTTAATAGAAAGTATTTGGAGTAAAGAACGCATTATGGAAGTTTATCTAAACATTGCCGAAATGGGCAATGGCATTTACGGAGCAGAAGCTGCCTCTAAAGCTTATTTCAACACCTCAGCGGCAAAAATAAACAAACGACAAGCGGCAACTTTGGCTATAGTATTGCCAAGTCCCTTAAAATATAATGCAAGATATCCTAGCCCATATTTAAACGGAAGAATAAACTGGACACTCCAGCAAATGCGTTTTTGGGGAGGAAAATTAGATTATGATAAAAAAGAAAAGAAATAAACTTTTATTTCTCTACTTCTTTTAAATCCATTTCGCAAACAGGACAAACCCCTGGTTCTTCATAAGTTTTTTCTCCTTCACACTTCATAGGGCACTGGTAATGAGCATGCTCTGCATGTTCATCCATCATTTCCATATTTTCATCATGATTCATTTCTTCGTGATGTTTTGTTTCTGAATTTCCACAAGCTGAAAACATAGTACTTCCTACAATGAACAACATTGCTGTTCCGATAATTAAAATTGTTTTTTTCATCTTTCTTTGGTTTTTATAGTATATAAAATTAATAATTTTTTAAATCTCTTTTTATACTTTTTTTCTTAAAGTAATTTAACAACAATTATCACCTGCTTGAATAGGTGGGCAGTTAACGCTACCATAACTACAATACACGCAGCAATCACCTTGTTTCGGTTTTATAACTGTTTTACATTTTTCACATTCATAAAAATATTGACAGGCATCTGTGGGCATTAGTTCATCTTTCTTGTGTCCACACTTCGGACAGGTAATAATTGATTTTAATTCTACTTCTTTTCCTTCGTATATTACACAGGTATCACATTTTCCATGAATTTTGTTCCTTCTATAGTTCCATATTGTTGCGGCTAATAGTCCAAACATTCCCGCATATAGGAAGTATGTCCAATAATCACTACCGTTGAAATGATAACCATAAAATATAAGAAGCCCACTCGGTATTGCAACCAATAATGGATACAAACATTTGTGCTTTCGATACGAAATATAAAGCCCAAAAATTGCTACAATAACCATCGCCTGAAAAACCCACATTGTCCATCCTCCAAAAAGTTCAAAACTTCCGAGACCTAAAGCTGATGCAATAAAAGCAAACAAGGGAAAACAGCAAGGCGAAAAAATGGCCGTAATGAAAAGTCCAACCGTGCCTAATTTATCTATATTTTTAGTTATCTTCATTTTGTTTGTTTTATCTTACGAAAACCTTTCATTTCATTTTAACTTTTAAAAGTTGAGCATTTATTGCCACAACAATTGTGCTTAAACTCATTAATACTGCTCCTACAGCTGGACTAAGCATAATGTTCCATTGATACAAAATACCTGCTGCCAAAGGAATTGCAAGAATGTTGTAGCCTGCCGCCCACCATAAGTTTTGTATCATTTTATTATAAGTAGCTTTACCAAATAAAATCAGGTTAGCAATATCTTTTGAGTCAGAGTTTACTAGAATTATATCTGCTGTTTCTGCTGCTACATCTGTTCCTGAACCTACTGCAATACCTACATCTGCTTGTGCTAGTGCAGGAGCGTCATTTACTCCATCACCTGTCATTGCTACAAATTCATTTTTTTCTTGTAGTTCTTTAACTTTTTCCAATTTTTCATGGGGCAAAACATTCGCTAAAAAACCGTCCATTTTTAATTTATCGCTTACTTTTTGAGCCACTTTTTCATTGTCGCCTGTAAGTAGTAAATTTTTTATTCCTGCTTCTTTAAGTATTTGAATAGCTTCAAAAGAACTCTCTCTTATTTGGTCGGAAAAAGTAAAATAACCTACTACTTCTTTTTCTATCAACATATAAACTATCGTTCCTGTAAATTCATCTTCATTATTAGTAATGCTAATATTCTGTTCTTTCAGATAATTCGGCCCTACTACTTTAATGTTTTTACCTTCTACAATCCCTTCTAAGCCTTTACCAGTAAGATACTTGAATTTATCTGATGTCGGGATTTCGATGTTTAGCTCTTTCACTTTTCGCATCAAACCAGCTGCAATATAATGTTCGGAATGTTGTTCTATGCCAGCTGCCAAGCGTAGCAATTCATTTTCATCAAAATTTGAATCCAATACTTTTACTTCTTGTAATTCGTGTGAACCTTTTGTAAGTGTCCCGGTTTTGTCAAAAATAATAGTTGTAATTAATCGTGCGTTTTCAAAAGCTGTTCGGTTGCGAATAAGTAACCCTTTTTGAGCAGAAATAGAGGTAGATATGGCTACCACCAAAGGTACAGCCAAGCCCAAAGCATGAGGGCAGGAAATAACCATTACCGTAACCATTCTTTCTAATGCAAACACAAAAGGAAAACCCAATAACAACCAAACTACAAGCGTAATTATACCACCACCCAACGCAACAAATGTCAATACCTTTGCTGCACGGTCAGCAAAATTTTGTGTTTTAGATTTTACCTTTTGAGCATCTTCTACCAATTTAATTACTTTATTGAGGTAATTATCCTTTCCGGTACTTACTACTTTTATAGTAAGTGAGCCATTTCCATTAACTGCTCCACCTATCACTTTGCTGTCTTTTTCTTTTTTAACGGGTTGACTTTCGCCTGTAAGCATGCTTTCATCAAGGTAACTTTCTCCATCTGTAACAATTCCATCAACTGGAACTTTTTCTCCCGGTTTAACTCGAATCATATCCCCAATTTTTAAATCTTCAACAGGCATTTCATGAATTTCTCCATCTACCAAATGATGAGCAGTTGAAGGCATCATCTTAACCAGTAACTCTAATGATCGGGATGCACCCATAACCGATTTCATTTCAAAGTAATGTCCAATAAGCATAATATCTATCAGGGTAGCCATTTCCCAATAAAAATCCATACCTTTTAATCCGAAAGTAATGGCAACACTATATGCCCAAGCTACAGAAATAGCAACACCGATTAAAGTCATCATGCCAATCGCATTGTCTTTTACTTCATCATAAAGTCCTTTGAGGAAAGGGTAACCACCATAAATAAAAATGAAGGTTGAAAGAATAGCTAAGACATATTTATCTCCAGGAAAAGCCAATTCAAAACCCAGCCACTGCTGCACCACGTGTGACAAAGCAAGTACAGGAATAGATATTATGGTACAAATTACAAATCGCTTCCAAAAATCAGAAACATTATGTCCTGCATGTTTGTCGTGACTATCCGAATTTGTCTCTTTTGAATGATGATGATGGTGATGATTGTGATGTTCCATATTGTTATGTTTTGATATTGTTAGTTGTAAAAAATTTATTTGGTATTAATGTTTACACTCAAAATAGGTGATTTAGAATGATTAACTAAGCTTTCAGTAATACTGGGAGCAATCATTTTTACAAACCCTGTTTTCCCATGGGTAGTTAAAGCTATAATATCTGTATTTATTTTTTCTGAGAATTTTTGAATTCCTCTTTCCTCATTTAATGCATTATAGATATTTATAGTGCATGTTCCTTTTGGACATTTCTTTAAAAACTGTTGCATTTGTGCCTCTATTTCATCTGTCTCTTTAAATTGAAAAGGCATGTTTACATAAAGCAAATGTATTTGAGCTTTAAACAAGTCTGCAAAAGCTAAAATTTTAAGGAAAGGTTGGTGAACCTCTTTTTCAAAAGTTGAAGCAAAAACAAGTTGTTTGAAATTCAAATTTTTTGGTTTTTCTTTTACCACCAAAACGGTCGATTTTGCATACCTAACAATCCGTTGAGCATTTGACCCTATAATTTCTTTAAACCCTTTTGTACCATGTGAGCCAACAACAATAAAGTCTGCTTTATAATTATTAACCAATTCTGAAATATCTCCATTATCAAAAACTAAGGTTGTTTGAATTTCCAACTTTAATTTTTTTGCTTTTATTTCTAGATTTGTTAAAGCGGCTCTTGCCTTACCTATTTCATGTAGTGTTTCTGGAAAATTTTTCTCCTGTTCTTTTCTCAGTTTTTTCCATTCAACAGGGGTTTTTAAAAAATGAATAAAATGCAAGGTTGCATTTGTTTTTTTTGCCATTTCGAATGCTACAATAACTGCATTATTGGCACATTCTGAAAAATCTGTGGGGATTAGTATTGTTTTCATATATAATTATTTAATGGGTTTTAATTTATTTGTGTTGGATGTTTTTTTACTTGTAGATATTTCATTATTGCATGTTTTGCAATATAAAATCAACCCGTTCTTCTGGAGGAATTACAGGAACAAAAACTATCGGACAAGGAAATGTTTTATACACTTCGATGATTAAGTTGTGAATACGAATTTGTTCTTCTTCATCTTCTAATCTGGCATAATCATTAATTAAAGGAAGCCTGTCCAAAATAAATACCTTACTATAGCAATATTTGCTACACTGTTCAATCAATCTCTCATCATATTCAAGACCTAAAAATTGATAATATGCTAGTGCATCGGGCAAAGCTCTATCTAAAAAAACAATATCATCAGGGTTTAATGCTGCTTCTTGTTCAATTTGCATATCTAAAATGCCCCTCTGAAAAGCCTTTTTGTTCTCCTTGATTTCCTCAATAGTTTTCCCTTGTATCTTTTGAGTATCAATATAATGACGAGCATGCTCAATGGTTGTTTTATACCCCCTTTTAGCTAAAAGGTCAACAACAGTTGTTTTCCCTGTACATGGTCCGCCTGTAATTACATTCCAGTTCGTTTTTATTTCTTTTTTCATATCATTAAAGTTTAACTATTTGGATATTTTAAATCGAGTTTTTTAAGGTATTCTGTTAGTATTTTGGCAACGGAATGATTCCGATACCAACGTTTATCCGCCTGAATAACATGCCAAGGAACTTTATTACACTGTCCTATAATTTGGTTATAAACCTCTATGTATTCCTCATATTTTTTGGCTGCTTGTTTATCTTCTTTGCTATACTTCCAGCGTTTGTGGGGTTTAGTTAAGCGTTCTTTAATTCTTTCTTCTTGTTCGTTTGATGAGATATGCAGGAAGAATTTCAATACAAGAATATTGTTCTGTTCAAGGTGTTGTTCTATTTCATTAATTAGTAAGCAGCGGTGTTTGAACTTATCCTCCGTTAAAGTATTGTTGATAGTAGGAATAATAATATCTTCATAATAAGAACGGTTAAATACCTGTATCATACTTTTTTCAGGAATGTGAGGGTAAATCCGCCAAAGAAAATCGTGCTTTAATTCTTCTTCCGTAGGCTTTTTGAACGATTGTACCCTTACCCCCATTGGGTTCATGCAGGTCATTACATGCCTGATAGTCCCATCTTTGCCAGAGGTATCCATGCCTTGCAAAATAATAAGCAGACCATATCTTCCATCGGCATAAAAAACATTTTGCAACTCAAACAATTGTTTGTGAAATGTAGTTAGATTATCCTTACACACCCCCTTAGTTGCTTCTTTAGGTGGAAAGGTTGATATGTGGTTTAATTCGTTCATTTATTATTGAGTTTAATAATAAAATATTCTCCTGTTGATTCTTTGAAATATTGTTTTACAATACCCTTTTGAAGATGTATGCTTTCCTCTAAAGTATACTTAATGGTGTCCATACGTAAACCAAACATATAAGTTTTTATCTCGATATTGGATGTAATGGTATAAGTATTTTTTAGCGTATCGTATGCCGTTATTTTTCGATCGTATATCCTATTTTTGCTGCTGGATCCAAACGTACCTAATACACCACCTTCCAAAGAAAGGGAGAATGAAATATCATCCATTTCCTTACCAATTTGCCATGTAGTTGGATAAAACGTATCGTTATTACCTAATTCTATTTTTACAATTTTGTTTACACTATATTCAGCGAAAGGAATGACATTCATAAATATTTCTCCTACTGATGGCTTACAGGTATATTTTGTTTCAGCACTATCCTTTAGTTTATTGTTTTTGTCATAGGAATAGACTTTCAATTTCATGGTATGCAAAACCTCTTCATTCTTTATTTCCCCTACTTTAAATATTTGAGAGCTAATCAGTTCATTTTTCTTATTATAGCTTTTTTTTGCATAATTATTCCCATCCACCTGAAACATGAACATTTGTTTGTTTACCTGAGCAGCAAGCTGTTTACTACTCAACTGGGTAAGCATAATTAGTAAAAGGAATGGTATGTAGTTCAAACGCTTAATCATTTTTTTTTAATGAAACATCTTCAATACTATACAATTCTGGTATTTTACAATTCCATCCATAGTTTTCAGTTACTTTATCACTGAAAACTTTTGCTGATGTTGCCTCTCCATGAACTATGAACACTTTTTCAGGAGTGTTTTTAATCTCACTCATCCAGTCTGATAATTCTGTTTGATCAGCATGAGCTGATAGCACCTGAAGGTTGGTAATTTCTGCTTTAACAGGATAGTATTTACCATAAATTTTTACATCTCTTGCTCCTTCTAATAGCTTTCTTCCCCTAGTACCTTCTGCTTGAAACCCTGCTAATAAAACTGTTGTCTCAGGTCTACCAATATATTGTTGAAGATAAGTTAATACTCTGCCTCCACTCATCATTCCACTACCAGCAATTATAATTTTAGAGTTTTTATTATCAATTACTTCCCATGTTTCTTTGTATTCTTGTACCACCCGAAAAGTATTGCACATTTTAGTACAATCATCAATAGGTAATTTATGCCAACCCTGATAATTATGAAATACTTCAAGAACATTGGCTCCCATAGGACTATCCATAATCATCGGAATATCTGGGATTGCTTTTTTCTCATGTAATTGCCATAATAAATACATTAAAGTTTGTGTCCGCTCCACTGCAAAACTAGGTATAATCAATGTTCCCCCTTTTTCAACAGTGTCGTTTACGATAGTTTTAAGTTTTTCTTCTAATTTATCGGTAGGATGAGTTCTATCTCCGTAGGTACTTTCAATAAAGAGCACGTCTGCTCGTTCTGGTTTTTTAGGTGGTCTCATCAACAAATCTTCTTTACGCCCAATATCTCCTGAAAAGACAAATCGTTTTCCGTGAACATCCAATTCAATAAACGTAGCTCCAATTATATGTCCGTTGTATTGAAAACGTACTTTAATTTCGGGATAAAGCGTTATCCATTCTCCTTCAGGAAGAGGGTTAAAATGATCAATGGCTCTTTCAGCATCTTGAATGGTGTATAATGGTTCTGCCGGACTGTGTTTCGTAAACCCTTCTTTATTGGCTTTTTCCGCATATTCTTCTTGAATTTTAGCACTATCCAATAAAATAATTTTTGCAATGGCTAAAGTTGGTTGAGTAGCTAAAATAGAACCCTTAAATCCCATTTTTACCAATCTAGGTAAATAACCAGTATGATCCATGTGTCCATGAGTTAATAAAACAGCATCTATTTTAGCAACATTTACAGGTAAATAATCCCAGTTTTTTAAACGAAGTTCTTTCAATCCTTGAAATAAACCACAGTCTATCAGTATTTTCTGGTCGCCTGTATCTATCAGATATTTTGATCCTGTAATAGTTCCGGCTGCTCCTAAGAAGTGGATGGTAATATTATCGTTGTTCATAGTTTTTGATTTAGTGGTTGTTTATTACACAGTTCATGAGCTTCTTTTAAAATATTTTTATGTCGTTTTTCGCTTATCCCTATAGATTTCAGTAATTCAGGTTGATTGCATAATTCCATACACAACACCTTATCTTTTTCCAATAATTGTTGTTTTTCGTTTTTTGTTATCGTAGTCAAGCAGGTAATGGGATGCAAACCTGAAACATCAATACGTTCTTTCAAGCTGCCTTTTTTCGGATAATCCCAACCCACTAGCATCAAGCCTACACAGTTGCTGTATTGTATGGCATCGGTAGTGAACCGTGTATTGGTAAATATCCATCCTTGGTGAAATTTAGTGTCATGTCCATCTTTTTTGCTCCATTGCTTTTCAACATCTATAAACCGTGACTGAATATACAGTGGAATTTTTACATTACAATGCCTGCCTTGGTCACTGTGGAATTTACACTCCACCATGAAGTGTTTTTGTTCTTTTTCAGCAATTACATCCACTTCGTGATTGACGCAATGACCCTTCACAGTCACACCCACCCTAGTTCTAAAGCCTTGATAATTGAGGATTTCTCCAACAAATTTTTCAAAAGGAAAGCCAGTAGGACCTAATTCCATAATGGCTTTTTTCAGCTTATAACGAGCTGCGGTGGGGCGATTACTTCTGCGTAATAGTGCAAACGCTGTTTTGTATATTTCTTTGGTACTAATACCTTCATACAACGATACTTCTACTTCATTAATAACTTGTTGTATTACCACATCACTAGCTCCTGAACGTTCTAGTGAATGTTTGAGTTTGGACTGATCAAATTCTTCTTTTTCACCAGTCATTTTTACTATTTGAATGTTCTTACTTTTCATGCTCAGTTTTTTTTGATTGTAAAAACCACTTTTCACCTGAAAAGATCAATACCATCAATCCTACAGAGAGAATAATTATAAAGGGGTCTGTATCTAATTTTATCCAAAGAAATGCACCTAATATTATTACATCAAACAAAATAGCTGTAATTAATATTGCAGGATTAACGTTTACTTCCTTACGCAAATGTTTCAATACTCCCCAATGAATCACAATATCCATAACGATATAAAAAATAGCTCCTAAGGAAGCAATACGGGTAAGGTCAAAAAATATAGTCAGTAATATAGCTATCACAACAGTATATACTAACATGTGCTGCTGTATTCTACCAGGCATCCCAAAATGACTGTGTGGGATAAGCTTCATTTTAGTGAGCATGGCAGTCATTCGAGAAACCGCAAAGACATTGGCAATTACACCAGAAATAGTGGCTACAATTGCAATTCCCACCGTAAACCAAAGTCCGTATTTACCAAATGCAGGGCGAGCAGCCTCAGCAAGTGAATAATTTTTTGTCTCTACAATGCTTGAAATAGAAAGATTACTAGAAACGGCAAAGGCTACAAGAATATAAACAACAGTGCATATCAGTAATGAAATAATAATAGCCCGACCCACATTTTTATGAGGATTAACCACTTCTGCTCCACTATTGGTAATGGTAGTAAAACCTGCATAAGCAAGTGTGGTTAAGGCAAACGCTCCAAGATAACTTGGAATAGAATATTTATTTGAAATTTCAGAAGAAAGTGCTTCTGAAAATGAAAACCCCGCAGCCCATAAGCCCCCAATAGCAAAGATTGTAATGCCACCCACTTTTAGAATTGCCATTATGAATGCAGACTTTTCTACTGTTTTATTGCCAGCCATATTGATTAAAAAAGTACCAATCAATAGAATGACTCCCAAAACTGGCACCCAGATACTATTATCATCCCCATCAAAAAGTTGCAGGGTATAAGAACCAAATGTACGTGCCACTAAGCTTTGATTAATGACCATAGCAAAAGCCATCAACAAGGCAGAACCTGTAGTAATTGTAGTTTTGCCATAGGCTTTTTGTAAAATCATAGCAACTCCTCCAGCCGAAGGAAAAGCGTTGGAAACTTTTATATAGGAATAAGAGCTGAAGGCTACAAGGACAGCACCAATGAGAAATATGAAAGGGAATATTTCTCCAGAAAGTTCTGCTACCTGCCCCAGTAGGGCAAAGATGGCAGCACCGATCATTACTCCCGTACCCAGTGATACGGCTCCTGTTAAACTTAAACTTCCTTTTTTATATTCTTCTTCCATTTAACATTACTTTTTTAAATTCTAAATTTCCTTATTATCAATCGGTTTCCTTTATCATAAGTAAAATAGCTCCACGCCCAGTTAAGCCCTACTAATAATTTATTCCTGAACCCACTGATAGACAGTAAGTGTACGACCGACCATAACAGCCAAGCAATATAACCTCCAAACCTTAATTTCCCTATATCAGCAACTGCTTTTCGTTTCCCTATGGTGGCTAAAGAACCTTTATCTTTGTAAGAGAATCTTTTCCGCTCTTTGCCCTGTAATTGCAGCAATATGTTATTGGCTAATTGCTTTCCTTGCTGAATAGCCACCTGTGCTACCATAGGATGTCCCGAAGGATAATGGTCAGACACCATTGCTGCAATGTCTCCTACGGCATAAATATTTTCGTACCCCTTTATACTGCAATAATCATCCACCAAAATGCGATTACCTCTTGCTATGTTTTCTTTATTAATGCCAGTTGGGACATTTCCTTTAACTCCAGCTGTCCAAATCATAGTTTTCGCTTGCAATAATACAGCTTTATCTGTTTTGATATTTAATCCATCATACGATTGAACTGACGTATTTAATCGTACATCTACACCTAATTTGTTTAAGAATTTTAAAGCGTTTTCTGAAGATTTATCAGACATAGCATTCAATAATTCGTCCTCAGCTTCAATTAGATAAATAGACATCATAGAAGCATCTAGTTCGGGGTAATCTTTCGGAAGGATGTATTTTTTAAATTCAGCCATTGCACCTGCGGTTTCTACTCCTGCTGGTCCACCACCTACAATGGCAAAATTAGTCAGCGCATTTCTTTCAGCCTCATCACAGGTTACCACCGCTTTTTCAAGGTTTTGTAAAACCAAGCTTCGAATGTCTAAGGCTTCCTGAATGGTTTTCATCCCAACACTATGTTGCTGCACATCTTGCAGTCCAAAAAAATTAGTGGTACTGCCAGTAGCAATTACCAAATGGTCGTATTCAACCGTTCCAATATCTGTAATAATTCGATTTGATTCCGACTGTATTTCATTCACTATTGCCATCCGAAAAAAAACATTCTTGTACCCGTTAAATAGTTTTCTGAGCGGAAAGACAATACTATCGGGTTCAATGCCACTAGTAGCGACCTGATAGAGTAAGGGTTGAAACTGATGAAAATTATTCTTATCCAATACAACTACCTGAACAGGTTTATTTTTGAGTTTTTTTACAAGAGAAATACCTGCAAAACCACCACCAATTACCACCACTCTAGGTAGAGAACTGTCTGGTAAACAGATTTCATCTCCTATTCTACATGTTTGCATAGGCGTCATTATTTTTACTTGTTTTTATTAGTTTATCCCAATATATATGTGTGTTCGTAATTGTATTATTTGTCCTTTATTGTTACATTGTAAAATCCCGCTATGCAGGCTCCAACCAGCCATCCAAGTATAAATGTTTCGATGATACCTATACCTGCTTCCCAAAGTGGAACATTCATACGAATGATAGTAGATACATCCAAACCATGTAACAAGCTATTGAAAAATTTGACTGTACCCGCATGACCAACAGTGGCCATTAAAAGTATGCAGCCCGTATAGAGTAATACTCCAGTTAAACCGAAGGCTAATCCGAATTTTTTAATGTTGATGCGATTCATTTGTTTCAGTTTTAAAAGTTTTAGTATGTTTTTCATGTAGACCGTGCTTATGTCCTCCGTGCATGGGCATCAGGAGATGACAAGCAAACATAGCGATGATAAAAATGAATAAAGAGACATCTTCACTTATACCTAGTGCTGGAGCAAAAAATATCAGTAGCAGAGGAAGTCCGCACCCCATAATCATCCAAAAAGTGTGTTTTTTCATTGTTCTTAATTTTTGTTCACAATAATATTAATTGTCTTATTCTAACGTTTTCTTCATTTCCTCATACTCATTCTTATTTATTTCCCCTGCTGCATATCTCTTTTTGAGAATATCCAAAGGAGTTTCTTTCTTTTTTCGCTGACCCGGAATGTCATAAGGGATCGCAAAAATCCAAAAGATAAAGATGAGCCAAAGAATCCACCAGAACCAGTGCATTCCCCAAAAATGGTGTCCGTCATAGTGCCACATAATAGTTGTTTTTAAAGGTTAAACATTTGTTATTTATTACTATACAAGTATATAGCTATGCACATACTTATTATTACCATATTTCATCTTTTAGTTATCATATTTTGTCAATAGGAATACGCATCCCCTTGTCAAGATTTTTATATTCTTTCAAGGTCATTCCCGTTTCTCTTTTGAACTGTCGTGATAAGGCGGATAAATTTTGATATCCCATCGCATAGGCTGTTTCACTAAAACTCAACTCGCCATTTTCAATCAATTCTTTAACCCTTTCTATCTTTAGGAGGATGCTATACCTTTCAATGGTTTTACCAAATATTTTTGAAAAGTTTTTGCTCAATAAATCATAGTTCTTATTCACCTTCTCTACCAGATAGTCCGAAAGCGTTTCATCGTGATTAGTATTCCAGATATAGTTAATGACCCATCTTTTTGTTTGCTCGGTAAGAATGCTTTCCTTATCCCATAAAATCTCAAACTCATTTTCCTGAATAATTTTATCAATCAGGGAATGACTTATTTTATTGGGACTGTAGCTAATTACAACTTTACCAAGCTGTATCTCGACCACTTCTGCTCCGGTTGCTCTCAACTCATTGTTTAGAACCTTTAAACAACGGCCGCAAATCATTCCTTTTATTTTAAACTCTTGTGTAATTGTTTCCATTATTAATTCTATTGATAAATAGTAGCTGTATATAGGTATATAAATAATGATATACATTACGTGTTCACTTGATATTTATCAGTTTTTTAAAGATGAAATGAATTCCATTAATATCTTTTTTTCTTCGTTAGATAATTTTGCATCTGAATGCAACCATAGATATGACGGTAAAGGCATTTTACCCTTTTCAATTTGTTCAGATATTACACGCAATTTGTTTCGTTTTCTACGTTCAGAATAATTTCCAAATTCACTAAAGTTCAATTCCTCCTTTCCTTCTTCAACGTGATGATCCATCATCAATCTGATAGGTTGAACTTGGCTATACCAAGGGTGATTGGTGTTGTTGCTATGACAATCGTAACAGGAAGTTTGCAAAATATTCAATACATTTCTCGGAACATCATAAACATAGCGAATATCAGTTTTTGGGATTTCTTCTTGTTGGTTAACATCAGTCGGGATAAATTGCATCCCGACTAATATAACCACCAAAACAATCGCTATTTTTTTCAACCACTTCTTCATTTAATTGATTATTCTGTTCACTTTTCCGCATGTTGGCATTTTAGTTCCCATATATGGATTGCTGATTGCTTCTTTATTGCTTATCCAAATTGCTCCATTATTATCATTAGCCATTGGACAGAAATCTTCATATAATTTTTGAGAAGTTCCGATAATGGCTATCAAATCTTTCACATCAATGCTCAACGAAATCAAATGTTCTCGTTGATGGTCAATTTTATCGGCATTTTCAGAAATGTGTTCTGCATTTTCAATGGCACTTTCCATAATTTCGTCCACTTCTTTTTGTTCATCCTCTGAAAGTCCAAAACCAGTAAATCCCTTTAGGGAAGCCGTTAATTTTTCGGATACATTAGCTGCCGAAGAAGCATCGTCTTTAACAAGCTGTTCATTTAATGAGAAGTAATGATTTAAAACTTGAGTCAAATCGCCCTTAATTTCCCCATTATTGGAAGTTATGTCTCGCTCTGCCGTTTCACCATGATTATGTAATGAATGGTCGTGTTCCATACTTTCTTGGTGTTCATGATTTTCATGATTGTTGTCTTTGGAATCGTTATTGTTTCCACATCCTCCTACTATCAAGCCCCCAGCTATTAGTAAGCTCATTAATTTTAGATTTCCTTTTTTCATTTTTTTTAAATTTAATTGTTTACAAATTATTGATTAAAGCGCCTAATAGGATTACTATAACTACACCCCAAATTAGTCGGGTTATCCAAACTTTGAATTTGGAAGGTGGTTTTGGTTCTCCTGTTTGGCAGCAACTTTTCATTTCTTAATGCTTATGATTATGCTCTTCTTTTTTGTTTTCAGGTCGGTCATACTGGCAACAACCTGGAAGTGCATTATAATCATCTTTCGAAGCTTTGTTAAACTGAGTGTCATGACCTACTGCTGCAATTTTTTCACTAACCGTATTAATGGAATAATTATTTTCACCAAAAGTGATGTCGCTAAATTTTACCGATAATACTTTGGTTTCAACATCCCAATTTGCTTCCTTAACTCCATCCACACTAAGTGCTGCTTTTTCAATTCTTTTTTTACACATCCCACAATTTCCGTAAACAGTAAAGGTGGCATTCACTAATTCTTCTTTTTCTTCTTGAGTAATTGTAGTACTAGTTTCCTGGCCAATTACTGATTGAACAGTTAACACACTGAATAGCATAATTGCTACTGTTCCGACTTTTAAAATTTGTTTTTTCATTGTTTTTTGATTTTAATTATTTATAAATAGTTTTTACTGTTTGATTATTATATTTTGTTTAATACGTTCTGTACAATTTCTATTTGAATATTCTCTTCAATAACTAATCCTTCTATATTTAAACCTAAATCATTTTTATTGATATTAAATTTAAGTGTTAATACACATGAAAAAAGACCTCGGTTAGCAATGTGTTCTAAATGTCCTGTACCTTTAATTATATTATTATTTGTTGATAGAACACCTTCTACATTAAAATCTAAAGGGGGGTGACCTTCTGTATTAATACTTTGAACACCCAATACACCTTTGTACTCAATAATTTCATATTTTAGTTGGGTTAGCTTTTTATCAAGAGAATCAATCCCTGTCTTAAAGTTTGACTTATCCATTTTCATTGTAAATCTGGCTGTTTCATAGTTAAGCTGGATTACTAACTCATCATTTTTGATTTTTAAAATAGAATCATTAGAAACTACTGTTATTAGCATTTTTCCATTAAGAGTTCTATAGATGTCTTGAGCCATAGTGTTAGTAGTAAAAAGAATAACAATTATTGTTATGAGCTTTAAATGAAATTGTTTCATAATATTTGATTATAATTTTTTTGTTACTTTTCAATTAATTCCATACCACATTTCGAACATGCTCCTGATTTGTTTTGTTCTATTTCAGGGTGCATAGAACAGGTGTAAACACTAGTTGTGTTTAATTCTAATCCTGAATAAGAAAAAACTGCTGAAACTATTTTCCCTTTTACCTGAACCTTCACAGTACAAGTAAATGATTCCAGTTTTTCCAACTGTGCTACAAAATGGTCATCTCCTTTTGCAAGCAAACTATCAGTTGTTGTTGAACCATCTTTGTACTCAATGGTAATTGTTCCAGTGCTTCCTTCGTTTGGTATTGGCTTTAAATTATTCTTAAGTAGGTAAAAAGATAGTTGGTCTTTTTTTAAAAAAAGGTTGGCAACCATTTCAATTTTATATTTACCCGCATTTTTTACCTCCCCTCCATTTGGGGATTGTTCCACTGCTATTGTATGTCCACCTCCATGACTGCCATGATTGTGTTGAGCATAAGTTGAAATAGATAATACAATACCTATTAACAAGAAAATTAACCTGACAATAAAAAGAATTCTTATTGTTTTTGAAATGTATGTTTTCATAATTATAGAATTAATTAATAATTTTAGTTCAATATTATTTTTTGAGTTCTTCCTATTCCTTTAGTTTCAACAGATATGAAATAAATTCCGTTTGAAAAGTTGGTTAAAGAATATGTTTTTTGGTACGTATTATCAACTGATGTAAGCTCGTTTTTCAAAACTCTTCCACTTATGTCTGTAATAGTTATCCTAACATTTCCATCTTGCTTTTCAGGAAATTTGATGGTAATTTGACCAGATGACGGATTGGGGTAAACTGAAAAACCAGCTTCAAACTCCGTTTCCTGAACATTCGTTATTCCTGTTATGTTATCCCCAACATAAATATTGTCAATATAAAGATTATTGCCCCCGTCTGTTACATTCACGATTTTAAGTTGAACATAAGTGGACGTTCTGTAATTATTCAATGAAATATAAGCGTTTTTCCATTGTGTTGAATCCGGTATAAAAGGTGTTGTCTGTGTTGGACCTGTTACAAGTGCCGTTTGCGTTCTATAAAATACTTGTGTAAAATTCACCCCACAATCGGTTGATAGCAATACTAAAAGTTCATCTGAAAAAGTAGGGTCTGATTTGGCATAAGCCCATTTAAAACTCATATATACATTAGAATCCGGGTCAGAAGAAGTAAGGTCAAAATAAGGCAATACTAATTCATCAGATGAACCATAGTTGGTATTAATTAAGTTGTTAATTTTAATGGAATAGTTTCCAGAAACAGAGGCAAACGAATCTAATTCCCAAGTTACGCCTCCATCATAATTAACAATGGTAAGGGAAGAAGGCGGATAAATACCTAAGTCGAAATCCTCACTATACGAAAGTGAATTACCAATTCCTGGCTGACTAACGGTTATATATCCTACAACTTCCAAACTATCACTTCCTGTACTATCTGTTACAACCAATTTTACAGCATAAGTACCTGTTGAACTATAGGTAACTGTAGGATTTTGACTAGTTGAAACAGATGGTGTTCCACCTGGAAACGACCATTGCCAATTAAATGGATTATTTAAAGACCTGTCCATAAAATACACATTATTCCCAACACATATATTAGGAGTAAGTGTTACAAAATCGGCAATTGCTTGGCAATTAGTTGGAGCAATATAATTGCTATCGCAACCCGTTGCTATGAGATTAGACGTTGTCCAAATTTGAGTACGGATAGTATCAAGCGTTGCCTGAATACGTTGTTTTTGCCCTGCAGTAAACATATCCTTACAAGCATCGGGAGTGTAGTTCATATAATTTTCCTTGAGGTCATTTAAGTCAGGGATGTCATTTGAACAAGTATTCAACGTATTGCAATTAAAACTTGGAGATGCCTGAGGTGGCGTATCACAAACATAATCACCATCAGTGCAAGTATCTATTCCGCATCCATTATTAAAAGTATGATAAAGACCGAACCAGTGTCCCAATTCATGCGTAGTTGTTCGCCCAAGACTAGAAGAAGCTGTTCCTGTATTTCCAAAATAAACGTGTCTGACTACCACCCCATCTTCATCTGGCGGTCCTCCCGGAAAGGAAGAATAACCTGCAACATTTCCATTGATGCTTTTTACCACATAAATATTCAAATATCGAGTATTATCCCAAAAGCTCAACTCTTTTAAAAGGCCCCTTTGGTAGGTTTGATGATTAGTGAAAGAAGATTTAATACGTACAATTCCGTTTGTACAATTACCGTTAGGGTCTTTTTTTGCCAAACAAAATCTCACTTCGGTATCTACTCCATTACCATCTCCATTGGTTCCGGGCAATTTCCCAAAATCTTCATTGAGTATTTGTATCTGACTTTGCACCTGAGCTTCCGAAATATTTTCTGTTCCTCCATCATGAATAATATGTACCACTACTGGTATAATATATATGCCGTGAGAGGATGCTTTGTTAAATGACTCGGTGAATTTTTTTTGTATGGCTGCCTGAATCTTTTGCTCTGTTTCTAATAAAGATTTTTTGTTGTTGCTTGTTTCATCAAACAAACATGGTTGATAAACATCGGTTTGCTGACTAAACCCTTGAAATAAAATCAAGGTTAAGATTATTATTGAAATGATTTTTTTCATAGCTTTCTAAATTTTAATTATTATTTAATTTCTTTCGTTATTTCCCCGCACTTAAGCATAGACTTTCCGAAGTAGGGGTTCTTAATTTCTTTTTCGGAACTTAGCCAGTCGGCTCCTTTATCGTTATTAGCCATAGGGCAATATTGAATGTAGAGTGTTTTGTCAAAAGGATTAAAAGTATTGGTCATTTCAATCATAGTGATGGAAACTTGAAGAAACTTCTCTCTCACTTCTTCAATGTTTGATAAATGAGGTACATGTTGTAAGATATTTTTTAAATTACTGCTGAATTTCATCCAAACAGTATGAGACTCTCCTGTAAATATACTCATATTAATTTTTGCGAGATTATCTTGCATAGATACAGCTACTTTTTTAGCTCCTTCCACATTATCTGCTGCCAAAAGATCTTTGAATTTAAGATAATCGACATAAACAGGTTGAAGTGCTTTTTTTGCTTCCTTACTGATAGAGATGGGTTTGCTTGGCTTTACATCTTTTTGTTTTTCAGTAACTTTAGCATCTTCCATCTTTATTTCTCCATGGTTGTGTCCTGTCATTGTAACACCTCCTTCTGGATTCATCATGCTTGGTTTACCTGCTAATTGGGCTGCGGCATCTATACTAAATGTTCCATTAACGGCAATTTCTTCCCCTTCTTCCAACCCTTCTTTAATAATATAGCTGTCTCCCAATACTGTCCCAAGAGTTACATCACGCATTATAAAACTTACTCCTTTAGCATTTATATTTTTAACATAAACCACCGAACGTTTTCCTGTCCACATCACAGCCGTCTTTGGCACCACCAGCGAATTCGATTTATTAGCTAGTTTTGCTTCAACCACTCCAGAAACAAACATTTCCGGTTTTAATTTTTCAGTTGTATTGTTGTATTCTATTCGTGCTTTTGCTACCCTTGTTTTTGGGTCTATTACTGGGTCGAGATAGGTAATAGGAGCTTCAAAATTTTCACCTGGGAGCGAAGAAACAGTAAACGTAATATTATCTCCTTTTTTTATCCATGAAATATCCGATTCATATACATCAAACAACACCCATACTTTTGAGAGATTAGCGATTTCGTATAGTGTTTCTCCTTTACGAACATAATCGCCTAGATTGATTATTTTTTTGGTAACATAACCTGACACATCTGCTTGTATTGGGAACTCTTCTAGTATTTTACCGCTTTTTAATATTCCTTCAATTTGACTTTCTGAAAGTTTCCAATTTTTTAATTTTTCTTTGGCTGCATTAAAAAGTTGCGGCTGAGTTTCCATCATTTTTTGAGCTTCAAATAATTCTTCTTGAGTCACAACCAATTCAGGCGAATAAACACTTGCAATGATCTGTCCTTTATTTACAAATTCACCTGTAAAATTCACCATCAACTTTTCTACCCTACCCGGAATATGGGATGATTGTGAATAAACTAAACGCTCATCAACTTGTACTTTACCATTTAACCGAACTTGTTTTACAGGATTTATTTTTCCTACAAGAGCAGTACTCACATTGGCTAATTGCATAGCAGTTGGCGACATGCTAATTGCCATCGGATTAACTTCACTATCTTGATCATTTTCAAGAGGAATTAAATCCATACCACAAATAGGACAATCGCCTGGTTCGTTTTTTCGTATTTGAGGATGCATGGAACAGGTCCAAATGGTCTCTCCTGCTATTTCGGTAGTATGTTTATGTTCGTTTTTGGCAACATTTTTCTGTCCTCCAAAAATGAACCAACCTATTAACAGTCCTACTACCAAAGTAGCTGCGGCTATGTAAATGGTGTTTTTATTTATATTTTTCATTTTAATATGTTTTTGATGTTAAGTAATTGATTTTTGCTATAGCAATTTGGTATTGAGTCAAGGCTGTGGCTCTAATTTTCTGGTATTTCAATAATTGTTGCTGCATTCTCAATACTTCTTCGAACTCTTTACCCGAATTACCATACGAAGTAAAAAGCAAGTTCAACGATTGTTCTACAGTTTGTACTTGTTGTTCATAAAGTGCTAAAAGCTGCTCCTGTTGTTGAATTTCAAACCATACCATTTCATAATTAGATAGTAGGTTGTTCGTCATTTCTTCTTTTTGATACGCATAACTTTCCTGCATCAATTGAGCTTCTTTTACAGAAGCGTTGTACTTCCCTCTAAAAATAGGAATAGTCATAGTTACCATAGGCATTATTACATCTTTACCATTATCAGGCATGGTTACATCTCTGCGTTTACCCACCATAACATAATCCAACCCAATTCCAAATTTTGGCAAGCCTTGTTTTTGTGATGCTAATCCTGTAGCTTTACTTGCTTCCAATTTTAAATCCAATGCTTTTAAAGTTGGATTGGCAGCAAACAAAGAGTCTTTACGGAAATTCTCCGGGAGGCTTTCTGTTTTTAAAGAATCTACCATTACTACAGGTTCATTTTCCGGTCGGTTAAGTAATTTATTGAAAATAGTTATAAGTGGTTTTTCTTTCTCTTTTAAAATTTTCAAATTAGTTTGTGCATCTTTCAGCATAATATCTACCCGTAAAACATCTACCATAGATCCATTTCCGTTTTCAAACTTTTTGGTTGTAATGGTTTTATATGACTCAAGAATACGGATGTTTTCGGCTTCAATTTTTATCCATTCATTTAATTCATACAAGGGATAAAAAGCAGCAGCTACCTTAAAATATAATTTATTCCGAGCATCCATAAAAAGTTGAAACTTTGCTTCCGCCATTAATGCAGCAGCATCACCTTGTGCTTTTAAAGATCCAAACCAAGGAAACATTTGTGTAAGAGAAAACCTTGCCTGTTGAGGCCCAACACGTGTTTCAACCGGAGAAATAAAATATCCAAAAGAAAACGTAGGGTCGGGCAAAGTATTCACTTGTGACACTCTTTGCAAAACCGCTTCAAACTCTTTGTGTTTGGCTTTAAGTTCAGGGTTGTTTTCTGATGCTATTTTAAAATAATCATCTAAGGTTTGAGTAAATGCTAATCCGCTTCCAAGCCAACCTATAAATATGCTAATTATTATCTGTTTCATCTGTTTATATTTATTTTATTAAATCGGTCAGATATAACTCCCTTTATAATTTTTCCACCGAGTGAGGAACTTTTACTCATGGTCGTTTCATCGATTTATATTTTTTAATTTTCTTTCTTCTCTAATAGCGTACAACACGGGTACAACAAAATAGGTTATTGCCGCAAAAACCATCCCTCCAAAAGCAGGTATTGCCATAGGAATCATAATATCTGATCCACGACCTGATGAAGTAAGAATTGGCAGCAACGCAATAATAGTTGTAGCAGATGTCATTATTGCCGGTTTAATTCTTCGTTGCCCGGCTTCTACAATCGCCATTCTTATTCCTTTGAGTGTATCTGTTTTATTTTTTTCAAAACTTTGATCTAAATAAGTAGCCATTAATACTCCATCATCGGTTGCTAATCCAAAAAGAGCAATAAATCCCACCCAAACAGCTACGCTTAAATTAATTGTGTGTACTTGAAACAAGTCCCTCATATTGGTTCCAAAAATGGTAATATCTATAAACCATGGCTGCCCGTAAAGCCACAACACAAAGAAACCTCCACTAAACGCCATTGCTATTCCGGTAAATACCATTAATGATGTTGTAATTGACTTGAATTGAAAATAAAGAATGAGAAAGACTATCATTAAAACTAAAGGAACAATAATAGCAAGGCGTTTTTCAGCTCGCACCTGATTTTCATAACTTCCCGAAAATTTATAACTAATCCCCGCAGGAACTATCAATTCTCCGGCATCAATTTTATCTTGAATCATTTTTTGAGCATCATTAACTACTCCCACTTCCGAAAAATTCTCTTTTTTATCAAATAACACATAGCCCACCAAAAAAGTTTCTTCACTTTTAATCGCTTGTGGTCCACGCACATATTCAAAATCAACAAGTTGAGAAAGCGGTATTTGTGCTCCTGTAGGAGTTGACATTAAAATACTTCCCAATGCTTCCGGATTATCACGAAGCTCTCTAGGATAACGAACTCTAACAGGAAAACGCTCTCGACCTTCAACCGTTGTTGTAATCTTCATTCCACCAATAGCAGTTTCAATAGTTTGTTGAACATCTTCTATGCTCAATCCATATCTGGCAATTTCTTCTCTGTTGATATTAAGATGTAAGTAAGGTTTGCCAACTATTCGGTCAGCAAATACCGCTTCAGATTTAACACTTGGCACTTTTTTCAAAACCTCTTCTAACTTCATTCCAAACGCTTCAATAGATTTTAAATCCGGTCCATACACCTTTATTCCCATAGGAGCTCGCATTCCTGTTTGTAGCATCACCAATCGTGTTTCTATAGGTTGTAATTTTGGTGCAGAAGTTAATCCCGGTATTTTGCTTACTTTAACAATTTCATCCCAAATATCATCTGGAGATTGTATGTGTGATCTCCAATTGCGAAAATAACTTCCATTATCATCAGGTATTAAAACTTGACTGTTTACTCCTCTTAATAATGCTTCCTCATTAGAAAGCGTATCTCCATTATTAAGTATAAAACGATTGTTTTTATCTACTTTAAAACGAACTCGATGCCCTTTCTCGTTAAGCATATATTCGGGGTGGTAATTAATGATATTTTCGTACATGGAAATTGGAGCCGGATCTAATGCAGATTCTACCCTTCCTAGTTTTCCCACGGCCATATCTACTTCAGGAATATTAGTCAATAACATATCCAATTGAGCCAAGGTATTTTTGTTGTATTCTATTCCCGAGTGAGGCATAGATGTAGGCATTAGCAAAAAGCTGCCTTCATTGAGCGAGGGCATAAATTCTTTTCCCATTCCCGGAAAAGTTTTTTCTAGCCCTTGCCAAACACTTGTTGTTCTAATATCTACATGTACTACATCAAAACCTTTAGACACAAAACCAAAAATAGCACTGAATCCAAACCATATTACAACTCCAAGAAAAATTAAAAAAGAAGGAATAAAAAGAAAGGTTTTTTTGTGGTCTAAACACCATTTTAAAATAGATTTATAATAGTGTTCCAATAGCGAGAACAAACCTAAAATAGAACCTACCAATAGGGCTACAAAAACCACATTTAACATAAGGCTTTTGCCTGCTCCTAAAGGAAGCCAATATTTGGCTAAAAGCCATATAACTCCGACAACTACAATAATTATTTCTGAATGATTTAATAACCAATTTGCAGTTTTTTTAAGCTTGTTTTGTTTTTCAGTATTCTTTTCCGAATTAGTAGTTAGTCTAGCTAATTTTTTGTCTCTAACTTCCTTTAAAATTCCTGTTATTCCGAAAGCAAATAAAATCGTTCCTGCCCAAAATTGACCAAGTAAAAAACAAGCTATTGCAACAGGGATTAGCCCCATATTAATTCCTTTCTGAATTTTTTTACTTTTAATTCTTGCACCAAAAAACCAATGAGCCAACATCGGAAGAATAAATAAAGCAACTATAAGAGCGGCAATAAGAGCAAATGTTTTCGTGAAAGCTAAAGGGCCAAATAGTTTTCCTTCTGCTGCTTGCATTGTAAACACTGGGATAAAACTTACAATGGTGGTAGAAACAGCCGTTAAAATAGCTGAACTAACCTCTGAAGCTCCATTATAAATGGTATCTATTAATTTTTGCCCCACAGGAGCTTCACCAATGTGTTTAATAATGTTTTCTGATAGAATTATCCCTAAATCTACCATTGTACCTATAGCAATAGCAATACCTGATAAAGCCACAATGTTGGCATCAACACTAAAATAACGCATTGCAATAAATACCATAAGTATTGCAATTGGCAATAAGCTAGAAATTAGAAATGAAGCTCGTAAGTTGTACACCATTACGATAACAACTAAAATAACTATTAAAATTTGAAGTGACAAGGCTTCTTCAAGCGTACCTAATGTTTCATAAATCAAACCCGAACGATCATAAAATGGAACTATTGTTAATTGACTTTCAATTCCATTAGCAAGTATTTTTTTAGGCAATCCGGGGCTTATTTCTTTTATTTTATCTTTTACGTTGTTAATTACATGCAACGGATTAGCTCCATAACGAGCCACTACAACACCTCCCACAACCTCTGTCCCGCCTTTGTCTAGTAATCCTCTTCGAATAGCCGGTCCTAGACTAACAACACCTATATCTTTTATTCTTATAGGTACATTTTCCTGAACAGCTACAACTGCTTTTTCTACATCAGCAACTTTTTTGATGTAACCCAACCCTCGCACTAAATATTCTGCTTGGTTTATTTCAATAGTTTTAGCCCCGACATCACGATTAGATTTTTGAACGGCTTGCATTACTTTATGCAACGGTATGTTATATGCTTTTAAAGCATCCGGATTAACATCAATTTGGTATTCTTGTACAAACCCACCAATAGAAGCAACTTCAGAAACCCCTTCTGTAGCATTTAATCCATATTTTACATAAAAATCCTGAACTGCTCGTATTTCATGTAAATCCCAACCACCTGTTGGGTTTCCGTCTTTATCTCTACCCTCAATGGTGTACCAATACACTTGACCTAAAGCGGTTGCATCAGGACCAAGAGCAGGTTGAACACCATCAGGGAGTAATCCGGCAGGTAATGAGCTTAATTTTTCAAGAATTCTTGATCGAGACCAATAAAATTCTATATCTTCAGAAAAAATGATGAAGATACTGGAAAATCCAAAAACCGAAGTACTTCGGATAGATTTAACACCCGGAATACCTAACAAATAAGTTGTTAAGGGATAAGAAATTTGATCTTCAATATCTTGTGGAGAGCGACCTTGCCATTGTGTAAAAACAATTTGTTGGTTTTCGCCAATATCAGGAATAGCATCCACAGGAACCGGGTCTGAAGGTAATACTCCAACCTGCCAACCAAAAGGAGCTGTTATAACTCCCCATGCTACAAAAACCAACAAAACAATAAGTGTAACTAACTTATTATGAAGGAAATATTTTAATGCTTTATTTAACATAGTCTTAATGAATTGATGTGCAAATAAGTGATTGTGCAAAAAGATTTAACGCACAAAAAATACTGTTGATACTAAAAAATATCACGCATCTTATTCCCGATAATTATCGGGGGCACAAAAATCAAATTAAGAAAGACTGAAAAAGCACAGGAATGTCTTTTTCTGGTAAAGGAACTTTATATGTTTTATAAGTTATAAATTCTTCTTCATTTTGGGGTAATGAAAATAAAATAATTACCACATTTAATAAAGATGTAGCATGTTTTATATTTACTTCCACTTTTGAAGTCTGAAAATTATCTTTAATAGAGTATTGTATTAACTGTGTATCACAACAGTCTTTCTCTGTCATTTGTGAATGGTCTTCACATGTAAAATCTCTATCTTTTTCCATTCCACAACCAAAATCAGAAGTATCTAATAAAAATGAATGTTTAAATACATGACCACCACAAAAATGCGTAGCAAAACTTAGATGAGAAGAGCTCGCTAAGAAAAACAGTGCTAAAAATATGGCTGCTACTTTTTTAAACATAATGCTAAATTATTAAAAAAACTTCAAGTAAGAGGTTTTTAACAATAATTAATATTAGCTATCCTACTTTTTTATACTTATTTTAGTCAAAGGACTTGTGTTTATTTTTAATTCAACTATATTTGCAGCAAATACTTTTAGGGGATGTAGCTCAGTTGGCTAGAGCGCTTGACTGGCAGTCAAGAGGTCGTGGGTTCGAATCCCATCTTCTCCACTGCGGAATTCAATTGAATTGAAATCAGTCGAATTCTTTTTTCCTCTCTAATTACTAGCATTTGAAGTCCCTACACAAATATTTAAGCTATTTAGTTCGTTTTGTTGTTGAAGAGAGCTCTTCACTACATAACGACAAACTAATTGTTGCTATTCAGGATGGAAAATACGTACTCAACACCCAAAACGCTAACTATTCTTTTGGCAGCCTGCATAGGGTTTTTCAAAAAGCGTTTAAAATTATTAACCTAAAAGAAAGAAATTTTTCTTCTTGCTTACTGTTAGGAGGAGGTGCCGGAAGTGTTCCCTCTATTTTGTACAAGGAGTTAAACTTAAACTTATTTACCACCGTAGTAGAAATTGACAAAGAAGTGATTCGACTTGGCAAAAAGTATTTTAAGCTAGGAGATTACCCCAATCTTACAATTGTGAATGAGGATGCTTTTGTTTTTGTTTCTAACACCACCGAAACCTACGATTTAATTGCCATAGATATTTTTAAAGACGTAATGGTTCCTGAACGTTTTATTTCTCCTGTGTTTTTCGATAACATAAAAAAACGACTCAATCCGAATGGTGTAGTTATTTTTAATTTTGTAAGCTTTGATTTTGAGACAAAACAACAGGTTAAAAACATAGAGCAACTACTCTCAAACGTTTTTAAAGCGTACAACATTACTACCCATAAAATTGAAAGTATGAATAGAGTTTTTATTGTGGAAGAGGTTTAACCAAGAGTTTTAGTATCAACATAATAACGAATAACAAATATTAATTGTAAAATACCTATTAAAAAAAATAGCAATTTTAGTTTGTGCCAAAACTTCTACTTCATCCATAAATTATTAGTTACCAGATTTTTTTAACCCAACGCCATTATTAACATTCCAAGACTCATTATAATCATTAATCCATCTTCTATAATGGTTACTGTACTCATTGGTAGATTAAAAACATCTCCCAAACAAGCACATTTAATCGTTTTTTTGTCCAATACGGTTTGTAAAACTCCAATAATACTTACTGACATCACCACAAAGGTTAAGCTATTTGTTATGATTGGGTTGAAATTAATCAGAAATGCTATCCCTAATAATAATTCTGTAAAAGCATAGATGTAACCCCAAGCTGGAAATTTCCGTGCTATGATATCATACATTAAATAACTGTCCTTAAATTCTTTTAAGTTCAACATCTTAAAAAACGAAAAAGTCAAAAAGAATCCTGCCATAAAGTGCCGCATCCATCTTGAAATATCTATGTTTTCAAGAGTGAGTTCCACAAGGGTAGTAGTTAAAAAAATGTACACAAAGATGAGTAAAACAGGTTTGTAAGTAGTAAACCAAGATTTAGTTTGTTCTACTGCCTCATTGTGCTGTATGGCAGAAATTTGATATTTGTCGTCTAATGCGTTTTGTAGATCGGACAAAGCAATGTGTTTTTCCATTGTAATGGTTGCGGCATTATTGTCTTTTGAAACTTCTACAGCCGTTACATTATTTATGGATAACAAAGCCGATTTTACTTTAGCTTCACAGCTTCCACAGGTCATTCCTGTTAGTTGATAAGTATGTGTCATAATTTTATTTTTTTGATTATAACACAAAGGTCTATCCTTTTCAGTAATTAAATATTGTACTATTTTGGAATGAATTTGTAAAATTTATAACTCTTCTATAGACTTGCGTTTAATTGTTTGCATACTTTTGAAGTGACTTGGTGTAAGACCTGTTACTTTTTTAAACTGATTGCTTAAATAGGCAACACTTGAATAATTGAGCTGAAAAGCGATTTCGCTCAACGAAAGTTCATCATATACTAATAGTTCTTTTACTTTTTCAATTTTTTGAAAGATGTAATATTTTTCAATAGTAATTCCTTCAACTTGTGAAAATAAATTACTCAACATACTGTAATCTTGATGGAGTTCTTGTATCAAATAATCTGAAAGTGTTACTTGCAAGTTGTTATTTTTATTCTGAACCAAATCGATAATTCGATTTTTTATTTTTTCAATCGTTTTAGTTTTTTTATTGTCCAAAAGGTCAAAACCAAAAAATTGAAGTTCTTGCTTGAGTTGCTCTTTTATAACGGAAATATCATTTTCTTGTAAGGTAACTTCTCCTAATTCCACTTGCACAGGATGTAGTCCCAATTTTTCAAAGGTTGTTTTTACCACCATTTTACAGCGGCTGCATACCATATTTTTAATATATATCGTCATTTTTCCATCTTGCAGCACAACACCCAGCCATACGATACTTTTTTACTAATGACATTAAACGTTGCATTTATGTGTCATAAAATCAGAGGTTATAGACTTAACATGAATATATTAGGGTTCTAAATCAAATTAATTCGCTTAATTAACTCCTCTTTGTAAGAACCACCAATAGGTATTAATTTTTTTCCACCCTCAATTACAATATTAGGTTGTTCTATGGCTAAAATTTTGTCTATTCTAACAATAAACGAGCGATGTACTCTTTGAAATTCTTTTTGAGGTAACTTTTTCTCTATATCTTTCATTGTAGAATGAATAGTATATTTAGCGTCAGCAATATTAATTACCACATAATCTTTAAGAGCTTCTACAAACAAAATAGCAGAAGTTTTTACTTTTACCAACCTAGAGTTTGATTTTACAAAAATAACTCCATCAGCAGCATCTTTATTCTCCACTAATGAATATAAAAAATCTCTTTCTTTAATAACCTCTCTTTCTTTAGAATGCTTATACAATGCCATTTCTATAGATGTATGTAAATCAATTTCTTTAAAAGGTTTAATAATGTATCCGTAAGGTTCGGTTACCTTGGCTTTACTCAAGGTATTTTCATCAGCATAAGCGGTTAAATAAATTACCGGAATGTTTAGGGATGCTTTAATTTTTTCTGCAGCATCAATTCCACTCATATCTCCTTTAAGCATAATATCCATTAACACCAAATCAGGCTTATGTTCTTCAGCTAATTCAATAGCTTTTTCACCTGTTGAAGAAGCTCCAACAATATTATATCCTAATTTTTTAAGGCTTTGTTGAATGTCTTTTGAAACGATTGCCTCATCTTCAACTACAAGTATATTGTTTTTCTGCATTATTGTGTGTGTTTAAATATTATGTTATAGGTAGTTCCTATTGTATTTTCTTGTGTTATTGTTCCATTTATCTGTTCAACTAAAGTAGTTACTAACTGCAAACCTAATGATTCTGTATTTCTAAAGTCTAGGTTTTTAGGTAATCCTACCCCATTATCTGATATACTTAGATAAACATTTTCTTTATTTGTTTTTAAGCTTATTAATATGTATCCTTCATTTTTTCTACTTTCAGGGAATGCATATTTTAACGCATTCGAAACTAATTCATTTATTATTAACCCGCAAGGTATTGATAAATCTAAGTTTAACGATACTTTGTTAATATCTAGCTTTAATTCTATTAACTCATTGTTAACGAGGTATGAATGTACTAAATTTTTAGACAAATTTACAACATATTCTGAAAAATTTATCTGCGAGAAGTCATTTGTTTGGTATAAACTTTCGTGGATAAACGCCATAGACTTAATCCTATTCTGGCTTTCCTTTAATATGGTAAGTATTTTTTCATCATGAATATAAGACGATTGTAAATTTAAAATACTGGAAATAACCTGTAAATTATTTTTTACTCTATGGTGAACTTCTTTTAATAAAATTTCTTTTTCCTTTAATGAGTTTTTAAGCTCTTTTTCGGCTATCATTTTTTCGGTAATATCATGAGCCATTCCCGACACTTCCGAGACAGAACCATCATCATTAAAAATAGGACTTAAAAAAACTTCTTTAATAGAAAGTTGTCCTTTTTTGTTTTTTCTTTCTGTTATAAACTCAATTTTTTTACCTTTAAAAACTTCGTTGTATTTTTCTGCCCAAAAAGCTTCCAACTCACTATTTTTTTCAAATAAATTAGCATTATTAATTGTTGGTTCTTTACCATAAGAATCAACAAAAGATTTGTAATAATTTTGATTATAAGAGGTTAGTCCAAAAACTTTATGATAGGTCCAAAATAAATGCGAACTATTTTCTATAATAGATTGTAGTTTGGCTGTTTGCTGTTTAGTTTGTTCTTCAGCAATTTTTTTATCGGTTACATCATGAGAAATTCCTGAAACTTCAGAAACCGTTCCGTCTTCATTGAAAATTGGATTTAATACTACCTCCTTATATATTTTTTCTCCTGTGGGAAGCATTTGTTCTATGGTAAATTGTTGTGTTTTCCCTTCAAAAACTTCTTTATATTTTTTATCCCAAAATGGTTGATTTTTTTCTTTCTTAAGAAGCGAATTTAATTTTAGCTTATGTATATCATTATGAGGTTTATATCCATAAAGCTTATAAATTTCTTCAGCAAATTTTTTATTAAACGATGTAATTCCTCTATTCAAATCATACGTCCAAATCATATGAGTATCTATTTCAATAATAGATTTTAATCTAGCCGATTGTTCATAAATTTTACTTTCATCATATTTACGCTGGACAGTAAGGGCGATACTTCCAGAGAAAAACTCTAAGATCTCAATAGTTTTTTCATCAAAAGCATATTTATTATCATACGATTGTATCGTTATAAATCCTATAGTTTTGTTTTTAATTTTAAGAGGAACTCCTACTAAAACTTTACATAACGGACCATAAATATCAATTTTACCTTCTTCTTTAAGTCGCATTAGGTCCGATTTATATAAAATAACCGGTTTTTGATTTTTTATAAGGTATTCATTCACTCCTTTTTTATTTTCTCTAGGAGCAAGTTCTATTACACCATTTCTAGTAGAATCATAAAAATAAAGAAATTCTATGGCTGTCTCACTTTTTTTATACGAAATTCCAAAAATATTAGTATCTATAATTTTACCTAATTCACTTCTTATACCTTCATAAATATCTAAAGGATTAATTTTTTCAGTTATATTTTTAGCAATATTGTTGTAAACATTTTGCAATTTATTTTGCCAACTTTCTTCTGTAATGTCTCTTAGTATAGATCGTGTCGATATAGTTTTGCCATCACTAATTTTACTACTTATATCTCCATCAACAATAATTCTTTTACCTTTTTTAGTAAGTAAACTAAATGTTATTCTGGTTTTAGAAGACTTATTGGAATTCATTATTTTAGTAAAGAACTGTTTACAATGTTGTTTGTCTTCAGGATGAATAAATTCGAATATATTTTTATTTTTAAGCTCTTTGGTAGTATATCCTAATGCTTTTTTCCAAGCATTATTTACATAAATAATATTTCCTTTGTTGTCAATACTTTGTATTAAATCTGATGCATTTTCAAATAAATCTCTATATTTTTCTTCACTTTCAATTAGCTGCCTTTCAGCTTTTTTCATTTCAGTAATATCTCTAGAAACACCCATTGTTCCAATAATTTCACCTTTTTCATTTTTCAATACAGATGCTGAAAGAAATGAAGTAAACTTTTCTCCTTTTTTATTGATATTGGTTATTTCTCCTACATAAACTCCTTTTTTATTTAATTGATTAATAACATTTTGATATTCTTCTTTATTAGCATAAACGTTAGAAATATCTTTATTTTTAATTTCGTTTTTAGTATACCCAAATGCTTTTTGAGCAGCTTTATTATATTCTATAATTTTTCCTTTATTATCGGAAGCACAAATTATATCTAATGAACTATTAATTATGCTATTAGTATATTTTTGATTTTGAATAAGTTGCTGCTCGATTATTTTTCTTTCAGCAATTTCCTTTTGAAGAGATTTATTAGATTCTTCAAAAAGCTGTAGTCTAAATTTTTCTTTTTCTAATTGTTCTCTTTTTAGTTGGTCGGTAATTTCTATAAGTGTTCCTTCTACTCTTTTAGTTTGTTTATTAACTATACTAACATTAGTCAATACCCATAATTCTGAACCATCTTTTCTTTTTTGTCTTAGCCTATAGTTAGTTAAATATTCGTTTTTATATAAATCCTTAATATATTTTTCTCTATCATCTTTAACAAAATAGAGCATTTCTGCATTTTTTCCAATAAGCTCTATTCTAGATTTATAACCAAAATATTTAGCAAAAGAATTGTTACATTCTATTATAATATCGTTTTCAGTAATAAATACACCTGCTAAATTTTTGGTAAACAGATTTCTATATAATTCTTCTTTTTCTTTTAAATGAAGCTCAGCTATTTTTTGTTTAGAAATATCTCTAATAACACCAAAATTAGTAAGCAGTTTGCCTTTTTCATTAAATTTAGAAACTATTTTTTCTTCTAACCAGCTATAATCTTTATCTGTTTTCTTTTTGAATCTATACTCAACTGTAACTGGTTTTTCTTTATTATGAAAAATTTCTTCTGCTGCATTTTCTATTTTAGAAATGTCATCAGGATGATAAAATTGCTTTTTTTCTTCCCATGATATTTTAACGAAATCATCTAAATTTTTGCCTAAAATTTTCTTTAGTTGTGAGTTAGAATAATCAAAGCTTCTATTTTTATTATCTGTAAAATCTATACTGTAAATTCCTTCCTTAATATTTTCTAAAACCAAATTCAGTTTTTCCTGATTGTTTTTTATTTTATTTTGATATTCAACTCTTTCGGTAATGTTTCTTCCTGTTGCTACTAAAACATTTTTACCTAAATACATTCCTTTTCTTAAAATAATTTCGTGTAAAAATTCTTTTCCATTTTTATCAATTATCCACCAATCAAAATATTGGGTTTTTCTTTTGGCTTTTTTTATTAATTCAGGAATTTTATTAACATCATTCTTTTTTTTATTGCTAAAGTATGCAGGTGTTTTTCCTATAAGCTCTTCTTTTTTATAACCTAAAATATTTACTACAGTAGAATTTACATCAATAAATTGTCCTTTATCATTAATCATATAAATTAAATCAGGACTATTATTTAAAAGATCCTTATAGCTTTTTTCTGAAACTTTTATTTTATCGCTTAATAGTTTACTTTCTGTTATATCTCTAAGAACAGTAATAGTTTCTACTAAATTTCCTTCTTTATCATATTTAGCATTTAATGTTTCATCAAGCCAAATAAATTCTTCTTTACCTTTAGGTTTAAACCTAAATTGAGTATTTGTTCTTGTTTTATTATTATCGTATAAATCTCGTATTGTTTTACTAATAATTTTTAAATCATCGGGATATATTCTTTTTTGAAGTTCTCCAGAAATTCCTTCTTTAGCAAATTCTTCTTTTGTTAATCCTGTTAATTGTTTAATTTGTGGGCTAATAAATACTAATTCTTTAGTTTTATTTTCGGAGTTAAATTTTACATTATAAATTACTTCTTCAATATTTTCTAAAATAAACTCTTTTTGAGTAGTAGCATCTACTTTCTCAGTAATATTTTTTGCTGAACCAAAAATGCTTTTTAATTTTCCATTTTTGTTATAGGTAGGTGTAAAACTTTCTTCTATCCATACATATTTATTCAATTTTTTATTGAAAAACCTATATTGAATAGTTTTACTAGTTTTTTCCTTTTTACTATTAGTTACTATTTTAGTAAGTTCCTCTATATCATTAGGATGAAAATATTCAAATAATTTTTCTTGATTTTCAATATATTCTTTTTTACTTAAACCAAGAACTTCTTCTATTTGTGAACTTAAATATTCAAATTTTTTATTTCCATTTTCATCAAAAGAAATCTGATAAAACATTTCTTTAATATTATTTAATACCAAAGAAATATTTTCTTGATTTTGTTTAAGAATTTCTAATTCTTTAATTAATTCCTCTTTTGTTTTATTGGAATAATCCACCGTTTATTTAATCTTTGATCCGTTTATTTTATAGTTTTCACCATTTTTATATTCTACTATAAGAGATAATTCTCCTAATTCATTATAACTTTTCCAATTACCTGTTTTAACCCCCATTATATAATTTTCTTCTCTTTTAATTTTTCCACTTTCAAAATAATATTTATGTTTTCCATCAGGTAAACCATCTACAAATTTACCTTCAAAATGTAATTTTCCATTAGGAAAAAAATACTTCCAAACTCCATGTCTTTCACCATCTATATATTTACCAATTTCTTTATGATCTCCTAATTCATAAAACCATTCATCTTCTTTTTTTCCATCTATAAATTCTCCTTTAGTTATTAATGTTCCATCTTCAAAAAATTCTTCCATCAATCCATCTCTTAAACCTTTCCTATAATTTTCTTCTCTTAAAACACTTCCATTTGGATAATACCAAATCCATTTTTCTATAGGTTTTCCTCCTTCCATGTAGCTACCTTTTTGTTGTAATTGATTATTAACAAAAAAGTATTCCCATTCATCTATTTTATCTCCATCTTTATAATGTCCTTTAGATTTTAATTCTCCGGTAATATAATATTCTTCCCAATATCCTTGTCTTCTATCTTCTTTATCAACTAATCCTTTAGCTAACAATATACCATGTTCATAAAGTTCTGTTAATTCTAAATTACCTTCTTCATCGTAATATTTAAATTTACCATGTTCTTTACCCGTAACATCATAAGTTCCTTCTTTTTTTACTGTTCCATCGGTATAAAACTCTTTTTTAATATCTAAATTACTGAGTTCTTCAGCAAATAATTGAGGTTCTCCATTTATATAAAGTGTAGCATTGGTTAACATGCCTTTTAAATCATATTCTTTTAAATAACCATTTAATAAACCATTTTTATAGGTTGATTCTTCTTTCAGTTTTCCATTATCATAAAACTTTTTCCAAATACCTGTTTTTTTATTATTAAAATCATATCTATTAATAATTTCTTTACCTATTAAAGTTCCTTTCTTGTAAACAATAATAGAAATTATTCTTCCATCCAATCCATATTCAAAAGCATTTCCTGAGGCTAAATTATCTTCATAAAAAATTTCTTTTTGTTTTATTTTAGCAATGGAATCGTATAAAATTGTATCGTAATAATGAATTGAAACTCCTTGTTTAATATCATCAACATAATTTTCTTCTAAAATAATATTGCAATTATCACTAAAATAGGTTTTTAAACCATTTTTTTTATCGTTTTTATATACAATTTTTTGGAGGGTATCTTCTCTCTCATTGTAAAAAATCCAAGTGCTATCTAGCAAATGATTTTTTCTGTTTCCTTCAGATTTTTTTAATCCATTTGGATGGTAAGTTACCCAATATCCTTCCGGTTTTCCATTTTTAATTTCTCCTTCGCTAGAAACAATGCCATTTTCGTAATAAAATTTTTTATGCCCATCCTTTAATTTTTCTTGAGCAAAGTAAGACAATGAATAAAGAAACAGCAGGAAGAAAAAACTAATTTTATTAAGATATGAATACACTATTATAATATATATTATTATTAATTAAATTAAAAAAAATCTATTACTACTATTAAGCTGTTAAGAAGGTTTAAAATTAGTAATTATAGTTCTTGTTTTTGTAAAATATAAAAAGTTATTGACTGCTATTAACAATTTTTAATTTTATATAGGTTTGATAATCTTTTAAATAACTAAACTATTAACTTTTTGTTAATTTAAGCTATTAACCAATTGTTAATTTTAATGTTATAAACAAGAATTTTTTATTGTTGTTAGTATATTTTCCAAAAATAGGCATATTAAAATAGCACTTATTTCATTTGTAATTTTGATTAGCATTTTAATTGGATAATGCAAGAAATAGTTTTTGATTTTTATTAACTTTTTTCAAGATTATTAACAACCCCATTGTTATATATAAAACACTTAAAAATAAGCACTTATAATTATTAAAAAAATTGAATGTTAGTAAGTAGATAAATCATTTAAAAAGGCTAATTTTATTGTCTAAACAAGTAATAGTTAATTGCTTAAAAATCAAAAAAATGGAAATCAAAAAAATTTTAATAGGTAGCGATCATGCCGGATATGAATTAAAAGAAGTAATAAAAAAACATTTATTAGCTAAAGGAATAGAAGTAAAAGATGTTGGACCAGTATCTGCTGATAGTGTTGATTATCCCGATTTTGCTCATCCGGTAGCTAACCAAGTAGCTAATAACAGTGCTTTTTTAGGTATATTAATATGCGGAAGTGGGAATGGTATTAATATGGCTGCTAATAAACATCAAGAAATTCGTTCTGCTTTATGCTGGAAACCGGAAATAGCTGAATTAGCTCGTTTACACAATAATGCCAATATAATTGCACTTCCTGCTCGTTTTATTAGTAATGAAGAAGCTATAAAATGTGTGGATGTTTTCTTATCTACTGATTTTGAAGGTGGTCGTCATCAAAATAGAGTAAATAAAATCGCTTGTTGTTAGTTTATTAAAAATTAGGTATTTAAAGAAACTTTTTTTAAATTACTTACGTTAAAGAAACCGCCTTTCATTTTTAATAACTTTTAAAACTAAAAAATTATGGATGCTATAAACAACAGTATTTCTGCCCCACAAGCTGAAGCGGTATTAATAAATAAAGAAAATATTTCAACATTACTTTTCCCAAAAGAAGATGTTTTATTAACCTTAGAAGAAAAAAAAGAAAGATTACAAAAAATTGAAAGGGCAATGCACTTGGGAAATAATAAAATTAAAGTAAAAATTATTTTTCAAGATACTGAAGGTAAAAAAGTGGTTGATACTTCTATTTGGGGAATAACTGAACAAAATATTATTCTAAAGGGAACAACTATTATTCCTATTAGAAGTATTCATGAAATTAAATTTTTCTAGTTACTTGATTGTTTTATTAAATTTATTAAAGCTCCTAATTTTAGGAGCTTTTTTAGTTTTATTAACTTATATATATGTTAATAGTTTAATATAAATTACAATTAATAATTAGTTTTGACATTCATCTTTAAAAATCAAGCAGATGCGAGCTATAAAAAATGCTTTTATTCTATTAATAACATTATTAAGTTATCAATTTTCAGTTGCTCAAATAAATCCTTTAGAAAAAGTTAGTTGGAAGTTTAGTGTAGAACAAAATGGTTGTGAGGCTTATGTTATAGGAACAGCAGCCATAGTAAATCATTGGCATGTTTATGCAGCTCATTTGCCTGAAGGTAGCTTTGCATTGCCTACAGAGATGAATTTAGAAAAGTCTGATAAGTATGAAATTGTTGGAAAACTACAAGAGCCTAAACCCGAAAAAATTTATGATGAAATATTAAATGAAGATTTGTTTTTACATTCTGGAATGGTTACGTTTAAACAGAAAATTAACATTTTATCAGATAAAGATTTTACTTTAAAAGGAAGTTATACTTTCCAAACTTGTGATGATATACAATGTTTACCTCCTTTTGATGATGTTTTTGAAGTAAAAATTAAAGCTTGTAATAAAGAAGAAAACAATAACAGTGATGAAATGAGTTTTGTTTTAAATGAGACCGATAATATAGATTCTACAGAAGAACAATCAGTCGCAAAAGTAACTGAAAATAAAAAGGAAACAACTAATAAACTAACCGATAAATCGCTAATTACTATTTTCTTTTTAGCATTTTTAAGTGGTTTTGCTGCTTTATTAACACCTTGTGTTTTTCCAATGATTCCCATGACAGTTAGCTTTTTTACCAAACAAAGTAAAACCCGTGCTGCAGGAATTAGAAATGCTATTATTTACGGTATATCTATTATTGTTATTTACGTATTGTTAGGTACTATTATTACTGCAATTTTTGGTTCAGATGCTTTAAATGCATTATCAACTAATGTGTATTTTAATATTTTCTTCTTTTTATTGTTGATTGTTTTTGCCGTTTCATTTTTGGGAGCATTCGAAATTGTGTTGCCCAGTTCTTGGGTAAATAAAGCAGATTCAGCTTCTAATAGAGGAGGGTTAATAGGTATTTTCTTTATGGCATTTACCTTAGCATTGGTTTCTTTTTCATGTACAGGACCAATTGTAGGAACTTTGTTGGTTCAGTCTGCATCAATTGGCGGAATGGCTCCTTTCGTAGGCATGTTGGGATTTTCATTAGCATTAGCTTTGCCTTTTGGCTTATTTGCAGCATTTCCGGGTTGGATGAATTCTTTACCAAAATCTGGCGGATGGCTAAATACAGTTAAAGTAGTATTAGGATTTTTAGAGTTGGCATTAGCTTTTAAATTCTTATCGAATGCCGATTTAGTGATGGATTGGCACTTGTTAGAAAGAGAAGTGTTTTTAGCTATTTGGATAGGTGTTTTTGGCGTATTGGCGATGTATTTGTTTGGGCTTATTAAATTACCACACGATAGTCCTATGCAAAACCTTTCTGTTGGAAGAACTTTGTTTGGTACTTTAGTGGTAATTTTTGTTATTTATTTAATTCCTGGACTTTGGGGAGCTCCATTAAAATTAATTAGCGGATTTCCACCACCAATGGAATATAGTGAATCTCCTAGAGGTTTTGGAAATAACTCATCAACAGTAGATTATATTGAAGGAACACATGTCGGTCCACAAGGTATTCCTGCATTTTTAGATATAGAGGAAGGGTTAGCGTATGCTAAAAAAGTAGGTAAACCAGTTTTTTTAGATTTTACAGGAAAAGCATGTGTTAATTGCCGAAGAATGGAAGAAGGTGTTTGGGGAGAGCCGGGAGTGATAGAAATTCTTAAAAATGATGTAGTATTGGTATCGCTTTATGTGGATGATAAAAGAGACTTGCCAGAAGACGAACAATTTGAAGTAGAAGAAAACGGTAAAACCATAAAAATAACTACCATAGGTAAAAAATGGAGTCATTATCAATCATCAAAGTATAAAGTAAATACACAACCTTATTATTTAATATTAGATGAAAATGGTAATGAAGTAGGCAATGGTAGTGCTGATTACGAAAACCATGGCAATGTTGATGCCTTTAAAAAATGGTTGGAAGAAGGGTTGGAGTTGTATAAAACCCCATAATACCCACACCTAATAAGCACAGGACTTACGGGAAGCTACTGCTATAGCTAAAACGTTAAAACTTCAATAAATGAGCTTTAGATTTGTTTTTCCATCCTGCTTGCGATTCATAATCTACGTAGTAAATTTTTAAATCAGCTTGCGATTCATAATCAACAAAATAAATCTTTTTGTCGGCCTGGCTTTCGTACTTTACAGCATACCATAAACCGTCTTTATTCGCTTGGCTTTCATATTTTACATGATACACTTTTAAGTCGCATTGTGATTCGTAATCCACCACATACACTTTTAAGTCTGCCTGAGACTCATATTTTACTTTGAAAATTTTTTGCCCGAAAACAACATTGCTGCTAAAAGCAAGTGCAAAGGACACTACTAAAGGAAGGATGATTTTTTTACTCATAATCGTTTTTATTTAATTGAATCGGTTAATGTTTACTTCTTCAGGAAGTGGTTCATCATGCAACAAATATCGTACAAATTTTTGAGCTAACCAAGGAGCCAACATTACCCCTTTAGTTCCTAATCCGTTAAAAATGAAAAAATTGTTGCGTTGATGATGTACTCCTAACAATGGTCTTCTGTCGCTAACAGTAGGTCTTACACCAGCTTCATGCTTCTTAACGATGATGTTGTCTTTTATAAATTTTTGAGCTTTGTTTAGGAGTTCTTCTTTAGCTTTTTCCGTGATATTTTCATCAATTTCATCCCAATTATGAGTTGCACCTAATTTATAAGTACCATCGTAAGGTAAAACAAAAACACCTTTGTTAATAGCAACATTTAAAGAAGTGTTTTCAAAATCAACACTAAGCACTTCGCCTTTGGTAAGTTTAAACGGTAAGTGGTTAAAATAAGGATTGTGAATGTTTTTATAGCCTTCACAAAAGATGATGCCTTTTGCTTTAAAGTTTTTCCAGCAAACAGCTGATGCTTCTATTTTTAAATCAGCGTAATCAAATGTACTTTCAATAAAAGCATTGTTTTTAATGAGGTATTCTTGAAAAGCCTGTAACCATTTTTTAGTTTGTAAAAATCCTGATTGAAGCACTTTTGAAGCTCCATAAGGCATGGTAATATATTGTTCATCAAAAGGTTTTTCATTTTTGTCACTTATCCAATCAAATAATTCGGGTTCATTACTTTTTTGTTTCCAAAAAGAGCTTTCTTTTTCATCTACAAAAAGCTTATAAATAGGCATTTCTTGGTAAAAATTACTGCCTAACAATTGTTCTTGATTTCGGTAAAAATTAACAGCCAGTGGTAAAGCACTCTCTACCATCCAACTTTTGGTAAGTCGTTTAAAAACTACCGGATTACATAAACCCGCAGCAATTTTTGATGAAGTTTGGGGATAATTTTCATCCATTACCACAATTTTTTTACCTTCTTCCATCAGTTGAAAAGCCAATACAGATCCCGCTAATCCTTGTCCAACTATGATGTAATCAATTTTTTTCATCAAAACAAAAGTAGATTAAAAACTCAGAATCTATGTGGTTTTTGTAATTAAGTATATAAAAAATTCATAATTTTAAATCCCGAAACTACCTAACTAAAATTACTTAAATGAATACAAATTCAGTCAATTGGCAATCGGAGATTAACAAAACCATTTTACGTTACCACACTATTGCTTTATGGGTTGCTGTAATTTTTAACATGCTTTTTTTTGTTACCGACTATTTTAATATTTATGAATATTGGCAAGAGTTTTTAACCTTTAGGGTGGCTGTTTCTTTGGTTTGCTTGGTAACTGTTTTGTTTCATGAAAAAATTAAAATTCCTATTGAAGTTTTAGGATTTATTCCGGTTTTTTTAATTTCTATACAAAATGCTTACATGTGGAGTGTGATGGATTTAGAACACCTTCAAAAACATGCTTTTGCCTATATCGCTTTATTTATTGGCTCTGGTATGTTTATGTTTTACCATGTTTATTATTCCATTTTAATTGTGGTTGCCAACATTATTGCCAATATCATTTTCTTTTATTACAACAGCAGATTAAGTCTTGATGAAATTTTGGTAAGTGGTGGATTGCTTACAGGTGCGGTAGCTGTTTTTTCTATCTTATTAATTAGAATGCGTTATCGATTGACTAAAAAAGAAATTGTCGCTCGCTTAATGCTAGAAAAATCTAAAAAACAACTAGAAGAACAAAAAGCTATTACTGAAGAGAAAAATAAGGAAATTGTTGATAGTATTAACTACGCCAAACGAATTCAAGATGCATTAATTACGCCTCCTGCTAAGCTAAAAAAGTTGTTGCCAGAATCGTTTGTGATTAATATGCCTAAGGATATTGTAAGTGGAGATTTTTATTGGGCAACGGAAATTACTACTACTAAGGTAAATGACTCTAATGAAAAAATAGTTGTTTTTGCTGTTGCAGACTGTACAGGTCATGGTGTTTCCGGAGCATTTATGAGTATTATAGGGTTAAAAATTTTAAATCAATCTAAAATACAGCCGAATATAAATTCTCCTTCAGAAGCGTTGAACTATTTAAATGATGAGGTTTATAGCACGATAAACATCCATACAGATGATGAAAATGTGATAAGAGACGGGATGGATATTTCTTTATGTAGTATAAGTTATAAATTTGAAGTTTCAAAATTTCAACCTGAAACAGTAGCTGTGTTACAATATTCTGGAGCAAATAATCCGATTTACATTGTTAGAAACGGAGAGTTGTTGGAAACTAAAGCTGATAAACAGCCTATTGGAGCTTACGAAACGGAGAAGTCTTTTCAAAACCATGAAATAGAATTACAAAAAGATGATATGGTTTATTTATTTTCTGATGGTTATGCAGATCAGTTTGGCGGAATAAAAGGTAAAAAATTTAATTATAAGCGGTTTAAACAATTATTAACGGAAGTTGCAAGTTTGCCTGTTGAGGAGCAAAAACAAATACTCCTTAACACCCATAAAGATTGGAAAGGAATGCAAGAGCAATTAGATGATATATGTATAATTGGTGTAAGAGTTTAAGGTAAAGCAACCATAAAAACACCTTTAAGCCCCTTATTTATTAACTCTTCTTTTAGAGTTTGAACTTCTGTAGCTGAAGTAGATTTTCCATATCTTATTTTGGTTAACCCATCAATATTTTCTTTAGAAATTAAGTTATAATCTAATCCATGTTGTTTGCAAAAGTTGCGAACTCTTGTTTCAGAATATTCTGAAAGAGCTAAAATTTGAATTCCGTATTGTTTTTTGGATGAAGTATTTGTTGGTGTAGGCTTAGGTTTTTCTTCAGGTTTTTTGTAAATAGTTTCGGCAGGTGGAGTCGTTTCTCCTTCAGGAGTTTCTTTAATTACTGGCGTTGAACTTTCTTCTTCAACTTCTTCTTTTGTTTCTTCGATGATTTCAGAAACAATTTCTTCTTCCTCTTCTTTTTCACTTTCAACAGGAGTGGTTGTTTCTTCAGTAGCTTCAGCTTCTTCTTCAACTTCAGGAGTTGTTGAAGCTAAAGTACTAGTACTTCCACCTATGTTAATAGTCAGTGGCGCAAGAGCTACTTTGTCTTTTACTTCATTACGAGAATATTGAATAGCTGCAGGAATATTTAGGGTTTGTCCGTTGCTAATGGTTAGTATAAACTCAATGTTTATAATTCCTGATGCAGGAACAGCCATTAAATAAAACTTTAATTGATTATTTTTTCTGTCTGTAAAAAAAGAATTATTAGGGGATGGTGTATAAGTATGAGCATCGTTAATATCATATTCAATACGAGCAATATCAACATTTTCTAACCCGGTAATAGCGGTTTTCACTAAAAACTCATTGGGTTGTCCGGTAGCTTCAATAATATGAGATGAACTTACTGTTTGTGCAAAAATATTAGTTGAAGTTATCACCACAACAAATAAAAAAATCAATGTGTTTTTTGTCATAATTCAGGGTTTATTCACCTAATAAGTGATTAAAATCGTGGTAAATATATTAAAAAAATTCTGTGTAAAAAATAATTTTAAAATGTTATACTACAGAAACAGTGAACTTGAACTCCAAAAGCTTAAGCTTTTTCCAATCCTTTTTTATAAGTTGCAATAGCTCTTTCTCGGGCAAATTTATGTTCTACTATGGGAGCAGGATAGGTCAGTTCGTTGAGGGTTTTTACCCACTTTGTGATGTATTTTAAATCAGGATCAAATTTTTTAACTTGTTCGTAAGGATTAAATACTCTGAAATAGGGAGCGGCATCACAGCCTGTTCCGGCAGTCCATTGCCAGTTGCCGTTGTTGGCCGACAAATCGTAATCTAATAATTTTTTAGCAAAATAAGCTTCTCCCCAACGCCAATCTATTAGCAAGTGTTTGCATAAAAATGAAGCAACAACCATTCGAACTCTGTTGTGCATATATCCGGTTTCGTTGAGTTGTCGCATACCGGCATCTACAATAGGATAGCCTGTTTTTCCTTCGCACCAAAGAGCAAATTCTTTTTTATTGTTTCGCCAATTTATATTATCGTATTTAGCTTTAAAACTTTTATTAACAACATGTGGAAAGTGAAACAATATTTGCATAAAAAATTCTCGCCATATTAGTTCACTTAAAAATACAGGACTTTTTTCTAGGCTGTTTTTCACAATCTCTCTGATGCTTACCGTTCCAAAACGTAAGTGCGGACTTAAATAGCTGGTATTGTCTGTTGCCGGAAAGTTTCTTTCAGCTTCGTAATTCTCTAGGCTTGCTAAAGAGTAAGACTTAACCTTGATAGAAGATAGGTTCAAATTTAGAGATGCTAAACTTGGGAAAGAAAATTGGATTTTGGATAAATTAGTAAGGTGGCTTTTACTTTTTTTTACCTCACACAAGGTTGAAGAAAAAGCTTTTAACCATTTATTTTTATAAGGAGTATAAATGGTGTAAGGCGTTTTATCATCTTTCAACACATCGTTTTCTTCAAAAATAACTTGGTCTTTAAAGCTAAAAACAGCTATATTGTTAGTTTTGGCTAAAGTGGTAATTTCTTTGTCTCTAGTTATAGCGTACGGCTCGTAATCTTTATTAAAATAAATGTTTTTAACAGGGTGTTCTGTAAAGAGTTGTTGCCAAACGTCTTTTGGTTTACCTTTTAATACCAATAGGCTGCTTCCTATTTTTTTTAATTCAACATTAATTTGCTCCAGTTGTTGATAAATAAAACTAATACGAGCATCATTTTTAGGGAGTTCGTCAATAATATCTGTATCAAAAATAAACAATGGAACAACCTGTTTATTTTCGCTTAAAGCATGAAATAGGGCTGTATTATCTGATAAGCGTAAATCTCTTCTAAACCAAAAAAAAGTAAATTCCATTGTTCTAACTATCTATACGTTCTACTTTCTTTACCCCTTCTACTTTTTTAAGGTTACTAATAAGGTTGTTAAGATGAATGGTGTTTTGAACAAAAACCATAATTGTTCCCTCAAAAATGCCATCATAACTTTCAAACTTTATAGAACGCATATTTACATGTAGCTCATTAGAAACTATTTGAGTTATATTATTTACAATACCTACATTATCGATTCCGATAATTTTTAACCCTGTTAAGAAATCTACTTTTTCTTTTTCTATCCACCTAGCTTTTATTACTCTATAAGCATAATTAGACATTAACTGAACTGAATTTGGACAAGTGGTTTTGTGTATTTTAATTCCTTCGGCAACTGTTATAAAACCAAAAACCTCATCACCAGGAATAGGATTACAGCAATTGGCAAGACTATAATCAATTTTTTCCATATTGTCTCCAATCACCAAAATCTCATCTTTTCTTTCTGATTTTACAGGCTTTTTTCTTTCAAAATAGGTTTTAAGTCTATTAGGAAAAGTTCTTTTCAGCTTTAAAGTTCCGTTTTTAACTTCAAAATCTCGCAAGTGATTAAGCTGAATGGTATTTTTTGCAATTCCGTAATAAAAATCAATGTCAGAAGTTTCTTTAAAATGTTTTTTAAGTTCGTTTAAGCTGATATTTTCTCGTTTTATTCCTAAACGCTTAAACTCTTTATCCAACATAGCTTTACCAATTAACGCAATTTCTTTTTTCTCTTCTTTTAGAGATGATTTTATTTTAGACTTTGCTTTATGGGTTTTTACGAAGTTGAGCCAATCTTCTTTTGGCCGTTGGTTTTTAGAGGTAAGAATTTCTAATTGATCGCCACTTTTTAGAGGAGTACTCAAAGGAACTAATTTGTTATTTACTTTGGCTCCAATACATTGCTCTCCTATTTCGGTATGTATAGAAAAAGCAAAGTCTAACGCACTAGCACCTGAAGGTAAATTTTTCATTTCTCCTTCAGGGGTAAAAACATAAATTTCATCAGAGAATAAATCTAATTTAAAATCATCAACCAAATCTAGAGCGTTGGCATCATTGTTTTCTATCAATTCTCTAATTTGATTTATCCATTTATCAAACTGACTTTCTTCGCTGCCTTCTTTGTATTTCCAATGTGCCGCAAAACCTTTTTCTGCAATTTCGTCCATACGTTTGGTACGTATTTGCACTTCCACCCACTTTCCTGTTGGGCTCATCACAGTAGTGTGTAATGATTCGTAACCATTAGCTTTTGGTGCAGAAATCCAGTCTCTTAATCGCTCAATATTAGGTTGATAAAAATCGGTAACAATAGAGTATACTTGCCAACAATCAGACTTTTCATTTTCTGCTTCAGAGTCAATAATAATTCTAACAGCAAACAGGTCATAAACCTCTTCAAAAGGGATACTTTTATTACTCATTTTCTTCCAAATAGAATAAATGGACTTTGGTCGTCCTTTCATTTCAAACTTGAAACCTTTGGCTTCTAACGCTTTTTTAAGAGGTGCAGAAAAATGATTGATAAACCTTGTTCTAACTTCTTGTGTTTTCTTTAGTTTACTTTGAATTTCTTCAAAAACTTCTGGTTCTTGGCATTTTAAAGATAAATCTTCTAACTCAGATTTAATGGAGTGTAATCCCAATCGGTGTGCTAAAGGAGCGTACAAAAATAAGGTCTCGGATGCTATCTTTAGTTGCTTATCTCTTCGCATGGAGCCAATGGTTCGCATATTATGCAACCTATCAGCTAGTTTTATTAAAATTACCCTTACATCATCAGCAAGGGTAAGTAGTATTTTTTTAAAATTTTCTGCTTGTAAAGAAATATTAGCATCTACTACCCCTGAAATTTTTGTTAGTCCTTCAATAATTTTAGCTTCTTTTTCTCCAAAAAGACTTTTAACATCTTCAATGGTAAGTTCAGTGTCCTCAACCGTATCGTGCAATAAGGCACAAATAATGGAGGTTGCTCCTAGTCCAATTTCTTCAGCACAAATTCGGGCAACCGCTATAGGGTGGAAAATATAAGGTTCTCCGGATTTTCTTCTAACATCTTTGTGAGCTTCATGAGCAACATCAAATGCTTTTCGGATACGCTTTTTAGTAGCGGCATCTTTTTTAGCATGTACAGCAGATTTTACTAACCCTTCAAAGGCAGCTTCAATCTCTTGTTTCTCTTTTTCTAAATCAATTTGCATAGTTGTTTTCAGTTCACAGTTAAGTCAAAAACTTTAGTGTTTAAACCCTTTCTAAAATCGTTGCATACCCTTGTCCGACACCAATACAAAGTGTAACTAATGCATATTTTTTATTTTGTTTGTGCAATTCTATGGCAGCTGTTTGTAATATTCTTGAACCTGTCATTCCTAATGGGTGACCTAAAGCAATTGCTCCTCCGTTGGGGTTAATACGAGGATCATCATCTGCTAAGCCCATTTTACGAGTACATGCTAAACTTTGAGCAGCAAAAGCTTCATTAATTTCAATAACATCCATTTGGTCTAAAGTTAAACCAGCTCTTTTCAATGCTTTTTCGGTCGCATAAACAGGACCTATACCCATAATTCTGGGTTCGACCCCTGCAATTGCACTAGAAACAATTCGTGCCATTGGCTGTAAATTATATTGTTTTGCAGCTTCTTCAGAGGCAATTAACATCGCAGCAGCTCCATCGTTTAGTCCTGAGGCATTTCCAGCTGTAACAGAACCACCTTCTTTACGGAAAGCAGGAGCAAGTTTTCCTAAGATTTCTAAGCTGGTAGTTGGTTTAATAAATTCATCTTGAGTAAAAATGATGGGGTCTTTTTTTCGTTGAGGAATTTCTACTACTACAATTTCTTCTGCTAACCTTCCACTTTGTTGAGCTTTAGTTGCTTTCATCTGACTCCAATAGGCAAACTTATCTTGGTCTTCTCTACTAATTTTATACATATCCACTAAGTTTTCAGCAGTTTGTCCCATTCCATCTGTTCCGTATAATTGTTCCATTTTTGGATTGATGAACCTCCAACCAAAGCTAGAGTCGTACATTTTAGAATCTGTTCCGAATGGTTTAGCAGACTTCGAAATTACATAAGGTCCTCTCGACATATTTTCAACTCCTCCAGAAATGTACAAATCTCCATCACCTATTTTAATTGCTCTGGAAGCATTAATAGCAGCAGCCATCCCTGATGCACATAATCTATTTACAGTTTCTCCACCAACTCTCCAGGGTAAACCTGCTAATAAACCTGCCATTCGGGCAACATTTCGGTTGTCTTCACCTGCTTGATTGGCACATCCAAAAAGCACATCTTCAATTACTTCTTGATTTAATGTAGGATTTCTTTTTACCAATTCATTAATTACTAACGCAGCTAAATCGTCTGTTCTAACTGCAGCTAACGTTCCGCCAAAATTTCCTATTGGCGTTCTGATAGCATCTATAATATAAGCGTCTTTCATTTCTATATTTTTAATTTTTACAAAGGAATATTACCATGTTTCTTTTTGGGTAAAGAAGCTACTTTATTTTCGAGCATTTTAAATGCTTTTATTAGCTTTTCTCTAGTTTGGTCGGGACGAATAACCTCATCTACATAGCCTCTTGCAGCAGCGTTGTAGGGGTTAGCAAACATTTCAGCATATTCTGCTTCTTTTTCTTTTAATTTTTCTTCAGGATTTTCTGCTGCGGCAATTTCTTTTTTAAAGATAATTTCTGCTGCTCCTTTAGCTCCCATCACAGCAATTTCGGCACTTGGCCATGCAAAATTCATGTCAGCACCAATGTGTTTAGAGTTCATTACATCATAAGCACCTCCGTAAGCTTTTCTGGTAATTACAGTAATTCTCGGAACAGTTGCTTCGCAGAAAGCATACAATAATTTTGCTCCATTGGTAATAATTCCATTCCATTCTTGATCGGTACCTGGTAAAAAACCCGGAACATCTTCAAAAACTAATAAGGGAATGTTAAAAGAATCACAAAAACGAACAAAACGAGCTGCTTTTTGAGATGATTTTATGTCCAATACACCAGCTAAAAATGCCGGCTGATTAGCAACAATTCCAATTGATTTTCCAGCTAGACGAGCAAAACCAACTACAATATTTTCTGCAAAATCTTTTTGAATTTCGTAAAAAGTATCCGTATCAACAGTATTGTTAATTACATCTTTAATATCGTAAGGTTGGTTGGGGTTTTCAGGAATAATATCATTCAATGCTAAACGACTTTCATCTGCTGCTTCATAAGGAACTGAAGGAGCATCATCCTCACAGTTTTGAGGCATATAAGAAAGTAAAGTTTTAATTCCATTGATACAAGCTACTTCATTAGCATAAGTTAAATGGGTAACACCTGATTTTATAGAATGAGCAGATGCGCCTCCTAATTCTTCAGAAGTAACTTCTTCGTGTGTAACTGTTTTTACTACATTTGGTCCTGTGACAAACATATATGATGTGTTTTCCACCATCATAATAAAATCTGTTAGAGCCGGAGAGTAAACAGCTCCACCTGCACAAGGTCCCATAATAGCTGATAGTTGAGGAATAACGCCACTTGCCATGGTATTTCTATAAAAAATATCGGCATAACCGGCTAAAGAAACAACACCTTCTTGAATTCTAGCACCTCCCGAATCGTTTAATCCAATTACCGGAGCTCCATTTTTTATTGCTAAATCCATTACTTTACAAATTTTTTCAGCATAAGCTTCAGCTAATGAACCTCCTAAAACGGTGAAATCTTGAGAAAAAACATATACTAATCGCCCATGAATAGTTCCATAACCAGTAACTACTCCATCACCTAGATATTTTTGTTCTGCTAAATCAAAATTGGTAGAACGGTGCATCACAAACATCCCTATTTCTTCAAAAGAACCTTCATCTAATAAAAAATGTATTCTTTCTCTGGCAGTAAGTTTTCTTTTTTTATGTTGAGCAGCAATCCTGTCTTCACCTCCACCTAACTTAGCTTCTTCAATTTTCTTATTTAATAGATCTAGTTTTTCTTTCATAGGATAGTTATTATTTTGAGCAAAAAAATTTGATGTAAAAATAAAAAATCCAAATGAATATATGGAGGGAAATTGTAATTTAGTCCACGAAGAAAAATGTAGTGATACTATGGAAAATCAAGAAAATAATAGAGCAAGTGAAACTGCAACCGACAACAAAGAGTTGAAATTTAGTTTTTTACGTTCGTTTGTATTGCTAATAAAATATCTTAAAGAAGTTATAAATATTAGAGATGGTGTTGATGTAGAAGGTTCAATAGAAGCTATTCGAAATGATATTGATTTTAAAGGGGTAAATATTTGGATTTTAGGAGCTTCGATAGCTATTGCTTCTATTGGATTAAATGTAAATTCAACAGCAGTTATTATTGGAGCTATGCTTATTTCTCCTCTTATGGGACCGATTGTTGGAATTGGCTTGGCAATAGGTATCAATAATTTAAAGATGTTAAAACGATCTTTAAAAAGTTTAGGAACAGCTGTATTGATAAGTGTCGTAGTATCTACCATTTATTTTTTGCTTACTCCTTTTGGAGAAGTTCAATCAGAATTAATAGCTAGAACAAGACCTACTTTATTAGATGTATTAATTGCCGTCTTTGGTGGAATTGCCCTTATTGTTGCTAAAACTAAAAAAGGAACAATTGCCAGTACTATTTATGGTGTTGCTATTGCTACTGCATTGATGCCTCCATTATGTACAGCTGGTTATGGGTTGGCAAATGGAAATTGGAACTTCTTTTTTGGTGCTTTTTATTTGTTTATTATTAACTCGGTATTTATTATTTTAGCTACTTGGCTAATTGTTAAATATTTAAGATTTCCACTTACTTCTTATATTGATAAAGCTAAACAAAAAAAAGTAACTAAGTACATTTGGATTTTTACCATCATTATTATTTTACCCAGTTCTTATACTTTTTGGCAATCTATTCAAGAAAGTATTTTTAAAAGTAGTGCAGAAAATTTCATTGCAGAAAATTTTGAATTTGCAGAAAGTGAAGTGATTAACAAAAAAGTAAATTATACTACTGAAGAAGGAAGCCCTTTGATAGAAGTTTATTTAATAGGGAAGCCTATTTCTGGTGAAACTAAAAAAATGTTGACTAAAAAAATGTTAGCATATAATTTAAAAAATGCCGAGCTGAAGATTTATCAGTCTGAAGATAACTCTAGTGAACTAGCGAACCGACTTACTACTGAGGTGAAGTCTGGCATTATTGAAGAGCTTTACAAGAAAAATCAAGAAACAATTGAAGATAAAGATGAAAAAATAAGATTGTTAGAAAATGAAATTAATAAAATGGGGTTTAACAAAATTCCTTTTACCTCATTATCCAAAGAAGTAAAAATGCAGTATGAAGATGTAATGGGGATGGAAGTGGGAAAAACAGTTTCTACTAATTTTGAGAATAAACAAGACACTTCAATCACTATTTTAGTAAGATGGAATCCTAATATAGATCCTGAAACCAAAAAAGCTAAGAAAAATTCACTTCAAAAATGGCTTAGGGTTAGGTTAGATGATGAAAAACTAAAAGTAGTTAGTTATTAGTTAAAAAAGTTTAACTAAATCTTAACAATATTCTCTCAAAAAAGATTGCTTTTTATTTAAGTGTTAAGCTTACTTTTGCCGACTTTTTACTTCAACCCATAAGTAATTTATTATGATGCTTTTAGAATATTTTAATTTTAAGGAAATTGCTACAGCAACTATGATTCTTTTTGCTGTAATTGACATTGTTGGATCTGTACCAATCATCATTGATTTACGTCAGAAAACTGGACATATTCAATCTGAGAAAGCTAGTTTAGTTTCTTTAATTTTAATGATATTATTTCTTTTTGTTGGAGAATCTATTTTAGGATTAATAGGTATTGATGTAAGTTCCTTTGCTATTGCGGGTTCATTTATTATCTTCTTTTTAGCGCTGGAGATGATTTTAGGTATACGTTTATACAAAGATGAAAATAATGAAGGAAAGAGTACTGCATCTATCGTCCCTATTGCATTTCCATTAATTGCTGGTGCTGGAACAATGACCTCTTTACTTTCTTTAAGAGCTGAATATGCTGTTCAAAACATAATTGTTGCCATAGTGGTAAACATTATTATGGTTTACATTGTTTTAAAATCTTCTAAGTTTATAGAGCGAATTTTAGGTCAAGGAGGAATAAATGTGCTAAGAAAAGTTTTTGGTGTAATTTTACTGGCAATAGCAGTTAAATTATTTAGAAGTAACGCTGGATTGTAAAAATGCCAAAAATTACCATATATACTGATGGAGCAGCCAAAGGAAATCCTGGCAACGGGGGTTATGGTGTGGTAATGATGAGTGGAAAACACAAAAAAGAACTTGCAGAAGGCTTCAGAAACACTACTAATAACAGAATGGAACTTTTGAGTGTTATTGTTGCCTTAGAGTCTATTAAAGTAGAAAAAGCAGAAGTGGAAATTTTTTCTGACTCTAAATATGTTGTGGATGCAGTAGAAAAAGGTTGGGTATTTGGTTGGGAGAAAAAAGGTTTTAAAGGCAAAAAGAATATTGATTTATGGCAACGATTTCTAAAAATCTATCCTAAGCATAATGTAAAATTTCATTGGGTGAAAGGACATGCAGGAAACTTATATAACGAACGTTGTGATGAATTGGCAGTTGCTGCAGCTGAAAGTAAGGAATTATTGGTGGACGAAGGTTATGAGAATGGAAAAGAATAACAAAGAAAGCCACTAATTTTAGTGGCTTTCTTGTTTTATATATTGTATATTATCTTAAATCAATAACATCATAGTTAGCATACTTTGCTTTATCGAAAGTAAAAGTGGCATCAGCAATAGCAACATTTGGTGTAAAAGTTTTAATGGTATAGGTCATGTTAGTTCCATCTTTACCATAAACAACAACTTTAGATATTTCTCCTTTAGCTTTGTTAATGTACAACTCAACTCTATGAAAAGACTTCTCTTCTGGCTTGTTTGGATATAAGTTAATTACATCATTTCCTCCTTCTTCTTTAGCATATTTATATTTAAATCCTTTTTCATACAAAGTAAAAATTGTTGAAGGACTTATAGCATCTTCTTCACTTTCGTCAGGAATTGAATTGATGTGTACTTCTTCAGCATCTTTTAATAAAGTATAAACACTTTTACCATCAGAAAAAACATCTTGCCCTTTTATGGATAAATAATACTTATTGCCTTTTGTTTGTAAACTTCCTGTTTGTTTTTCATCAATACCTTCCGTTTTGTTATGAATATGGTATTCAAATGTGGTTTTGATAGAAGTATATTTTTTAGTTTTTTCGCTTAACTTGTCTAAAATGGCTTTAGCTTTAACATCTTCTTGAGCAAAAATGCCAATAGTTATGGTTAAGCTTAATAATAGTAAGGATAATTTTTTCATCATATTTATATTTAAATTCTTGATTTATTGTGTTTTCTTGATTCAATCAAAGGTAATTAATTTTTATGAGTTTTCACTTTCACCACCTTTCAAAAACTGTTCCAAAGTATTCATATCGGTCATTAATACTTGTCTGGCTTTACTTCCTTCAAAAGGACCGATAATTCCTGCCTCTTCTAATTGATCTATTAATCTTCCTGCACGGTTGTAACCAATTTTCATTTTTCGTTGTAATAACGAAGCCGAACCTTGTTGATGTTGTACAATCATTCTGGCAGCATCATCAAATAAATCATCTTTATCATCACTATCAAAAGTTCCTGAACCACCTGATGATGATTCTCCGACATATTCAGGAAGTGTAAATACCTCAGGATAACCTCTTTGTTCACCAATAAAATCACAAATTCTTTCTACTTCGGGAGTATCAACAAAGGCACATTGCACACGCGTTAAATCATTTCCTTGCGAAATAAGCATATCTCCTCGTCCGATTAATTGATCTGCTCCACTAGAATCTAAAATAGTTCTGGAGTCAATTCCTGAAGTTACTCTAAAAGCAATCCTTCCAGGGAAGTTAGCTTTAATAATACCGGTTATAATATTGGCTGAAGGTCGTTGAGTTGCAATAATTAAATGAATACCAATAGCTCTTGCCAATTGAGCCAAACGAGCAATAGGAGTTTCTACTTCTTTACCAGCTGTCATTATTAAATCAGCAAATTCATCAATAACCAAGACAATGTATGGTAAAAATTGATGTCCATCATTTGGGTTTAATTTTCGGGCAATAAATTTACTGTTGTATTCTACAATATTTCTTACTTGAGCATTTTTAAGTAACTCATAACGGTTATCCATTTCGATACACAACGAATTTAGTGTGTTGATTACTTTCTGATTATCAGTAATAATTGCTTCATCGGTATCGGATAATTTTGCTAGATAATGGCGTTCTATTTTGTTGTAAAGAGTAAGCTCTACTTTTTTAGGATCTACCAAAACAAACTTAAGTTGAGAGGGGTGTTTTTTGTATAATAAAGAAGTTAACACCGCATTTAAACCAACCGACTTTCCTTGTCCGGTAGCACCAGCCATAAGCAAGTGAGGCATTTTAGCTAAATCGAAAACAAAATTTTCGTTGGTAATGGTTTTTCCCATTACTACAGGCAGCTCCATTTTAGCATTTTGAAACTTATCGGAAGCAATTGCCAAGCGCATAGAGACAATCTCAGGGTTTTGGTTAGGCACTTCAATACCAATAGTTCCTTTACCTGGAATTGGAGCAATAATTCTAATGCCTAATGCTGCCAAACTAAGTGCTATATCATCTTCTAAATTTTTAATTTTAGAAATTCTTATGCCAGGAGCAGGAATAATTTCATAAAGTGTAACTGTTGGTCCAATGGTAGCTTTTATGCTCGTAATTTCAATATTGTAATTGGAAAGTGTTTCTAAAATTTTATTTTTATTGGCTTCTAATTCTTCTTTAGTTACTGTTTGTTGACTAGTTCCAAAGTCTTTTAGTAACTCAATGGGAGGCATTTTAAACGATGCTAAATCAAGTGTTGGGTCATATTCGCCAAAATCTTTGGCTTTTTGGTTAAGTTCTTCTTCCGAAAGTGTTTTTTCGTCTGGTTTGGCCTCCTCTACAGAAAATTCTACTTCTCCGTCTTTTTTCTCTTCAGTTTCAGGAATATCTGTTGAAAGTGAAATGCTTTCCGTTTCTTCTTCAGATTTTGGAAGTTCTTCAGGGGCTTTATCTAAAGTAACAGTAGTTTCCTCTTCTTCATTATTTTCTTCCATTTCGTTTAAAGCGGCTTCATGAATCAAGTCTATTTCATCAGAGGGTCTTTCTTCAACGTCTATTGCTTCTTCTTCTAAATCTTCCTCCATCATTTTTTCTAATTGAGGAAGCTTAAACGAAACATTAAAATTAAGTACTATAAATATTAATAATGAAAGGAATAAAAGTAAACCTACACCAACACTGCCAACAATACTGGTAAGCCAAACCGTAGATTGAAATCCAAAAGTTCCTCCTAAAATGGGATAGCTTTTAAAAATATATGCTAATACTACCGAGAACCAAACAATGGTAAATAAGGAATATGCAAAAGCTTTATTAAATGGAACTAGTTTTATTTTAAAAAGTGCTTTAAATCCTACAATAAAAAACAAAAAGCAGAACAAAAAAGAAGCTATTCCGAATGCATTAAAAATAAACTGATGTGCCGCATAAGCACCTAATTTACCTAACCAGTTTTCAGCTTGAATTTCGGGATTATCCCAGTGGTTTATAATTAAATTTTGGTCGGCTTTCCAGGTGAACAGGTAGGATGAAAATGCCAATAATAAAAAGACAGAAAATACCAATAATAACAAGCCTGTAATTTGTGTTAACTTTTCATTTTGCACAATACTTTTAAACTTGTTGCTAATGTTGCTGAAAAAAGAAAGTCGACCAATTTTTCGCTCTTTTTTAGGAGTTGATTTAGGTTCGTTTTTTTCTTTAATATTTTTTTTAAACTGATTAACTGCCATTTTGTTCTTTGCGGTATTAACTAACAAATTTATGCATTAGTAAGGTGTTTACTAACCGAAAGAACGCTAATAAATAACAATTGATTGTGAATAAACATAAAAAAAAGAGGTCTATTGACCCCCTCCCATTTGTTTTTTAAATTCTTCCTCTGTCATGTTTTCGTAATCGGAAGGAATGGTAAATTCTGCATTAGAAATTTTTTCTTCTTTTACTTCTTTTGCTGCAATAGTCATAGTCATACCTTGGTTTTCAATAGTATATTCCATTAAAAAACCTTTTAATCCTTTAAATTGAGCATTGGTTTTTGTTCCTGAAATTTCTTCAGTATAATAAACTATCATTGCTTCCTCTATTTCAGGGTGAGTTATTTCTGCTTTTTTACACGTATATCCTGCAATTTTTTTGGTTCCATCCAAATAGTTAATTTTTAGAGATTCGTCTTCTTTGTCTTCAGAAGTATTTTGCTCCATGGCTATTTTTTGACCCATCATATTCATTAAAATGGTAACTTTTTTCGCTTTATCGTCTGTAATAGTAGTTGTAGAACCCATAGCAGAGTTTTGTTCCATTCTGCTTTTATCTCCTTTAATTTTAAGTGTCATTTCTTTTGGCATCATTGACTCATATTGTTTCATTTCATCTGGCATATCGGTATAAGTAATACCAAAATTTACAGTCCCTTCAAAAGATTTTTGAGCTATTGCACTGAAAGTAATTGTCAAAGTTGCTAAACTGGTTAATAGAATTTTTTTCATCTTAATTGATTTATAAGGTTAATATTTATTTAAAACTATCAAATATTTCAGTCATTTCTTGTTCCATTTCGTCAAAAGTAACAGTTTTGTATTCAGAAGGGATTTCAAAAACTTTATCTTTTACTTTTTCAAACGTTACTTTTTTTGCTTCAAAACGCATACAAATATCGTACTTATCATATTGGTATTCTAACATTACTCCATCTATTGGTGCAAATTGATTACACCAATTAGGGTTTTCTATATTAATATCTTTAGTGTAAAACACGGTAAAAGCATCATTCGTTTTATTTTTTACCGTTACAATGGCTTTTTTACATACATAGCCTAAAATTTCTTTGTATTCATCTACAAATTCTATCTGGTATTCAGGAAGACTTTTAAGAGTGTTGGGAATTTCTTCCCCTGTTAATTTTAAAACATATTTTTTATTAATGAGTTTTACTAACTGAAAAAATTCGTTTGTTGCTTGGTCGCACACAAATTCTGTTTTAAAGGTTCCCATCCCGGCAGAAACGGTAGTAATATATTTGTTGTCTTTAAAATACATTCTCATTTCTTTAGGCATAAAGTCTAACATAAAATTGGTTTTATCCATTTTAGGATAAGTTACTTTGTACTCTATAACGCCTTCGGATTTGTCTGAAACACTATCTTTACAAGAAGAAAGAATAATTACACCAAAAAGAAGCAAATAAAAATGTATTTTAAGCATACTAAAAACTCTGTGTGTTTTTAATTCTTTTTCGTGATGAATAAAGATTAAAAAAAAGCATATTATATAATTCGTAACAACAAATATATCAATATTTTTGTTTTCTAATTGTTAAAGGGGTTAATTTATACCTAATTTCCCTATAATTTATAAAATTTCTACTTAGAAATTATAAGTAGAAATACTTAAAACATAGTTATATGAAAGCCATTAAAATCATTAAAAATCGCTCTGATATTGGTGCCGGAACAAGAGGTTCTGACATGGGTATAGATGCTATTGAAATTGCAGCTATTAATGCTGGAAATGATTATTTTAACAACTATGATTATGTTGAAATTGAAAGTGAAAATGAGGTTGTTTATGAAAAACAACAAACACCTTATGCTAAAAGAATTGGAAAAGTATTGAAAGTCTGCAAACGTTTGAGTAAAGCGGTTAAGGAAACGATTGAAGAAAACTATTTTCCTTTAGTACTTTCCGGAGATCATTCTTCGGCATTAGGAACTATTAGCGGTTTAAAATGTGCTTATTCCGATAAACGTATTGGTGTGGTTTGGATAGATGCTCATGGCGACTTACATTCTCCATATACTACTCCGTCAGGTAATATTCATGGAATGCCTTTGGCTGCTGCTTTGGCAGATGATAATTTAGACAGAAAAGTAAATGAAGTTAAGGAAGAAACTCATGAGAATTGGGAAGGCATGAAAAATATTGGTGGAATTTCTCCAAAAGTATTGCATGAAGATGTGGTGTTTTTTGGTGTGAGAGATACGGAAGAGCCAGAAGATTATTGTATGTCGAAAAATGGCATGAAAAATTACAAAGTAGAAGAAGTTAGGTTTAGAGGTTTGGAAGTATGTGTTAAAGAGGCGTTGGAGAAACTTAAAAATTGCGATTACATTTATATTTCTTTTGATGTGGATTCAATGGATTGCGATTTAATTTCTAAAGGAACTGGGACCCCTGTTTCTAAAGGTTTTGACCAATATGAAGTAAAAAATATTATCAACGAGTTGATAGAAAGTAACAAGGTAATTTGCCTAGAAATAGTTGAAGTAAACCCTACGTTAGATAACAAAGGAAACGTAATGGCAGAAACTGCATTTGAAGTGTTGAATGAGGTTACCAAAAATATTGAAGCCAAATTATCAATGTGAGAGTTTGATAATGTGGGAATGCAAAAACTTGGTGCATTCGTGGAAAAATAAATAAAAATGGAAGAATTAATTATACAAGCAGTAGAAAAAGGAATGGCGTCAATTTATGGTGCTGAAGTAGATGTAAATACTATTCAACCTCAAAAAACCAGAAAAGAATTTGATGGCGATTTAACAGTGGTGGTTTTTCCTTTTACCAAAATATCTAAAAAATCTCCTGAGCAAACGGCTGAAGATTTAGGTAAGTATTTAGTAGATAATGTTCCTCAAATCACCAATTTTAACGTAGTAAAAGGCTTTTTAAACCTTAGCATTTCTGGTGATTATTGGCTTGGTGAACTCAATGCTATTGCTCAAAATAAAACATTCGGACAAGCAGCCCCATCAGGTAAAACCTATATGGTAGAATATGCTTCACCAAATACCAACAAACCTCTACATTTAGGACATTTAAGAAATATTTTTTTAGGATTTTCTGTAGCTGAAATTTTAAAAGCTAACGGACACGAAGTGTTTAAAACCCAAATTATTAATGATAGAGGCATACATATTTGTAAAAGTATGTTGGCTTGGCAAAAGTTTGGAAATGGAGAAACTCCTCAATCTTTAGGAATAAAAGGCGACCATTTGGTTGGGAAGTATTATGTGGAGTTTGATAAAGAATTGAAGAGACAAGCTTATGATTTAGCGAGAGAAGCAATTACAAAGTATGATGAAACAGAAAGCTTTAATAGTCTGCCTCGAATAGAATATTTAAAATCAGAAGCTTCCAAAGAACTTTCACTTATTATGGTTATGACTTCTGATCAAAGAAATGTAGATGTTATAGCAGACTGTTATAAAGCAGCAACTGAAATCATGATTGAAGCTCAAGAAATGCTCAAGAAATGGGAAAATGGAGATAAAGAGGTGGTAGATTTATGGAAAAAAATGAATGGCTGGGTATATGAAGGTTTTGATGTTACTTACCAAACCATGGGTGTTGATTTTGATGAAATTTATTATGAATCCGACACTTACATTTTAGGTAAAGATGTGGTAGAAAAAGGCTTAGCAGAAGGACATTTTTATAAAAAAGAAGATGGTTCTATTTGGTGCGATTTAAGTGTCGAAAAAATGGATGATAAGCTTTTGTTAAGAGCTGATGGGACTTCTGTTTACATGACGCAAGATATTGGAACAGCTATAGAACGTTATAAAAATCATCCTAACTTAAATGGCATCATTTATACGGTTGGAAACGAACAAAATCATCATTTTAAGGTATTGTTTGCCATCCTAAAAAAATTAGGGTATCAATGGGCAGATGAGTGTCATCATTTATCTTATGGGATGATAGAGTTGCCTGATGGCAAAATGAAATCTAGAGAAGGAACGGTTGTAGATGCTGATGATTTAATGGCAGAAATTGTAAATGATGCTAAACTAATGACTCAAGAACGTGGGCATTTAGATGGATTAAGCAATGCTGAAAAAGACGAATTATACGCTCAAATTGGTTTAGGTGGATTAAAATATTATTTGCTTAAAGTAGATGCTAAAAAAGGTATGGTGTTTAATCCGGAAGAATCTATTGATTTGAATGGTAATACTGCTCCTTTTATACAATACGCTCATGCCAGAATACAATCGTTATTGAGAAAAGCAAATGAGTTAAATTATAGTACTTCTTACACTGATGCCGAACTAAACGAAGAAGAAATTACTTTAGTAAAACTATTAAAAGACTTTCCTATAGTAATTAAAGAAGCCGGAGAAAATATTAGTCCGGCAACCTTAAGTAATTATATTTATGAGTTGGTAAAAACCTTCAATCACTTTTATCAAAACGTACCAATTTTGCGTGAAGAAGATAAAAACAAGTTAGCCATGAGATTAGTATTGTCTCAAAGTGTAGCAAATGTTATCGCTTCAGGTATGAAACTGCTTGGAATAAGTGTTCCTAACAAAATGTAAGTAAAACAAGCTTTTTAAGCCAACACGTTTTCTCTGTAAATAGTTTGAGTTCTATCCGGACCAACCGAAACAATAGTTATTGGCACATTTAATTCTTGCTCTAAATACTCAATATAAGCTGTTAATTCTTGTGGAACATCATTTATTGAGGCTAACTTAGTCAAGTCTTTTTTCCAACCTTTTAATGCAGTATAAATAGGTTTTACTTCTTTAGAAACAATATCATAAGGCATATAGTCTATTTTTTCTCCATCTATTTCGTAATGCGTACAAACCTTAATCGTGTCAAAGTCGCTTAAAACATCAGCTTTCATCATAATTAATTCGGTAACCCCATTAATCATAATTGCATATTTTAAAGCAGGTAAGTCAACCCAGCCGCACCTTCTTGGTCTTCCGGTTGTAGAACCAAATTCATTTCCAGCTTTTCTTATGCTTTCACCCACTTCATCATGAAGTTCTGTAGGGAAAGGACCACTACCAACTCTTGTACAATAAGCTTTAAAAATTCCAAAAACTCTACCTACTTTATTTGGTGCAATACCTAAGCCTGTACAAGTTCCTGCGGTAGTTGTATTTGATGAGGTAACAAAAGGGTATGAACCAAAATCAATGTCTAACATGGTTCCCTGAGCACCTTCTGCTAAAATAGATTTATTGTCATTAATAGCATGGTTTAAGAAATGTTCGCTATCTATAACTGTTAGGTTTTTAATGGTTTCAATTCCTTTAAAAAAGTCTTCTTCCAAAACACTTAAGTCATAGCCGTAATCGTAAAACTTCAAAAGGTCTTTATGCTTAGCTACTAGATGGTTATATTTTTCTTTAAAATTAGTTTCGAAGATATCTCCAACTCTTAATCCATTTCTACCCGTCTTATCCATATAGGTAGGTCCAATTCCTTTCAATGTAGAACCTATCTTCTCTTTACCTTTTGCAGCCTCAGAAGCAGCATCTAGCAAACGATGTGTTGGAAGAATTAAGTGTGCTTTTTTAGAAACAAATAGTTGTTTATTCATATCAACACCCATTTTAATAAGGGCATCAATTTCTCTTTTTAAAATTACTGGGTCTATTACAACACCATTACCAACAATGTTATTTACACCTTTGTGAAAAATTCCTGAAGGAATGGTGTGCAAAACATGTTTAATTCCATCAAACTCTAAGGTATGACCAGCATTTGGACCACCTTGAAAACGGGCAATTACATCATATTTTGGTGTTAATACATCTACAATTTTACCCTTACCTTCGTCTCCCCATTGGAGTCCTAACAATACATCTACTTTCATGTGTTTATTTTTATTGCTTTTTATCTGTTACATGTAACTCTCTTTATAATCATTCTCCTGTGTGAGAAATTTTTACTCATGACCGTTTCATTTGTTTTATGTTGAATATTAATTTATTGGTTGTTTTATTTTAAGAATAGTTTCTTTTGCTTCTTTAATATTTTCGGCAATGTTAAACACATTGTTTAGTTTAGTAATTACCAATAATTGGTTTATTTTTTTCGGAATATTTACTATAAACACTTCTCCGTTTCTATTTCTTGTTTGGGTAAGAATTGAAATAAAAACACCCAATCCTGAACTGTTCATATAGTCCATCTTAGCTAAATCTAAAATAATAAAATTTAAACCTTCGTTATAATAAAAATCTAATTCCGAAAGTAACTCTTCGGCTTGTTGTTTATTATTCAAACTACCCGAAAGCGAGATAAGAAGTAACTCTTGTTCTTTTTTTATTTCAAAGGAAAAGTTCATTTTTTTTCATTTTTAACTCCATAAAAATTAAGTGAATGATGTAAAATTTTTACATCAAACATTTCTTGAAGTGTATTTTTAATAGTTTGAATTCTTGGGTCACAAAACTCTATTACTTCGCCATTACTTAAAATAATATGGTCGTGTTGTTTAGAGCCATGAGATTTTTCATATTGAGCAATATTATTGCCAAATTGATGCTTTCTGACTAGATTAGCAGCTAATAATAATTCTATGGTATTATAAAGCGTAGCTCTACTAACTCTGTATTTTTTGTTTTTCATGGAAAGATATAACTCTTCCACATCAAAATGATCATTATTTGCGTAAATTTCTTGGAGTATGGCGAAACGCTCCGGAGTTTTTCTATGCTTATGTTCCTCCAGGTAATTGGTAAAAATTTGTTTTACTTTTTGTTGAGTTTCTTCAGTTGAGCTCATGCCAAATTATTAAGTAGTAAAATTAACCAATTTAACTTATTCTTAAAGAAAAATATGTTGAAAGATATTAAGAATTGATAAGTTTCGTTTAAAACTTCCTACTTTAGTGGTAAAAATTAATAGAAACATGAACGGAACAATTCATCACATAGAAATCTATGTGTCAGATTTAGAAAAAACAAAGCTTTTTTGGGAGTGGTTGTTAACTTCAAAATTTTCTTACACAAAGTTTCAGGAATGGCAACATGGCATAAGTTTTAAATTTAAAGATACGTATATTGTTTTTGTTCAAACAGAAGATAATTATTTAGATGTTGTTTATCATAGAAAAAGAACAGGATTAAATCATTTGGCTTTTCATTGCGATTCAAAAGTATTTGTAGATAAGTTAACAGTAGAACTGAAAGAAAAAGATGTTACTATTTTGTATGCTGACAAATACCCTCATGCAGAAGATTATTATGCTGTGTTTTTTGAAGATCCGGATAGGATTAAAGTTGAAGTTGTTTGTTCAAGGTAATTTATCTCAGCTAACTAAATCTTTTTTAACCAATTTTTGGTTTAGACTATCTTTAAGCTGAGTAAATTTTTGCAGATACTCTTTTTTAACCGGGTCGGCTGGTGGTGTTTCTTCTTTTAAATGATTTACCTGACTACCATGTTTCCAAAATCTATAACATACGTGAGGCCCTGTTGCTAAACCTGTGCTACCAACATAACCAATAACATCACCTTGTTTAACTCTTTGTCCGGTTTTAGCATTTCTTTTACTCATGTGTAAGTACTGAGTGGTATAAGTGCTGTTGTGCTTAATTTTTACATAATTACCATTGTATTTTTTATAGGCAGACTCTACAACTACACCATCGCCTGTTGCTAAAATAGGAGTTCCTGTTGGAGCAGCATAATCTGTTCCTAAGTGTGGTTTGTTAACTTTTTGTACAGGGTGAAACCTTCTCATAGTAAAACCTGAAGTTAATCTGCCGTACTCTAATGGAGATTTTAAAAAGGCTCTTTTTAAACTATTTCCTTCAGCATCAAAATAATTGGTGATGCCATCTTGTTTAAATCGGTATGCATAATAATCTCTTCCGTAATGGTTAAAATTAGCTGCCAATACTTTTCCTATTCCAATAAATTTATCATCTACATATCGTTCTTCATACACTACATTAAAATGATCTCCTTTTTGTATGCTGTAAAAATCGATTGTCCAAGCGTAAACATTTGCCATTTCTATAGCTAAAATAGGACTTGCTTCTTGTTCTACTAATGTTTGGTATAAGGATGAGTTAATAGTGCCTTCAATTTGTTTTATTTTAGTGGTAACTTCTTTTTGTCCTCTATAAATGGAAATAGAATCGCGCATATCAAAAACAACATACTCTGTTTCGTTGGGTTCGTAAATAAAACATTGAGCTTTCCCTAACGAATCTTTACTGCAAAGTATGGTGTATTTTTTACCGGAGGCAATTTTTCTTACATCAAAAATATCTCTTGACATTTTTGCCAACATATCAATGTCTGTATAAGGAATATGGTATTTTAGAAGAATATTGGCTAAAAATTGGTTGGGTTGGATAACATCTTTATAAACAGCAAAAGAATCTATTTCAAAACCATACTCAACAATCGGTTCTTTCTTTTCTTCTTCAATAATTTGTGCTATTTCTTTTTCATCAACATTGTTTTTATTTCCTTGATATTGACTAAAAAACAAGCTGACAGCAGCTACAACTATAATAAGTATGGGTAGAAATTTCTTCATATTGCAAACAAAAATACCATTAAGATACGAATCTCAATGGTATTTGTTTGCCTGTTTTAAACAAATTAATGTTGAATGTCGAAAAAAACTTTTTATTTTTTCGCTATAGATAATGGGTGAGCTAATCCTTCAGCATTGGTTAATTCTGCTTTTACTGCTCCAATTAAAATTTTTGCTTCTATCATTAATGGAATTTTATTTCCGTCATTAGATACCCAAAAACTTACATCTTCTTCTTTGTCGAATATTCTACCTTTTTGTGTTACGGGGTGGAATTTAAGTGCATTGTAGTAAGTTTTTCCAACTTTAACTTTATCTTCTCCCATGTATCTAATTTTTAATGGCCAAACTTCTTCATCTACAAAGGTCCAGATGGTAAAAACATCGCCTTTTTTTGCTTTACTATAATCTAAAGTTCTGGCATAAAAGAAAGAAGAAAGCATATCTTGAATTCCTTCAGGAGTTTCATAAACTTCTCCCTTGTGGGTTTCTACCATTTTTTTAGTTTGTGAAAATTGGTATTTCTGTTTTTTCTTATACCCTCCTTCGTTAATATCCCTAACAAACATCCAAGGGAAAACGCCTTCAACATCCAAAAAAGTTTCGTAACGGTCTCTTACTTTAAAAACCCAATCGAAAGCTCCTACCGTTTTACCTGTACCAACTATATGATAGATTTCTCTGTTAGCAATTTTCTTATCTAGTTTATTCACTTCAATTTTGGCTGTACCGGCATTTACAAATCCGTAGTGTAATCTAAATTCTAGTTTTTCGCCATCTTTAAAAGCTTTATGGTCAATGGTTCTTAGTTTACTGTTGCCATCGGTGTTTATGGTAGGAAGGTCGTTTTGTTGGTACGCTGAAAAAGACAATACCAACATAGCAGCAACTATTCCTAATCCTATTTTTGTGGTTCTTAAATTTTTCATAACATAAAAAGTTTTAGTGCGGTGGTTCTATTACAAAACTTATGCCACAGCACTTTATTGTGTTTACTACGGCACTTTTTTAGGAAAAGTTAATTGGGTTGATTAATCTATTACAAAGCATAGTATTTAGATTTACTTAAATTAACCTAACTTCGCCACATGAATGAACTCAACCTTTTTTTAGAAAAACTTGCTGAAAGTTATACTAACAATTCTTTTGTAAAAACTACATTAAGTAAACCGGCTTACAAAAGTGATGGATTATTGAATGTTTATATTCGCTTAGTAAGCATTAAAAACGAGCTTGTTTTTTCTTTTACCTACCATTATCAAACTAACGACCAAGTTAAAAACTATACTTTAGAAGAAACCAATGCCGAGTTAATGGAATTGCTTACTAACAAGTTTAAAATTGCTCGATTATTTACACTTAAAGAGGATGTTGTGCTTCAGTTTTCTAAAAAAGGTAAGGGAAGTTTAAAAACCTTACCCCCTAGTTTTGAAAACAAACCACCCGAAACACATGATGTTCCTAAGAAAAAAAGAGCAGCCTTGGGTAAATACTTAAACGTTTTAGGAATTGCAGATGAAAATGGTCAGGTGTTTCCTAAAATGGCAGGCAAGTTCAAGCAAATTAATAAATACCTCGAAATAGTAGAAAATTTACTAAAAGACAACCAATTTAATGAACCTATTCGCATAGTTGATATGGGTTCTGGTAAAGGATATTTGACTTTTGCGTTGTATGATTTTATGAAAAATCAACTTAAGCTTAATGTAGAGATTAAAGGCATAGAAATACGACAAGAATTGGTTGATTTTTGTAACGATGCAGCAGAAAAATGCGGCTTTGAGCAATTATCTTTTGAAAAGAGTACGATACAAGATTTAAAAGAAGATAAAATTGATATTTTAATCGCCCTTCATGCTTGTGATACAGCTACAGATGATGCTATTTTTAAAGGTGTTTCTGCTAAAGCGGCTTTAATAATTTGTGCACCATGTTGCCACAAAGAACTCAGACAAGCTTCTAAAGGGAAAGAAATTGCCAATCCTTTGTTAAAACATGGCATTTTTAAAGAAAGACAATATGAAATGATTACCGATGCCATGCGTGCATTAATCATGGAAAAACAACAGTATAATACCAAAATTTTTGAGTTTATTTCTAACGAACATACTCGTAAAAACATCATGTTAGTCGCTTCAAAATCAAACAAAAAACCTATGGTTGATAAGATTGATGAAGAAATTAATACCATTAAAAAGGAATTTAATATCGACCAACATTATTTAGAAAGTCTTTTAGATTAATAGTTTTCAAGGTTAACTCATCGTTAATTTTTTGTAATTCTAAGTCTCATTTCTTGTTTTGTGCTTAATTTCATAGATATTTGCTAAAAATTGAGGAAGCTTATTTCATTAAGATGAAAAAATATTTCGACAGAGAGCTAAGTTGGTTATCATTTAATTATAGAGTACTACAAGAAGCTATTAACCCTTACGAACCTTTAATGGAGCGTTTAAAGTTTTTAGCTATTTATTCTGCTAATTTGGATGAGTTTTATAAGGTAAGGGTAGCTTCATTAAAAAATATTCTAAAAATTGAGAAAAAGCAAGGTCTTGAACCAAATCCTTACATCAAAAAACTGCTCAAAAAAATAAAAAAAACTGTTTTTGAACAACAAGCAGAGTTTAATCACATTTTTAACACTAAAATTTTACCTCAATTAGAAGAAGAGAATATCTTTTTAATAAATCAAAAGCAGATAAATGAAGAACAGAAAGCTTTTTTGAAAAACTTTTTCGACAACGACATTCTGCCGTTATTAAAAATTAAAGAAGTTAGTGAAACCACTTCTGTATTTGTTAAAAACAAAGGCTTGTATTTAGCAATTGATGTCATTAATAAAAAAATCTTAGAGCACAATTATTTCATTGTTAATGTGCCTATTAGAAAGACTCAACGTTTTATTAGATTGTCTAATGATGAAAATAAAGAAATTATCATTCAGCTTTCTGATGTAATGCGTTTGTTTTTACCTCAGCATTTTCCGGATTATGATTGGGTAAAGTGTTATGAAATTAATTTAACTCGTGATGCTGAGCTTTATTTAGAAGAAGAAATAGCCGAAACTATTCAAGAAAAAATATCAGCAAGTTTATATAAAAGAAAAGTGGGAGCACCGTCTAGGTTTTTATATGACGAACGTATGCCAAAGGAGCTTCAAAAAATACTCAGAAAAAATATTGGGTTACAAAAAGGAGAGTCTATTCCTGGAGGAAGGTACCATAATTTTAATGATTTTTTTGCTTTTCCAATGCCTAACAAGCCTGATTTATTTTATCCTGTTTTTGATGTATTGCAACACCCTGAATTAGAGAAAAGTGAATCTTATTTTAATGCAATTTCTAAGAAGGATTTTATTCTTCATTTTCCATATCAGAATTATTGTTACATCACCAATTTTCTGGAAGAAGCAGCTGAAGACGAAAAAGTAGAAGAAATTAGTATTACACTTTATCGAGTAGCCAAACATTCTAAGGTTTGTCAAGCACTAATAAAAGCTGCCGAAAAGGGTAAAAAAGTAATGGTTTTTAGTGAAGTAAAAGCTCGGTTTGATGAAGAATTAAATTTACATTGGGCAGACAAAATGAAGGAAGCCGGAGTAGATGTTCATTATAGTTTTGAAGAACTAAAAGTTCATTCAAAAATATTTTTAATTACCCGAAAAGAGGGAAACAAAAAGGCAAAATATGCTTATTTTGGAACGGGAAATTTTAATGAAGATACTTCTAGAATTTATTGTGACCATGCCTTGCTTACCAAAAATCCTCAGCTCACCAACGAATTAAGCAAGGTGTTTCATTTTTTGATAAACAGACAAAAAGAAACAATAAGGTTTAAACATTTGTTAGTTGCTCCTTTTAATATGCGAGAGCAATTTAATAAGATGATTGACAATGAAATCAGTAATGCCAAAAAAGGCTTAAAAGCACAAATGATTCTGAAAATGAACAGCTTGGAAGACCGACAAATGATAGATAAATTATATGAAGCTAGCAATGCGGGGGTAAAAATTAATATTATTGTTCGAGGTATTTGTTGTTTAATTCCGGGGGTTAAGGATATGAGTAAAAACATAACGGTAATTAGTATTATTGACCGTTATTTAGAGCATGGAAGAATTTATTGGTTTTATAATGGCGGCAACGAAAAACTATTTTTAGCCTCAGCTGATTGGATGAAACGTAACCTTACTTACCGAGTAGAAGTTGGTTTTCCTATTTATGACAAACGATTGGCTATGGAGATTAAAAAACTACTTTCACTTCAACTAAAAGACTCTATAAAAGCCCGAAAACTGAATAAAACACAAAGTAATCCCTACAAAAAATCTACTGCTCAGAAAAGAATTAGAGCTCAATTTGATTATTATGAATACCTAAAAAATAAGGCTGAGAGTTAAGTTTATTGAAATGATTTATCCCAATCTTTCCAAACAGGTTCATAATTATTATCTGAAATAAGCGTTGCAATTTGTTCTGCACTTCGTTCATCTGAAATTTCAAATTGTTCTAACGATTCCGGTTCAACACTGTATCCTCCTGGATTTGTTTTTGATTCGGCACTCATGCTAGTAACCCCAAGTTTGATAATATTATTACGAAATATTTCTGATTCACGTGTTGAAACAGAAATTTCAACATCTTCATTAAAAAGACGGTAAGCACAGATTAATTGAACCAATTCTCTATCAGTAATGGTTTTTTCTGGAACTACAATTCCTTCTGCCGGACGAATTCGTGGAAACGAAAGGGAATACTTGGTTTGCCAATATGTTTTTTGCAAATAATCTAAATGTAAGGCACAAAAAAAGGAATCTGTTCGCCAATCTTCTAAACCCAATAATACTCCTAAGCCAATTTTATGAATGCCTGCATTTCCAATCCTTTCGGGGGTTTCTATTCGGTAATAAAAATTTGATTTTTTTCCTTTTGGATGATATTCTTTGTATTTATCTTGATGATAGGTTTCTTGATAAACCAAAACGGCATAAACTCCCGATTGCTGTAATTCTTCGTATTCATTTTGATCTAATGGTTGAACTTCTATCGAAATGTTTGCAAAATGTGGTTTTATAATTTCAATGGCGTTTTTAAAATAATCTACATGAACAGTATGATTGGCTTCACCTGTCACAAGTAAAATATGATTAAACCCACTTTTTTTTATTTTCGTAATTTCTCTTAAAATTTCATCAGCAGATAATGTTTTACGTTTTATTTTGTTATCAAAACTAAATCCACAATACGTGCATATATTGTTACATTCATTGCTTAAATACATTGGAACAAAAAGTTGTATGGTTTTTCCGAAACGCTTTTGCGTAAGTTGATGACTCAACTGAGCCATTTGTTCCAGATAAGGAGCAGCTGCAGGAGAAATTAGTGCTTTAAAATCTTCCAATGTTCTTCGCTTAGCTGAAAGGGCTTTTTCCACATCTAGTGAAGTTTTATTGTAGATGGTAGCTTTTGCTTCTTCCCAATTTTGTGAATCATATATTTCTTTAAAACTCATATTTTGCTATCTAATTTTATCTTAATCTAAAAAAGAAATCAACGGGCTACTTGCTGAAGCATTGTTTTTTATACCTCCAAGTTTTGCTTCATATCCCATTCTTCCTGCTTCTACTGCTATTTTAAACGCTTTTGCCATTTCTGCCGGATTTCCCGCTACTGCTATGGCTGTGTTTACTAAAACAGCATCAGCACCAAGTTCCATTGCTTTTGCAGCATCTGAAGGAGCTCCAATTCCTGCATCAACAATTACAGGAACTTTACTTTGTTCTATGATAATTTCTAAAAAATCAATAGTTCTCAATCCTTTATTAGTCCCTATCGGAGAACCTAGTGGCATAACTGCTGCTGTCCCTACTTCCTCTAATCGTTTACATAAAACAGGATCGGCATGAATATAAGGTAACACAATAAAGCCCAATTTCACCAACTCTTCAGTGGCTTTTAATGTTTCAATTGGGTCAGGCATTAAATATTTAGGGTCAGGATGAATTTCTAATTTTAACCAATTTGTTTCTAAGGCTTCGCGAGAAAGTTGAGCCGCAAATACTGCTTCTTTCGCATTACGGGCACCAGAAGTATTGGGTAATAAATTAATATGGGAGTGATTTAAGTGTGATAGTAGAGTGTCTGTATCTGTTTCTAAATCTATTCGTTTTAGTGCAACAGTTACTAATTCTGAACCAGAAGCTAATACCGCTTCTTCCATCAGTTTTGTTGAACCAAATTTCCCTGTTCCTAAAAACAATCGGGATTGAAATTCTTTATTTGCTATAATTAATTTGTCCATCTAATAATAAATTAAAGTTTTGTATCCATTCTTTTTTTTGAGGATAATGTGTAATTGAACCTGAAACAGCAACACCATCAACACCTGTGTTCATAACGCCTTTCACATCATCCATTTGTATTCCTCCAATAGCATAAATTGGGATATAAATTTCTCTTTTTGTAAGTTCATGCATTATAGTTTCATAACCTTTTAAGCCTAAAATTGGACTTAAAATTTCTTTTGTTGTAGTAAAATGAAATGGCCCTAAACCAATATAACTGCATTTTTCATCTACTCTTTTTAAAACATCTTCTATACTATTTGCTGTTCCTCCTATAATTTTATCTTCTCCTAAAATAGTTTTTGCTTCTGCTACAGACATATCTTTTAGACCAAGGTGAACCCCATCTGCATCAACATTTTTAGCTACTTTAACGGAATCATTTATTATAAATGTAGCTTGATGTTTTGAGCAATTATTTTTTACCTGTTGAGCTACCTTAAATAGTTCTTTTTCACCTACATTTTTAAAACGTAACTGTATCCATTTACAACCTGCATCAAGTACCTGTTGAATATTCTCTATTTGTTCTTCAGCTGTAGCTCCTTGTGATATGTATTGTAATTTACTAAACATGATGAACTCCTAATAAATATGGGTTACTCGCTAAAAATTGTTCCACATATTTTTTTGCATGATGACAAGCAGTTGTTAAATCAGTTTCTTTGGCAAGGTTAGCTACAATTGCAGCAGATAATACACATCCTGAACCGTGTTTTGGGTAGATATTGTTTTTCTCTGTTGGAACTATTTTTTTTATTTTATCTTGTATAAATAAATAATCTACCCCCGGTTCTTCTTTATTGTGCCCTCCTTTTAGTAATACATTACAATATTTCGATAATGTTTTTGCAGCTTCTATAGGATTTGTTATTCCCGTTAAAAACTTAATTTCATCGATATTTGGTGTAATTAGGTATATTTTTTTTAGTGTCTCAATTAACTGTTCGTTGTTTATTGTTTTATGAAACTCAAATCCAGCACTCGCTTTTATTATTGGATCCCAAACAATTTGTGAAGTAGAAATGGAATTGACGACACCTTCTAATGTCTCCAAATCTTTTATTAATCCTATTTTAACACTCTTCCATTGAAATCTTCTTTGAAGTGTTGAAACTTGGTTTAAAATTTCCGTTGTTTCGAGCCATTTCACATCATTAAATTCTACATCATTTTGAAAAGTGATGGCACTCAATGCTCCCATTCCACAAACCTTATTTACTTCAAATGTTTTTATATCTGCAAGAATACCAGCTCCTCCGCTTGGGTCGAAGCCGGCAATACTTAATGCACCAATTCGCTCTTCAACCATTTTTCTTTTATTTGTTTAAATTTTTCAACAGGATTGTCACTTTTCCATATAGTTCCGAGCAAAGCAATTCCGGAAAAACCTATTGCTTTAATTGTATTTATTTTGTCTTCATCAATTCCTCCTAGTGCAATGATTTTATCTTTTTTGTTTTTCAATACGTTGCTTACTTCTTTTAAATTTAACTGACTTTTATATCCTGCTTTAGAGATACTATCGAAAACAGGAGAAAGAAAAGCATAATCATATTTTTCTTTACAATTTTCTAGTTCTTTTAATGAATGAAATTTAAAATATTCTTTATGAAGTACAATTTTGCTGTGATATTTAACAGAAATTTGTTGTTTAAATTCTGCTATTTGGTCACTAGAAAAATTAGGTTTATAAATATGAAAACTTTCTAACCCTTGCTCAAATAATTGATGAATGATTGAATATTCGCCTTTTATTTGTGTTGGGTTAGAGATTACAATAATCATAATTATAAGTAAACTTTGTTTCCTTTTTCTTTAAACTCTTGTGATTTTTCTTCCATTCCTTTTTTCAATGCTTCTTCTTCTGAAGTTTCTATGCTTGCTGCATAGTCTCTAACATCTTGTGTAATTTTCATTGAACAAAAATGTGGACCGCACATCGAACAAAAATGAGCCACTTTTGCACCGTCAGCAGGTAATGTTTCATCGTGAAATTCTCTTGCTGTATCTGGGTCGAGAGAAAGGTTAAATTGATCTTCCCATCGGAACTCAAAACGTGCTTTACTTAGTGCATTATCTCTATATTGTGAACCAGGATGTCCTTTGGCAAGGTCTGCAGCATGAGCAGCAATTTTATAGGTTATTACTCCGTCTTTCACATCTTTTTTATTTGGTAATCCTAAATGTTCTTTTGGAGTAACATAACAAAGCATTGCTGTTCCGTACCAACCAATCATTGCAGCTCCTATTGCTGAAGTAATATGGTCATAACCCGGAGCAATATCGGTGGTTAATGGTCCTAAGGTATAAAATGGAGCTTCATTACAATACTCTAATTGCTTTTCCATGTTTTCCTTAATCATGTGCATTGGAACATGCCCGGGTCCTTCATTCATTACTTGAACATCGTGTTTCCATGCAATTTTATTCAGTTCACCTTGTGTTTTCAATTCAGCAAATTGCGCTTCGTCATTTGCATCTGCAATACTTCCCGGACGTAATCCATCTCCTAATGAAAATGAAACGTCATATGCTTTCATGATTTCACAAATTTCTTCAAAATGGGTATAAAGAAAGTTTTCTTTGTGATGTGCTAAACACCATTTCGCCATGATGGAACCTCCTCTTGATACAATTCCTGTTACTCGTTTTGCCGTAAGCGGAACATAACGTAATAAAACTGCTGCATGAATTGTAAAGTAATCTACACCTTGTTCTGCTTGTTCAATAAGTGTATCTCGGAATATTTCCCAAGTTAAGTCTTCAGCTTTTCCATCTACTTTTTCAAGTGCTTGATAAATTGGGACTGTTCCAACAGGTACCGGACAATTACGGATAATCCATTCGCGTGTTTCGTGAATATTTTTTCCTGTAGATAAGTCCATCAAGGTATCTCCTCCCCAACGACAGCTCCAAACGGCTTTTTCTACTTCTTCTTCTATGCTTGAGGTTACCACACTATTACCAATATTTGTATTGATTTTTACCAAAAAATTTCTACCAATAATCATTGGTTCACTTTCTGGATGATTAATATTAGCAGGAATAATTGCACGACCACTTGCTACTTCATCTCTAACAAATTCCGGAGTAATCAATCCTTTTGGTGTATTTGCTCCAAAACTGTTTCCTTTATGTTGTTTTGTTAAAGTTCCGTATTGTTCTTTTAGTTGTTGATTTAATCGCTCTATTTGTTGATTTTCACGAATGGCAATGTATTCCATTTCTGGAGTAATTATTCCTTTCTTTGCATAATGTAATTGAGTAACATTTTTGCCAAATTTTGCTTTTAATGGTTTATTAAAATGTTCAAAACGTAAGTAATCAAGTGTTTTATCAGCCATTCGCTCTCTACAATATTCTGAACTAAATTCAGGGAGTTGTTCTACATCTCCTCTTTTCAAAATCCATTCTTCACGTAAGCGAGGCAATCCTTTTTTTAAATCAATGGTATAATTGGGGTCGGTATATGGTCCACTTGTATCATAAACAGCAATTGGAAAATTTTCTTCTATTTTTCCGGTAGAAAGTTTAGTTGGAGAAAGTGTAATTTCTCTCATTGCTACTTTAATATTGTGCAGTTTTCCTGGAACATATATTTTTCTTGAGCCAGTTAAAGGTTCTTTTGAAATTACATTTTGTGTGGGGGTTTGTTCTTTCTTCATAATTTTAGTTTTAAGTTTTTTATCCGCCTTGAGTTGCTTTGATAATGAGTACTTCATCGTTTTGATTTAAGAAATGATTTTTCCAATTGTTTTTCTGAATAACATTTCTATTTACAGCAACAGCAATTCCTTTTTGATTTTCAAACATTACATCATCAAGCAATTGTTGAACAGTAGATTGTTCAGCTAAGATTTTAATTTGATTATTGAGTTTGATTTGCATTCCTAAATTTTTTAACAATATAGCTTTAGGAATATTCTCGACAAAGAGAGAAGTTTCTTTTTCCTACGGCAGCGTTATCTGCATCAGGTATTGAGGGTATAATCTCAGTCTGCCAATTGGTGGACACCCCTAAAGTTTCACAAATGTACTAAATAAAAAAATGAGAGTAAAGTAATTTTTTTAAGTAATCAAGATACTGGATATATTTTTCTTAATTCTTCAAAAACATTTGCAACAGCAGGACATATTTCTGTGTTTTTTAAAGATAAATCTAAAATTTGATAAAATCTTTTTCGGTTAGTATGTGGATATTCTCTACAAGCTGCTGGTCGGCTTTCGTAAACCATGCAGTAGTTTTCATAATCTAAAAATGGGCAAGGAGCAGTATTCAGCACATAATCACCTACTTCATCTAAATGTAAATATTGAGCTACAAAAGCTGAAGGCTTTATTTTTAGGTGTTTTGCCAGTCTGTCAATGTCTCTATCATAAAAAATAGGACTAGTGGTTTTACAACAATTAGCACACTGCAGACAGTCTATTTTATCAAAAGCATTATTGTGAGCTTCGTGTGTATTATCATCTAAATTTTTTGGTTTGCTTTTTTTAAGCTTTTTAACCAATAGTTGATTGTCTTTCTTATGCTTTTCGGCTCCTTCAAGTTTTAATTTCAGACTATTATTCATGCTGCAAAAGTAGTGAAATTACTCTTTTACAAATTTTAATGTTTTTGTGATAGTATCATTATTTAATTGTATAAAATAAATTCCTGATGAGAAATTACTTATGTCTAAAACTGTTTGTAAGTTAGCATTAGACGTTAAAATAATTTTACCCGTTACATCTGTAATAACTATATTCGTATTTCCATTGGGAATACCTTTAATATTAAGCTGGTTATTAGCTGGATTTGGATAAAGCACCACATCAATAAAATTATTTAATTCCTCCACACCTATTATGGTAGAGTTCATACAGATTTCTAATCCCCAACTATCTAAACTTCCTCCATCCCAATTGAAAACATCTTCAATAGTAAGGGTCCATGTTCCTTGTGGGTTCTCACCATTAAAACCAGCTAAAACATCTTGAGGTTGGTAAGTTCCACCTCCAACTGGAGGACAAGGTAATGCTCCCGGTGTCGCGGCATCATCAAAATTCACATCAAAATCATTTTCGCTATCACAAATTTCTTCCCATAGTGTTACAATTGTTCCTTGTGGACTTTCTAACGTAACAATTAAATCTGCTATCCATGTGTGTGTTCCTATTAAATCAATAACATTTACATCATTTATTGTTCCTGAGTTAGTAACATTTAATGTTGATGTTACAATTGCAGTAGTACTAGGAATTGTGACAGGAACATTTGTACTCATAACTGTTATGCAGTTACTTGTTGTAAAGGAGTTACTTGAAGAAAAATTTCCTGAACCACATTGGTTGCTTGGTCTTACTCTCCAATAGTATTCCGTATCAGCAGCAAGGGTTGATGAAGTATAAGTTGCAGTGGTTAGTCCTGTAGCATTATCAACTATGTTAGTAAAAGCAGCGTCTGTGGCGATATCAATATCATAAGTTGCAGCATTAGGATTTGCTTGCCATGTAAATGTATAAGGTCCGGAAACATTAACAGCTCCATTTGTCGGACTTAGTAAATTAATAGATGTAAAATTGTTGGAGTAAACATTTAAATTAATATTCGTTGATTGAGTTGCTGAGGTTGCTGTTCCTGTAATGGTAATAGTGTGCGAACCAACCATTGCGGCTGTTATTCCTGAAACTTGAACAGTTACATTTGTTCCATTTGCCTGAGCGGTTGAAGGAGTAAAGCTTACTGTTGTTCCCGCAGGATTTCCTGAAGCAGAAAACGTGGTAACATCATTAAATCCTAAAAAAGTATTATATGTAAAAATATAGGTTGATGTTCCTGGAGCACAAATATCATTACTAGTAGCACCAGGTGCAAAATTCATTACAAATTCTGATGCCTGAATAGTAAAATTAGTAGAGTTTAATGCATAAAATATGTTTCCAGCACCTCTTACCATTACTCTAGCATTGGTGGTTGCACTTCCTGTTGGCACGGTAACATTAGCTGAACCATTATTAGGAACTCCTGTTGCTAAAGTAATTGGATAAGTGTATCCACCATCTTGAGATAAGAAAATATCTACATTTGGTGTGTTTACAGCTCCTGTATTTGTTCCGGCAACATTCCATGTAACCGTTTCTGTGCTACCTTCATTCCATGTAACAGCCGTATTTTGTGAAGTAACTGTAAAAGGACCTGAATTGCCATCAACAGTAACTACCATTTGATCTATTTTGTTTTGCCCACCTCCTGAAAGATTATCTCTTACAGTAAGTGAAAAATTCATAGTTCTTCCTACATTGGAAACAGTCTCCCATTGGGTAGTTAAATTACCAGCTACTACGCTTGAAAGTTGTGGCATGTATCTGTTTGGAGAAGTGGTGGGTGCCATAGATCGGAAAGCTGGACTTCCGGTACTTGTTGCACTTACACTTGTTTGAGAATTAAACCCAACATCTCCTTGCTCCCAACAAAACGAAAGCGAATCTACATCAGGATCAGAGCCGCTTCCTTCTAAAATAAAAGCAGTTCCTTTTGGAATAGTGTAGTCTGCCCCAGCATTGGCTGTAGGAGCTGTATTTACCATTGGTGTAGAAGTATAACAACTTTTTGAAGCTACATTAGTAGTAACTTGTTGGATATTGAAAAAGTGAAAATAGTCATCACTATGAGGCTGAACATCTGAAGCTCCGGTAATTCCTGCATACCCCATAATAGAAGAACCACTTCCAGGCTCCATTTGAGCTCCCGTCCCTTCGCTTCCATTCATTGTCCATGAGTGATTGGCACCAAATTGATGTCCAAATTCATGTGCTACATAGTCTACATCAAAATTATCTCCTTGAGGAACAGAATGCGAACTATAACCACTTCCTTTTTGATTGTTTACACAAACACAACCAATACAACCCGCATTTCCATTGTTAGAGCCTTGGTGTAATAGATGTCCTACATGATAATTTGCTTCTTGAATTACACTGCTTAATGTAGATTGTAATTGGCTATTTAAATTATTGGTATAGGGATCTGTTGAAGAATTGGTAAATACCACATCATCGTTATTGGCTACCAACTGCATGGTAATACCAAAATCTGTTTCGTAAACACCATTAACTCTTGTCATAGTAGCATTTATAGCTGCCATAGCTAATACTTTTGTTCCTCCATGCCAAACGGTGTATTCTCCTGAAGCGGAAACTGCAGTTAAAAAAGTTCTTAATGTTTGATCGTTTGCATCCTTATTGTTGGATTGCTTAATTTTTTTCATATCTAGAGCAATGTCATCCGTTAAACATTCAAAAGTATGTTGAGTTACTTCCTCTGTTTTTCTCGAGTACACGGCATAAGAGGTTAAATCAGTAGAATATGGTTCAATAAAAACACTTTTTCTATCTAATCTGAAAAGCATACTGCTTAAGCCTTTTTGTGGTGAAAAACTAAACCTGATGGTAGAAGCTGTTGTTGTACTTTTTCCAAAAAAAGATTTAATTTCCGGATACTTTGCAGCTAAATCTGGATGAAAGATAGACGCATCAAATACTTCAAAGTTTTCTATTGTTCCATTTCCTGTAGGAAAACCTAAAATAAGGGTTGATGTGTTTTGAGAAAATCTTTTCGGAGCTTGGTTTAATAAATTTTGTAAGGTAGCAATATCCAACTGATAAACATCAAAATTTATTGGAAGGCTTGATGTATTTATTTTATTATTTACGCCCACTTTGGTTGTTTTAGTCCATAAATTAGCATGTTGTTGAGCATTAACTGAAACTACTGTTCCTAATAAAAGTAAAGAGAAAAAAGTAGTTTTAAAAATGTTTGTTTTTTGCATAAGGCAGCAGATTAAAATTAATTAAGCTATAAAGTTAATCTAAAAGTGAGCAAGAAACAATATTATTTAATGGGGTAGTATTGAAATCCTATTTTTTTAATTAGGAAAAGAGGTGTTAAAACTAAAAAAACCCAACAAACTGTTTTTCAATTTATTGGGTTTTAAAAGTTGTCCGACTAGGGCTCGAACCTAGACTCTTCTGGACCAAAACCAGACGTGTTGCCAGTTACACCATCGGACAATTGGACGGCAAAAGTAATAATTTTTTTTACTTGTACAAATTTTTTTACAGTCATTAATTTAGAGTATTTTTTATTCTTTTGTTATCATGTCATATACTTCTTTATAACTTTTAACAATCATTAACTGTAAATATTATTCATCATTAGACAAGAATTTCATATTTTCGTGAACTTAAATAATATGGAATAACATGGAATATAAAAAACTGAATAATATTATAGGATGGATAATTTGGGCAATTGCTTCATTTGTATATCTATCAACCATAGAACCAACAACAAGTTTTTGGGACTGTGGTGAGTTTATCGCTGCTGCTTATAATTTAGAAGTTGGTCACCCACCGGGAGCACCCTTATTTATGCTAATAGGTAGATTTTTCACTATGTTTACAACTCCTGAAAATGCAGCTTATGCTATTAATATGTTGTCAGCTCTTTCAAGTTCATTTACTATACTGTTTTTGTTTTGGTCTATTACTGCATTAGTAAAAAAATTAGTAGTAAAGACAGGAGAAGTGGACAAACCTGCTATGTTAACTATTTTTGGTAGTGCTGTGGTTGGTTCTTTAGCTTATACTTTTTCAGATTCATTTTGGTTTTCAGCAACAGAAGCAGAGGTTTACGCTCTTTCCTCATTATTTACGGCAGTTGTTTTTTGGGCTATTCTTAAATGGGAAGCCGTTTATACAGAAAAACATAGTGTAAGATGGATAGTTTTAATTGCTTATTTAATAGGTCTTTCTATAGGGGTCCATTTATTGAACTTATTGGCGATACCAGCTATGGTTTTCGTTTATTATTTTAAAACCAGAGAATTAACTTTTAAAAATTTAGCGATTGCTTTTGGTATTTCAATCCTAATTTTAGGAACGATACAATCTTTAATAATTCCAGGAACTGTTAAAGTAGGCTTCATGTTTGAGCTATTATTTGTAAATACATTTAATTTACCTTTTAACTCCGGGTTGTTATTTTACATAGCTATTTTAGCGGCTCTTTCTGTTTTAGGGTTATATTATACACACAAAAAAGGCAAACAAGTATGGAACACTATTATTCTTTGTGTTACGGTTTTATTAATAGGGTTTTCTACTTATTCTATAATAATGATAAGATCGGCTGCAAACCCACCAATGGATGAAAATAATCCTGAAAATGCATTTACTTTGCTATCTTATTTAAATAGAGAGCAGTATGGTTCAATGCCTCTTTTATACGGACAATATTTTAATACGCCATTAGATGCGAAAGAACCTTTTGTTCAAGATAAGCCACAGTATTTCCAAGATAAAGCTAAAGGAAAGTATATTTTAATAAATAAAGATCAAAAAACAAAACCTAATTATGATGAGAAACTTTCTGGATTTTTTCCTAGAATGTGGAGTTCACAAGCCCATCATGTAAGAACCTATAAAGAATGGTCAGATTTTAAAGGGAAGAAAATGCGTGCAAGCAATGGTGAAACCATAAATATTCCAACTTTTGGAGAAAACCTTAAATTCTTTTTTTCATACCAACTTAATCATTTATACTTCAGATATTTTATGTGGAATTTTGTTGGAAGACAAAATGATGTTCAGGGACATGGAGAAATAACTAATGGTAATTGGATTAGTGGAATTAAGTTTATTGATGAAATGAGATTAGGAAATCAAGATAAACTGCCTTCTTCAATTAATGATAATCCGGCAAACAACACCTATTTTTTCCTTCCATTACTTTTAGGATTGTTAGGTATGATTTATCAATACAAAAAAGATAAAAAAGGATTCCTTGTATTACTTTTATTGTTTTTCTTTACAGGGGTAGCAATTATTATTAATCAAAATCAGTCAGTTCAGCCAAGAGAAAGAGATTATGCTTACGTAGGATCTTTTTATACTTTTGCTATTTGGATGGCTTTAGGAGTTTATGCTTTGTGTGATATTTTAAGTAAAAAAATGAGCAGAGTTGCAAGTGCTGGTTTGGCAACTACAATTTGTTTATTGGGAGCTCCTGTTTTAATGGCCAGTCAAAATTGGGACGATCATGATCGTTCAAAAAGATATACTGCAAGAGATTTTGCTAAAAATTACTTGAATTCTTGTGCACCAAATGCTATATTATTTACTAATGGTGATAATGATACTTTCCCACTTTGGTATGTACAAGATGTTGAAAGATATAGAACCGATGTGAGAGTAGTTAATTTGAGTTTATTGAATACCGATTGGTACATAGAACAAATGCGAAGAAAAGCATGGGATTCTGATGGAATACCACAAATGCTTCCTGAGTATAAGATTAGAAATAATAATAACGATTATGTTTACATTTACGATAGAGGAATAGAGGGCTATACAGATGTTGATGACATTATTAAGTTTGTTACAGATGATACCCCTAAATCTAAAATAACAGGAAATGATAATAAGCAAATTGATTATATTCCAACAAAAAACTTAAAGGTATCTGTTGATAAAGATAAAGTATTGGCAAACGGAACAGTTTCCAAAGACAGAGCTGATAGAGTTGTTGATAATATTGAGTGGACATTGAGCGGTAATGGAATCTATAAAAAAGACCTTATTATTTTAGATATTTTAGCTGCTAATAATTGGGATAGACCCATTTATTTTGCCATTACTACGGGTGATGATGCTTATTTGGGATTAACAGATTATTTCCAAATAGAAGGGTTGGCGTATAGATTAGTACCTTATAAGGCACAAAGCTATGATGGACAAACTGGAGAAGTGAATACTGACATCATGTATGAGAACCTAATGACTAAATTTGCGTGGGGAGGGATGGACAAAGAAAATTTATTTATGGATGAGAATAATAAAAGAATGTGCATGAACTTCCGTAATAATTTTGCACGTTTGGCAGGAGAGCTTATTAGACAAGATAAAAAAGAGCAAGCAGTACAAGTATTAGATAAATGTTTGGAAGTACTACCTGAACACAATGTTCCTTATAATCAATTTATGGTTTCTATTGCAGAGCACTATTATAGACTAAAGGAAAATGATAAAGCGAATGATATAGTTAAAACACTAATAAATCAATACCACGAGGAATTAATATATTATACCTCGCTAAAAGGTTCGTTTAGAAAAAATGTAGAAAGAGAAGAAGGGTTTTCTAAATACATTTTAGGTCAATTAATTATGCTTTCTAAAGATAGGTATCCGGAATCAGGATTGGCAGATGAAATGAAAACGGAATTTGAATCTATTTTATTAATGCTTAATGGAAATAGATAACAAAAGGCTTTATTAATGAAACGATGAAAGCACTTATTGATAGGTATAAAAAAATTAGAAAAAAGGAGCTATTTAAACAGAAGTTTAAAAGCAACTATGCCTTTGTTGGGGTTGGCAATCATTCTATCAATAATCTTTATCCGGTTCTTAATTACTTAAATGTTAATTTAAAATATATTATAGTTAAAAATGAAGATACTGTTGAAATGGTTAAGCACCATTTTACAAATTCATTGGTTAGTACTGATTTAGAAAAAATTCTGAATGATAGTGATATAAATGGAGTTTTCGTTTCAATTACGCCATCGGTTCATTTTCAGGTGGCTAAGAAAGTTATTGCGGCTAACAAAAACTTGTTTATTGAAAAACCACCATGTTTGACGCTTAGTGAATTAAACGAACTTATAACACTTGAAGATAAACACAAAAAAACTGTTTTAGTGGGGGTACAGCGAAGATATTCGCCTGTCTATAATATCTTACAAAACAAAGTTAAAAACGCTGGCTATTATACTTTAAAATTTAAAACAGGGGCTTATCCTGAAGGGGATGAATTAATTGATTTATTTATTCACCCGTTAGATGCTTTATTTTATTTGTTTGGTGATGGTAATATAACTTATGCTAACAAAGTTACTGGTAATGGTGTTGTAACCTATTTAGCTCAAATAAAACATGAAAATGGTATTGTAGGAAGTATAGAATTTTCGACAGATTATTCGTGGAATGAGGCAATAGATACCTTAATTATTAATACTCCAAAAGGTGAATATATTACAGAAAATACAACTAAACTGAGTTTTAAAAATAAACCAAAAGTGTTTATGAACATTCCTATAGAAAAAATAAAAAGATTTAATAGTCAAATTACTACGCTATATCTTCAAAACAGCTTTTTGCCTGTAAAAGAACACAATCAACTTTATTCTGCGGGCTACTTTAATGAATTATCAAGCTTTTTAATGTGTAGTGAAAAAAGTGAAAATACGCTAAATAAATCCACATTAAGGGATTTACTTCCTACATTTAAAGCCATTGAAAAGTTAAGAACAGCTTAGGGGTTAAGCATATTTTCCTTCCATTTCTTCCATGTATTGTTTGTAGGTTTTTTTCTTATCGGCTTCCCATTGATATTTACCAAACATTTTTCCTGTAATGGCTTTTCCAAAATATTTTTCAAACATACGGTGTAACACTATATCGTATTTTCTATGGAAGTTTACCCAACAACCGTTACAATTATGTTGATAGTGTTTTTGTGTTTTTTTAGTGGCTTCGTCATTTAAAATATCATCTAACGAACGTTCAAACAAGTTGCCAATTTTAACTCCTAAATTCTGACAAAGAGGAACATCTCCATTTGGCAAAACACATAAAGAATCAATTATACTATTACATGACATTTTTAAATCGCCTTTTCTCCATTCATCATAAAGCACTAAAAAGTCGAAATTCTCTTTAAATTCTTTTACAATAGGTGGTATTTTCTCTTTAAAATTATCGTCTTTTAAGTCAGTATAAATAGGTTTTTCAATTACTTCTTTAACATCTAAACTTCTGTCTCCATCATCATAATTAGCTACCATTTCTTTTTTAGCTGTTTTGGTAGCAATTCCTGTTTCGTGGGCTTTATCATCGGTATCAAAGAAATCCATGTCGTTATAAACACCAATACGCATATCAACTCCTTCTCTTTTACATACTTCAGCAACATGTTTCATATCATCAAAATTGTTGTATGGAGAAAGTGTAAACATAGTAGAAATAGGCACTACATCTTTTAATTCCTGAATAACTCTTATTACTCTTTCATACCCATCTTTACCTCTCATGTGTTGATACGTTTCTTTATCGCCATCTAAAGAAATATATAATCTTTTTGGTGGGAATTTTTTTACCGCTTCAATTAAATTCTCTGGTTTTAAACAGTTTGAAAGCAAATCGAAATTAGGATGATTTTTAGTAAACCATTCCATTATTTGTAATGCTTCCGGATGTAATAAAAACTCACCACCTTCTAAACCAATAGCAGTATCTTTTGATATGGCTTTGCTTTTCATTATTTCTTTAATTTTTTCAAAAGAAAGGTATTTTACGGGTCTTTTTGCCCAGATATTACAATGCTTACATCTTGAGTCGCACAAGTCTGTAGCGTAAATCATTAATGTTGCTAACTTTCTATTACCTAAGTTAGATTTATTATTAGCAAATTTTTTTGCTCTGCTTACATAGTCTTTGAGTCCGTACATTTGAAAAAAATATAAATTGAATTCAAAGTTAACAATTTGTTTTGACAATTTAGAATTGCTCTAAATTAAGAATAATAAACTATTCATCTAAGTAGCATTAAAGAGCCTCTAAAAGATTCTTTTTTAATCACTCCGCAATTATCAACCTCAATTGATATTAAATAAAAATAGGTGCCTTCTGGAACTTCGGAACCCGAAGTAGTCCTTCCATTCCAACCATCATTTGTAATAGATTCGTAAATTAACATTCCCCATCGGTTAAATATTTTTACATCAATGGAAATATATTGCTCAATATTTAACCTAAATAAATCATTAAATTGGTCATTGTTAGGTGTAAATACATTAGGTATTTGTATTGTATCTATAGCTAATTGGTTAACTTGTAAATTAACGGTAACAACACTATCACATCCATTTTGAGATATTAGAGTATCCTGATAAGTACCTTCTTCAAACCTTAAAATTCCATTTATAATAGCACTGTCTCCTTCACATATCTCCATAAATTGATTGGTTTGGTATAATGATACAACTTGTAAATTAAGAATCACAAAACTATCGCAACCGTTAATTGTTTGTAAAGAATCTGTATAAGTTCCTCCAATACTATGGTAAGCACCTCCAATAAAAATACTATCTCCTTGACATATTTCCACATTAATATTATTATTATAATTAGCATTAACTATAAGGGTAGTAATGTTTATACTGTCACATCCTAAGGCGGACTGAGCAGAATCTGTATAGATTCCTGAAGCATTTTGATAATTACCCTGTATTAAAACGCTATCTCCTTGACAAATATGGACGGTTTGAGAATTTTGTATATTTGGTTGAACTTGTAAGTTCAATTCAAAGATACTATCACACCCTAGAGAAGTCTGCAATGAATCATAAAAAACCCCCGAAATAGTGTGATAATTATTAGCAAATAAAATACTATCTCCTTGACAAATTTGTTGAGATTGAGCCATTAAATAGGATGGATTCACTACTAGGTTGGTAACTAAAACACTATCGCAACCATTACTTGTTTGCAAAGAATCTGTATAAGTTCCCGATGCATTTTGGTAAGCACCTCCAATAAAAATACTATCCCCTTGACATATTTCCACATTATTACTATGATTATAATTGGTATCCACTACAAGCGTAGTTATGTTTATACTATCACACCCTAAAGTGGATTGAGAGGTATCAGAATAAATACCGGAAGTATTTTGATAATTACCCTGTATTAAAACGCTATCTCCTTGACAAATATGGACGGTTTGAGAATTTTGTATATTTGGTTGAACCTGTAAGTTCAATTCGAAAACACTATCACAGCCCAAAGCAGTTTGCAAAGAATCATAATAAACTCCTGAACTAGTGTAATAATTATTAGCAAATAAAACACTATCCCCTTGACAAATTTGTTGAGATTGAGTTATTAAATAAGATGGGTTCACAATTAAGTTAGCAACTATAATACTATCGCAACCATTAATTGTTTGCAAAGAATCTGTATAAGTTCCTGATGCATTTTGATAAGTTCCACCAATAAAAATACTATCTCCTTGACATATTTCTACATTATTACTATTACTATAGATGGGATAAATGGTTATCGGCAAAGTAAAAGAATCTGTACAGTTGGAACTATTAGTAACAACAAGAGTTACTTGATAAACTCCGGAAGATAAGTAGGTGTGAGTTGGATTTTGAGTGCCTACCAAAGAATCTCCATCTCCAAAATACCATGTTAAAGAAGTTATAGGGTTTCCAAAAGTGTTAGTAGAATCATAAAAATTTATCATTGAATTTACACACCCTGAATTATTGGAAAATCCAAAAGAAACATTGGGACAACAAATAGTAGAGGTACTAAATTCAAAAACATTTTGTAATCCTGGATAATTAACTTGTCCATTAACAATTGCATTAGAAAAAGTAACACTATTATTAGCAGCAACAATATCGTAAGATGCTAACGTGTCTATACAAAGAGATATAGTATCGGGGCATGAATTAATGGTGAATGTTCCAAAAACATTATTATTAGCATTGTTAACTATGTTAAAGGTTAAAGAGTCGCACCCCAAACAAGCATCATTATTAGATACATAAAATTCCACTAAACCACTTCCATTATTGGTTGATGTAGCTTCAATAAACTTAATCTCTCCAAGCATCACATTATATAGGGAAGAAACAGAACTTGCAGATGTACTTGTCCATCCTATAGAAGAATTACAACTTCCAGTTGAAGTGTTATTATATACCCATGATTCTAAAATATTTAAAGTAATAGAAGTAATTCCAAATTTGGGGAATGAAAAATACTTAAATTTAGCATTTGGTGAGGGTAGGCCCATCACTAAAGTATCGTAAAATGTAGTATTGCAAGTATTGGTTGTAATAAGAATTTTATTGAAAGGAGCGTCTCCACCGTTGTGAGGACTACAAGGTTGCCAGGCTACAAAACCTTGAATATTTTGAGGGGTGTTAAAGGTAAAGTTCCAAGGAGCAGTCGTTGCTGAGCCATTATTTAAATAAGTAGCATCAGAAATACTTGCGGGAGAAATATGGGTAACAGCAGTAGCTCCGGCAACAGTGGTAGGAATTGCTGAAAGACCTGAATTATCTATACATTTTGTACTTGTAGAACCATAAAATGTTCCCACTATTCCTGTTGGAGTAATCAAATTTTGACCAAAGAGATTTGTTGTCAAAAAACAAAAGTTTAATACAGCTATTATCTTTATTTTAAATACAAGTATTTTCACTATTAGTAACTTCTAAAATTAGCAAAACAACTCCAAATATAGATAAATATCTATAATAAATACATTTTATCTACTTCATCAACCTCAACGCTTCTTTTTTACTAAATGGACTTAACGCTGTCTTTTCGGCAAAAGCTATCACCCATTCAGGGTTTGTTCTGCTATATTCTCGTAATATCCACCCAATAGCTTTATTTATAAAGAACTCTTTATTTCCTAGTAAAGCATTTATAGTATTGCTAAGCAATTTAGTATCTATTTCTTTTTTGTATTTTAATTGAAATAATAAGGCACAACGTTGCAACCACATATTACCAGATTTCAACCATTTAGTTACATAAATTGTTTTTTGTTCAGGGAATTTTTTAAAATAAGCTCCCATTAGTTTAGTAGCAATAAAATCTACAGTGTCCCACCAAGATTGGTTAACAACCATAAATTCATAAAGCTCAATATCAGATTTTTCAACTTGTTTAGTATATTTAAAAGCCAATTCTTGAGCAAAATACAAACATTCTCGCTGGGGTTGCTTCCATAATTCCGTAACTATAGCTTTTAATTCCTTTTTATCTGGAAGCATTTCTTTAGCTAAAAAAGCTTGTTGCAAAACTCTTCTTTCTGTTGTTTTTATACCAAAAAATGGAAACTGATTTCGCATATATGCAGATTGCTCTAATGCAATTTTATTATTTGCATTTAGCTTAAATTCTTTTATAAGTGTGATAATGTATGGGTGCATATAAATAAAGATTGAATGATCAAAAATATTCTTTTTATCAATACAATTTTATAAAGATTTCAAAATGCTACTGTTTATAACTCATAAGAATTGTGTAACTTTTTTCGTTGAATTACCCCTAACATTGTAATTGATATAAACTAATTGCCATGACTTTAAAAAAACAATCAATTATAGCTATTTTATGTGTAGGAGTGCTTTTTTCCTGTGTTCCGGCTAGAAAGTATGAAGAATTAAAATCTAAACAAACCGCTTGTTTGGAAGAAAATAGTGCTTTAAAAGCTCAAAATCAGGATTTAGAAGAGAAAAATAAAGAATTGTTAGCTTCTGTTGATAAGATGCGTAAGGAAAAAGATGCTTTAGAAAATGATATTAAAGTTTTAGAAAAGTCATTAGACCAAATGACGACTAATTATGACAATGTAAACAAAACATACCAATTATTGTTAGATAAAAACAACGAGCTGTTAGCAGGAAACAAATCTGCAACAGAGCAACTAATGAAACAATTGCAAAAGACACAAGAAGAATTACAAGCTCAGGAAGATGCGTTAAGAGCTTTAGAAGGAACTTTGCAGGCTAAACAAGCTAAATTAGAACAACTTACGGTAGATTTAGAAGCTCGTGAAAAACGTGTTAACGAATTAGAAGCGATGATTAGTAGGCAGGATTCGTTAGTAAATGCACTTAAAAATAAAGTGAAAGAAGCATTATTAGGTTTTGAAAATAACGGACTTACCATTGAACAAAAAAATGGAAAAGTGTATGTTTCTTTAGATGAAAGTTTATTATTTGCTTCAGGTAGTTATACTGTTGGCGAAAGAGGTGTAGATGCTTTGAAAAAATTAGCTAAGGTATTAGAACAAAACCAAGACATTAATATTTTGGTAGAAGGACATACGGATAATGTACCTTTAAAAGGTTCGGGAGATATTAAAGATAATTGGGATTTGAGTGTGAAAAGAGCTACATCGGTAGTTAAAATTATAACTACTAACAGCAATGTAAATCCTAAAAGATTAACTGCTGCCGGAAGAAGTGAATATTTACCTCTAGATACTTCTAATAGTGCTGAAGGAAGGAAGAAGAATAGAAGAATTGAAGTTATTCTTACTCCAAAATTAGATGAATTGTTTGAGTTGCTTGAAGCAAATTAAACTTTTTTAGTTATTTCCAAACCTAACAGGCTTCAAAAACTTGTTAGGTTTGCTTTTTTAATGCTGCTTTGTTTTTATTTGCCAATTGTCCGCATGCTGCATCAATATCCTTTCCTCTACTTCTTCTCACATTTACAATTAGGTGATATCTGTCTTCTAAAAATCGGGCAAACTCATCTGTTTTTTTTGCATCTGCTTTTTGAAAATCAGCATCATCAATAGGGTTGTATTCTATAATATTAATTTTACACGGAACTACTTTACAGAATTCGGCTAATTCTCTAGCATCTTCTAAACTATCATTAAAATCTTTAAAAATAATGTATTCAAAAGTTACTCTTGTGCCAGTTCTTTCATGAAAATATATTAATGCTTCTTTTAGAATTGCTAATGAGTTTTGCTCATTAATAGGCATTATTTTACTTCTTTTTTCATCATTGGCAGCATGTAGCGATAATGCCAAATTGAACTTTACTTCATCATCACCTAATTTTTTTATCATTTTGGCAATACCGGCAGTAGAAACAGTAATACGTTTGGGAGACATTCCTAACCCTTCGTTACTAGTAATTTTTTCTATGGAATCTAATACATTTCTATAATTTAATAAAGGTTCTCCCATACCCATATATACAATGTTAGTAAGCGGAGTGTTGTATTTTTCTTCAGCTTGTTTTTTAATTAATGCTACTTGGTCAAAAATTTCATCCGCATCAATATTTCTTAGTCTGTCTAATTTACCTGTAGCACAAAAAGCACATGTCAAACTGCATCCTACTTGAGAAGAAATACAAGCAGTCATTCTTTTAGGTGTGGGAATTAAAACGCCTTCAACAATGTTTCCATCATGCAATTTAAACGCATTTTTGATGGTTCTATCGGAACTTATTTGTTCTTCGCTGGTAGTAATGGCATTAATAACGAAGTTATCTTGTAATAACTGTCTTATAGGAAAAGAAAGATTGGTCATTTCATTAAAAGAAACAGAATGTTTTTTCCACAACCATTCGTAAACTTGTTTAGCTCTAAATGCTTGTTCACCATGCGTTTTAAAGAATTCAATTATTTCTTCTTTAGAAAAATGTCGTATGTTTTGTTTTTTTGTCATAAGGACAGCAAAGTTAATTTAATTAATTGATGCAGTTTTAAATAAGCTAAAAACATTATTTTTGAAATCCTTTATTATCTCTATAAATGAATAACCAACTGCTTCATAATATAGCCATTACCTGCCTTCCGAATATAGGAGCCATAACTGCCAAAAAACTTATTGCCTATTGTGGAAGTACCGAAAAGGTGTTTTCTGAGAAAAAAACGACATTAGAAAAAATTCCCGGTATTGGTAAAATGAATGCACAGCATATTTTTAGCAATAAAAAAGAAGCATTAGGAATGGCTGAAAAAGAACTAAAGCTTATTGAAAAAAATAAGATAATTCCCATTTTCTTTTTAGACAAAACTTATCCTAAAAGACTTACTCATTGTGAAGATAGTCCTATTGTACTTTACACTAAAGGCAATATGAATTTGAATGCTGAAAAAGTAATTAGCGTTGTAGGTACAAGAAACGCTACCGATTACGGTAAAGAATTTTGTGAGAAATTGATTGCTGATTTAGCTCCTCACCAACCGTTAATTGTAAGTGGTTTAGCTTTTGGAATTGACATTTGTGCACACAAAACAGCTATGCAATATCAACTTCCTACTGTTGCAGCATTAGCTCATGGGTTGGATAGAGTTTACCCCAATCAACATGGAATTATTGCTAAACAAATGCAAGAAAATGGAGGCATTATTTCTGAGTTTACAAATGAAACTAATCCAGATAGAGAAAATTTTCCAAAAAGAAACAGAATAGTGGCTGGAATGTCTGATTTAACGATAGTGGTAGAGTCTAGTAAAAAAGGAGGATCTTTAATTACTGCTGATTTAGCCAATCAATATAACCGAGATGTTTTTGCTTTACCCGGCAGACTAAATGATGAATATTCTGAAGGATGTAACTGGCTGATAAAAACCAATAAAGCGGCTTTAATACAATCAGCTAAAGATATTGAGTACATTATGGGCTGGCAAGCTACTACTGACAAGAAAACTGCCAGTCAAACTAAGCTTTTTGTTGAATTAAGTGATGAAGAAAAAACCATAGCAAATATACTTTCGGTAACAGATAAAATGGCTATTGACAACATTGCTTTAAAATCGGAACTTCCTATGAGTAAAACAGCTGCTTTACTATTAAACTTAGAATTTAATGGCATTGTAAAATCCTATCCCGGGAAAATGTATAAGTTGGTGTAGTATGTTGGCTGTCTGTCTATCGGTTTACAGTTAATTGACAACTGATAATCAATAATTAATTACCTGTTGTTCCATATTTTTTGGAAGTTCTCTTTCTTCATATTGTTGTGTTCTCAGTTGAGGTTCAAACCCAGCTTCTTTTATGGCTTTTTGGATGCCATCAGCAGTAAACCTGTGAGGAGCTCCTGCAGCAGAAACTACATTTTCTTCAATCATAATAGAGCCAAAATCATTAGCTCCTGCATGCAAACAAATTTGTGCTGTTTTTTCTCCTACTGTTAGCCAAGAAGCTTGAATATTTTCAATATTTGGTAACATAATTCTACTTAGAGCAATCATTCTAATGTATTCATCATCAGTAACGTTATTAGAAACACCTTTTACTCTTTTTAATAAAGTTCCATCATCCATAAATGGCCATGGAATAAAAGCAATAAAACCTTTAGCGTCAGCAGGTTTTTCTGCTTGCACTTCTCTCAACCAAACTAAATGTTCAAAACGTTCTTCTATGGTTTCTATATGTCCAAACATCATCGTTGCAGATGTTGTAATGTTTAACTGATGAGCCGCACGCATTACATCTAACCATTCTCTTCCGGTACATTTTCCTTTAGAAATTAATCGTCTTACCCTATCGTTTAATATTTCTGCTCCTGCTCCTGGTAAAGAGTCTAAACCAGCTTCTTTTAATGCTTTTAAGACTTCTGTATGAGATAATCCTTCTAGTTTGCTTATATGAGCAATTTCAGGTGGACCTAAAGCGTGTAATTTAATATTAGGAAACATTTTTTTAATACCTCTAAAAGTATCACAGTAAAATTTTAATCCTAAGTCTGGATGGTGTCCCCCTTGTAACAACAACTGTTCTCCGCCATAACGTATGGTTTCTTCAATTTTAACTTTATATTCTTCCAAAGAAGTGATATAAGCTTCATCATGCCCGGGAATACGGTAAAAGTTACAAAACTTACAATTAGCTATACAAACATTAGTAGTATTTAAGTTCCTGTCAATTATCCAAGTAACTTTATTGGAGTTATTTTTCTTTTCTTTTCGCAATTCATTGGCTACCAACATTAGTTCAGCTGTCGGGGCGTTTTTAAAAAGGAAAATACCTTCTTCTGCTGTTAAAAATTCAGATTGAAGTGCTTTTTCTAAGAGTTGTGCTGTTTGCATTATTTTGTTTTATTATTCCTAATTTCGCTTTTCAAAATTACGATAAAAATACGATGGAAATTAAAAAAGCGAGCAAATTAGACCCTAAAGAAAACTTGATTTTTCTTATCACGAATGAAAAAGAATTACCAATAACATCTTTTACAAAAGAAGAGCTTTCTTTTATCAAAAAAGAATTAAAAAACGAACAAAAGCAAGTTGAAATCAACAGACTAAATACCTATGTTTTTGTTGTTTTATGTGATAAAGAGAATGATTATAAGGCTGCTGAGAAAACTAGAATTGCAGCAAGTAACTTGTTGACTACGCTTAATAGTAAAAAAATTGTCTCTGCTACAGTAGTTGGAGAAACTCATAAAATAACCCCATTTGTTGAAGGTATTGGCTTAGCTAACTATCAGTTTTTAAAGTATTTTTCCGACAAGAAAATAAATACTTTTAATAAGTTAAACTATTACACAGAAAATAAATCAGACAATATAAAAGAAATGGAAGCTTTAGTCGAAGCTGCTAATTTTGCTAAAGACTTAGTGAATGAACCGTTATCTTTTTTAACAGCCACTCAACTTTCAAAAGAGATAAAGAACTTGGGTAAAAATTATGGTTTTAAAGTAGAAGTTTTAACAAAAGCTAAGATAGAAGCTTTAAAAATGGGTGGTTTATTAGCTGTTAATAAAGGAAGTATAGACCCACCAACATTTTCTATTTTAGAATGGAAACCTGCTAAAGTAAAAAATAAGAAACCTATAGTTTTAGTAGGTAAAGGAGTAGTTTATGATACTGGTGGATTAAGTTTAAAACCTACACCTAACTCTATGGATATGATGAAGTGTGATATGGGTGGAGCTGCTGCTGTTATTGGTGCTATGGTTGCTATTGCCAAAAATAAATTGCCATATCATGTAATTGTTTTGGTTCCAGCTACAGATAATAGACCAGGTGGAAATGCTTATGTTCCTGGTGATGTTATTAAAATGTATAACGGAAAAACGGTAGAAGTACTAAATACGGATGCTGAAGGAAGAATGATATTAGCAGATGCATTGAGTTATGCTGATAAATATCAACCAGAATTGGTGATTGATGTTGCTACACTTACGGGTGCTGCTGCAAATGCAATTGGGCATTATGGTGTGGTGGCTATGGGAAACACTCCTGAAAAAACGATGAACAAACTAAAAGAAAGTGGTAATAATACGTTTGAACGTATAGTGGAATTTCCGTTTTGGGATGAATATAATGAGCAATTAAAATCTTCTATAGCTGATCTTACAAATTTAGGAAATGGAGCAGGAGGTGCAATTACAGCAGGTAAATTTTTAGAGAATTTTACTAACGCTCCTTATATCCATTTAGATATTGCCGGACCAGCATTTATTAAGAAACAAATTAATTATTTATCTCAAGGTGGTACTGGTGTTGGTGTAAGATTGTTATATGATTTTATTAAAAATTATTAAAAGTTTATAGACTATGTCACAAAAAACAAACGAAAAAGTAAGAATCGGTATAAGCATTGGCGATATTAATGGTATAGGTATTGAGATTATCATTAAAACATTTACGGATAACAGAATGCTTGATTTTTGCACGCCTATCGTTTATGGTTCTTCAAAAATAACTTCTATACATAGAAAGACATTAGAAGCAACAGAGTTTAATTTTAATAAAATTAATAAGATAGAAGAAGCGTCTCCTAAAAAAGTAAACTTGTTAGAATGTTGGAAAGATGATGTAGAAATTGAATTTGGTAAACCAACATCGCTTGCCGGAAAATATGCCTTTTTATCGCTTGAAGCTGCTACAAATGATTTGCTTGAAGGTAAAATTGACGCCTTAGTAACTGCCCCTATCAATAAAGATACTATTCAGTCTGATGATTTTAATTTTAAAGGACATACAGAGTACTTGGAGGCAAAAGCGAATGGAGAGTCTATTATGTTGCTTACAAGTGAAAATTTGAAGGTAGGAATTGCTACGAATCATATTCCGGTTTCAAGTATTGCTTCATCATTAAGTGCAGATGCTATTTTTTCTAAGCTTAAAACGCTTAATAAGACATTGGTGCAAGATTTTCTACTAACCTCTCCGAAAATTGCTATATTAGGCTTAAATCCGCATGCAGGAGATAATGGTTTAATAGGAAGTGAAGAAAAACAAATTATAATCCCTGCTATTAATAATGCAAAAAGTATTGGAATTAATGCTTTTGGACCTTATCCTGCTGATGGGTTTTTTGGTTCAGGAAGTTATAAAAAGTTTGATGCTATCTTAGCAATGTATCACGATCAAGGGTTAATTCCATTTAAAACCTTGTCTTTTGGTGAAGGAGTTAATTTTACTGCGGGATTAACTATTATTAGAACTTCTCCGGATCATGGAGTGGCTTATGAAATAGCCGGAAAGAATTTAGCCTCTGAAAGTTCATTTAGAACGGCTGTTTATTTAGCATGTGATATTGCTAAAAATCGTCAATTGTCTGAAGAAATTAATAGTGATAAGCTAAAAATCAAAAAATAAATACCAAACACTTGGCAGTCAAATAGTTACAAAACAGTTGATTTCCTGAGTTTTTTCTAAAAATTAATGATAGTACTCTATAAAAGGGTCTTCTTGTTTTAAATCGCTTAATTTTAGCTTATTTTAAAAACAGACGCTGATTTTCTGTTTGAATGTTATCTTTTTGTTTCACGTGAAACAATTTATGATTTTGTTTTAAATTTTACCTTCCCATGTAAACCATCAAAACAGAAACATCTGATGGAGAAACACCACTAATTCTTGATGCTTGTCCGATAGTTGAAGGTTTTATTTTGGTAAGTTTATCTACTGCTTCAGCAGACAAAGATCCAAGTTTAGTGTAGTCAATGGTATCATGAATTTTAATATCATCCAACCTGGAAATTTTATCTGCTACTTCTTTTTCTCTTTTAATATAGCCTTCGTACTTCATTAAAATTTCAGCACTTTCTAATACATCTTCTGTATATAAATTGGTTTCGTCTGATAATTTGGTGTTGCATAAACTCAATTCTTTTATAGCAATATTTGGTCTTGTTATAACAGAAATGGCTTTTACTTTTTGTTTTAAAGGCGAAGAATTTTGTTGTTCTAAATACGAATTTACTTCTTTAGGCAGTATAGAAACTTCTTCAAATCGTTTGATAATTTTTTCAATATGTTGTTTCTTTTCTTCAACTTTTTTCATTCTTAATTCAGAAGCTAAACCTAAATTAAAACCTTTTTCGGTCAGACGAACATCTGCATTATCTTGTCTTAAAAGTATTCTGTACTCTGCTCTTGAAGTAAACATTCTATAAGGTTCGTTTGTACCTTTGTTGATTAAATCATCTATTAAAACACCTATATAAGCTTCGTCTCTATTTAAAATAAAAGCTTCTTTTTCGTTTGTTTTTAAATGAGCATTTATTCCGGCCATTAAACCTTGTCCTGCTGCTTCTTCGTAACCGGTAGTTCCGTTTATTTGTCCTGCAAAATATAAATTTTCAACTAGCTTTGTTTCAAGTGTGTTTTTAAGTTGTGTAGGTTGAAAAAAGTCATATTCTATGGCGTAGCCCGGTCTAAACATTAACGCTTTTTCAAAGCCCGGAATTAGTTGCATAGCTTTATATTGAACGTCTTCCGGTAATGAAGTAGAAAATCCATTTAAATAAATTTCTACTGTACTCCATCCTTCCGGTTCAACAAATAATTGATGTCTTTCTCTTTCAGAAAAGCGTACAATTTTGTCTTCAATAGAAGGACAATATCTTGGTCCTAAGCCTTGAATTCTTCCTGAAAACATAGGTGATTTTTCAAAACCTGTCTGTAATACATCATGTACATTTTGGTTGGTATAGGCAATGTGACAACTTCTTTGTTTGGTAAGTTTTGTGGTAGTGTCTAAATAAGAAAAAGTACCAGGATTTTTATCACCTGGTTGTTCCTCCATTTTAGTATAGTCTATACTTCTTCCATCAACTCTTGGCGGTGTTCCTGTTTTCATTCTTCCCGATTCGAAACCATAACTTACCAATTGTTCTGTTAATCCTTTTGATGGTCTTGCTCCTGCTCTACCTCCTCCAAATTGTTTTTCTCCGATATGAATTAAGCCATTTAAGAAAGTGCCATTAGTTAGAATTACGGCTTTAGATTTAAACTCAATTCCAATTTGAGTTTTAACACCAACACATTTTCCATCTTCAAAAATTAATTCATTTACCATGTCTTGCCAAAAGAAAACATTAGGAGTATTTTCTAACATTAATCTCCACTCTTTTGAAAAGAGCATACGGTCGTTTTGTGTTCTTGGACTCCAAACGGCTGGTCCTTTAGATCTGTTTAGCATTTTAAACTGAATAGCACTTTTGTCGCTTACTAAGCCAGAATAGCCTCCTAAAGCATCAATCTCTCTAACTATTTGACCTTTGGCTATACCTCCCATTGCAGGATTGCATGACATTTGTGCTATAGCATCCATGTTCATGGTAATCAAAAGCGTTTTTGAACCAAGGTTTGCTGCTGCGGCAGCCGCTTCACAACCTGCATGTCCGCCTCCAACTACTATTATATCGTATTGATTGTTCATATAAATTAAATTATGTTTCATCTGTTAATTTTAATATTTTTTATTAGTCAGATGTAACAACCACTATAGATTTTCTCTTGAAAGATATCATTTTTTCTCGTGGTTGTTTCACGTGAAACATTATTGAGTTTAAAATATTTTTTGTGGGATTTATAAAGTTAACTGTCACTTATTTGAGTACAAAGTTAAGTAAAAATCTTCCTTCTCTGTCATTATTTTTTTATCCTTGGGAGATTTGTCTTTATAACCTAATAAATGTAATACACCATGAATTATTATTCTAAATAATTCATTTTCAATGTTTTGATTGAATTTTATAGCGTTTTCTTTAACCCTTTCTATGCTTATAAAAATATCTCCAGAAATTACATCGTTTTCACAGTAGTCAAATGTGATGATATCCGTGAACGTATCATGCTTTAGGTATTCTTGGTTAATTTTATGGAGATAGTCGTCAGAACAATATATAAAAGCCATTTCTCCGAGTTTTTTAGTTTCATCGGCAATAGCAGTTTTAATTACAGATTTGATGTGATTTTTATTCTTAACCGTATAAGAAATATCTTCTGTGTGGAAAGTTATAGCACTCAAGGGATATTAATTTGAAGATAAACAGAATGTCAATTTAACAATACTACCATTGTTTTCAAAAGCAAACTTATCGGCTAAATTTTGCATTAAAAAGACACCTCTGCCGTTTGTGTTTAAAATATTTTCTGGTAAGGTTGGATCTGGTATTTTTTCGTAATCAAAACCGTTTCCTTGATCTTTTACAATAAACAATACCTCTTCATCGGATACTTCGTATTCTATTACTACAAATGTATCCGGTTTATATCCATTACCATGTTGGATAGCATTGTTTACTGCTTCTGTAAGAGCAATTAAAATGTTTCCGTAGCAATCTTGAGTGATTTCTCTTTTTTCACAAAAAGAATCAATAAACTGCTCTATTTGTAGCACGCTTTCTTTGTTAGATGGTAATTGAATTCTTTTGAGTGTCATTGTTGTTGTCATCTGTTTATTTCCTGAAAATATTGTGTTACCTTATTTTTATAAAATTGAGTTAAGTGAGGTGGGGTTGTTTGTAGTAACTCTACTTCACTCTCCTTTTGCTTGTTATACTCAAAAAATAAATTTGGGTTACTATTTTCAACAGTTTTTCCTTCTTTAGACTCTCTTTGATCATCCCACTCTCTTTCTCGCTCTGCTTTTTCAGATTCTAAAAGTCGGGTTAAAATCTCTTGTTGACGGTTTAATGTCTCTTGCGTGATGCGTTTATTTACAATGTCTTGTTCATTTTCTTCCATTAATTTAGACATTCCTTCTGTACCTTGAGCACCTTTATTTTTTAGTTTTTGTAGTTCTTGTCTTATTTTAGCTTGTTGAGCCGCCATTTTTGCTAGTGATTCGCTTGTCCCCATTCCACCAGGCATCATAGAACCTTCTCCCGGTTTTTGTCCTGGTTTTTTACCACCCGGTTTTTGCCCTTCTTTTAATGCTTTTTCCATTTGTTCTAATTGCTTGCTTAGTTGTTCTTGCATTTTTTTAAGGCTACCCATATTTCCAGCGCCTGATTTAGGTTTACCATTTCCTCCCGGATTATCACAACTTCCTTCACCTTGCTTTTGAGCTTGTTGTTGCATTTGCTGTAAAGCTTCATCAAAAAGTAATGCTAAGTTGTTTAATGAAGTCATAACATATTGCTGACGAGAAGCTGCCATAGGTTTCATTCTTTCGCTCATAAACTCAAGTGTTTTGTCCATGTTAGCATTAATAAGGTTAATCTCTTTGTTTACTACAGATTGTAATTGTACCACCCTTTTAGAAAGTGCAAAAAGTGAATCTTCTATCATTTTAGCATCATCTTTTAGCTTTTTCTGTTTTTGAGCCAGTTTAACATATTCAGGACTTTGAGGGTTGCTAGCTTTGTAGGTTTCCATTAAAGCTTCTTGTTCAAAAGAAAGGTGTACTAAATTATCTAACAGTTGTCTTAGCGATTCCATATCTTCCCCTTGATCTACAGCTTGCGATTGTAATGATGCCATTTTTTCTGACATTTCTTTCATTTTCTCAGCAGCACTTTTTTGGCTTTTAGAAGCTTTACTGCTTTTATTGTTATCCAACTGTTCTGAACTTTCTTGCATATCTTTAGCAATAGATTCTTTCTCTTCTTTGTTATCTTCCATTCCATTTGGACGCTCGAGTTCTTCGTCCATCTTTTTCAGCTCATCCATTTCTTTAGAAAGTTCATCAAATTCCTTATTCAATTCATCTTGTTTTTCTTTTAATTCTTCGCTGTTGGCATCTTTATTTTCAGATTGCTCTGCTAACTTTTCTTGTTTTTTAGCTAACTCATCCATTTTAGATTTTACATCATCTAACTTTTGTTGAAATTCCATTTGTTTAAAAAGTTCTAATGAACGATCTAATTCTTTCTCTAGGTCTTTATTAGAAAGCTCCATTTTTTCCAATTCTTCTTCCAACAAGCTTTTATCTAAACGCTCCATCATTTCCTGTAATTTCTCCATCATTTCCTTCATCTCATCATTCATCAATTCATCAAACAGCTTTTGTAATTGTTCTTGTTTTTGCAATAACTCCTCGTTGTATTGTTTGTATTCATTCTGTTGCATGTTGTTTTTCTGATTTTCTTCTTCAATTTTTTCTACACGCTCTTGCAACTCCTTTTGCTTTTCGAGCAATTCTTTCATTTTTTGCTTTTCTTCCCATCCAATTTCTTTTTTCTCATGTAATTTTTCTTTTAGTTTTTGCAATTCTTTTTGGATGTCTTTAGCTTCAGCAATGCTTTCACTTAAATCTGATTTGATTTTATTATTGTTTCCATCAGTAATTTCATCTCTTTCTTTGGTAGTTTTAGACTTGAAAGTTTTTAATGCCGAGCGAGAAGATTTTGCTCCATGTATGCCATCATTATCCCAAATTTCAAAATAATATTCTAGTTCTTCACCTGGATACAAGCCTATTTCTTTTAAGTTCCAGTAATAGAAAAATTCCTCGCTAACATTAGCTTTATTAAAAGGAATGGTAAATGATTTTAGTTCGTTTCTTTGAGGAAGACTATCATTTTTTGTTTTTATTTTGTAATTAAATTTTAATCTAGTAAAGCCATAATCATCGCTAATCAAGCCTTTAAAATAAACTTTTTCTTCACTTACAGAATCTCTTTTTTCTTGAATTTCTATAGATGGATATTGATCTTTAACCACCTGAAGTGCATACAAAACAGTATCACTATTGGCAACAAAATTATTTTTAGGTAAAAAGCCATATTTTTTAGATTGTGAAGCATTTAAATTAAAAGTTACTTGTTCATATTTAATAACTAAATCCATCACACTATCACCTAAAATAAAGTGTAAAAAATCAGCATCTTCAGTAGAAAAATTCCATTGAATTTTAGTGCCTTCAGGAACAATTAAATCTCCCGAATTTGAAAGTGTTTCGTCTGTTTTGTTAGTATAATTAGGATAATCTAATTTAATGGTAAAATTGTTTAGCGTAGGGTTGGGAATAACTTTTAAGTTAAACTCTTCAGAATAAAATCCAGAGGCATATAATTTAAAACTTTCTGATGCTTGAACATTTTTAAAGGTGTATACAAAGTTTCTATTATCTGTTTTGGATAGCGGATATTTTACACCATTTTTTTCTATATACACTTTGTATGGTAATTCATCTCCTGAAAGCAGCACACCTAAATCGAAATCGTTGTTTTTTAGTACCACTAATGATTTGTTTTCTAGATTAAACTGAAAAGGTGCAACAGGCTGAATGTAAACATTATGGTTAAGCAACCTGTTGGTTCCTTCTGTAAAAATAGTAGGAGAGATTACTCCGATTAATAATGCGGTTAATAAAGGAATGGCTATCCATTTAAGATATTTTTTGTTTTCGCTAAACTGTATAGCGTTAGAAAAAGGTACAGGTGTTAGCTCAACAGATTTTTGCTCTATACTTGCCCAAATCAGCTGATTATTATATTGGTTAATGGCTTTTTGCTCTTCTAATTGTAATACATTTATCAGTTTATCTCTTACTTCATCAAAATGATTTCCTATAATGGTTGCAGCTTGTTTGTGGTTAATAATTTCTCCAAATTGATAAAGTTTTAATAGGGGAATTACTATAAAATAAACCAAAACATACGCAGCGCTCAGCACAAAGGTGTAAAATAAAATGGTTCTGCCGAGGGTATTAAACTGAATAAAATATTCGACAATTGTAATAAAAAGAAAAGCTGCTATGAGCAAGCCAAAAGCATAAATCCCGCCTTTAATTAAGCGGTTTTTGTAATACTTTCTAATGAAAGCATCCAACTTTTGAATTAATATATGGTAGTTGTTTTTGCTCATGTGTTTACCCCAAACGTAAAACTTGTTTTTTTGTTTTGATTTTAAGCTTGTTTAACAAATGCATCTATGGCAAGCTCGTAAGAAGTTAATCCGAAACCGGCAATTGTTCCCCAACAATGTTTTGCCATATACGAATGATGCCTAAAATTTTCTCTGGCATAAACATTAGAAATATGCACTTCAATAACAGATGTTTTAATGGCAGCAACCGCATCTGCTATGGCTATTGATGTATGTGTGTACGCTCCGGCATTTAATATAACTCCATCGTAATTAAAGCCAACTTCGTGGAGTTTGTCAATAATCTCTCCTTCAATATTACTTTGAAAATAACTAATATCTGCCATAGGGAACTTTTGTTTTAGTTGCTCTAAAGATTCCTTAAAAGAGGTGTTTCCATAAATTTCGGGCTCTCTTTTGCCTAATAAGTTCAAATTTGGTCCGTTGATAATAATCAGTTGCATAAATAGTTGGCGTTTGGTAACAAAGTTAGGATTTTTTTAAGATAAAAGTTCGCTATCCTCCTAAGAGATACTTTTCCATCACACAAGACCATTACAAGCATCATTCCCAAAATTTTGGAGTGCAACGGAAAAATTATCGGGAATCTTTTGATTTAACTTTTCTCCTCTTTTTTGATTAACCCTCCTATATCAATTAGTACTTTCATATCGCTTTAGTACTGATAATTAGCTAAAAAAGATTTTTAATTAAATAGATTTACTACATTTGGGCTAAAGATACAGTGCGGATAAACGTACCGATACGTTTATCCGATTGTTGTATACCATTCCAAAATCAAATCATTTATCAAAAACCACTTAAATTAAAACAGTATGAAGTATTATCTTTTTGTTCTCTATTTTTTATCAATCCAGTTTTGTTTCGGACAATCAGAATTATCTAACCCAGAATCAGATTGTAAATTCATTCTTCCCTGGGTTTGTAACGAATGTAGTTTTACTTGGACAGGAGAATGCCTAGATAATTTGCCGAGTGGAGAAGGTCTTTTATCTGTTTTTCATGAAAACCAAGAGGAGCCGATAATGACTTACGAAGGAGAAATGGAAAAAGGAAGATTTAATGGTCAAGGAGTTTACCATGATGGAATGAATAATTGGGAGGGGACGTTTGAAAATGGAAATTTTATAGATACGAGAATTGCCATGATTGACACGACCACATTTAATGAAATGGAAGGTTGGGAACAAGAAAGTATCGTAACAAAACAAATAGACAATATCTATTTTACTTTTCCTGCTGAGGGCTATGCTTATAATCATAGAGACGCATACGTTCAAAAGTGCTTGAATGCTATTGATGCAAATAGTAAGCTCATTAAGGTGCCAGTTTTTAAACAATTTACAAAAATCAAGGTAGTTGATTCAAAAAAGGATATGCTACTATATGCTGGTATGCCCGCAGGAGGTGGAATTGCAAATATTTGGACAAGATCAGTCTTCTTCATGATTTCTGATGAAGGAGTGGAAGAAACCACAGAACTAATTAAAGCACCAATAAAACATGAGATAATGCACATGGTTGCTATGACGGCTTGGGGCATGCCGCCACAAAATAACACTTGGTTAAATGAGGGCTTAGCGACCTATGCAGCCAATAATTGTTCTGGATATACAGTTGCAGAAATTTACCGATACTTTTTGGAAAAAAATATGCTTATTCCTATTGAGGCTTTAACCTCTAATTTCTATCAAGAAGAAGAGATGGTGAGTTATCATCAATGTGCCTTTATTGTAGAATACATGATTTCAAACTTTGGAATAGAGAAATTCGAGGAACTTTGGAAAAGTGGGTTTTCAAGTTTTGAATCAATTTATGGGTTTGCATATTCGCAAATGGAAATAGATTTAAATAAAAGTATCATGGAAACTTATCCTATACCGATTGATATCGACTGGGAGACACTTAAAGATGGATGTAAGTAAAAATATAAACGGTATACAATAAGGTGTATAATTCATAGCTACCCTTCGGGATAGCTACGACATCATATACAGACAGTTGTGTGTAATTAAAACCAACCAAAAAGTATACAACATTCGAAAATCTGTATAAGAAGTTTAACCTACTTCCATCCGACCTTTGTCTTATAATTTTAATCTAAAAAAATAGACACAATGAATACAACTCAATTTGGCATAAAAGGTTGGACACCAGACAGAATTGGAAACTTGAATGACAAAGCTTACGTCATTACTGGAACCACAAGCGGAACAGGATTTGAAGCAGCAAAAATATTACTATCAAAAGCAGCAAAAGTTGTAATGCTTAATAGGAATCCTAAGAAAGCAGAAGTCATCATTGCTTCATTGAAACAAGAATTGGGTAACGAAATTGATGTAACTAACATTCAAATGGACTTATCTAAACAAGTATCTGTAAAAAAAGCAGCCGAAGAAGTATTAAAAACAGTTCCTCAAATAGATGCTCTTATTTGTAATGCCGCCATTGCTCAAGTACCTAAACAGACGCTAACTGTTGACGGTTGGGAAAATCAAATGGGAACGAATTATTTTGGAAACTGGACATTGCAAGCTTTATTGTTCCCACTTATTGAAAAGTCTAAAGGGCGAATTGTAACTGTTGGAAGTATGGGGTATGATATGGGCATCAAAACGATAAAATTTGATGACTTAAATTGGGATAAAGACTACACATCTAATAATGCTTACAGCCAAAGTAAACTCGCACAGATAATGTCTATATACGAATTACAAGATAGATTGAAAGAAGCTGAAAAAACAGATGTTAAAGCCTATGCGTGTCATCCTGGTTCTTCAAGAACCAACTTGATAAATACAAGCGGTAGTTTTATGATGAAATTCATCTTTAATCTAATGAAATTATCACCATTAACACAGTCAGCTGAAAAAGGTGCTTATCCGCAATTAATGTGTGCAACTGAACCAAATTTAAACCAAGAAGGGTTCTATGGCCCTACAGGACGGAGCAATTGGACAGGTCCAGTTGGAGCACACGAAATAAAACCACACGCTAAAGATAAGGCAGTAGCTAAAAGATTATGGGAGCTTTCTGAAAAAGAGACTGGTGTAAAATGGAATATATAAATTTAACAATGCGAATAATTAAAAAAATAATGGTTGGAATATTAATTATCATCATAACTATTGGTGTTGGAACACTTTTTTTCCTGAATACTGAAAGGTTTGGAAAACATCCATCAGAAGAGCGTTTATTAAAAATAGAACAATCATCCAACTATAAGGATGGGAGTTTTCAAAACTTGAATCATACACCAATGCTTACAGAAGGTGTTGGCTATGGTAAAGTAATGTATGAATTTCTTTTTTCCTCAAAACCAAAAGAGCCTTCTGTAAAAATACCTTCAGTTAAAACTAACTTGAAAGCACTTAAAGTAAATGAAAATGTGCTGATATGGATGGGGCATTCATCTTACTTTATACAATTAGATGGTAAAAAAATATTGGTTGACCCTGTTTTAAGCGGTAATGCGTCACCACTTTCATTTACCACGAAAGCTTATAACGGAACTGATATTTATACAACCGATGACATTCCAGAAATAGATTATTTGTTTTTATCCCACGACCATTGGGATCATATGGATTATAAAACACTGAAAAAGTTGAAGTCAAAAATTAAGAATGTCATTACAGGTCTTGGTAATGGTGCGCATTTAGAGGCTTGGGGATTTAATCCTGAAGTGATTTCAGAAGGAGATTGGTATGATTTTTTCAAATTTGATAAAGAATTTGAAATACATATAACACCTGCAAGACATTTTTCGGGGAGAGGCTTTAAAAGAGCAAAAACATTATGGGCATCCTTTGTATTAAAATCACCAAGTGCAACAATTTACATTGGTGGCGATAGTGGATACGATACTCATTTTAAAGATATTGGAAATAAATTCGGACCTTTTGACTTGGCAATTCTTGAAAATGGACAATATGATGAAAAATGGAAGTACATTCATATGTTACCGGGAGAACAAATAATAGCTGCATCAGATTTGAATGCAAAAGTTATTTTACCTGTGCATTCAGGAAAATTTACCTTGGCTAATCACGATTGGGATGAACCATTCGTAAATATTGCCGATGAAAAAAATAGGAAAGACTTTAAAATATTAACGCCAATGATTGGAGAACAAGTAAATTTAAAAGATAGTTTACAGCAATTTAAGCATTGGTGGAATCTAAAATAATAGAAATGAAACATTTTAAAACATTATCATCATATTTAGAATACTTGCAACTACCTCGTCCAGAGCACCCTATGTTGAGTGTTTATACAGCAAAGGGAGATGATTTTTTGCCTTGTCCGAGAGAAAGCTCACCACCCATTTCAACCGATAGTTATTCTATTAGCTTTAAGAAAATAGTAAAAGGAAATATAAATTATGGTCGAACAAAATACGATTTCACGAATGGTGCTTTAATTTTTATTGCACCTAGACAAGTGGTACAATGGGATAGTAGTATCATTTTTGAGCAAAAGGGTTTTTCGATAAACTTTCACGAAGATTTTCTGAAAGGAACGGAATTAGCACAACAGATTAAGAAATATAATTTCTTTTCTTATTCAGTAAATGAAGCATTACACCTTTCGCCTAAAGAAGAAAGTCAAATAGAGTCCATTGTAGAAAATATTGAAATTGAATATCAAAACAATCAAGATGAGTTCAGTAAAGAAATCATTATTTCTCAATTGGACACTTTGCTCAAATATGCAAACCGTTTTTATGAAAGACAGTTTTTAAATCGAAAAGAATTATCCAATAACTTGTTGGAACAATTTAATAATCGTTTGGACTCCTATTTTGAATCAGGACAACTACAAGAAAATGGAATTCCGAGTATTGAGCAGATAGCAAATGAATTATCTGTATCGCAACGCTATTTAAGCGATACGCTTAAAAAAGAAACAGGTAAAACAACTACAGAGCATTTACATTTACGCTTAATAGACGAAGCAAAAAATGTTTTATTAAAACCAAATAAAAGTATTTCGGAAGTAGCTTACGAGTTAGGGTTTGAATATCCACAATATTTTTCCCGATTATTCAAAAAGAAAGAAGGCATTAGTCCAACGGAGTACAGAGAAAAATATAAATTAAATTAAACAATGGAACTATTAAAATTAGCCACAGAATGGGCAAAAGCCGAAGTATTCTCAACACGTTTTTTCATCTTATTTGCGATTGGATTTTTAATCGCAAGTGTTGGATTTTGGCAATTAGGAAAAACAGATTTAGCAAAGGCTTATATAATTCCAACTTTAGTGGCAGGAACATTACTTTTGATAATTGGTATTGGTGTTAACTACACCAATGTTCAAAGAGTTAAACAATTTGAAAAAGATTTTAATACCGATAAAACTGCCTTTTATCAGTCGGAAATTGAACGTTCTGAAAGCACTGTAAAGCAATTTGTAGTTGTATTCAAAGTAGTTCCAATATTAATTATCGTAGCAGCATTATTAATTCTATTTATTAATACACCAACTTGGAGAGCAATTAGTGTTACAACCATTTCAATGTTAATAGTCATTTTATTAGTTGACGGAAATGCACAATTAAGAATTGAAAACTACCACAAAGAATTGAGGTTAGTGGATATTCAAAATGAAATTAAAAAATAACTACACACAACAATGTGTATAAGCAATAGCGGTTTGAGTGTTATATCAAACCATTTTTCCATTTAATTTAGGTATATTTCACATCGGAAAAGTAGTCGCTTAAATCCCCTACTACTCATACACGGAACGTTCAAGCAGCACAACTAAAGTCAAAAAAAGACACTCCTAAGTACTTCTCTTCACTCCAACTTATCCCACAAGCGTAGTTTTAAATCTAAATCTAACACCATATCGGTAAGCATTTTATACAATTCAAAATGTTGTACAATTTGAGCTTTATCGTTTAAAGGTTTAGAAATAGTAGGCTCAAAATGGTTTTTGTTAGTGTAAATTGCTGCATACATTCTGTTTTCAACAAAAGAAAAAGCAATGTCTTTATTTAGTTTTTCTTGGTAAGCAATCAGTTTTTCCATCAAACTTGAAGAAAGTACATAACGCGTTTCTATTTCATCTTCGCCATAAACGACAAACAGCTCATTAAATTTATTGTTTTCTAAAGTAATGATGTGTCCGTGGCTGAGCATATCTTGCAGGTTAAATCGTAATTTTCTTTTTCTGGTAATTCTTTTTTTAGGAAGAATTACGGTTCGGTGTTTCAATAGTTTATTAAATTTTGCAGAGATAAAAATTCCTCGAAAAAGTAGTTTAGAAAAAATATAATCCGAACGAAGAACATACATTTCAGCAAACTGAATGGTAGTGTTGCCTATAATGCATTTTACATAATCTTCGCCTGCGACTATATCACTTGTATCAAGTTTATTATCTAATATTCCACTATTATCAATTACTTTCATTGAAAATCCTTTGTGAGAGTGAAAATCTACTTTGTCATACAAAAACAATAACAGCTCTACCAACACTTTGTTTTTATAGGCATGTTTCATTTTTTTCATATTCCCAAAACCAAAAGAAATAGTATATCCTGGGATAGCAATTGCTGTAAAAAAAGTAAAAAAAGCCCATACAGCATTCCATTCGTGGTCATCATCAACATGGAATGCAAAGTAAAACCCCAAGAAGGCGAATAGAAATGAAAAAAGAAAACTTCTAACTATTTTATTATTAATCTTTCTCCTTATTTTTTCTACCCCATCTAAAACAGGCTGGAGTTGTTGCTCATAAAATATATCGAAGTCTTTATTCAAACCATAAGAAAATTAGAGGAGGTTTTTAGCATCAATATTTTTTCTTTCCTCTTCTTCAATTTCCCAATAAGCAACTGGTTGAAATTTGAATAAATTAGTTAGCATAGATGCAGGAAAAGAGTTGATAGTGGTATTGTATTCATAAATGGCATCGTTGTAAAATCTTCTGGCAGCAGCAATATGTTCTTCGGTTTTGTTCCAAGTTTGTTGTAATTGCACGTAATTATTATTGGTTGAAATTATTTTGTCGTGTGTAACTTTATTTACCAACAAAGCTACATCGTGGTAAATTTTATTAAACTCAGGAGAGTGAAGATTATCCGTGTTTTGCGTAAGTAATTTCGTGTGCTGATTAGAAATTTCTGAGATTAATTGCTGCTCGTTGGCAATAGATGTATTGGCAATATGTACCAAATTCGGAATAAGATCAAAACGTTTTTTCAAATAGCTATCTAATGCCGATTCTGCTCTTCTGATGGCATTTTTCTTTTTGATGATTTTGTTGTAATTATACACCATCAATAGCAAAATCAATGCTACAACCACTAAAAATATACTTCCTGCTTCCATAGAGGTAAAAGTAGTACTTTTTTTGAATTTTGCAATTTTAGAACACGGATAACACCGATGCTGCGGATTGGTAAGGGTAAAATAGTTAAGAATCAATAAATTTTAGCGTCTCTGCGTCTTTGCGAGAAGAGTACAGTTAACAAATAACCATTAACAATTAATTTTTTTGCTTCTTTGCTCCCATAATTTATTAATTTCGCACTTCATTATAAAAAATGAGTATGAGCAAGTTCAACGAATATAAAGGATTAAACCTCCCCAATGTAGCTAAACAAGTGTTAGAGCAATGGGAAGCAAATAAGGTTTTTGAACAAAGTGTTACTTCACGTGATGAGAATAAACCGTTTGTATTTTTTGAAGGGCCGCCTTCAGCTAATGGCTTACCGGGAATTCACCACGTAATGGCTCGTGCTATTAAAGATATTTTTTGCCGATATAAAACTTTAAAAGGCTACCAAGTAAAACGTAAAGCCGGCTGGGATACGCACGGGTTACCGGTAGAGTTAGGCGTAGAAAAAGAATTAGGAATTACTAAAGAAGATATTGGTAAAAAAATTACCATTGAAGAATACAACAACGCTTGTAAAGAAGCAGTAATGCGTTATACCGATGTATGGAATAACCTTACCCGCCAAATGGGCTATTGGGTGGACATGAATGATCCTTACATTACGTATGAAAATAAATACATTGAATCGGTGTGGTGGTTGTTAGGACAATTGCACCAAAAAGGCTTGATGTATAAAGGATATACGATACAACCTTATTCGCCAAAAGCAGGTACGGGCTTAAGTTCTCATGAGTTGAACCAACCTGGTTGCTACAAAGATGTAAAAGATACGACTTGTGTCGCTCAGTTTAAGATAAAAGATGCTGCTAAGTTGGGTGTGGATGAAGCTAATTTTTTAGCTTGGACGACTACTCCTTGGACATTACCTTCAAATACGGCATTGGCTGTTGGTCCAAAGATTGATTATGTGTTAGTGAAGACATTTAATCAATATACTTTTACACCAGTTTATTTAGTGTTAGCTAAAAATTTAGTTGGAAAACAATTATCAAAACCATATTTTGAAAGTACATCTGATGAGGATTTTGCCAATTATAAAGAGGGTGATAAAACCATTCCTTTTAGAATCATTTCAGAATATAAAGGTTCCGATTTAGTCGGAATCCAATACGAACAACTTTTACCTTATGCCTTACCTTACGAAAATGCGGAGAATGCATTTAAAGTAATTCCCGGAGATTTTGTAACTACCGAAGATGGTACCGGTATCGTACACATTGCTCCCACCTTTGGTGCGGATGATGCCAAAGTAGCAAAAGATGCGGGAGTTCCACCTATGTTGGTGTTAGACGAAAATAACAATCCTGTTCCGTTGGTAGATTTGCAAGGTAAATTCCGACCAGAAATGGGGGAGTTTGCAGGGAAATATGTAAAAAATGAATACTACAAGGATGGAGAAGCTCCCGAAAAATCTGTTGATGTAGAAATTTCTATCAAACTAAAAGAGGAAAACAAAGCTTTTAAAGTAGAGAAATACGAACACAGCTACCCACATTGTTGGAGAACCGATAAACCTATCCTATACTATCCGTTAGATTCTTGGTTTATTAAAACCACTGCGGTAAAAGAAAGAATGATAGCGTTGAACAAAACCATTAACTGGAAACCAGAAAGTACAGGAACAGGTCGTTTTGGCAATTGGTTAGAAAACCTAAACGATTGGAATTTATCTCGTTCTCGTTATTGGGGAATTCCAATTCCTATTTGGAGAACAGAAACAGGAGATGAAGAAATTTGTATCAGTTCGGTAGAGCAACTGAAAACCGAAATAGAAAAATCCATAGCAGCAGGTTTTATGTCTAATAATCCATTAGCCGATTTTGAAATAGGTAACATGGATAAAGCCAATTATGATAAATTCGATTTACATAAAAACTATGTGGATAATATCGTATTGGTTTCACCATCGGGCAAACCAATGAAACGTGAGACTGATTTAATTGATGTGTGGTTCGATTCAGGTTCTATGCCAACCGCTCAAGTGCATTATCCGTTTGAAAATAAAGACTTAATTGAAAAGCAACAACTTGGAGTAGCCGATTTTATAGCTGAAGGAGTTGACCAAACACGTGGTTGGTTTTTTACTTTACATGCTATTGCTACTATGGTTTTTGATCATGTGGCTTACAAAAATGTAGTATCTAATGGATTGGTTTTAGACAAAAATGGGCAAAAAATGAGCAAGCGTTTGGGCAATGCTGTTGATCCATTTGAGACCTTAGATAAATACGGTCCGGATGCTACACGTTGGTACATGATTACCAATGCACAACCTTGGGACAACTTAAAATTTGATTTAGAAGGAATTACGGAAGTACAACGTAAGTTTTTCGGAACACTTTATAATACTTATGGTTTCTTTGCTTTGTATGCTAACTTAGATAATTTTACCTATGCTGAAGCAGAAGTACCTATAGAAAATCGTCCGGAAATAGATAGATGGATTATTTCTAAACTCAATTCGTTGATTAAGGATGTTGATGCAGCTTATCATATGTATGAACCAACCAGAGCAGGAAGAGCTATTCAAGAGTTTGTTAACGACCATTTAAGTAATTGGTATGTTCGCTTATGCAGAAGACGTTTTTGGAAAGGCGACTATTCCGAAGATAAAATTGCAGCTTATCAAACCCTATACACTTGTTTGGAAGTAGTAGCTCAATTAGCTTCGCCTATCGCACCTTTTTATTCTGATAAATTATATACTGATTTAGCTAGCATTAGTGGTAAAGGAAATTCAATATCAGTGCATTTATCAGATTTTCCAACCGTAAATGAAAGTGTGATAGATACCGACTTAGAGCAACGTATGGATATTGCTCAGCAAGTTTCTTCCATGGTGTTGAGTTTGCGTAAGAAAGAACAAATAAAAGTGCGTCAGCCCTTGCAAAAACTAATGATACCTATTTTAAACGCCACTTTTAAACGTCAGTTACAAGAGGTTGCCGATTTAATTTTATCGGAAGTAAATGTAAAAGAAATTGAATATTTGGAAGATACTTCAGGTGTATTGGTAAAGAGCATTAAACCTAACTTTAAAACTCTAGGACCAAAGTATGGTAAGATAATGAAACAGATTGCTGCACAAGTAAATCAGTTTACACAAAACGATATACAGGAGTTTGAACGTAACCAAGGAGCAACGATTACCGTTGAAGGTCAGCAAGTGGAATTAGATAGTAATGATGTTGAAATTATTACACAAGACATTCCTGGTTGGTTGGTACAAACCGAAGGAGGACTTACGGTTGCTTTAGATATAACTATTTCTAAAGAGCTAAAAGAAGAAGGTATTGCCAGAGAGTTTGTAAATCGTATTCAAAACTTACGTAAAGACAGTGGTTTTGAAGTAACAGATAAAATAGCACTTAAAATTTTGCAACACAATGAAATAAATGAAGCAATCAATAATAATAAAAACTATATTTGCACCGAAACTTTAACATCTCGTTTAGATGTAGTAAGTGAACTAAATGAGGGTGTTAGTGTAGAAATAGATCAAAACCTTTCCACATTAATTGCAATAGAAAAATTTAATTAAAACCGATAAAAAAAAGAATTATGGCAGATGTAAGATACTCAGATGAAGATTTAGCAGAATTTAAAGCTATCATAAACAAAAAATTAGAAGCTGCAAAAGCAGATTTAGAAGAGCTTTTGGCTACATTAAACTACAAAGGTGATAACGGCACTGATGATACTATTCATTCATTTAAAATGATGGAAGAAGGTGCAGCAACGCTTTCTAGAGAAGAAGTAGCACAATTAGCAGGGAGACAAGAAAAATTTATTAAGCACTTAGAAAACGCCTTAATTCGTATTTCAAATAAAACTTACGGGGTTTGTAGAGTTACAGGAAAATTAATTCCTAAAGAAAGATTAAAAGCTGTACCTCATGCTACACTTAGTATTGAAGCAAAAGAAGCTCAAGGGTAGCAGATTAATGATTAGAGATTGGAAATTAGAGGTTAAATAAAGCTCTAATTTCTAATTTCAAATTCTCAATTAAATGAAATTCCGTTTTTTAACGCATCCTCTTTTTATTACCTTTTTGGTATTATTTATTGACCAAGCTTCAAAGTTTTGGGTAAAAACCAATATGATGTTATCTCAAGAATTTCCGGTATTAGGTAATTGGTTTTACATTCATTTTACTGAAAATAGGGGAATGGCTTTTGGGATGGAGTTTGGCGGTGAATACGGCAAACTAGCTCTTAGTTTGTTTAGAATTGTGGCGGTAACCGGAATTGGATACGTGTTGTTTACATTGCCTAAAACAGCTCCTAAAGGCTTAAAAATATGTGGGGCATTAGTTTTTGCCGGAGCATTAGGAAATATTATTGATAGTGCTTTTTACGGAGTAATTTTTAACGAAAGTTTTAACCAAGTAGCTACTTTTATGCCCGAAGAAGGCGGTTATGCTCCTTTTTTGCACGGTTGGGTAGTGGATATGTTTTGGTTTCCATTGATGGAAGGCACTTTTCCGGAATGGTTTCCAATTTGGGGTGGAGAAGATTTTTTGTTTTTTCGACCAGTATTTAATGTAGCCGATGCCGCTATTTCTGTAGGTATTGTGCTTATCTTCATTTTCCAAAAAAAATTCTTTAAAAAAGAAGTTGTTGAGGTGGAAGAGAAAAATAATTAATTCTTAACAATTCATTATTTCTCAACTAGATTAATAAGCAAACTTTCGAGTTTAAGCGAAATCACTATTTTTGTTCCATGGATATAGCAAATAAAGTAATATGGGTTACAGGAGCTTCTTCTGGAATAGGAGAGGCATTAGTTTATGAATTAGCTAAAAGAAACTGTAAATTAATTCTGTCGGCCCGAAGAGAAGCAGAACTGCAACGCGTAAAAGAAAATACCAACTTACCAGATGAGCAAATATTAATTTTACCTATAGATTTAGAACAGTTTAAAAATGCTCAAACATGGGTAAATAAAGCAATAGAGAAATTTAGTACTATAGATATATTAATAAATAATGGGGGAATTAGTCAGAAAAGCTTGGCTATGGAAACCATCGAAGCTGTTGAACAAAAATTTTGGAACATTAACTATTTTGGAAATGTAGCTCTTTCCAAAGCCGTTTTACCTATAATGCAACAAAAAAAATATGGAAAAGTGGTAGTAATAACCTCTATTTTAGGGAAGTTTGGATTACCCCAACTCTCCACTTATGCAGCAACCAAACATGCACTTTATGGTTTTTACGAATCGTTGAGATTAGAATTGGTAAAAGATAATGTTTCTGTATTACTTGCTGCTCCGGGTTTTATTAATACACAAGTTTCTGTAAACGCCATAGATGGTGAGGGAAACATTACCAATGAGAATAGCGATGCTCAGCTCAACGGAATGAAACCTGATGTATTTGCTAAAAATTTGGTCAACGCAATAGTAAAAGACAAACAACACGTTTATATTGGTAAAAAAGAGCTGTTGACTATTCCATTTAAAACCTTGTTCCCCAAATTGTTTTATAAAATAATGCTAAAGCTAAGTAATAAAAAATAATTTTTGTAGTATTGCTAATTCCATGATTAAAAACTACTTGTTATATATTACATTTTATAAACCCTTGTTTTTAGCAAGTTTCATTATGTTGTTACTAGCTTGTAAATCAACAAAAAATGTTGAACAAACAGTAGTTGAACCACCAAGAGAAAAAGCAGAAACAGTTGAAGAAGAGCAACCTAAAGAAGAATTAGGAGATATTTTAACAGAGTATCTGTCTTTAAAATATCCTGATAAAAACTTTGATAAATACCTTTATATTTCTGTCAAACATCAAAAAATGTATTTAATAGAAAATGGGATAACAGTTAAAATTTATCCTATTTCTACAGCAAAAAAAGGCATAGGAAGTCATCAAAACAGTAATAAAACACCTCCCGGATTACATACTGTAAAAAGAAAAATTGGAGAAGAAGTTCCTTTGGGAGGAATTTTAGAAGCAAGAGAGTTCAATGGAAAAGTAGCCGAAATTATTACCGATAAACGTAAAGCTGATGGCGATTATGTTACCACAAGAATTTTGTGGTTAGATGGCGAAGAACTGGGCATTAACAAAGGAAGAAATGTTGATTCTTACAACAGGTATATTTATATTCATGGCACACCTGAAGAGGGTTTTATTGGTCAGCCGGCTTCTCATGGCTGCATAAGAATGAAAAATACAGATGTCATAGAACTTTACGATATCATTGATGAAGGAACTCCCATCTATATTCTTAAAAGATAAGCAAGAGGAGGTAAATAGAAAACCCTATTTTTAGAAAACTCCTTAAATAAAATACCTTAATTTTATAGCAATTTTTTAAATGGTTATATTCATGGCATTTGTATATTTAGCAATAGGGTTGGTTTTGGGTTTTGTTATTGGGTTTTTGGTAAAAAAACTACAAAGCAATGGTAGTGATAATGGTGTTGAAAGCCAACAAATAATAAAAGAACTTACTTTAGAAAATGGCAATCTTAAGGGAAGAATAGAATCCTCTCTTGAAGCATTTAGAAAGATTGAAACTAAAAATAATGAGTTAGAACAAAAAAAGAGCGAACTGATTTCTGAAAATGCTCGACTAACCAATGCGTATCAAAATATAGAAGCAAAACTGAAAGAGCAAAAAGACGAAATAAGTCAATTACAAGAAAAATTTACCACAGAATTTTCATTAATTGCCAACAAACTTCTTAAACAAAATGCTACTGATTTTGCTCAAGCAAATGAAAAAAGGTTGAGTGAGATTTTAAATCCGCTGAAAGAGAATATCCAACAATTTGAGAAAAAAGTAGAAGATACTTACGAGAAAGATTTTAAAGATAGAACCAAGTTAATAGAGCAAATACAATCGCTTGAAAAACTTAATCAACAAATGAGCGAAGAAGCTCAAAACTTAACCAAAGCACTTAAGGGCGATAATAAAACACAAGGGAATTGGGGAGAATTAATTTTAGAAAAAGTACTGGAAAGCTCCGGCTTAATAAAAGATGTAGAATACTCTACACAATACTCTACATCTAATGATGAAGGAGCTAGAATTATGCCCGATGTTATCATTAATTTACCAGAAAAAAAACACATTATTGTAGATGCAAAAGTTTCGTTAGTAGCCTATCAGAACTATATTAATTGCGATAATGATGTTGAACAGGATGTTCATTTAAAAAACCATGTGCTTTCGGTAAAAACGCATATTAAAGGATTAAGTGAAAAACATTATGGAACTGGTAAAGGGTTAGACGCTCCTGATTTTGTATTATTGTTTATGCCAATAGAATCTTCTTTTGGATTAGCATTAAGAACAGATAATGAGTTATATCAATATGCATGGGATAGAAAAGTGGTTATTGTAACACCTTCTACCTTATTGGCAACACTTAGAACAGTAGCTTCTTTGTGGAAACAAGAAAAACAAACTGCAAATGCTATAGAAATTGCCCGACAAGCAGGAGCATTGCACGATAAGTTTGTCGGATTTTTAGATGATATGGACAAAGTTAAGCGAGGTATTGATAGCTCTAAAGATGCCTACGATAAAGCATTTAATAAACTAAAATCGGGGAGAGGCAATTTGATTGATGCCACTAAAAAACTAGAAGATTTAGGAGCTAAAACTAAAAAACAAATGCCCGAAATTTATTTACCAGAAAACCATGAAGATGAAGAAAATAACTAATATCATATTTATTTTGTTTTTGTTGGGCATGTTTTTTTCTTGCTCCTCTTCACAAAATACTACCAACAGAAATGTCGCGGGAATTTATATGCCAGGAATTAATTTGTTGGATCCGGATATGCTTGCTTTTCATACAAATGATACGCTAACAGAATTTCATTTTAGAATTAACTCTGCTAATATTTTATACACCAAAAAAAGAGAAGACTCTACCTTTAGTGCCAATGTAAGGATAACTTATGAATTGTATGAATTAGATTCCAAAACATTGTTGGATAGTGCCTCGCTTAATTTTGTTGACTATGGAAATAATAAAGAAAAGAAATTTTTAGATGGTGTTTTTATGTTAAATACGTTATTTGGAAAAATCTATACCATAAAAGTTACTTTTAATGATTTAAACAGAGATCAATACATCAAAAAGTCATTAAAATTAGATAAATCAAGCATCTATAATGCTCAAAATTATTTGGTTTTAGATGATAAGCAAAACATCATATTTAAAAATTACTTGAAAAATAATACCACCTTTTACCTTAAAAAGAATGAATCAATAACCGATACTACTTTTGTTTTAAAATATTATAAATCAGATTTTCCTATAGCAAAACCACCTTTTTCTTCTAATGAAACACCTGAAGAAAAAATGGCATTTTCACCAGAATTTACAGAAGAACTTGCTTTTGATTCTTTACAACAATTGAGTTATGAGGTAACAGAAAACGGTTTGTATTTTATTCATCCTGAAGGACAATCAATAGGACCTACACTTTTTAATTTTCAAGATAATTTTCCTGAGGTTAAAACTGCAGAGAATATGATTCCACCAATGCGTTATATAACTACATCAAAAGAATTTGAACTACTACTTTCTGCAGAATACCCGAAAGCAGAGGTGGATAAGTTTTGGAAAGATGTTGCCGGAAGCAATGATAGGGCAAGGACTTTAATTAGAGAGTATTTTAAACGTGTAGAAAGTGCTAACAATTATTTTACTTCGTACATGGAAGGTTGGAAATCGGATAGAGGAATTATATATATTGTTTTTGGGGTGCCTAATGTGGTTTATAAACACAAAAACTACGAAAATTGGATTTATGGAGAAGAAAATAATATGATGTCACTAAGTTTTGTGTTTCACAAAGTGGATAATCCAATAACTGATAACGATTTTGTGTTGAGTCGTTCACCAGTATTTAAAAACAATTGGTTCAGAGCAGTTGATAGTTGGAGAAGCGGAAGAATTTACTGATTTAATTTTGCTTCAATTTCTTCCATATAATCAATAGAATCATCTAAATAAAAAGCCACTTCAGGGGTAATCCTTAGTTGTTTCCCCACTTTTCTGCCGAGCTCGCCTCGGATAGAACTAGCATTTTCATTGGCTATTTTAATACCTTTTTTAGGCTCTATGTTACCGAAAATACTTAGGTAAACCTTAGCAAAACTTAAATCGGGAGAAACTCTTATAATGGTTACACTAACCATTGTACCGGGAAATAACTCATTGGTTTTTCCTTGAATAATTAAACTTAACTCCTTTTGTAAAAGCCTAGCTACTCTATTTTGTCTTATTGAACTCATTGGTGCAAAAGTATCAATTAATTTTTTATAAATATTTTGCATTTCAAGTAACTTTAGGATTTCAACATGAATGTTTTTTAACAATGTTAAATTTTGTTTAACAAATTGTTTTTTAATTAACTATGTTGTACATTCGCATTTATAATTTTAAAATTAACTACTATGAAAAAAAATTTACTTTCTTTAATTACGTTGTTAGGAGTAGGTGTTATTGCAAATGCTCAGATAACAATTAACGACACACACATTGTTGGTATGAACGATGCTGTTGAACAATCTGTTGATACCATGCCCGGTTCAATAACTATTGGACCAAGCGGAGCAAATCAAACATGGAATTTTACAACCATGACAGAAAGGTATGTTGACACTTTAATTTTTTCTAATCATACCGGATTTCCAGGAGCAGGTAGTATTACCGGAGCAAATCTTGGTGTGACGAGTTCAGCTGATGATAGTTCTTGGACCTTTTTAAATAAAGGAACATCTGGGTTGTTTGTTGTAGGACAAAGTTTTTATCAAGATGCACAGTTAATAACGTTGGAATATCCATCTACAATTGTTACTTTTCCATCAACTATGGGAACCAATTATGCAGGAAATTGGTGGGGAATAATTTTTCAACAATATGTTGGTCAAGGAGGAATTGATTCTGTAAGAATGACAAGAGAAGCAATTACATCAAGCAATGTTGATGCTTGGGGAAATGTTACTACCTCATTTGGAACTTTTGCAAGTATCAGACAAAATGTAAATGATGTTACTATTGATACTATTTGGTTGTACCAAGGTGGCTCATGGAATGTGATTGATCCTTTTACAGCAAGTATGTTAGGAGTAGACCCTATTACTTACGACACAATAAATACAGCTCGTTGGTGGACAGATAATCCTAGCTCTAAGTTTCCTGTATTAGAAATGGAATTTGAGAATAATGGAACGGTTAATAGTGTTACTTGGCAAAAAAGCTCTCCTTTTGTTGGAGTAGAAGAAATGAATGTTAAACCAATGTTTAGTTTGTACCCAAATCCGGCAAAAGATATGATTAGTATTACAACAGATAAAATAGAAAATTCAGTTATTGCTATTTTTGATATTACTGGTAAACAAGTAAAATCTGTAGACTTTAATGATTCTGCTATTTCTTTAAGTATTAATGATTTAGATGCGGGAGTTTATTTTTACTCAGTGAGTAATAGAACTTCCGGGAAAGTAATACAGACGAATAAATTTATTGTGACAAAATAAAAGAGTTAGTCTTACTTAAACAAATAAGCCCTAAATTTAGGGCTTATTTGTTTTTATATCTTTTTCTCCAGACCTGATATTTATAAATTTTGCCATTATTATTGACATAATAAATATGTTCAATAACAACTATCTCTTTAGGCTTTCTTAAGTCTCCACCTTTATCAATAGGGGGCCTTTTACCATAGTATTCTTCTTTGGATTTATAAATAAATACTTCGGCATTATCATAAATTTTAACTTCGTTGGCAGCTCCTTTTGCAGCAATAAGCTCTTCTCTACTTTTTCCCACATAAGGACTATCAAAAGTTTGAGGTCCTTTTGGGGTACAGCCAAAAATAATGGATATTAAAATAGAAAGTATAGTTAATCTCATGATTCGTAAAGGTAAAAAAAATACAGAGCTATCAAAATAAGGAAACAAAATTTTTTAAAGTACTTTGTTAAATAACTGATAATGATGTTATATTTTTTGCATCAGTCAAAATGTATTTACCAATTTTGGTTCTAGTTAGTGCTGATAGATGACCTCCACAATTTAATTTTAATCCTAAATCTTTGGCAATAGAACGAATGTAAGTTCCTTTACTGCAAACAACACGAAAATGAACGTGAATTCCTTTGTCGTATGGTTTTTCTTGATTGATTTTAGCTTCATCATTAGCAATTATCTTATCTGTTGATAAAATAAGTTTACTACGTTCTATTTGTGTGATTTCAAATTCATCAATAGTAATAGTGTTTTTTTTAATAACTACCTCTTCTCCGGCTCTAGCTAATTCATAAGCTCTTTTACCATCAATTTTTTTGGCAGAATGTATAGGAGCAGTTTGTTCTTGTGTGCCGATAAAAGTTGTTACAGCTTCATTTATCATTTCATCAGAAATATGATTGGTTTCAAAAAAAGCATTAAAAGGTTTTTCTAAATCAAAAGAGGGAGTGGTTGCTCCGAGTGTAATTATTCCTGTATATTCTTTTTTTTGAGCTTGAATTTCATCAATTTTTTTGGTGAATTTTCCTGTACAAACAATTAACAACCCTGTTGCCAAAGGATCTAGAGTTCCGGCATGACCTACTTTTATTTTTTTAAGTTCTAACTGGTTTTTAAGTTGGTAATGAATTTTTCTAACTACATCAAAAGAAGTCCAACCTATTGGTTTATTAATAAGTAAAAGTTGTCCGTTAAGAAATTTATCTTGAAGTGCTTGCATGAATGTTAATACAATGTAATTTCTACACCTGAGAAATGAAGGGTTAAAATTAATAACCCAATAACAATTCTGTAATAACCAAAAAGTTTAAACCCATAGTTGGTTAAAAAAGCTATGAATCCTTTTATGGCAATAATAGCAACAATAAACCCTACTACATTTCCGATTAACAATAATTGAATTTCTTCTGTTTCAAAACCATTTCCTTCTTGAAAAAACTTTAACAATTTATAACCTGTAGCAGCAAACATAGTAGGTATAGCCAGAAAAAAAGAAAATTCAGCAGCAGCTTGTCTATTCATTTTTTGAGTTAATCCGCCAATAATGGTGGCTGCAGAACGAGAAACCCCCGGAATCATCGCCAAACATTGAAACAATCCAATTTTAAAAGCAGTAGGGTAAGTAACTTCCAAAGTGCCATCCACTTCTGTTTTCTTAAACCACTTGTCAACAAATATTAAGACAATTCCTCCCAAAAACAACATGGTGGCTACTACAATTACATTTTCTAGTAAGCTATCTATAAAATCATTTAATAGTAATCCAAAAAAGGCTGCAGGAAGAAATCCTATAAATAGTTTGAAATAAAAATTTACAGTTTGAAAAAACCTTTTCCAATAGAGTACAACAACCGAAAGTATGGTTCCAAACTGAATGGCAATGGTAAATGTTTTGGTAAAGCTATCATCAGCAATTCCCATTAATGATGAAGTAATAATAAGATGACCGGTAGAAGAAACGGGTAAAAACTCTGTTAAACCTTCAACAATGGCTAAAATAATAGACTGAATAATGGACATTGAAAGAAGTTAGTTCGTTGATTTTTTCATTATCCCCCAACCAACAACACCTAACCCGACCAAAATTAAGATAGGTGCAATATAAATTCGAGTAACAGAAAATAATTCATAACTAAATTCATTAGGATTATCAGAACCCCCGCCAATCATAAGCACATAACCTAAAACAGTTATTAAAACCCCTGCAATAATTAGGATGTAATTTTTCTTACTAAAGGCAAAATCGTTGTTTATTTTTTGGTTTTCCATAAGTTTGTTAGATGATGTAAGCAACAAATATAAGGTATTCTTTATTAAGAGAATTGATAAAAAATCATAAAATAGTTCTAATTTATTTTACAGCTTTTCTTTTATCGTTGATTTCACTCACTACTTTCTCTTGTTTTTTAATATCATTTTTTAGGTTCTCGATGTCTTTTTCATTAGCTTCGATATCTTTTTTATTATCTTTAATTTTCTTTTCGTCTTTACTCATTTTATCAGTAAGTTTTTCATGGTCTTTGTCTAATTTTTCTTTGTCTTTAACAAGTTTATCCATCTTGCCTTTACCGCTATTCATTTTTTTATTTACTTCTTTTAATTCTTCAGAAACTTCTTTTAATTTACTTTGGTTTTTCTTTATATCTTCTTCTCTATCTTTTGTATCTTGAGTAAGTTTTTTATTTTTATCTTCTAAACTTACTACCTTGTCCTGAAGCTTTTTTAGATTTTTTTGTTCTTTGTCTAATTCTTTTTCAATTACAACAATAGAAATTTCTTTAGAAAGAGTTTCCATAAATTTTTCAGCTTGTTTATAGGCTTTAGATTTCGGTTCAATAATTTCATTATTAATTTCGAAGGAAACATATAACTCTGAAGAATTGTCTTTCATCTTTTTTACGGCAACATAAGCATCAATTTTATCTTCTGTAATTGATTTTATTAACACGTTATCTAAGATTAACTCTTTTTTTTGTTCGGTTACTGTTCCAACCTCTTTTTCTAATTCTTTTTGAAAAGCTTTTAAAATATCTTTTATGTCATCTGTAAAGATGTTGACTTTTAGAGCATGTTTTTCGCCACTAATAAATTTATATTTGGTATTTTCTACTTTAACTTGTTGAGCAAAAGCAAAATTGGTTAGTAAAATTAAGATAAGTATAACTGTGTTTTTTCTCATGGTTTTATAGTTTTTAGTTGGTATAAAGTTACTCTTTTATTCCCAACATCGCTTTTAATCTTGGGTGTTCTTCTTTAGCTTTAATTTCATTTAATATTTCAATTAAATGTTGCTGAACATTTTTGTCTTTATCGATATTGGTTCTTAATTTTTGTTCATTTTCAGAACCGGATTCAACTTCTTTTATTTCTTGTTCAGCAATATGAATTCGATTAGCGTACATTGCTTCTAAGTCTGATATTCCATTTATAGCAGCCATTCTAATCCACCAAGTTTTTTCATTTAGTGCGGTTTCTTTAAGAATTGCACTTCCTTTTTTTACGGTTTCGTGGTCTTGATTTTTTAAATAACGAGTAGTTGACATTGCAAAACCGTATTTCTCAAATCCTGATATTTCTTCGTTTTTAGTGATGAAATAATCCAATTGTTTTTCTGTTCCGTGATCTTCATAAACAGTAGTTATCGCTGAAACTATATTACCGTTTTTCTCTTTTTCGAATGCCGAAGCATATTTCATGGCTAACGAACCATTGTTTTTAGATAAGGCTAGTAACGACTCGCCAATTACATAATACGATTGTTCTTCCATTCCGCTAACACAAATATCGGTTACTGCTTTATCATTTTCAAAATAACGAGCTAAAGCAGCAATAGCATCTCCTCTTACTTTAGAATCGCTATCATTTTCTGCCATTGCTAATAATTTTTCTTTAACCATTTCCGGTTTAGCTTTAGCAGCATTTTTTAATGCTCCAATGGCTTGTCTTCTCAAATATTCGTAATCGTCATCTAAGGCTTTTAAAATAGTAGTTACTGCTAATTCATCTTTTGATTTTTTCAAAACAGCAATAGCTTCATATCTATCTAGATATTTCATTTTAATATTACCGTAATTTTCGGTTGGGTGGTATAAAAATGCCCACTCTTTGATAGATGGATGATTGTCATTTTTTTCGCAAAGTAACATTTTATCGGCATCTACATTTACAAAATCGGGTGTTGAAGTTTCAAACTCAAAAGTGTTGTTTACTTTATCAATAACCACTTTATGGGAATTTATTTTTCCGTTGAAAAAAACATCAATTTTTATAGGTAATTTGTAAATAGGAGCAACTTTTAAATCTTGCTTTTGTTCTATGTAAACATATTGAATTCCCAATGAATCGTTGTATTCGTAATTAATATCCAAAACAGGATGTCCTTTATCAAAAAACCACTGATTAAAAAACCAATTGAGATCTTCTCCGGTAACTTTTTCGCACGCTAAACGAAGTTGATGCATTTCTACATCGGTAAATTTATTTTCTTCCAAATATATTTTTAATGAAGTGAAGAAAGCTTCATCGCCCATGTAGTTTCTAAGCATGTGTAAAATCCTACCTCCTTTTTGGTAGCTATGTCCATCAAACATATCTTCTTTATCCTTATAATCAAAACGAATCATATCTTTTGGTCCGGATTGAGCTAACTGAAGTAAATAGTTTTTCAAATCGGACTGGAGTCCTTGATCTGCTTTATCATCACCATACTTATATTCATTCCATAAATATTCTCCATAAGTAGCAAATGATTCATTAAGTGGTAAATTGGCCCAAGATTCGCAGGTAACTAAGTCGCCAAACCAATGGTGAAAAAGTTCGTGAGCAATTACATCTTCAGCATTGCTACCATCAATCAATTCTCTCTTAGTTTGGTAAGCAAAATCTCCAAAAATAACACCTGTAGTATTTTCCATAGCACCAGAAACATAGTCTCTAACTACTATCTGGTGATATTTTTGCCAAGGATAAGCTACTCCTAAAATAGTTGAATAGAATTCCAGCATTTCAGGGGTTTTACCAAAAATATCTTTGGCATAAGGTTCGTATTCTTCTTCTACATAATAGTCAACATCAATGTTTCTCCATTTGTCTTTTACAATTTTATATTCGCCAATAGCCATCATAAATAAATAAGGAGCATGAGGCATATCCATTTCCCAAAAATCTGTTCGGGTACCATTTCCGTTAAGTTCAGAATGGGTAAGCAATCCGTTAGAAAGAGTCACATATTTTTCTTCAACAGTAATGGCAATTTCTTGAGTAGTTTTTTGGTTTGGAGCATCAATAGTAGGGAACCAAGCGGAGTTAGCTTCAGTTTCTCCTTGTGTCCATATTTGAGGCATTTTATTTTTTTCTTCGCCTTTAGGGTTAATAAAATACAAGCCTTTATCAGATGAAATAGCACTGCTACCACCTTCTTTTAGTTCTTCAGGTTTAGAGGTGTAATCTATAAAAAGAGTGAGGGTATCATTTCGGGTATAGATTTTTTCTAAATCTATGGTAATGGTTAAACTATCATAAGTAAATTTTAAAGGCTTTTTGTTGCCGTTTTCTATCAATGCTATTTGATGAATATCCATTCCACGAGCATTAAGTTCCAATTGCTTGGTTGGATAAAAATAAGGCTTAAGTGTAATGTTTTCTTTACCATAAAGGTGAGCTTTTTCCCAATTAAAACTTACGGCTAGTTTGGTATGAATAAGATCAAATTTCTTAGTGTAAGCAGCCTGATAGATAGGTCGTTCAGTTTTAAACGGGTTTTCAATTTCAATTACTTGCTCAGGAAGTGTAATGGTTTCAGTGGTTTTACATCCTAGAATAAAAATAATGGCTAAAAGCGATAAGATTAATTTGTTCATGTTTTTTTTGGATAAATTTTTAAGATGACAAAGATGATGAAAATTGATGGAATAGCTTAATTTTTTTAACACAGAAGTTGGAAGGATAACGTTAAAACTACCAAGATGCTAAATGCTTGCAAAAAGAAGAGAACTTATTTTATAAACTTACCACTTGAATCCATTTGAGGTTTGTCTTGAGTTGCTTGTTGATTGGGAGTAGTTGTACCTTCAGTAGTTGTTGAACTTTTAGTTGAATTACAGCTCAAAAAAAATAGCAAGATAAAAAATAAAATGATTAGTGATTTCATAAGGGCGTTTTATATAAAGTTTAACGATTAAAAGTTAGTCTTTTCCCTCTAATGGTATCGTCAATTTCTCCAAAATTATAGACTAAATTGCCATTAATAAAGGTTTGCAATACCTTAGATTTGAAAGTAGTTCCTTCAAAAGGAGACCAGCCACATTTGTAAAACAAGTTTTCTTTGGTTACTGTCCAAGGATTATCTAAATCTACTATTACCAAATCAGCAAAAAAACCTTCTTTTATATAGCCTCTTTTTTCAATTTGGAAACAATCAGCAACAGCATGACTCATTTTTTCAGCAATTTTTTCCAGACTAATTTTGCCATTATGGTAATGTTCAAGCATAGAAACTAATGCATGTTGTACTAGTGGTCCACCTGAAGGGGCTTTAAAATAATTGTTCGATTTTTCTTCTAAGGTATGTGGAGCATGATCGGTGGCAATTACGTCAATTTTATTGTCTAACACTCCTTGTAAAATAGCATCTCTATCGTGAGCAGTTTTTACTGCCGGATTCCATTTAATTAACGTTCCTTTTTCTTCATAATTTTCATCAGAAAACCAAAGATGATGCACACAAGCTTCAGCTGTAATACGCTTATCTTTTAGTGGTAATGTATTATCAAAAAGAGTTAACTCTTTAGCTGTAGAAATGTGTAAAATGTGTAATCGGGTGTTGTGTTTTTTGGCTAATTCTACCGCAAAAGAAGAAGATTTGTAACAAGCCTCTTCGCTTCTAATTTTAGGATGACAAGCAATAGGAACATCTTCACCGTATTTGGCTTTGTATTTTTTGATATTGGCAATGATAGTGTCCTCATCTTCGCAATGTGTGGCAATAAGCATTTTACAATTGGCAAAAATATTTTCTAACACTTCTTTTTTATCTACCAACATATTGCCTGTTGAAGAGCCCATAAAAATTTTTATACCACAAACATTTTTAGGGTTGGTTTTTAACACTTCTTCTAAATTATTATTGGAAGCTCCCATAAAAAAAGAATAATTGGCAGCAGAATTTTTTGCAGCAATCGCATATTTTTCTTCTAATAATTCTTGAGTAAGTGTATTTGGAACAGTATTCGGCATTTCCATAAAAGCGGTAATACCACCGGCAACAGCAGCTTTTGATTCCGTATAAATATCTGCTTTATGGGTTAATCCGGGTTCTCTAAAATGCACTTGATCGTCAATTACTCCCGGAAAAACATGTTTGTTTTTCAGATCAATAATTTCAGCAGTATTGGTTAATGAATTTATATCATCTTGTTCATCAAAAATTTTATTAATAATTTCATTTTCAATAAGAATATGTCCTTTGATGATATTGCCTTCATTAACAATTTGGGCATTTTTAAGTAAGATAGCCATTAGTGAGTTTGTTTTAACAGAGTTCCAAAATTACTAATTATTTGGCTTTTTTAAGGGTAAAAGAAAAAGTAGAACCAACACCAACAGTGCTTCTTACATTTATGGTTTGTTTGTGGGCTTCAACAATGTGTTTTACAATAGAAAGTCCTAATCCGGAACCTCCATTTTCTCTGGCTCTACCTTTGTCGGTTCTGTAAAATCGTTCGAATAAACGAGGTAAGTGGTGGGCTTCAATTCCTTCTCCATCATCAGCTACTTCTATTAAAATATTATCGTGCATGTCAAAAAATTTAATTCTTATTGTGCCGTTAATTTTTCCATATTTAATAGCATTAATAATGAGGTTGATTAATACTTGACTTATTTTTCTCGCATCAGCCATTACCCAAATAGGTTTCTCTTGGTTTTGTATTTTTACGGTAACGCCTGCTTTACTTATTCTTTCTTCAAGAGAGTCAACTACTTCTTTAACTATTTCAACAATATCTGTTTTATCTATTTTCATAGACAATCTACCACTTTCTAACTTGGTAATTTCATCTAAATCTTCAATAATATCTATCATTCTCTCTACACTATTGTTGGCTTTAACTAAATAATCTTTATTAATAGTTGGATCGTCCATACCACCTTCAATAAGCGTTAATAAATACCCTTGAATATTAAAAATAGGTGTTTTAAGTTCGTGAGATACATTACCAACAAATTCTCTTCTATAGTTTTCTGATGTTTTTAATCGAGTAATTTCTTGCTGATTAGTTTTTGCCCAATCCAAGACATCTTGCTGCACTTTTTGAATAATATTGTCGCTAAAATTAAGATCTTCTATTTCACCATCTTTCTTTAATTTTTGATTGTGAATAGTTCTGTAGATGAGTTTAATTTTCCGGTAAATAAACTTTTCAAGGGCATATAAAAAACCGAAATAACTTGTTAATAATGTAATGATAAAAAGTAGTAGAAATAGGTAAAAAGGAAGATTACAATCAAAAAAAAGTAAGCCTATAAATAACGAAGCAACAGTTATTGTAGCAATTAAAAAAGCTACTCTTATGGCAATACCTTTTGGGGTTAATTCTTTCATGAATAACAAAGATAAGTATAAAATAAGTTGAAAACAGAACCCTTATTCGACTAATTTCAGCTTATAACCAACACCTTTAATGGTTTCTATGTATTTATCTCCTAGTTTTTCTCTTAATTTCCTAATATGCACATCAATGGTTCTATCGCCAACTACTACATCTGTTCCCCAAATACTTTCTAAAATTACTTCTCGGGTAAAAACTTTTCCGGGTTTTGACATTAATAACGCCAATAATTCAAATTCTTTTTTGGGAAGAGCAAAAGAATTGTCATCTTGATAAACCAAGTATTTTTCACGATCTATCTTAATGTTACCTACTTCTATTTCAAGTTCACCAAGAGGTTCAGAAACAGTATTTTTTCTTCTAAGAATAGCTTTTATTTTGCTAACCAATAATCTTGGTTTTATTGGTTTTGCAATGTAGTCATCTGCACCCGCATCAAAACCTGCAACTTGCGAGTAATCTTCGGCACGAGCACTTAAAAAAGTAATAAGTGTATCTTTTAGTTCGTCTATGGCCCTTAATTCGTGACAAGTTTCTATACCATCCATTTCCGGCATCATCACATCAATAACAATTAAATCAGGTCTTTCTTTTTGTGCTATTTGTATCGCTTCTTTTCCTGATAAAGCTGTTAGTACTTCAAAACCTTCTTTTTTTAAATTATAGCTAATAAAGGTAAGGATGTCTTGTTCATCATCAACTAATAATATCTTTTCATTTGTCATAATAGTAGTAACTAATTATTTTCAACAAAGTTACCCCTCTTCTTTTGTTAATTGTGTTAATTTAATATTAATAATGCTTCTGTTAGCCTTTACACAAGGTTAAAGCAATAAACTTAGCGCTAAAAACAATCCAATAAGTTTTTTCAGGTAATATTTCCTTAACATCATCATAAGAGTATTATAAAATAGGGGATACAGAGAAGTAATAATGTGCTCGTTATTTTGCCATCGAAAAGTTAATTATAAACTAAATTTAAAAATGAAAAAAATGAAAACAAAAAATTTACTTCTTATTTCTGCTTTATGTGTAGGAATTGCCGGAGGTTTCACTTCTTGTTCTAAAGACGATAAAAAAACTCCAGACCCAGTTAACCCAACCCCAACTCCAACACCTAGTAACGTAGTTACTGTTACTGATAATGGTTCTGGAACAGGAACAACTACTTGGACCAATGATAAAGTGTATTTATTAGATGGTTTTGTATTTGTAAACTCAGGGCAGGAATTAACCATACAAGCAGGAACAGTTATTAAAGGGAAGCCAGGAACAGGTTCAAATGCTTCTGCTCTAATTGTAGCTAGAGGGGGTAAAATTAATGCTGTTGGAACACCAACACAACCTATTATCTTTACTTTTGAAGCAGATCCGTTAAATGGCTCTGTGCCATTATCTACTTCAGGACAATGGGGTGGTGTAATGATTTTAGGAAACGCTACTTTAAATTCTACACCTGGGACCTCTGCTATTGAAGGAATACCTACTACAGAAACTAGAGGAATTTATGGAGGTACTAATGATGCTGATAATTCAGGAGTATTTAAATATGTTTCTATCAGGCATGGAGGTACTGATATTGGTGCAGGAAACGAAATTAATGGATTAACTATGGGAGGCGTTGGTTCAGGAACTACTATAGAATATGTTGAAGTTGTTGGAAATGCTGATGATGGTTTTGAATGGTTTGGAGGAACTGTAAATACAAAATATCTAGTTGCTTCAAATGGTGATGATGATTCTTTTGATTACGATGAAGGGTTTAGAGGCAAAGGTCAGTTTTGGGTAGCAATACAAAATACTGATGCAGATAGAGGTGGTGAGCATGATGGAGGAACTACTCCTGAAGATGGAATGCCTTATGCTACACCAAAAGTTTTTAATGCAACTTATATTGGTAATGGAACTTCTAGATTATTAACTTTTAGAGATAATGCGGGAGGAGAATACCATAATTCCATTTTTCATAACTTTGGTAAAGGAATTGATATTGAAGATTTAGCTTCAGGAGAAGATTCTAAAAATAGACTGGATAATGGGCAACTTAAATTTGATGGTATTGTGTTATCAAACATTGGTTCTGATTTAATCGTTTCAGAAGTTACTAATCCAGGTACTGATTTATCCACTCATGCAAGTGTAACCAATTTAACTGTTCAAAGTGTGTCTATTTCAGCATCTAACCCTATCCCAACAGGTTTAGCGGCAGGAAATGCGCCAACAGATCCTTGGTATACTAATGTAACTTACAAAGGTGCTTTTGAACCAGGAGGAGCTAACTGGGCTCAAGGTTGGACAATGACTTTCCCATAATACAGATTAAAATAGTTTTGAAAAGACCTTTCCATCTCAGATGGAAAGGTCTTTTTTATCATAATCATTTGAGTTTAGCTTTAATTATTTTTCTAGCTTCATTTATTTGTAATGTTGCTTCGTCAGCTATTTTTTTTGCCTGTTTTGCTTCTTTCATTATTTTACTCAAAGGAATATCTTCTCCATAAAGAAATTTTTTTATATCTTTTAAATAGAGTAATTTTCTATTTCTATAACCTGAAGTTATACTGTTAATAATTTTATCAACTACTATTTGGTCAGTTTGAGATAACTTTCCTTTAATAGACCAGAGTCTTGAAATAAGCTTGTCGATATCGATTATTAGATCATCAACTATTGGTTTTAATTCATCTATTTTGTCATCTTCTTTTGCATTTTTCAAATTAGAAATACTTAGGGCTAAATATTCTTTTTGCCATGCAATTCGGTTTATGTCATAACTTGCATAACCTAACTGTCTGTCTATGGTTTTTAATTCTTCTTTGTCTGTAATGTTGAGTAAAACAGTTTCTAAATCAGAAACCCAATTTAGAAACTGTGAAATACCTGATGTGTATTCTGAACTTGTTTGTCCGTAGCTAAGTGTGAAAGATGATAGTCTAAAGAATACTAAAAGAATTAATTTATTTTTCATTATTATTATTATTTTGATGATTGTTTACGATAGATATAAAGAAAGAAAAAACATAAAGCGGTTAATAAAATAGGTTTAAGTAAATCGTTAAAAGGTATTTGACTGAGCGGTCGTCCTTGAAATGTCTCAATAAAAATGTCTATTCTTTCATAAAAAAAGTAAAGAGAGAATAAAAGTGAAATTATAGATAATAGTAAAAATGTGTACTTCATATGTATGTCATTTAAAATTACAGATAATTTTATGTATGATAAAACGCAATAAATTTTCACACATATTTCCTTCAAATATATAAAAAAATAGTTTATCAGGTAAATAGTCTTTGTACTTGTACTCAATAAACTATCATAGCTTTTTCAAATATGAGTAATCGTATTACTTAACAATTAGTTAATATTTGAAGATAAGGTGTAAACCCTTAAAAGACAGCTATTTTTTTGGGTATTGAAGAAAATAAACTTCCTATTTGTGTTAAGCAAATGGTACTTTTTGCCCTAAAATATTACCAGAAAATAACACTAATGTAACATTCGATTAACGTCTCATTCAACCTGTTGTAATTCCTTTGTACTATCAAATAAAAGAATAAAAATGAAAAAATTAGTAAGCACTTTTAGTTTAATTTTAACCACAACAATAGCTTTTTCGCAAGGAATGATTAAAGGAAAAGTAGTTAGTTCTGAGTCTGCCGAAGAACTTATTGGGGCAACTGTTTTTGTTAAAGGAACTTCTATAGGTTCTGTTGTTGATTTTGAAGGAAATTACCTTATAAAAAATGTTCCTACCGGGAAACAAACCATCATTTGTTCTTATATTTCTTTTAATTCAGATTCCATAGAAGTTAATGTAGCCGATAAACAAGTAGTAATGCATAACTTCTCTTTACAAAACTCTTCGGTAGCTTTATCTGATTTTGTAGTGGAAGCTAAAGCAGTGAGGAGTTCAGAAAACTATATGCTAAAAGTAAAACAAAAATCAGCAACAGTAATGGAAGGAATTACTGCGCAGGAAATCACTAAAAGAGGCGATAATGATGTGGCAAGTGCTGCAAAAAGAGTTACCGGTGTAACTATTGAAGGAGGTAAATATGTTTATGTAAGAGGATTGAGTGATAGATATAGTAAAACAACCCTTAATGGAGCAGAAATTCCCGGATTAGATCCTAATAAAAATGCGGTAGAATTAGATTTATTTCCTACTAACATGATTGAAAACATGACGGTAGTAAAATCATTTTCTCCTGATTTACCGGGAAGTTTTACCGGTGGGTTATTAAATATTGAAACGAAAGATTTTCCTGAAAAATTTACTTTACAATTTTCTGCAGGAGTTAGTTACAATACTTTTTCTAGCTTTAATGATCAGTTTTTATCTCATGGGGGTACTTCCTCTGAATTATTTGGTAAAGATGATGGCGGTAGAGATATTCCTGATGCAGTATTAAATGGTGGTGTTCCTCCTTTGTTTGTTAATAATGCTCAGTTGGAAAAAGTTACTAAGTCTTTTAGTAAAGAAATGGAAGGAGTGGAGTCTCCATCGTCAATTAACCAACGTTACTCTTTATCTATAGGAAATCAAAAAACAGTTTTTGGAAATACACTTGGTTTTGTTGCTGGACTTTCTTACTCAAGAGAGTTTGTACACAAACAACAAAATGCATTTTCTGGAAGATATAGCTTGACTGGTAGTGTTGATGAGGTGGAAGAATTAATTACACAGCAAGAGTTAAACGATACTAAATCTCAAGAAGAAGTATTGATGGGAGCGTTAGGAAATCTTTCTTACAAAATAGGAAAAAACAATAAGTTGAGTTTAACGTATATTCGTAATCAAAGTGGTACTAAAGAAACTACTTTTCAAGAAGGTGTTTTTCCAAAAGAAGACCAGGGGTTACACTATCAAACAAGAAGTTTATCTTATCAAGAAAGACAATTAACAAGCTATCAATTAAAAGGTGACCATTATATTGAAGGGTTAAAAAAACTTAAACTTGATTGGCTAACAGCTTATTCTACCTCTTCTCAATACACGCCAGACCAACGTTACTTCTCTAATGACTATACTGTTAGCACCGATAATGACACTACATATAGTATAAATACTTCAGCTTATCCGGCTCCAGCTCGTTTTTATAGGTATTTAGATCAATCTACTTTTGACGCTAAAATGAACTTAGAGTTTACTATGTTTGAAAAAGATGGTAAATCATCAAAAATTAAATTTGGAGGAGCTTATTTGTATCAAGATAGAACATTAAGTGAATTTAGATATAATTATAGAAAACAAGGAGCTAGTATGTTTACAGGAAGTGTTGTTGATTATTTAGCAGATCAAAATATGACCTTACCATCATCAGGAAATCCTGTTTCTCAATACATTTACATGGAAGATGCTTCTGAAGAAAGAAATAATTATGTAGGAGAGCAAATTATTACTGCCGGATATTTAATGGGAGATGTTTGGGCTACCAAAAAACTAAGAGTTATTGGTGGGGTACGATTAGAAACCACTTATATTACGAGTGTTAGTGCAGATAAAACCCAAGAAGCAGGTTTATTAGAAAGTGTGGACATTTTACCCGCTATTAATACTTCTTATGCGCTTTCTCCTAAAACAAACTTAAGAGCAGCTTATTCTAGAACCTTAGCACGACCAACATTTAGAGAAATTTCCGGGTTTGCTTCTTACGATTTTGCTGCCAACTGGATAATTATTGGTAATCCGGAATTAGATAGAACCTTAGTAGATAATTTTGATTTAAGATTTGAATTGTTTCCAAATTTAGGAGAGTTGGTTTCTTTTGGAGTATTTTATAAAAACTTTACCAATCCTATTGAATTTGTGTTTAATACACAAGCTCAAAATGATGAGTTAACATGGAGAAATGTAGAAAATGGTAAACTTTACGGAGTTGAGGTGGAAATAAAAAAACAATTGAACTTTATTTCTAACGATAAACAACAATTTAGTATTGGAGGTAATTTTTCTTTAATTAGTTCGAAAGTAGATATTGATGAACAACAATTAGAATTAATAAGAGCTCAAGATCCAAGTGCATCAAGTACAAGAGAAATGTACGGTCAATCACCATATATAGTAAATGCTTTTTTAGGATATAATAATGATTCGTTAGGTTTATCAGTAAACTTAAATTACAACGTTTCGGGAGAAAAAATTACATTAGTGGTAGTAGATGCAACTCCTAATGTAAAAGCACAACCAGTTCATCAGTTAAACATTAACTTAACCAAAACCTTAGGAAATCATTTTAAACTAAGACTTTCAGCATCTAACTTATTAAATCCTATTGTTAGACAAACACAGGTTTACAAAGACGTAGAATATACGTTTAACTCTTATCAATTAGGTAGAACCTATGGAGTAAGTTTAAGCTATTTGTTTTAAAAGAAAAGATTTTACAGTTATTTTTTAATCTCAACAAGTTTTTTTAACTTGTTGAGATTTTTTGTTATAAAAAATTGTTTTAATTGGGGTTTCGTTATAAATCAATTTTAGGAGATTAAAAAACTGTTAATAAACTCAAACAAACAAAAAGCTTTTAACGTAGAAACTTACTTTTGATAAAAACCTATTCTCACAAATTAAGAATTATACGAAATAGTGTATGTACAAAATAAATTATGGTATTTTCTTTTTAGTTATTTTGTTTCAAATAAATTTGAAAGCAAAAGTTACTAGCCAACAAGAGTATATTGATTCTTTAATTTCGGTTGCTACATCTTTACCTAATGATAGTGTTAAAGTAGTTTTGTTAGAAAGAATAGGTTATTCTTATATTTCATTAAATCCAATTGAAGGTAAAAAATATACTACAAAAGCATTGGAATTAGCTCGAGAATTAGGCTTAACAAATAGAGAGGCTGCTTCTATTGCACTTTTGGCAGCTAATTGTTCAGCAAACTCTGAATATGATAAAGCATTGCAACACAATTTGGAGGCTATAGAAATATTTAGGTCGCTAAATAATCAGAAAGGTGTAGCAGGTGTAACTACTAATTTAAGCCAGGTTTATACTAAACTTGGTAACTATGCAAAAGCGATAGAATGCAATTTTGAAGCACTTAAAATTTATGAAGAAACAAGTGAATATAGAAATAAAGGTATTATATATGAAAATATAGCCAATATTTATTATGAATTAAAAGAATTTGAAAAAAGTAAAACGTATTATTTAAAAGCATTAAACTTATATAAAAATCATACTGTTGATGCTGATGAAGCAAGATGTTTGGGGAATTTAGCTCGTATTTATATGGAAATTCCACATTATGATACAGCAATGATTTATTTAAACAAAGCGTTTAATATTAATCAGAAAAATGGAAATAAAACAGGAGCATTAATTAATCTTTCTAATATTGGGAACGTGCACTCTAGAAAAGAAGAATATGCCGAAGCACTAGAATATCATTATAAAGCGTTAGAAATTGCCAATAATTTAGGCTTAAAAAATTTTATTGCAACAGGAAAAGGAAATATAGGAGAGGTGTATTTAAGTCAATATAAAAAAAGTAGTCCGTTCAATCATAATTTAATAGATAATGCCCAAAATTATTTAACTGATGCCATAGCAATATGTGATGAGATTGACTTTAAAGCTCCTAAAGTTGATTTTCTAGAGAGTTTAATAGAAGTTTATGTCATTCAAAAAAACTACCAAAAAGCTTACCACCTGATAAATAAAAAAATAGCTATAAATGATTCGTTATATTCATTAGCTTCAAAAGAACAGCTTTCTAAATTAGAAACTCAACGAGAAATAGACTTAAAAGATAAAGATTTACTTATAAAAAATAAAGAGCTTGAAATCATTTCATTAAACAATCAGAAAAAATCGTTGCTTTATACTTTTGCGATTATTGTTTTAATAATTCTTTTGTTTGTAGCATTTACTTATTACAGAAAAAAAGAGAAAAAACATTATGAAGTTATTTCAGAAATAAAACAAATTCAGTCTCATGAAGTTAGAGGACCAATTGCAACCATTTTGGGTTTAATAAAATTGTTAAAAGATAAAAATAGATCGGATGAATCTAAACTAGAATTAATTGAAGGAATTGAAGAAACAACCAATAAACTTAACAATATTGTAAATCAAATAATTAACAATACTAAGAAATAAATATATACTATTATGAAATTTAATTCTATTTTGGTAATAGATGATTCTAAGTATGATTTGTTTATAGCCACAGAAATATTAAATGATTATTGTGATGTAAAGGAAGTTGTTTGTGTTGATTCGGGTCAAAAAGGATTAGCATATTTGCAATCAAAAGAAAATAAGATTGGCGAACTACCGGAGATTATTTTTTTAGATATTAAAATGCCTTTGATGGATGGGTTTGATTTTTTAAATCTTTATAATCAACTTTCAGATAAAATAAAAAATTACTGTAAAATTTATATGTTAAGCTCTTCTTTAGATCCAACCGATATAGTAAGAGCTAAGAATAACAAAGATGTAATAGATTTTATCGAAAAACCGCTTTCAGAAGAGCAGATAGGAAAGCTTTTTAATTAGCCTTTTTACTAAGTTTTTTTCGCCAAGCTGCAATTTTCTTCTTCCATTTATTTATAAAAATCTCTTTGTTTTCTTCTTCGCTGTCTTGTGTACCTATTAGTAAAGCAATAGGTTTTAGTGTGTCAAACTCTTGGCAAATTACTTTAAGCGTGGCGGCAAATGGTAAGAATAATACCATGCCTGCAACTCCCCAAATAGTAGCACCAATAATTAAACTTAAAATAGTAGTTAAGGCATTAATTTTTAAACTTCCACCAACAATTTTTGGACTTAAAAAGTTATCGGTAATCAACTGAACTGCCCAAAAAAGTATAGCAACTTGTACTCCCATGAAAAAAGAATTATACGCCATCATGGTATATAAAATTGGAATTATGGCGCCAAATGCAGTTCCTATGTAAGGAATGATAGAAAGTGTTGCTGCAAAAAATCCAAATAAAAATGGATGGTCAACGCCAATTATCATTAATCCAAAACTATTAGCTAACCCAATAATAATAATGAGTAAAATCATTCCAAATAAATATTGTTGACCAACTTGTTGGATAGATTTTAACATCTTGAATATACGGTTGTGGTTCTCTTTTGCTGCAAAAGCTACAAAACCTTTAGTTAAACCTTTTCGGTAAATTAAAATTAAAAAGGTGAAAATGATGGTAGCAAATAAGCCTGTTATAAAATTAGCAGTACTGTTAAATGTTTGTTGGGCTAATGCTCCTGCAGTTTTTTGAAGCCAACCTCGGTTTTCCTCCAATAATTGATCCTTGTTTAAATCTTCAACAAAATTGATGTTATTATTAATGTAAACCGTTGCGTTAGCAATTACATCTAACACTTTTTCTTGAAAATCTGTTAGCTCTTTAGATAAGCCTATAAGTTGTGCCGAAAAGATATAAATACCTCCGCTTAATACTAAAAATACGATAAAAATAGATAAAAAGGCAGCAATTAAATCGTTCATTCCCCATCGTTCAAACCGTTTAGTAAGCGGAAATAAAATAAAAGATAAAAACAAAGCAAAAGCTAAGGGAATAAGAATAGATTTTGCAAAAATTAGCACAACAAAGACCAAACAACTCGTTGCAAGGGCAAAAAATAACTTTTGGAAGGAGATGTTCATATTAAATTGTTAGTTCTTATTTGCTCAAAGATAAGTAAAGTTTTAACGTCTTTTCTGTGTAATTTTGTTGACTATTTAATTTTAATATACAATGGCTTCATCTCAATTTAAAAAATTCGGTATTTTAATAGCAATTTTAGTATTACCATCTTTATTTTATTTATTGCTTTATACCGGAGAGCATAACTTTACTAAACTGGCAATTTATGGCAATAAAACTGCCGTTGAAAATGCAGATGGAAGCTTTGACACTACTTACCATCAAATTCCTTATTTTGAGTTTATTAATCAGGATGGTAAAAAAGTTACTCGAGATGATATGTTGGGCAATGTGTATGTAGCTGATTTCTTTTTTGTTACCTGCCCCACCATTTGTCCTAAAATGACAACCAATATGAGGTATGTACAAGACAAGTTTTCCGACAGAAAAGAGTTGAGGTTTTTATCAATAACTGTAAACCCGGAAGCAGATTCTGTGCCTATACTTAAAGAATATGCTAAAAAAGTACATGCCAACACTGATAATTGGGATTTTGTAACCGGAAATAAAGATGAAATTTATGACATTGCTTTTAATGGTTTTTTTGTAAATGTTGCTAAAGATTCTATTGCCGAAGGAGGTTTTTTACATTCTCAACTGCTTATTTTAGTGGATAAACAAGGTAGGGTAAGAGGTTATTTTGATGGAACAGTATTTTCTGAGATGAAAAAAGATTTAACAGATGCTATTGATATTCTTTTCAGAGAAGAGGCAGTTCCGTTAAAAGGCAACAACAAAAATAAAATAGAACAGAAGAAGGAGTGAGGTTTGAAGATGGAAGTGAGGGGAATTATTAATAACGATTAACTAATTACAGTACCTATTAATTAATAAATAAACACTACCTAATCCTAACTCTCCGGCTCTGCTGAGGTCTTTACAGGCTTGTTCGTGGTTATTTAAGATAAGTAAAATTAACCCTCGATTCAAGTAAGCTTCAGAAAAACTATTATCCAACTCAATAGCAACACTAAAATCTTCAATAGCTTTAATATATTTTGATAATTGAAAATATAAAATCCCTCGGTTAAAAGCAGCATATTTAAAAGCAGGATTTAGTGCTATAGCTTTGTCGTAATCTTTAATAATCATATCAATATTAATGTTCGAATTTTCTGATTCGTTAAGCATTTGATGAAATAAATTGGCACGAGCAAAATAAGCTAAGTAATAGTTTTTATCAATGTGCAAGGACTTGTTAAAATCTAAAATGGCTTTTTCGTGTTGTTTTAAAGAAGCATAAATAACTCCTCGCTGAATGTATAATTCAGCATTATTAGGGTTTTTAGCGATTTTATCATTAATAAAACGCAGCTTTTTTTCTTTTAATGGAATGTCTAAAACTTCTTCATCTTCCATTTTTAGAATAAAGTAAGGTGTATACGATTTATAGCTTTCGTTCCACGAATCAATTACTTGTTTGTTTTTATTTTGAGTTAATAAACTAATATAATAGGGAGATGATAAGGAAATGGTTTGATCGCTATATTTGGTAACATTTTCATTGGTATTATTGCTAAACGAAGTTAATCGGGCTAAAAACTCTTCTTCAACCTGTTTTAAACTATCTGTGGCATTGCTTTTAGTTTGATTAATCAATTGAGCCGTCTCTAAATCGGTTTCTGCTTTACTAATGTTTCCCAATTGTCTGTAAATATTACTTCTTAGTTTGTATCCATCCACAAAATCGGGGTAAAGTGCTATTGCTTGTTCCACATCTACCAAGCTTTCTTTGTATTTTTTTAGCTGATTAAAAATGGCTGCTCGGTTATAGTAAGCCAAAATATTGTTTGGGCTTAAGAAAATAACTTTATCGTAATCTTTTAATGCATTTTTATAATCATTTTTTTCGGCATACAAAATGGCTCGATTGTAATATGCTGTTGCCGATTCAGGCGAAATGCTAATCACCTTTGATAAACTTTTTAAGGCTTCATCATTTTGTTCGAGCTTTATAAAAATCATCGCTTGCTGAAAATAAGCATAGGTATTATCGGGTTCAATTTGTAATGCAATTTGAATATTGGTTTGAGCAGTATCGTAATTTCCTAAATAGTAGTGTGCAGTTGCTTTACGTACATAAGAGGAAGCATTGAATTTATTATTTTCCAATATTAAATCAAAATCGGCAATGGCTTCTCGGTATTGTTTGTTCCCCAATTTCGACATGCCTCTGATAATATACGTCAGTTCTTTTCTAGAACCATAATGAATGGCTTTATTACAATCGTCAATGGCTTTATCATATTGATTGAGATAACTGTAAACCAACGCTCTATTTAAATAAATATCCGGATTTATAGGATTAAGTTCAAGTGCTTTATTAAAATCTTCAAAAGCACCATCATAGTTTTTTAGTCGCTCACGAGCCGAACCTCTAATAATGTATAAATCTGTTTTTAAAGGGCGTAGTTTAATGGCTTCAGTAAAATCCATTTCTGCTCCGGCAACATCACCAAGCTCAATCTTAGCAATACCTCTGTAATAATAAGGTTCGTAGTTAGGAGGATAGTTTTCAATAACATAATTAAATTTTTGTATAGCACTTTCATATTGTTTTTCAGAAAGTTCCAATCTACCTACCAGTAGTTTGTTTTCTGTTTTTAATTGTGAAAAACCGGTGAAGGTAAACAGCATTGAAAAAACTAGGACAATCAAATTTAAACTACTTGAAGAAGTAGCAAAAAAAGAATTTTTATGTTGAAATTGGCTGATAGGGTAGTATGTTAAATTACCTGTGTAACGTTTGTGTTAAACTATTATTTCATATGTAAATAATATTCTTTTTTATATGTTATATGGAATACGCCATTTTATCTTTATCTCTAGTTGTATGCTTTTGTGCGTGGCTATTTTAAATTATACAAAAAGATTAATTTTTTATCGCCTACTACCAAATTAAGAGTGTTGTCGTTGTTGATATCGTCAATCATAAACGGAGTAGAACCACTTAGTGGAAAATCGCTTTCAATTGTTCCGGCATCGTTAATTAAATAAATAGTTGAAGCCGTAACTACACCAATTTTTTTGCTTTTATCGGGTAAAGAAAATAGTAATGGCTGATGTGTGATGGTTTCCGGAATTTCCGTTTTAAATAACTGGTTGGCTGAGTTATCACTTACAATTACTTGATTTTCTAACGCAAAAACATGACTGCTTGAATTAGCTGTAGGGCTAATATTTGTAGGGCTAAAACTGTAAAAATCTGTTTTGTTTTCGGAAATAAGTTTTAGCGTTTCTAATTTATCGTTGAAAAACAATTTTACCACATTGCCTGAGGAATCAGCACAAATTAAGTAAGAAGCAGCTAAGTCTTTTTCTACTTTTAAGAACACCTCGTTGGCAGTAGCAGGTAAGGTAGATTTTAACTGCAAACGGTCTTTACCGTTTCGTTGAACTACTTTTATACTTCCGTTTTTGGTTGGAATTACAATATAATCTTTGTTTCCAATAATAAAATGTTTGATAATTCCACTTGGAGAGCTTTTAGAAGCATCATAATCCCAGCCTTTTACCAAATCGCCATTACTATCATAATTATAAACAATGTTGTTGCTACAACCAATTAAAATACGGTAGGTTCTGTTATTATCATAATCTAACGGACTAACAGGAGTGGTGGCTTCAGCCTTAAGTTCAACAGGGAACTTATTTACATTTTTACCATTTCTGTCGAGCAGATAAATTTTATTTTTAGTGGAAAATAGCAGCTGTAACTTGTTATTTTTAAAAATATCTATTTGATGTATTTGTCCGTGAATACGTTCGCTGAGTTGTTTTGTCCACAATATTTTACCGTTGGTGCTTATGAGGTATAATTTATTATTTACATCCTGAACAATTATCTCTTTGGTTTGTGTGTTATGATTTAATACAATTTGTGGAGCAGTGGCAGTTGTGGTATCCAGTAAAACCTCCCATAATGTCCGGGTATCTTGTTTATAAACAGGATTGTATTTAAAATAGATATTGTTGTAAAACAATTGGTCTTTTTGTGGCGAAACTTGAAAGGCAATGGCTTCAAACTTTCTTATAAATTCAATGTTGCTATCAATTTCGGGAATAAACGGTTCGTCCATAAATGTTTTGTACCAATGTACCGAACGAGCAATGTTGTTATACACAAATATGGAAGCACTGCTAGATAGCTGGTCGCTAAATGCTTGGAAGTTTTCGTCTTTCTTTAGTGTTTTTTCGGCAACATAGTTTTTGTAAAATTCATTAATGCCGGTTTGGGTTTCTCCAAAAACCAAATAATCATCAATAAATAAATAATATGGCTGATTAATATCGAAAAAAGGCTTGCCAAAAAGTTGGCTAAAATGTAATTGAAAATCTAATTGTTGAGGACTTTGCTCATTTTCTGTTGTGGCTTGTAAATTTGTTTTTTGTTGAATTGCGTTTAAATTTTCTTTGGCTTTTTCTAAGCTGTTTACTCGGAAAAGTACAAACCTGTTTCCCATTAAATCTTTATTAAGCGGTTCGGTAATTACAAATGCTAATTCATTGCCAACATTCGCTACTAATTCTGCTTCTATATCAATAGCATGGGCTCCACTTATGGCATCAATATATTTTTCGTAGTCAAAATAAGTGTTGTTTTGTTTTAACCAAGACTTTCTGTTTTTAAAAAACTTTTCGGAATTACTAAAACTGTAATAATACAAAAAAGCAGTATTGGCGGGAATAACACCCGTAAGGTTAATTTTTGGTCCTCCCAAGGTATTGGTTTGATCTGCAAAAAGCGAGAGGAAAGAGTTTTGTTGGGCATCTACAGAGGTAAACCCATTTAACATAATGGAATTAGATTTTAAGGTAATATCCAACGCACTCCATGAGGCATAATTAGTAGCTTTTGCTATTTTTTCTTTATGTTGTTGATGAACAGGTTGAGCTAATAATTTGGGTAATCGTTGGTGATTAATAAAAATATTTCCGTCAGGTACTTCTCCTGTAGTGCTTAAAATGGTATTAAAAGCTTGGTCATTTAATAATGATGTGTTGCTTTTTAATTGACGAATAACATCTTCAATTAGCAACGAGCTGTGGCTAATGGCAAAAATGGATTTATCAAAAGCAAAAAACAATTTTTCATTATTTTTAGTGATGCTGTAAATGTTTTTTCCATCGTAATTTCTTGCGGATGGGTTGATTTTAAGTTTAGACTTTAGCAAGGTCAACACATTTTTTTCATCAATGTTGGGTAGCGTAGAAAAGTAAAAAACAAAGTCGTAACTGTTGGCACCCGATAAGTGCATGGACATTAACATCGACTTTTCGGAAAGTACCGTACTTATTTCATTAATGGCTAAAACGGAATCTAAAAAATGGGCTTGTTGTTTAATGGATCTAAAAGTGGTGGTATTGTTGGTGAGTTCTTCCCAAATAATATTGGTAGAAGCAATTTTTTTATAAAAAGCCGTAATATTTTTTTCTTTTAACAGCAATGCAGCATTTTGCGGAACAGCTATAATGGCATTGCTAGAAATAGGTTGTTTAACGTTTTTATAAAAATTATAGCCAATAAAACCAACGGCTCCCAATAACAAAACAAAAATTAAGATTAATATTTTTTTTGTCATAACAGTTTTAAATTCACAAGGTGTATATTAACTGTTAAAATTAAGTAGATATATAACCTCCAACATGCTATTAATGATGAAACAATTAACAACCTAACGTTAATACAGTTGGTGGTGTTTAAAATGTGGTAGAAATGGGTTGGTAAGAGTGTTTGGGAGTATAGTTGTGGAGGTTTTTTTGTAACGGTTTGGCGCTTGGCGCAGTGGCGGATTTCGGAGTACAAAACTGTCAATACACCACAAAAGTTTGTGCGAGGTAGAATGTTCAATTAATCACGTCACCCGCCATTGAGCCAAACGCCTGTTACCGGGTCGTTGTTCTTCTTTCAATTTCGTTAAGCTCATTTGTCAATAGTCTTTTTGTCTCGTTAATTCTGTCTTTTTTTAATGGAACGCCTAAAATCAATATTGTATTTGTCGCTTCATTAATACCGTTCTTATACTGAATGCTTTTTAATTCGATTTGGTCCGATGGGTAACACAGAAACCCAAATTTAAAATCTGTCTTACTGAATGATGAGTAAGCCATTATTTGATGTAAGTCGTGTCTGTGGTCTTCTTTCAGGATTTCACTTTGGTCAAACTTGTTGTATAAATTTGATTTGTATTTGGCGTCTATAAAAACCAAAACATTTTCCTTCTGAAAAATTGCGTCTGGCTCGATATGCTTTAGTTCCCAAGAGTAATGTTTTGAAGTCCTAGAATGGAACTTGAAGTTTGAATACAGTCGGCCACCAGTTTCTTTTGCAGCTTCCTTAAAAATATGTTGAATGAATTTTTCGAATACATCTGAGAAGTCAACACGCCAAGCGGTGCTGTCTACAAGGTTAAAGTTTAAAATTCTATTTGCTTGTTCCTTACAGGATTTAACAGATGGACTATCGGAAAACCGGATTATGATTTTATTAGTTGCTTTTGGTTTGTGATGATACAAACGTTCTTCAAGGAAACTCAATTTATTTCGTAAAGTGTTCTTAATTCTCTGTGGCGTATTGGCTGAAAGCAGTTCACTTTTACAAATGTCAAAGACATATCTAATTTCAGAATACTCAGTATGAAACTCACTTAAAACATTTGTTCTTGCTGGAAATTTTAACCTGTTTTCTACTTTGTATTCGTTGTTGATATATTTGGTCCAATTAATTTGACCAGTTGGCTGACTTGAAACTTTTTCAATATTGTTAAACTTTCTCCACGGCCTCATTGTCAGTTTTTCAAGAGCTGCTATGAATTTTACAGCCTCCAAGTACAATGGCGGTCTGAAATTTTTACCTGATGCCAATGGTAAACTGTCAATGACATCTGGACTAATTTCAGTTCCAAGTAGATTTAGGATTTCTATGTAGTCCTCAAATCTGTCTCGCCCAGTAAACCTAGGCATAACTACAAAATCACCGATTTGCTTTCCAGTGTCAGAAGCTCTCAAAGGAATAGAGCCAATAAAACCAGATGAACGGAATGTTAGTGCGGTGCTTTGGTCTGAGCCAATTATATATGGTTGAACACCTAGAAATTTAAATTGCTCAGAGTTGTAGTCAATAAATTTCTGGAGGTATTGACCAATAATTCTTTTGTCAGCTGATTTGAACCACTTTTTTTGTAAAGCAACTCCACCTAACTGTTTTGATTGTTCAGTTAGGCAAGGAATTTCACAAAAAACATCTAATGGCTTGGTCATTCAAAAAGAGATAGATTTATTCTAGTCGAGAAATAGTTATTGAACTCTTCTTTAGCATTTCGTAAAAGTCCCTCTTGTAAATATTCTTTAATCAAGGGGAATATTTCATAGCGAATACGATTTTTCATTTCAACTTCAGAGTCAGCAATGAAGTAACCTTGACCAGGTTGTAAGTTCAATTCAGTGCTTGAAGCATACCAGTCAAATATTTCTTGAATTCTGCTGAAGTCTTCGTTATAAAATTGTCTCGACTTTATGGCTTTTGGTTTTAGAGTGTACCAGGCAAAACGTCTTCTTAGTGCAAAATCAACAACGGCCAAACTTCTGTCGGCAGTGTTCATAGTGGCAATTACAGAAAAGTTCTCGGGTAGTTGCTTTACTTTGAAGTTGGGAGCAATTTCAATCTTAATATTTGAAACGTCCATCTTATGTTCAAAAAGGTAAAAAATAGGTCCCAATACATTTGAAAGATTGGCCCTGTTTATTTCGTCTATGATAAGGGTAACTTTTTCATCTTTGTGGTCAATGGCATATTTTAAGGCTTCTGAAAAACTACCTAAATTTTCTTTATATCTCAGTTCTTCGTATGCTGTATCTGGTCTAATTCCGAAAATAAAATCGGAGAAACTTGTCTCTGCGTGAAATTGAGTGAAGAATGTTTTAGCACCTATTTTTTCTGCTATACTCTTAGCTGTTCTTGTTTTACCGGTTCCTGGAGGGCCTTGAAGAACTATGTACTTTCTTTCGTTTAGGAGATTTTTAACTTCTTCTGTTTCATCAATAGTTTCGGTGTTTAAAAACGGCTCTAAAGCTTCTGAAACTGCTTTCCGATGGTCTTTGTTAGAAGGCCAATCTCTAAGCTTCGCATAACCTGCAACAAAGGCTGCAATAATTTGCTTTCCTTCTTCGCTTTCTGGGTCGTCAACTATTTGGCAGGTCGGTAAAACTTTAGTGTAAGTTTTAATCGTATTTTTTATGTGCTGTAAGTCCAAGCTACCTGTGATTGATTTTGGTAAACTTGTTTCTATGTCAGAAAAGTTAGATTTACAAAAGCCTCGTTCATCAGTTAGCTTTGAGAATAATCGTCTTAGTCCTGGATAGGTTGCAAGTTCGTAGTCATTTTTGAAACCACTGGAACCAATTCCAAGACATAATAACCAAGGTTTATTTTGGTCGTTTGGAAAAATTGTCAATGAAAAGTCGTGGAAAGGTCCGGATGCTTCTTCTTCTGGATGGATAAATCCAAAATACGCTCCGTTGTCTTTAAGTGCTTCCTGTCCAGTGTTGTTTCGTTCAACATAAGGTTTGTTGAATTCGTTGTCTGTCTTGGCACCGAATTGTTCCGCTTTTTCTTTTATGAATTGTCTAATGTTTTCTATACTCATTTTCTTTGTTTGAATGTCGTTTTACAATGCCCGGTAACTTGTATATATGTAACTTTATCACACATACCCAACCATATTTGGTACTTTTTGGTTATTTTTTACTTTTCAAAAACATTAAAAACTTATTTCCTGTAAGCCAATAGTTTTTCTACGTACTTGCCAATAATATCAAACTCAAGGTTTACGGTATTGCCGGCTTTTAGTGTTTTAAAAGTGGTATGTTCAAACGTATACGGAATAATACAAACAGAAAATTGTGTGCGTTGAGCATCTACAACAGTTAAACTCACACCATTTATGGTAATAGAACCTTTTTCTACAGTAATGTGGTCTTTTGCTTCGTGGGTAATGGTAAACATCCAGCTGCCATTTTCTTCTTTAATAGATTTACAAATACCTGTTTGGTCAACATGTCCCTGCACAATATGTCCATCAAACCTGCTGCTTGCTGCCATTGCTCTTTCTAAATTAACTAAGCTGCCAATGGTTAAATCTCCTAAATTGGTTTTGGCTAAAGTTTCTTTAATGGCGGTAACGGTGTAAACATCATCTTTAATATTAATAACGGTTAAGCAAACACCGTTATGAGAAACACTTTGGTCAATTTTAAGTTCTTTTGTTAATGCACTTTTAATCGAAAAATGGATGTTGTTGCCTTCTTTTTCAATACTAACAATTTGCCCTAAATCTTCTATAATTCCTGTAAACATACTATGGTTTTGATACGCCTTTATTTCTGAGCAAAGTTACAAAACCTTTAATGATTCTCGGTTTTGTTCCTTCAAGGGTGAGTTCATTTACTTTGCATAAATAATAATAGGTTCCATCAGGAACATCGGCTCCATTGTCTTTGTGAGTACCGTCCCATTTGAAATCGGGTTCGGTAGCTTTGTAAATAACTTGTCCCCAACGATTAAAAATTTCTAAATCTATGGAACCAATATATTTAAAAGGAAAGGCTTGAAAAAAGTCATTCATGCCATCACCACCCGGAGTAAATATGTTAGGTAAGTCATAATTCGGACAGTTATCTACACAAACGGAATCGCTAAAAGCACTTTCGTTGCCTACAGAATCAATACCTGTAATTACGTAACATCCGGCAATAGAAAATAAATTGCTATGCAAATAATTGGAAATATTATTGTCATTAATAGTAGCAATTAATACATAATCGCCATCAAGGGAATCTTTTTTGTAAAGATTAAAACTCAGCACATCATCAGCACAAGAGCCAAAAGAGGTTTGCCAATTCAGTTCGTTTTGCTGTAAATCACAATCGGCATTAATAGTTAATACAGGCGGACAAGGTTTAACATTGTCTATTGGTTGCCCGCAAATTTCTTGTGAGTAGTTAATGATAGGAAATACGATATCGGGAGAGGAATATCCTCCAATACTTTTTACTTTATAGCAATAGGTTGTTAGGTTGGATAACCCGGTATCTGTATAAGTAGCGTTAGAAGTAATGTCCAATGAGTCAAAAAGTAAGGTAGTAGTATTTTGTCTGTAAATTACATGTTGTGTATTTGTCCAAGGTACATTTTCATTCCAGACTAAGGTTAATTGATTGTCTGAAGGCACTAATGTAAGATAAATAGAAGAAGCGACAGTAGATTGCCCCATCAATTCTCTTGTTCCATTAGTTAAATTGTAAATATCAACACGATAATAATATTGAAAGTCTTTGGTGTTGAGGTTAATGTCAGTATAAGTTGTGTCATTAATGGTTGCGGTAGAATCTATCAGCACCATGTTGCTTGTGTTTTGAACACCTCTATAAATTAAATATCGGTAAGGTCCGGGATAGATGGTAGTATTATGGTCTGTTGGTTTTGACCATTCAACATAAATATCTCCGGTGCTTACATCTGTTGAGTTTACACTTACATGAGTGATGATAGGCACATTTTTCTCTAATTGTCCACAAGCTTCATCAGATGCTATACTTTTAGCTCCATCGGGATAGATAGCATAAACCCTATAGCAATAATCTTCACCGGGAATTAAACCTTGTCCTTGGTTATTGTCTGTGTAGGTAGTGTCGTTTACATTATTAGTTTGCCCGATGTATTGATATCCTGCAATTGGAGGAATTCCTGTTTCGCAAGTACTTGGGTTCCAAGTGGAATTTCCTCTTCTTCTGTAAACATGATAGCCAATAGCGTTGGTGCAAGTCGGACTCCAATCTAATTTTATAGAGTTGGGCTGAACAGTAGTAGTTAAGTTTTGAATTTTCGGACCAATTACCCTAATGGTAGTGGTTTGATAATCTACTAAATTTGCCGTATGGGAATCGGTTGCTTTAAAACTTACATAATAAGGTGTTTTTCTGACATTAGAGCAATTGGTTGACCAAGTAAAAGCTCCGGTAGTAGATGTTGAAGGGGCTGTAACCTGTTGGAAATTGGCAGCATTAGGTAAACTATAAGGAATTCCTGTTGAGGTAAGCGTAACTGCTGAACTTCCTGTTGCAAATATATTAAAACCTAAAAAGTCTCCTGCAATAATACAAGTATCACTAACGGTAGTAATATCGGGAGGTGGCGGACAATTGGGGTAAACTGTAATTTGCATATCTCTTAGAATTGCTCCAATTCGTTGTCCGTTTCTAAACTCTTCTATTAATATAGCGATGTTAAATTCACCGGCCATCGTTGGGGTGTTCCAAATTAAATCTCCGTTTATACTATTTATGGTCAAAAAATTTGAAGCATTAGGTAAGGTATAACCCGGAATTAAAGCTCCACCTTGCGCTCTACTTCTGTCAATAGAATAATATAAACTATCTCCATCAGGGTCAACTGCTCCGGGGTTGTGTATGTAAATTTGATTTACACAAGCATTATCAATTGGAGGATTAAGTAACACCGGAGAATTATTTATTCCCTGAAAAGGATTGATGTATAGTTTTGTTTCTAAATAAAAAACAATGTTTACCGAGTTGGGTATGTTGATAATGTTTTCATTTCTGTTAGGATCTTCAACACTAATGATATAAGGACTTGGGCTAGGTCCGGGGTAAGTATGTCTGCCAACATAAATGTTTTTATTGATGTCGTTTCCTAAAAAAACTTTACTAATTCTGTCTATAGAATCTACAGGAGAGTTGTCCCCCCATGAAATGGGTAATTCCGGTCTGTCGGCAGGACTTTGATCTCTGGTGTAAGTAGTTACCGTTATCTCATAAGTTAAGCCAGAAACGTGTGTGTAGGTAATTTCTCCTGCACGGTTGTGAGTGGCATAAACGGTAGCAGAAATTACCAACAGAAATATGAGTAATAGTTTATTCATCTTGAAAATTGAGATATAAAATTAAGCATTTTTGTGTTTATACCTGTAGTACATGAAATAATTTAAACGATAAAGTTCTTCTGACAGATAAATCTTTTCTTTTTTAAACAAAAAGTAATTTTTATTAACAATCAAATAAAAATGAGCTTTTTACAATAGGTCAAGGTTTTTAATATCCCTAATTTCGCAGTTCAATTTTTTCAAAAACCAAAAATTAACGCTAAAATGAGTCAAAAAAAGATTAAAAACGCTTTAATATCAGTATTTCACAAAGATAATTTACAACCAATTGTAGAGAAACTAAACCAATTAGGCGTTACTATTTATTCTACCGGAGGAACACAAAGTTTTATAGAGGAGTTAAAAATTCCGGTTATACCTGTTGAAGAACTTACTTCTTACCCTTCCATTTTAGGAGGAAGAGTAAAAACCTTACACCCTAAAATTTTTGGAGGAATATTAAACAGAAGAACGTTGGCAGAAGACCAAACACAAATTGCTGAATATGACATTCCCGAAATAGATTTAGTAATTGTTGATTTATATCCGTTTGAAGATACGGTAAAGTCAGGAGCTTCGGAGCAAGACATAATTGAAAAAATTGATATAGGTGGAATCTCTTTGATTAGAGCAGCTGCCAAAAATTTTGCAGATGTAATTATTGTTTCTTCAAGAGAACAGTATAGCGACTTTTTAACGTTGTTAAATGAGAAAGGTGGAAATTCAGCTATTGAAGATAGAAAAAACTTTGCTCAACAAGCTTTTGATGTGTCTTCGCATTACGATACTGCTATTTTTAATTGGTTTAACCAAGACAGCACCATTGTTTTTAAAGAAAGTATTAGAAAAACGCAAGCCTTAAGATATGGAGAAAATCCACATCAAAGAGGATTTTTCTGCGGAGATTTAGATGAAATGTTTACCAAATTACATGGTAAAGAACTTTCGTATAATAATTTACTTGATGTAGATGCTGCTGTTAATTTAATTGCAGAATATGAAAATGCAGCACCAACTTTTGCCATTTTAAAACATAATAATGCTTGTGGATTAGCTACTAGAAATATGCTTTTACAAGCGTGGAATGATGCTTTGGCAGCTGACCCTGTTTCTGCCTTCGGAGGAATTTTAATTACCAATAAAACCATAGATGAAGCTACAGCAAAAGAAATCAATAATTTATTTTGCGAAGTAGTAATAGCTCCTGATTTTGAAACTGCTGCCCTGGAAATACTAAAAGAAAAGAAGAATAGAATTTTATTAAAACAAAACCAAGTAGCTTTACCTAAAAAAACCTTCAGAACAATTTTAAATGGTGTATTGGTTCAAGATAAGGACATGATTACTGCTCAACCAAGCGAGTTTACAACAGTAACTAAAAAAGCACCGACAGCAACAGAAATTAATGATTTGGTTTTTGCTAATAAATTGGTAAAACACACGAAATCAAATACCATTGTATTGGCAAAAGGAGAACAACTGTTGGCAAGTGGCACAGGGCAAACTTCTAGAGTGGATGCCTTGCGTCAGGCAATACACAAAGCAAAAAGTTTTGGTTTTGATTTAAATGGAGCTGTAATGGCATCCGATGCCTTTTTTCCTTTTCCTGATTGTGTGGAAATTGCCCACAACGAAGGAATTACTGCTGTTATTCAGCCCGGAGGTTCTATAAAAGACAGTGAATCTGTGGCTTACTGCGATGCAAATAACATGGCAATGGTAACAACAGGCATCAGACATTTTAAACATTAAAAAAATAAACAAAATAATGTTTACAGTTCTTACAACTTTAAAAAATAATCACCGTTTAATTTCATACATTTACCGTATCATTTAATTTTTATCAACATGGGTTTATTTAATTTTTTAACACAAGAGATTGCCATCGATTTAGGAACAGCCAATACATTAATTATCTATAACGACAAAGTGGTAGTTGACGAACCATCAATTGTGGCTAAAGATAGAATGACCGGAAAAATTATAGCCGTAGGAAAAAAAGCCATGCAAATGCACGGTAAAACCCATGAAGATATTAAAACCATTAGGCCTTTAAGAGATGGTGTGATAGCAGATTTCGATGCTGCTGAACACATGATTAGAGGAATGATTAAAATGATAAACCCAAAAAAACAACTTTTTGCTCCTTCACTTAAAATGGTAATTTGTATTCCATCCGGTATTACCGAAGTGGAAAAAAGAGCGGTAAAAGATTCTGCAGAACATGCTGGAGGTAAAGAGGTTTATTTAATTCATGAGCCTATGGCAGCGGCAATAGGTATTGGAATTGACGTGTTGGAGCCAATGGGAAATATGATTATTGATATAGGTGGAGGGACTTCAGAAATTGCTGTTATTGCTTTGGGAGGAATAGTGTGCGATAAATCTATTCGTGTTGCCGGAGATGATTTCACCAATGATATTGTGGATTACATGAGAAGACAACACAATTTATTAATTGGAGAACGTTCTGCTGAGCAAATAAAAATTGAATGTGGTTCTGCGTTAACAGAATTAGATAACCCACCGGAAGATTACGCAGTACAAGGTAGAGATTTAATGACGGGAACACCAAAAGAGATTACGGTTTCTTATACAGAAATCGCTCATGCATTAGACAAATCTATTGCTAAAATTGAAGAAGCTGTTTTAAATGCGTTGGAAATGACTCCCCCGGAGCTTTCGGCAGATATATTTAAAACTGGTTTATATTTGGCTGGTGGAGGCTCTATGTTAAGAGGTTTAGATAAAAGAATTTCTATGAAAACTAAATTACCTGTACATATTGCTGAAGATCCATTGAGAGCAGTAGCAAGAGGAACTGGTATAGCTCTTAAAAACATAGATAAATTACCTTTCTTAATAAAGGATGTTAAAGCATAAATCAATAGTGATAATCAATACAGTAAATGAGAAATTTTATACAATTTCTAGTTAAAAATTCATTTGTTTTTCTATTTCTCTTTTTAGAAGTTATTGCTTTTGCCTTGTTGATTAAAAACAATAATTACCAAAACTCAAAATTCTTTAACTCTTCCAACTATTTAGTAGGGAACCTTTATGAGTCAGTTTCCAATGTTACAGATTATTTTAATCTGAAAACTACCAACTCAGAATTGGCTCAGCATAATGCAGAGTTGCTTTCAGCAAATATTAATTCCTTTACTAAAATTTATGGGAATACTATTTTAATTAATGATACCAGTTATTTTCAAAAATATGTTTATACCTCTGCAAAGGTGATTAATAACTCTACCAACCAAAGAGAAAACTACATTACGTTAGATAAAGGAGCTATAAACGGAATTAAACCTGGAATGGCGGTGGTAAACAGTAATGGAATTGTAGGAATAGTAAAAAATGTATCTCCTAATTTTAGCTCTGTTATTTCTTTATTGCATCAAAAAATGTCGATAAGTGGTAAATTAAAAAAATCTGAATATTTTGGTTCTGTTATTTGGGATTCTGATGAAAACAACCATCGTACAGCTACTTTAAAAGAAATTCCTAATCATGTTGAGATACAAAAAGGAGATACTATTCTTACCAGCGGTTTTTCAGCAATCTTTCCGGAAGGATTACCTATCGGAACAGTTCAATATTTTGATGTACCTAAAGGAAGTAATTTTTACAATATAATAATTGAGCTTACTACAGATTTTAAGCAGTTATCACATGTTTATGTGGTAAAATCGCTTCAAAAAGAAGAATTAGATAAATTAGAAGGATTAATCCCAAAAGATGTTAATTGATATTATAAAACATAGCACCCGCTTTTTAGCCTTACTTTTGTTACAAGGGTTAGTGTTGAATAATATAGAATTGAGTGATTATATTAATCCGTTTTTATATGTTTTATTTATTTTATCATTGCCATTGTATGCTTCAAAATATTTGGTTTTAGCATTAAGTTTTGTAATGGGAATTTCCATAGATATTTTTTCTAGTACTTTAGGAATGCATACTGCAGCATGTGTTTTTATGGGATTTTTAAGACCTTATATTTTAAAAATATTAGAACCCAGAGATGGTTATGAAAACAATTTTTCAGTAAATATAGCAGATATGGGAATGAAGTGGTATGCTATTTATGTGGTAATTATGGTTTTTACACATCATTTGTTTCTATTTTATGTAGAATCCTTTTCTTTTAGTCAGTTTTTTTCAACCTTTGGAAGAGCATTGGTAAGCACCATTTTTACCTTACTACTAATAAGTATTACACAGTTGTTTTATTATAAGCCAAGTAAAAAAAGAAGATGAACAACTTGACGCATAGGAAATACATTGTTGGAGCTATTTTCAGTATCATTTGTTTGATTTTTATTATTCGTTTGTTCAACGTTCAAGTAGTTAATAATAAATACAAGCTCGATTCTGATAATAATGTGCTACGTGTTATTACCGAATATCCGGCAAGAGGGTTGGTGTATGATAGAAATGCAGAATTGCTTGTTTTTAATGAGGCTGCTTATGATTTAATGCTTATTCCGGGACAACTAAAAGAAATTGACACCAACCTTTTTTGTAATCTTTTTGCTATCACCAAAGAAGATTTTTTAGCAAAATATACTAAAGCCAAAAGCTATTCTCGTTACAAACCTTCTATTTTTGAAAAAGAACTTTCTGCAGCAACTTACGGAAATGTACAAGATCAAATGTATAAATTTCCCGGATTTTTTGTACAAACCAGAACATTAAGAAAATATCCTAAAAATAATGCAGCCCACGTGTTAGGTTATATTGGGGAAGTAAATAATGTCATCATTGAGAAAAATAGCTACTATAAATCTGGCGATTATATTGGTAAAAGCGGATTAGAACTCGCTTACGAAGAATTATTGAGAGGAAAAAGAGGAGTTAGAAAAATTTTAGTTGATGTACATAACAGAGAAAAAGGAAGTTATAATGATGGTTTAGAAGATACACTTTCTGTTGCCGGACAAACCATTTATTCTTCTTTAGATGTTGATTTACAAGCATATGGAGAAGTTTTAATGCAAAATAAAATAGGTAGTGTGGTTGCCATTGAACCTCAAACAGGAGAAATTTTATGTTTGGTTTCTTCTCCGGGTTATGACCCTAATTTGTTAGTGGGGAGATCTATAAAGACTAATTACCCTATTTTGACTAAAGATAGCTTAAAGCCTTTATTTAACAGGGCTACTATGGCTCAATATCCTCCCGGTTCAATTTTTAAAACCATTCAGGCACTTATTGCCATGCAGGAAGGTGTAATTACAGAAAATTCAAGTTTTCCTTGTATAAGGAGTTTAGTAGGATGCCATAACCACCCAACAGCTTTGAATGTAGCGGCTTCTATAAAAATGTCGTGCAACCCTTATTATCATCAAGTTTTTAAACGACTTATTCAGCAAAATAAAGCTAAAAGCATTTTTAAAGATAGTCAAATAGGGTTGGCAAAATGGGCAACCAATGTCAAAAAATTTGGTTTTGGAGGAACATTAGAAACAGATATTCCCGGAGTTAAAAATGGGTTAGTACCGGGAGTAGATTTTTACAACAGATGGTATGGAGAAGGTAGTTGGGCTTTTAGCACCATTTTTTCTTTAAGTATTGGACAAGGAGAATTAGGTGTAATTCCTATTCAGATGGCAAACCTAGCTGCTATTATTGCTAATAAAGGGTATTATTATCCGCCTCATATTTTAAAGAAAATTGAAGGGGTTGATACCATTCCTAACTTATTTACTACTAAACAATATGTGGGAATTGATAGTGTTTATTTTAATCCGATAATACAAGGAATGCTTGCTGTAGTTGATGAACCCGGAGGGACAGCTAGAAGAGCTAAAATTAATGGTATTTCTGTTTGTGGTAAAACAGGTACAGCTCAAAACCCGCATGGTGAAGACCACTCAGTATTTATTGCTTTTGCTCCCATGGAAAATCCTAAAATTGCTATTGCTGTTTATGTGGAAAACTCGGGTTTTGGGGGCACTTGGGCTGCACCAATTGCCAGTCTGATGATGGAACAATACCTTACAGACAGTATTAGTGATAAACTAAAGGAAAAAAGGATTTTAGAAGCGAATTTATTAAACGTTAAGCCTAAAAAATGAGAAATAGAACCAATGTATTTACTAATCTTGATTGGGTAACCATACTCACCTATTTGGTATTGGTTATTATTGGTTGGCTTAGTATTTACGCTGCGGTATATAATGAAGAACACAGTAAAATTTTTGATCTTTCTCAACGATATGGGAATCAGCTGTTATGGATAGGTTTGTCTTTGTTGTTAGCATTAATAATTTTAATGATTGAAGGAAGTTTTTTTACTTCGTTTGCTTATCCCATTTACGGACTTATAATATTAATGTTGATTGGTGTTCTACTCTTTGGAGCAGAAATTAAAGGAGCAAAATCGTGGTTCAGAATTGGCAGTTTTGCCATACAGCCTGCCGAATTTGGCAAGTTTGCTACTGCTTTGGCGTTAGCTAAATTCCTATCTGTTTTGGGGATTAACATGAAAGATTTAAAAACCAAAGTTACAGCCATTGCTATTGTTATACTTCCGATAATACTAATTCTTTTACAAAATGATACTGGTTCCATGTTGGTTTATTTTTCTTTTGTACTTGTTTTATACAGAGAAGGACTTTCAGGAAACGTATTGTTAGCAGGGATTTATACTGCATTTTTGTTTATTACCTCTTTGTTAATGCGTATTCATACGTTTACGTTTTTTGATAAAGAAATAGGTGGAGAATTATTGTTAATACTTATTTTATTAGTTATAAGTACAGTAATTATGTATTTTACAAAAAAAATGAAAAAACTATGGATTCTTATTATTGCTGTTTTAATTTGTTCTATTGGAGTTGTTTTTAGTGTAGACTATGTATTTAACAATGTGTTAGAGCCGCATCAATCTAAAAGAATAAATGTAATGTTGGGAGTGGAATCCGATCCTCAGGGAGCAGGTTATAATGTAAACCAATCCCTTATTGCTATAGGGTCAGGAGGTTTCTCTGGTAAAGGGTTTTTAAATGGAACACAAACTAAATTTAATTTTGTTCCGGAGCAAAGTACCGATTTTATTTTCTGTACCATAGGTGAAGAATGGGGCTTTTTAGGCGCATTTGTATTGGTTTCCTTGTATTTATTTCTTTTTCTACGGCTTATATTTTTAGCTGAGAGACAACGTTCTACCTTTAGTAGGATTTATGGGTACTGTGTGGCTTCTATATTGTTTTTTCACTTTTTAGTCAATATTGGTATGACTATAGGCTTGGCTCCAGTTATAGGTATTCCGTTGCCATTCATTAGTTATGGAGGTTCCTCATTATGGGCCTTTACTATTTTGTTGTTTATTTTTATTAGGCTAGATGCCGAAAGAATTTATGTGTTGAGGTAAGAGGTTTTAAGTTAGAGGCTAGAGTTTAAAAATTAATTCATAAATTACTATACGAATAAACGACAAATTTCGCTTAGTTGATCTTCAAGGCTTCTAAAACTTTAAAGGTGTGGCAATAATGATAAAAAAAAAGAGGCTGTCTATTATTTTTTCGACAGCCTCTTTTTTTATTTTCCTGTCTAGGCATTCCTTATTAGAACAACTAAAGCATGTATAAAAGAAGCTAAAATAAATATTTGAGCGATTACAATTAATCCAATTACTTCGCCCGTAATTCCTGCTACAAATGCTCCAAACCCTATAAGGAATAAAATTAAATTTATTACAAATTTACTCGAATCAGAAAAAAGTACAGATATAGGTGGGACAAACAACAAAAATAATATAGCCAAAACTAAACTCAAATCATCCATTGCTCTTGCATTATAATCTTTTGTTACAGTTGAAATATTTTCTGAGGATTTATATTCGTTTGATCTTTTATTTAAATTTTCTTTAAACTTATAAACTTCGGAAGTTTTTTCATTTAAAGGGGTTTCAATTTTTTCTTCTGATTTAGAAGGTGTTATTTCATCTTCTAATTCAACATATTCATTTTTAACTTCAACAGTAGTTAGTTCTTCCTGAGTAGAAGCAAAAACATTTTCTGTATCTTTATTAGTAACTCTTTTATTGGCTAACTCTTCAATACGGTCTTCATATTGAATGTTTTTATCCTTTACTTTTTTTAAATATTTTCTTTTAGAAAATTGACCTAAAATTGTGTTTTCTGAACTACATGATGCTATTAATAAACTCATGATAAACAGTCCTACTAGATTGAGACTAACTCTTTTCATTTTATTATTATTTGATAAATAAACTATTAATTGATTACGAAGGTGCAAAAAATATTTTAATTCAGCAATTTTTTTATTATCTTTAATCTCTTCTAATTAAGAGTTTATTTAATTAAGTCAACATCAAAAAATATACTTATGAAAAAACAGTTATATCTTTTACTATTATTAGGAATGACAACCTTAAGTGTTGTAGCACAAAAAAATGTGTTTAAAGTTCATGCCCTTCCATTTGTTTGGGGCGAAATGCGATTGGGTTATGAAAGAGTGTTAACACCAAAACTTGCTTTGCAGTTTAATTATGGAACATTTTATGGCACAAAAATCCCCTCTCCTATTTACGAAACATCATCCGTAGAAACTTACTTTAACACGCAACCTATAAAGAACAAATTGAGTGGTTTTAGTACCAGTATAGACTTAAGAATTTACACTAAATCTGAAGCTCCTACAAGGTTTTATATTGCTCCTTACATCAAATATAACAAGTATAATGTTACTGCTTCGGCAAGTTTCGAATATTCAGCAGATACTTCTGAATACAATCAACTTAATCAACATCAACAATCTGTTGGAGGTTACCAAAACGGCAATTATCATTATGATGTTACCGGAACATTAGACGGTACTATTGTTCAATTTGGAGCTGGAGCTTCTATAGGAATGCAGTTTTTGGTGTCTAAGGTAATTACCATAGATTTAAATTTTTTTGGTTTAGGTGTGGAATATAACAAAGTAAATGCTGATTTAACTACCAATGTACAAGGGGTTGATTATGAAAAATGGCTGCCTTATGTGCGTGATGAAGTGGAAGACATTCCCTACATTGGCGATAATATAGAGCTTTCTGCTGAACAAGATCGAATAAAAATGAAAGCTCCTGTTGTTATGCCTACTTTTAGAGCTAGCATAGGAATAGGGTTTGCTTTTTAATACAATGAAAATTGGAAGGTCAAATAGGATAAGAAAAAGTCAGTCAAACTTTATAAGTATTTTAGCATTGACAATTATTTTAATGGGGTTATTATTGTTTTTTACTAATCAAAAACAACAAGAACAAATTTTAAAATCCTACTGTGGAGATTATGGATTGTATGGTAAAAGGCTCACCCTGATGCAAGATGGGAGTTTAAGATTTACTTATTCAGGATGTAGCCAATCTAATGGTTATCATAAAGGAAGTTGGAAAATAACTGACAAAGTACTCAATATTAATATGACTGATATTCCAAGTTTTTTAGACTCTATTTATAGCTTAAAAGGCAATAAATTAATATCTCAAAATAATCAAGATATTTTTATTTTGTGTGAAGATTTTAATATAAATGAACAATGAAATTTTCCAGTAGAAAAGACATTTTATTTACAGTATTAATACTTGGAGTATCGTTTTTGTTAATAGGATTAACATTTTTACAACTGTATCAAGGTAAAGAATGGCATTGGGCAAACTTATTGGTGTTTGCGGTTATATTTTTGTTACTTTGGATTTATTTTGACACATCCTATTTACTTACCAAGGAGCATTTGATATACAAAAGCGGTCCCATAAGAGGCAAAATTAATATTGCCGATATTAGAGAGGTAGAAGCCAACAAAACGCTTTATGTAGGTATAAAACCTGCTTTAGCTCGAAAAGGCTTAATAATTAAATACAACCAATACGATGAAATCTACCTCAGTCCCAATACCAATGAAAGCTTTATTAAAAAATTGTTGGAGTTAAATGTAGGGATTAAGATAAGTTGATAAAAAATTATAATTGCCACGAATTTTATTAGTGCTATATCAAACTCTTTCTACCGTTAACTTTTTCCATTGAAAATAACCGTAAATTACAATTATGGTGTATGCAAACATCAACAATGCATAAATCTCCAATCCTCTGGTATAATATAAATAAACGGATATCCCATCGATTGCTATCCAATAAAGCCAATTTTCTATCCGTTTTATTGCCATCATATAAGTAGCAATAAAACTAAAGATGGTAGTAAATGAATCTATTAATGGTTTTTGTGCGTCTTTAAAAAAAGAAGACAATATAAAATACATTCCAAAAGAAAGAGCAGTGCCGATAAGTATGAGCAACATGTTTTTTTGTAAAGTATCTTGATAGACTTTTGTTATTACTTCTTGCTTTTTCCACATTATCCAGCCATAAATACCTGCAAAAACATAAAAAACGGACAACAAAGCTTCTGCATATAATTTAGCATATTCTATAAACAAATAGATGCTTAATAATGAACCTAGTATCCCAAAAATCCAACATGAAATTTTGTTTTTTGCCATTAAAACCGTGTAAAGCACACCAAAAATTACAGCAATAATTTCAAGTAATAATTCTATATGATTAGATATCCAAAGCACCATTCAGGACTTTCATTACAAAAATCATTTTACCGTATTTTTCAAATGATGTTTTTATTTCTTGTTGTATAATAGGCATCACTTCGTCTATTTCACCAACAATATGGGTGCTTGTTGCATTTACCTTGACCTTAATATTAGCATGCGCATTTATTCTATCAATAAAATCTTGTATTGGCGGAATATAATCTGCATTTAACGGATAGTTGCTTATTTCTATGGTGGTTTTCATGGTGATATGTTTTTTGTCATTTAAAAATGCCGAGTAAAATATACGCGGCATCATATAAAAGATTTATATCTGAGCTAAAATTTCGTTTAAAGTTCCGCTTGGACGCATAGCAGTAGCAACTTTCTCAGCATTTGGATAGTAATACCCACCAATATTTACCGGAGAACCTTGAATGCCGTTAAGTTCATTTACTATGGTTTTTTCACTGGCAGTTAAATCTTGTGCAATAGCGGTAAATTTGGTTTTTAAAGCAACATCTTTCGATTGTTTTGCTAACGCTTCTGCCCAATACATCGCTAAGTAAAAGTGGCTCCCTCTGTTATCTATCTCTCCAGCTTTTCTTGATGGAGATTTGTCGTTTTCCAAGAATTTACCCGTAGCTTCGTCTAATGTTTCTCCCAATATTTTTGCTTTCGGATTGTCGTTTACTTCACTTAAATGCTCTAACGAAACTGCTAACGCTAAAAATTCTCCTAACGAATCCCATCTTAAATGGTTTTCGTTAATAAATTGTTCTACGTGTTTTGGAGCAGAACCTCCCGCGCCCGTTTCAAACAAACCACCACCATTCATTAATGGAACAATGGAAAGCATTTTAGCACTTGTTCCTACTTCTAATATTGGGAATAAATCGGTTAAGTAATCTCTCAACACATTTCCGGTAACAGAAATAGTGTCTTTTCCTTCTCTAATTCTTGCCAAGGTAAAATTCATTGCTTTTTTTGGCGACATAATATGAATTTCCAAGCTATTGGTGTCGTGATTTTTTAAATAGGTGTTTACTTTAGCAATTAAGTTGCTATCATGAGCTCTGTTTTCGTCTAGCCAAAAAACTGCAGGCGTTTGAGAAGCTCTTGCTCTGTTTACTGCCAATTTTACCCAATCTTGTATGGGAGCATCTTTGGTTTGGCACATTCTAAAAATATCGCCCTCGCTAACAGTTTGCTCCATTAACACAACTCCGTTTTCGTCCAACACTTTTACTACTCCTGCTTTTTCTATGATAAATGTTTTGTCGTGTGAACCATATTCTTCTGCTTTTTGAGCCATTAAACCTACATTAGGGACACTTCCCATAGTTGCTGGGTCATAAGCTCCATTTTTCTTACAATCATCAATTACTACTTGGTACAAACTGGCATAACTTGTATCAGGAATAATAAATTTAGTGTCTTTAGCGTTGCCGTCAGGTCCCCACATTTTGCCTGAGTTTCTGATGTAAGCCGGCATAGAAGCATCAATAATTACATCATTAGGCATGTGTAAATTGGTAATTCCTTTGTTAGAATCTACCATAGCTAATTTTGGTCTGTTAGCATAACAAGCATCAATATCCGCTAAAATAGCTGCTTTATCAGCACCATCTAACTGCTCCAACTTGTTATATAAATCTGTTAATCCGTTGTTTGGGTTAAATCCTAATTTGCTGAATGTAGTGGCATGTTTTTCAAAAACATCTTTAAAAAATACTTCCACAAAATGACCAAAAATAACCGGATCGGAAACCTTCATCATGGTAGCTTTAAGGTGAACAGAAAATAAAATGTCTTTTTGTTTTGCATCTTCAATTTGCTCGGCAATAAAAGTTCTTAGCTGGTCTGCTTTCATTACAGCAGAATCAATAATTTCGTCTTTTTTTACAACAGTTTTATCTTTTAAAACAGTAGTATTTCCACCATTATCTGTCAGTTGAATGCTGAAAAACCCGTTGTTGTTCATTACTACCGATTTTTCTGAGCTGTAAAAATCTCCACCATTCATGTGAGCCACGTGCGATTTAGAATCTGCCGACCAATCTCCCATACTGTGTGGGTGTTTTTTAGCATAATTTTTTACTGCTTTAGGAGCTCTTCTGTCAGAATTTCCTTCACGTAAAACAGGATTTACAGCACTACCTTTCACTTTGTCGTATCTGCTTCTAATGTCTTCTTCCGTAGCATTTTTAGGTGTGTCTGGATAATCAGGAATTTTATATCCTTTGCCTTGTAATTCTTTTATGGCATCTTTTAATTGTGGAATAGAAGCACTAATATTTGGAAGCTTAATAATATTTGCTTCAGGCTTGGTAGCTAAATCACCCAAATAAGATAAGTCGTCAGTAATTTTTTGGTTATCAGATAAAAAATCAGGAAAAAGCGCTAAAATTCTTGCCGCTAAAGAAATGTCTTTCGTTTCAATTTCCACATCGGCAGCCGAAGCAAAAGATTTTACAATAGGTAAAAGTGAATAAGTAGCCAAAGCTGGTGCTTCATCAGTCTTGGTGTAAATAATTTTAGATTTTTGTGTCATGATAAACCGTATTTTATATGATAAAGAATGTTGATAGTTCAATTGAAAAATTGAAGTGCGAAGCTACTCATAATATATGCTATTTTCAAACGATGTAATCATAAAATTTAAGCATTTAGTTTTATTTTGATTATGAAGTTTATAATTCAATCTCAACTGATTTTATTAAGTTTTTATCATTGTGTACTTTTACAATTCAAAATATTCTTTTGATAAAAGGAAAAAAGAACCAAACTAAAAATGAATACTCAAGAAAGCCCCAAAAAGATAGAAAGAATTAATGCTCACGGACATTTATTGCCCGAGCCTCATGAGGTGCCTCAATTTATGAAAGATAAAAAATTGTTTTGGATAGACGATAAAAAACAATTTATGCACCAAGGAACTTGGTCTAGACCCATTACCGATAAAAGTTTTTTCTTAGATGAAAAAATAATATGGATGGGAAAAAACAACATCGATCATGCAGTAATGCTTAATCTTTCTCAAATTTATTGCAATGGTTGGGACAAGCAAGATGCGGTAGATGCTATTCGTTGGCAAAACGATTTTAATGCTTCAGTACAGCATAATCATCCCGATAAGTTTACCTGCGGATTTGTGGTGCAACCTTTATACATAGAACAAGCACTGAAAGAAATAGAACGTTGTGTAAAACAACATAAAATGAAATTGTTGTGTTTGCCCACACATTTTTTAAATGCTCAAAATCACTGGGTTTCTATTGCTGATGAAGTGGTTTTTCCTATTTACGAGTTGGCTAACAAATACAATTTAGCCGTAGAAATTCACCCTTATGATGGTGAGAAAATGGTAGCGTTAAAAGATGAATATTGGCGTTTTCATTTGGTGTGGATGATGGCTCAGTCGGCAGATGCGTTGCACATGTTTACCCTTAAAAATATTCCTAATCGTTTTCCGAATACTAGAACTTGTTTTGCTCATGGTTGTATGTTGGGTCAGGCAAATTTTGGCAGAAGAGTACAAGGTTTTGAAGGTAGACCAGATTTGTTTCGAGATGTGGAACACCCAAAAACTACGCTCGGACATCCGAATTTGTTTTTTGATACTTTGGTGCACGACCCTTACACTTTACAATTACTTAAACACAGAGTAGGCAGCGAACAAATTGTTTGCGGATTAGATGATCCTTATCCTTTAGGAGAGATGGAATCTGTAAAAAATTCTTATCCGGGAAAAGTCTTGGATGATGCATTAGTATTAAATATCTTAACCGCAGAAGAAGTAAAAAACATTTGGAAAGATAACGTTAGGAGATGGTTGGGATAGGTAGGTTTAATAAGAATGGTTAACTATTGACTATTCTTCCTTTAAAAACAAAAATAGTTAATCAATATCACTTTATTTTTTTCTCAAAATGTGTATTTTCGACAAAAAATAAAAATGCCTGCCAAGCGGGAAAATACAGCGTAATTTATGTCAGAAACGATATTAGTAATAGGCTCTTCGGGACAAATTGGAACAGAGTTAGTTGAAGAATTAAGAAAAATGTATGGCAATGATAAGGTTGTTGCTTCAGATATAAAAACGCCTCAACAAGAACAATCAGGTCCGTTTGAAATACTGGATATTTTAAACAAAGAACAATTGTTAGCCATTGTAAAAAAATATCAAGTTACCCAAGTGTATTTGTTGGCGGCTTTGCTTTCTGCTACAGCAGAGAAAAATCCTGAATTTGGCTGGCAATTAAATATGGAAAGCTTATTTAACGTTCTAAATTTAGCTAAAGAAGGTATTATTAAAAAAGTATATTGGCCAAGCTCTATTGCTGTTTTTGGTCCAACAACACCAAGAGTAAATACGCCACAACTTACCATTATGGAACCCACAACGGTTTATGGTATTAGTAAACAAGCCGGTGAACGTTGGTGTGAATATTATTTCAATAAATATAATGTAGATGTAAGAAGTATCCGTTATCCGGGATTAATTGGTTATAAATCACTACCCGGTGGAGGTACAACTGATTACGCTGTGGATATTTACCATCAGGCATTAAAAACGGGTAATTATACTTGTTTTTTATCAGAGAATACTTATTTACCAATGATGTATATGCCCGATGCTATTAGAGCAACTATTGAATTGATGCACGCTAAAGCAGAAGATGTTAAAATTCGTTCGAGTTATAATTTAGGAGGCATTAGCTTTTCGCCAAAAAAAATTGCAGCAGAAATTAAAAAACATCTTCCTAATTTTGAAATAAGTTATAATGTGGACGAACGTCAGAAGATTGCAGACAGCTGGCCACAAAGTATTGATGATGTTGCTGCTCAAGAAGATTGGGGATGGAGACATCATTATGATTTGAATGCTATGACGATAGATATGTTAAAGCATTTGAAATAAATAACATATAGCATTATGGAAAAACTATTTAACTATATAAACGGAGAGTTGATTGAACCTCAATCAAAGCAATATTTAGATAACTACAACCCTTCAAAAGGAGAGGTATATTCCCTCATTCCTGATTCTGATGCTATTGATGTAGAATTGGCAGTGAAAGCAGCTAAAGCAGCTTTTCCATCATGGTCGGTAACACAAAAAGAAGAACGTTATAAAATTATTATGCGTTTGGTCGATTTGATTGAGCAAAATTTAGACATGTTGGCAGCAGCAGAATCTAAGGATAATGGCAAACCGTTAAAGTTGGCTCAAACAGTTGATATTCCTAGAGCTGCAAGTAATTTCAGGTTTTATGCTACAGGTATTTTGCATTTTGCTTCAGAATCGCACGCTATGGAAGACCAAGCCATTAATTATACTTTAAGAGAACCTATTGGTGTTTGCGGCTGTATTTCTCCTTGGAATTTGCCTTTATATTTATTCAGTTGGAAAATTGCTCCAGCTTTAGCAGCAGGAAATACGGTGGTAGCAAAACCGTCCGAAGTTACGCCAATGACAGCCTATTTGCTTTCAAAATTATGTATAGAAGCAGGTTTTCCAAAAGGGGTGTTGAACATTGTACATGGTTTAGGACCAAAAGTAGGAGCAGCTATTACCAATCATCCTGAAATTCCTGTAGTATCTTTTACCGGAGGAACGGTAACAGGTGCAGAGATTATCAGAACTGCCGGACCAATGTTTAAAAAATTATCATTGGAATTGGGAGGGAAAAATCCGAACATTATTTTCGATGATTGTGATTTTGAAAAAGCATTGAAAACTACGGTACACTCTTCTTTCGCCAATCAAGGACAAATATGTTTGTGTGGCTCTAGAATTTTTGTGCAACGAGGTATTTACGAAAAGTTTAAAAATGCCTTTGTAGAAAAAACCAAGCAATTAAAAGTAGGAAACCCTTTAGATGCTTCAATGAATTTAGGTGCAGTAGTTTCTAAATCGCACATGGAAAAAGTGCTTTCATACATCAATTTAGCTCAAGAAGAAGGCGGAAAAGTCTTAGCAGGGGGAAATCAAGTAAATTTAAGTGGAGAATTTGAAAACGGTTGGTACATTGCCCCAACTATCATTGAAGGACTATCCTTTAATTGTAGAACCAATCAAGAAGAAATTTTTGGTCCGGTAGTAACCATTATGCCTTTTGATACTGAAGAAGAAGTATTAATGATGGCAAATAGTACCAAATACGGATTGGCTTCTACCGTATGGACAGAAAATCTTTCTAAAGCCCATAGAGTAGCTGCCAAGTTACACACTGGAATTGTTTGGGTAAATTGTTGGTTATTAAGAGATTTAAGAACTCCTTTTGGTGGGGTTAAAAACTCAGGAGTAGGAAGAGAAGGTGGTTTTGAAGCCTTACAATTCTTTACTGAACCCAAAAATGTGTGCATTAAGTTGTGAACAGTTTTTTCTAAGACTAAAATCGCTTAATAAAGTTCTTGCTGTGGAATTTTAATCTTTATCTTTGTGCATCTAACTTTAAAACCTAACAAGATGTATAACGGATTAATTCATGCACACAGCGGACTAAGATGGTTGGTAGTGTTATTTTTAGTAATAGCAATCATTAAATCATTTTCAGGCTGGAAAAATAATAAGTCATTTGACAAATCAGACAACCTAATTGCTTTGCTTTTGCTTAGTTTTACTCACTTGCAATTTGTAATAGGATTGGTGGTGTATTTTATGAGTGGAAGATTGGCAGCAATTGGAGAATCAATGAAAATTTCTGAGGCTCGTTTTTGGTCGTTAGAACATGGTTTATTAATGATATTAGCCATTGCTTTAATTACTATTGGTAGAGTAAAATCTAAAAAAGCAGCAACAGACATAATGAAACACAAAAAAGGGGTTGCTTTTTATTCTATAGCATTTGTAATAATTTTATGGGCAGGCCTGATAAAGCCTTATTTATTAGGAAAACCATGGTTTTAAAGCATAAATTTCAAATAATTGTATGATAAAAAAATCACACGACACACAAGACTTGAGTGTAGAGAGAGCTGTTTTGGTCGGACTGATTATTAAAGGAGAGCAGGACGAAGATCAGTTGCAAGAATACTTAGATGAGTTAGCATTTTTGGCAGAAACTGCCGGAGCAGAAACCGTTAAAAGATTTACTCAAAAAGTAAGTCACCCTGACACTAAAACCTTTGTAGGAAAAGGAAAATTGGAAGAAATAAGAAGTTTTATCAAAGAAAATGAGGTAGGCTTAGTTATTTTTGATGATGAACTTTCTCCTTCTCAATTGAGAAATATTGAAAGAGCATTAGAATGTAAAATTCTGGATAGGAGCAATTTGATTCTCGATATTTTTGCTTCTAGAGCACAAACTGCTCATGCTCGTGCACAAGTAGAGTTGGCTCAATTACAATATCTTTTACCTCGATTAACCAGAATGTGGACGCATTTGGAGCGTCAGAAAGGTGGTATTGGTATGCGCGGTCCGGGTGAAACCCAAATAGAAACGGATAGGCGTATTATTTTAGATAAAATAGCATTGTTAAAAGAAAAGCTTAAAAAAATTGATAAGCAAAAAGCTACGCAAAGAAAACAGCGAGCTCAAATGGTAAGAGTAGCTTTGGTGGGTTATACTAACGTAGGTAAATCTACTATTATGAACATGTTGAGCAAATCGGAAGTTTTTGCTGAAAATAAACTTTTTGCCACCTTAGATACTACTATTAGAAAAGTAGTAATAGAGAATTTGCCTTTTCTACTTACTGATACAGTTGGATTCATCAGAAAATTACCTCACCATTTAATTGAATCTTTTAAATCTACTTTAGATGAAGTAAAAGAAGCAGAAGTGTTGGTGCATGTCGTAGATATTTCTCATCCTGCATTTGAAGATCATATTCGTGTAGTTAATGAAACCTTGCAAGATTTAAATGCTTTAGATAAACCAACTATTATGGTGTTTAATAAAATTGATGCATTTACTTATGTGAAAAAAGATGAGGATGATTTGTTGCCAAAAACTAGAGAAAATTACTCGCTGGAAGATTTAAAGAAAATGTGGATGAGCAGAGAAAGAGAAGTGCCTAGCGTTTATATTTCAGCAGCAAAGAAGGTTAATATTGAGGAATTTAAGCAAGTATTATATGATACAATTAAGGAAACTCATTTGAGTATTTATCCTAATCAGTTATTGTATTAATGGTATCAATTAATTTTAGACAATTTTCCTGATTGGAATAATCTTTTAAGGATTCTTTTCGCTGTATTTTTATTGTTTCAATATCAATTTTTTGCTGAAAAAGAGATTTAATTTTGGATTTAAAAGTTTCATTATTATCAGCAATTTCACATAAATTAGTTAACGTTGTTCCGGATAACATGGTTGAATTTGCTAAACAAAATCTTCCTTTAAACAAAGAATGGAGCAGTTTTAATTTTAATCCTGTTGGTTGATGTGTGTAAAGCAAATTGATTTGAGCATTACTAATCAATTCTTGCATTTTACTATCGGTAGGGTTTTCAACTAACTGAATGTTTTTGTAATGTTTTATTGTAGATTTCAATTTTTTTGTTGGATGTAATCCGGCAACAATTAAAGGGATGTTTAATGAATTGAAGATTTCATTGCAAATTACAAGGGCAGCAGCTTCATTTTCTGGAACACCCAAATTCCCATGATACAATACATAATTGCCTTTACCTTGCTGAATGGTAATCTCTTCTCCTGAATGAAAACAAGGAATAAAAACTGTTTTTACGTTAGGATATTCTTCCTTGAAATAATGTTCATCAGTTTTAGAAACTACCAAAATAAGGTTGGCTTGCTGAACAATAGGTTCATATTTTTTGGCTTTCCATGCTTCAATAGAGAAATAGATTTTCTTAAAAAAATGTTGTTCTGCTTTGGCTAAATAGGCGTAATAATCATGCTCAATATTGGTGGCTCTTATTATTTTAAAACGCTTTTTAAAAGCTTTATCATTAAGTAAAAAGCTGGTATGTAATCCTTCAAATAAAATAGGAAAATCATTTTTTAGTAAGTTGGTTTTTAGCTCTGCGGCAACTCTCGATTTTACGATGTAAGGGGTTAAACTCAAAAATGAGAAAATACCTGTTTGCCTTTTGTAATAATGTACTGTTTCGCAATATTTTTCTAATTCAGCTTGTTTTCCTCTGCCGTAATTAAAACAATGTAAATGTACTTTAATGCCATTTTTATGAAGGTGTTTTATTTTGTAAAAAACATCTATTACACCGCCATAATTTGCCGGATAAGGTACATTAAATGAGATGATATTTAAGTGTTGAATTTCCAATTTAAAACTTAATATTTAAAATTCAACACTTCCTTAATTATTTCCGATTCTTTTTCCCAATTCAATTCTTGTTTAGCTTTTGCTGCATTTGCTTTCCAACTATTGAGTTGAGATCCGTTTTTCAGCATTTCATTGAGTTGGTTGGCTAATGCTTTTGGATCGTTACTTTGTGCAACTTCTCCAAGTCGATATTGTTTTACTAATACACTCATTTCAGCTAAATCAGCTACTAAAACAGGTATTTCTGCATGGATATAATCAAACAATTTATTGGGTAATGCTAATTGGTAATTTAATCCTACATTTTCTTCTAAACTTAATCCTATAGTCGCTTGTTGCGTGTAGTTCTTGAGCTCTTGATAAGGAATTTCTCCGAGCATTATTACTTTATCTTTTAAGTCGAGTTGTTCAATAAGTTGTTGAATAGAGGCAGAAATGTCGCCTTTTCCAATAAGTTGTAAAGTAGCTCCATCAATATATTGCATCGCTTTTACCATAGTTTCAATGCCTCGGTTTACATTTATTGCTCCCTGATAAAGTATGATTTTTTCTGATTTTTTTGAAGGAGAATTGGACATCTTTAAAAAAGGGACATTTTTTACCACTTTTACATCAATGTTATATTCCTTGCGATAGATTTCGGCAATACCATTACACACTGTAATTACCTTGGTAAGTTTAGGTAATATAAAGCGTTCTATTCTTTTCCAGAATGCTTGAATTTTTGGACGAGGAATTAATTCCGGCACTTCGGTAAAATATTCGTGACTATCAAAAACTAAGGTGTTACTTTTCATTTTTGAAACTAGAAAACAAGCCGGTAGTGTATCTAAATCGTTACTCCAAATAAGCGATTGCTTGCTGAAAAGCAAGAAAAAAAACAACCGAATGTTGTAATTGGCATAGAAAAAGGCTCCTTTACTAAAACATAGCTTAAACCTTTTGGTAGCATAACTTTGAGTTTGAAGCGGCAAACTGTCTTTTTTTAACCTACCTACAAGCACCACGTTGTAATTTAATGATAGCAACGTAGTACAAATTTTATGTGCCCGCTGGTCGGTGGTTAAATCGTTGGTTACGGCTACAATGGCTTTAGGTCTGTTGGTCATTTGAGCGTTGACGTTCAAGGTTAAGTTTTTGGTAAAAATAAGATTTTTTTGAGGAGAAAATAAAATCAGATAGTTGTTACTAATGTATTAAGAAGAGGTTTCCCTTTCAAATAGTTTTAGCAGTAATTTGAGGCTTCATTGCCACTACTCAACAGGTTTCCTCCTGAATGATCTTTCTTTGTTGTCATTCAGGAGGAAACTTGTTTGAACAAGAGATAAAAATTATTTTTGTGTTTAATGTTAAATAAAGGCAGCTATTATCAAGCAATTAAATATGTCATCAAATTTTTTTTTGTTTATATTACAACTAACCCTGGTAAGACAGTTCTTTATGTTGGCGTTACCAATGACTTAAAAATAAGAATGCAACAACATTATGACAATAGAGGCAAAAAACAAACTTTTGCAGGAAGGTATTATTGTTATAAGTTAATTTATTATGAGAGATATAGTGATATTAATATGGCAATTGAGAGAGAAAAAGAAATAAAAGATTTAAGTAGAGAGAAAAAAGAAAAGTTAATTGCAGCAGAAAACCCAAGATGGAATAGAATTGAATTTTATGATTAGTTGTTTTCCCTCCCCCTTCTTGTCATTCAGGAGGAAACTTGTTTGGACAAGAAGGCAAAGTATAATTTATTGTTGTAGTCTAGTAGAGGCACTTATTTAGTAATCAAGGTTAAGATTAAGTTTTCCTTTCAAGGTTACTTATTTATAGTTAGGTACATCTTGCCACTACTCAACAAATTTCTTACTGAATGACAGTTAGAAAAAATCACTCCACCAACTCTCCTCTTAGGGATTGCTGCATAAATGATTTAGTTTCATCAAGCGGTAGTTTTTTACCTAGTAAATACATCAATTTGGTAATAGTTGCTTCAAAAGTTAAGTCTTTGCCGCCAACAACACCAATTCTTTTAAGTGCGGAGCTTGTTTCATATTTGCCTTGTTCTACGCTTCCGCTAATGCACTGTGAAATGTTTACTACCAACACATCTTTTTTGATTGCTTTTTGTAAACACCCAATAAACCAATCAGCAGTAGTAGTGTTTCCTGCTCCAAAAGTTTCTATTACCAAGGCTTTTAAATTCGGAATGGAAACAATGGCTTCTACTATATGTTGATTAATGCCTGGAAACATTTTTAAAGTAGCGATATTGGTATCCAGCTCATAATGAAACTGTGTGGCAGCATCAAAATCAGGTTGTAAAAGGTATTGTGAGTTAAACTTTAGGTTTACTCCGGCTTCTGCTAAAAAAGGGTAGTTGGGCGATTGAAAAGCTTCAAATTGCTCGGCACTTACTTTGGTAGATCTGTTTCCTCGGTATAAATTGTATTCAAAATAAATGGCTACTTCAGGCACTAACATTTTTCCATTAAATTTGGAAGCTGCAATTTCTATAGCCGAAAGTAAATTTTCTTTAGCATCAGTTCTTACCGCACCAATAGGTAATTGAGAACCGGTGAGGATAATGGGTTTGGTAAGGTTTTCTGTCATAAAACTTAATGCAGAAGCAGTGTAAGCCATGGTGTCTGAACCGTGAAGCACTACAAAACCATCATAGGTGTTATAATTTTCTTCAATAATCTTACATAGCTTTATCCAGTGTTGTGGATTAATGTCTGATGAATCTATAGGGTGCTCAAAAGAAATGGTATTTATAGTGGCGTTAATTTTCTTTAACTCAGGAATTTCATGCAATAAAGCATCAAAATTAAAAGAAACCAATGCCCCTGTAATTTTATCTTGAACCATTCCTATGGTACCACCTGTATATATTATTAATATTGAATTCATTCTTCTAGTTTATGAGTTTAAAAGGTTATAGTTTAGACTCTTTTTTTGGGCTTTTACTCACCAAATAAACGCCTGTAAAAATAAACAAAGCTGCACTAATTTTAATCATATCTAAACTGTCTTTTCCTGCCCAAATAGCAATTAACGTTGCTAGTAACGGTTGGAGGTAAATATAAGTAGAAACTACTGAGGGCGAAAGTCTTTTTAGTCCGTAGATATTAAATAAATAGGCTAGAAAAGTAGTAGAAATAACCACAAATAAAAACTCCCACCAGATAGTTGGGGTAAAAGTTGACCATTCAATTTGTTTAAATTCTTCAAAACCAAATGGAAAAACCATAATTAATCCAAAGGCAAAAACCCACGACATTACTGTTATAGGTTTGTATTTTCGCATTAGCGGAACAGCGATAACTAAATAAATTCCATATGACATGGCATTTAAAAAGATGAAAATATCGCCTTTTAAGTTTTCCGAACCAAATGAAAAATCTCCTTTAAACAACAAGAGCAATAATGCTCCGATTATTCCTAAAGCAATACCGGAAACTTTGGTTAATGTAATGTTGTTTTTAAGAATAATAGCGGAAGCAATTAATACCATTATTGGATTGGAAACCATGATAATTCCTGCATTAATGGGAGTAGTGTTGTCTAATCCATATAAAAACATTAATTGGTTAGCAGCTACTCCAAATAATCCACATAAACCTAATAGCAAAAAGTCTTTTTTAGCAACTTTTTCATATGAAAAAACATAAATAATCCAAAAAAGCACTACAGCTCCTATTACCCGACTTAGCACCAAACCGAAAGGTTGTATAAAATTGGGCATCAAATCTTTGGCTATAGAATAGTTAGCTCCGTAGATTAGATTAGCACCAAAAAGAGCTAAGTGAGGTTTTAGGTTGTTACTCATAAAAGTTTTTTAGCAGCATCAACAGTTTTTGCCGAATTGCCTACAAAAATAGCATCATCAATAAGGATAACAGGGCGTTTCAAAAAAGTATATTCTTCTAAAATTAATTTTTTGATGTCATTTTCTGTTAACTCTTTGTCTTTTAAGCCCATTGTTTTGTACTTAATGGCTCTTTTGCTAAATAAACTTTCGTAGGAGCCACTCAATTTTGCCATTTCTTGCAGTTGTACATCAGTAATTTTTGTAGTTTTGATATCTTGAAATTCAAAATCATTACTCAAGTTAAGCTCTTGAATAATTTTTTTACACGTTGAACATGTTGATAAGTAGTAGATTTTTTTCATTTTTTGAGTCAGTTTTTAAATGTCAGAAAATAGTAGCAAAGTAACCGAATTATTTACCGCAAAAAAAATTGCGATACCAATAGTTATTGGATTATTGGTTTCCGGCTACTTGTTATGGAAAAATACCGATTGGGATCAATTTCAAAATATAGATTGGAATGTAGAATTTTTCTTTTGGATGTTTGTAGCCCTTTTAATGATGGCTTGCAGAGATTTTGGTTACATGTACAGAATTAGAGTACTTACCCACAATAAAATTAGTTGGCGACATAGTTTTGATGTAATTATGCTTTGGGAGTTTGTTTCTGCGGTTACTCCTTCGGTTGTGGGTGGAACAGGGGCTGCATTATATATTATTAATAAAGAAGGAATTAGTGCAGGAAAAAGTACTGCTATTGTAATGATTACTGCTTTTTTTGATGAACTTTTTTATGTACTAACAGTACCTCTTGTATTGATTTTTATAGGCACTTCAAATTTATTTCCGGTAGAGTTGCAAAAGAAAATTTTTGGAATAACCTTTTCTACAGAAGGATTATTTTGGGTGGGATATGGTTTTATGTTCCTGCTTTTAAGCATTATTACTTATGGGATTTTGTTGAATCCAAAAGGGTTTAAAGCAATTATTTTAAATGTATTTAAAATAAAATTTTTAAGAAAATGGAGATATAGTGCTATACAAGTTGGAGATGATATTATTCTAACATCTAAACAAATGAAAAAAGAATCTATGTGGTTTTGGATTAAGGCATTTGTGGCTACTTTTTTAGGTTGGACAGCCAGATTTTGGGTGGTTAATTTTCTTATTTTAGCTTTTGTAGCAGTAGATGATCATTTATTAATTTATGGACGACAATTGGTAATGTGGGTAATTATGTTGATTAGTCCCACACCTGGTGGAGCAGGTATTGCAGAATTTGCTTTTAATGGGTTTTTAAAAGATTTTATTCCTATTGGTTTGGCTGGTTTGCTGGCAGTTTTATGGAGGTTAATTAGTTATTATCCCTATCTTTTTATAGGCATTTTTGTGTTGCCTAATTGGTTAAAAAGAGTTTATAATAAATAAAATTTATTCCTTTAAAATTCCTTGTTCGATAAGTTCTTCTAGATATACTCTTTTTCCTTTGTAGATTGCTGTTACAAAAGCATCATCTTGTCCCCTTGCTACTACTTTGTCTCTATGTTCGTTGGCTAAATTAAGAGTAGTAAAATCTCCCCCAATAGTAAACCGAGTAATACCGTCATCCAGTAAGCTTTTTTCAACTTCTCCTAATCCCTTTAATCTGTCATAACTATAATTTTCGGGCATATTGTAAGCAGCTATTTGCACTTTAAAAATTAACCCATCCATGCTTTTGTCTCCATAAACTTCTTCTATATTTTCTTCTTCAACAATTATATCAGATTCAAAATCAACAGTATAAAAAGCTATGTTTTTATTTATTTCTACAAAGTCATCAGTATTTTCAATTGCGATAAGTTCCATAACAATAGAATCTCCCTTTAATTTTAAAAGGTGAGCGTCTTTTAATTTATAAATGACTTCATAAATATCTCCTTTTGGTAAATTAGTTAGGTATTCTCCTGTAACAGAGTTAGAACCTAACTTACTATGTGTTTCTTCCGAACTCTGTATGGTAACTATTATCTCTGCTTCAGCAGGTTGGTTATTAAGGGTTATGGTTCCTTTAACAACAGCAATAGTCGGAATAAAACCTACCAATCCGGGCATTACACTATAAATATCTTGCAATCCGTACCCACCAGGTCTTCCTGAAGAAAAATAACCTGTTTTTCCATCAGCAGATAATACATAGTAAGTATCTCTATCAGGGCTGTTAATTGGAAACCCAATATTTGTTGGAGGTAACCATGTTCCGTTTAATTGAAGTTGGGTATGGAAAATATCATACCCGCCCATACTATTATGACCTTCCGAACTAAAAACTAAAGTTCTGCCATCCGGGTGAATAAAAGGAGCGTCATCATTATAAGGAGTGTTAATAGTTGGACCTAAGTTTTCTATATTTCCCCAAATACTATCGTTAATTAAAGTTGCTTTATAAATGTCTCTTCCTCCAAACCCTGCAGGTTTATCGCTTGTAAAATATAACGTTTTTCCATCAGCAGATAATGAGGCACTACCTTCCCAGTGATTAGTATTTACCTCTCCTAAAAGCGGTTTTGGATCACTCCAGCTATTTCCTGATAATTTGCTATAATAAATTTCTCCTTTTTTCTCCTTACTGTCTTTATAAATAAAAAGGGTTTGTCCATCAGGTGAAAGAGCAATGCAGGCATCATGGTTATAACCATTAATATTATCTCCCAATGGTTCAGGATTTTTCCATTGTCCATTTGCTGATTTTTCTGAAATAAAAATATCTTCAAAACCACCTTTAGATTTTTTGCCAACGTAGGTAAATAACATGGTTTGTTCATCAGAAGAAATTACAGGAACATATTCAGAAGCTTCTGAGTTTATGGGGGCTCCAATATTGGTGATGGTTACTTCTGCGGGGGTTGCTACTAACATTTTAGCATTCATGCAGTTTTCAATTAATCGCTTTGTAATTTGTTGTTGCTCATCATCAATTTTTTGATTGAGATATTCATTAAATACTTTAATAGCATCATCAAATTGATAGGTTAAGTGATAGGCAATTCCTAAAAAGTACTTAATATCTGCAGCATCAGGGTCGCTTTCTGCTATTGGTTTTAAATACAGCACAGCTTTGTCATAAGCATCTTGTTTTTTTAAATAACACATTCCTAAGCGATATTGAAGATATGTTTCATTAGGATATTTCTCAATTAAGTCCTCATAAATGGGAAGTGCTAAGGTGTAATATTCTTGTAGGAAAAAATCCTCCGCTTTATCTAAGTTTGCTTTATCTGCTTTATCAAAAGTTTTAACATTTAATGCTATGGCTTTATTTTGAGTATATCCAATGCTATAAATGCAGGTTAACATTAAGAATAAAAAAAGAGATTTAATTTTTTTCACAGATTTAGTTAATTGAGAATATTTGATATAACTGCTTTATTATGAAGCAAAAATACATTTTTTTTGCAATTTCAAGTAATTTGCCAAAGGAGATTGGAGATGTAGAACAAGGCTTCTTATTTTAATGCTGAATTCTGCTATAAAAATAATTATCTTTGACGCTCAAAAATAAATACAGATGAAACGACCATAAGTAAAATTTTTCTCACGCATGAGAATGATTATCTTGGGAGTTACATGTGACCAAAAAACAATAAGATAAACACATGAAAATTTCTTACAACTGGCTTAAAGATTACATAAATATAGAACATCTTACTATTGATCAGCTTTCTGAGTTATTAACCAACTGTGGATTAGAGGTGGAAGGCTATGAAACTACAGAAAGTATTAAAGGTGGATTAAAAGGTTTGGTGATAGGAGAAGTAGTTGCTAAAGAAAAACATCCTGATGCTGATAGGTTGAGTGTGACTAAAGTGAAAATCAGTGAAAATGAACCTTTGTTGAATATTGTTTGTGGAGCTCCAAATGTGGCTGAAGGTCAAAAAGTAGTTGTTGCCCCAGTTGGTTGTACTATTTATCCGCTAGAGGGGGAACCTTTTAAAATTAATAAATCTAAAATAAGAGGTCAGGTTTCTGAAGGGATGATTTGCGCTGAAGATGAAATAGGGTTAGGAACATCGCACGATGGAATTATGGTGCTGAATGGAGATGCAAGTATTGGTAAATTAGCTAGTGATTTTTTTGGAGTAGAAACAGATGTGATTTTTGAGATAGGGTTAACTCCTAATAGAGCAGACGCTACTAGTCATATTGGTGTAGCAAGAGATATTGCAGCAGTTTTAAACCAAACTGCTACAAAAAATTTAGCAGTTAACTTTCCAGTTGTAGATGATGTAAAGGCCACTAATAACAATTTAAGCATTGAGGTGAAAGTAGAAGATAAAGAGAGATGTCCACGTTATTCTTCTATTTTAATAACTAATGTAGAGGTAAAAGAATCTCCAAATTGGCTGAAAAATAAATTGTTGAGTATAGGTTTAAATCCAATTAATAATGTGGTTGATATCACCAATTTTGTGTTGCACGAAGCAGGTCAACCCCTACATGCTTTTGATGCAGATAAAATAGCTGACAAGAAAATTATCGTAAAAACAGTAACCGATAAAACAAAGTTTATTACACTGGATGGAACAGAAAGAACACTATCTGACCAAGATTTAATGATTTGTGATACTGAAAAACCACTTTGTATTGCTGGGGTTTTTGGCGGAGTAACTGCCGGAGTAACTAACAACACTAAGCAAGTGTTTTTAGAAAGTGCTTATTTTAATCCCGTTACTATTAGAAAAACATCTAAAAGACATGGATTAAATACCGATGCTTCTTTTAGATATGAAAGAGGAGCTGATCCAAATATTACTATTTATGCATTGAAAAGAGCAGCTCAACTTATTCAGCAAGTTGCGGGTGGAATAATAGCTTCAGAAGTGAATGATGTTTATCCTGAAAAAATTAATGATGTTGATGTTGTTTTTAATTATAACAATTGTGATAGACTAATCGGAAAGCAATTGGATAGAGCTCTTATTAAAAATATTATTATATCTTTAGGAATAACTATCATAAAAGAAAATGAGAATGAGTTGGAGCTTAGTGTTCCTCCATTTAAAGTAGATGTTACCAGAGAAGTAGATGTGATAGAAGAAATTTTACGTGTTTATGGATATAACAATGTGGAAATCCCATCAAAAATGACCACGTCCATCACTCAAAAACCTGTTCCTGATAAAGAAAAAATTGTTAATACGATATCTGATTTGCTTGTAAACAAAGGGTTTAATGAGTTGTTTTCTAATTCATTAACTAAAAAATCTTATTATGACAATCAAACAGAAGATTTGGTAGAATTGCTTAATCCATTGAGTAATGAGCTAGGTGTAATGCGAAAAACATTGTTGTATAACGGATTAGAAACAATAGTATTTAATCAAAATAGAAAAAGTCCGGATTTAAGTTTGTTTGAAATAGGCAAAGTTTACTCTACTGCTGATGGGAAGTTTAAAGAAACCAATTGTTTGAGTTTGTTTGTTACCGGAAAACAACATCCTGAAAACTGGAATACAACTAAAGAAAACAGTAATTTTTATCATTTAAAAGGAGTTGTTGTTGCTTTATTAGAAAGATTTGGAATTGAAGAAGACAGAAGTGTAAGCGATATATCAATTTCCAATAATTTTACTTATGGGTTAACTTTTTCGATTAATAATAAAGTATTGGTTCAGCTTGGAGAAGTTAGTTCAGAGCTGCAAAATCAATTTGAAATTAATCAGCCTGTATATTTTGCACAACTAAATTTAGATGAGTTTATTAATATTATTAAAAAGAACAATATAATTTATCGTCCAATAAGTAAATTCCCTCCTGTAAGAAGAGATTTATCTTTATTGTTAGATACTCCAACAACATACGAAATATTAAAAATAGCAGCATTTAAGCAAGAAAAAAGATTACTTAAAAAGGTTAATTTATTTGATGTTTATGAAGGAAAAAATCTTGAAAAAGGGAAAAAATCTTATGCAATGAGTTTTGTTTTTCAGGATGAAAATAAAACATTAACTGATAATGAAGTGGATAAGGTAATGCAAAAATTAATTTTTACTTATACCAACGAATTTAATGCTATTGTAAGGTAAAAATTAAATAAAGGTTTTGTTATTCTTGGGTTCTTAAGAGTAAGGTAATTAATAGTTTAGTTGATTTTTTTTGATTATATTTTAAATAAAGGTTATATTTGTTCCTTAAACAATTAATCTAATTATTAACTAAAACTTTAATGCTATGAAAAAACTTTCACTATTTTTAGCGATGACCTTGACAGGAGCTATTGCTTTTGCTCAGGTGATTTTTCAAGTGCAATCTCCAGCTCCATTGATGGGGAACTATGCACTTACATGGGCGGATCCAGGGGGAAATGACTGGGCAACGCCAGATTTAAATAATCCAGCAAATGCTGTTACAGGTACATTACAATTTGTTGATTCTCCAGGAGGAGACACAATTGCTTGTGCACCACCTTTAGCTACCAGTTTAACTGGAAAAATTGCAGTTGTATATAGAGGTAGTTGTGAGTTTGGTGCAAAGGCTTTAGCAGCACAAAATGCAGGAGCAATAGCTGTAATTATAATAAATAATATAGCTGGACCACCAGTTGAGATGGGAGGGGGAGCTAGTGGACTTTCTGTTACAATTCCTGTTATTATGATTTCTAATGTAGATGGGGCATTATTAAGAAACGACATTATTGCTGGTAATGTTACTGGTTTTATAGGAAGTAAAGTTGGTTTGTTTGCAGATGATTTAGGTTCGACTAAAGCAGATGTGTTGATGGCTAGAAGGTTTTCTAATTTATTGCCTCTTGCTCAAAGTGCAACGGAATTTAATGTTGCTACAGGCGCATGGGTAAGAAATTATGGTAACCAAACTCAGAATAATGCTGAATTAAAAGTTGAAATTTCCCTAGGAGGAGTTCCTCTTTTTGCTGATAGTGCTGCTATTAACGGATTAGCTCCAAACGATTCTATCTATGTTTCATTGGGTACGTTTTCTCAAGCTGTTTATGTTGCAGGATATTATACAATGACTTACACTATAACTACACAAAATACTGATGGAGACCCTAATGACAATGTAATTATAGCAGACTTTATGTTAGATAATGCTATTTATTCTTATGGAAGAAGAGATGAAAATAATGGTGAATTATTAAGTCCTGCAGGTTATAGACCTGGTACTTTTAATAATGGATACGAAAATTGTTTGGCTTTCAGTGATCCAAATGCAAGTAGATTGCAAGCTAATGGGATGACTTTTTCTGTTACAGCAAGCACTGGTGATGATATTTCAAATGAATTTATTGAAACAGTAGCTTATGAGTGGAATGATGTTTTTACAGACATTAATGACCCTAATTTTGGTTTTGCTAATTTAATAGAAGTAGATAACGTGTTCCATATATTTCAATCTAATAACGAGCAAGATTCTAATATTTACAAACCGTTTAATTCTCCAATTACTTTAGTAGATAATCAACGTTATTTATTTTGCTTTAGAACGGAAAGTACATTGTTGTTTTTAGGCTTTGATAATCAATTAGATTATACAACCACTCAGAACACTTATTTACAACCAAGTATTCCTTTGTTTGTAGATGGTTCTAATGCTTATTTAAATGGTTTTGGATTAGAGAATGTTCCTGCTCTTTCTGTTACTTTTGCTCCTGCAGGGTCTGTAGGTGTTGATGAAGTAGGAATAAATAATGATATCACTCCTTATCCAAACCCTGCTAATAATATTATTAATATACCTGTTGGTAAATTTAATGGATTGGCTCAAGTAGATATTTATGATGTTGCAGGAAAATTAGTTGCTACAGAAAATGTTAATTTAAGCTCAACTAATGTAATTTCTGTTGATATTGCTAACATTGAAAATGGAACTTATATCTTCAAAATGACTTTTGCTGATGAATCTACAAAAGCATTTAATGTTTTAATTAACAGATAATTTATTAAAAATAAAATAACAAAAAAACCTCCAAGATTTCTTGGAGGTTTTTTTATTTTAAGTGTTCCGGTTTTTTTTGTCTAAAATCTTTTTTAGGAGGTGCTTTTTTCTCTTTATCTTCATGGAAAAAATACCTTAAATCTATGGTTAGATAATTGCCCGACAAATCAAATCTAGCTTCTTCATTTCTATTATAAGCTTCGTAAGTAATAAAAGATTGCATAAGAGAACTAAAAGGTCTGTGAAAAGAAAAACCAGCATACCAATAACCACTTTTTCTTGTTCTGTATTCCCAACCAACATTAGCTATTAAACTCACTTGAACCCAGCTTTTTCTATTTACGGCATTAGCAAATATTTCATATTCACTTACAAAAAGTGGAGTAGGGTAAATATCTACAGATAAACCTCCTGAAACATTCATAAACATTTCTCGTCCCAACTGCACATAAACTAACCCTGAAACAGGAATTTCGTAAGTTACCAGTCTAAATTTAGAATTACTTGTAAAAGCAGAGTCTTTATCGTTTATACTAAGGCTAAAATTTCTACGTAAGTAGTTGATACCTGTTTCTAAAGAGATGTTTTTTGTTAAGCCCTTTCTTATTACCATTCCGAAACTTAAACCAACTTTAGGGTCAATTTCAAAAGAGATGTTATTTTGTTCTTTAGCTTGTTTGCCACCATCAATGTAGTTTAATGGCACAATAGGTTTAAATTGTATGCCAAAGGTGGTTACTTTCTCTTGTGCTTTAATATTAAACGAAAGCAATAGAAAAAGAAATCCGATAAAATAATAAAATGTTGTTTTTACATTCATAAACTATCAAACACTTACTTACAAAACTAAACAATTCAATGAATAAGTTTCAGTGCTAACATTTAAATGGATGGTTTTAGTATATAAATGGTAGGGTTTTTCTATTAAACGGTATTTTTTTGAGTTTTTTTAAGTGTTAAAAGTAAAAATGCTGTGGTAATGAAACTTATTATGATAAGTGAAATAGATAATAAAGTATTTTCTGAAGATGAAAATGGCTCACTTTCGTCAATAGTATTAGGATTGATATAAGCAGCTATTACAACAGAACCGTTGTTTAATAAATGAGCTAAAATTGGCAACCAAAGTGATTTACTCCAAAAAAATAGATAGCCAAACATTACTCCTAAAATTAATCGTGGCAAAAAGCCATAGAACTGCATGTGTAATGCACTAAATATAATCGCTGTAATCCAAATACCTAAATGATATTTCTTTGTCCATTTAATAAAAAGTTTTTGCAATACACCTCTAAACAATAATTCTTCGCCTACAGCTGGTAAAATAGCAACTAAAAAAAAAATAAAAAAGAAATTAAGAAAGTTATCCATTTTAAGGAATGATGTAGTTAGTAAAATGGCTTGTTCTTCACTCTGCTTCATCCATTCTTCAATAGCGGACATAAATTCAGGTAATACTAATTTTGAATTTATATCTATCGTAAAGGATAAAAATGGCATTACCACCAACATAATAAGCACAGTTAAAACAATACTTTTAAAGTTAGTTTTTACTTTAATGCCAAGTTCTGTAAATGGAGTTTCACTAACAAGTTTAGCATAAATTAGAGGTGGAATGATAAACAAGCCCATGGAGCTGAAAAGTTGAATAATTTTTAGTGCATTTAGTTCATCATTTGCTAATTGATGATAAGAAAATTGATGGCTGATATTAATATCAAAAAATAATTTGGCAACTACAGCACCAACAATTGAAAAAAGTAAAACACTTAATAAACAAAGTATTAGAATTATTACTAATTGTTTTAGGTAGTCGGTTTTTTCTGTAAGACGATTCATTTTATTTGATAAATTTATTTTTTTCTTTTTTAGGAGTAAAAAGAGGTGAATTAAGATAGTCTTCTACAAGCTGCTCATAAAACGATTTTTTATTTAAGATTTTGGCTACACTAATTGCGATAAGAGCTGCTAACATCATAGAAAAAACACTTGTATGCCTATTGGTCATTTCTAAAACTAAAATAAATGAAGTAAATGGAGCATGAGTGACTCCAGTCATAAAGGCAATCATTGAGGTAATAATAATTAAATTTTTAAATTCGGGGATATTTAATAAATTTACTATACCATCTCCCAATGTAGCTCCAATAGATAATGATGGTGCGAATATTCCTCCGGCCCCACCGCTAACATAAGTAATAATAGAAGCAAAAAATCTTGATGGGAAAGTATGCCATTGTGTTGTAGCATTTTCATTAAAAAGTAAATTTACCATAACTGTTTTACCAGAACCTGTGGAATCATTTCCAGTAAAGAATACTAATGTTGCAAATAATAAACCCATTAAAATGGCCCATGCGGCTTTTTGTTTGGTATATTTTAATATTTTTTTCCATCTAATTATTCTTAATAATATGCTAGAAAATAAGTAGCCAAAAAAGCTACTAAAAATGGCAGTTAAAATTACATGCACTATTGCAAGACCTTTCATCTCTGGTAGATCAGGAGTTCCAATATATAAATAAGAACCAAGAAAAAGTTGAGAGGTTAAACCGGCAATAATTACAGCAGTAAATAAATGGGTTCGCATAGCATTTAAGTGTGTTTTACCTAACTCTTCAATGGCAAACACAATTCCACCTAAAGGAGTATTAAATGCTGCTGCTAATCCAGCAGCACCACCAGAAATAAGCATCAGACGTTGATTAATTTTAGGCCAAAAGTCGGGAACAAAGCGATAAATAGTATTAAAAATTGCTCCCGAAATTTGTATAGTAGGACCTTCTCTACCTATTGCTCCACCGCCAAGTAATAAGGTTATACTACTGACAATTTTTACAATAATTACTTTTACATTTAGCAGTTTTAAAATATTTGATGAGCCATTTTTTTGTCCTGAAAATTGAATGCTGGCAATAAGTTGTGGAATTCCACTACCTGATGCGGTGGGACTAAATTTATGAACCAACCACCATGCAATAAAAAAACTTAATGGAGCTACAATAAAAATCCACCAAGCTCTTTCAAAATTAATAGTTTCATGAAGCTGTTCAACCCAATGGAATAGTTTTGAATAAAATACAGCTAATAAACCGGCTACAATTGACGAAATCCAAAAAGGGAAAGACTGTAAGGTGAATTTTTTCAACTCATCATTTTGCATTTTGTTTTTAAATATTTGCAAAAGTGAATTTATATAGGTTTTTATTTTTTTAAACATCTGGTTTGAAAAGTTGAACGGACAAATTTAAGTAGAACAAAATAAAAAGAGGCTACTTATTTAAATAAGTAGCCTCTTAAAAACTAAAAACTAATTTGAAAAAATATTATTTTATTGTATTACTAATTTTTGTGTAATTACATTGTTATCAGCTCTAAATTGTACAAAGTATACACCTGAAGAAAGTTGATTGTTTTCATCAATTGAAAGGGTGTACTTTCCTACTGCAAAACTTTGTCCGTTTATAACACTGGTGACGTCTTTTCCTAATAAGTCTTTAACAACAACGGAAAGATTATCAACGTTTTTTGTAAGGTTAAAACTAATTACAGCATTACTTTTTGTAGGATTAGGATAAATAATAAAATTGCTAATATTATCATATTGTTCTCCTATTGAAGAAATACCATCAATATTTATATCATCTAAGTAGAAGTTATTACCTCCTCCTGATTCAAAAGCGAATTTAAAACGCACATTTGTTTCATTAGTTATTGTACTTAAGTTGATAGATTTCTCTACCCATTCTCCCGCTGTGGGAGTCCAGAATGAAGTTTTTAAACTTGTAGTAGTTAAACTAGCACCCGTTAAAGGTAGTTTCAGCGCCCAAGTTTCTCCGCAATCTAACGACCACCATACTAATAGTCGATCTGTATTTGTACTTGCTCTTCTTGCAAAGGCTATTTTAAACTTAAATACTGGATTAGTTACATTAGATAAATTGTAAGAAGGAGTAATTAATTCATCTTTCCATGAAGTTGCACTAGTTAAGTAATTTCTTAATTCTACAGCTGCACTTCCTGTGGCAGCAGTACTAGTAGTTCTTTGGAATTTTTGACCACCTGTAGGGTCTAGTACTATAAAATCGTTAGTAAAAGTAGTAGCATTTTCAAAGCTTTCCACTAAAACTCCAGAGTAATCAGCTGTTAGTGAGCTCACCGTAATAATACTGTTTTTAGTAATAATTCCTGTTCCTGTAGAGTTTCCAGGCTGATGAGTAGTACTGTAAATTCCTGGAGTATTATAAGTTATTGTTGGATTAGCTGCGGTTGAATTAGCTGGTGTTCCACCATTAAAAGTCCAATTGTAAGAAGTTACAACACCATTATAAGAATTATCTGCATAAGTAACACTTGAACCTACACACACCATAGGGTTGTCATAAGTAAAATCTGCTATTGGAGCACAGGTTACAGGTCCATAAGGATCAGCTGTTCCTGTAAATGATAAGTTTGAGGCATCGGATAATTGTTTTAGTCCTTGTGATGTGCTAGTATTACTTAAAACTGCATCCATTCTAGATTTTTGTCCTGCTGAAAACATATTTTGGCAACTATTATAACTCATATAGTTTTCTATTTGATCTAAAACATTAGTTCCATAAAAATCTCCTGAAGGTACGTTGTTACAAGAGTTTTGAGTAGTTGGGCAACCAAAAGTGGATGTTGCATCTGGGGGAGTATCAGCTACAAAGTCTCCACCACCAGTTCCATTGTTTGAGCATCCACCCTGAAAAGTGTGTAATAACCCAAAACAATGCCCTATTTCGTGTGTTAATGTTCTGTCATTTCTATTAATGAAGTTGTAATTCATAACAACACCATAGGTATTGTTAATACCACTCCAAGGAAATTGTGCATATCCGGCAATAATTCCACCGCCACCACCACCATCGATATTTACTACAGACCAAATATTAAAATATTTTTTGGTATCCCAACGACTAACGTTTTTAACGGCATCACTAGCATCAACACTAAGCGGAGATTCTACTCTTACAATTCCTTCTGTACAGTTTCCATTAGGATCTAAATGAGCTAATCTGAATTCTACTTTTGCATCAACAGCTACAGGTGCAAAAGGAGCATTGGTTGTATTTCTTGTTTGTGATGCATCACTGTTAAGTCTTCTAAAATCTTCATTAATAGTTAACATGGCACCTTCAATGTCTTGTTTAGAAACATATCCTTGACCATTAAAAGTAACTATATGAAAAACCACAGGAATAATATAATTAGGTACTTTATCATTTGGACCTCCTTTTTTTAAGTTTTGAGGATTATTTTGAATAAAGTCTCTTACTTGAGCTTCAAATTGTTCTTTTTGTTGAATCAACGAAGGGTTTTGTTGAATTTGATTTTCATAGTGATGGTCTGCACCACACCAATCACCAGTCCTTTCAACTTGAGCGTAAGCCTTTGGTGATGATGAAAATAATAAAGTAGCAAGTATTAATGATGCTGTAATTTTTAAAGATTTCATGTGTGAATTTTTAGTTTATTTACAAATATAACCTTTTCTTTTGGTTTTTTTTAGGTTTTTTAGCATGTTATTATTAGAATGCTATTGTTGTGTTTTAGCTAATGTCTCTTACTGAACAAATGGTTTTTTCTTGTAAGGTTTTATCTGAAATAAATTTGGCAATAAGCTTTGCGGTACTTGTTGGATCTGCTAAATCTCCATTGTTTTTATACTCTATAAATCGTTCTATATTTGAAAAATTGGTTTCATCAGCTTTTCTAATTTCTTCTTGCATGCTAGTATCAATAATTCCTGGGGCTAAGCTCAAAACATTAATATTCAAATTTTTACTATTAATTTCTTCTTTAAAAACCAAACTAAGCATATCTAGCCCTGCTTTGGTTGCACAATATACATTCCAGCCGTCAATAGGGCTTCTTCCTGCTCCTGAACTAATGTTTAACACAAGCTTTTTCACACCATTATTATAAGTTTTAAGCAGTTGATTGATGAGCAATGTTGGTGTAATAAGGTTGAGGTTGTAGGTGCTAATTATTTTATCACAATCGAGGTTTCCTAAGTATTTAATATCACCAACAATTCCAGCATTATTTACTAGAGTAATGCTTGTAGTATTTTTTAATTCGGGAAATTGAAATTGTTTAACAGCATCTAAATCTGTTAAATCAATTTTTAAATGTTGAAATTGTCGGTGACTTATATTATTTGTTCGGGAAACTCCATAGACAACGTTTTTTTCATCGGTTAATAATAATTCCGTTAGGGCTTTACCTAATCCTTTACTTGATCCTGTAATAAAAAAATAATTCATAATTTTTTAGTTTAATGCGCTGGTTAAATCTGCTAATAAATCTTCGGCATCTTCAACACCAACACTTAATCTTATAAGCGAATCTACAATACCGGTTTTTTCTCTGTCTGCTTTTGGGATAGCTGCATGTGTCATGGTTGCAGGGTGTCCTATTAATGACTCTACACCACCTAGTGATTCTGCTAAAGCAAATAATCGCACTTTTTTTACTATGTTTAAAGCATCTTCTAATTTATTTCCTTTAAGAGAGAAAGAAATCATGCCACCAAAATCTCTCATTTGAGTTTTAGCTACAGTATGATTTGGATGTGAAGTAAACCCTGGCCAATATACGTTTTCAACTTTTGGATGAGTAGCTAAATATTCAGCAATTATTTTTCCATTTTCGCAATGTCTTTGCATTCTTAAGTGTAATGTTTTGATTCCTCTAAGTACTAAAAATGCATCTTGTGGACCACAAACTGCCCCACTACTATTTTGAATTCTATAAATTTCCTTTGCAATTTTTTCGTCATTAACTATTAACGCTCCCATAACTACATCAGAGTGTCCTCCTAAATATTTGGTAGCGGAGTGCATCACTATATCAGCACCTAAATCTAAGGGATTTTGTAAGTAAGGAGTTGCAAAAGTATTATCTACAGTTAATAAAACATTGTTCTTTTTGGCAATAGCAGCAACAGCTTTAATATCAATAATATTCATCATTGGGTTGGTTGGTGTTTCTACCCAAATAAGTTTGGTGTTGGTATTAATTTTTTCTTTAATGGCTGTAGTATTGTGCATTGGGACAAAGTGAAATTTGATACCGTATTTTTCAAAAATAGTAGTGAAAATTCTATAGGAACCACCGTATAAGTCATTTGTTGAAATTACTTCATCACCCGGATTTAACATTTTAATTACACAATCTATTGCCGCTAAACCAGAACCAAAACAAGCACCAAATTTTCCATTTTCAATGGCAGCTAAATTTTTTTCTAAAGCATGTCTTGTTGGGTTTAGCGTTCTAGAATATTCATAACCTTTGTTTTTTCCAACACCATCTTGAACATAAGTGGAGGTTTGGTAAATGGGGGTCATAATTGCTCCTGTAGCTGGATCGGGTTTAAGACCTGCATGTATAACTTTTGTTCCGAATTTCATTTCTTGTTGTATAATAGTAATTGATTTAATACAAAAATAAGTAAAGAAATGGACTTAGTAATTTAACGTGAATGAGCTATTTGTTAGAGGGGAAATTCTACTCATAAAAATTATATTCATACTGAATAATTGTAAGAAATTCGGTAGCAATAACTTTGGTAAGTTGGGCAGTCATTAGCATATTTTTATCGTATAGAAATTGTGTCGAGGTTTTATACTCATCATTTTCATAAGTTTTAATTTCCATTAAATTGCCTATTTCATCGTATATAAATTGCTCTTTTTTTATGAGGTTTTTATTAAGATCAGCATGAGTGGTTCGCTCACCCAACCTGCCAGTTTCGTTGAATTGGTAGGTGATTTTTGATTTTTTATTACCAATTAAATACTTAGTATATACTTCTGATAAATAGCCTAACTCATCATAATAGTAAAATGTTTCTTTGTAGCTTTTTCCGTAACTATTATAATAGGTAATTTTTTCTTGATTTTTAGATAATTTTTCAAAATGAAAGCTATCGGTTTTAATGATGTATTGCTTTTTTAAGCTAAAATCATTTTTAGTGTTACTGGCATTTTCTTCTCGAGCATACGTTTCTTTCAACAAATTGCCTTTAGCATCATAATCGTAAGTTAGCGAAAAAAAACCGTTATTATCTGTTTTTCGTTTTACAATAATTTTACTTTCACTATTATAAGTGTAAGCGATGACACTCGTGTCTTTTTTAATGTTTTGAGATAGAAAGGTAGAATATTGCTGTTGCAACATACCGTTCTCATTGAACTCATAATAGAAATCTACATTTTTTTTTCTGATAATATCTTTTACTTTTTTAGAAGACCAACTGCCTTTAATAGATTTTATTTTATTGATTTTAATGAATTTTTCATTGAAAAAAGGATCTTCATCAAAAAGCTGTTTGTTGGCATCCAATAATTGTGCTTTGGTATTTAATGAAAGCAAAAAAAATAAAAAAAGGCTTAAAAGATATTTTACTATAAGCATAAAACGATTAATTTTAGAAAGTATCTTTTACTTCTTCATAAACAGTTTTAATTCCTTCTTCTAAAGAGATATTGTGTTTCCATCCTAATTGATTAATTCTGGATACATCCATTAATTTTCGTGGAGTTCCATCAGGTTTGGAGGTGTTGAAAACTAAATCGCCTTTATAGCCAACGGTTTTTTTAACCAATAAAGCTAAGTCTTTAATAGAAATATCTGTACCTGAACCTACATTTACAAATAATTCTTCGTTGTAGTTTTTCATTAAAAAAAGACAAGCAGCAGCTAAGTCATCAACATGCAAAAATTCTCTAAGAGGAGTTCCTGTTCCCCAAATTTCTACTTGTAGTTGGTTTTCTAATTTGGCAGTATGAAATTTTCTAATTAAAGCAGGTAATACATGGGAGTTGTTTAAATCATAATTATCATTCGGACCATAGAGGTTAGTTGGCATTGCCGAAATAAAATTACAACCGTATTGTCTTCTATACGATTCACAAAGTTTGATGCCGGCTATTTTAGCAACAGCATAAGGTTCATTAGTAGCCTCTAAAAAACCTGTTAAAAGATATTCTTCTTTTAATGGTTGGGGAGCCATTTTTGGATAAATGCAAGAGGAGCCTAAAAACAATAATTTAGTTACTTTATTTAAATAAGCAGCATGAATTACGTTGGCTTCTATCATTAAATTTTGATAAAGAAAATCGGCTCTATAAACATTATTGGCGTGAATTCCACCTACTTTTGCTGCAGCTAAAAAAACATAATCAAGTTTTTCTGTTTCAAAAAAACTATTTACCGCTTGTTGGTTAGTTAAATCCAATTCTTTAGAGGGTTTAACTAATAAGTTTGTGAAACCATTGCTTTTTAGCTGTCTAACGATAGCCGAACCAACCATGCCGTTATGTCCGGCAACATAAATTTTATCAGATTTATTCATTGTAATTCATTACATCATGTCCGCCCTCGAGCAAGTATTTATCTCTTTTAAATAAATTCACATCAGATTGAATCATATCTTTTATTAAGTCTTGTAAATTATGTTTTGGTTTCCAACCTAAGTTGTTAAATGCTTTAGAAGCATCTCCAATTAATAAATCTACTTCTGTAGGTCTGAAATAATTAGGGTCAATTTCTATAAGAATATCTCCTGTTTCAGCATTAATTCCTTTTTCATCAACACCTGTTCCTTCCCATTTCATTTTAATATCCACTTCATTAAAAGCCATTGTAATAAAATCTCTTACTGAAGTAGTTTCTCCAGTTGCTAATACATAATCTTCGGGTGTTTCTTGTTGTAACATTAGCCACATACCTTCAACATAGTCTTTCGCATGTCCCCAATCTCTTTTAGCATCAATATTTCCTAAATAAATTTTCTTTTGCATGCCTAACTTAATTCTGGCAACACCTCGTGTAATTTTTCTGGTAACAAAAGTTTCTCCTCTAATAGGGCTTTCATGGTTAAATAATATTCCATTACAAGCATACATTCCATAGGCCTCTCGGTAGTTTTTAGTAATCCAAAAAGCATATAATTTTGCTACTGCATAAGGACTTCTTGGATAAAAGGGAGTGGTTTCCGTTTGAGGAACTTCTTGCACTTTTCCATATAACTCTGAAGTTGATGCTTGATAGAATTTTGTTTTGGTTTCTAATTTTAGAATTCTTATGGCTTCTAAAATCCTTAGTGCACCAACAGCATCAGAGTTAGCAGTATATTCAGGTGTTTCAAAGGAAACTTTCACATGTGATTGAGCTGCTAAGTTATAAATTTCATCTGGCTGAACATCTTGAATAATTTTTATAATGTTTGTTGAATCAGTCATATCTCCATAATGTAAAATAAATTTCACATTATCTTCATGCAAATCGGTGTATAGATGGTCAATTCTATTAGTGTTAAAAAGTGAACTTCTTCTTTTTATACCATGAACTTCATATCCTTTACTTAATAATAATTCAGCTAAATAAGCACCATCTTGTCCGGTAACTCCTGTTATTAATGCAACTTTTTTTGACATTGGTTTAATTTTTTACAATAATACTAATTCTTGTAAAAAAAAACATCCTATTTAGCTAAAATAGGATGTTTTAAAATTACTTATGGGGTTATTATTTATTCTTCTTCTTTTTCGAAATAGACAGCAGTCATGTCTCTATATTCCATTGCATTTGCAGGGAAGTTTTTCACATAAACTTGTAATAATCTTGTATTTTCATCATAGAAAATAGGCATAGTAGCTGCATCATCAATAGCAATTTGGTCTGCTTGACGGTACAATTCCATACGTTTTTTGTCGTCAATTTCTCTGAGTGCAGCATTGAAAACAGAATCAAAAGCTTCACTTTGGTAACGAGTAGAGTTAATGTAAGACTTACTGTTAATATCTCCAGGAACATGATCTCCGTAAAGTAAGTTTAAGAAATTTTCAGGATCCGGATAATCCGCAATCCATCCTGCTCTCCAGAATAAAGCTTTACCAGTTTCTAGGTTTTCTAAGTGTTGAGCAAATTGCATTTGTTCAATTTTAACAGAAATTCCTAAGTTTTCAGATAACATTTTTTGAACTACTTCAGCAACTTGAACGTTTCTATCTCCACCACCTGGGTTAATTTGTAAAGTAATTTCAGGGAACCCTTTTCCATTTGGATACCCTGCTTTTGCCATGTGTTCTTTAGCTTTTTCAGGAGAATATTCATAACCCTTTACATTTTCATAATCATACCCTTTAAATGGAGGAACAATTCCATTTAATCCAGCTCTTCCTTCACCTTGTAGAGTATAGGTTACAATAGATTCTCTATCAACAGCATAATTAAAAGCTTTTCTTACGTCAATATTATTAAAAGGAGGAAGTTGATGTTGTAATCCTAAATAGAATACACTCATAGCAGGAACGACTTGCATAACGTAAGGTTTGTTTCCACCTTTTTTAGCTTCTTCTAATTCTCCAACTACTTCTTTAATCATTTCTAAAGGTAATCTAAATACCATATCCAAGTTACCTTTTCTGAATTCTAATAGTTCAGCTTTTTTTTCTTTTATGAATGAAAATTTAATTCCATCTAAGTAAGGTAATTGATTTCCGTAGCTATCAACACCCCAATAGTCTGGGTTTCTTTCTAAAATTACTGTTTCAGATTCTTTAATTTTTTTAACTCTAAAAGGACCTGTTCCTACGCATTGTATTCTCATATCTAAACCATACGTATCAAAAGCTTCCTTAGGGAAAACGGAACAAGAAATATGACTTAAGATGTTTAAAAATCCTGCAAAAGAGTAATTTAAGTTAATTTCTATGGTATAGTCATCAATTACTTTAATTCCAGAAACACCTCCAGAAAGTGGAGATTTGTTTACAGTAGATTCGTAATATTCGTTTGCCCCAATTACTTTATCTTTAAATAACCAATACATTTGGTTAGAAGGATCTGTTTCACATAATTTGTCTAAGGAATACTTGAAATCTTTAGCGGTTACTTCTCTACCCTTTCCTCCTTCAAAACATTTATCATCATGGAATTTCACTCCTTTTCTTAATGTAAAAGTAAATTTCGTAGCATCTTCATTTACTACCCATTTTTCCGCTAAACCAGGTAATATAGATAAGTCTTCTTGATCTAATTTAACTAACCCTTCATAAACTTGATTGGCAATCCTATGAGAAACAACTTCGGTAACATTTAATGGGTATAAGCTTCTGAAATCTTCCGTTTCGTTTACTTTGAACACACCACCGTAGTGAACATTTCCTTTTGCTGTTTGAGTATTTGTTTGGTTATTACTGTCGTTTCCTCCACAACTGTATAATAACACTGCCGAAATTACTAAATAGACTATTTTTTTCATGATATAGTTTTGTTTTAAAGGACAAATATAAATATAAGATACAATATCCTAAAATTTAATTTAGTTTTCATCATTTTTTTTCGTCAAAGTGCTTTTTAATTGATACTAAATGCTAAATAAAATAGTTCATTAGCATAATTTATTTAATTCCGTATTAAATTACTTTTTTTGTAAGTTTACTCCTGACAAACTATTGTTGTTTGAAAATAAAGTATATCATATTAATTATTCTCCTCTTCTTGGTATTCAAAACAGGGTGGTCTCAAGATGTTTCTAATTATAGAGAAAAAGAAATGGTATTAGATAGAGATACTATTCAGTTCGATTCATTGAGTTTGATACCTCAATCTGAAATAATTTCTATTGAAGGTACTTCGGTAGAAAACAATTTTTATGAAATAGATTACACAAAAGCTGTTTTTATTTTAAAAACCGAAGGCGCTCATTTAAAAAATAAAAAAATTAAAATGGGTTACAGGGTCTTTCCTTTGTCTTTTTCAGAACCTTATTTTCATAAAGAAAAAAAATTTGTGGAAGAAGGTGGAGAAACAGTTAAAAATCCTTTTCTATATGAATATACGGTGGCTACTGAAGATATCTTTTACTTAAATGGATTGGATAAAAGTGGAAATATTTCTCGTGGGGTAGCATTTGGTAATAGTCAGGACTTATCGGTAAATTCTAATATGAATTTACAACTATCAGGAAAAATTACCGATGAGATTAGCATTTTGGCATCTATTTCTGATGATAATATTCCTATTCAGGCAGAAGGAAATACGCAGCAATTACAAGATTTTGACCAAGTTTATATTCAATTGTTTAGTGATGAATGGAAATTAACTGCCGGAGATTTTTATCTTAAAAGACCTGATACTTATTTTATGAATTTTAATAAAAAAGTGCAAGGAGGTAGTTTTAACATTATTGTACCTACATCTAAAAAAGAAAATGCTTCAACCATTACTCCTACTGTTAGCGCAGCTGTTTCCAGAGGTAAATTTGCTCGAAATAGAATTTTAGGTATTGAAGGAAATCAAGGTCCATATAGATTAAAAGGTGCGGATAATGAAACATTTATTATTATCCTTTCGGGAACAGAACAGGTTTTTATTGATGGGATGTTAATGAAAAGAGGTAATGAGTTTGATTACGTAATTGATTACAATACTGGAGAGTTGACCTTTACCTCTAACCGATTAATAACTAAAGATTCCAGAATTGTGGTAGAGTTTCAATATTCAGATAGAAATTATGCTCGCTCGCTTATTCATTTTGGTAATGAATTTAAAAGTAAAAAACTCAAACTTAATTTTAATTTTTATACCGAACAAGACTCAAAAGATCAACCATTATTGCAAGATTTAACTGATGAAAACAAGAGGTTTTTGTCAGAAATTGGAGATAGCATACAAGATGCGGTTATTCCTAACATTAATTTGGTAGAGTTTGATGAAAACAAAGTGTTGTATAAAATGATAGATTCTTTGGGTTACGATTCAGTTTTTGTTTACTCTACCAATCCCGATAGTGCTATTTATCAGTTAGGATTTTCCTATGTGGGAGAGAATAACGGTAACTACAAACAAATTCAAAGTTCGGCAAATGGAAAGGTGTATGAATGGCAAATACCTGTTGTTGGAGTCCCCCAGGGAAACTACGAGCCGGTTATTTTATTGGTTACTCCCAAGCAAAATCAAATGGCAACTTTGGGCGGAGAGTATATTTTTAGTAAAAATGCGAAAATAACATGGGAGGGAGCTATTTCCAAAAATGACATTAATACTTTTTCTGATAAAGATAGTGGTGATGATATTGGTTATGCCTTTAAATTTAATTCTGAAAATATTGTTGATTTAAATAAAGAAAAAGAAGAAAGTTGGAAACTAAACGTTGGTACTAATTACGAGTATGTACAAGAATATTTTACACCAATAGAAAGGTTTAGGTTGGTAGAGTTTGAAAGAGATTGGAATATTAGTAATGCTATTGTAAATACCGACCAGCATATTGTTGGTGGAACAGTTGGATTAAACAAAACCGACAAAGGGAATGTTGTTTACGCCTTTAATTACATGAATACATTAGAGTTAATCGAAGGAGCTAAAAATGCACTATCTATCAACTATAAAACGAATGGGTTTCAGTTAGTGAGTAATGCTAGTTTTTTACAAACTAAAGGCGTAAATAATTCTGAATTTTTGCGACACAAAGCTATTCTTACAAAACAATTAGGTTGGGTAGTGCTTGGCGTAGGCGAAGAAACCGAACAAAATAAATTGTTTCTAAAGACTAGTGATTCGTTAACTGCCTCTAGTTTTGAGTTTGTTATTTTACAAGCGTTTATTCATAATGCTGATACTACCAAAAACAAATTTATGTTGAGCTACAAACAACGTGATGATAATGTGCCTGTCGCTAAAGATTTTTTAAAAGCCACCAGAGCCGAAGATATTGAGCTATCTATGAGTTTGCTGAAAATGAAAAACCATAAATTACGAAGTACTTATACATACAGAAAATTACATATTGTATCCAACACACTAACCAGCTTAAAGCCTGAGGAAACTGTTTTAGCTAGAGTGGAATACAATGGCAACTTTTTAAAGAATTTAATTTCTACCAATACGTATTATGAGATTGGTTCAGGGTTAGAAGTGAAAAAAGAGTTTTTATTTGTAGAGGTACAGCCCGGACAAGGAACACATACTTTTATTGGCGATTTAAATAATAATGGTGTAAAAGATTTAAATGAATTTGAAATAGCTGTTTTTAGAGATCAAGCTAATTACATTAAAATTTTCACTCCTACTAACGAGTTTGTAAAAATCTACACGAACCAGTTTAACCAAAGCTTGTTTTTACAACCGGAAGCTATTTGGGGAGGAGAGAAAGGATTAAAGAAATTAGTCTCTCGTTTTTCTAATAGGGCAAATTTCCGTACTAGTCGAAAAGTAAGTAATAAAGATGATTATTTTAATCCATTTATTGCCGATATTGATGACAGTTCCTTGGTTACCATTAATATGGGGGTGTTGAATACTTTTTATTTTAACAGAACCAACACTAAGTTTGGAGCGGACTATATTTATCAAGATAATAGAGATAAATCCTTACTGACAAATGGAGTAGAGTCCAGAAATCAGTTTTCGAATACTATAAAAACACGTTGGAACATAACACGAGTTTATACCTTGATAGTGTTGGCTTCACAGGCAAAAAAGAGTAATTTTTCGGAGTTTTTTACCAATAGAAATTATAATTTATTTATTCAAGAGATTGAGCCAACATTCGCCATTCAGCCAAATGTTAAAGTAAGAGTTAGTTTTTTATTTAATTTTAAAGAAAAAACCAACCAACCTATTTATGGAGGAGAAAAATCTATTTCTAAAAAAGGAGGGGTAGAGTTGAGGTTTAATATGGCTGCTAAAGGAAGTATAAGAGCTAACTTTAATTACATTGAAAATACCTTTTCAACTACCGATAATGTTTCTTTAGCATTTGAAATGCTCGAAGGGTTGCAGAATGGAGCTAATAGTACTTGGGAATTGTCGTATCAACAAAACTTATCGAAATACATGCAGTTGAGTTTGAATTATAATGGTAGAAAGTCTGAAAACACCAATTTTATTCATACCGGAGGAGTTCAGGTTAGGGCGTTTTTTTAGTGATGGATGTTTTACTCATTTTTTGCTATGTTCAAAGGTTCGAAGTTTTTCCGGCACTAACTTTTTTAACTTCCAAACTTATTATTGTTTTAATATTGAAGTTTGAAAATAAGTTCTAATTTTGTTTAATAAAAAATAAAATAGATTGAACACAATAAAGGAGTATTTTAGTATTAAAGATTTAGAAAACCTTTCAGGAATTAAAGCACACACTATTAGAATTTGGGAAAAACGTTATGGGTTACTTTCTCCAGAGAGAACCGATACCAATATACGCTATTACTCGCTCGATGCTCTTCAGAAATTGTTGAATGTTTCTTTGTTAAATAACAACGGACATAAGATTTCTAAAATAGCTCAGATGCCTGAAGATAAAATTCCTGTAGCCGTACGAGAAATGATAGTGAAAAAAGGAGTGAATAATTATACTATTAATTCTTTTAAGTTGGCAATGCTCAATTTCGATTATAAGTTGTTTAATGTTACTTATAATCAGCTGTTAGTGCAAAAATCATTCAGAGAAATTTTCCTTACTATTTTTGTTCAATTGCTTGAAGATATTGGGTTGTTATGGCAATCTAAAACCATTACACCGGCTCACGAGCATTTTGTTTCTAATCTCATAAAACAAAAAATTCATTTACATATAGAAAATTTGCAATTACAAGTTCCGGAGAAAAACGATAAGGTTTTTGTATTGTTTCTTCCGCTAAACGAAATCCATGAATTGGGCTTGCTTTACTTGCATTTAGAGTTTTTGTTACACGGTTATCCGTCTATTTATTTAGGTCAGAGTGTTCCTGTTGAAAACCTTAAAGACTTGCAAAATATTCATGATAATATTACTTATGTTTCCTATTTTACAGTTTATCCATCTGAAGAAGAATATCCTAATTATGTTGGAAATATTGCCAATAATGTTCTTAGAAAAAATCAAGATGAGTTGATTTTACTAGGTAAGAAAGCTAATAACTTAGAAAATATACCTTCTTTTAATCAGGTAAAAACGTATCTCTCTATTGAGGATTTAGTTAAAGAATTATAATTTTGTTTAATTATATTTTGTAATTGTTAGACAAAATAGTATTTTTGTTTCATGTTTATATCGAATATGTTAAACAAAAAGAAAAAAGTAATCATTATTGGAGCCGGATTTTCATCCCTTTCCGCTGCAAGTTATTTGGCTCAACAAGGATTTCAAGTTGAAGTGTTAGAGAAAAATGATTCGCTTGGCGGAAGAGCTCGTCAGTTACGAAAAAATGGTTTTTTGTTTGATATTGGTCCGACTTGGTATTGGATGCCCGATGTTTTTGAACGATTTTTTAATGACTTTAATAAAAAGCCCTCCGATTATTATGTGTTAGAAAAACTTAGTCCAGCTTACCAAGTCTATTTTGAGGTATTAAAATCTATAACAATTAGTGATAATTTAGAAGAAATTTATGCTGTTTTTGAAGCTGAAGAAAAAGGTAGTTCAAAATATTTAAAAAGTTTTTTAGCAGACGCCAAAAACAACTATGATGTTGCTATAAAAGATTTGGTTTATTGTCCGGGAGTTTCTTTTACAGAATTAATAACACCTCAAACTATTGGGAAACTTAATCAGTTTTTTACAAGCATTAGTACGCAGGTTAGGCAACATATAAAAAGCAAAAAACTCATCCAAATTTTAGAATTTCCGGTGTTGTTTTTAGGAGCAAAACCAAGCAATACACCTGCTTTTTACAATTTTATGAACCATGCTGATTTTGGTTTAGGTACTTGGCATCCCAAAGGTGGAATGTATGAAGTGGTAAAAGCCATGCAACAATTGGCTTTAGCATTAGGAGTAATTTTCAAAACCAACCAACAAGTAGAAAAAATTGTGGTTGAAAATAATGTTGCTAAGGGTGTTTTAGTAAATGGGGTATTTCAACCTGCGGATGTAATCCTGAGCGGGGCAGATTATCACCATACAGAAACACTGCTTGATGAAAAGTTTAGAGCTTATTCCCAAAAATATTGGGAAAAGAAAACTTTTGCACCATCAGCTTTGTTGTTTTATGTTGGATTTAAAAAGAAATTAAAAAATGTATCGCACCATACTTTGTTTTTCGATACCGATTTTGATTTACATGCTAAAGATATTTATGATAATAAAAAATGGCCAGAAAAACCACTTTTTTATGCCAGTTTTCCTAGTATAAGCGATAATTCTTTTGCTCCCGAAGGACAAGAAGCAGCTACTTTTTTAATTCCTGTTGCTCCTGGTATTGAAGATACTCCCGAAATTCGATTAAAGTATCTTAAGAAAGTTATACAAAGATTGGAACTACTGACACAGCAAGAAGTTGAAAATGATATCGTTTTTTATGAATCTTACTGTGTGAAAGACTTTGTAAAAGATTACAACTCTTATCAGGGGAATGCCTATGGAATGGCGAATACCTTGTTGCAAACCGCATTTTTACGTCCGAAAATTAAGAGTAAAAAAGTAGATAATTTGTTTTTTACAGGACAGTTAACTGTCCCAGGTCCAGGAGTTCCTCCATCATTAATATCAGGAAAATTAGCAGCCAACTTAATTGTAAAATCCCTAACTAAAAATAAAATTCATGAAACGAGCCTTGAAAAAAACTCTTAAACTACAAAGTGATTTTAATAGCTAGTTACATGTAACAACTAACTAAAATAAAATAAGCACATGAAACAGTTATTTGATGATTTATCATATAAAAGCAGTAAGTTGGTTACCAATACTTACAGCACTTCTTTTGCATTGGCTGTGGGCATGTTGGCTCCATCTATAAGAAAAGACATTCATAGTATTTATGGTTTTGTACGTTTTGCCGATGAAATTGTAGATTCTTTTCATGGATACGATAAGAATTTGTTGTTGAACCAATTTGAGCTAGAGTATTACAACGGAATGACTAATGGGATAAGTTTAAACCCTATCATTAATTCATTTCAGCATACGGTAAAAAAGTACAATATAGACGATGAGTTAGTTAATGCTTTTCTAACTAGTATGCGTATGGACTTGCACAAAACAGAATATACCACTACCGATGAATACAAAGCTTATATTTATGGCTCGGCAGATGTAGTTGGGTTAATGTGTTTAAAAGTTTTTGTAAATGGTAATCAAGAAAAATATAATGAGTTGAAAGATGCTGCTATGCGTTTAGGTTCTGCTTTTCAGAAAGTAAATTTTTTGAGAGACTTAAAGCAAGATGTTGATGAACTTTCAAGGGCTTATTTTCCCGGAGTAAATTTAAAATCGCTTACACAAGAAAATAAATTGCAAATTATTAATGAAATAAAAGCAGATTTTGATGCAGCTTACAAAGGAATAGTAAGACTGCCTGCAGAAGTTCGTTTTGGCGTTTATACCGCCTTTATTTATTACAAAAAGTTGCTATTAAAGTTAGAACAAACCCATCATAGCGAGATTATTAAGAAAAGGATAAGGGTTTCTAATCCTGTAAAATTAGGTTTGTTAGCACAATCGTTTGTAAGGTTAAAATTGAATTTATTATAGAATGTATAAAACCTCCTTATTCATATTGTCAATTTTATGTTGTTTTAGCTTAATTGGAGGCAACATTAATGTAGCACGGACTAATTTTTCTAAAGTAAAAACCATTGGTCAAATAGATACCGTTTTAATATTAATAAACAATATAAACACACCAGTTTCTAATGCTTATAAAGGAGCTTACACTATGATGAAAGCAAAATATGTAAGCTCTCCATTTAAAAAATACGCTTATTTTAAGCATGGAAAAGCATTAATAGAAAAAGCAATAGAACAAGCTCCCAACAATCTAGAAATACGCTATTTGAGAGCAATGCTTCAGGTTAACTTACCCAAATTTTTAAATTATTATGAAAATCTAAATGAGGATATAGATTTTGTTTTAAAAAACCTTATGATTGAACAAATATCAAAAGAATTGAAATATAAAATAATTATTAATTTAGTAGCAGCTAATTTAATTTCTAACGAACAGAAAGCTACATTTTTTTACCTAATAAACTATGAAAGAAATACAAGTAATATTAGTAGATGAGAATGATAATGAAATAGGTACAATGCCTAAATTAGAAGCACATCAAAAAGGGTTTTTACACAGAGCGGTTTCTGTTTTTTTGTTCGATTTGGATGGAAATTGGATGTTACAAAAAAGAGCTGTCGAAAAGTATCATTCAGCTAATTTATGGACAAATACTTGTTGTAGCCACCCTTACCCTAAAGAAAACATCAAAAAAGCTGCCGAAAGAAGATTGCTAGAAGAAATGGGTATAAAAAGTGAGTTGACTAAAGTGTTAAGTTTTGTTTATAGAGCAGAATTAGATAATGGACTAGTAGAACACGAATTTGACCATGTCTTTATAGGGTTTACGGCTGAATTACCATCACCTAACAAAGAAGAAGTGTCTGATTGGAAAATTGTTTCCTTTGAAGCATTAGATAATGAGGTGCAAAACTATCCGGAAAAATTTACGGAGTGGTTTAAACTTATTTACAGAAAAGTAAACCTGCATTTAGAATTGAATAAAATTCATGTTAAAAATTAAGTGATGTTGTTTATTATTTTACTTGTCGGAACATTTTTTTTGATGGAAGGTGTGGCTTGGGCAACACATAAATATATTATGCATGGTTTTTTGTGGCATTTACACGAAGATCATCATACTAAAAACTCTAATTCTTTTTTTGAGAAAAACGATTACTTTTTTGTGATTTTTGCTGTTCCGGGCATGGCTTGTATTTTGTTAGGAACCATCTTTTCTGTTCCTTATACATTGCCTATTGGTTTAGGAATTACGATTTATGGTTTTGCATATTTTTTGGTGCATGAGATTTTCATTCATCAACGATTTAAAGTGCTTAGAAATACAAATTTAAAATATTTTAAAGCCATCAGACGAGCTCATAAAGTTCATCATAAACATTTAGGAAAAGAAGATGGTGAATGTTTTGGGATGTTGTGGGTGCCATTAAAATATTTTTCACAAAATAAATGAAAGCACTTTATTTAATATTACTCTTAGCTTCATTTAGTATTCCTTTTGCTTATTCTTTTGAAAAAAAAATGCATTTCATTAAACATTGGAAAGCGATTTTTTCTGCCATTTCATTTGTAGCAATTATATATATTATTTGGGATATTATTTTTACTAAAATTGGCGTATGGGGATTTAATTCCGATTATCATTTAGGTATTACATTTTTTAATTTGCCGTTAGAAGAAATTTTGTTTTTCTTTTTAATTCCTTACGCAAGTATTTTTATACATTATTCGTTGCAATATTTTTTTCCGAAAGCAAAATTGGCTAATAAATTTGTTGTGTTCTTTACCTGGGGGGTTATTATTCTTTTAGTTGTATTAATTGTCATGAATATGGGTAAACTATACACTCAAATAAATGGATTTTTCTTAGTGTTTGCTTTGCTGTTGGGCTTGTTAAATAAAAATAATACCCTACATCGTTTTTATATTTCTTATTTGGTAATTCTCATTCCTTTTGCCATTGTAAATGGCATTTTAACAGGTAGTTTTATTGATGATCCTGTTGTTTGGTACAACAATGCAGAAAATTTAGGCATTCGTTTTTTCACTATTCCTGTGGAAGATTTTGGTTACGCTTTTAGCATGTTGTATTTTTCAGTTTTTTTGATAGAATTATTGAAACGAAAACAAGAGAAGTAACAATATACGAGATTTATAGCTATAAATGTATAAATAATTAATTGGTATATTTAGGTACATTATGTAATATTGCAATTCTCAACTTTAAAAAACACAAATGAATAGAGCATTGTTATTGGTTGGACTAGTCCAAATTTTTTTTATTTACACACAAGCACAAGAAATAGATGATTTTAAACCATTAAATTCAGTAGGAGAAATACCTATTGAAATTAATAAGAGTTCTGCATCCAAAATTAAAGAACAAACAAGTGAAATTTCTAAGAATCAAACAACGAGTGAGATTAATACCGAAAAAGATTTTATTTTAAAAAGTAATTATATTTTGGATAGAATTTTATCTAATGGTGTGGTTTTTTACGGGAACAAAATAAATAAATATGTTGAAAAAGTAGCTGATGAATTACTGAAAGATAATCTTACGTTAAGAAAAGAACTAAGTTTTTATATTGTAAAAACATCAGAAATAAATGCTTTTGCTACAGACAGGGGTGAAATCTTTATAACGATTGGCTTACTTGCACAAATTGAAAACGAAGCTCAATTGGCTTTTGTATTATCTCACGAAATAATCCATTACAAGAATAAACATGCTAAAACTGGTTTTATTGAGAATGATAAAATTGATAATTCTAAGGATAAGTATAAAAAAACAAACTGGGATAAATTATTTAGTAAAAGTAAATATTCTAAAGAGTTGGAGATGGAAGCAGATATGGATGGGTTGGAGATTTATTTGAAATCTAATTATAGTTTAAAAGAAATCAATGCTTTTTTCTATGTCTTTCAATATTCTCATTTACCAATAGATGATGTTGTTTTTGAAAAGGATTATTTTGATGATAAAAATTGGTCAATTCAATCTATATTAGCAAACAGGGAGGTTGCTCAAATTGAAGCGATTGATGATGAGGAAGATGAGTATCAAGATCATCCAAACATAAATAAAAGGAGAGCCATAATTCATAGTATAATTGAAAATGAATCCAATGAAGGAAGGGTAAATTATATAATCAGTAAAGATGGTTTTATTGAGGTTCAATCATTAGCTAGGTTAGAGTTATCTTATTTGTTTACTAAAAGCAGACATTATGGAGAAGCTATTTATAATAGCTATATTATGCTTAAACGTTATCCTGATAATAAGTTTCTTAAACTTAATTTGGGATACTGTTTATATGCATTATCTAAATACAAAAATGGCACAAATTTGAATGATGTATTAACTGATTTTAATAATGTTCAAGGAGAGTCTCAAAATGTATTTTATCTTTTTAATGAAATAGATAAAAGAGATTTAAGTGTTTTAGCAGTTAAATATTTATGGGGTCTAAAAGCAGAAATAACGGATGATAAATTTTTAAATGTAATAGCAGAAGATGCTATTAAAGAAATGTTGCTAAATTCTGGAGTTAGAAAGTCTGAATTATCAAAAAAAGTAAAGGTTGAGATTGAAAATACTGTTATAGATTCAAGTAAATTATCTAAATATGATAAAATAAAAAACAAACAAAAAGAGGAAGGGACATCTTACGAGTATGCTTTTGTAAACTTGTTTAATAACAAAGAGTTTGAGGGTATGATTAATCAGTATGAAAAAGTTTATGTTGATAAAGTTATCAAGAATGAAGATAATAATAGATTTGAAAATGATACTAAAACTAAACAAGCACTTGGTTTAAAAGAGGTTGTGTTGGTTTCTCCAAATTACAGACATTTTAAAACAAAAAAAGAAATTTCGGAAGATTATGTTTATGCAGATGTTAGAGAGAAACAATTTATTAATAGTAACAAACAAATAGCAAAATCAAAGAATGTGAATTTAAAAGTAATAAATTATAGAGAATTCCGTTCTACGGATGAATATAATGATTTAGGATTATTAAGTGACTGGATGGAAGAACGTTATGGACATTTTAATTTGGAAGTATATCCTTATTGCTCAATGTTTACTGATGATTTAATTGATAAGTATGGAACAAAATATTTTGCATGGTCAGGTATTTATTCTTTTCATGTTGGTAAAAAAGGCTTAGGATGGGCTATAACTGGGAGTTATTTTGGAGGAATGGCATTTGGAGCAGCAAGTTTAACTTTACTTCCGCTAGGAGCTGCAATACCCATTATCCTTTATATTGCTAACAGTTCAAATCGTTCGTTTTACTATACCTATTTATTTGATATCTCCAATTACAAGGCTCATTTAATTAATGAGAGCTTTAAATCTGGAATTCCAATGACAGGATATGTTTCTGACACTTTCAGACAAATAAGTACTAAACCTAAGAATTAGGACCAACAAGTTCTTAAAAGAACTTGTTGGTATAATAAAATGGCTAAAAAAGTACTCATAACTGGCGGGACAGGATTAGTAGGGACAGTATTGGCTAAGCTTATAGTTGAAAAAGGCGACTTGGTTACCATACTGACAAGAGATAAAAATAGAACTTCAAAACATCCTAATATTACTTATAGTTTTTGGGACATTGATCAAGGAATTATTGATAAAGAGGAATTGCTTTCAGCAAATTACATTGTGCATTTAGCAGGAGCCGATATTGCCGAAAAGCCTTGGTCGCAAAAGCGTAAAAAAGAAATTTTAGATAGTCGAGTTGACCCTATAAAACTAATTTATAATTATTTAAACAACAACCCTAATCAACTTAAAGCTTTTGTTTCTGCTTCGGGAGTGGGTTATTATGGAGCGATAACTACCAATACCATTTTTGAAGAAACAGCAACACCAGCCAATGATTTTTTAGGAGAAACTTGTTTGAAATGGGAACAAGCAGTAGATGAACTAAACGATTTATCAATAAGAACAGTAAAACTGCGAACAGGAATAGTGTTAGCAAAAAATGGTGGAGCATTGCCTAAAATGATGCAACCATTTAAGTTTGGTTTAGGAGCTGCTTTAGGCTCAGGCAAACAAATTGTGCCTTGGATACATATTGATGATTTAGCCCAACTTTATGTTGCTGCCATAGAAAACGATAGTTTTAATGGAGCGTATAACAGCATTGCCGGAAATGTAAGCAACAAAGACTTTTCTAAAATGCTATCAAAAGCTATGAACAAACCATTTTGGTTGCCCAATGTGCCCGGTTTTATGCTAAAATTGTTTTTAGGTGAAATGGCTGTAATTCTCCTAGAAGGAAGTGCTGCAAGTAACCAAAAATTGCTTCAAACAGGATTTAATTTTCAATTTGCCGATTTGGAAGAGGGGTTGAGGAAGTTGGTTGGGGAGTAGCCTTTGTTTTATAATAATCAATTGCCTTTTGGGTAGATAAATTCATTGAAAGCCAACTCAATTTTTCTTGAGTTTCCAAAAAATTAAATAATTTATCTTCGTAAAGATATTCTTCATTGTATTCATAGGTAGAATTAGTGAAAAAACCATTCTCTTGACGGAGTAAGTGTTTGTTTTCTTCAATTAATGGTAGTATTTTACCTGAAAAAGATAACAAAAAAGGCACATCCATATTTTCACTTGAAATGTTATTAATGTTGTATTTAGCAATTATGATGTCCCAATTAAATGAGCTTAATAAAACTAATACACTAATAACATTTAACGAATTAACTTTTAACAAGTAAAAAGCAGATTTTAGTTGAGTAATTTTAATGTAAAGGGTAATAAGACCAACAATTGTAGCGATTAAAAAAAAGACAACGCCAATTCTTTTATATGCCAATCCGTAGTAATCTATATAATGGTAGTTTCTTATTCCAACAGAAATGACCAATATAATATTTTGAGCTATCCATAAAATAGACAACTGTTTTAGTAGCTTATTTTGGGATAAAAAATTAATATTTTTTCTAAAGAAATAAAGAATGATGCCCATTGAAAGTAATACACTAACAATAAGTAAATAAGTGCCTTCGTGAACAAATTGAGATAAGTTAAAACTGCCGTCATACTCAAAGTTAAACCATATCCAATTTACATCGGTTGCGTTAACAATTAGTAATAATAAGTTTACTGATAAAACTAAAAAAACTGCTGAACGATATTCGTTTTTCAGGTTTAGAGAAAGTGTGTGTTTATAATTGTATATTACTGAATTGGTAGCTTTTATTCTTCTTTTTCGGATGATAAAATCACTTAGTTTTTCTTCTGAATGAATAAATTTAATAATGTTATTATGAAAAATAAATGAAGCAATAATGATTGTTCCTAATAAAATAAACATAAGCCTGCCCCAAGAAATAGTGGAAAAGAATTTTTTAATTGGCAACCAAAACTGAATAGTTAGGTCGTTAAAAATCGGATTGGCAATTTTATAAATCCAGATGAATAAAGAAAGGAATAATATAGGGATTATTACTATCTTTAAAACAACTATAATTTTCGAAGTTGTTTTTTGTTGATTGTCGCTTGAGTTGTTATTAAAAACTTTTCTTAATGGTAATTTAAAAAAGTTGATTATTGAGGTGAATCCCGCAAAAAAAGCTGCTTTTAATTTGGGTTGATGAATGTATCCAATACAAATTAGTAGTAAAAAACAATTGGTAATTTTTGCGATGGTTGAACCGTAAAGAAAAACAAAAGTGGCAGTTATAATACATAATATTGAAAAGACTATTACATATTTTGATTTGAAAGAATTGGGATAAATAAAATAGGAAGATAATAGAAAAAACACATTAAAAATTAACAGGTTTAACCCTAATTGTTCTTGCCAAAACAACCAATTAAAAAGAAACGTTCCTAACAAAAAGAAGATGAGTTGAATTTTTCTGGTTTCCATAGCTAAGCGATTTTATAATTAGATATATTACTGATTGAAATGATTTGGTGGGTATATTTATGTATGAGTAGCAGGGGGATGAGCCCAAAAGCTCCGAAGCAACAATCTATGAGTTGCCAAAACAAAGGGATACCTCTATAATTACCGGCTATAAAAGCAACAGGAAAAACTAGTAAACAAGCAATTATCCCCACTTTTGTTACCCAAATATTTTGAACAGGATTAATATAAACACCTATAAAAAATAGACTGATAATGATGTGAGAAAAAGCCAACCAATCTGTTCCATAAGTTAAGAAAGGATAGTTTTGATTACCATTATTTAATGCGATATTCACTTGATTCATCCATTGGAAAATAAGGCTTGAAGAAGTTGCTGTGTTAAAATAATCTGCCAAAAAATTAATCTCCGTTTGCAACGGAAAAGCAGTAATTCCGCTCAATACTAATAAGAGTATAAAAAGCAGTGTAATTCTTTTTATTTTTTTTGTAAGGATATGGGTTGTTTGTGTTTTCATGGAAATTTATTTAATTATTTAACTTCCACTAAAAGGTGTTCCGAAAACTCCTACGGCAAGCTCTGCCCAAATAAGAAATAGCATAAACAATACAAAAATGCATAAAGCAATTCGATAGGTTGAATTTTTCACACTTCGTATTACCAGTTCGCAAATTAAACCCGTACCAAGCAATAAAATTCCCATTATAATAAAGTCAGAGAGACTCCATTTTACTTCATCTGTAAATTGCATGGCTATTAGCGGAATCATTAATAATATGGGTACAGCTACAAGAATTCCGATTAATCTTTTGTTTTTTGTTTTCTGTGTTTTCATTTTTTTTGAGTTTTTAAAAGTACTTTGAAATTCAAAGTTTGTTAATAAAAAAAATTAATTATGTTGGTTAAGTAAATTTTCTAAAGCTGTTAAGTGATCTTGAAAAGCTTTTTTTCCAGCTAGCGTTGCAGCAAATGATGTCTTTGGTTTTTTACCTACAAATTCTTTCATCACTTTTATGTATTCGTTTTTTTCTAATCCGGCAATATGGCTGGCTAAATTCCCATCGGTAACGTTTAACAATTCTTTCAATGAATTAAAATCTATTTCATCATTTACCATTAAAACGGACATAATTCCCAATCGCACCCTGCTTTCAAATATTTTATTTAACCCCTCAATCATAGCCTTATTTTTTTATGCGTTTTGAGGTTTATTATTATATTTAAAGTGCATTAATGCACCATAAACAATGTGTAAAATACCAAAACCAATAGACCAAAACAACAACCCTTTTCCAATAAATACGGCACTTATTAAACCTAAAATAATTTGTAAAATTCCCAAGTATTTTATCTCCCCTAAGGTATATTTTCCACAATTAAACAAAGCTAATCCGTAAAAAAGCAGTGTTGCTGGAGCTAGTAAATAAAATAGGCCATGATACATTAATATTAAACAGAAAACACCTCCTGCAATCAGTGGTACAATTAAGTTTAGTAGTAATAGTTTGCTATTTTTACCCCAAATATGCTGACCATTTTTCTTAGATTCCCTCATAGTAAGTAAAATTCCGAAAGTAATGGAGATTACCAACACACTTATGGCAATTACAAAAAGTTCTAGGGCTAATTTTTCCATTAGATTTTCCGAAAGATACATTTCTAATCTCGTTTTGCTATAGGTATTATTCAGATAATGATTTATTCTTAAGTCGGCAAGGAAAGCTCCTATTAATGCAGTAATTCCGGCTATCACACCAGACAAACCGCTTAATGAAATAAACTTGGTAGATTTCTCCATCAAATCTTTTATGCCCGAGAGCGCTTCTAAATGTTGTTTTGAATTTTCCATATTAAAAAGTACTTTGAATTGCAAAGTAAATAAATAAAAATAATATAAACCAAATTTTTTTCGATTTTTTTGAATAGGCAGGAAAATAAAGAGGTTGATGTGTTTAATAATGCAAAAAAAAGTAGAAATCAAGAAAAATTTAGTTCTTCTTCTTAAATTCAATTTCATCTTTTACAATGTAACAGTTGGGATAGTCAGAACTAATTTCTTTTTGGAATTTTATAGCTTCTAATTTAGTTTTAAAATCGCCAACACGCACCTTAAAATATGGTTGTTGGTAAATTTCATAAGCCGGAACTTCTCTATATTTTTGAATAAAAGCAGCTCTAATTTTACGTGCAGGAGCACTACTACTTTCGGAAGCTAATTGAATTCTATAGCCATAAAGTTTATAAGCAGCTTTATACGTTTCATTAATATTTTCAATGGCTTTATCTACAACAACAGTAACTTTTTTAGTTGTGGTATCGGTTGTAGTTGTATCTTGTCCGAAAACAGTAATGCTTACAACAACACATAAAAAGAAGGTTAAAAAAAATTTTAAAAGCATAAAAAAAAGTTATAAAATCTGGTTCGCATAAATCAGTCCAAAACTACATAATTTTTAAAATATATGGAATAAAGAAGATATGTTAAACATTGTTAATTGATGTGCATACTGTTACCGCTTTTTGTGAGTAATTTCTGCTATATGACAGAAATCATAAGTCAACACTTTCTTATTTAGAATTATTCTAAATTGATATTTAAAAGGATATTTTAATCGAAAAATATTACTAAAAACTCATGTATTCTTATACATTTGTCAATCATTTTATGTTTAGTTTAAAGAAACAACTGTAACAGTTTTATTATGAATAAGATAACAAGAATCAATTCGAGAGGTACACTTTTAAAACTTGCGTTAATTTATTTTTCATTTTTATTTGTTCAGGTAAATTTATCTGCACAAGATGGTGAGAAATTATTTAAAACAACATGTACTGCATGTCACAAGCTAACTTCAGATAGGTTAGTTGGTCCTGGTTTGGCGGGGGTAACTGAGAAGCGTTCGAAAGAATGGTTGATGGGCTTCATTAAGAATTCTCAGGAAATGATTGCTAATGGAGATAAAGATGCAATTGCCATTTTTGAAGAATACAACAAAGTACCTATGCCTGCACATCCTTTTTCGGATGAAGAGTTAGCAGCTATTATAGATTACATAGCAAATCCTGAAGCTTCTTCTGCAAAGAAAGAAGAACCAAAAGAAGCTGCTACTGCTGATGCAGGTGCTGAGGTTGATCCATTAGTTTTAGAAGGACAAAAATTATTTAAAAATAACTGTAAAGCTTGTCATAGTATAGGAACAGATAAAGTTGTCGGTCCCGGATTAAAAGGTATTTCTGATAAAAGGTCACACGAATGGTTAGTAAAATGGATTCAAAACTCTGCTGACTTAATTGCTTCTGGAGACCCTGATGCTAATGCCATTTTTGAAGAATATAATAAAGTGCCGATGCCGGCTCAACCGGTTTCGGAAGAAGATATTAAGGCAATATTAGCATATATTGCTAACCCTCCAGCAGATAAAAAAACTACAACTGCTACAGAAGAAGTTGTAGCAACAGCAGAAGAAGATTCTTCAATGGTTACTTTTATAGTTTTAGCCGTAATATGTGTGTCTTTACTTGTTGTTATTTTGATGTTGAATAAGACGAGAACGATGGTAGCTAAAGCTAACGCTGAAAAAGCAGGTGTAGAATATACAGGACCTGTTTCTTTAGTAGAAGCGTTTAAATATACATTAAGTAATAATAAAGGTTATGTTGCTGTAGTGGTTGTTGTACTTGTTTTTACAGGGTTAGTAAACTTAATGGGAGGTGCTGCAACCATTGGTGTTCATCAAGGGTATAAGCCTGAGCAACCTATTAAATTCTCTCATAAAATTCACGCTGGAGATGATAAAATAGACTGTAACTACTGTCACTCTAGTGCAAGACATAGTAAAACTTCTGGAATTCCTTCATTAAACTTATGTATGAATTGTCATACTTATATTAATGGTGGCGATAAGACTTTCCTATACAATGGAGAAGAATATCCAATGGCTGAAGAAATCAAAAAAATCTATAAACATTTAGATTATGACCCTAAAACAGGAAAATATGGTGATAATCCAACTCCTGTTAAATGGATTAAGGTTCATAACTTACCAGACCATGTCTTCTTTAGTCATCAACAACACGTAACTGTAGGAAATCAACAATGTCAAACTTGTCACGGACCGGTTGAAGAAATGGATGTGGTAGGCCAACATTCTAAATTAACTATGGGTTGGTGTATAGAATGTCATAAAGGAACCGGAGTTTCTACAAAAGACAATGGTTATTATGATGAAATGCACAAAAGAATGCCTGAGGAATTTAGAAACAAAGTGTTAGAAGATGGGAAACTAACGGTTGATGAAATTGGTGGAATGGAGTGTGCTAAATGTCACTACTAATCAATAATAAATAAGATTCTTTTAATAGATATATAAAGTAAGACTTACAATTAACATAAATATGGCTAATTCAAAAAAATACTGGAAAGGTTTAGAACAACTAAATAATGACCCTAAATTTTTGGAGTCTGTGAACAATGAATTTCCTGAGGAGTTACCGATAGACAAATTTTTAGGTGATAACGAAACATTGGAAAATTCATCTACATCACGTAGAGATTTCTTAAAATATCTTGGTTTTGGTGTTGCAGCAGCTTCATTAGCAGCTTGCGAAACTCCGGTTACTAAGGCTATTCCTTATATCACTAAACCGGAAGAAATTACTCCTGGAAAAGCGAACTATTATGCATCTACTTATTCTGATGGTAATGATTTTGCTCCAATTTTGGTTAAAACCAGAGAGGGAAGACCTATTCATGTAACAGGCAATAAAGAATCTAAGCTTACTAAAGGAGCTATTAATGCAAGAATAGCTGGGGCTGTGCTTTCATTATATGATAACAACAGATATCAAAACCCAATGATGGGTGGAAATGCTACTGATTGGAAAACTATTGATGTTGCTATTAAAAAAGATTTAGCTGCTGCTAAAAATGTAAGAGTTTTAACTACAAGTTTAATAAGCCCATCAACAAGAAAAGCAATTGAAAGTTTAGGAACAAAAGCTTCAACTGAAGAAGAGTTAGCAACTAATAAATTAAATATTGTTCAATTAGATGAAATTTCTTATTCAGGAATGTTAGATGCTAATATGGCATCTTTTGGAGTTAGAGCAATCCCAACTTATAATTTCGCAAAAGCAAAAACTATTGTTAGTGTTGGAGCAGATTTTATGGGTAACTGGTTAGATACTCCTATGTATTTAAATGATTATGCTCAAACACGTAAGCCGGATAACGATTGGATGTCGAAACATTTCCAATTTGAGGCGAACATGTCGCTTTCAGGAACAAATGCAGATGTAAGAATCCCTGTAAAACCATCTGAATATGCTGCAATTTTAGCCAACATATACAAACAATTAGGAGGAAGTATTGATGCTCCTAAAACTAATTATGATGCACAAATTGCTAATGCAGTAAAATCTTTAAAAGCTGCTAAAGGAGCTTCTATTGTTGTTGCAGGAAATAATGATAAAGACACACAATTAATCGTTAATGGTATCAACCAAATTTTAGGAAATTACGGGAATACTATTGACATGAATACGGTATCTAAAACTAAAGCTGGAGATGATGCTAAAGTAGAAGCGTTAATTGCTGAAATGAATGAAGGTAAAGTGGATGTTTTAGCTATTTATGGTGTTGACCCTGTTTTCAGTTTAGGAGAGAAATTTAAAGCAGCTTTAGGAAAGGTTAAATCAACTATTTCTTTTGCAACAAAAGCAAACGAAACGTCTAAAGCTTGTAAATATGTTTGTCCGGATAATCATGCATTTGAATCATGGAATGATTACAATCCAGTAAGCAATTATTACACTATTCAACAACCAACTATTTCTCCTTTATTTAACACTCGTCAAACACAAGAGAGTTGTTTAGTATGGGCAGGAAAAGAAGATACAAGCTATTATAATTTTATTAGAGAAACTTGGAAAAACACATTTGCTAGCGAATTAGTATTAACACCATTTAATGATTTCTGGAACAAAGCTGTTCATGATGGAGAGGTTAAAATGAATGTTGATGCTAGTGTTGCTTCATTTAATGGTGAAGCATTAGCAGGAATTAAAGTGAACAACAAACCATTTACCGGAGATTTTGAATTAGAAATTACTCAAAATGCTGCAGTTGGTGCAGGAGCAGGAGCAGATAACCCATGGTTACAAGAAACTCCGGATCCAATAACTAAAATTACTTGGGATAACTATGTAACTATGAACCCTGCAGAAATGAAGGAAAGAGGTTACAATACTCAATTAGGACAAGAATCACCAGCAAACATGATTAGTGTTACTGCAAATGGTGTTACTGTAGAAAATATGCCGGTTGTTGCTCAACCTGGTCAGGCAAGAGGAACTATAGGTATTGCTGTAGGTTACGGAAAAGTTGTTGGAAACATGTCTGAACCTACAGGTAAGAATGCTTATCCTTTAGTTGGACGTTCTGCTGCAGGAGCTGTTTATTATGTAGGAGCTACCATAGCAGAAGTTAGCGGAACTTATCCTATTGCTGCTACTCAAACACATCAAACAGTTATGGGTAGAGACTCTGTAGTTAGAGAAACTACTTTGGCAACTTACAAACAAGGAAATAAAGACGCTTACAATCCAGAACATAAATTAGTAACGCACGAAAAAGGTGAGTTTATTAAGAAAAACATCAAAGAATTTGATTTATGGAAAGAGCATCCGGTAGAAAATATTGGACACAGATGGGGAATGTCTATTGATATGAATACTTGTATCGGATGTAGTGCTTGTGTAACAGCATGTATTTCTGAAAATAATGTGCCTGTTGTAGGTAAAGATGAAGTAAGACGAGGAAGAGAAATGCACTGGATGCGTATTGATAGATACTATAGCACTGATGCAGATACTGAAGATAAGTCAATTGCTGGATATAGAAAAATGGAAGATCCAGCTGACAATCCACAAGTTGTTCACCAGCCAATGATGTGTCAGCATTGTAACCATGCGGGTTGCGAAACAGTTTGTCCTGTAGCTGCTACAACACATAGCAATGAAGGGTTGAACATGATGGCTTACAACAGATGTATTGGTACAAGATATTGTGCTAACAACTGTGCTTATAAAGTAAGAAGATTCAATTGGTTTAACTATATGGCTTATGATAAATTTACTGAAGTTAATCCAGCTCAAGATGATTTAGGAAGAATGGTATTAAATCCAGATGTAGTTGTTAGAGCAAGAGGGGTAATGGAAAAATGTAGCATGTGTGTTCAAAGAATTCAAGCTGGAAAATTAGATGCTAAGAAAGCAAGTACTAAGGTACAGGATGGTGCAATTCAAACAGCATGTTCTGGAGCTTGTCCTACAAATGCCATTACTTTTGGTGATTTGAATGATACAGAAAGCAAAATTAATGGAGATATGAACCATGATAGAGCTTACAGAGTAATAGAAGAAGTTGGTCAGCAACCAAACGTATATTACTTAACAAAAGTTAGAAATTTAGAAAACAACGAAGCTTAAAAAAGTATAAAAATGCATAAAGAAGCCGCAATTAGAGAACCGTTAATACTAGGAGATGATGTAACTTACTCAAAAATCTCCGATGACGTATTAGCAACTATCGAAGGAAAAACAACTAAAGGTTGGAAAATATTAATGACCATAGCCGCTATAGTTGGTCTTTGGGGTGTAGGAAATATTCTTTACCTTATAGGAACAGGTATCGGAACTTGGGGATTGAATAAAACTGTTGGTTGGGCGTGGGATATCACCAATTTTGTTTGGTGGGTTGGTATTGGTCACGCAGGAACATTAATTTCTGCTGTATTATTGTTATTCCGTCAGAAATGGAGAATGGCAATTAACAGACCTGCAGAAGCAATGACCATCTTTGCCGTATTTATGGCAGGATTATTCCCAATGATACACATGGGTAGAATTTGGATGGCTTACTGGGTATTACCTTTGCCAAATGAGTTCGGACCAATGTGGGTAAACTTTAACTCTCCTCTTTTATGGGATGTATTTGCAATTTCAACTTATCTTTCTGTATCATTAGTATTTTGGTATATTGGATTAATTCCCGATTTTGCAACCATTAGAGACAGAGCAAAATCTCCAGTTCCAAAATTAATGTATAGCTTATTAAGCTTCGGTTGGACAGGAAACGCTAAAGCTTGGCAACGATTTGAAGAAGTATCTTTAGTATTAGCAGGTTTAGCAACTCCACTTGTATTCTCGGTTCACTCTATTGTATCTATGGATTTTGCCACTTCGGTAATTCCGGGTTGGCATACCACTATCTTCCCTCCATATTTCGTTGCAGGAGCGGTATTTTCTGGTTTCGCAATGGTACAAACCTTAATGATTATTGTTAGAAAAGTAATGCACTTAGAAAAATATGTAACTATTAAACATATTGAGTATATGAATATCATTATAATTGTAACAGGTTCTATAGTTGGTGTTGCTTATTTAACAGAATTATTCATTTCTTGGTATTCAGGAGTTGAATACGAGTCTTATGCATTCATTAACAGATTTTCAGGTCCTTATGCTTGGGCTTATTGGTGTATGATGACATGTAATGTAATTTCTCCACATTTATTCTGGTGGAAAAAATTAAGAACCAACTTGGCTTTCACTTTTATAATGTCCATTATTGTAAATATAGGTATGTGGTTCGAAAGATTTGTAATTATTGTAACTTCAGTTCATAGGGATTATTTACCGTCAAGTTGGTCTATGTTCTATCCAACTTGGGTTGATATAGGAGTTTTTATCGGAACATTAGGCTTATTTAGTGTGTTCTATTTATTATTCTTAAGATATTTCCCTGTGTTAGCACTTAATGAATTGAAAACAATTTTAAAATCTTCAGGAGAAAAATACAAGAATATGTCTGATGAAGACTTTAAAAAATTACACCCAGTAAAAAAATAATTATATCGTTAGAAACTTTTAGTTATGTCAGATAAAAAACTATACGCAATTTATGATGATGATTATGTACTTTTAGAAAGTGCAAAACATCTGGTTTCAAAAGGAATTCACATTAGAGATGTATTTTCTCCTTTTCCTATTCATGGAATAGATCCTGTTATTGGATTAAAAAGAACTCGTATTGCAATTACTGCATTTATTTATGGAATGATAGGTGTTTCCCTTGCATTAACAGGAATGTGGTATTTTATGATTCAAGATTGGCCAATGAATATAGGGGGAAAACCTAATTTTTCATTAATTGATAATATTCCGGCATTTGTTCCGGTAACATTTGAATTTGGAGTATTATGTGCTGCACACGGTATGTCTTTTACTTATTTATTAAGAAACTGGACTTTACCTGGTTTTAAAGCTAGAAATCCTTATCCAAGTACAACTGATAATAGATTTGTGATGGAAATTCATCCTAGCGATAGCGGAATGACAGCTGAAGAAATTAAAACAGCTCTTAATGAAACTTATGTACTTCAGATTGACGAAAAATAAAACGATTAATTTAGAGATTATAAAAAATATAAACATGAAAAACTACCTGAACAATAGCATAAAAATAGTTGGAATGGTTGCTATTATTTCTCTTTTTTCTTGTAAAGAAGAAAATGGTTTAGCACCTGAATATATGCCTGATATGTATCGTTCTCCTTCTATAGAAACTTATGTAGATTATGGTGAATTAAGAGGAAAACAAGGTGATGATTCTTTGAGAAATACACTTACAGCAAGAAAACCTGTTGAAGGAACCATACATAGAGGTTTTACTCCTTATCCTTACGAAAATTCTATTGAAGGCTATAATCAAGCAGGAGAGTTTTTAAAGAGTCCTTTTGATTATACAGAACAATCTGTAGCTAAAGGAAAAGAATTGTACGGAATGTTCTGTGTTCATTGTCATGGAGGAGCGGGACAAGGAGATGGTTCATTAGTAGAAAGAGAAGTTTTTCCTCCACTACCGGTTAAATTTACTGAGAGTTTAGAATTACCAGAAGGTAAAATGTTTCATACCATTACTTTCGGCAAAGGATTAATGGGTCCTCATGCTTCTCAGTTAACTCAAGAAGAAAGGTGGCAATTAATTCACTACATTAGAGTAGGATTTATGAAAAAACCATTAACTGCAGATATGGGTCAAACCGCTGTTGTTGCTGATACAAATGCTGTAGTACAATAAAATTTAAAAAGAAGATTACACTAAAAACATTTTAACAAATGGAATATACAATATCAAAAAACGCGAAACTAACTACTATTATTCTTATTGTAGTTGGTTTGCTAGCTTTAATTGTTGGTTTAACTACTGATCATGGTCACCATGTTTCTCAAAGATTTTGGGCTAACTTATTAGTAAATGGGTATTTCTATTTTACTATTTCATTAGCAGCACTGTTCTTTTTAGCCTTACAATATGTTTCAGAAATGGCTTGGGGAGTAACTACGCATAGAGTTTTTCAGGCAATAATGAGCTTTATGCCTATTGGAGCAGTAGTTTTATTGGCAGTGTTTATTGCTGGAGCAGCTCATATGCACCATTTATACCACTGGATGGATCCTGAAGTTCATAATCCTGAAAGCAGTCATTATGATGAATTAATTGCAAATAAAGGTGCTTACTTAAACATTCCATTTTTCTTTGTTAGATCATTAATCTACATTGGTGTTTGGATGTTTTTTGCTTATTGGTTTAGAAAAAAATCTATGGAAGAAGATCAATTAAACCTAGCTGCCGGAGATGTTTCTCCAATTTATAAAAGAAGTATATTCATGGGTGTATTGTTTATTTTCTTCTTTGCCTATACATCTTCATCTTCAGCGTGGGATTGGTTAATGAGTATTGATACACACTGGTTCAGTACATTGTTTGGATGGTATGCTTTCTCAGGAATGTGGGTATCATGTATGATTTTCGCTGTGGTATTAGTATTGTACCTAAAAGGTAAAGGTTTCCTAAAAGAAGTAAACGATAGCCATATTCACGATTTAGGTAAGTGGATGTTTGCTATTAGTTGTTTATGGTCTTACTTATGGTTCTCTCAGTTTATGTTAATTTGGTATTCTGATATACCGGAAGAGGTAACATATTACTTATTTAGATTTGAGCATTATAAATTATTATACGTAGGAACTTTCTTTGTAAACTTCTTATTACCATTCTTTATTTTAATGTCGAGAGATGCAAAGAGAAACGCAGTATTCTTATTGCCTATCGCTTTAATTATCTTTGTAGGGCACTGGTTAGACGTTCTAACTATGGTGTTACCAGGAACTATGTTTGAAGACGGTCAACTAGGAATGGTTGAAATAGGAATGTTCTTAATGTTTACAGGAGTTTTCATATTTGTAGTGTTAACATCACTTACTAAAGCATCATTGGTTACTAAAAACCACCCAATGCTTGATGAAAGTTTACATTTACATCACTAATTATAGATTGAATAATTTAGTTTTAAAAAGCACGCTATTTAGCGTGCTTTTTTTGTCTGTTATTAATTTTTATCATTGGGAGTGTTGTAGTTAAACATCTATGAGAAATACATTAATTTAAAATGAAATGTATTAGGTAATCTATATATTGATGTTATAGATAACAATAAAGTTGTTGTATTGTTCCATCAAAAATAGAATACAGCAAACTGTGTAGCAATTCCAAGTAAAAATCCCGTATAAATTTGAGCGTGGGTATGAGCATTTAAAATTAACCTAGCAGTAGCTACTAAACCAAAAACAACAAGTAAAGCCACTATAAAAATGCTTACATCAGCTTGCAATTTGGTAGCTACACATAAAAATGCTCCAAGTAACCCTCCAACACCAACGGCATGAGCACTAATTTTCCATTTTATATTGATGATACAAGCTAAAATAATAGCATAAGTGGCTCCTATGATAAAATTAAAAATAATAGGAATTACCGTTGTTTGTTTGAGTAGATAAAGTGTAAAAATATAGGAAATAATAGTAATGATATAAGGAATAATTCGCTCCTTAGACGCATACATTTGTATGCTGGTAATAATTCCTCTATTGCGAAGAAAAAGAACAGAAAGCAATGGAATTATAAAAGTTACAAGAGCGACTAAAAGAACAGTAAATTGCTTTAATTTAAAATGTACTGCGTAGTTTATATAAGTGTCCGTATTAAATAATAGGAATAACCCAAGAGTGGGCATCAATAATGGATTGAAGAGTATAGAAATTATTTTTGCAGCTAACCTCATGCTTTCAATTAAATTTCTTTACGTAATCGGGCTACAGGAATATTTAATTGCTCTCGGTATTTAGCAATTGTTCTTCTGGCAATGTTGTAGCCTTTATCGTTAAGTAATTTAGAAAGTTTTTCGTCTGTTAATGGTTTGCGTTTATCTTCATCCTCCACAGCATTTTGCAAAATCTTTTTTACCTCCCTACTTGAAACTTCTTCACCACTATCAGTACTTAGTGATTCTGAGAAGAATGTTTTTAAAAGAAAAGTTCCATATGGTGTTTGGATGTATTTGCTGTTTACAACACGAGAAATGGTTGATATATCCATATCTATTTCTTCGGCAATATCTTTTAAAATCATCGGAACGATTAAGGTTTCATCACCTTCTAAAAAGTATTTTTTTTGTCTTTCAACAATTGCATCTACGGTTAACATAAGTGTGTGCTGACGTTGTCTTATGGCATCAATGAACCATTTAGCAGCATCTAACTTTTGTTTTACAAACATCAATGCATCTTTCTGCGATTTTGAAGGTTTTTCTTTTTGAGCTTTGTACCCTTCAATCATTTCTTTATAAGAACGACTAACTTTTAAATCAGGTGTATTTCTTCCATTTAAAGTGATGTCTATTTCTCCATCATCAACAGTAAGAACAAAATCAGGAACAATATGTTGGGTAACTCTTAAGCCATCATTAGATGAGTTTCCGGGTTTCGGATTTAACTTTAGAATTTCTTCAATTACTAACCTTAAGTCATCTTCAGAAATACTGAGTTTTTCAATAATTTTTGAGTAATGTTTTTTAGAAAACTCATCAAAATAGTTAGTGATAATTTCTATCGCATTTTTAGAAATAAGAGTATGATGTTTTTTCTTGTTTAGCTGAATAAGTAAACATTCCTGAAGATTTCTTGCTCCAACACCTGCAGGGTCTAAATGCTGAATAAGTTTTACTATCTTTTCAACATGTTCTTTATCGGTAATAATATTTTGGGTAAACGCTAAATCATCGACTATGGCATTAATATCTCTGCGGAGATAACCGGCATCATCTAAACTACCAATAAGGTGTAGAGCAATGTTATGGTCATCATCATCCAAATTAAATAAATTAATTTGAGCCTCTAAGGTTTCCTGAAAAGTAGAACCAACACTAATAGGTGTCTGCTTATCTTCATCATCTTTACTGTGATTGTTAGCAGTTAGCTTATAACTTGGCGTATCGGAATCATCAACATAATCATCAAAATTAAACTCTTTTTCAGCTTCGCTTCGTTCTTTCTCTTCATAATCATCATGCTGAGTAAGTTCCATCTCTTCCTCTTCATCTTTCCCTTCATCTAAAGCAGGATTGTTTTCCATTTCCTCTTTAATTCTTTGTTCGAGTGCAACGGTAGGCAGTTGCAACAATTTCATTAACTGAATTTGTTGAGGCGATAGCTTTTGCTGTAGTTTAAAACTTAATGTTTGTTTTAGTGCCATTTATTATAAAGTTAAGCGTTAAGCTTCAATATTGTAGCGTAAGGCTAAATTAACAATATTCGTTAAAAGCAGCAGCTAAATTTTCAGCAATCATTTCTGCCGGTCTTCCTTCAATATGATGTCTTTCAATAAAGTGAACTAATTTACCATTTTTAAATAACGCCATTGATGGCGATGAAGGAGGATAAGGCAACATGTGTTTTCTTGCTTGATTTACCGCTTCGGCATCAACACCTGCAAAAACAGTGGTGATTCTATCCGGACGTTTGTCGTTGGTAACTGCCATACGCGCAGCAGGACGTGCATTAGCTGCGGCACAACCACAAACAGAGTTAATTAAAACAAAAGTTGTTCCTTCGCTAGTGATGGCTTTATCAACAGCATCGGGAGTTAATAATTCTTCAAAACCTACTTCCGTAAGTTCGCTTTTCATTGGGGCTACTAATTCTGGTGGATACATATTTTTAAGTTTTTTATATGACTAAATAATTTCTACAAAAATACTCAATCTAAACATAAAAATTTTCCCAAAGAGGGGCTTTTATAAAAATTAACAGTTGGGTAAGTTTTTCTATTCGTCATTCAGGAGGAATCTTGAAAGGAAACTTAAACTCTATTTTTACTATCTATAATGATAGTAAATGGTCCTTCGTTAACTAAAGCCACTTTCATATATGCACCAAACTCACCTGTTTTAAGTGGTCGTTGTAATAATGGAGTAAGCTCTTTTATGAAATCATTATATAAGTCTGTTGCTTTTGGAGGTTTGGCTGCCATAATAAAAGATGGTCGATTACCTTTTTTGGTACTCGCCATAAGCGTAAACTGGCTGATGATCAACACCTCACCATTAATATCATTTACAGAAAGATTAGGAATGTTGGTGTTATCATCAAAAATTCTGAGTTGAGCAACTTTTTTAGTCAACCAAGTAATATCCTCTTCTTGGTCGTTTTCTTCTACGCCTAATAAAATTAATAAGCCTTTTCCTATTGAAGTAGTTTTGTTTTCAATGCTTACCGATGCCTCACTTACTCGTTGAATTACTGCTTTCATAAATATTAATACCCTTTACCTCTATAACTTTCACTTTCATTGTCGTTATACATCGACAAGTAATTTTGGTATCTGAAAGCAGCTATTTCGTTGTTTTCTACTGCTTTTTTTACGGCACACTTCGGCTCATTTATATGCTGACAATTATTAAACTGACACTCGGATAACAATTCTCTCATTTCAATAAAATAATGCGAAAGCTCTGTTTTATCAAAATCAATTAAGCCAAAAGCTTTAATGCCTGGAGTATCTACCACAAAACCGCCAAAAGAAAGTTCGTGCATTTCGGCAAAGGTGGTAGTGTGTTTGCCAAGTTGGTGAGCATCCGAAATAATAGAGGTTTTAAGTTGTAAAGAAGGTTCTATAAGGTTGAGTAAAGAAGATTTTCCCACTCCCGAATGTCCTGAAACCAATGAAGTTTTATTTTTTAATTTAGCAACCAGTTGGTCAATATTTTTGTTGGCGGTTACTGAAATTGCCAAGCATTCGTAACCAATTTTAGTATAGGTTTCCATTAAAAAATGGAGTTTTTCCATATCTTTTTTGGTATAAATATCTGTTTTATTAAAAACAATAGTGGTAGGAATATGGTAAGCTTCGGCAGTAATTAAAAACCGATCAATAAAACCTGTAGAAGTTTCTGGCTGAGCAATGGTAGCAATTAAAATAGCTTGATCAACATTGGCAGCAATAATATGAGCTTGCTTAGAGAGGTTAACCGATTTCCTAATAATGTAATTGGTCCGGGGCTTAATTTCAGAAATAACAGGGTCTGTAGCAGTATCGCTAACAATAACTCTATCGCCAACCGCTACCGGATTAGTAGTTTTAATATCCATCATTCTAAAGCTGCCTTTAATTCTTGCCGCCAGGGCCTCACCATTATTCATGCGGACATGATACAAGTTGCCAGTAGATTTTATTACGATTCCTTCTTCCAAAATTATTTAGAATGTTAAAAAAACCAAAAGTAAGAAAATCGTAAATGTTCTAAAGCAAAATTCATTACTTTCGTGCTTTAAATGCCGTAAAAACAAAATTAGTTTTTCAGTGAAAAACATTTTTCGGGACTTATAACCTTTTAAACTTATAAACTAGCATGTCAGTTATAGTTAATAATGTAACCAAAATTTATGGAAAGCAAAAGGCATTAGACGATGTTTCTTTTGTTGTAGAACCTGGTCATATTGTTGGGTTTTTAGGGCCAAATGGAGCCGGAAAATCAACCATGATGAAAATCATTACTTGTTTTATTCCTCAAACATCAGGTAGTGTTTCTGTATGTGGTTATGATGTAATTGAACATCCCATTGATGTAAAAAAACAAGTAGGTTATTTGCCGGAGCATAACCCACTTTATTTAGACATGTATGTAAAAGAATACTTACATTTTGTCGGTGGTGTGCATCATGTTCCTAATCTTAATGCAAGAGTAAAAGAAATGATTGATATGGTGGGGTTAGAAATTGAGCAAAACAAAAAAATTGGAGCTTTATCTAAAGGTTATAGACAGAGAGTAGGCTTAGCTCAAGCCATGATACATGATCCAAAAGTGTTGATTTTAGATGAGCCAACAACAGGGTTAGACCCTAATCAGTTAGAAGAAATAAGAAGCTTGATAAAAACTATTGGGAAAGAAAAAACCATAATGCTTTCTACGCACATTATGCAAGAGGTAGAAGCTATTTGTGATAAAACTATTATTATCAACCAAGGAAAAATTGTAGCGAATGAAACTACTGCTGGGCTAAAGTTAAATAAAGAAAATAAAATTGTATTAACCGTTGAGTTTGACAAAACAACTAGTGAGGATTTGCTGTTAAAAATTAACGGGGTTTTAAAAGTAAAGAAAAATCCGGCAAACAATTCTTGGTTGTTTGAAATAGCTAATGATAGTGTAAGAAACGCCATTTTTCAATTTGCTGTAGAGCACGAAATGGTAGTACTAACACTTCAAAAAGAAAACGAAAGTTTAGAAAGTATTTTTAAGAAGTTGACTTCAAACAAAAAATAAACTAAAAAATAGTTTAGTTTATAAAAAAAATCTACTTTTGACCCTGTTATTGTGGAATGATTTGGCTGCTTGCAACCACATGAAAAAATGCTAAAAAGTGTACTTTTCACATTGCTACCAGCCTACATTTCTTTTTTTATTAACTTGTTAAAATAAAATTAAATGTCTTATTTATTTACATCCGAATCTGTATCAGAAGGGCATCCGGACAAAGTTGCCGACCAAATTTCTGATGCTTTAATTGATCATTTTTTGGCTTTTGACCCTGACTCAAAAGTAGCTTGCGAAACCTTAGTAACAACGGGTCAAGTAGTGTTGGCAGGAGAAGTTAAATCTAATACTTACTTAGATGTACAAAAAATTGCGCGTGAAACCATTAATAAAATTGGTTACACCAAAAGCGAGTACATGTTTGAAGGAAACTCTTGTGGCGTTTTTTCGGCTATACATGAGCAATCTCCTGATATTAATCAAGGAGTAGAAAGAAAGAAAAAAGAAGAGCAAGGTGCCGGAGATCAAGGAATGATGTTTGGTTACGCAACAAAAGAAACAGATAATTATATGCCATTAGCATTAGAAATCTCTCATTTATTATTGAAAGAATTGGCAGCTATCAGAAGAGAAGGTAAAAAAATGAAATACCTTCGTCCTGATTCAAAATCTCAGGTAACTATTGAGTATGATGATAATAATCAACCAGTAAGAATTGATGCTATTGTTGTTTCTACTCAGCATGATGATTTTGATACAGCAGCTAAAATGTTAAAGCAAATTAAAGAGGATGTAATTAACATTTTAATTCCAAGAGTTAAAAAATTGCTTCCAAAACATATTCAGAAATTATTTAACGATAAAATTAAATACCATGTAAACCCAACAGGAATATTTGTAATAGGAGGGCCTCATGGAGATACTGGTTTAACAGGTAGAAAAATTATTGTTGATACTTATGGTGGTAAAGGAGCTCACGGAGGAGGGGCTTTTTCAGGAAAAGACCCTAGTAAAGTAGATCGTTCTGCAGCTTATGCTACTAGACATATTGCTAAAAATATGGTGGCAGCAGGCTTGTGCGATGAAGCTTTAGTTCAAGTGGCTTACGCTATTGGGGTTGCTCAACCTGTAGGTTTATTTGTTTCTACTTACGGAACTTCAAAAGTGAATATGAAAGATGGGGATATTGCAAAAAAATTAATGAAGTTATTCGACTTAAGACCTTATGCAATTGAAACCAGATTTAAATTAAGAACACCTATTTATTCTGAAACAGCTGCTTATGGACATATGGGAAGAACTCCTCAGGAAATTACCAAAGAATTTACAAATGGTTCTGGAGAAAAGAAAAAAATTAAGGTGAAGTTATTTCCATGGGAAGAATTGGATTATGTAAGTAAAATAAAAAAAGAGTTTAAATTAAAATAAACAATTCACTAATAACGTTAATTCGATTGTCAGAACAAAAACTAAAATAAACTTAACTCAATTAATTTGATGTTTAAATATTTTTTTTTGTAATTTGGCAGCTGATTTTAAAAAAATAATTAATTAAAGTAAGCAATAAACAAATCAAAATTATGAAACAATTATTTGCATTATTAACACTAACAGCAGTATTGAATTTTACAAATACTACTAAAGTTTATGCTCAAGAAGCTGACGCACAAACTGAACAAACAGCAGAAGATTCAGCAACTCAAGCGAAAGCTGAAGCGGATGCTAAAGCAAAAGCGGAGGCAGATGCCAAAGCAAAAGCAGAAAAAGAAGCTCAAGCAGCAGCAGACGCAACAGCATCAGAAGTTGTTGAGGAAGACTTGTCTTTTACTCAAATAATCAAACAAAAATTTATTGAAGGTGGTCCCGGATTTATGGGAATCGTTTTAGTATGTCTTATTTTAGGTTTGGCAATTGTTATTGAAAGAATTGTTTACTTAAACATGGCAACAACTAATACTGACAAATTATTAAAAAACATCGAAGATTCATTAAATGCAGGTGGTGTTGAAGCAGCTAAAGAAGTTTGTAGAAATACAAAAGGACCTGTTGCTAGTATTTTCTACCAAGGGTTAGATAGAAGTCACGAAGGAATTGATATGGTGGAAAAATCAGTTGTTTCTTACGGTGGAGTTCAAATGGGCTTATTAGAAAAAGGAATTTCTTGGATATCATTATTTATTGCTTTGGCTCCGATGCTTGGTTTCATGGGTACAGTAATTGGTATGATTGGAGCATTTGATGCGATTGCCGCTGCAGGTGATATTTCTCCTGCTGTTGTTGCTGATGGTATTAAAGTAGCCCTTTTAACAACTGTATTTGGTTTGATAGTAGCAATTATCCTACAAATATTTTACAATTACATCGTTGCAAAAGTGGATAACTTAGTAAACGATATGGAAAATGCTTCTATTTCATTAATAGATTTATTAGTGAAGCACCAACTATCTAAAAAATAATAAATAAAATAAAATATTATGAATAACAAATTATTCAGTATCATATTATATGTATTGTTAGGACTTTCAGCAGTTTTAAGTATTCTTTTCTTTGCGGATGTTATATCTGAAGGAATGCTGATTAACTGGTGCTATATATTATTAGGAATAGCTACGCTTACAGCAATAGTTTTTCCAATTATGACGATGGCACAAAATCCTAAAAATGCTAAAAATGCTTTGATAGGTGTTGTTGGATTAGCAGTTGTTTTTGCAATTGGTTATTTTACGGCAAGCAATGAAGAAGTTTTTGATGCAAGTGCTAAGTTGTTAGCAGACGCTTCAACTTCTCAATTATCTGAAGCTGGGTTAAATGCATTTTATATTTTAGGTGTAGGTGCAATTGGAGTAATAATTTTTTCAGAAGTATCAAAAATATTCAAATAAAAAATGGCTAAAAGAGAAATATCAGAAATTAATGCCGGCTCAATGGCGGATATTGCATTCCTGTTGTTGATATTCTTCTTGGTAACTACCACCATGGATACGGATACAGGATTGATTAGAAAATTGCCACCACCACCGGAAGATTTAACTGAGCCGCCACCACCAATTAAACAAAGAAATATTTTTGAAATATTGGTTAATGCGAATGATCAATTATTGGTTGAAGGGGAGTATATGCAAATAACAGAATTAAGAGAAAAAGCGAAGGAGTTTATTAAATCTGATGTGGGAAACCCTAATATGCCTGAGTTTAAAGAAGAACAAATTGATGGACTAGGTTTATATCCTGTTTCTAAGCAAATTATTTCATTACAAAACGATAATGGAACATCTTACGATATGTACATTAAAGTGCAAAATGAATTGGTAGCGGCTTATAATGAATTAAGAAATGAGTTCGCCCAGCAAAAATTCGGAAAAACTTACCAAGAACTTCTTCAACAAGCAGGAGCTTCTGAAGCAGTAGAACAACAATTAGACGCTGTTAAAAAAGTTTATCCACAAAGAATTTCTGAGGCAGAACCCAAAAAAGTAGGAGGGACCAACTAATGTCAAAATTTAGAAAAAAAGGTAAAAAAAGTCAGCCTGCTGTTAATACAGCTGCACTTCCTGATATTGTATTTATGTTACTTTTCTTCTTTATGGTAACCACTACCATGAGAGAAACAACGTTGAAAGTGGAAAATAAAATTCCATTTGCAACGGAAATAGAAAAGTTAGAAAGAAAATCATTGGTAAGTTATATTTATATTGGTAAACCAATTAAAGAACTTCAGCCGGTTTTTGGTACAGCTCCAAGAATTCAGTTAAATGATGCTTTTAAAACTAAAGAAGATATTTTTCAGTTTGTAGAAATGGAAAGAGATGAAAGAGATGAAGCTGAAAGAAACTTAATTACATGGTCTTTAAAAGTCGATCAAAAAACAGAAATGGGTATTGTTACAGATGTAAAGCAAGAACTTAGAAAAGCCAATGCTTTAAAAATTAACTACTCAACTAAGAAAACAGACAAGATACTTAATTAATAGTATTTTAAATAGTATAAAAAGCTCAGTAGGTAACTCCTACTGAGCTTTTTTTATGGATACAGCTTAAAGTTGACTCAGGTTTTAAACAACTTCATTTAGAATAATGTATTTTTGTTGTTTATGCACAGCTATTTTTTATATCAACAAGCAGATACTTCTCAAACAAAAAAACAAGAGAAGAAAGACAGCGTTGTGTTACCACAAACTGATACTTTTCCTATTGATTTAATGGAAGAAATTGATGAAGTATCTATAAAAGAAGTTGTAAAACCCAAAAAACCAAGATATACTAACATCCAACAGCAACCGTTAACCAATACATTAAGTGAGGGTGCAGATTTTATTGCTGACACAACCAACTTTGGTTTAAATGCAAAAAAGCTCTATTCTTTACCGGTTAGAGAAGTTAATGAAAAAAGAGAATCACCAAAAGATACTACAACAACTCAACAAGAGATAGTTTTTACACCTGAATACAGAACAGAATATGTGCACACTTGGCAAACCATTATTTTGCTTGGTTGTTTCGTATTAGTAGGGTTAGCAAAATCATTTAATAGTTTACGAGTAAAACTTATTATAAAGTCTCTTTTTACATCAAGTAGTGTGCAAGAAGCAATTAGAAGCGAAAAAATGTTTTTCAATCAGGCAAACTTACTGTTGCATGTGGTAGCTTTTTTTAGTCTTTCTTTATTTCTCTATGACTTTTTATTGTATAAAGATATATTCTATAGAGACACTTCATATTTCTTCATGAAAGTATTTGCTATAGTGGTTGTTTTATATACCATAAAACAAATTTTAGGATTACTTATTAATAATGTTTTTGATTTTGATAATTTAAAAACAGCCTATATTTATTTAACATCAATTCATACCATACTTATTGGAGTAATTTTACTTCCATTAATGACGTTGAACTATTATTCTTATTTGCAAGAAGTAGAAAATTATAAAATGTTGATGGTAATATTGGTTCTTTTTGTGTTCATTATCAATTTGTTAAGGCTGTATTTTGTAGCGAGACAAAAAAATATTTCTATATTCCATATAATTTTGTACCTTTGCACCCTCGAAATTTTACCGTTAATCGTTGTTATTAGGTACTTTATCTTTTAAAAATGATTATTTAACTAAAAAAATGAGTTTATGTTGAAAGTGAAAAGTGTTTTAGTTTCTCAACCAAAACCTGAAAGCGATAAATCACCCTATTTTGATCTTGCCACAAATTGTAAAGTAAAAATTGACTTTAGGCCGTTTATCCATGTTGAAGGCGTATCAACAAAAGATTTTAGAAGTCAACGAATAAATTTTACTGATTTTAATGCTGTAATTTTTACAAGTAGAAATGCCGTAGATTATTTCTTTAAAACTGCTGAAGAAATAAGATATAATGTTCCGGAATCATTAAAATATTTTTGTATTTCTGAGGCAATTGCTTTTTATCTTCAAAAGTATATTGTTTACAGAAAAAGAAAAGTGTTTACCGGTAAACAAACATTTCAGGATTTAATTCCATTGTTAAAGAAAAACAAAGACAGTAAGTTTTTGTTACCTTGTTCAGATATTATTAGTCCGAACATAAAAGAGTTGTTAGAGAAAGATAACATTAACTACCAGTGTGTTGTTTTGTATAGAACTGTTTGTAGCGATTTAAGTGATTTAAGTGATGTTAATTATGATGTGTTGGCTTTCTTTAGCCCATCAGGAATTAAATCATTGTTTCAAAATTTTCCTAACTTCAAACAAAACGATACTAGAATAGCAGTTTTTGGTTCAACAACATCAAAAGCAGCAGAAGAAGCAGGATTGAGGATAGATATTTGTGCTCCGCAACCCGAAGCTCCATCAATGACTAAAGCATTAGAGTTGTATATAAAAGATGCTAATAAAAACGGAAAGAAGTAGTTTTTATAAGATAAATAGAAAAGAGCCGAATAATTTATTCGGCTCTTTTTCTTTGTTATCAAGAAGTATATACAAACAATTTTGTAATTTCATACCTATAATTGATTTAGCGTGAATTTATATTCTAAAAAACAAAGATGGAAACTTTTATTAGTAGGAATTGCAACGCTAATTGTGTTGTCTTCTTTGTGGTACACCAATATTTTAGTTAGGCAAATTGCTCAAGAAGAACGAGAGAAAGTAAGGTTGTGGGCAGGAGCTATTCAAAATAAAGCTACTTTGGTACAACTTACAGGAGAATTATTCGATAAAATTTCTAAAGAAGAAAGAAACAGAATTGAAATTTGGGCTGAAGCTACCAAACGAATTATTACCTCTACCAATCAAGATGCCACTAATTTTTATCTTCAAATTATCGGTAAAAATGAAACCATTCCGGTTATTGTAACAGATGAAGAAAATAAAATTATCAACTATAGAAATATAAAATTAACAGCAGGAATTGATACAGCAAGTTATTTAAATGCTCAGCTCGATTCCATGAAAAATACCAATGAACCCATAGATTTAAAAATTCACGTTACCCGAAATATTACTTGGAACCACAAATTATATTATCAAGATTCTGAAATTTTTACCGAATTAAAAATTGTTTTAGATGATTTAATAAAATCCTTTATTTCTGAAATTGTGGTGAACTCTGCTGCTGTTCCTGTAGTTTTTACCGACAGCACTCAAACTAATGTTATTGAATATGGTAATTTAGATAAAGATAAAATTAAGGACTCTACCTATTTGGCCAATACTATTGCAGAAATGCGAAGCCAAAACACACCTATTGCTATTTCCATCAATAATAACGAAACACAATATATTTTTTATAAAGATAGTGAACTATTAACCCAACTTAAATACTATCCTTTCTTTCAATTTGGAGTAATCGGTTTATTTATTTTAATTGCTTATTATTTATTCAGCACTTCCAGAAAAAGTGAACAAAATCAGGTTTGGGTTGGGCTGGCAAAAGAAACAGCTCATCAATTAGGCACACCACTTTCTTCATTAATGGCGTGGGTAGAATATTTAAAATTAAAAAATGTTGACCAAGCTACTATTGACGAACTTTCTAAAGATGTAAACAGGTTAGAAATTATTACCGAACGTTTTTCTAAAATTGGTTCTATACCTAAATTAATTGACGAAAATGTTGGTGAAGTTTTAAGAAGCACAGCTGCCTATTTACAACCAAGAATCTCAAAAAATGTTATCATTAATTTTCATTTTTCTAAAGAAGAAAGAATTTTAGCCCCATTAAATACCTCATTGTTTAGTTGGGTAATAGAAAATTTAATTAAAAATGCAGTAGATGCTATGCAAGGCGGAGGAACTATTGATATTTTTATGATAGATCAAAAACAATTTGTGTATATAGATATTAGCGATACAGGTCATGGCATTCCGAAATCTAAACAAAAAACCATTTTTGAACCCGGTTTTACCACTAAAAAAAGAGGTTGGGGACTAGGGTTGTCGTTAACCAAACGTATTATTGAAAATTACCATAACGGTAAAATTTTCGTGAAACAATCTAGTGAAAATGGCACTGTTTTCAGAATTGTTTTAAAAAAATATTAAGCCTAAACTAATGGCAGGCATTTACATCCATATTCCTTTCTGTAAAAAAAAATGTAGCTATTGCGATTTTCATTTTTCTACCAATTTTAAATATAAATCAGAATTATTAGCCGCATTACAAAAAGAGATTAGTTTAAAAAAATCTTTTTTTAAAACCGAGACCATAAGTACCATTTATTTTGGTGGAGGAACGCCTTCGGTGTTGACAGAAAAAGAATTGAACTTATTGTTAGAAGCCGTTTATAGTAATTATAAAGTAAATGAAAAAGTAGAGCTGACAATAGAATGTAATCCGGATGATATTACTTTTAAAAAAATAAACGAGTATAAAAAAAGTGGCGTAAACAGGTTGAGCATTGGCATACAATCTTTTTTTGATGACGATTTGCAATTTTTTAATCGTGCCCACAATGCTAACGAAGCAGAACAAAGTATTTTAAAAACACAAGATGCAGGAATTGATAATATTACGATAGATTTAATTTATAATAGTCCGCTGTTAACGTTAAAAAAATGGGAGCAAAACTTAGATAAATTTATCAGTTTAAATGTGCCACATCTTTCTGCTTATACCTTAACTGTAGAGCCTAAAACGGTCTTACATCATTTGGTAAAAACCAAGCAAACCACTTTGCCAACAGATGAACAAGCTATTGAGCAATTTAAGTTGTTAATAGACAAAACCAAACAAGCTGGATTGATACATTATGAAGTATCTAACTTTGGTAAAGAAGGTTATTTTTCGCAACATAACAGTAATTATTGGAAAGGCGAAAATTATTTGGGAATTGGTCCTTCTGCACATTCGTTTATGAATAATAATACCTCTCATAAAAGAAGTTGGAATATTGCCAATAATACTAAGTACATAGACGCGATAAATCAAAACAGACCTTATTTTGAAGAAGAACTTATAGACGAAACCACCGCTTTTAATGAATACATATTAACCCGATTACGAACCATTTGGGGTTTAGAGTTGGGATTTATTAAAGACACGTTTAACCCTGAATTGTTAAATCATTTTGAAAAAGAGTTGGAAGCTTATAAAAACTCTGAACTCATTGCTATTTCAAAAAATAAAGTAACTTTAACCACTAAAGGTATTTTTATGGTCGATAAAATTACAGCTGATTTATTTTATGTATAATTGCCTTGAATGTTCGAATTAAATGATTTAATTGTATTACAATAATGATAACGACTATTATACATCAAGACAAAAATTATAAAGTAGATTTATCTCAGCCTATTGATATTTCTTTGCCTTTGAGCAATACTTCTGAAAATGTCACTGCTTGGTATGTTTCAAAACCGGAATTTTCTCCTGTTATGGAAAATGGCTTTGTTGGGGATGTAAATTTAGGAGGAAATGTAAATTTTAAAAACATATTTTTTAATCCACATGGACATGGAACACATACAGAATGTGTGGGACATATTAGTAAAGAACCTTATACCATTAATCAATGCTTAAAACAATTTTTCTTTTTTGCAGATTTGATAAGTATTGAGCCTGAGAAGATCGGTAATGATGATGTAATTACCTTAGCTCAAATAAAAAAATTATGGCAGCCGAAAGGCAACGAAGCAATAATTATTAGAACGCTTCCGAATAATAGTAATAAAAAATATTTTCAATATTCTAATACTAACCCCGCTTATATTGAAGCTGAAGTAGCTTCTTATTTAACACAAAATGATATTAATCATTTACTCATAGACACACCTTCTGTTGACAGAGAAAGTGATGATGGAAAGTTAGCAGCTCATCACCTTTTTTGGGAATATCCAAATAATATTCAAATCCATAGAACTATTTCAGAATTAATTTTTATAGATAACAATATTCCAGATGGAACTTATTTTTTAAATATGCAAATTGCATCTTTTGAGAGTGATGCTTCTCCAAGTAAGCCAGTGCTCTATAAAGTTTTGGAATAAGTTTATTTTCGATATTTTTAACCATTACAAAAACACCTATATGAAGCTAGATGAAATAGATTTGAAGATCTTAAAAAAACTTCAAGAGAACGCTAAAATAACTAACTTACAACTCTCTAAAGAAATATCTTTATCGCCTGCCCCTACTTTAGAACGAGTAAAAAAATTGGAGGCAAAAGGATTTATTAATAGTTATCATGCATTAGCAAGTGAGGAAAAGCTTCAATTAGGATTATGTGTTTTTATGCAGATTTCATTAATTAGACAAAGAGACAATGCAATTAATAATTTTATTGAGAAAATAAATAAAATTGATGAAGTAATGGAATGTTACAATGTTACCGGACAGGCAGATTACTTATTGAAAATCTTAGTAAAAGACATTGCTGCATTTGATGTATTGGTAAAAGATAAATTATCACCTATAGAAGAAATCAGAAATATGCATTCTATGGTAGTAATTTCAAAAGATAAATATTCAACGGTTTTACCTTTTCAATATTTAGATAAATAAAATTACTCCCTTGTATAAAGTCCTTTAGCCTTCTTTGCGGAAATAGTAATTCCTTTTATAAAAGAAGAACTAAACCCATTGTGTTCCATTTCGTTTAATCCGGCAATGGTACACCCCTTAGGAGAAGTAACTTTATCAATTTCATCTTCGGGATGAGACCCATTGTGAATTAGCAGACTAGCAGCACCTTTGGCAGTTTGAGCAGCCATCTTTAAAGCTTCATCAGCATGAAAATCAATTTCGTTTCCACCTTGTGATGCAGCTCTTATAGCTCTTAGGAAAAAAGCAATTCCACAAGCACATAGTGCCGTTGCCGAGGTCATTTGTTCTTCATTAATAACTATAGTTTCTCCAACATATTTAAAAAGAGTGTCAACTTTAGGAAGTTGGGTTTTCCATTGTTCGGTGGTAGCAATACAAGTCATAGATTCTCTTATAGCAATGGCAGTATTCGGCATTGCCCTAACTATTGGAGTGTTTGTTCCAATAACATTTTCAATATCTTTAACTTTTATTCCGGTAACTACAGAGATTAAAAGGTGATTGGGAGTTAGTTCGTCTTTAATTTCATTAAGCACTTCATCTACTTTTTGAGGTAAAACTGCCAACACAATAATAGCTGCATTTTTTACTCCACCAATATTAGTGGTAGTAATAGCACAACCGTTTTCTTCAAAATATTTAAGCGTGTCAAGGTTTCTTTTTGTTAAGATAAAGTCATTATAATCATAATGTTTACTCTCTATTAGTCCTTTAACAAGTGACAAGCCGAGGTTGCCAGCACCAATAATAGCTATTTTCTTTTCTGGTTGACTCATAAATAAAGTAATTTTTCGGCAAAGATAGTGGCTTAAATAAAAAAGACATTATAATTTTAGGAATATATTACTTATTTAATTGGATTGTAATAGTTTTATGTTGAATGATACAAGTGTTAAAATATGTTTTTTAATTACTTTTCAGAAAGGTAAAATGATTAAAATTTGGAAAAGCTAAATTTAATTTCATTTCTTTGCAAGTCAAAATTTAAAATCACTATAAATGAATTAGTGATTTAAACCTTCTAGTATGACAAAAAATTTAGTTATCGTTGAGTCACCTGCCAAAGCAAAAACTATTGAAAAATTTTTGGGGAAAGATTTTACTGTAAAATCTAGTTTTGGACACATTAGAGATTTACCGGGAAAAAACATATCCATTGATATAGAAAACAACTTTGAACCTAATTATGTTGTTCCTAGCGATAAGAAGAAAATAGTTGCAGAATTAAAAAAATTAGCAAAAGAGGCAGATGTTGTATGGCTAGCTTCCGATGAGGATCGTGAGGGAGAAGCCATTTCTTGGCATTTATTAGAAGCCTTAGGCTTAGATGAAAAAAAGACTAAACGTATTGTTTTTCATGAAATTACTAAATCTGCAATTACTAAAGCCATAGAAAACCCTAGAAAAATTAATACACACTTAGTGGATGCTCAACAAGCAAGAAGAGTGCTGGATAGATTAGTGGGTTATGAGTTGTCACCTGTATTGTGGAAAAAAGTTAGACCATCATTATCTGCTGGTAGAGTACAATCTGTAGCGGTAAGGTTAATTGTTGAAAGAGAAAGAGAAATAGATAAGTTTACCTATGAATCTGCTTTTAGAGTAATCGCTTTATTTGAAACCAATGATAAAGCAACAATAAAAGCGGAGCTTCCGCACAGATTTAAAACACAAAAAGAAGCAGAGAAATTTTTAGAAACTTGTAATAATGCTGTCTTTACAGTTGAAGATTTAGAAACAAAACCTTCAAAAAGATCTCCAGCAGCACCTTTTACAACTTCAACATTACAACAAGAAGCAAGTAGAAAATTAGGTTTTTCAGTAGCTCAAACCATGTCGGTAGCTCAAAAATTATACGAATCTGGAAATATAACTTATATGAGAACGGATTCGGTAAATTTATCAAATGAAGCAATTGGAGCTGCAAAGAAAGAAATCACAGCTAGTTATGGTGAGGAGTTTTCTCAAGTAAGAAAATTTAGCACCAAATCTAAAGGAGCTCAAGAAGCTCATGAGGCCATCCGACCAACTTACATGAATAAGCATTCGGTTTCTGGTGATGCTGCTCAAGCAAGGTTATATGATTTAATTTGGAAAAGAACCATTGCCTCTCAAATGAGTGATGCTAAACTTGAAAAAACTACTATTACTATAGGTATAAATACTTCGAAAGAAAAGTTTGTAGCTAAAGGTGAGGTATTGTTATTTGAAGGTTTCTTAAAAGTTTATTTAGAATCTAGCGATGATGATCATCAAGAAGATGAAAAAGAAGGCATTTTACCACAAGTAAAAAAAGGAGAAGAGCTAAGTTTAAATGAACTTACCGCCACAGAAAAATATAATAATCATCCGCCAAGATATACGGAAGCTAGTTTAGTTAAAAAATTAGAAGAATTAGGTATCGGACGTCCTTCCACCTACGCTCCAACCATTTCAACCATACAAAAAAGAGGATATATTGTTAGAGAAGATAGAGATGGTAGTCAGAGAAGCTATGTGTTATTAACACTTAAATCAGGGAAAATTTCTGAAAAACAATTAAAAGAAAACTTTGGTTTTGAGAAGAAAAAAATGTTTCCAACAGATATAGGTATCGTTGTTACAGATTTCTTGGTTGAAAATTTCGGAAAAGTTTTAGATTATAATTTTACAGCAAGGGTTGAAGAACAGTTTGATGAAATTGCTGAAGGATTAAAAGAATGGAGCAAGATGATTGCTGAATTTTACAAGCCTTTTCACAATCAAATTACTGATACGCTTGAAAATGCCGAAAGAGCTAGTGGTGAAAGATTGTTAGGTACAGACCCAAAAACAAAAAAACCAGTTATTGCTCGTATTGGGAGATTCGGACCAATGATTCAGATAGGAAGTACAGAAGATGAAGAAAAACCTCAATTTGCAAGTTTACTTCCGGAACAAAATATTTCTAGCATAACATTAGAACAAGCGTTAACATTATTTCAGTTTCCAAAAACGCTAGGAAATTATGAAGGTAAAGAAGTGGTTGTATCTCAAGGTAAGTTTGGACCATATATTAAATTTGATGAAAAGTTTATCTCTTTACCTAAAGGTGAAGAAATTACAGCTGTTAATCTTAATAGAGCCATTGAATTAATTAAGGAAAAAGAACAAGCAGATGCTCCTATTGCTGAATATCAAGGAAAACCAGTTCAGAAAGGAGTAGGAAGGTTTGGACCATTTATTAAATGGAACAACATGTTTATCAATGTAAATAAGAAGTATAATTTTGACAATCTATCACAAAGTGATATTAAAGAATTGATTGAAGACAAGCTTCAAAAAGAAAAAGATAAATTCATTCATAATTGGGAAGATAAAGGTATTTCAGTTCAGAAAGCACGTTGGGGAAGATTTAATATTGTTAAAGGAAAAACAAAAATTGAATTACCAAAAGATACCAATGTAGATAAAATGACGTTGGAAGATGTTGAAAAAATAATTGAAAAACAAAAACCAGCAAAAAAAACCAAAAAGAAAAAATAGGATTTTTACACCTGTCATTTAATCAACACAAAACACTATATGGATTTTTTTGATTATTTTCAACCAATAGATTTATCTAAAGAAGTTTTTAACTTCGATTATAAAAGTAATCACTTTGCCAATAACCTACTTTATTATAGTGAAGAGAACCAAGAGTTATCTGATGTTGCTATAGTAATTATTGGAATTGAAGAAGAAAGAAATGTAAGTAATAATGAAGGGTGTGGTAAAGCACCCGATTTTGTAAGGAAGTTTTTATATAGACTTTCTTTTAATGGGAAGAAAAAAATTGCCGATTTCGGGAATCTAAAAAATGGAGCAACTGTAGAAGATACTTATTTCGCTCTAAGTAATATTCTTGAAGAGTTAGTCAAAAAAAATATTATACCTATTATTATAGGAGGAAGCCAAGATTTAACTTATGCCAATTTTTTAGCCTACAAAAACTTAGAACAATCTGTCAATTTAGTTTCAGTAGATTCAAAGTTAAACTTAGATGATGCTAATGAAGCTATTAATGCTGACAATTATTTGGCTAAAATTATCCTTCATCAACCTAATTACTTGTTTAATTTTAGCAATATTGGTTATCAAAGTTACTTCGTATCTAATGAGGAAATTGAGTTAATTTCTAAACTTTATTTTGATGCTTATCGTTTAGGAGAGATTCAAAACAATATGGAAGATGTTGAGCCTATAGTTAGAAATGCAGATATTGTTAGTTTTGACGTTTCTTCAATAAGACAAGCAGAAGCGCCTGGAAATAAAAATGCATCTCCAAATGGTTTTTATGGAGAACAAGCTTGTCAAATTGCAAGATATGCTGGTATTAGCGATAAGCTTACATCTATAGGGTTTTATGAATTTAATCCTGATATGGACTTTAATAATCAAACAGCTCATAGTCTTGCACAAATGATTTGGTATTTTATAGATGGGGTAAATAGTAGAAAAAATGACTTTCCTATTGGCAGTCGAAAAGATTATACCAAATATGTAGTTTCGATGTTAGAAGGAGGAAACGATTTGATTTTTTATAAAAGCGATAAAAGTGATCGTTGGTGGATGGATGTTCCATATCCAACACATGAAAAAATTAAAAATGAAAGACATTTGTTAGTTCCATGTTCCTACAAAGACTATCAAGTTGCCTGTAACAATGAGTTACCGGATATTTGGATTAGAACTTTTCAAAAATTAATTTGAGTAATCAATCAAGCAATTAACAAGTTTTTCACGAGTTCTCAACAAGAAATTAACAAAATAAAGTTAAAAAAGTTTTTGCATGTTATTTTTTTTTATTTATCTTAGCCGACTAATTGAGAAAAATTATATTTATAATTGTAAAAAAAATACCCTAATACTATGAAAAAAATATTACTTTCTGTGTCTTTTTTGTTCCTAGGAACTTTCTCTTTAATGGCTCAGCAAGACGCACAGTTTACACAAAATATGTTTAACAAATTAAGTGTAAACCCAGGTTCTGCTGGACATAATGGTGGTATATGCGGAACATTGTTTACTCGTCAGCAATGGACAGGTTTTGAGGGAAATCCTCAAACACACATGTTGAGTGCGGATGCACGTATAAGTAAACATGGTGTTGGTCTTACTGTTTTTCAAGATCAGTTAGGGATAGAAAAATCTTTAGTAGCTAAATTAGCTTATGCTTATCATTTAACTTTAGGTCCTGGTGAATTGGGTATTGGTATTGAAGCAGGTATGCTAAGTAAGTCTTTTAAGGATAATTTCATAGCTATTGATGATCCCACATTAGATCCATCAATTCCTAATTCAGGGACTTCTGCAGCTACTTTTGATTTTGGTGCAGGTCTTTATTATTCTATCGCTAACAAAATGTACGTAGGAATTTCTACGTTACATATTCCACAAACTTCGATAGAAGATGCAGCTGATCAAGGTGGAGTTGGAGCATTAAATTTTCAACAAGCAAGACATTATTACATAATGGCTGGTTATGACTGGGATATTAATAACGATAAAAAGTGGGTGTTAAAGCCCTCTATACTTGCTAAAACAGATGCTGCTTCTACACAGTTAGATGTAAACGTTTTAATGGAATACAATAAGATGCTATGGGGAGGCGTTACTTATAGAGTTGAAGATGCGATTGGATTATTATTAGGTGTTGACATAGGTGAGGCTATAAATGAGCCTAGTATATCTGGACTGAAGGTTGGAGTTGCTTATGATTTAACGACATCTGCGTTAGCTGATCATAGTAGTGGAAGTTTTGAAATTATGTTGAGATATTGTACAAGTATTTATAAACAACCAAAAAGAGAAGTTTATAGATCTGTAAGATTTTTATAATTAATTGTAACATTTATAAGAATAACCCGTTTAAGCCAACTCGTTTTAAATTTTAATAAGATAAGAATTAAGAATTAAGACGTGATAATAAGTTGACCTATAAAGTCAATAATAAAAAAGAAGGAGGTAACAATGAAAAAAATACTAATAATATTAGCATTAGTCATACTTTATTCATGTAATAAAGGTAATGGAGAGTTAATTGGTGTTCAAGGAAGGCAAGAATGGTATCAGCCAGATCCTTTTGGAATGCTTTTCATCCCTATGGGAAGTTACAATATGGGGCCATCAGATCAGGATGTGCCTTATGCATTGACTGCACAATCAAAAACAGTTTCCGTACAAGCTTTTTATATAGATCAAACAGAGATATCTAATAATGAATATCGTCAGTTTGTTTATCATGTTAGAGATTCTATCGCCAGAAAGATATTAGGTGAAGAAATAGATGAAGAATATTATTTGTTACTTATGAATGAGTGGGAAGAAGAATATGACGTTCCTATCATTAATTGGTATGCTAAGTTAAAATATAGTGACCCTAAACAGCCTGAAATTAGGGAAGCATTAGAACCTATGTACTATAACATGGGAGAAAGATACATGGGAAGAAGACAGTTTGATACTAGAAAGTTTAATTATACTTATTATTGGATAGATTATAGAAGAGCTGCAAAAAGATCTAGTAGAGATGCTTTAAACGGACCGGAAGGAGCTAGACATGCATTTTCTATGGATAGGTCTCAGTTTATTATGAGAGATGTTATAAATGTTTATCCTGATACTTTAGCATGGATTCATGATTTTACTTATTCATTTAATGAACCAATGACTCAAAATTATTTTTGGCATCCTGCATATGATGATTATCCGGTTGTTGGAGTTTCATGGAAACAAGCTACTGCATTTAGTATTTGGAGAACTCGTTTATTACACGCTTATTTAGCGGATATAGGAGGGACTGTAACAAATGATTTTCGTTTACCAACAGAATCTGAGTGGGAATACGCTGCTCGTGGAGGTTTAGACTTAAGCCCATATCCTTGGGGAGGTCCTTATATTAGAAATGCTAGAGGGTGTTTCCTAGGAAACTTTAAACCAATGAGAGGTAATTATATTGATGATGGTGGTTTTCATACGGTAAAAATAAACTCTTATAACCCAAATGATTATGGGTTGTATTGCATGGCAGGGAATGTTGCTGAATGGACAAGTAATGCTTTTGATGAGTCTGCTTATAATTTTGCACATGACTTAAACCCTGATTATATGTATGATGCTAAAGATGACGAACCTGAAGTATTGAAAAGAAAAGTAATCAGAGGTGGCTCTTGGAAAGATATAGGCTATTACCTTCAAACAGGAACAAGAACGTATGAGTATCAAGATACAGCTAAATCTTATATCGGTTTTAGGTGTGTGATGACCTATTTAGGAAGAGCAAAAGATGACAATTTGTAAAATTTTATAAACGTAAAACCTATCTAAATTATATATTAACTTTTAAAAATTAAAATTATGGGATTTATTGAATTTTTATTTGAAACCAAAAAAGGTAAAACCATCATGGGTATTCTCTATGGTGCAGGTGCGGCAGTTGTAATTGTTGGAGCACTATTTAAAATTATGCACTGGCCTGGTGCAGGTCCAATGCTTGTTATTGGATTAAGTACTGAAGCATTAATCTTCCTTGTATCAGCATTTGAACCGCAACACTTACCCTTAGATTGGACGTTAGCTTACCCAGAGTTAGCAGGAATGGATGATGAAGATGGTCATGGACATGGAAAAAATAAAGGTTCTGTAACAGAACAGCTAGATAATATGCTAGAAGAAGCTAAAATTGGACCTGAATTAATTGAAAGTTTAGGACAAGGATTAAGAAGTTTAAGCACAAATGCTAATAAATTATCAGAAATTTCGGATGCATCTGTTGCTACAAATGAATATGCAGACAGTTTAAAAAATGCATCTGTTAAAGTAACTGCTTTAGCAGGAACTTATGAAGAAGCTTCTCAAGCTTTAACAGGACTTTCAAGTGCTGCTGAGTCTGGAGCTTCTACAGGTGATAACTTAAAGAAAATGGCATCTACTTTAGAAGCATTAAATTCTTCTTATGAATCTCAATTACAAGGGTCTCAACAGCAAGCAGAAACAATGCAAGCTATGTATGCCGGTATTACTGCATTAATGACGAACTTGTCTGATTCTGTAGAAGATACTAAACGTTATAAAGACAATATTGCTGAGTTATCTACTAACTTATCAGCTCTTAATAACATTTATGGTAACATGCTTACTGCAATGAAATCGTAACTAATTATTTTTTTGTTTAACTTAATTTAAAATTATAAAATTATGAGTGGAGGAGATTTACCACCAAGGCAGAAAATGATTGGTATGATGTACCTAGTATTAACTGCTTTGTTAGCGATGAACGTTTCTAAAGATATTTTAGATGCCTTTATTGTAGTGAATGGAGGTATTGAAAATTCAACCGAATCATTTGCAGATAAAACTGGGATTTATTATACAGCATTTGCTAGTGCTGCTGCAGAAAGTGATATTGCTAAAAAGTATCAAGAAAAAGCAAATACAGTTAAAAAAATGTCAGATGATTTATATGGTCATATTGCTGAATTGAAAAGACAATTAATAAAACAAACTGATGGCTTACCTGATGGTGCGCCTGATAGTTTGTTTCATATAAGTAAAGTTCAAAGTAAAGATAATTACGATGTTCCTACTTTAGTAATGGGATTAGCAGATCCAGCTAAACCAAAAGATGGGGAATGGTCTGCTGTTGATTTAAAAAATAAAATTAATAAATATAGAGACGATATATTGGCTTTATTTAGTGAAAATAAAGAAGCTCAGGATATGATGAAGCAAACACTTGATGTTTTAGAGACGCCTGATCCACCAAAAGGGTCGGGAGATGATAAAAATTGGGAGTCTGCTAATTTTTATCATGTACCTTTAGCTGCTGTAATTACCATTTTATCAAAATTACAATCTGATGTTAGAAGTGCAGAAGCTGAGGCGGTAGCTAAGCTTTATGAAAATATTGATGCGGGTTCTGTATCATTTAGTAAAGTAGATGGTTTTGCTTTTGCAAAAAAGGCTTATGTGTTAGATGGAGATTCATTTTCAGCAGAAATTTTTACCGCTGCATACAATGATTTAGAGAATCCGGATATTTTTATAGGAAAATATGATAGTGCTTTAGTGGCTAATGGAGAAACTGATGAAACTAAAATTATGCAAGGTCCTAAAGGAGAATCTTGGGAAAGCACTTCTGGAGGAAAAGAAGGATGGTTCCAACTTAAAGATGTACAAGCAGGTAAAGGTTATTTAAAAATTAAAGAAGGGATTGGTGTGCATGATTGGAAAGGAATAATCAAGGTTAAAACGAAAAAAGGACCAAAAATTTATCCTTTTGACCATTCTTTTGAAGTAGGAAGGCCTTCTACAACAGTCGCTGCAGAAAAGATGAATGTATTTTATATTGGTGTTGACAATCCCGTTTCTGTATCCGCTCCAATGCCTAATTTTACAGCATCAGGTCCAGGATTGAGTAAAACATCTAAAGGTTATGTTATGCGTCCTCCAGCATCTGCAAAAACAGTCACTATTACTGTTACCGGAGAAGATGAAAGTGGAAAGAAAGTTAAACTTGGTAGTTCTGAGTTTAGAGTAAAAAGAATCCCTGATCCGGTTTCATCAATTGTCGGAAAGTCTGGTTCTTTTGCGATTAAAAAAGCAGCTATAAATGCAGCAAGTACTGTTCAAGCACAAATGGATAATTTTGATTTTGAGGTAAATGTTAATGTGTCTTCGTTTAAATTTTCTACTGTAAAATCAGGGATGATTACAGAGGAAAAGGTAAATGGATTTAGATTAAACGGAACTTGTAAAAATATGATAAGTGCTGCTACTAGAAATCAGAAGTTTTATATTGAAGATATTAAATGTAAAATGCCTGACGGTTCTACAAGAACATTAGCTCCAATTATTATAACTGTAATATAATTACATTAGACGAATAAAATCACAAAGAAGGAGGTATATCATGAAATTAATTAAAATTGGTACATTATTGTTGGTGGGAGTATTATTGACTGCTGGATTGAGCTTGTCTGCACAAGATTTAAAAGTGCTGGATAAGCCTTGGGTTAAAGAAAACACACCTACTAGACGGGTTATTCCTTATACTCATGTAAGAGAACAAGATGTAATGTGGCATAGAAGAATATGGAGAGAAATTGATTTAAGAGAGAAAATAAATCATCCTTTGTATTATCCTACCACAAAAATTGATGATAGAAAATCGTTATTTGATGTGATTAAAGATGCTGTTCTTGCAGGTGAATTATCATCTTATGACCCAAGTGATGATGAGTTTAAAATCAAACTAACTCCCTCTGAAGCTATGGCAAAAATGGGAGATACAATTTCAGTTCTTGTTGAAGATCCTGAAACATTTGAACTAGTTGAAACTAACACATATCAAGAAATTTCTAGTGTTGATGTTGTTAAGTACCATATAAAGGAAGACTGGTTTTTTGATAGAGAACGTTCTATTATGGACGTTAGAATAATGGGAATAGCACCATTAGTGAGTGTGTTAGATGAAAATGGTCAGTTTAAAGGATTAAAAAGTCTTTTTTGGATATATTTCCCTGAAGCTCGTTATGTGTTTGCTAATTATGATGTGTTTAATAGACAGAACGATGCAGAACGTAGAACTTTTGAAGATATCTTTTGGAAAAGAATGTTTAACAGCTACATTATTAAAAGATCTAATGTGTATGATAGAATGTTAATTGACTACAAAATGGGAATTGATAGACTGTTAGAAGCGGAACAAGTAAAAGAAGAGATATTTAATATGGAACATGATGTATGGCATTTTTAAATGTGTTTAAACCATATAAAAAAAACTGCTTAAATTTAAGCAGCTTTTTTTATATCAAATTTTTTCTTGAGAGAAGAAGATTTTTTTTACTATAAAATTAATAACCAAGTTGTTTTCTTATTTTCGTAAGAATAGGAGTAGCAACATTTCTTGCTTTATTTGCCCCTAATTTTAAAGCATCTTCTAGTTCAGTAGTGTTCTTTATGTAATGATTAAAAGTGCTCCTTTCTTTTTCAAACCTACTGCATATTAACTCGAACAAAGCTTGTTTAGCATGTCCGTAACCATAATTACCACTTTCATAGTTTTTTCTCATTTCATTTACTTGATCTTCATTTCCAATAAAACTATACAGTTTAAAAACTACACAAGTAGCAGTATCTTTTGGTTCTTCTAAAGGAGTACTATCAGTTTGTATAGACATAATTTGCTTTCTTAAAGGTTTATCATCTAAAAAGATATTAATTAAATTTCCTTTAGATTTGCTCATTTTTTCACCATCTGTTCCTGGAATTAACATAGTATCTTTTTGAATAATGGGCTCTGGTAAAATCAATGTTTCTCCCATTACATGGTTAAATCTGTTAGCAACATCACGTGTAATTTCTAAGTGTTGTAATTGATCTTTTCCTACGGGAACAAAGTTAGCTTCATAAAGTAAAATGTCGGCAGCCATTAGCATAGGATAGGTAAATAATCCTGCATTAACATCTTCTAAGCGACCAGCTTTATCTTTAAAAGAATGAGCCAATGTTAATCTTTGGAAAGGAAAAAAACAACTTAAATACCAAGACAATTCAGTAACCTCTGGCACATCTGATTGACGATAAAACACCGTAGTTTCCGGATTTAATCCACATGCTAACCAAGCAGCAGCGGTTCTGTAAGTGTTATTTCTTAATGTTTCTTTGTTTTTTATTTGGGTTAACGAATGTAAATCCGCAATAAATAAAAAAGCTTCGTTTTTAGGGTCATTAGCCATTTCTATTGCAGGAAGTATCGCTCCCAATAAATTTCCTAAGTGTGGAGTTCCTGTGCTTTGTACTCCTGTTAATATTCTTGCCATGCAGCAAAAATAATTTTTTTGAATTTAATCTACACTTAAATAGATTAATAAATCATAACAATATCTTTAATACTTTTGTACACTTATGCGAAAAGTAAAAGAAATACTAGGAGGAATATGGAAACTACACGTAATTGTGTGCTTTATTGTATTTTTATTGCTCTTCTATCCGTTTTATAGTAACTACCTTAGAAAAGGAAAAGAACGAAAGTTTAAAAAAGCGTTTAGGTTATTATATTTTCACACCAAAATATTATTAATTCTGTCCGGAATAAGAGTTAAACTTTATAACGGACATAACATAGATAAAAATCAAACTTATGTTATAGCACCTAATCATACGTCTTTTTTAGACATTGTAATTCTTTATCAAACATTTAAAAACTATTTTGTTTTTATGGGGAAAGAAGAATTGGCTAAAGTTCCAATCTTCAACATATTCTTTAAAAATATGAATATTACGGTAAATAGAAAAAGTAGAATTTCCGGTAAAAGAGCAATGGATAGATGTGAAGAGGAGCTTAAAAAAGGAAACAGTGTGGTAGTTTTTCCTGAAGGAACAATTCCTAAAAATACGCCTCAATTAGGTAATTTTAAAAGTGGAGCTTTTAAGTTAGCTGTTGAAAATCAAATACCAATTATTCCTATTACTTTTTTAGATAATTACAAAAGGTTAGAGATGAAAGGGCTTTTTTCAGGGAAAGCTGGACCAGGAATAGCTAGAGCAATTATACACGAGCCAATTCCTACAATCGGATTAACTGAAAAAGATTTAATACCTTTACAAGATAAAGTTTATGCAATAATTAATAAAGAGTTAGAAAAACATGGCCGTAGATAAGTTAACTGTAAAAAAAATAGCCACTTTAGCTAAATTGGAGTTTAATGAGGAACAAGCAGTTTCTATTCAACAAGACTTGAGTAGAATGTTAGATTTTGTGAACAAATTGAATGAGGTTGATACAGAAGATGTAGAGCCATTGGTGTATATGCTGAACGAACGTCCTACATTAAGGAAAGACGAGCCATTGCAAGAAATATCGCAACAGGAAGCTTTAAAGAACGCTCCTGATAAAGATACCGACTTCTTTAAAGTGCCTAAAGTTATTAAACGATAAACATTGTTTGAATTTATTCTGCCAATTATATTTTTTTTAACCTTTTGCTATATCATTTATAAGCATTCATTTTTTCATTTTTCATTTCTAAAAAAAAAGTTGTTGCCTTTAGTTTTTACTGTTAAAGTAGTTGTGGCTTTATTTTTTTTTCTGTTATATACTTTTTATTATCAAGACAGGTCAACTGCTGATATTTTTAAGTTTTTTGATGATAGTGTAGTTTTATTTCAACTTTTCCATGAAAGCCCTGCGGATTTTTTTAGATTGATATTTGGGGGTGAAACTTCCCTTATTCAAGAAGTTTATATCAATAAATTAAATTTTTGGGTAAATTCCAATCCAAACGAGCTTTATAATGATAGTAGGTTAATGATTAAACTGAATGCACTTTTGCATTTTGTGTCATTTGGTTATTATGGCGTTCACTTAGTAGTGTTTACTTTTTTATCGTTTGTAGGATTTACTTTTTTATACAAAGCTTTTGAACGATTTTTTGAGCATAAAAAGTTATTGCTTTTAGTGGTGTTTTTTGTTCCATCAGTATTGTTTTGGTCAACAGGAGTAAGTAAGGAAAGCATTTTGTTTTTCGGATTAGGCTTGTTTCTATATGCTTATTTTAAGCTCATTCATGTTTTTCAATCGGTAAAATATATTTTTCTTTTACTGTTGTCAATACTAATCATGATAAGTATCAAGCCGTATATATTTTTACTTATCATTCCTGCATTACTCATTTATTTTATTATTGAAAAATACCAATGGAAACGTGTTTTGTTAAGTTATGTTTTAGGTTATTTTTTCATTGTTTTAATTGGGATTTCTGTTGGAGAATTATTCCCAAAATACAAGCTTATCAATCAAATTGCCACTAAACAAAACAACTTTATCAATATGGCTCAAGGTGGAGTATATATGTATGATGATAAAGGGGAAATTCGAGTTCCATATGAAAATAAAGCATCAATTTTTTTTATTAATGATACACTTTGTAAACTTCCAAAAAATACGCTAATAGAATTTAGAGAGAAAGGTAGTAATAACTTTGTACCTATTATTCATAATAATGATACAACGGTTTTTAAAGTAACATTTAACCAGCCCGCATCTGGAAGTTTGATTCATACCAATAAACTAGATGGAGATATTGTTTCATTTGCTTTGCACGTACCAAAAGCTTTGTATTATGCCATGTTTAAACCTTTTTTGTTTTCGTCAAGAAACCCTCTACTTTTAATAAGCGGAATTGAAAACTTTTTTATTTTATTAATGCTAATAGTGGCTATTTTGTTTTGTAAAAAGCAGTTTAATTCCAATTTAGTGGTTTTTGGGTTTACATCTGCCTTATTAATTTTGGTGTTTGTAGGCATAACAACTCCGGTTATGGGAGCTATTGTAAGATACAAAATTCCAGCTTTAGTGTTATTAATGATTAGCGTTTTAGCTTTGGTGGATTTGAAACGAATAGAGGTTTTATTTAAGAATAATAAATAAAGTTGTGTAAAAGAAAAAAGCACTTGCTTTAAATTGATAAAAGCAAGTGTTTTTATGGGTAAAAAATCCGGCTATTTACTTTTATTGAAATTAAAATATTTTTTCACGCTTATTGAAATACTTAATCCTGGACCATATATTTCGTAAGATCTGAATCTAGACATATTATCTAAGTATATTTTATCTAAAATATTGTTTGCCGCTAAAGAAAATTCAAAGTCATTAAGAACGGCTCCTAGCCCTGCATTTAGCAATGTATATGAGGGTGTTTTTTGTTCAGTGTCAGCTACTTTGAACTGCTTTAAGGCAGTCATGGTGCCAATTCTAAAATACACTTTTTCAAACTTTTTTAGTTGGTCAAAACTAAATGTTAAAGTGTTGTAAATTTTATTAGTTGGCATCATTGGTAAATAAGAATTATCATTAGTTCTTATCGCTGTTAAAGTAGAAGTTCTAACTTCATAATCGAACCATTTAGCATTTGGATGAATATTTAATGTAGCTTCGCCTCCTTTAATTACAGCGTTATCTTGTAAAAACTGATAAACGGGAACAAATGGAGCTCTTGTAATTCCGCTTGCAACATAAATGTCTGTTGGTGCTAAATAAATAAAGTTATTAATGTTATTTTGATATGCAGCAGCAGTTAATGAAAAATGCTTGCTCTTAAAAGTCAGGTTAATATCAACTTCAGTATTAAATTCTTTTTTAAAATTAGGATTTCCTTTTTCGTATGTTAATGATTCTAGTTTTACTCCATTTGCCATTAGTTCGTTGAGGTTTGGAGAACGGTAGCCAGAGGAATAACTTGCTCTTAAAATTAAGTGTTTTTTGAGCTTGTACGCTACGCTAAAAGAGCCACTTATATTATCGTAGCTACGAGAAATACCAGGCATATTTACAATAGAATCAATGCGAGTTACTGTATTTAACGAACGAGCATCATAACGACCTCCAACATTAAAACTAAAGTTTTTGAATTGATATTTTGTTAAGACAAAAAAACCAACATCAGCGATGGTTGCGTCTGGAATTAGTTGTGTACTTGCAGCTGATGAATTTGAATTATTTTTATACATACCTTGGGAGCCAATTATAGTAGAGAAATTTTTAAATGTTGGTAAATACCATTTTAAATTATAAGTGCTTGATTGTAAAGTTATATCTACATAATTGTAGCCTTTTTTCTTTCCACTTAATTCTTCATGTTCTGAACGATGGTTGTTTTGATAGCCTAAAATTAATTGGAGTTTAGATTTTCCGACTAAAATAGTTGTATTAGAATTTATTCTATTATCCATTACAAAATGAAAAGGAGCTTCAGTTTCTACCGGAAATTTTTCCTTTTCTAAACTGTCTGTGTTTACAATACTTCCATCAGGTTTTTTTACAATGTCTTTACCGTCTAAAATTCCATAATAAGCAGTATTAAACAAATACGAAAGCTTGGTAGCTCCCCACTTCCTATTAATTCCTATGTATCCTTTACCTCCATATTCTGTTAAACGGGTATTTGGAACACGAAAATCATATCCGTTATAAAAATAATCGGAGAATACTTTTCCTAACACATTAATTCCCCAATTATATTTTTCTTTTGCTCCCTTTATGTTAAAATTGGTCACCCCACCAAAGTTGTTGGAGAAAAAAGTTGTTTTTAAATCTCCTTCTGTTTTTCCAATATTTGCTGCATGCTCATCAATAAAATGAACAATTCCTCCCATGGCTTCAGGTCCATAAATTAAACTTGAAGGGCCTTTAATAATTTCAATTCTATCTACACCTAATTCATTTACCCCTATTCCATGTTCATCATCCCATTGTTGTGTTTCAAAACGAACTCCATCAATAATAGTTAAAATCCTATTACTTGATAGTCCTCTTATGATTGGGCGAGTAACTAAAGGACCTGTAGTTACAGCATCAACTCCTGGAATTTTGTTAATAATATCCATTACTGTAAATGCACCATATTTCTGCATATCATTTTTTTTAATTACATCAACTATTTGTGTGTTCTCATCTTGAGCATTGGTAAAGGCACTAGAAATAACTACTTCATTAATGTTTATTGTTGATTTTTGTAATTCAATAAGTAGTGTTGTTGTATCTTCTTCAGTTAAATTAACTTTTATAATTTTAGTATGATAACCTATATAAGAAAATTGAATGTTATAGACTCCTTTTCCTAAGCTGCTTATAATAAAATCACCATTATTATTACTTGATGTACCTTTATTCAATTCATTAATATAAATAGTTGCTCCATTAAGAGGAACATTATTTGTGTCAACTATTTTACCTTGTAGTTGACATGGTTGTGCGATAGACACTATTATACTGATTATGCCTATAATAAGTAAAAATATTTTTTTCATTTTTATTCTGTTTAATTCGTTTGTAAATTAATTATATAAGACACTTCTTCTCTTTTAATAAAAAAGAAGTATCATTAAATAAATAGTAAAAAAATCAGAAGATTAAACAGATTTTGGTGGAGGAGAGGGTTGTTTTATAAGTGGTGAATCATATAAATTTGTGAAGTAGTGGTATGATTTTTTATTCATACGATAATAGGTTAGCGACTTGTTTTCGGTTTGATTTGAAATATAAATTAAATTAAACAGTTTTAATACTTTATTTATTGGGCTGTTTAATGAATTAGATTCTTGTTGCATCTTTTTTTTAATCATTTTGTCCAATTGAGCAAAAAGTATAGACTCTTCCTTGTCATTTACACAATATAGGCGTACAGAATCATTTAAACTTTTCATATGAACAATATCAAACATTTCTTTGTTTTTTCTAAATTCAATATCAGGTCTTACCCAATCTAATTTAATATACTCTACTTTGGATAGATTAAATATATGTAATTCTTCTTCCGGAATTCCTGCTTTTATTTGATGCTTTATGGATTTTCGAATGTGTGCTTGTTCAATTTTAAAGACAATAAAAATCCCTGTCATATTAAATATGAGTAAACTTAATAATAATATAGACAGGGACTTTTTTAGCATAATAATTTAATTCCAACCTCCTCCTAAAGCCTTGTATATGTTGATTTTTCCGTTAAGTTGCTTCATTTTTATTTCAATGAGCTCTATTTTTGCTTCTAGTGCTTCTCGTTGTGTAAGTAAAACTTCGGCATAATCTGCTCTTGCCGAATTGAACAAATTGTTTGCAATAGTAACAGATTGTATTAGTATTTCTACTTCTTTAGATTTAGTTTTATAACTATTTGAATAGTTATCAATTTTAGATAATTGATTAAGTACCTCTACATAGGCATTTAATATACTTTGCTCATAGTTATATACTGCTTGAATTTGCTGTGCATTTGCAGTGTTATAAGCTGCTTTAATAGCATTTCTGTTAATTAAAGGAGCTATTAAATCTCCAGTTAAATTATATAACATAGATTCAGGGTTTAATAAAAATGTAGGTTTAAAAGATTGAAATCCTGTCGCAGCTGTAATTCTAAAGGAAGGATAAAAATTTGCTTTAGCTGCTTTTACATCTAATTTTGAAGCTAAGAGATTTAATTCCGCCTGACGAATATCCGGGCGATTTTCTAATAACTGAGAAGGAATTCCTGAAAAAACAGAATCGACTGCTATGCTATTAAAACTTGTTGAATTTCTAGGAATGTTTCTTGAAAATTTTCCGGTTAAAAAAACAAGCTTATTTTCAGTTTCAATAATTTTTTGCTTAATCTCATATTGAAGATTTTGAGTGTTGAGTAGCTGAGCTTCAAATCTGTTTACCGCTAATTGTGTTACTTTAGCAGCATTTTTTTGTTGCTTTACAACATTAAATGCATTTGATTGAATTTCTATGTTTTTTTCAATTATACCAATTAAGTTATCTAAAGCCATTAATTCGTAATAGGAATTGGCTATTTCTGCAATTAGGTTAGTTACCATAAAGTTTTTCCCTTCTATGCTTGCTAAATATTTGGTTACAGCAGATTTTTTTGCATTACGAAGTTTTTTCCATACATCTAATTCCCATGAAGCAGAAATACCAAACATATAATCTGTTAAAGGTTCAGGAAAAGCAGTATTATGCTTGATGTCTAAATTTTCATCAACAGCTCCGTGCCTGGTATATCTACCTTCCTTCTCAAGTCCTGCTCCACCATTTAAATTAATAAATGGTAAATACTCTCCTTTCCTTGTTTTTGCTTCATTTTTAGCAATTTCAATTTCTTGAAGTGTAATGTTTAATTCTTGATTATTTTTAAGAGCTGTATCAATAAGTGCTATTAAATGTTGATCATTAAAATAATCTTTCCATTTTATTGTTGCACTATTTATTGAGTCTGTTGAGTTGGAGTAGCTTTCAGGTACTGATTTATTTTCTTCTCTAATTGGTTGCTTGGTTAAACTACAATTACTTAGAAAAAATATTACCACAAAAGTTGACAGTACTCTATACCATAAATTTATTTTATTGTTTTCCATTTCTTTTTCTTTTAACGGCTTTTACAACTAAGCCTAATTTTTGTAACTTCTTAATCAAAGAGGTTTTTGAATTACTATTTACAAAATCCTCAGATAATGGATTAAGATCTTCACCTTTTATTAGGGATTTGCCTTCAGCTAGTTTTGCAAAAATATAGTACAATCCTGGAATGATGATAACTCCAAATATGGTTCCTATAAGCATACCACCTAATGCCGAACCTCCAATTGTATGATTTCCAATAGCCCCAGCACCTGTAGCTATCACCAAAGGAATAAGACCTGCAATAAATGCAAAGGAAGTCATCAAAATAGGCCTGAAACGAACTTTAGCACCCTCGATGGCTGCAGCTAATATGGTAGCTCCTTGCTGCTGTTTTAGCACAGCAAATTCTACAATTAATACGGCATTTTTACCTAATAGACCTACCAACATAATCAGACCTATTTGGGCATACACATCATTGGCAAGTCCCATTAATTTTAACATTAAAAATGAGCCAAATACACCAACGGGTAAAGAAAAAATAACTGCTAAAGGAAGAATAAAGCTTTCATATTGTGCAGCAAGCACCAAGTAAACAAAAATAAGTACTACAATAAATATGAATATTGCTTCATTGCCTCTTTGTGCTTCATCGTAAGAAAGTCCCTCCCAGGCGATATCGTATCCTCTAGGTAATGATTCTGCAGCTACTTCCTGTATAGCTTTGATAGCATCACCTGTGGTAAAGCCTTTAGCAGGCAACCCCCTAATAGCTGCTGAATTGTATAAATTGTATCGGGTAATTTCATTGGGTCCTTGCGTCTTTTTAAAAGACATAAAAGAAGAATAAGGTACCATTTCGCCTTCTTCATTTTTTACAAAAAGATTTTCAAGATCAGACGGATATCTTCTGTATTCAGGGCCTGATTGTACATAAACTTTAAAAAATCGACCAAAGCGAATAAACCCTTGCTCGTAAGTACTCCCAATAAGTATATTGAGATTTTCCATTGCTTTACCAATAGAAACTCCCTTCTGCATTGCTTTTTTGTTATCTATTTGCAACTCATATTGTGGATAATTAGCAGCATAAAAGGTAAATAAGCCCGTAAGTTCTTTCCTTTCCTTAAGCTTATCCATAAAAGCTTGATTTATTCTATCAAATTCTTGATAATCATCGGATGCAACTTTTTCTAACAAACGCATAGAAAATCCTCCAGATGAACCAAACCCCGGTACTGCAGGTGGTTCAAAAAGTTCTACAATAGCACCAAGACCTTCAGATTCTTCCTCTATTTCTTCCATGATTTCATGTACAGAATGTTCACGATCTGACCATGGCTTTAAGTTGATAAGGCATGTACCTGCATTTGATCCTCTTCCTTCTGTCATAATCTCATATCCCGCAAGAGAGGTAACTGATTCTATTCCTTCAATTTCCTCACATATTTCCATTAATTGGTGAGCAACATCGTTAGTTCTTTCAAGTGTGCTACCTGGTGGAGTTTGTATAATGGCATAAATGGTTCCCTGGTCTTCATTGGGCACAAAGCCGGCAGGAAGGATTTTGTTTACACCAAAAATTCCGACACAGAAAATCAATAAAATTCCAAACGTAAGCAGTCTTCTATTTACAATTCGTTCTAATACGTTTACATACCTACCTGTAAGTTTTTCAAATCCACGATTAAACCAGTCTAAAAACCATTGAATGGGTGATTTTCTTTTAGGTTTGCTATGATTGTTTTTAAGCAAAATAGCACATAAAACAGGTGTTAGTGTAAGGGCTACGACAGCAGAGATAATAATTGAACTTGCCATGGTAATAGAGAACTGCCGATAAAAAACACCCACCGGCCCGGACATAAATGCAATGGGAATAAAAACAGCTACCATTACACCACTTATGGCTATAATTGCTCCGCTAATTTCGCCTAGTACTTTTTTTACAGCGTTATGTGGACTAATATGTTTTTCCTCTTCCATTTTAGCATGAACTGCCTCTACCACTACAATGGCATCGTCTACTACAATACCAATAGCAAGTACTAGTGCAAATAAGGTAATTAAGTTGATAGAAAATCCAAATGCCTGTAAAACGAAAAATGTTCCGATTAAAGAAACGGGAACAGCTAAAATAGGTATTAATGTGGAACGCCAATCACCTAAAAATAAGAAAACCACAAGTGCCACCAATATAAAAGCATCACGTAAGGTATGTAATACTTGCTCTATAGAAGCATCTAGAAATTGAGATACATCATAGCTCAATTGATAATCCATTCCAGGAGGAAAATCTTCTTTTAACTCTTTAAGTTTTTCTTTTACATTATCAATAACCTCACTTGCATTACTGCCCACATTTTGTTTTAGTACAAGGGAAGTAGCTGGTTTGCCATCAAGGCTGGTATAGATGTCAAAGAATTCTGTTCCTAATTCAACTTGAGCTATATCTTTTAAATGAATAAACTCACCCTCCTCATTGGCACGTATGATTATGTTTTCATATTGTGCGGGTTCGTTATACCTTCCTTGATATGTTAATACATATTCCAAAGATTGGGCACTTTTACCTGAACTTTGACCTAACCTTCCGGGGCGTGCAATAATACTTTGTTCTTGCATAGCTTCCATAACTTCCTCTGCTGAAATATTATAGGCTCTCATTCTGTCTGGTTTTAACCATATTCTCATAGCATATATTCTAGATCCAAGTATTTGTGCACGTGCAATACCATTTATACGTTGTATTTCAGGTATAATCTTGGTATAAGCGTAGTTGTATAAAAATTTTTCGTCCGCATTTTTATTATCGCTAAACAAATTCACATACATTAACATACTTGGTTGAATCGGAGTGATAATAACTCCCTCTCGTTGCACTAAAGCAGGTAGTAGTGGCATTACTTGATCTACCCTTGTTTTTACTCTTATTACTGCTTGATTGGGATCGGTACCTGGCTCAAAAATGATTCTTATAGTACCTTCTCCAGCACTGGTAGCATCTGAAGCAATGTACCGCATACCTTGGACACCATTAATGGCAGTTTCTAAGGGAATAAGGGTAGATTTAGTTAAAACATCCGCACTAGATCCAGGATAGGCAATGAATATATTTACTGTTGTTGGTGCAATTTGCGGAAATTGTGATATGGGTAATTGTTTAATCGCTAAAGCCCCCATTAAAATAATTACAATAGATATGACGATAGCAAATACCGGTCTTTTTAAAAATTTACTAAACATAATTTTTCTTTTTAAAGATTTATACTATTCGACATATAAGTCTAAATGACTGAATACAGAGTCGGAATTAACTACTTTAGCAGCTATTTTTTCTCCATTTTTCACTTTTCTTAAGCCCTCTAAAAGAATTTTATCTTGAGGTTTTAATCCTTTTTTAACCACAAATAAGTGATTTAATTCAGCTTCAATCTCAATTTCTCTGGTTTGTATTTTACCGTTATTGTCCACAACAAAAACATTTTTTTTGTCCAAAATTTCGAATGTTGCCTTTTGAGGGATGAGTAGTGCATTTTGAAGATTGGTTGGAATAATGATATTACCCGTTTGCCCGTGTCTCAAAATTTTATTTGGGTTAGAAAATGTTGCCCTAAATGCAATGTTACCAGTTTCATTATTGAATTTGGCTTCAATAGTTTCTATAACTCCGTTTTCATCATAAATACGTCCATTAGCCAATTGAAGGGTAACTTTAGGTAACTTGTCTAGTGATGAATTGTAAGTATAGTTGAGGTATTCTGCTTCTGGAACATTGAAATATACCCACATTTTACTGTTATCAGACAAAGTTGTAAGTAACTCACCTTCTTCCAATAAACTTCCTAAACGTACATCTTCAAAACGGCCAATAATTCCATCAAAAGGAGCACGGATTTCAGTAAAACTAAATTCTGCTTCAGCAAGAGCTAAGTCAGCCTTGGCTTTGTCATAATGAGCTTTTACTAAGGCTAATTCATTAGGGGAAACAATGTTACTGTCTGCAAGCATTTTGGTGTTTTGATATTCAATTTTAGTGTACTCTAGCTCTGCTTCTGCCTTCTTTACTTCCGCCTCATATACTATGGATTGTAATTTAAATAACAACTGACCCTTCTTAACGCTTTGTCCTTCATCTACATATATTTGTTGGAGATAGCCCTCGTCTAATGAACGTAGTTCTATGTGTTGGATAGAGTGAATTTGTCCAACATATTCTTTATTGATAATTGTGTCTTTTTTTATTGGATTAGTTACAATAAATGTAGCTTCTTCGTACTTTTTATGCTCATCACGCTTACAGCTTAGGGATATTAATAAACTTATTAGACCGATGAGAATTAATAATCTCTTCATAATTAATTTTGAATTAAAAAATAATGGTTGATAGAAAAATAGTAAATGATTTAAACCTTAAAATCTTTTAAAGGATTAAATATAAATATTTATTAACCAACTAGTTAGTTAGGTTGTTTAAGAAAAGATTAAATAAGAAAACTCTTCCAGGAATGGTAGAGAATTAATAACGAAACCGTAGTTCGGTTTTCTAAAGATTGTTTTAGTTGAAATAAAGTTTGTTCTTTAAATGCAGAAAAAAATTGATTTTTACAAGAGCACTTTTCAATTAAATGATCTACATCTTCATCAAAATTATCTTCGGTTTCATTTTCAGTAGGAGCCTCTGACTCACTTGACTTTTTAAATGGTAAATGGTAGGGGTTATAGTAGGAAACAGTGGCATTTTCGGTTAGATGAATAATAAAAACGTCATTACTTTCCTGTTTGCTATTGCTTGTATTGGCTGAATAAAGACTCCAAACATAGAATAAAGACAAAAAAACTACTAAACTATAACTAAGAATAGATTTATAATTTATGCAGTTTTGATTTTTTTTCATTTTGTTAGTTAGTAACATTCTAAATTTAGAATAGATAGCAAATGTACAAACATAAATTTGACCGTATAAAAAAATAACACTTTTTTATAACTTAGTCTAATAACATTTTTTTAATATTTCAATTTTTTGATTTAACCAAGTAGAGTCTGCAATTTGTTTAATGTTCTCTAATTCATTTTCTATGTAATTCAAATCATTTAAGTAGCCAAGCTTAAACCGTATTAAAAGATTAAATATTTTTATAAAACCTGAATAGGTTGAATTTTGAAAGTCAGAAATTTTCTTGTCTCGTTTTAGATATATTTTAAAAGAATTAATAAGACTTAAGGCTGCTTCATAATCTTCTAATTCAAAATAAGTTTTAAGGATTAAAACTCTAGAGTCTAAACTATAAAAAACATCTGTAAATTCAACTGATAATAACGTTTTTAGTCCGATGCTATAATTTTTTTTATAAAATTCAATACGGGCTTGATTATAAGCAATGGCGTTTGCTCTTTCTTTTTCAGGTAAAAAACTTTTAAATTCATGAATAAAGTTGGTAGCCCAATCATATTTCTCAACACGTAAAGCAACAGTAATTATATTTTTAAAATCAAACTGAGTAATTTGATTGTCTTTAATAATTACTTTATTTGATATCATTTCGGTATAATTTTCAAATAACAGCATTAAATAGTTATTCTTCCCAGAGTTTATTTTTTTAATACAATAGTTTTGTAGGTATCCATAAAGGTCATATTGTTCTTCATTATTGAAGTATTTAATGTTTTTATTAATAGCGGCTCTTAACAGATGGTAAGTTTTTTCGTTTTCTGGAAATCGAAGTGTTTTTAACACCAATAAGTAAACTTTAATAACAGGATTATTTTTAATGGAATCTGCTTCAATTATTGGTAAAAGTTTTTCTAAAAATTCAATGTTATAGTTGGTTCTCAAAATATTCATTCTATTAATTATTTCAGAAGAATACTTTAGTTTTTTTGTCAGATAATATAAATCTAAATGGTCAGAAAGATGCTGAAGTTCAGAGTCTGTGTTTCTAGCACTATTTTTGTGTGAAACGAGGTAAGAAAGTTCATTTATCTCGTGAGTATGTTTGTAATACGTATCGTTTCTTACACTTGAAATATTGTTTAATTGATATTGAGTTTTTTGAAGTTCTTCATGAAAATATTTAAAAAGATTTCTTTCTTGATATGCAGATAATAAGTGTTGGGAGTTATGATTTAAAGTAGAATTGAAATGCTTAAAAACAATGAATTTTTCAGCAAGTTTTGTTAGGTCGGTCATTATATACCGTAGTTTTTTTATGTTTCTTTTGCCAGTAATTTTTTCAGATAAGGCTTCATGGGTAATTAGTTTGTTGTCGAAATGAGGGTAATATTTTTTTAATAATTGGTATAATTTTATAACTTCAGTATTTTTATTAAATAAAGCAGAATTAAGAAATAGAGTAAAATCTTTTATCTCTTTTTTAGTAAAAGATTTTATTATTATTATTAGTTTAGAATTTATCATTTTTTTACGATAAAAATTTTGTCTAAAATATTAAAAATAAATTAAATATATTTATTATATTTAATAAAATATCCGATAAATTAAGATATTTGTATTTTACCCATTGATTTACTTATGGGATATTTGTACCATCAAAAAGTATAAACTAAAACCAGATGTTATGAAAAAATTGATTTTATTAATACTAATAATGACATTATGTATGTCTTATACGAAAGCAACACACGCTTATGGCGGTGACTTGACTTATGAATGGGTTGCTGGAAACTCATATAAATTTAAATTATCTTTTTATGCAGATTGCATTAGTCCAATCCTTCCAAAAGTCCCTATAAAATCTAGTTCATTAAGTTGTGTTGTTAATCAGCAGTGGGATACTTTGTTTTTAGTGAGTTATGAAGACGTAAGTCAGGTGTGTGATACCAACCTTTTACAATGTAATGGAGGCTCTCTTCCAGGGTTGAGAAAAATGGTTTATGAGTCAGCTACTAATAATAATGTTACATTAAGCTCATGTTCAGATTGGGTAGTGAGTTATAGCCATTGCTGCAGAATATCCTCTATTACTAATTTTGTAAATTCTTCATCTTATAATTTTTATGTAGAGACTACATTAGATAATACTGTTTTTCAAAATAATAAGTCTCCTTATTTCGCAGATAACCCAAGATGGATGATTCCTGTAAATCAAACCAGTTTTATCAATGCAGGAGCCTATGATGCAGATGGAGACTCTCTTTACTTTTCATTACTTACTCCACAACATGATAATGGAGTGCCTATGGCTTATAATATAGGATATTCTAATACACAACCTTTTGGAGGAACAGTTACCTCTATAAATAATCAAACGGGTATTATTACTACTACGCCATCTAATCTCGGAAGATATTTAATCACAGCTAAAGTAGATGAGTTTAGAAACGGGCAACTAATTAGTTCAGTTAAGCGTGATTTTATGGTTAATGTTTATAATAGTAGTAATACATTGCCAGAAATTACCAATACATCGTTGGATTTTAATGTGTGTACTGTTGATACCCTGAATGTTGATTTATATTCTGCAGATGCTGTAGATAGTGTTTTTACAGAGATTCTTTATCCATTTAATCCGGGAAGTGCTCCATACTTTTCTAATGCAACATTTCCTCCGTTTAATAGGAATACAGGTTTCTTAAATGATACAAGCAGTTTGGTATGGCAACCTTTAGGATTAAACCCTAATAGAGATTATTATATTTATGTTAATGTACAAGATGATAATTGCGATATTAATAATGTACAATCTTATGCTGTAAAAGTAACTACTTCTTATTGTGTTTGGCCAGGAGATGCAAATTCTGATTTAATAGCTGATGTTTTTGATATACTTCCAATTGGTGTTTATAATACTTTTACGGGAACTACTAGGCCAAATGCTAGTTTGAATTGGACAGGGCAATGGTCTCAAAACTGGGGGACATTACAAGCTTCTGGAGATGATATTAAACATGTTGATTGTAATGGGGATGGTGTTATAGGTGTAAATGATGCGCCAGCTATTTTGTTAAATTATAATTTAACTCACTTAAAAAAAGGAGGAAGCATCCAGGGAGGAGTTAATTCCCCTAGTTTATATGTTGATATTACACCAGATACTATAGGAACAAGTTCAGCTTTGTCTATACCTATTATGTTAGGAACTTCTTTAACACCTGCTGATAGTGTTTATGGAGTGGTATTAAGATTATCTTACGATCCTACAAAAATTGATTCTGCTGCTGGTATTACAGTTGACTATAGCAATTCGTGGCTAGGAACTCAAGGAACAGATATGATTACAATTGACACCAATTTTTATAATAATGGTCAAATTGATATAGGTATAGTTAGAACAGACGGACAAATGATGTCAGGGTTTGGCGAAATAGTAACGCTAAATGCGATTACTGTAGATAATCTTTCTGGAAAAACATCAACATTTGGTAGTTTAATAGTTGATTTTATAGATGCTAAAATTATTGATAATAATGAAGCAGATAGACAATTTAGCCAGCAACTGGACTCAGTTGTGATAGAAGATATTGCTTTAGGAATTAATACGAGTGAATTAAATCAAGAAGTTCTTATTGTGCCAAATCCAAATAATGGTAGTTTTAAAATACATACAACTAATGAAATTGAATCTTTAGAAATCTATGATATTTCAGGCAAAGCAGTTCAATTTGATAATATTGTTGAGAAAAACGTTACCATAGTTAATTTACAAAAATTCAATAGAGGAATATATTTTATTAAGATAATTGATAAAAAAGGACTCTTAAAGACAAAAAAAATAATTATAAATTAATTCACCCATATAAAAGAAAAAGGACAAAGGAGCTTTTGAATTTTCAAAAGCTCCTTTTTTATATAGATTTTAACAATTTTAATAAGAACGTTAGTAATTAAACTTAACTCCTAGCATACAAACATCATCAATTTGCTCTTGATCCTTTTTCCAATTTTTAAAAAGTTGGTGAATTTTATTTTTTTGTTTGTTCATAGGAGTAGATTGAATTTCCGTTAGCCAACTTTTAAAACCTTTCCACTTTAGTTTTTTGCCTTTTTCTCCTCCAAATTGATCCGGTAATCCATCAGAACATAAATAAACAGACTCTCCATTTGTTAGCCTAAAGGCATGATTTTTAAAAACATGTTTAGTTTCATATAATGAATACCCTATGGATGCTTTAGTGCCTTTAATTTCTTGTAATTCATTATTAATTATTCTAAAAAGAGAATGATTGGCACCTGAGAAATTTAATGTATTGTCTTCACTATTCCAACAACATAAACCCATATCAAAACCATCTCTAATATTTTTATCTGATTTTTTGAATAAGCGAATTAATAATTCATCTAATTGGGTTAAAATTTCTGATGGTTGAGAGATTTGTTTTTCTAATACTACTTTGTTCAATAAATTAAAGGCAATAAGACTAACAAAAGCTCCAGGAACTCCATGTCCGGTACAATCTATAACAGCAAAAAATGTTTTAGCACCTATTTTTTCTGTCCAATAAAAATCGCCCGAAACAATATCTTTTGGTTGATAAAACACAAAACTGTTATTAAGTAGCGATTTAACCTTGTTTTCACTGGGAATAATGGCTAATTGAATTCTTTTTGCATAGTGAATACTATCTGTAATGGCTATGTTTTTATATTCAATTTCATTTCGTTGTTGCTCAATTTTATTAAAAGCCTTAGTAAGTTGCGTGTTTTTTCTTTTTGTTTCTTCTGTTTCGGAAGTTATTGCTTTTAATTGAAAATTAAATTCAATTTTTTTAAGCTGTTGAGCATTATTATCCGCTAAAAGTTGTTCTTTATACTGGTTGTGAAGATTAAGAAATTCGTAAGCTTTATTGAAGTTGTTTATTTTTGCATAGGTAATAGAAAGTTCTTTGTAAATAGGAATTTCTTCTTCAATAGATTTTTTTTCTTGAGCAACTTTTAAAGCTGCATTTAGTATTTCAATAGCTTTGGTAGTGTTGTTTTGGATATTATGTATAGCTCCAATCATGGTACTCGAAGCAATAATAATTTGCCAATAGTTACTTTCTTTCCCCAATTCCAACCCTTGATTTAAATAAATTAAAGCATTGGTATAATCTTTTTTAAAAAAATTAACCTCTCCAATATTGTGATGTACAATGGCTTTAATTCGAGTAGTAATATCAGGAAAACTTAAACAAATATTAAAATAACGTAGGGAATTATCATAGTCGCCCATAACGGTGTAAGTATCACCAATATTATTGTAGGTACTGAGTTGTCCATTTTTATCGTTTACTTTTTTTCTAAGCTCTAAGCATCTTAAATTACATTCTAATCGTTTTTGGTAATCTTTTAAAAAATTATAAACTCCACCTAAAATGTTTAAGCAATCTGCTTCACCTTTATAATCATTAATTGACTGATAAAGTTCTTGAGCCTGTAAAACAGCTTTTAGCGTTTCAATATAATTGGAAGCTTGAGAATAACAAAGAGCGATTTGTTTGGAACAATCTGCTAACGCTTTTGTGTCGAAAATTTCTGTTGCAATTTTTTCTGCATCACGTGCTTTAAGAATAGCTTCGGGTAAATTGTCTTCCATCAATTCCGAAGAAGATTGTAACAATAATTCTATATTTTCAAGTGTTGGAGACATTTATTTAATAATTGGCTTCAAAGGTAACTTAAAAATATCTATTTCAATAAAACTGCTAAGCTTTGTTTAAACCAATAAAGTTTGTCTTTTTTCGTTAAATTCGTAGCAAAATTTTAAACCATGAACATACGATTAATTATAGTTTTATTATTATTAAACACTTCTGTTTTTGCACAGTTGCACACTTATAAATGGACTAATGGCAACAAAAAAGCCGAAGGGGTTGTTAAAGATGGTCTTGAGCAGGAAAAGTGGACTTTTTGGAGTAAAGAAGGTGTAATTCAGCAAGAAGTTACTTATAAAGATGGTGAATTTCATGGTGAATATATCAATTACAATAAAGAAGGTAAAAAAGTAGAACAAGGAAATTTTGTTCGTTCAATGAAGGAAGGAGAATGTAAAGTTTGGTACGATAACGGTCAGCTCGAATTGGTAGGATATAACAAAATTGGTTACAGAGATAGTTTATGGACTTTCTATTATCCATCGGGAAATAAAAAAGAAGAAGGACATTTTAAAAGGGATGAAAGAATTGGCGAATGGACTTCTTGGTACAACAATAAGCAAATAAAAAGTAAGATGTTGTTTGATAATGGTGTTGCTAAAATGATAAGTTTTTGGAGTAATGATGGGAAAGGTTTAGTTGTAAATGGTAATGGGCAATTTATAGAATATCATGAAAATAAGAATCCTCAAATTTCAGGAAAATATAAAGACAGTTTAAAAACTGGTTTATGGATAGAATATGCCAATAATGGTGTTAAAATTACAGAAGGCTCTTATAAAAATAATTTAAGAGATGGAAAATGGACAAGCTTTAGACCTGATGAATCTATTTTTTCAGAAGGAAATTATAAAGATGGTGTTTTTGATGGAACTTGGAAGTTCTGGTATGCTAATGGACAATTATTAAAACAAGTTAATTATGTTGGTGGAGAAGAAAATGGTACTTATAAGGAGTGGTTCGAAAATGGAAAATTAAGTGCAGAAGGAAATTATAAAAATGGCAAAAAAGAGGGGAAATGGAACTATTTATTAGAAAATGGAAATACTGATTTTATAGGACATTTTAAAGAGGATTTAAGACATGGATTATGGACTTTTTACGACTCTAGAGCTAATAAAAGTTATGAAGGAAATTATGAAAATGATAAGAAAAATGGAGAATGGATTTATTGGTATCCAAATGGAGTGGTTTGGAAACAAGGAAGTTATAAAGATAATTTAAAATATGGACTGTGGAGTTTCTATACAGAAGAAAGTCAATTAGTAATGCAAGGTAAATTTGAAAATGGTAAAGAAGAAGGTTTGTGGCAATCTTGGTACGATTCGGGAGAACAAAAAGATAAAGGGTATTATACAAACGGTTTAATGAATGGCAAGTGGGAAGGTTGGTTTTTAAATGGAAATAAAGATTATGTTGGAGAATATAAAAATGGATTGAAAGACGGTATTTGGGAGCATTGGCACGAAAACGGGAAGCAAGAATTACTTGAGACATATATGATTGTTCCTAAAGATAAAAAGAAGTATTATAAAGACAGAAATAATAAGTTTATGGAAGTAAATGATCAATATATGCTTTCTGTTAAAGAAGGAACTTATTTTGAGTGGTATGAAAACGGTAAACCAAAAACGGATGGTTTTTTTGTAAATAATGAACAAGATGGGAAATGGACGTATTATTACGAAAATGGTAATAAAATGTACGAACAAACAATGGTAGGAGGAAGGCAAGAAGGTAAAGTAACCTCTTGGTACGAAATAGGAACCTTAGAAAGTGAAAAGAATTATAAAAATGGACAAGCAGAAGGGAAGTGGGTATTTTATGAAAAACAACAAGGAAAAATAAAAAGAATAATGTATTTTAAGGAAGGTAAGAAAGTGAAGGAAGAGTAAATTTAAGCCCAACTGCAAGGACAGCTTTTACAGAACTTGCCTTTCTTCTTAAATTTTTCACAACAAGTAGATTTCTTTTTCTTTTTTCTTAAATCAAAAATCTCTTGAGACTTTTGTTCAAAAATAGATTTAGATGGCATTGTTGTTTTCATAAAGCAAAAGTACTATTTAGAATCATTATAAACAATACCTAAAAAAAGGTATAATTTTGAAAAATATTAAATTAAAAAAAGATGAAAATATACACAAAGACAGGCGATAGAGGAGAAACTTCACTTTTTGGAGGGGAAAGAGTTCCTAAATATCATTATAGAATTGAAGCTTATGGAACGGTTGATGAATTAAATTCAACTATTGGGTTGATAAGAGACCAAGCTATTGATGAGGCTACTTTTAACATTTTATTGGAAGTGCAAGACAGGCTATTTACCTTGGGTTCTAATTTAGCTACTGATCCAAGTAATAAAAAAGTAAAAACACCTCAACTCAATAAATCAGATATTGAATTACTGGAAAAAGAAATTGATAAAATGAATGAAACCTTACCCGAAATGCGTTCTTTCGTTTTGCCGGGTGGGCATCCAACGGTTTCTTATTGTCACATTGCCAGATGTGTTTGCAGGAGAGCTGAAAGGTTAGTTGTATTTTTATCGGAAAAAGAGCCAATAAATGAAGATATTATCATTTATCTTAACCGATTATCAGACTATTTATTTGTACTAAGTAGAAAATTCACACAAGATTTTAAGGCTAAAGAAATACCTTGGAAGCCTCGTTATTAAAGGTTTTTAAGTTATTTTTATAAGTCAATAAATAGGCTAAAAAATAGTTAATAAAATTTTTCTTGCTTATGTAAACAAAAAATCTACTTTTGCGTAACGGTTAAAAAGCGCATAAAAACCAAAATTAAACATAACTAAAACTTAGAAATTATGTATTGGACACTAGAATTAGCATCGCATTTAGAAGATGCACCATGGCCTGCAGATAAAGATGAATTAATTGATTATGCTATCAGAACAGGTGCCCCTTTAGAAGTAATAGAAAATCTTCAAGAGTTAGAAGGAGATGAAGAAATTTATGATAGCATTGATGATGTATGGCCGGATTATCCTACCAAAGAAGATTTCTTTTTTAATGAGGATGAATATTGATTTGAAAAAATAGGACAAAACAAAAAAGGCTGCAATTTATTGCAGCCTTTTTTGTTGGTGTTAATATTAAACTATTTATCATCTAGTTTGAAATTAATTGGCAAATGCATTTTAACATTTACATTTTTGCCTTCATGTTTCCCGGGAGTCCAATCTGGCATTTTATTAATTACCCTTAACGCTTCTTTGTCTAAAAGCTTATTTGCCCCCTTCATTATTTTAGCTTGTGTAACTTTTCCTTTTTCATTTACTACAAAAGAAACAAAAACTTTTCCCTCAATTTTTTCTTCTTTAGCTTTTTCAGGATAAGTAACATTATCACCCATATACTTCATTAAAGCATCCATTCCACCTTTAAATTCGGGCATTTGGTCAACTTGGTCGTAAATTTTATCAGCCTTTTTAACGGTTTTAGCATTACTTTCTTGTGCATTTAAAGTTGCTGCACCCATTAAAGCAATTACCATTATTGGTATTATCAATAAGTAACTTAATACTTTAATGTTATTAGTTTTTTGTGTTTTCATCATGGCTATTCTTTTTTTGATTAATAATTGATTGTTAAAATTATTTACTAAATCGCTGCAATTGGCACCCAATAATTGAGCTATCAATACATTAAAATAGTGTTTTTTATTTGATTGGGAGACAATATTGTCAGCAATAAATTCATGGTTATTTTTTACATTTTTTAAGGTTATCCATACCAGAGGATTGAACCAAAAAAATGTTTTATACAATTCATAAATTAAAATATCAAGCGAATGAAGTTCTTTAGCATGGATTTTTTCGTGAGCTAAAATCATATCTTTTGCATCATTGTCAACATTTTTTGGAATATAAATAAAATTGAAGAATGAAAATGGCAGAATGTTTTTATTCGCATTCTTTTTTAACTGAAAGATTAGCCAAATCAATCGGGTTAACTTAAAAAAGTACCAAGCTATTAAAGAGATACTTATTGTCCAATAGACAGTTTCCCAATTTATAACTGAGTTGCTAGCACTTTCCTGATTTGAGTTTATTGTAATTTCTGGCAATTGAGCCAAAAAAGTATTTTCTATAATAGTGGAATTAGAGATATTAAAAAAAGGTAATATTAAAGAAATAGGGATGATAGCCAATAAATAAAATCGGTTTAATTGAAAAAAAGTTGTTTTGCTAAATAGTAAATGGTAGCATAAGTACATAACACTAAAGATTAATGTACTTTTTAGTAAGTAGATATGTAATTCCATGCTATTCATTTTTTATAGATTTAAGTAGTTCATCCATCTGTTTTAAATCAATTTTCTTTTCTTTTATAAAGAAAGACATCATTTTTTCTGCTGATCCGCCAAAATAGTTGCTAAGCAAGTTGTTAGTTTTAAACTTAGTATAGTCTTCTTTATTTATAATAGGATAGTATTGATGTGTTTTTCCAAATGCTTTATAGCTTACAAACTTTTTTCTTTCTAATATTCTTACAATAGTTGAAACGGTATTGTATGCAGGTTTTGGTTCTGGAAGTTGTTCAATTATTTCTTTTACAAAACAATTTTTTAACTGCCAAACTACGTGCATAATTTCTTCTTCTGCTTTAGTTAATTCTATCATAAGGCAAATGTATAACTAAAAATTTAGTTATACAACTATTTTTTTAGTTTTTTAATGGAAGATTAAAAAATAAGTACATTTATCCTATTAAAAATAGTGGTTAAGAAGTGGACAATAATAAAACATCATCAAGTAGCCCCATAGGTTTTTTCGATTCTGGATTAGGAGGGTTGACTATACTGTCGGAAGTATATCAAATGCTACCTAATGAACAGTTGATTTATTTAGCAGATAGCAAAAATGCTCCTTATGGCAAAAAATCTAAAGAAGAAATTATTTCCCTAAGCATTAAAAACACAGAAAAACTGATTGATTTAGGATGCAAAATGATTGTAGTAGCCTGTAATACAGCCACAACAAATGCTATTAAATATTTAAGAGAAAATTACAGCATTCCTTTTATAGGGATAGAACCAGCAATAAAACCTGCTGCTTTAAATTCTAAAATAGATAAAGTGGGTGTGTTGGCAACAAAAGGAACCTTAAGTAGTGAGTTGTTTGCACTTACCGCCAAAAAGTTTGAAAACACGCAGTTTATAGAAGTAGAAGGTGAAGGTTTGGTTGAAATAGTAGAAAGTGGCGAACTTGAAAAAGCTATGCCTTTATTAGAACAATATTTAAGTGAAATGTTGACAAAAGGTGTTGATAGTGTGGTGCTGGGTTGTACTCATTACCCAATGTTAATTCCTATTATTAAAAGAATATTGCCCCAACACATTGCTTTAATTGATTCGGGAGAGGCAGTTGCAAGACAAACCAAACATGTTTTAAAAGTAAATAATATATTGAGGTATGCAGCCAACAAAAAAGAGCATGTTATCTCTTCTAATGGAAATAATATAGCTGTATTAACGACTTTTTTAAAACAATTAAAGATTGAAAATTGCTTGGTAAAACAAGAAGATTTTTGATTTATTTCTCAATCAGTTCTTTGTAAATGGCTTCATATTGAGGAAGAATTTTCTCAATATCAAACTGTTTTGCTTGTTCGTAGGCATTTTGCTTAAATTGTTGTAATATTGTTTTATTGGATAGAATTTTTAAAGCGTTTGCTGCCATACCATCAATATCTCCTACATTACTCAAATAACCCGAAAAACCATGTTTGTTTACTTCTGGAATACCACCGGTGTTAGATGAAATTACAGGAACTTTTGCTGCCATAGCTTCTAATGCAGCCAATCCAAAACTCTCAGATTCTGATGTAAGTAAAAACAAATCTGAAGCAGACAAAATTCGTTCAGTGTCTTTTAACTTACCTAAAAAATGAACTTTGTCGCAAACCCCTTGTTCACGACAGAATTCTTCTAATTGATACCTTTCTGGTCCATCACCAACTAATAATAATTTGGCAGGTATTTTTTCATTTACCTTAATAAAAACCTTAAACACATCTTGAACTCTTTTTACTTTTCGGAAGTTAGATACATGTATTAATATTTTTTCGTTGTTGGGAGCAAAACTTTTTCTTATACTAGAAGTATCTCCTAAGTTTTCATAATCTGAAAAACAAATGAAGTTGGGAATAACTTTAATTTCTCTTTTAACATTAAAATGAGCTAAAGTATCTTGTTTTAAACTCTCAGAGACAGCCGTTACAATATTAGATTCATTAATGGCAAAAGTAATTACAGGAGCAAATGATTTATCTTTTCCCACAAGGGTAATGTCTGTACCGTGCAAGGTGGTAATAAAGGGTATGTTTATGCCTTCAGATTTTAAAATATGTTGAGCCATATAAGCTGCAGAAGCATGTGGGATAGCATAATGTACATGAAGTACATCTAACTTTTCAAATTTGATAACATCTACTAATTTGCTTGTTAATACCAGTTCATAAGGTTGATAATCGAATAAAGGATAATTAGTAACTTTTACTTCGTGATAAAAAATATTTTCGGAGAAAAGATCTAACTTAAATGGTTGTTGATAAGATATAAAATGAACTTTATTTCCTTTTGCAGCAAGTGCTTTTCCAAGCTCGGTGGCAACAACACCACTTCCCCCAAAGGTTGGATAACAAACTATTCCGATTTTCATATGTGTGTATTAATCGTATTAATGACTTAATTTATTGAGGGATAAAATTAAGCCAATTGTATCAGGCAAAAAAGGTAAAATAAGTTAAATTAATCTTCTTTTGCATAAATAAGTGTAGAAGAATTGGACTCGTTAAAAATTTCGTTTGCCAACCTTCTTATGTCTTCGGCAGAAACTTTTCTATATGCTTCTATATCAGTATTTACTTTGTTGGCATCACCTAAAAGTTCATTAATAGCAAGGTTCATGGCTTTGTTTAAAACACTCGTTTCAGAAAACGCTTGCATAGACTCCACTTTGTTTTTTACTTTTTCTAATTCCTTAGGAGTTACTGCTAGTTTTTTTATTTTTTCGACTTCATTAATAATTCCATTTTCTGCATCATCAAAAGATACATTTTCAGAAATATGACCACTAATAATAAGAAGTCCGTCATCAAAACTTCCTAAAACGTAAGCATTAATATTGCTGAAAAGTTTTTGTTCTTTAATAAGAGAAATATAAAGTTTAGATGAGTTTCCTAAAGATAGAATATCAGTAAGTAAATCAGTTGCATAAAAATCTGGATGTGTTTTGCTACACATTTTATAGGCTTTATAAATAGCATTTGCAGGTACTTTTCTTTTAACTTCTAATCTTCTTGCTTCTCTTTGCAGAGATTCTTTAGGTAGATTTCTCGTATTGCTATTTCCTGATGAAATTCCTCCAAACCACTTTTCGGTAAGCTGTTTTATTTCATCTAATTCAATATTTCCAGCAACGGATAAAATAGCATTATTTGGAGTATAATAAGTATTGAAAAAGTCTTTTACATCCTGCATAGTAGCATTTTCAATGTGGCTAATTTCTTTTCCAATAGTGGCCCATTTGTAAGGATGAATTTGATAAGCTAAAGGTCTGAGTAAAAGCCAAACATCTCCATAGGGTTGATTTAAATAGTTTTGTTTAAATTCTTCTATTACTACCTGACGTTGAACTTCAAGGCTTTTATCAGTAAAAGCTAGACTTAGCATTCGGTCTGATTCTAACCAAAAAGCAGTTTCTAAATTTTCTTTTGGAAGGGTAATATAATAATTAGTAATGTCATTGGAAGTAAAAGCATTATTTTCTCCTCCCACTTTTTGGAGTGGTTCATCAAAGTTTGGAATGTTTACAGAACCACCAAACATTAAGTGTTCAAATAAATGAGCAAATCCAGTATGGTTTTCATCCTCATCTCTCGCTCCTACATTGTATAACACATTAAAAGCAACAATAGGTGTAGAAATATCTTTATGAACAATTACTTTTAAACCATTAGTTAGGGTAAATTTTTCAAATAGAATCATATTATTAAAATTGAAATTTAGGTGAATTAATTGCTGCTATTGCTTGGTGATATTCTGTAATAATATTTTCAATAATTTCTTTTACAGGTTTTATGTCATCAATTAATCCAGCAACCTGACCAATTTCTAATTCACCTTCATTTAAATCGCCTTCAAACATTCCTTTTTTTGCTCGTCCTCTACCTAATAGGGTTTTTAGTTCGTCTGCATTAGCTCCATTTTGAATAGCAAGTTGCACATCATTAAAAAATTTGTTTTTCAATAGTCTGACAGGAGTAAGTTCTTTCAGTGTTAGTAATGTATCCCCTTCTTTAGCATTTACAATTTCATTTTTAAAATTAATATGCGATGAAGCTTCTTCTGATGCAGCAAACCTACTTCCCATTTGAACGCCATCTGCACCAAGGTTTAAAGCTGCGAGCATTGCACTACCTGTAGCAATACCACCAGCAGCAATAATGGGAATGTGTAACTCTTTTTTTACCATAGGAATTAAACAAAGTGTAGTTGTTTCGTCTCTTCCATTATGTCCACCAGCTTCAAAACCCTCAGCAACAATAGCATCAACTCCAGCCTCTTGTGCTTTTAAGGCAAATTTAACACCTGGAACAACGTGTACTACTGTTATTCCATGTTCTTGAAGATAAGAAGTGTGGGTTTTTGGATTTCCTGCTGAGGTAAAAACAATTTTTATGTTCTCCTCAAGAATGATTTTAATCATTTCATCTATTTGCGGATACAACATTGGTAAATTAACACCAAATGGTTTATTAGTAGCTATTTTACATTTTTTTATATGCTCATGAAAAACTTCTGGATACATAGATCCTGCTCCAATTAATCCTAAGCCACCTGAATTACTAACGGCTGACGCAAGTTTCCAGCCACTGTTCCATATCATACCCCCTTGTATTATAGGGTATTGAATATTAAAAAGTTTGCAAATTTTGTTCATTGTGTAGTAATGTATTTGTACATTTGCGAAATTACTAAATGAATTGCTTGAACAAAAAATAACTTTTATTTAAACTATTAAAGTATTACATTTGTTCTTTTTTTGTAGATTTGCTTTTATGCTTAGAAAATTACTATTCGTTATAATCATTTTTTCAAATAGCTTGAGTTATGGTCAGTACCTTACTGATTATGGTTTTTCTGTTGGAGCCTCCAACTATTTAGGAGATATTGGTGGTGGAGAAGGCACTAGAAGAGATTTTGTAATGGATATGAAGTTTAATGCAACAAGATGGAATCTTGGGGGATTTTATCGTTACAGAATTTCACCTAAATTTGGAATCAAAGGGACACTAAATTACATCCGACTTTCAGGAGATGATGCTAATACAACCTACCCATACAGAAGAGGGAGAAATTTGAATTTTAAAAACGATATGTTTGAGTTGGCTGCTATCGGAGAACTGTATGTTTATAAAGTAAATGATGTAGGGGGTACGGGTAGATATACTTCCGATTTTAATTTGTATTTATTTGCAGGTGCAGGACTTTTTTATAGTAATCCAAAAGGGGAAGATGCTAATGGAGAGTGGGTATCACTTCAGCCACTTCAAACAGAAGGTGTGGCTTATAGCAAATTTAATTTTACTATTCCTACAGGAGTAGGTTTTTATTATACCATAAATAGAAAGTATAGACTTGGGATGGAAATTGGTTGGAGAACCACTTTTACTGATTATATTGATGATGTAAGCACAGAATATATAGCACATACTGATCCTACAGCGGCAGCTATGGCAAATAAAACTAATCAAGGAGTTATTAATCAAATTGCTATTGATAATCCTGATGCAGAAAAATTACCAAAAGTAACAACATATCAACCTGGCAGAAAAAGAGGAGATTCTTCTCATAATGATAGTTATTTAACAGCAACAGTTAATTTTAGTTGGGCGATTAGAAGTAGAAGTAAATATTATAGATCTAGACATGGTTGGGTGCTTGGTAAAAAAGGACCAAAACGAAGAAAGTCGAGAGCTAAATTCTAGATTTGAAAAATTTATAGAGAGCGTAATTTTATACGCTCTTTTTTTTATATCAATTTTTTTAATAGCTACTTTTGCCTTTTTTGAAAAATATACTTTAATGAAATCATATAATTTAACACATCTTGAAGAGCTTGAGGCAGAAGCAATTTATATTTTAAGAGAAGTAGCTTCTCAATTTGAAAAGCCAGCATTATTATTCTCCGGAGGAAAAGATTCTATAGTTGTAGCTCATATGGCTCGTAAAGCTTTTTGGCCTGCTAAAATTCCATTTCCATTAGTTCATATAGATACTGGACATAATTTTCCTGAAACTATTGAGTTCAGAGATGAGTTTGTTCAAAAAATAGGAGCTAATTTAATTGTTGGGTCTGTACAGCAATCTATTAACGAAGGTAAAGTTGTTGAAGAAAAAGGCTTTAACGCAAGTAGAAATGCTTTACAAACGGTTACTTTACTTGAAACTATTGAGCAACATAAATTTGATTGTGCGATAGGTGGAGCTAGAAGAGATGAAGAGAAAGCTAGGGCAAAAGAACGTTTTTTTTCACATAGAGATGAATTTGGACAATGGGACCCTAAAAATCAAAGACCAGAACTTTGGAATATTTTTAATGGGAGAAAAGATATGGGGGAACATTTTAGAGTTTTCCCTATTAGTAATTGGACAGAAATGGATGTGTGGCAGTATATTTTAAAAGAAAACATTGAAATACCATCTATTTATTTAGCTCACCAAAGAGAAGTTTTTATTAGAGAAGGTGTTATTATGAGTACTTCGACTTTTATACAACAACGAGAGAATGAAGTTACTACTAATATGCAAGTTAGATTTAGAACTATTGGTGATGCTACATGTACAGGTGCAGTTGAGTCTAATGCGGACTCTATAGAAAAAATTATTGAAGAAGTTGCTGCGGCAAGAACAACAGAAAGAGGCACAAGGTCAGATGATAAGCGTTCTGAAGCAGCGATGGAAGATAGAAAAAAACAAGGATATTTTTAAAGTTTAAGAAAGTAATAGATGGAAAATTCAACTATAAATAAAGAAACATCATCTTACTTAGATATGGAACTTCTGCGTTTTTCAACAGCAGGAAGTGTTGATGATGGTAAGAGTACTTTAATAGGAAGGTTACTGTATGATTCAAAATCTATTTTTGTAGACCAATATGAGGCTATTGAAGAAACGAGTAGAAGAAAAGGTGATGAAGCTGTCAATTTAGCACTTTTAACCGATGGGTTAAGGGCTGAAAGGGAACAAGGGATAACTATTGATGTGGCGTATAGGTATTTTGCTACTCCAAAACGTAAGTTTATTATAGCAGATACTCCTGGGCACATTCAATATACCAGAAATATGGTTACAGGAGCTTCTACATCTAATTTGTCGATTATTCTTGTTGATGCTCGTCAAGGAGTAGTTGAACAAACTTGTCGTCATACATTTATTTCTTCATTGTTAGGAATTCCTCATGTAGTTTTTTGTATAAACAAAATGGATTTAGTAGATTATTCAGAGGAAGTTTTTGAAAAAATTAAAAAAGATTTAGAGGCATTTTCTTCTAAACTTGAGGTAAGAGATATTCATTTTGTTCCTATTAGTGCACTAAGGGGGGATAATGTAGTAAACAAATCTAAAAATATGTCTTGGTATCAAGGATCAACATTAATGTATTTGTTAGAAAATATCCATATAGGGAGCGATTATAATCATGTTGACTGTAGACTTCCTGTTCAGTACGTTGTTAGACCACAGTCGGATCAATTTCATGATTTTAGAGGTTATTCAGGAAGAATTGCAGGAGGAATTTTTAAAAAAGGAGATGAGGTTGTGGTGTTACCATCAGGTTTTTCTTCTAAGATAAAATCGATTCATATTTATAATAGTGAAATAGAAGAAGCTTTTTCGCCAATGTCTGTAACGATGACTTTAGAAGATGATATTGACATAAGTAGAGGAGATATGATTGTGAGAGAAAACAACCAACCCAATGTTAGTCAAGATTTAGATTTAATGATATGTTGGTTAAACGATAAACCAATGATTAATGGAGGTAAATATGCCATTAAACATACTACTAATGATGCACGTTGTATTATTAAAGAAGTTAAGTACAAGGTCAATATTAATACGCTTCATAGAATTGAAGATGATAAAGTTATTAACACTAATGATATAGCTAGGATTACAATAAGAACTACTCGTCCGTTATTGTTTGATAAATACAGTAGGAATAGGATTACGGGGAGTTTAATATTGATTAATGAGGCAACAAACGAAACAGTTGGAGCTGCAATGATAGTATAATTATTAACTATTTAATGGTGTAGTTGTTGAAAAGTTGGCATGATATCATGCCAACTTTTTTGTTTATTAGCGTAAAATTTACCCAAACTTAATATGTTAATTCTATTAACTTAGTATCTTTATAGTTCAATTGTTGATTAGTATAGATTAAATAGATTAAAGTATATAGTAAGGCAACCTAACTGATTAATTGTCGTCTGAAAATTAGAATAAAACTAATGCCACATACCTAAAAACTTTCAATATGAATAAATTATTTACGCTATTATTTTTATTTTTTTTAATTATAGTTGGAAATAACAAACTAAAAGCACACTCTGTACAAGTAGGTTATTGTTATAATTGTAATGGTGATTTACGAATTTGGGTAGAACATTGGCATAGTACAGAACCAATTGGTTCTACAACAATGACTTTAAATGTTACTGTAAATGGCGTAACAACACAACAAACAGGATCTCCAAGCACAGGTATTCAGAATACTAATGTAAATAATTTACCTGGATGTACTACTCCCATAACTATATTTGGTAGTTGTCCTGGACAAGCAAATACCTATAATGATTGGGTGTCTTATGACTTTCCTGGTATGCCAACCAATACTCCTATTACGATAGAGATTGTGTCAGGTAATACTGTATTTACACAAGATGGTTGTGGGATGTACCCTGCCTCTACGGGACTAATAATTATCCCACCACCACCAACATATCCAGATATTACAGAATGTGGAGGAAATGGAAATACAGTAGGACCTTTTAATTTCCCTGCTGGTAATACATGGACAAATAGTAATCCAGCAATAGGTTTGCCGGCAAGTGGTACAGGAAATATACCTGCTTTTACACCAACCAATAGCTCTACTATACAAACTGCTACAATTACTATGTCAAATACCTGTGGAACTACTTCTTTTGATATAACTATTGTTCCTGCTCCAACAGCTAATTTTTCTGCTCCAGGTATAGGAGGTGCATCTGTATGTCCTGGTCAACCAGTAACATTTACTGATACATCCACACCTGTTCCGGGAAGTAATATTGTTAGTTGGGAATGGGATTTTGGTGATGGTTCGCCACTTGTTAATACACAAAATCCAACACACACATTTCCTTTAAATCCGTTGAGTTATAATGTTACTTTAACGGTTACAGATGCTAATGGGTGTTCAACGGTATTAACTCAAACAATAAACTTTGGAGGTCCTACTGCAGATTTTAATGCTTTGAATGTCTGTGATGGAAATGCAATAAATTTTAACGATGCATCCACACCTACAGCAACAATAAACAATTGGAGTTGGGATTTTAATAATGATGGGATTGTAGATAACACCCAACAAAACCCTTCCTATTCTTACCCTGGACCTGGCTCATATCAGGTTGAACTAATGGTCGAAGCAAATGGCGGATGTAAGGATTCTATTGTTAAAACAGTAGTTGTCAATCCAAATCCAACAGCTAATTTTAATGCTAACAATGAATGTTTAGGCACCGCTGTCACATTTAATGATATGTCTTTAGTTGCTACGGGAAATATAATAGGTTGGGCTTGGGATTTTGGAGATAACTCTCCTGTTAATAACACCCAAAATCCAAGTTATGGTTATGCCGCTGCAGGTCTCTACAATGTAACTTTAACAGTTACCTCTGATAGTGGTTGCACAAATAATATCACAATTCCTATAGAAGTTTATTCTAATCCTATCGCAGAATTTTCAGCCGATACAGCTTGTGCAGGTTTTAATACTAGTTTTGCAGATCTAAGTACTGCTGGAAGTGGGGGAAATGTCACTAATTGGGAATGGGATTTTGATAATGATAATAACCCTGATGATTTTACTCAAAATCCTTCATATATTTTTCTAGGACCGGGAACATATCCTGTAAACCTTTCTATTACAGATGTTACAGGTTGTGTACATGATACTACAATAAACATAAGTGTGTCTCCCCAACCAACCGCTGATTTTACTTTTACCAATGAGTGTTTTGGAACACTTTCAACTTTTACAGATGTATCATTACCTAATGGAGGAACAATTTCAAATTGGAGTTGGGATTTTGATAATGATGGGATTGTAGATAATATTAACCAAAATCCCACAAATGCCTTTCCTGCTCCAGGTAGTTACACTACTGAATTGCATATAGAAACAGCCTTAGGCTGTGTTGATTCTATCACTAAAACGGTTACAGTTCATCCAGTTCCTGTGGCTCATTTCGGACCTTCTGATGTTTGTTTAAATACTCCAACTCAATTTACGGATTCTTCAACTGTGTTAACAGGAAATATTGTAGGTTGGCAATGGGATTTTGGAGATGGAGTAGGAACAAGTATACAACAAAATCCAATTTATACTTACTTAAACGCAGGTACTTATAATGCAACTTTAACAGTAACAACAGATAGTGGTTGTACACATACAGGAACAGTTACAGTTACTGTTTACGCTAACCCAACCGCGTCATTTATAACTGCTGATGTATGTCAGAATTTAGCGGGACAATTTACAGATCAATCTGTAGGCAATGGTGGCACAATTAACCAATGGGATTGGGACTTTGATTATAATGGAGTTACCCATTATACAGACAATACCCAACAAAACCCGTCTAATAACTATGCTACAGCTGGCACCTATACAGTAGAATTAATTGTTACCACATCTGCAGGCTGTTCAGATACAGTTAGTAATCCCATAACCATTCATCCGATGCCAAATGCAGCATATACACATACAGATGTATGTTATACCGATGCAAATACATTTACAGATAATTCAAATGTTTCATCAGGTACAATTACCAATTGGGATTGGGACTTTGATGATAATTCTCCAATTAACAATACTCAAAACCCTACTTACACCTATGGTAGTGATGGAGCGTATAATGTTACCTTAGTAGTAACTACAGATCAAAACTGTAAGGACACAGTTACTCATACTGTAAATGTTTGGTCGCTTCCAGTAGTTGACTTTACTCCTACAGAAGTTTGTTTAAACACACCTACTCAATTTCAGGATTTAACAACAGTAAATATTGGAAATAGTGTATCATGGGCATGGGATTTTGATGATGGAACAAATTCAAATGCACAAAACCCAATACACACTTATCCTGTAGATGGACCGTTTCAGGTAACCTTGGTAGTAACAACCAATCATGGGTGTGTAGATTCAACAACTAAAACAGTAACAATAAACCCATTACCACAAGTGAGTTTTTCAGCAGATATGTTATCAGGCTGTTCACCAGTAATAGTTAATTTTACAGATAACTCAGTGATTAATGCACCGGGGAATAATGTAGCTTGGAATTGGAACTTTGGCAATGGAATGACATCTAGCCAACAAAATCCAACAGGAATTTCTTTTGAGAATCTATCAAATACATCTGTTGCAACATTTGGAATAAGCTTAACAGTTACCTCTGACAAAGGTTGTGTAATAAAAGATACCATAACCAATATGATTACATCGTATCCAATACCTACAGCGGCATTTACTTACGGACCTGAACCAACCAATATTTATGATGCTGAAATTACCTTTATAGACAATTCTATAATAGCAAGTCAATGGTTGTGGGATTTAGGAGATGGGTCTTCATCAACAGATCAAAATCCAGTTCATCATTATGTTGATTCGGGGTCTTATTATGTGACCCTATATATGGAAAACATGTATGGATGTAAAGATACTACATCAAAAATGGTGAGAATAGATCCAACATTTGCTATCTTTATACCAAATGCATTTACACCAGATGGAGACAATGTAAATGACTTCTTTTTTGTAAAAGGTTATGGAATTACTCAATTAGAAACATTAGTATTTGATAGATGGGGCGTGTTAGTGTATGAAGGCTATCAGTTAGATTCTAAGTGGGACGGTTCATACAAAGGAGAATTAGGAGTTACGGATGTATATCCCTATAAAATTAGAGCGAGAGACCTTTTTGGAGAGTGGCATGAATTTACAGGAAAAGTAACCTTACTTAAATAAGTAGATATAATTTATTTAAATTAAAGAAGTCCATTGGTTCAAACTAATGGACTTCT